>Ga0105237_10000029_pt1 | contig 198582 bp, 134 predicted proteins | sample KBSC24metaG_FD_81520 | JGI IMG/M metagenome (GOLD analysis project Ga0105237, IMG submission 81520) | Corn rhizosphere microbial communities from Kellogg Biological Station, Michigan, USA - KBS C2-4 metaG | ecosystem: Host-associated > Plants > Roots > Rhizosphere > Soil | place: Michigan...
ACGCCTGCTCAAATCTATATCCAAGACAAGCCGATTGCCTGCTCACCAACCATAGGTAGCAAGCAGACACAATAATCCTTAAAAAGAGGCTCGAAACTGTCTTGACAAATAGGACCACCGTAGGACATCCCTTCCCGTTTCGGGGAGGGACAGGGAGCCTTAGCGACCGAGGGAGAGGATTCTTAGGCCTTCACCAATTAATTACGCGGCATGTCATAATTCAACCATGCGAGTATCGATCAAAGATGTGGCGGCGCGGGCGAATGTGTCGCAAGGTACTGTATCGCATGTGCTGAACGGCAATACCTCGGCAAGGATTGCGCTAGAAACACAGGAGCGTGTTCGGCGCGCAGCGCATGAGCTCGGATATGTGCCCAATCAGATGGTGAAGGCGATCTTTCGCACCAAGACCCAGCTGATCGGGGTGTTGATGACCGGCATCGAAAATCCCTTCTTCACGGAACTCCTTGGCGCAAGTGAAATCGCGATTTCCGAAGTGGGCTATCGCAGGCTGGTGGATGTCTCGATCCCGTATACGTCATCGGCCCGGCCGGAAATCCTGTCTGTTTGGCCTGTTGACGGCATCCTGATGCATGTCGCCATCGGCCGCGTGTCCGAAGGAATCCTCGGCGCGCCCGTATCGCATGTTCCGGTCGTCTACCTGGACTCCAGCGCCGACGCCAATCGCGATACGGTGCAATTCGATTTACGGCCCGGCATGATGGCTGCAGAGGAGCACCTCTTTTCGCGCGGCCATACGCGGATTGGAATCGTAAGTCCCTATAATCCATTCGATGTGTTTGTCAAACAGAGGCATCAATCGCTGTACGCCGCCGAATATGAGCGAGGTGTGCGGATTATCTCGCTTAAGGTTGAGGACAGCAGCCGATTGGCAGCATGGAACCTTGGTTTGAGCGTTGCCGCGATGAAGCCAAACGAGCGCCCGACTGCGTTGATCTGCCACAACGACCACATTGCAATCGGTATCTACCATGGTATCCTGCGCGCTGGTCTGCGCATTCCCCAGGATATCGCAATCATTGGAGTGGACGGTATTAGGGAAGGCGATTGCCTCGATAAGCGGCTCACGACAATTAAGAATCCCGTTGACGAGTTGTGCCGGATCGCGGTCTCAATGCTGCGTGAGCGGATCGAGGGATTGGTGGATTGCCCCCCAAGGCATGTGACTGTGCCGAGCGTCTTCGTTCCGAAAGAGACAACCTGACCCTTTCGCCGAATTGAGAAGGTTACCAGTCTGCTCAAATGCTGTTTCTGTTTGTCGATACTGCATAAGAGAGCCAGGAAATAGGAAAGCGATGTCGAACGAAATCGAACCAGGCTTGGACGCCGGAGATGCAGCCGTTTACCACGAACGCTGCCGGCCGCAGTTCCACTTTACCGCGCGGCGCAATGCGCTGAACGCCCCTAACGGCCTGGTGTATTATCAGGGCGAGTACCATATGTTCTTCCAGCATAACCCGATGGGTAACAGCTGGGGCAATATGACATGGGGGCACGCGGTAAGCACGGATCTGGTGACATGGAGGCAACTTGATAACGCAATCTGCCCCGATAACCTTGGCACCATTTATTCCGGTTCCGCGGTGGTCGATCACACGAATACGGCAGGGTTTCAGACCGGCAGCGATCCGGTGATCGTTGCAATGTACACCGCGGCCGGCGGCTCGTCGAAGGAATCCGAAGGGCAGCCCTTCACGCAGTGTCTCGCCTACAGCAATGACCGCGGGCGCACTTTGACCAAGTACTCCGGCAATCCCGTATTGCCGCATGTCGTGGGCGAAAACCGCGATCCCAAGGTAATGTGGTATGCGCCCGGCGGCTTCTGGGTGATGGCGCTTTTTCTGGACCTGGACAGCTTCGCCCTCTTTACCTCGCCGAATATGAAGCACTGGAAGCGCATCCAAACAATTACGCTTCCAGGTTCGAGCGAATGCCCTGACTTCTTCCCGCTGCCGGTGCAAAGTTCGCCGGATGACGAGCGATGGGTCTTTATGGCCGCGAGCGGACACTATCTCGTTGGCCGCTTCGACGGCACGGAGTTTGCCGTCACCGCCGGCGCCTTCCAGATAGACCACGGCTCGAACTTTTACGCGGGCCAGACATTCAGCGATATTCCGGCCGCCGATGGACGGCGCATTCAGATCGCCTGGATGGCGGGCGGCGTTTATCCCGGCATGCCGTTCAATCAGCAGATGAGTTTCCCGTGCGAATTGACGCTGCGCTGTACGCCGTCAGGTCTGCGATTATTTCGATTGCCGGTCAAGGAGATCGCCTCGCTGGTAGAGACCGAGATTGAGTGGCATGACCTTATCGTTGTGCCGGGCGAAAACCCGTTGGCGCATATCCAGGCGGACTTACTCGACATCTCTGTTGAAATCACGTGCGAACAGCAATCGATTTTCGGATTTCGGATTGACGGCGCCGAGATTCGATACTCAGCATTGGACCGCACTCTGTCCTGTCTAAGCAAAGCTTTCAAACGCGAGAGCGAAGATACGAACATGACGCTGCGGATTCTTGCCGATCGCACGTCGATAGAGATATTCGTCGACCATGGACGTACGGTTCTCTCCTTCTGCGTAACCCCGTCCGATGCTCAGCCTACGTTGGAATTCTTTGCAGAGGATGCGCCCGTAAACGTCGCCGCCCTGGAAGTCCGAATCCTGCGCTCGATTTGGCAGAACACGTAATGGTCACAGTTTGGTAACATTGTAGGAGAATTCCATTGATTCGGTAACAATGGAATTTAGGAACCTTTGCGATCAGAGAAGAGTCCCCCAGGATGGGTGCCGGGGGACTCTTCTCTGATCGCAAAGGTTCCCTAGATGTAATTGCTCCTGTTTGGTAAATTTTAGTCACAGTTTGATTCGTTTTAGTTCAAATTTGTCTTGACAGCCTGTATCAAGTTTCGTATAATAGCGATGTCAACGAAAGCGGATGGCCAACGCTGGAGTTGAATACCGGCGCGAAAGCGTCTTCAGAAAGCGACAATCAAATGAATCGTACCTATCGTTCTGGTTTTACTCTGATTGAATTACTAGTTGTTATCGCTATAATAGCGATTCTTGCGGCCATTCTCTTTCCCGTTTTTGCTTCCGTGCGCAGCAAGGCCCGGGATACCGCCACACTCTCCAATCTGAAGCAAATCGGGTTGGCCGAAGTGCAGTATGAGCAGGATAGCGATGGCGCCAGCACACCATATCAAAAGTATGATTATCCCTGGACGGCATGGGGAATTCTTCTTCAACCTTACATTAAATCGACGAGTGTCTGCTTTGATGCTCAGCGAACGGTTCCGTATGTTCAGATTGACAGTGGCGTTCAGTGGGGGTGGAGTACTACCATTGCAATCAATCGGTATGGTTATGCCTCGGAAAAATGGGGCGTCACCGATCAGGTTTTCCCTGATCAATTGTCCAGCCCATCGACTCGCGCAGCCTTTGTGGTTCAAGGCGACAATGTAACCAGCGGCGATCTATTCTCAATGCACTGGATCGACGGTCAGAGATCCTCCTGTCCCAATATCAATAACTACAAGGATAAATCGGATCCTGCCTGGCAGTACAACAGGGTCTATCAGGCTGCAAAAGACTATCACCGCAATATGCTCCTGGTCCTCTATGCCGATGCGCATGCCAAGGCCGTCAATATTAATAATTACATCGGCGCTGATACGTCCTACGGCAGCTGCGAAGGCGAGTACTACGGTCCTGGCGATCTGCCGAATACGACCAAAGGCGGACGAATGCAAGAATTCTGGGGGCGTTGGTGGGAATCGCAATTCTGATCTGATGCAATCTGCCTGGGAAGAACAGAACCTTAGCGACCCAGAGAAGCTTGTAAAAGGATAGACAAAATGACAATGGAAATATCGCAAAAGGTAATATGGGGGCTGGGAGTCGCCGGCGTAATCGTCGTTGGGATACTCTTCTATGCGTTTCGCGCCTCCGATCCGGCGTCGCGGCCTTCGATAGCCTATAAGAAGGTCGACTACGGCGCGTATATGCAGCGTGAACGTCAGTCCGATCGTCAAATGCCCACACAGCCCAATTCGCCTGGCAGGTAATTCGTACCCGGACCATACTGCGTCCTGATGGTTCCGCCGTCTATATTTAGATTGCAGATGGCGGAGCCACCCCTGAAACGATGCGCCGAATCTTTACTGTCATCAAAATGTTGGGATTGAGGGTACAAAATTCATAATCTATCGTGTCTCCAGTGTTTTGCCGCGCTTTGCGCGCCGGCTGAAACGTTCTGGTTATGAATGTTCTCTCTAACACATCATGCTTACACCCAACATTGCTCCCGTCACCCCATTAGCGCGTGAAGTCGAGACGCGTCTGCGCGAGTGGATCCAATCCGGCAACTATGAAGCCGGCGATCAATTGCCTTCCGAACGTGAGATCTGCGAGGCATTGAATGTGAATCGCAGGGCCGTTCGAACTGCAATCAAGCTGCTCGAACGCAATGGCTTATTGATATGCCGCCCCAATTGCCGGCCGATCATTGCGGGAAGCACAGTTCCGGTGCCCGCAGAGCCACCCGCCGCAGGACGCCAGAAGCTCTCAAATTTTGTCGCCTTGATGATGTGGCACGGAGACGCCCGGGAGGAAGGCGACACCGGACAGGAAAGAATATTCTGGGGGCTCAATCGGACCCTCCACGACGCCGGCTATCACACCGTATATCTCGACCTCGGCAAATCGATTGCCGGCGAAGAAGGGAACGCGGAGCGGGAGGCCGCATACCTCAAGTATGCTCTGGAGCAGGGCTTCGGCGGAATCGTCTTGTATTGCTGCAGCGGGGATGAGAACCGGGAACTCCTTCAAAGAGTAAGCGAGGAAGTTCCTTTCATCCTTATCGATCGCCTGGTGTACGGTGTTGAGGCCGATTTCGTAGGCATTAAGAATTCAGAGGCGACTTATAGAGCCACGAAGTATCTGCAAGGCCTTGGTCATCGGCGAATCGGGTTCGTTACGCTCAATCGCGCCATCAGCGCAATCAAGGAGCGTGAGCATGGATACCTCCAGGCCATGCATGATATCGATAGTGACTACGAGATAGTGCTCCCGATGTCCAAGAAGGGAAACGATTGCTGGCCGATCGGCGAAGCCGTTTTCAGCTTGCCGGCAAATGAGCGGCCGACCGCATTGGTTTGCGTCAACGATTTCGAAGCTCTGACGGTTCACAATTTGCTGGCTGGTAAGGGAATTGAGGTTCCCCGTGATGTGTCGATCATCGGATTCGACAACCTGATCACTCGCTTGCCGAACGGCGTGGCGCTGACTACGGTGGCGCAGCCATATGAGGAGATTGGCTGCGAGGCCGCCCGAATATTTTTAAGGCAGGTCAACGCCGGGAAGCCCGCGCGGATGCATATCGAGTGTCCAACAGAACTGATTATCCGCGAGAGCTGCCAACCGCCGCTCCCCACGACGAACCCACAATAGCATTTCTTCCGGCTCTCATTCATCTTGAATTGCCTGATCAATCCATTGCCTGCCACTGTCCAAGATATCTTTTCCGAACGATGCAGCAGACGGCGAGCCCGTATGCGTAAAATAAGGAATTTTTCCAGTACATGAATAAAAAATCGCTCACGATCGTTGTGCTGTTAATGAGTGCGTCGTTAACAGCGCCTGCTACCGCGCAGTTTATAAGCCGCATCATGCCGGCCACGGTGCCCATCCCTTTGCCCGGCCGCAATCCAATGCCGCCGGACCGGCTTCGGGACAAGAACCCCAATAACTTTCCAATGACAGGATCATGGCGCTTTAAGCTGACCCGAGGGCAGATCCTGGACGGCCGTTTTACCCCATCCTTCGACACCGTAGGTGTCACCGCCAGCAGCTATGAGGCGAAGAATACGCCGTCGAACGCCTTCGACGGAAATCCCAAAACCCGCTGGTGCGCGGACGGCCCTGATTTCCCACAGTGGCTCACCGCGGATTTACAATCCGTTCGCCATGTGACAAGTGTCGGTCTGAAGTGGGAGCGGCCTGAAGAGCACTATCGCTTCAAGATCGATGGATCCCTCGATTCCAAGCACTGGAAGACGCTCGTAGATCGGACCGGATCCACCCAGCCCAGCGACGGTCTCGTCTCCTTTGCTCCCGCGGATATTCGCTATCTTCGGATCGTGCCGACCGGCAGCGCCGGCGGATGGGCATCGTTATGGGAGTGCGAGATCCACATCTCGCAAGGTGGCCAGGATGTCGTTTGGAAGCCCGAGAAGAAGACCCTCGACACGCGGCGCCAGGACGACTTTACCCTGACCGATTTCGACGACAGCGGTTGGGACAATATCCCCGTGCCGTCTAACTGGGAGATGCTCGGTTATTCGATACCGACCTATAACTCCGTCGACGACACCGTCGGCCTCTACCGCCGTTGGGCGACCGTCCCGGCATCGTTTGCCGGCAAGCGGATCTACTGGCATTTCGACGGCGCGATGGACGGAACCGAGGTGTATGTCAACGGCCGGAGGGTGGGCTACCACGAGAGTGGCTACACAGGCTTCGACGTGGATCTGACAGGCATGGTCACACCGGGCGAACGCAACCTGTTTGCGCTCCGCGTGAGCAAGATGACACCGTCGTCCGAATGTGAGACCGGCGACTACCAGACGATGGGCGGCATCTACCGGGATACGTCGCTGATTGCGACGCCGCAGACCCACATCCATGACATCACTCTACGCACTGCGCTGGACCCGCAATACCGCGACGCCACACTTACGGCCGATGTTGAGGTTGACGGCGTTCCGGGCAGCAACATCTCTGTATCTGGCTCCCTGGTCGGCACTGACGGCGAACGGCTTCCCGCGACCCTGATCGGGCAGGGGATCGTCGGAAAGGAAGGTGTGGCGACTTTAACGATAACCGGTAAAGTTAGTTCCCCCCGGCTGTGGTCCGCCGAGAAGCCGAACCTTTACTATCTGGTCGTCGATCTTGCGGAGAATGGCAAATCAGCCGAACTCGTCCAGCAGCGTTTTGGCTTCCGGCAGGTCGAGATCAAGGATAACATCGTCCTCTGGAATGGGAAACCGATCAAATGCACCGGCACATGCCGCCACGATTTCTGGGCGGATAAAGGCTTTGCGCTGACCGACAAGGAGTGGAGCCGTGACCTCTCCCTGATGAAGGAGGCGAATATCAACGCCATCCGCACATCGCATTACAATCATGCTTCCCGGTTCCTTGAACTCTGTGAGGAAAAGGGATTCTACATCCTCGACGAGATCCCATTTTGCTGGGTGGGAGATCTGGTTAAGGACCCGAAGTTTGCTCCGCCCCTGCTGCAGCGCGCCGAAGAGACCGTGGAGCGTGATAAAAACCGGCCATGCGTGCTGGCCTGGAGCATCGGTAACGAGAACCCGGTCGGAGAAGACACGCAGAAGGTGCGTGACCTTGTGATGCGTCTGGATCCCACCCGTCCGGCATTTGCATCGCAGGCTGGGCCGTGGGATCTCAAGGGGCAGGACTTCCGCGACATGCACTACCCGTCCCCGGGGGATGTCGATTACTATGTGGAACACGACTCCAGCAAAGCTCCGGCGGTGTTTTCGGAGCACCCGCATATCTTCTATCAGAAGGAGGTGCAGGACTATGATCCGGGCGCTTCCGATCTCTGGTCGGAAACCCTCACGAAGACATGGGCAAAGCTATGGAAAGATCCTACCATTCTCGGTTCCTTCATCTGGGAGTGGCAGAACCAGGGAATCGCGGACAAGTTCCCCGACCATAAGCGCGAGTTCTACTATGGTCCAACCCGCATGCGCCAGGAGAACAATAAGGGCATTGTCGATGCCTTCCGAAATCCGAAGCCGGAGTGGTGGGTAGTAAGGCAGGCCTATGCCAAGGTGGACATAGGTTCACGGACCGTCGCGCCGGTAAACGGGACCTGCAGTGTGCCCATCACGAACCGTTACTCCTTTACTGATCTCAACGAGCTTCCGTGCCGCTGGACCGCTATGGCAAACGGCAAACCCCTCAAGACCGGCGTAAGCACAATCGCGTGCGCCGCCGGGCAACAGGTTACAGCTGAGTTTCCGGCTCCTGCAGGGATGACCGCGCTGCGGCTGGAGTTCCTCAATTCCGGCGGCCCGGCTGTGGCGGAAGCGCTCCTTGACGTCGAAGGATCGGTGAAGCCTGCCGCGCCCGCGGCATTGTCTGCAGGAAGCGCTCTGGTTGCAACCGACGGCGTGAGCGAGTTGGAGATCTCCAATAGCCTGCAAAAGATTGTGTTCGATAAGAAGACCGGGGCGATCAGGACATGGAGTTCCGGTGGGCGCAATCTGATAGTTGGCGGCCCGGTCTTGAATCTCGGAGAGGCTAAAGACAGTGGCGAGAAGGGATACTACAGGGCCGAACATCCGCCGCTCCTTGAGGATGTGACAGTGTCTGCTCAGCCCGGCGATGCCGGGGCACAGCGGATTATCGTAAAGGGCAGCGTCCACAAGGATCCCGGAACACCGTCCCTCGGCACACTGACGGTAACTTACGACGTCAAGCCGGACGCCGAGATCGCTGTGCATTGGACCCTTGATTGGGCTGGCGATGATACCCATCTGTGGGAAGCAGGGCTTAAGCTGACAGTGCCGGCTGACGATGATAGGATCAGGTGGTCGCGCGAATCGTACTTCACGGTCTATCCTGCCGGGCACATCGGAGAGCCGGCGGGAACGGCAGAATCGAACGATGTGTCATTTCGATCATCGAAGCGCATGCTGCACTGGATGACGCTCACGGATCGACATGATACGGGCTTCGCACTTATTGCGGCCGACACACCACTCGTTGCCCGGGCCAATCGCACTGCGGCCGGGACCACGCTCTTCGCCAGCCGCGAGGTGGCCGGCCCAGTTGACTTCAGCGGTGTCTGGGTCAATGAGCACGACATCGTTGCCAAGAAGGGATCTCCGATTACCGGGGCGTTTGTCTTGAGGGCTGCCGGGAAGTAGTACATGAGATTGAGGCGCAGGCATGCTTTGGGCGAGCATGCCTGTGCCTCTTTCGTGTTTTTCTCCAAACCGCTCGGTTTGCTTAAGATTATAGATGTCTTATGGAGGGAACGTACGGTGGCCCTATGGAGTAAGATACCGTGCCGCCGGTTCCCGGGCCATCGGGACAGCGCAGTAAAACCTGTCGCCGTTATCGGGTTTTGCGGTATGCGCTGAATACCTATCGCCGGCATTTGAGGAGCAAGCTATGACAGTTGAAACATCGGCCACGCGAAGCGCGCTGCTTGTAATGGATATCCAGAACGGCATTGTCGAGCGAGTCGGCAATGATTCTGCCTTACTCGAACGGCTGGCCGGCGTGGCCGCCTCCGCGCGAAATGCAGGAATACCGGTCATTTACGTCGTTGTGAAGTTCCGTGAAGGCTATCCCGAAATCAGCAGCAACAACCGCACATTCAGCCCTCTGAAAGCGGGAGCGATGCCGTTCACCGATACCGATCCGAGCACGGAGGTTCATCCTGCGGTTGCGCCGCAGCCCGGAGATGTCGTGGTGACGAAACGGCGGGTAGGGGCCTTTAGCGGCAGCGATCTGGAGATCGTCCTGCGAGCTTATAATGTAAACTCACTCATTCTCACGGGCATCGCCACCAGCGGCGTTGTGCTGAGCACAGTGCGCGCTGCTTCGGACATGGATTTTCGCCTCACCGTACTTTCAGACTGCTGCGTCGATTCCGATGAGGCGGTGCAGGATGTCCTCATGAACAAGGTCTTTCCCCGGCAGGCGGAGGTTATCACTGCAGAGGAGTGGCAGTCCACGCTTACGAAGCCGTAACCATCCAACAGGCGGCGGTAAAGCGGACCTCAATCCCGTGGACATAGGGATCAAAGGCGGGGCGAATTGTTTCGATGACCTTCTTTCTGCTCAGGTCATCCATCTTTTGGAGGAGAGTGGCGGCGGGACCCAGCCACGTCACGTAACGAATCAATTCCTTCTCCGGCATGGTACAGACGACATCGATTGGCTGAATGTCGATCTCGTTCCAGCCACTCTCCTCCAGGATGGCTGAGATCCGCCCCCTGTCCGCAAAGGCAAACTGACCGGGTTCGTCGGGCCGGCGGGCGGGGAGGTTTGGCAGCAGCGGCGCGGCGGCCTGTTCGGCCGTTGTCATAAACGGGTTCTCATCTGCGCTTCGCCATGCAATAAACCTGAGTTCGCCGCCTTCGGTCGCAGCGCGCCGCAAGTTGGCAAAAGCCTGAATAGAATCGTCAAAGAACATCACGCCGAAGCGGGATATGATCATATCGAAGCCTGCAGGCTCGAAATCATAGCTTTGCGCATCGGCCTGCACAAAGCTTGCCGGCAAAGCTTCTCGCTCGGCGCGGTCCCGAGCCGCAGCGATCATCGGCTCGGAGATGTCCACACCAATGCAACGCGTTTTTGCGCCAAGCTGTCGAGCCACGGCGAGCGTGGTAATGCCCGTACCGCAGCCAATATCAAGCACCGAGGTTGGCGCTTTAGCTGCTGCGGCCTCAACGAGCAGGTCCTCAAATGGCTTGAAGAGCGATCCAAGGATTTCCTGCATTTCGACCCAGCCCTGGCCGGCAAGGCCGTTCCAACGAGCAGCCTGCTCTTCGTTTGCCACTTCTCCTATATGCATCGCACTATCCTCAATCTTCCTTAAACGGCGCTATCGGTCTGCTTATGAGCATGACTTATTGTCGCACATCCCGGTCTCACTTCAAGATAATGTCCGGTATGAAGATCGGAACAAACATATGGGAGTTTATTGCCCAAAATGGCAATACGGAGCCTCGTTTTCGTTGCGAGTTTGCGCCGGTGTATTGAGGCTGAGGATGGTCAATACTGTGGTAAAATTCGACTGTAGCGCACAATATGCTGCGCCGCTGTTCTTCCTGTGTGTTCTTCCTACCAACCGAGGAGACTTCAATGACGACCAAACATCCGATACAGGCTAAAACGGCCGCGGAGACTCGTTGTCCGAACGGCTGCGGCCGCCTGTATCCGTTGTCGGCTGAAGGCCTGCACATTCTAAGATGCCTCACCTGCGCCGGCATCTATGTCACCCCGAAGATGCTCAAGGAGCTTGAGCATTTATCCAAATCGGCGATCGCTGAGATCGAGCATCTTGTTCAGCCGTCGCGGCCGGAAGTGGCAAGGGCTGCCAGACTGAGTGAAGATCCCCGGCCGTGCCCGCGATGCCATACGCTGATGCTTCCCTTCACGGTCGAATGCAAAGAGACGGTCATCCTGGATCGCTGCGGCGTCTGCGACGGCGTATGGGCTGACGATCACGAATTGGCTGCGGCAGCCGTCCCCATCAAAGATGATTTCCGGGTGCATTATGACCGGCGTCTCTCGGCTGTGATCCGCGACGAAGTGACTGCGGCGATACATGAGGTGGATGAGGATAACTATAATCGGAATCGGCCCGTCGACCTGATCGCTCAAGTCTTCCCGACATTCGCGTCATGGGCGCGCGCTGCCGAAGTCGCGAAGGCGACAGCTTAATTCTATATTGCGGACATCGTCTAATCTGCATCGTCGATGTTGAAAAAGGTTTGCGCTTTAGAAGTTATGGCTCATCGGCCACATACCGGCGTATGTGGCCGATGAGCTTTTTCACTTCTTCTCTTCTGCGAGCAGGTGTTCCATATCGTCAGCGTCATCCATCTTGATCGACGGCCTCTGTCTTGCGATCTGGTAGTCGGGGTCTTTGGGATCCTTGGCCTTCTCTGGATCGAAGATTCTGGGATCTACAGGAGTTGCGGTGTAGGGCGTGAAATTGGGCTTGTCCGTGAAGCAGTCCAGCAGATCGTTCGCTACGGCGTCCCCAAGATTTAGTGGCGGCAGACCAAGGATCTCGTAAAGGGTGCGGTGCATACTGAGGATCGTCGTATGCCGGTGTGAGACGTATTTATGGCGCGCCCAGGGGCTGATCACCAGCATCACGCTTCGCTGCGCATCCACATGGTCCGCCTCGCCGCCGGAATCGTCCTGCGTCACGAAGATCGCCATGTTCTTCCAGTAGGGCGTATGCGATAAGAAGTCTACGATCTTTCCGAGAGCCAGGTCATTGTCGGCCATCCACGATGCAATATACGGATAACCATGCGCCGGATCCGGATCGGAGCCATGGTCGTTGCAGATCGCGATGTTGAGAAATGACGGCATTTTGTTCTTGCCGCTGAGGAACTGCTGCGCAACATCCCGCGAGAACCATGCGGCGCGGTACTGATCCGGGATGTTCATGTTAAAGATCGGATAGTCACGGCATGTGCTGTCGAAGAGCGGCTTCGGCATGGGAATATTGACGACCTCACGCGCGCCCGTCTTATGCTCGTCGGCATCTTCCCCCACGCCCGCAAACTCAAACCCCTCGCCGTAGTTGCGAAACCGGATCCCATGATTTGCGAGATGGTCCCACATCGATCCGGCTTCCGGATAGTCTTCCGGGGCGATCGAGCCATTGGAACTGAATGACGCTCGCCGTCCCGGAGCTGTGCTGTCTGCCTTGAAATCGTACCGGAGCGTGTATGTCATCTGGCACCAGTTGTTTGGCTGAACTCCCACCAGCCATCGATGTCCCACCCCCGACGCTTCCGGCTGCATGTAGAAGTTGTCGCTGACGGTAAACTGGCGCGCCAGCGCATTGTGGTTTGTCATGACAGGAACATCGTCGAGCGACGGCTGACCTTCGGCCTTTATGTGCTGGTGCAGTCCCCATGCAAGCAGACTGGGATCGTCATTTGCGCCGGGGATATGATCGAAGATCGTATCATATGTGTGGTTTTCCTTGGTGATAAACACCACATACTTGATCTGCGGCGAAACCACGCCGGGACGCGCAGGCACTATGGGCGACGCCATCGCGGCGCGATCGGAGCTCTTATCGGCGAGGCCTTCATAGGCCAGAACGTCCTTTGTCATTCCGGCGAGGTCGCGATCTGCGGGGATAGGGATTACGTGAAACGAGCCATGAATGTTGGCATAGGGGCTCTTGGAAATATCCTTGCCTGCGCTTGGCCCGTTGCCGAAACCGCGAAAGCAGATGGCGAGTAGGCTGCGGCCGTCCGGCGAGATTGACACGCGATAGGGATACCATGCCGTGGGAATATGCCCGATAATGCGGCCTGTCGCGGCATCGAGGACCCCGATAGCGTTCAGGCCCATCTCGGCCACATAGAGGCGTTTTCCGTCCTGAGACATCGCCATGCCGGTCGGGCTGACGCCGCGCAGCTTTGCCGTCAACGGCGACGGCACAATGCGGGTCTCTTTAATGATTTTTCCCGTTCGCAGGTCGATCCGGGAGATGAGGTCGTTGTTGTTATTCGACACGTAAAGCGTGTTGCCGCGAGTAACGAGATAGTTCGGGCCGCTTCCGCCGACTGTCTTCCCCGCATCTGAGACTGCGCCCACCATCAAGCCGGTTTTTACCCGGCTAACGACGTGCGGCCGCTGAGCATCGGTTGCATCGACGCCCCAAACGGAGAACGAATCCGGCACATTGGGATCGCCCAATCCGGGCACCTCTCGCCCCTCTACCGTGACGCCTTCCTTTGCCTCTTTGCTGGGAACGCCATACGCCGGAAAAGTCAGGCCGCGAGGGTCGGATTTGCCGTCGGTTGGCTTGGGGATGGAGGAATACTCGTACATGCCGATATTGGCGACATACACCATTCGCTTAACTGTTCCATTTGCCCCTGGCGCATCGGAAACAGTCAGCGCATAAGGGTAACGACCGACCCGAGACGATCCGATAACCTGCCTCGTTGCCGTATCGATGATCGCGATACGAAAGTTTGTAACATCCGCGCAGTAGAGATATTTCCCATCGCCGCTGGTTTTGACATCGACGACTTCACTGTCTTCATATGTTTTACCATCGACGTTTCCGTTCAGGGAGACTATGGACGTGACTTTGCGACTTGCGACGTCCACCACATACACCTGTCCGGTATCGCCGCTGCTCCAGTACAGGCTCTGACCGTCCGGAGAGAAAACGGCCGCTCCATAGGCCTTATCGCCATGCACGCGCTCGGGCTCGGGGGCAAGTGTATCGATCTTCGGCGATGCCGTATCCCAGCCGGTGACGAACTGCCCCATATGCGCGCTGCCGACGAAAACCATCGAACCATCCCCGGTGACGGCAAGCGTATTGGGCCAGCGATCTACCGGAAAGTGCTTGCCGGCCGGCTTCAGCAGGCGCCCGTCCGGCAGGATCGTCGTGCCCATCGGATCGAATTTCGCATAGCTGTTCACGGATGGCGCATGGAGATAGGGCGGATTGGCTGCTGCGGCAAATACAGGTGAGCAGGCCAGGGCGGAGAGAATGGCTGTCAGGAGAGGGCGGTGCATTGGTAAAACTCCGAAAAAATAAAAGCGTCAGAAACGCAGGCCTATACCGAGATGCGTTTACGCGTTAGGACCCACCCCATCCCCTCCCGAAGGGAGGGCGCGTTCTCGCCAACGAAAAGGCTTGCAGTTCTTGACCATGCGCCAAGATAAGAAAGCCTTTCGATAGTGAGAACGATCCTTCCCTTCGGGGAGGACACGAGGAGGGGTTCCTAACGAGCGAACGCCATCAGAGATTAGGGTTGGGCCTACATCTCTACCCCAGCGCCTCATCGACACAGCGTTCGGCGAGGCCGAAAGAGAGCGTCATGCCAGCTCCGCCTACGCCTGTGATGATCATTACACCGGGTTCCGGTGAGGCTGTGAAGTAGGGGACATTTGGGTGCTTTGCATAGACCCCATGCCATCGCGACGCGATATTGAGCCGGGGAGCATCGAGGAATGTGCCGAGATAATCCAGTATTAGCGTGTCGATTACGGATAGATCGAACGGCGATACCGATTTGCCGTACTCGTGCGAATCGCCGATGACGACTTCCCCTGATCCGTTCTGCGACGCCATCACATGAATGCCGTAGTGGTCGTACTCCGGTGTTTCAGCCTGGACGCGCTGCTTTACCTTTGCGAGGCTGGGACAGTGGTCGAAAGACTTGTAATGCCGCAGCGTCAGCCCGGCCGCAAGCATCGGCCCGAGCTTCCACCCGTCCACCGGCGCAGTGCGCATCATCTGCAGCTTACAGAGATTCAGACCGCTCTTGTTGAAGACTTCCGGATAGAGTGATTGGAAATCGTCTCCCGCGCATACCCACAGCCGTTCGGCGCGGTAGCTCTCTCCGCCCGCCTGGACCGTCGGCGCATCGTAGCCCGTAACGCCGCAGTTGTAGCGGAATACCACTCCGTATTCACGGGCAAGCCAATCCGGCAAGCCTGCAATGACTTGCCTTGGATCCACGCACATTTCGCTGGCGCTCCAGAGCGCCGCCTTCAGGCCATCCATCTTAACCGCGCTCGAATATCGCTGTACATCGCTCGGCGACAGAAGACGGCAGTCGTATCCGTGCGATTCGGCATCCTCCATGAACTCGTCCAGGACCGCGGCTTCGTCGTCCATATATGCAAGGTGCAGCGATCCCGTTCGCTCTCTCCACAAGCCGGATGCAGTCAGGACGTCTTCCCAGTAACCCAGGCTGCGGCGCGCCATCCTCAGCATTGATCCCGCGGGCTGGCCGATGGGCCAGAGCATTCCGAAGTTGCGAATAGATGCGCCTGTCGCCTGTGGCTTTCTCTCGAATACGATAACTTTGCGCCCTCGCCGGGCCAGATGATAGGCATGCGCAAGGCCGATGATTCCCGCTCCTGCGACGGCATCGTCATATCCAGCGGTCATCGGCGCTCTCCCATTGCTAAGGGCATCGAATAGCTCTGATTTCGACGAAGCTCGAAGAGATCCGGGAGATCGGCGACCGTATAAATGAGATGAGTGTGGGGGTAGGCTGACAGTTCGCTTGCGGAGTGCGATCCGCCGGTGACTCCTATTACCCAGCGGCAGCCGGCTGACGCGCCTTCGTGCAAGTCCGATGGGGTATCTCCGATTTTTGCGACAGCGCCAGGGTCGAGAATCCCCGTTATAGTCATTGCGCGATAGATCATATCCGGCCAGGGACGTCCACGTGAGACGTCATCGCTGGACACGGAACCGTCAATAATTCCATCCTCAAGCCACCCAAGGCGCTCGATAATCGCATCCGTGATCGGGCGGCTGAATCCGGTGTCCAGGATGATCTTGACACCATGAGAGTGGAGTTCGCGAAATGTCTCGACCGCGCCGGCCACCGGACGCACTTCCGAACTCGATCGATAGTGGATGAGCATCGTCTCCTGGAAGCGGCTGTGGATCTCATCGATTTCATGGGCATCGGCGCGGTGGTTCGGGCGATGACGCTCAAGAACTGTCCGTATCGCGATCGGTTTGGGAATGCCCATGACGGCATTGATCTCGTCGCGTTCTGCCACAACTCCCGCTCCGGCCAGGGCCAGGGCGAGATGGTGATGCACGGCATCACCATCGTAAACGGTGGTGCCGGCGATATCAAAGACCGTTAACTTTAGATCCATTTCGTGCCTCCGCATGCGTGCTTGTCACCCGAATTGGGCTGATTTCTGTGATACATTTCTCAAGAATTGCCAGTGCCTCGTCAACTTCGGAACGAGACACAGTCAGGGGCGGTGTCAATGTGATGACGTTTCCGCCTGATACTTTAAAGCTAAGTCCTGCCCGCAGGGCAGCATACATGACATGATCGGCCTCATCGTTGGCCGGCTCTCCCGTGAGGTTAACCAGTTCGATGCCGATCAGCAGTCCAAGGCCGCGAACATCGCCGATGATCGCGTATCGCTTTTGCATGGCGAGAAGCCGGTCGAGCATATACGATCCCATCGCCGATGCTCTTTCAGGCAGCCCTTCCTGTTCGATAAAGTCAAGGGTTGCGATAGCTGCCGCCGCGCCGAGAGGACTCTTCTCGTGTGTGTAGTGCCCGAGAGCTACGTCTGCGCCGACATTGAGATCGTCGCGTGCAATGACTGCGGCCATGGGTATAACGCCGCCTCCCAGGCCCTTTCCGATAACGAGTATGTCCGGCGTCACGCCAATCGCTTCACACGCGAACATGCGGCCCGTGCGCCCCAGGCATACTGGGATCTCATCGAAGATCAACAGTGCGCCATGGCGGTCGCAGATCTCGCGAACCCGCTGCCAGTATCCGGGCGGCGGCATCGTTACGACTGTGCTGCGAATTGGTTCCGCGATAACGGCTGCAATGTCGCCTTCCTTCTCCATCACGTAGTCGATGTAGTCTGCGCATCGCAGGCGGCAGATTCCTTCACATCCGAACAGACATTTGTGGGGGGTAGGAGGAGGAACATGCTCCGAGCCCGGCAGAAGTGGTCCGATACCATGCCGGAATAGGGCCTCTCCGCCAATCGAGATTGTCTCTATCGATGCCCCGTGAAAGGAATCCCAGAGGGAGATCGTCTTGAATCGCCCCGTTGCCAGACGGGCAAGCTTCAGCGCGATGCCCACCGCTTCCGCGCCTCCCGGCACGAAAAGCGATCGATTCAGTCTGCCGGGCGCAAGGGCCGCCAGCCGGCGGGCAAGCTTGATAGCCGGGATATTCGTGTATCGGCGCGAACAGAACGGGAGTGTCGCGAGCTGTTCCGTAACAGCTTCGATGACGGCCTCATTCCGAAAGCCGACCTGATGCACACTGTTGCCGTGAAAGTCCAGAAATTGCCGGCCCTGCAAATCCTGGATACAGGAGCCATGCGCGCTGTCCAGCACATTTAAGCAGGGTGTAGAAAGCGACTGATGCAGGAAATAACGGGCATCTTCATTGAGCCAGTACGCCGTTTCCTTATCGATCTCCGATTTCTGCCACTCACGGCGGCGCGGCGAGAAGTTTACGTCACCCTCGGACAGAGGAATGGACTGCTTTGGCCCTCTGTTGCCGGGAGGGACGTTTGGAGCGTCTGTCATTGCTTGAACCTCGCAGGGTATGGCACGTTCATGCCATGCATTGTGTGCCACAGGACTTCGTTGAGCGTATGGGGATCCGCATGATCCGGCCCGCTCCAATCGAGGCCCATCGAGACTTTCGTCCAGCGCCGCTCCTCGCCGCTCAACGCCGACAGCGGCGTGTTCATCTGGTCGAGCGCAATATTCGCCGGTGTAGTGGTGTACGGCGTTGTATCCGGAGTATCCGTGAAGCAGGCGCTGAGCGGAGGAGTTAGAGCATCGAACTTATTCATCGGCGCAATACCGAGCATAAGCTCGATAGACCGGATCATTGATACAGTGTTGTACATCGTGTGGTCCACAAAATGGCGCTTGATGTAGGGACTGTATGCCATATAGACCGTTCGGTGCCCATCGACGTGGTCCGGGCCGGACTGCGCATCGTCTTCGATAACGAAGATGCAGGTGTCTTTCCACTGCGGGCTGTGCGAGATGGCGTCCACAATCCTGCCGAGGCCAAGGTCGTTGTCCGCGACCATGCACTGCGGCTGCGGGTAATCCGGATTGCGCCCTTCCGTATGGTCGCACGGCAGCGCCATGATCATGAGCTGAGGCACATGGTCTTCTTTGCTGAACCGCTGATACTCATCAATGAACAGGTCGGCACGGGCCTGGTCGCTCTGAATCAGGGGCCAGTAGACGAACGATGGGTGAATATGGCCTTTCAGTCCCGGAACGAGCGTTGCAACCCGCACCTTGATCTTATTGGCGCCGGCAGCGCGATCCTTCCAGAGATCGAACCAGCTTGTCGTTTTCGGCACGAACGATGCAAGATCTTCGTCGCAGTATTCTCCGTAGTCCCGGTATGAGACATTGGCCTTCGCGGCGGCATCCCAGAGGAAGCCTGCGCTTGAGCGTGACATGGCACAGTCGCCATCATCCGGATATGTCCGATAGCCGGTGTAGAAATGCTCCATGTAATCGTTGCAAAGCGCCTGCGTACTCCATGCATGGCCGTCGGCGCTGTTTGTGCCGCTCACATACCCATTGTCGAAGAGGGTAAACTGCCGCGCCAGCGCATGGGCGTTCGGAGTGAGTTTTTCGCCCAGGTCGCAGAGCGACGGATCTCCGTTGCCTTCTTTCATGTCCCCAAAGACTTCGTCGTAAGTGCGGTTTTCCTTGATAACATAGAGCACATGTTTGATCGCTCCATGGTATACGGCAAGGTTGGGATTGAGCGAGGCGCGCGAGGCAGTCCAGTGGTTGTTTGACGTTACGACCGTGGTTGAGATTTTAAGGTCGGCTTTGAGATCGACCACGGATACAGTGCCCTGGAAGTCGTGGACGTTGCCTGGAATGCCCTGTCCAGTGCGGCGCACGGAGCCATGGCCCTTCGTGTTTACAACATAAGCTGTTTGACCGTCGCTCGAAAGCTGAATGCCCGTGGGGTAGAAGCCGGCAGGCCGGAAGCCGCGGATGCTGCCGGATATGCGATCGATCTCGCACACGGCATTGTCGCCCCCGTTGCAAGCGTAGATTGTATCTCCATTGATCGCCAGCGCATTGGGCATCGAGCCGAACAGGTTCAGCGAACCCCATTTGATCGGAATTGTCCGCACCACTCGGGCCGAACGCAGGTCGATTTCGGAGATCGTGTCGCTTGCGGAGTTGGATACGAAGGCATGTGTGCCGTCTACGGCAATCGATGTGGGGTGCAGCCCGACCGTTACAACACGAGTTTTGCCTGTGGCGATATTTATGAGGCTGACCGTGCCCGACGATCCCACGCCGCGCGGATCTACGACGATCATGGCGCTGCCGCTTGGCGATTCTTCGTCGTCATCGTCCGGCTGGCGGCCGCCCCAGTTGCTGGCAATCAATTGCTTTTCGTCAGCGCTCAGCCGAACTTCAAAGGGGATCGTCTGAGTGTGGTATTCCCGAACCCAGGTGTCGGTTGTCAGGTCCACTTCAGCCACGGCATTGCGATCTGCTGCCGCCACATACATCGTCTTACCGTCGCGCGTAATGCACATTCCTCCGGGCCGGGGATTGGCGGCGTCGTTGTCCGGCGTGAGCAACAGCCGGTGTCCGAGTGTGAGGGTGTGTCCTGCCAGCATCAGCTCCTGGACATAACCGCCCGACGTGCTCACGAACAGCCTTGTCCCATCCGGCGACCAGATTGCGCCGCGGTAGGCGGCATTATCGGCCAGGGTGATCTGAGAACCCGCAATGAGGCCGGTGCGCGTTGCCAGCATGACGACACCATGATCCTCGGCCGGACTCGCATGGGGGCCGCGCTCGGGCCGATCCAGGTTCTCTTCGCCGAGAACGGCGTAAAACTCGCCGGATGGATGGAGGGCGATGTCGATCGGTCGACCGTCGAAAGCAACCGATCCCGGCTCGATGCGCTGTTCGGTGGCGACGATAAAGCTGCCGTCGGGCTGCTTGCCCATATGCGCCAGCATCGAATCGATCGATGGGACGCGCGCGGCGACATAGCCGGTCAAGGTCATTGCCAGAGCGGTTGAGACCAGAAAGATAGCCTTATCTTTCAAAGTTGGCTTGCGGGTCATATTGGTTCCTAAAGCAGACGTAATCATTGTTCGCAGGCTCCCCTCCCCAGCCCTAAAGAGGCCCCCTGGCCGGGGGCTCCTACGAACAGTGATTTGCTATCGACTATCTGAATGCTTTTGCTGCCGCCAGTAGATAACGGCGGCAATGCAGGAGATCCCGGTTACGACGGCCAGCGCCAGGAATGCACTGCTCCAGCCGAGCTTCGTGGCGATTGCGCCGATACCGCTGCCGGCGAGCATGCCGCCGAGGTAGCCGATACCGTCGATCCAACCTGCCGCCGTGGCGCTGCCCTTCTTGCCTCCGAAGTCCAGCGATACGGCGCCTGCCAAAAATGAGTAGGGCCCCAGCATTACAAAAGCGATTGTCCCCAGCATGATTTCTGCGGCGAGCGGTGAATGGCCCACCGGAAGATAGCCGAGAGCGAGCAGGGCAGGAATGGAAAGGAGTAGTCCGATAAAGATGATGACTGCGCGTCCGCCCCGGCCGAGCCGGTCGCTCAGGTATCCGCAAGCGAGAACCGATAGTCCTCCGAAGAGCGGGAATAGCGAGCTGGCCGTGCCTGCGGCTCCTGCTTCCATTTTCGCAACTTCCGTCAGATATTCGGGCGTCCAGTTGTTGAAGGTCTCACGGACGAGCGTGAAGCCGAATGACAATGCGCAAACAGCCCAGAATGTGCTTGATGTGAGCAGAGGACGCAGCAATTGAGCGACGCTGCTCCGGCTGTCGTCATGACCGCTGCTGCCGTATAGATTGAGCGGGTTGGCATCCGGCTGGGGTTCGCCGATCTCCTTCGGGGAATTTCTCAGAAGCAGAAAGTTGGCCAGCAGAATGACGCCGAGAACGGTCGCTGAGATCAAGAACAGGCTCTTCCACTCGAAACCGGCTGTGATGAGATGCCCGAGAAAGACACGAGAGACGAAGTCTCCGAACAAGAAGCTGAGGCTGATGATCCCCATGACCGCGCCGTATTGAGAGAACCGAAACCAGCGTCCGGTAAGCTTCACCATGCCTACCCAACCGGTGGATTGAATGAGGCGGTTCGCTACCCATGCCATGGTAAAGAACGGCAGTCCTCCCAGCGCGAATACAATGGTTGCCGCGACCGCGCCGGCCATACCGGTCAGGAACATCTTCCGGCCGCCCGCGTAATCGGCGATCGTCCCGTTGACGAATTTGCCGATCGCATAGGCAAGCGTCCCCAGGGAAACGAATGCGCCGATGGCTTCCTTGTTCAATCCCTGCCATCCGTATTGCGCAATCAAAAGCGGCGTGGCCACGGAGAGATCGGAGCGGCAGAGATAATATCCGGCGTAGCCGATGAGCATCAATGCAATCGTAATCCGCTGCCATACGCGAAGTTTGGGAGATTCGATGGATGGCGTATCCGCAATATTGCTCGATTTATCCGTTAAGGTCGTTGTCACGATTTCGCACCTTGCAATTCTTGGCCGCGCCGGCTGCACAGCGAAGCGCCGTCAGTATGAGACGGGTGTTGAGCCACTCCAGGTGGCCTCGGGATGAGCCTTCTCTTTGGCCAATTGCGCCTTGAGGTAGGCCTCAGATCTTCTGTCTCCGAATAGGAAGCCGCAAGGGCCTTCCTTCTCTTTCATTCGCCGCAGCGTCTTCGCATCGGAATGGCAGGATGTGCAATACGCCATATCGATCCTATGCGAGACATGCTCTGAACGTTCTTTTTCTGCGAGCGCATTCGATGTGACGAAGACTGCCAGAAGCACCGAAACACCGACGGCGGTAATGGCCACGGCCGGCGAGACCATCTTTGTAATCATGAGTTTGCCCCGCGTGGTTAACGGATCAGATCAGACGGGCACAGCTTATGTTTGCTCGTCTGATCTGAATTAAGCCCGTTTAACTAGTCCGTGAAGGAGCAGCCGGCGCTTGATGTTGCTCCGGGAGGGCATGGAGCATTGAAGAGGCTGTCCATGGTCGGCGCGAGGTCGCTGCACTTTATCGGCGTGGTGATCGGAATGTCGTCAGCAACCGCCGCCGGTTGCGTGTTGATGATCTCGTCCGGATCAGCGCAGTAATCCTGGATCATATTGTCGTCAGCAGGACGCGCAAACTTTCCGTTTTCACCAGAATCGGCAAAGCCGGCACGGAATAGAACAGCCTTGACGTGACCATCGACAAATGCAATGTTGAAATGGCCGCCGTGACGCAAGGCCTTATTGCTGCTGCCCTGCCAGGTGCAGAGCTGCGTAAACATGCCCAGATTCATACGTGGCGTGTCGTAACTGTCGCCAAAGGCGAATGTGTTGGACGGAGAGACGATGCCGGCAATGCTAATCCCGGATGCGATGCCGTCAACACCTTTCTGTGCGGTCAGTCCGCCGCCACGAGAATTGAGCGGACCCCAGTTGTATGCATATCCGGCGAGGATGCAACCCTGCGAATTGCCGCAGTCTGCTCCTGCGGGGAACGCGCCGTCTACCTGACTGACACCATTAACGCGGCGGTCATTGCGATCGGGGCATATCAGCATTTTGTAATCCTTGAAGTAAGGATAGACCGGAACCCACCAGTCGGAATCGATGCAGGGGGTCATCTCGTCGTAATCCTGATTGTACTGTGCGTATGCAAGTCCAACCTGCCGGAGGTTGCTGGCGCACGAGGTGGCTCGGGCCTTCTCTCGTACCTGAGCAAACACAGGGAACAATATAGCGGCGAGAATCGCTATAATTGCTATAACTACTAATAGTTCAATAAGAGTAAATCCGGTCGTTTTTTTGGATTTCATGGGTTTTCCTTTAAAAGACGCAGTTCGTGTTACTATTTCATTTGTAGCTAATCGGATTTCATGCTTTGTGAAGCACTGGCAGCTTTAGTGATACTTGGGACCGTCGGCCTTCTTGGCCGCAAAATGTGCATCAATAGTTGCCTGATCCATATCTCCCGGAGCAGGACCAAATGATCTCCAGCCGGCAAAAATGGCGATCGAGAGAGCGGCTGCGATCCCGGTGATCGCAAGTGTCATTTTCAGTTGTTGATTCATGAATGTTCTCGCTTTTCGGACAGGATATCCCGTCACTTGAGATAACAACCCGGCATACAAGCCAGGAGTAGAGCGATTACGGTTTCATTCGACAGAAGGTGATCCGGCCAGAGCGGCGCGATAATATCGCGCATTTGATGAGTGCTTCGGGGAGCTGTTTGGGACCCGTTGGCATCGCTCCGGACTCGTATTCCTCCAGGTGATAATAATCGGCCCTGACGCGCCCGGGGAGGGCAGCGCGAAAAGGTAACCGTTAGATCAACTCGCAAACGCTGCCCGGTTTCCTTCCGGGCGCTTCACGTGGAGGAACACGATTTCCTTTCGTGTCCCGGCATAGATACTACCTTGACTCGCTTTACGCATATGTTAAGCATTTATTAAATAAATATTAATGTTTCGTAAGATCCTGAATCATGCAATTGCCGAGTATATCTGCAATTATCTTGTAGATGGCGATTCGTAAATTCGCGCCGATTTAGCCAATTCCAGGCGGTAAAATTCACGAGCATGCAGGCGGTGGTGAACTTACCTCGCCGGCTCTGAAGCTCCCTGCGCAAATACCTGCGTAATAGAGTTGGAGATAGTTTGGAGAGCAGGCGCTATGACCTCCGCAGCGATAGATTTGAAGCAAGCCCATACTGCTGAGCCTTGCGGCGACTCAGTCCATGCCTTGCAAATTGCTCACATTACCGATATCCATATTCAGCCTGAGAGGGGCATCGAGCAAATCGTTGCATCGCGCCTCAAGCGCATTCAAGAACTTTCTCCTCCGCCGGATATGATACTGAACGGCGGTGACATTGTGATGGATGCCGTTGCCGCGGATCGCCGTCGTGTCGATGCGCTCTGGGATGCCTGGGATCGGGTCGCCATGGATTGCTCTATTCCCATGCGTTATTGTTTGGGCAACCACGACGTATGGGGGTGGGGGCGTAAAAGCGGCTGCACAGGCGACGAACCTCTCTTTGGAAAGGCTTACCCCCTGAGTCGCTTGCGCCTCTCAAGCGCGTACTATCATTTCGATCAATCCGGCTGGCGGTTTATCGTGCTGGATAGCCTGTTGAGGATCGACAAAACGCGATATGCGGCTCGCATTGATCCGACGCAGTGGCGTTGGCTTGAAGAGACACTGCGATCTACTCCTCCGGCCACTCCCATCCTTATCCTCTCGCATATCCCAATCGCCGGCGGCCCGTCCGTCTTTTTCGCAAATGTCGAGAGCGAAACCGCTGTCGATGTTGAGATATTAGAAAATCGGGACTGGGTGGTTCCATCGTGGCAGATGCATGTAGATTCTCGCCAGCTGATCGAACTTTTCGCCAAGTATTCGAATGTGAAACTCTGCCTGAGCGGACACACACATCTCTATGAACGCCTTGAGTTCCGCGGCGTTACCTACATCAACAACGGCGCTCTCAGCGGTCAGTGGTGGCGCGGAGACTTCTTCGGTACTCCGCCCGGATACGGTTTGATCGACCTTTATCCTGATGGCCGTTTCCAGGCAGAATACATTTCTGTCGAATAGGCGCATTGCGAAAGCCCTATGCAGGTCAATATCAATATTTTCCATATGTGGAGAATGGATTCCCTTGTCCAACTCCTGATAATGCGCCATAGTAAAGTAGACGTAGAATCGGCGTGTCAGTAAGTCATCAGGAAGTTCCGCAATGATCCCTCCGAAGAACCCTCAATCCGCTGATATTCCTCAGGAAGCATCCACAGCTATCAGCCGCCGCCGGTTGATCCGCGCATCGGCGGCTTTAGGAGCAGGATTGGCGTTCGGTTTTGAGCCGTGTCCCGCTCATGCCGCTTCCACCACAACTATCTCTTCTCATCGCCCTGAAGACGGCCATCTTGCCATTTTTGATAATGCGCGCCCGCTGCCTCTCGGGGCGGTTCGACTGACCGGCGGACCCCTAAAACATGCGCAGGACCTTGACCGGCAGTATCTGCTGAAACTTGAGCCAGACCGGATGATGGCAAACTTCAGGAAGCGCGCGGGACTCACGCCGAAGGCTGAGGGATACGGCGGCTGGGACGGCGGCGGGCGCAACCTGACGGGGCATATCGCCGGGCACTACTTGTCCGCTGTCAGCCTCATGTACGCCGCCACAGGCGACCTTCGGTTCAAGGCGCGCGCCGAGGAAATGGTCAAACAGTTCAGCGAAGTTCAGGATCAGGATGGCTATCTCGGGGCCTTGCAGGACAAAGACGGTGTCGACGGCAAGAAGCTGTTTGAGGATATCTCGCGCGGCGTGATCAGGTCCGGCGGCTTCGACCTCAACGGCCTCTGGTCACCCTGGTATGTGGAACACAAAATTTATGCCGGTCTTCGCGATGCTTATCGGCACACCGGCAGCAGCGCTGCACTGGAGATTGAGACGAAATTTGCAGCGTGGGCGGAGAGCATTGTAGGCAATTTGACTGATGCTCAGGTTCAGCAGATGTTGGCCACCGAGTTTGGTGGAATGAATGAAGTCTTTGCCGACCTGTACGGGGACACAGGCGATGCGCGCTGGCTGAGACTGTCCGATCGTTTTCAGCATCGCAACGCGCTTAATCCGCTCGAAAGCCACCAGGATAAGCTTGGCGGGATGCACGCCAACGAGCAGATCCCGAAGCTCCTCGGCTCGCTGGCAAGATATCGTTATACAGGCGCCGAGAAGGACGGAACAGCGGCCTCATTCTTCTGGGATGCCGTCGTGAACCACCATACCTTTGCGACGGGCGGCCACGGCAAGGATGAGTACTTCGGCCCGGCGGACAAGCTGAGCGACATGGTTGACGGCCGCACCGATGAATCGTGCAACGTCTACAACATGCTCAAGATGACGCGGCAGTTGTTCGCTTTAAAGCCGGATATCAAATACGCGGAATTTCAAGAGCGGGCGCTCTTTAACCATGTGCTGGGATCGATCGATCCTGCGGATGGCCGCACCTGCTACATGGTTCCGGTTGGCCGCAGTGTGCAGCGCGAATACAGTGATATGCTGGAAAGCTTTACATGCTGTGTGGGAACCGGCATGGAAAACCACGCTCTGCATGCCCACGGAATCTACTATGAGAACGGCCGCCGCCTCTGGGTAAACCTGTATACGCCTTCCACCGCCGTTTGGAAAGAAGCCGGCGTTACGCTGACGATGACGACGCAGTTCCCCGAAGGCGAGTCCGTTATCCTGCGCTTGCAGCTTGATTCGCCGAAGACGTTTATGCTGTCCCTTCGCCGACCGTCGTGGGCTGCCGAAGGATTTACAGTCGTTGTTAACGGCGCTCAGGTAGAGAACTTGAGCGCGCCGGGAACGTACATTGACCTGGACCAGACATGGGAAAACGGCGATCTTATCGTCATAAAATTGCCGAAAACACTCCATATACAGCCGCTTTCCGACAATCAACGGCGAGCCGCCCTGATGTGGGGACCACTTGTACTGGCGGGAGACCTGGGACCTGAACGCGGCTGGAACGAAGCGCGTCCGCCGTCGCCCGTGCTTGTGGCCGCTAATCGTCCTATAAATGAGTGGCTCAAGCCTGATTCCAGTGTGCCCGGCAATTACCGTACTCAGCATGTGGGGCAGAAAAACGATGTTGAACTTGTGCCGTTCTACCGTTTACATGGCCGAACGTACTCAGCATACTGGGATCTGTATACTCCGGCAGAGTGGGCGAAGAAGGCCGCCGAGATCGCGGCGGAGGAGGAACGGCAGCGTAAGCTGGAAGCGGCTACGGTGGGATTTGCGCAGCCGGGAGAGATGCAGCCGGAGCGCGACTTTAATCAGCAGGGCGAAGACAGCAGGCCGGACCGAGTAATGGGCCGCCCCGGCCGGCGCGGAACGAAGTGGTTCTCATTCGATCTGCCGGTTGATCCGGCTAAGCCTATGACGCTGGTTGTGACATATCACAGCGCGCATCGGCGAAAATGCGATTTCGATATACTCGTGGACGGCAAGCGGGTAGGGCATCAGACAATCGATCGCAGCGCGCCCGGAGCCGAAACACGCTTCTTCGATGTCCAATATGCCCTGCCACTTGAACTTGTTCAGGGAAAAACCAAAGTAACCGTGCGCTTCGAAGCCACCGGCGGAACCGAGATCGCCACAGTCTTCGGAATACGCACTATTCGCTAGATTTCCAGCAAGTCGCGCCATGTTTCGACATCGAGCAGGCGATCGGTAAGCTCATCCAGCCGCTGCAGTGACGTGATACTCTCAAGAGCGGCCCGCGTTTCGGCATCAGGCTCGCCCAGCCGCTTTGTGCCAAGCCGTAGCAGAGAACGCCGCTCGCCTTCAGTCAAACCCTCTGCCTTGCCTTGTGCCCTGCCGTCCGCTAAAATGCCCTGATAAACGCTTGATTCCTGCATGTTCCAAACTCCCTTGAATATCCCCTGTACAAACGAGCGAGAATAATTCAGGCCCATAAGTAGAGACGTCGTTGACCAAACTCTCACCTTTTCAGCTTCATCAGCCTCTTCATCTATACGCTCTTTCATACGACGAATGACGCCCGGTAGATCCTGTCGCTTAACATTCGTAATGGGCGCAAATGGAAGAAGCGTCAGAGGACCGGCCAGTACTTCGTCTGTCCTGATTTCCCATATACGAACGATTTGATAGCGGAATGTGAAGGATGGATCGCTCAAAACGCCGGTCATCAATGGCCCATCGGCGGAACGCCTCAAGAGCACGACAAGGCTAACAACCCGTTTCTTATATTTATGTCGGGTGGCGACATGGTAATAGTGTGTCCGGTCGCCCAAACCAGGATCGTATCCGGCTTGCATTTCCAAATGGAAAATGTAGTCAGGGTCCGTTATTTCTATCAGGCGATCAGCCTGTACTGCGATCGATAGATCGGTATCGATTAGTCTGGCTGCGGCTCCAGGCAGGCCCAGGAAGCGAAGCATTGCCAGCGGGTCGACATCCACGATTTGTTTTGTCGTGATGTCGAATGACTTATGCATGGCAACCGCCTTCTCTGATTATAGCATGGCGTGCCGGTTGCTTACAGTCTTCGTAATTGTTCATGTTTACCCTCTATTGAAGTTACTCGCACGAGGGGCACGAAAGCGGAAACGAATTACGAATTTAATTTTGCGCGATTTTTAAATGAGGGAAAACTATCTTCTATTTCTCGCGAACGATGGTAAACGACGTGTTCTGGGCGTTTGATCCGACTGCCAGAGTTAACGTTATGTCTTCTGTCTTTGCGACGGAAATACTTGCTTGCCCGGCTTCGCCATGAACTGCATATTGGCCGGGGGAAAGACCGGAAATACGCAGAGGTGAGGGGTGAGGTTGAGGGTTGTCGCTCTCAAGTTGGAAGCTGATCTCGGAGAAATCTTTTTTGAGCTTGATCTGCTGTTCTGCTGCAAAACGATCTGTGTCTAATAGCAGACTGAGCCGGCGTCCACCAAGGATGGTGTGGAAGCGGCGACGGAGACCGTCTTTTGGAACAACGGCGACTCCATCTTTAGTTTTGCGCCAGTCACCGCCGAAGCAGAAACGTCCGAAGGTTGGGTCGTCGGCGAGTATGGTCGCGGCCATCCTTAACGCGCCGCAGTAGCCCAGATCGATTTCGGATGAGTAATACCAGGAACCGCGATGATGTGGCTGGTCAAGCCAGGTCTTTCCGTATGGCGCAGGTTCGAAGCCGCCGCCTGCACCGCCGTCGTTGTCTTTGCCGGGATACCAGTAGCCATAGATGGATTCCGCCGTGCCGGTATTCATCAGCGCCCATGCGCTCAGGTAAGACGCATATCCCAGGCGAATATAAGGCATGGGATCAGTGGCATCGTGCAGCGCGTAGTCCAGAACAGCCCAGCCGCCCATCTGAGACATATAAGTGAGCGTGTAGGAATCCCCGCCCTGGCCGCGGTAGTCGCTGCCGAGCAAATAGTATGCCGGTTCGATACAGCCGCGGCAGAAGAGGTTTGCAGCCATCTGAGTCTGCATGAACTGTTTGGCTCGGGCAATCGGTATACCGGACTTTGGGGGACTACCCGGGCGGTCTGCGTTATCCACGGCATATCGCGCAATAGCCTGGGTCGATTCAAAGCCCGTGGAATCGAATGGATACTCAGAGCCGAACAGGTTTGGGCTGTCATTTACGAAGTACTTGACCTTGCGCTCCCAATATCCACGCAACTTATCAGCTTCTGCAGTCAAGCCTGCATCGTTGATCTCGCGAATGAGGTCTACGATCACCAATTCATTGTAGTAGCCGGTTTCGTATGCGGACCACTTCACGATCTCATCCGGCACGGTAAACATGGCAAGCGCGGTACCCGCAGCACGCTCCAAATATTGTGATGCCGTCAGGTTTGTCTTGATCTGAGGATTGCGCTTTGCAATTCGATACATGCCGAAGTACATTGCAATAATGTGCGGGTAATCGTAAACGCGCCAGATATGCAGCTTGCCTTTGTCGCCAGGATCTAAGCTATTGCGGTTCGTCTTCCAATCGGGAATACCGTAAATGCCGTAGGAATAAGCCTCCTCGGTCGTACGCTGCAAACCGCCCCAAACAAAGTGCTCGATATAGTAGTCGAGTGCCTCGACTTCGGCCTGCACGGGAAATTCTGCGTTCTTGCCTGCAAGGTAGGCGGGCTTGCTAAGCCCGGGATCGTCGCAGGTGACCTCGTAGATTCGCCAACCCGTGATATGGTCGTAGTTGTCCGGTCCGAGAAGTGTGCCGGAGGCCATGTTCCATTCGGCAAGGAGACCGTTATACCATTTGGCGGAATCTCGATGTTGATGCTTTGCAATGAATGCGCCACGCTTTTTAATCAGCGTCTCAAGCGGCTCCGTGACAAAGAACTCCAGGTGCGTGGAGCGGTTAAATCCGTGACGCACAGTCAGGCGGTTTTCGCCGAGCAGTGAGAACTTGACCTGATAGAGATAGCGCGATCCACTCTTGCCAAGGTACGTGATCTCCGTAGATTTCGGATGCTCTGCGTCGACGCCATTTATCGTCTCGTTCGTTCGTAGGGCAAATTGTGCAAAAAGATCGGTTGGCACGGTCATGCCGGGGACGACTTTGATATCGATCAAGCCATTTGCAACAAGGATATCGCGGACGCCGTCATAATCTTTTGCCCATTCGAAGCGGAACCCATATTCGCCGGAATCGCCTGATTGGCCATGCGGTTCAAGGATCAGGCTTGTGTTAGGCTGACGCCAGCGGCAACCCTTCTTCTCTGCGATCGCTCCCGCGGCCGCCGAATGGATGTAGGCGCGAAATCCGCCCTGCCGTTCCCAGTATTCAAGATGGGTGTTCGGCATGGGTGTCATAGTCAGGTAAGGCCCCACGCTGTTGGAACGCATCCAGAACATATAGGAACCGCTGCCGGACACGAAACTATGCTTCAATACAGTCGCTGTCGCAGTTTTTCCTGAATGGAAGTTCGTATTCATGGGCAGCGGCAGCGCAAGGTCGCCGATCTCAAGCCGCTGCGGCGAAACATTCCAGAGCGATACAGTCCAGGTGAGGGCTTGCTCCTTGCTCTGCAATCGCACGAGAACCTTCAGGGCTGGTCCATCATGATCTGTTATTTCGTATTCGATGTTGGAGAAGTCGCTGGATGAGGAGAAGATCGCCTGTTCAATATCAAGGGCTGCTGTCTTGACGCTATTCCATCCTTTACCTGGTTTGCGGAACGTGATTTCGACATGCCCTAACGCATGCCCCTCTGCAATGTAGTCCGTGTCAAATCGATCGTTCGTTTTCCGAAGGCTGGAAATCGCGCCGTCGCCGAATGTTATCTTGAACGGCGATTCAGTACCGGCTGCCGGGATCGTCTTGACTGTGTTCGATTGCGCCGCTGCAGGCTTTAAATCCGCATTGTATGTAAGCGCGATACCTGCGCCCCCCAGGCTGAGTTTGCGCAGAAAGCGCCGTCTGCTGATTGTATTCGATCCTGAACGGTCATGTTCTTTGCCTTGCATTTTCAATCTTGCTTCCAAATAGCCCTTCTATTCTAACGATGACTCTTTTGATCTGCCGGCCAATGGAAACGCGGCGCATTGGCAATGTCGTAGCCGCGCAGATGATCCTTGCCCACGCGCGTTGCGGCGCGTGTGTAACGCCAGTCATGGTTGGAAAATACGGAAGCTATCAATGCTTCCAGCTTTGGATCATACACCGCCAGGTCTTCACGCGTGGCAATCACTTTGCCGCCCGGTCCCGCGTTGCCGTTGGCGTCGAAGTAAGACTGTACGCCCTCGGCCCAGTATTCATCGGTATTGTCGCCGGCATAGAAGCCTTTAAATCGCCCGTGTGCCTTGGCGTCTTCGTATGCCGCTTGCAGTTTTGCCTTAAAGGCGGGATCGATACTGGGCAGACCCATATCGGCCACCGCATGGGCAAATTCGTGGATGAGGATGTTTTCGCTGTGGTAAGGATCGCCGGGATAGTTGAGGAGGTTCTCTTCACCGCAACTTACAGCCGGACGTTCTTCTGTGGGGCCGAGCCCTCGTGCACGGCGGTCCCAGTAACTTGCCGGCGTGAGGTCACTGTATTCCGGGATCTCTGTCGTCATTTCTGTTGGCGCCTGCACCACGAACCGCACGTTGTTTTTGACGAGCACCGCAAGGATGTCGTCACGCCCGCGCAGCATCTCGCCGACGAGATATGCGGCCTCACGCAGCGCGTAATCGGAGACTTTCGGAGACCCAAGAATAGGAAACCCATTGAGGTCGATACACTTTGTGTAGAACGGACTGAGGTGGGATTGCCGGACGATCACGGCAGACGGAGGCTGAACGGCCGCTGCATGATCCATGGCCGATGGAGGTTGGATGCTTGGCGCTTGATCCGCGGCGGCATGGGGCTGGATAACGCACGCTGTGACGGCGCACGCGGCGGCCACGATCAGACATCGACACAAAAAAGACACATGTGCCTCCGATGAAGGTCAGGACGAAGACGGCCGGCGCTGGACGCACTCCTCGAATTGAAGACACTTCTATTCTGATGCCGCTGCAAAGATACAGCAAGGGAATCGGAGAGCAAGCCATGGAAGATATTGATGTGCAGTTAGGAATCGCGTGCGGCATTCGGCGCAAGCGCGACAATCAGAAGAGAGAGCAGCGCGATAAGGCCGAGCGACCATCGCAGGGTGATCCATTCGGCAAGAAGACCGATAATCGGAGGGCCGACTAGAAAGCCGCTGTATCCCATGGTGGCGACGGCGGCAATCGCGGAGCCTGAAGGCATTCCTTTTGTTCGGCCTGCGGCGCTGAAGCCGATGGGGGCGATCGTGGACATCCCCAGGCCGATGCAGCCGAACCCGATCAGAGCGGCGATCGGATTCCCGAAGATGAGAGCTGCTCCGAAGCCGGTTGCGGCAATTGCGCCCGATACCTGCAGCACCCGTACAGCGCCGAAACGGGTGAGGACGGCATCGCCCTTGAACCGAGCAATCGTCATCATCAGGGAATACGCCACGTAGCCACTGACAGCGAAAGCCGGGCTTGTCTTTAGCGTATCGCGCATGTAAACGCCACTCCAGTCGCCCATTGCGCCTTCGCAAAGAAAAGAGCAGGTGACAATGGCTCCGACCGCCAGTAGCGAGCGTGAAGGCAGGGCGAAGACCGGTTCTCTTGATGTTCGGTCAGGCCTCGTATGATTCAGGATGCCGATTATCGCGCCAAGCATAGCCGCCAGAAGCAAGGCGCTGCCGACAAGGTGAGCGCCTGTCCCGATACCGGCTTTGGTGATGACTAGGCCCAACATTGCGCCTGTCAAATTGCCGAGGCTATATGTGCCGTGCAGCGACGACATGATGGATCGGCCGTAAATACGCTCAACATCGACGCCGTTTGCGTTCATAGCGACGTCCATTGCGCCGACGCACATCCCGAACAGGGTCAGGATTGCCGTGAGAACGGCGAGAGAGTGGGCGAGGGGAATGAGCGCGAGAATGGCGCAAAGTCCAAATCCGAACCCGATCGTGACGGGTTTGTTTCCATACCTGGCACAAAGCGCGCCGGAAATTGGGAAGCCGATGAGAGCGCCCACACCTGTGCCAAGCAATGCCAGGCCAAGCTGGCCGTCGGTTAGGGAGAGATTGTGCCTGATAACCGGGATGCGCGAAACCCAGCATGCGAATGCCGCGCCATTGATAAAGAAAGCCAGAGAGACGGCGATCCGGGCCGCAAGCGGCGGCGATGTCTTGGGGACAGGCAGGGTATCGAGGTCATTCAAAAGAGAGCCATTTTCTCGCCGTCGCAAAATAGTTCTGCTTGCGCCGGCCAACGCCTATAATACCCCGCGTCACAATCGCTGATTGGCTGGCCGCGGCTCTACCCATCAACTACAAACCAGCTAACAGAACCGTGCGGATCTCGCCGTCCGAATACATCCCGTCTGTACGAAGCGCGTAGGCGCAATGCATCTCAAGGACGCCGTCGCCAAAGGAAATCTGCATTTCGGGCTTGGTCTTGACGTTCTTTAGCTTAATGGTTTTCAGGCTCTCCTGCACAGCCTCTTTGCCAAGGTCGTCTGAACAGATAACGCGAAGAGCCATATTGGTGCGGTGGCAAGACAGGTTGTCCATGAAGTTCAGGCCCTCCAGGTCGTCTGAGAAGCTGGCCCAATCGATATCGTAACTGATTGAGCCTCCTGTAATTTCGGTGAGCTCCGCTGTTCGTTCGGGAAGCGTGACATCCTGAAGTTCTTTGATCTTTCGCTTTTCGAGAAGTCCCATGGTTTTGTCCTTTAATGTTTTAGAGTACGACACTGTACAGCCGCTTGATCGCCGCACGGCGATGTATGCCTGCTGTATAGAGCATAAGGCTTGCCATGTCGGTAACGGGGAGAAGTACAGGGCGCCGCAGTGAGAAAATCGTGGGCCTTGCGTCACGCGGCAAATATTTTCAGGCTGTCTGAGGGATAGGAGTGGCGAAGTAATACATACAAAAGCAGCCTTGCCCGTGGGGGGCAAGGCCGTTTGCTACAGGTTATATTTGAAAGTTCGCAAAGAATCTGCTGCAGCCTTCTTGATGTCATCGCTGCCGGATGCCGCCGCAATCATCAGGGATGCCTTTGCCTTCGCCGCCGTTTGAGCTTTTAATTTTTCGGTCGTGGGAAGCTTTTGCCAACCATAACCATAATAGTAGTTCGCCAACGCCGAGTCAGGTTGAAGCCGCAGGGCCTGATCGAATTCATCCATCGCTTTCTCAACCTGCGAAGAACCGCCCCAGCTGTCGCTGGAAGCATAGGTCAGACCTTGAGCCACATGTATCGCCGATGCCAGCTGTGTCCGATTCGCCTTTCCGGGTGAGAAGTGGCTGTTTGCTTTTACCAGGTTTCCAAAGTCAAGAGAATACAGAGACTCGTTGTAGACAACGACTGCCTGCGAAACGTGGCCGGTCTCCAGCAGAAGCTGGGCATATGGCAACAGGTTGCGCGGGAAATGGCCGCCCTGGTGATAAATCTGCCGATATGCCTTCAGCGCTTCCTGTGTCTTGCCCTGCGCGTTCAACGATTGCGCGAACAATTCCAGTGCCACTCCTGAGTCGTGTCCGAGAGACATGGAGTGCCGCGCATCGGCCTCTGCCTTTGCGTAATGATCCCTATCCAATTCCGCGGCAGCAGATTTGTCCAGCTGTCCTATTCGGTTCAAAGTCGCTCTTTGAGCCGGTGTTAACGGCGTCGGCCCTCCGCCTATTTGTACATAAGGATGATTTTGTGCCTGAATGCATACCGCTGTACAAATGATGAGGACACCCACCGTCACGCCAATCTGACGCTTATTCACAATCATCTCCAGTTTGTCCAGTCGATGAGCTATATGATCCTGGCTGCAGCAATTCCCTTTTACGATTCTGCAAACATGGCGTAATGTTTTTGACCTTGGTGTGGCGGACGTCCGCGTCAATCCCAGCGGTCGAGATCATAGACGGCAGTTTTCCTCTCGGTCGTCACCCGCACTCGGGCAGTCCGTACTGAGATGTCGGTGATCCGCCTTGCCAGAGATAACATGACGCCGGGTTGCGCGCCTCAGGAATATCCCATTGTATGATCGGGGGCGCATCGGCATTTACGGACGTGACCAGAATGCAGTACTCATCGCGCCTTTGAAGGTAGTATTCGATCCGTTCCGCATCGCCTAAAACTGTCCGCTGGAACTTCTCCCATGTGATTTTTACGGCCGGCAATTCCATAGACTGTTGCGCAGATGCTTCTTTGGGCTTTAAGTGGGAGAACACGCCATCTTTCCTGCCTCTTTGAGCTTTCTTCGGAACCCAGATTGCTTTCACTTCGTCAGGTCGCATGAAGCGGCGGGGCAGGGAAGCCTGGATTCCCAGTTTCTCGACAAGCTTCTCGGCCTGTTCGATCGTGCCGGCCGCCGGCGCCGCTTGAGGTCGCTGGTACTGAAGCGGATGCATCTTCGCGGCAAATGCGCGGGAGACATCCTCGAAATTCTTGCCGGCAGCGATGTCTTCGAGCAGCGTTCCGATCATCGAAGACCTGGGATGGCAGAAGCCTGCGGGCGCTGCAGCGATGGCCTTCCACAGCTTGTTCTCTCGCTGAGTGGAATGCTTGGAGCCAAGGCTATTGTGAAGATCGCGAAGCCATGTTGCAGCGCCTAGAACCTTCTCGCTGCGATAGAGGGCATCGGATTTCAGTAAACGGATTGCCTGACCCAGGGTTGCTGTGTCGAAGTCTTTGAGGGCTGCCGAAACGTTCTTAAAGTCTTCTCGCTTCTTAGCCATGGCTTGCCCGGCCGTGAGAGCGCCTCGTTTGTAGATCGCCTTCGCAGCAGGCTTCACAGACATATGGGGCCATACGTCCGTCACAGGTTTGCCCCATGCGATATCTGAGCTCAGGAATACTCCCGTAACCTTGGCGTTCCGGATGATCTCAAGCATCGCCATCGTCGAAGCTTTGTAGAGGTCGATCGCGTCGTCAACGTTCCAGATTGCAGACTGCGCGTGGCCATCTTTGCCGATTGTCACCAGTCCGCCGAAGCGATCCACAAAACGGCGGCATTCATAGCAAGCGTGAGCGGCTTGCTCATCCTCCGGCAGCGCATCGATATATGCGGTGTAGAGACTGGTGGCGTCGGTCGTAAACAATGCCTGTCCGGACGTATTGCTCGTGAAGCGCGCCTGGATGCGCTTCAAGTATTCACTGTAAAGGTTGTCCGAAAGGCTGCCGGCCTCGATGGCGCTGGTTGGTGTAGTCACAATATCTCCTGTCCTTCTGCCCGTTTGACCTATGGCCCCATAAATTTCTCATTGAGATCTACGAACTTCAACCGGCGCATTGGCGCCGCAGGTCGCGGTGGGCACATGATCGATATCGACTTAGACGTACGGAATGGTCAGTTTGGCTATTTCCGATTGCGTAGTACCTGCCAGATCCTTCTTACTTCATCGAGCGATTAGGGAGATCTCTTTCCGGTATCAGGAAGTTTACAAAATTGACCGACAAAAATTTCATATTGACAGGCGTTCGTCTGTTCACTATAATCAAGTCTATACTTATAGACTTGGACGGCCATGTTCGACAGCAGCGTGATGGACAAACGGAGCGCTCTTCCGCGGCATGCACAGATCGAGGCCTATATTCGGGGCTTGATCGAGCGCGGCCGCCTGTCGCCGGGAGAGCGTATTCCGCCGGAGCTGGAGATCGCCAAGGCGCTCGGCGTCAGCCGCATGACCGTCAACAAGGCGCTCCTGACATTGACCCGCGAGGGCTTGTTCGAGCGAGAGCGTGGTCTGGGTACTTTTGTGGCGGAGCGTCAGGCAGTTGCAGTGCGTCACCTTACGGTGATCATGCCGCTCGATCAGACCGTCTACACCGATGAGCAGGACTGTTACTTTGGCCCGCTGTGCCGCGCCATGCAGTCTGCTGCAGTCGAGTGCGGATTTCAGGTCAATCTGGCCTACCTGCCTGCGGGCGATTACGCGCAATATCACCGAGATCGTCCTTCCGAGGGTGTGATCGTCATCTCGCCGAACCAATCGCGGATTGCCGATGTCACGGCGCTTGCCGGAGAGCGCGTCCCCGTCGTTGTTGTCGGCGCCAGATGGGAGGAGCTTTCGGGTATCCCATCGGTGGACAGCGATAATATCGATGGCGGGGCGGCGGCGACCCGCTACTTGATCGGTCTTGGACATCGGCGTATCGCGATCGTTTATGCGGGACCGGATTCGACCAATACCAGCGACCGCATTCTTGGCTATCGGCAGGCTCTCAGTGAGGCAGGCATAGCTTCCGATCCTGCGTGGGAGACCGAGGCGGATTGGGCGGAGAGCCTCGGTATCGGCACCGATGCCATGAAAGCATTGCTTCTTCGGGAGGAGGGACGGCGCCCCACCGCTGTCTTTGCTGCCGGTTACTATCTGGCGCTGGAGACTATGAAAATGGCGCGCGCCATGGACCTGCCACCGCCTGATTCTCTTTCCGTAGTGGGGTATGATGATCCATATTCCGCACAGTTCTCATACCCGCCGCTGACGACGATGCGTCAGCCGCTCATCGAAATGGGACGCGCCGCTGTTGAGGTCCTGGACCGGCAGCTTCAAAATCCCATGACAGACCGCGAAATACAACCGCGGCTTCTGTCTCCGCAGTTGCAGATACGCGGCTCCGCTGCCCGTATTACGTCAATCGCTGGCGATCCTCTTTAAGTCCGATCCTGTAGCACTGTCGCTTCGCTGATTCATAGCCGTTAATACCTCATCAAGAGGCCGGCAAGAAAGGTGTCGATTATGCTCTGTAAGCGCTTACCTTCAATCCATTCTACCAAGAAGGCCTTCACTCTGATTGAGTTGCTCGTCGTGATAGCCATCATAGCGATTCTCGCAGCAATTCTGTTCCCCGTCTTTGCAAAAGTTCGTGAGAAAGCTCGCGCAATTACCTGTGTCAGCAACATGAAGCAGATTGGCCTCGGCTTCATGCAGTACGTTCAGGACAATGACGAAACCTTCCCTCGCTGGCAGTTAAACATTGTTCCCACGGACGGAAATACGCTCCGAACCTGGCCCAACGCCGTCTACCCCTATATTAAAAACGGCGACCATTCTATCGATATAGACGGTACACCGGCGACATGGGGAAACAGCGGCATCTTTGTTTGTCCTGACTACGGCGTACAGAATGCAGGCACCTCATACGGCGTCAACATTACAATGATGCAGGAAGGTCCGGACGACTACGTTGCACAGGCCGATATAAAGCCGTCTGCTACCTTGGCTGATTTGCAGACCCCTGCGGATTCTGTTATGGCGATCGAAACGGGTGTCAACGACGGCGGCAGCTCTTACGATATTTTCGATCCGGATGAAGCGCTCTGGACCACGACAGTCGGCACTCCACCAGGATCACATCCAAACGACCTCGATCTACAGTACGATTGTGATGCAACTGCCGCGCAAATCGCGTCCGAAGCTTGGAGCTACCCCGGCTGCGGTATGTTCCCAAGATACAGACATACGAACACTAGCAATATGATCTTCTCGGACGGACATGTTAAGGCAATGAATCGCGGGCGGCTAAATTGGTATCAGAATATCTACGTACAGGGCGTCTACGAACGAGCAGGCGTATATCAGCCGGTGTATTAAATGCCTCGAAAGAAGGGTGTAATGGCGAGTTCCCGCGTTTCATTTCACGTCATGATTATGATGGTCCTGACCGTTTGTTGTTGTCTGACGGGCTGCAGCCAATCTGCCGAGGCTCCGAAAGCTCCGGTGACTGTGCCGGTAGGATCTCCTGCCGCGAATCCGGAGATGCAGGCAGCGAGACAGAGCCGCGCCAACGCCATGCGTGATATGGGCAAGAAACGGTCTGAATTGATGCGTCGCGGGAAGGCTGGCCAGTAGGGGCTTGCTGCTTGTTTTTGAAAGACTGAGCTATGCCAGGAAAGGCTGCCTCTCGTTCCATTCAGAGGCTCTGTATCGTTGCGGCAACCGCCATGGCGGTTTGCCGCCTGGGCAGCGCTCAAGCGCTGCCCGATCCATCTCCGGCAGCCCAGGCATCACCTTCGGATGTCTGGGTTTGCGCATACTACCTCAATGACAACCAGGCTAAGGACGGCCGTCTGCCAGCCGATCAAATCGACTTCCATGCCATCTCCCACATCATCCATGTGGGCATGTATGCCAACGGCGACGGCACTGTCGGGCCGAAAGGCGCGGTGCCGCTTGCGGATTGCCTGAACGTCATTCATAAGGCGCACGATGCCGGATGCAAGGCCCTCGCCATCATGGGCTCCGACGAAGGCATCGACAACCTCCGGCATGCCCTGACGGATCCTGTTCGCCCGATGCTTGTCCGCAACCTCGTCCAGTACATCATCATCCGTGGCTACGACGGCATCGATCTCGACATGGAGCCGCTGGAAGATATCGATGTGCCTAACTACACCAAATTTGTCCGTGAACTGCGGGCAGAGCTGAACTACTACAATCCAAAGCTCCTGCTCACCGCAGCCGTGGCATCGGAACCGGCCATGTTCGGGCAGCTGCAGGACCAGTTCGACCGTATCGATCTGATGACCTACGATCTCGCCGGTCCCTGGCCCGGCTTCAAGAGCTGGTACAACGCCAGCCTTTATGACGGCGGCTCGGACAAGCTCAACCCCAAGGAACCATATCCTTCGGCCGACGGTATGGCGCAGGCGTTTATGAAGGCGGGAGTGCCGGCTGCGAAGCTCGGGATCGGCATCGCCTTCTACGGCTACACCTGGAGCGGCGTGTCCGGCCCGAAGCAGGATATCACTGGCCTGACAAATGCCGATGTCAATGATAGCTCCGAATACTATGACATCATGGACAAGGACTTCCAGCCGTCGCGCTACCACTGGGACGACGGCGCAAAGTCTGCGTACCTCAGCATCGATTCGCCCGACAAGAAGCAGCGCCGCTTCATCTCATACGACGACGAAACTGCCTGCGCTGCCAAGATCGACTATGTCCGCAAGAACCACCTCGGTGGCGTGATTATCTGGGAACTCAGCGGCGGCTATCGGCCAAACCAGCCCGAAGGACAGCGCGATCCGCTGCTGCAGGCGGTTAAGAAGGCGTGGTTGTTGAGGTAGAAGGCACTCGGAAAGCACTTGTCCGATAACCCGGAGAAGCTTGCTCGTTAGGAACCCCTCCTTGCGTCCTCCCCGAAGGGGAGGGCCGTTCGCCTTGACATTTGTCTATTACCACTTGGCGTTTTTGCCAAGAAAGCAGAGCCTTCTGTGCAGGCGAACGCGCCCTCCTCACCCAGAGGGCACCCCCGGGGATGGGGTAGGTCTGAATCTGGAGACGTGATCGTGAATTTGACCAATTGCCGGCATTTCCTGAGTGTTCTTAGAGCCTCATTGCTTATTACTGCGGTCGCCTGCGTATTCTCTACACCATCCCAAGCCGCCCCTTCGGACAACGTCTGGGTCTGCGGTTACTATCTCAGCGGAGATCAGGACAGCGGAAGGCTGCCGCCTGAGAAGATCGATCTGCAGGCGGTTTCACATGTCATCCACTTCGGCCTCTTCCCGAATGATGACGGCACGATCGGTCCGGACAGCAAAGGCATCCCAGTCAAGAACTCCCTTGCTATGGTAAAGCTGGCGCATGCGGCGGGCAAGAAGATCGTCGTCTGCATGGGGCTTTCCCAGGGGCCGAAAAAGGTCCGCGTGGCTCTGGAAGACGATATCCGGCCAAAACTTGTTAGGAACCTCGTCGATTTAGTCGTAATGCGAGGCTATGACGGCCTGGATATCGACATCGAGCCGCTCGAAGATGCCGATGTGCCCACATATTCCAAGTTCGTCCACGAGATGCGTGCGGCCCTGGATGCCGCCGGGCCGGGACATCTGCTGATGGCCGCAGTGGCATCGCAGCCCAAGATGTTTGCGGATCTGCAGAACGACTTCGATCGCGTCAACCTCATGACCTACGACGATGCCGGTCCGTATCCCGGCAACAGATCGTGGCACAATGCCAGCCTTTATGGTGGCGGCAAGGATATGATGAATGCCGAGGAGCCATATTACTCCGCGGATTATATGGTGCAGCAATTTCTCAAGGCCGGCGTTGCCCCCGCCAAGCTGGGGATCGGTGTCGCATTCTACGGCTATATCTGGTCCGGCGTCAGCGCGCCAAAGCAGGATATTACAGGCCTGACTGCCGCCGATATCGACGACGGCGCGGCGTACAGCAAGATCATGGACGAGTACTATCAGCCTTCCCGTTACCACTGGGACGATGACGCCAAAGCTCCATGGCTCGGCATTGACGCCCCTGAAAAGAAAGACCGCAAGTTCATCTCCTACGACGACGAGCGGCTCTGCGCCCTCAAGATCGATTACGTCCGGCAAAATCACCTCGGCGGTGTCATCATTTGGGAACTTGGGGCAGGATATCGGCCTAAGCAGCCGGAAGGTAAGCAGGACCCATTATTGCAGGCGGTTAAGAAGGAGTGGCTGGGGAAGTCGGATCGATAACGCTTGCCCGTTAGGAACCCCTCCTTGCGTCCTCCCCGAAGGGAAGGGGCGTCCCGGCCGACAGCAGCGTTTCGCTTCTTGGCGTTAGGTCAAGACGTAAAACGTAATCGCGAACCGAGATGCGCCCTCCCTTCGGGAGGGAATAAGGGTGGGTCCTAACGAGGGAATGCTCTCGATCATACACTATGCATAAAATCCGTCGCCACATCGCAGCCTTCGGTCTCGCCCTTGCCGCCTTCGCAGCCCTCCCCGGTTGCGGAACGGACGATGCCGATAGGCCGGGCGAGCCTGTCCATGTGAAAATCTGGTCCATGTGGAGCGGTGACGAGGAGAAAGACTTCGAGGAAGTCCTGGCGTATTACAACAAGACGCATCCCGGCGTCGTTCTGGAGAACCTCGGCGCCGTCGACGACGCCAAGACTATTCGCGCGATTGTCGCCGGAGCGCCTCCGGATATCTGCACCATTGCCGATCCGTCGTATCTGGGCGCGCTTGCCGCCAACAATGCGCTGCAGCCGCTTGATGATCGTTACCTGCAGGCGGGTTTAAAGGACTCCGACTATACGAACGGTTCACTGAGCCAGTGCCGGTACAAAGGAAGCACTTACGCCGTCCCATACCTTCTCGACTGCATTGCGTTGCTCTACAACAAGGACGTCTTTAAGGCGGCCGGACTCGATCCCGAGCGTCCGCCGCAAACGCTCGAAGAACTGCTTGCGGATGCCAAACAGATCACCACCCGCGATTCCGAGGGGCGATTGACGCGTGTCGGAATTCGTCCGCCCGACGGCACCAATGTGATGGGCGTATTTGGCGGCGGCTTTGTGGACCCGAAAACGGCGCGCATTACTGCCGATGATCCACGCAATGTAGAGGCCGTTACCTTTTACAAGCAGTTGATGGAGGCGCAGGGCGGCTACGAGAATGTGCAGGCCTTTGCGCAAGGGTTTGCCGCCGATATGGGCAGCTACAACCCGTTCTTCCTCGGCAAAGTGGGTATGACCTTTAACGGTCAGTGGAACACTTACTGGGCTTACCACTACAGTCCGAATATGCATTATGGGATCGCGCCGCTGCCGTATCCCTCCAAATATCCTGAGAGAAAAGGGACAGTTTGGCTCGGCGGCAATCTATTCTGCCTGCCGCAAGGCGCGAAGCATTCGCAAGCCGCGTGGGATTTTCTGGCATGGACACAAACGGGCGACGGCCAGCGCCGCCTTGCGATGACGCTGCACGGCATTCCGAATATCCGAACTGAGTTGAAAGATCCTGCGCTGAGGACAGGGGAGGCGTGGCGGCCTGCTTATGGACAGTTTATGGACCTGGCGGACAGCCCGAACGCAACCCATTTTCCATCGCTGCCGGTGGCTACCCTGTATCTGAACCAGATCGCGACAGCGATCGATTCCACCTGCTATAACCACCGCACGCCGCAGGCGGCTCTCTCTGCCGTGCGGCAGCGGGTGCAGAAAGAAATGGATTCCTACTACCATTGAGCCTAACTGCGCGAAAATCTCCCGGTCCCTCTGTGCCCGAGGCTGAGAAGGCGGCTCGCGCCCGTCGACGGCGAGGCGGTGAAGCGCGGCATATCGTCACCGGCTTGCTCTTCATCTCGCCCTGGCTGCTGGGGTTTCTGATCTTTACGCTCTACCCGGTGATCGCTTCCTTCTATTTGAGCTTCACCGACTACCGGGTGCTCGCGCCGCCGCGCTGGGTGGGTCTCGCAAACTATCGGGAATTGATCGCCGATACGGACTACTTCTGGCCCTCGCTCGCCAATACCGCTTTTCTGTTGCTGGAAGTCCCCATCTCATTGGCGCTGGGGGTAGGACTTGCCATGCTCCTGAACCAGAAACTTAAGGGGATGGCGATCTACCGGACCATCATCTATCTGCCGTCCATTGTGCCTGCCGTAGCAAGTTCGATGCTCTGGCTCTGGGTGCTGAACCCTGAAAACGGTTTGATGAACGCCGGACTGCGAGCCCTCCATATTCCCGGGCCGCCCTGGCTTTCATCGCCGCTCTGGTCAAAGCCGGCCATGATCTTGATGGACCTGTGGGGAGTCGGTGGCGGCATGGTCATTTACCTGGCCGCCCTTCAAGGAGTTCCTGCCCAACTTTACGAGGCCGCCGCCCTCGACGGCGCGAATGCCTGGCACCGTCTGCGATATATTACGCTGCCGTCGATTTCACCGGTGATCTTCTTCAACCTGATCATGGGCGTCATCGGGACGTTTCAATATTTCACCCAGACATTCGTCATGACCAAAGGCGGGCCGGACAACTCGACATTGTTCTATGCGTTGTACCTGTACCAGAACGCATTCGAGTACTTCAGGATGGGCACGGCATGCGCGATGGCGTGGATCCTGTTCTTTGTCACCCTTGCCGCAACGGTCGTTGTGTTCAAGTCGTCGGCCCGCTGGGTTTACTATGAGGGAGAAGCTCCATGAGCAAACGAACGACGGCCCTGCTCGGTCACGCCGCCCTCATCATCATCGGCATCTTCTTCCTTGCGCCGGCAGCGTTCATGGTGTCCACATCGCTCAAGGCCGACGACCAGGTGTTCGAGCCGTTTATCCGCTGGATACCGCGTCCGGCGATGTGGTCCAACTACAAATCGGCGCTTGAGTACTTTCCGTTCTGGCTGTACCTGCGCAACACGCTGATCATCTGTATCGGCACGGTGATCGGCACCGTCGTCTCGGCGGCGCTGCCCGCCTACGGCTTTGCGCGGCTTCGTTGGAAGGGACGCAACGTCTTCTTCTTCATTATGATCGCCACCATCATGCTGCCCGGCCAGGTGACCATGCTGCCCGTGTTCCTGATGTTCCGCACATTGGGCTGGACCGGCACCTTCCTACCGCTTATCGTGCCGGCGTTCTTCGGCAACGCCTTCAGCATCTTCCTGCTGCGGCAGTTCTTCCTGGGCATTCCCCAGGAACTCTCCGATGCCGCCCGTATCGACGGCTGTTCCGAGTTTGCTATCTTCCTGCGGATCATCCTGCCGCTGGCAAAGCCCGCCCTCGCCACTGTTGCCTTGTTCGCGTTTATGGGAGCGTGGACCGACTTCCAGGGACCACTGATCTACCTGCATGACGAGCATCAGTACACTCTCGCCATCGGCCTGAGCGGCTTTCTAGGGCGTCACGGCGGCGAATGGAACCTCCTGATGGCGGCATCCACGGTCGTCACCATCCCACTGATCATCGCATTCTTGCTGGCTCAGAAGACGTTCATCGAAGGCATCGCGCTGACGGGGACCAAGGGGTAGGGCTTTCGCCCCCCTCTCAGTTTGAGGCAAAATCATTGTTCGTGATGTCGATCTGATTCGTTATCGGATCGAAGGTATCGACTTTGCCGCCATCACACGCAAAGCGCAGGTTGCCGCCTGCGTTCGCCGGCCACCACGCGCGCACATGCCACCCTGTCACAATCGGTGTGGCCTGGTTTTTTGCAATATCCCAACAGCAGAGAACTTGCTGTGTGCTGTATTTCGAATATTCGAGGCCGCCGCCATAAAGGGCCAGGTACTTCTCGTCCAGCGACCAGGCGATCCTGTCGTCATAGGTCGAATGAACAGCGACGGAAGAGAGACGTCCTGTAGAGATATCCAGGATACGCCATGGATGAAATACCGGGCCGGAAAAGTCGCTATTGCACTCGCACGCCAGATAATGTCCGCGCGGCGACCAGACGACACGGTAGATATCGCCGTCGATATGATAGCAATATGCCTTTCGCCCTTCGGATGTCTCGCGCGTGATGTAAATGTTGCTCGTTAACGTCAGATCCTGCGACTTCTGATGCCTTACAAACGCCGTGCGCGTCGTTCTGTCATGCGCTATCTCCTTTGAAGGAGATCCATACTCTTCCTCTGCCGGTGCTCTATCGAGCTCTTGATTGGAAGCAGGGTTGGAAGTGACGGCGCTCCATACGCCTACTTTTGCTGCGCTATCCGCCGGAACGTGAGTGATCGGAGGAGGCCATCCAGCGTTGATTGGAAAATGATGAGAGGTAATACGGCCCATTGCATATCCGCGAAACCAGGAAGGGCGCAAAACTGCGCCATTGTTCTCAGAGACAAGCATCTGCTTGTTGTCGTCAGAAATCGCCTGTATCGCTAAATAGTCAGCCTCGTTCAGCGTCTTTCCATCGGATAGCCGAATCACTTCGCTTTTATATTGGTGCTGGGCCAGGATGATATTCCTGCCAATGTATCTGATATCCGTTCCAATCTGCATCCCATGCGCGATCAGACGCCGTTTGCCGGTGCGGATATTCCATGCGATAAATTGACTCGTGTCTGTTGTCCCCCGGCAATTGGCGATCAGAAATTTACCATCCGGGCTAAAGGTGGCGCATCCGAAATCGTCTGGTATGCGCGCGACAATGTGTTTGCTCCTGATGCTTCGCACATAACCGCCGTTCCAGCGTTCGCTCATCCCGGCGATCGATTTACCGTCCGGGGAGAAGGCGAGGGGACCACAGAAGTCCTCAAGGAAGCGGTTGACGAGCCGGTTTCCCGCACAATCCCAGATCGTTGTATGGAAGTCGCCGCTCGATACTGCGAGCGTGTTCGAGACCGGAGAGAATATCAGAGAACGCGCGTAGCCTCTGGTAGGAATACAGGCGATCGGACGCCATTGATCCGTGCGCCATACCTCGATCTGGCTCTTATCGTCTGCCTTGCCGAACCCGCCAAAGATCGCGGTGGCGATATATTTGCCGTCGTGCGACCATGCGACAAGATTTACCTCGCCGCAGTCCGGCATCAACTCTCGTATGGCGCGCATATCCCGAACGCGGCGTATGACGACATGTCCGTTTTCGTTCGTCACCAGAAGCTTACCATCATGCGAGAAGGCCGCCGCAGTGCATTTTATTGAAACCTGATGTTTTGGTGGCTTGCTCTGATCGTCATCGCCCAAGGTGCGATGGGAGAGAATGAGGATGCTTACCATGGAAAGGAGTACGGCGAATATGCCTGTGCGGCGGCCCAAAAATCCCGAATGACTACACATATAGTCATTATACATTTGCGGACATGAATTGATGCCGTTATCCGATGCAAACCGGCATAAATATATATGATAGGTAGATCTGGGAGCTACCTCTGCAGCGATGCTCTGTACATCTTCGGCGATTGTCCGCAGGCGCGTTCGAAGACCTGGTAGAAGCGGCTAATCGAGCCGAAGCCGGATTCGAAGGCGATGTCGACGACCTTTGCTTCGGATGTGGCCAGAAGCCGCTGCGCCTGGGAAAGGCGCAGCTGCGTGAGATACTCTCCAAGCGTCATGCCGCAGTGCTTGCGGAAGAGGGTGATCGCGTATTTCGGATGCAGGTCCACCTCGGCTGCGATATCGTCGATGGTAACGGGATGCTGGTATTGCTCTCCGATGAATGCCATCATCCGTTCAACTTTATCCATATTGTGCTCGGCATCCGGCATCTGCGACGTGCGCCCTGCTGGCGTGTTGGATGTAAGCACGAGCCTGCGTATGCGGGCTTCGACCTCCAGGTAGACGATCTTGTATGCCTCGGCGGATTGTGTTGCGACATCCATTCTCCACTGGTCGAACTGGGCGATATCACGCTCTGAGCGATCCGTATCCGGATCGCGAATCATCTCTCCATGCAGCAGACGGCTGGTAAAGCTGTCCGGAAGCTGCCACTGCAGGAAGCGGGCCAGTGGAACGTGGACACAGAAGAACTGGGTGTCGGGATCGATTCGGATCAGACGGTGCGGGATTGTTGCCCAGAAGACCGCGAGTTGCCCCGTCGTCAGCGTCACACGGGTGGCGCCGAACAGGTATGTCATCTCGCCGGCCACGACGAGATTGACTTCGACTTCGCGGTGGCGGTGGAACGTATCCATCAAACCGGGCGTTCCCGAAATAAACGTAAACCCCATATTTATCAGGGCTTCTTTTGCCATACCTTACTATACTGGAAATACTAGCGGAATTCGAAGAAGAAAATAGTAAGTCAGTAGAGTAAAATTGCTCCATTCGTGTCAATACGAGGAGAGATATTTATGGCGACCGCCGTGACGGAAGACGTCATCGAAGAGACAGAGAAGAGCGCAAACGAGGCCGGGCATGCAGCCCATACGAAATCCGCAGCCGATGTCGGCCTGGACGGCAGCATGCGCCGCCCCATCAAGGTGACCGTTCTTGGCGCAGGGAGCGGCTTTACCCCGACCCTCGTGAACGATATTCTGCGCATCCCCAGCGACCAGGGCGGCACGATCGCGCTTGTCGATATCGATATCGAGCGCCTGGAGACGATGCATAAGATCATCTCCAACCTGACGGTAAAGCTGGGCAAGGAGAACTGGAAGGTAGAGGCGTCGCCGGATCGCACAACGGTGCTTCCCGGCAGCGATTACCTCATCTGCTGTATCGAAGTGAGCGGTACGGCCTGTGTCCGCTTCGACAATGATATTCCCGCCAAGTACGGCATCAATCAGTGCATCGGCGACACCATCGGACCAGGCGGCCTCTTCAAGGCTCTGCGCACCGTGCCGGTCTTCCTGGAAGTCCTCAAGGATGCCGAGCGCCTCTGCCCCGGCGCCATCATGCTCAACTATACGAACCCGATGAACCTCATGTGCCTGGCGGCTGCCCGCACATCGTTCATTCCGGTCGTGGGCCTCTGCCATAGCGTCCAGGGAACCAGCCACCTGCTGGCGAAGCGCGCGGGCGTTCCTTACGAGGAGATGATCTGGGAGTGCGCCGGAATCAACCACCTGGCGTGGTTTACGAAACTAGAGCACAAAGGCCAGAGCCTCTATCCGCTGCTGCTTGAGAAGGCCATTCAGGATCTCGCCGGAAATCCATCCAATCCCGATGACGCGAAAGATCTCGTCCGCAAGGACATGATGCTGCACTTCGGCGCGTTCATTACGGAATCGAGCGGTCACCTTTCGGAGTACCTGCCGTACTACCGCAAGCGCGCCGACCTGATCGAGAAGTATTCGCGCGACGGTTACGACGGCGGCACTTCGTTCTATGCCGACAACTGGCCCACCTGGCGCAAAACCGCCGATGAGAACCGCCTTAAGCAGCTCAACGGAGAAGCGCCGATCGGCGATCGTGAGCGCTCATGGGAGTATGGTTCCTGGATCATCGAAGCGCGCGAGAAGGATAAGCCCTTCCGCATCCACGGCAATGTCCCGAATAACTTCGGCGGCGCAGGCCAGCTGATCACCAACCTTCCCGCCGACGGCTGCGTGGAAGTGTCGTGCATGATCGACCAGAACGGCATCAACCCGACCCGTTACGGAAGGCTGCCCGCGCAGATGGCCGCGATCTGCGTGTCCAACATGGGAATGTTCGACCTCGGCGCTCAGGCCATTATCGAGCGCAGCAAAGAGGCCGCCATCCATGCCCTGATGCTCGACCCGCTCAGCGCCGCTGTCTGCAGCCCCGCTGAGATCAAGGCGATGACGTTGGAGCTCTTCGAGGCTGAGAAGGAATTCTTGCCCGAATATAAGTAGGCTGTTTTCGCCGACGGACAGAAAATCGCTGCTTGAGCAATGATCAGCAGCGATTTTTTGTTTGGTCGTGAAAATCGTGGATTTTCTATGACCACATTTAGAAACCTGAGCCCTGCAAAAATCTTGCTGGCTGTTGCAATTCTGATGTTCAATAATTGCGTTCAGGCGAGCGATTTAACAACAATGCAATCATCAATTGGCAAAGACTTGCCGCAAGTGGATCCGCAACACTACTGGTTCAGCCGCTGCCGGTCATGGCTGGCTGCGTATCCCAGCGATACCTCTACGCTGCGATTATATTACAGTTACTGGTCGGGCGGATGGGATGAAGCGCAGTGGATAAACATCAGGTTTATACGCAACGGCCAGGTGGTCGAAACCCGCTGTTCCGCCTCACCTGTGGAGCTTGGGGTTGTGGACAAATCAGCCGGGGAGAATACGGCTCACCTTATATTGTCGGGTGAGCGGGATGCGCTGATTGAGGCTTCCGGGTTGGGGATCGAGCTCAGCCCGGTGCAGAAGGACTATAATTTTGATAAACTGGTGCGTGAAGATGAGCGTACCTGGAGCACCCATTGGCGTGGCTGGACTGTGCAACTGGTGGATGTTGACGGCAGTTTTACCGGTTTGGGAGGGGGACACTGGGAGGTGGCGCCGAAGCAGGGCAGATGCCGGGTGGCCATTCGTATTTTTAAAGACGCGCCGACGGCTTTGCCGAAGGATTGGAACAAGGTAGAAGCGGCGACGTTGAAGGACTGGCGTCAATTTCGCCGCAAGATGCCTCCCGTGCCTCAACAGTACGAGGGTGAGGCTGAACAAGCATGGCTAAACACCTGGTATGCGACTGCTCCGGCGACACCGCCGAATTTCCCGACTTCTCCTGTGCTGATGTCCAAAGCCTACATGAATTCCCTGTGGCCATGGGATTGTTGTTTCAACGCATTGGCTCTCGGTGTCACCGATCTGGATGCTGGCCTTGATCAGTTGATGTTGCCCTTTGCCCTTCAAAAAGAGGACGGCCAGTTGCCGGATAAGACAGGACCCGAGGATGCTTTTCTCGGCTGCACGAAGCCGCCCGTTCAGGGATGGGCGCTGGGCAAGTTGATGGACATGCATCGGGTTCCCAATGCCAGACTGGAAAAGATCTATCCCAAACTGGTCAAATGGACAGATTTCTGGTTCACGAAACGTGATCACAATAGCAACGGCATTCCAGGGTATTCCGGGGATAACGCGGCGTGGGACTCCGGTTGGGATAATTCCACGGTAAGCGGAGGCGAAAGCGACAATGAAGCGCCGGAGTTGCAGGCCTATTTGATTCTGCAAATGAAAACGTTGAGTCGAGTGGCCACTCAGCTTGGGCGAAAGGACGAGGCTGTCAGGTGGAAAGAACGGGCTGCGGCTCATCTGAAATTGTTCCGGCAAACCTACTGGCTGGACGGGCGGCTGGTAACCCGGCTCGACGGGGGAAAACGAATCATCCATCAACCTACGTCACTTGAGCCAATGATGAGCCTGGTTCTCGGTGGGGACCTTGATGTGGAAATGTTCAACGGCATGGTGAAGCAACTCGACGATTACCTGACTCCGTATGGACTTGCCTCGGAAATGCCGTCGAGTCCACTTTACCGCTCTGATCCTGATGCCTATTGGTGTGGTCCCATTTGGGCGCCGGCCATGTATCTTGTAATCGATGGCTTGAATCGCGGAGGACGCAGAACCCTAGCGATCGATCTGGCGCAACGTTTTGACCGGCTGATTCGCCAGGCGGGAGGCTATTACGAAAATTTCGATGCCAAGACCGGGAAAGGTCTCAAGACCAAAGCTTATACCTGGTCGTCTTCCGTGCATCTGCTCCTTTTGCATGAGTATGGAGCGGAATACAGGTGACTTTTGGTGTCCGGTCAGCGGAAGTTCGCCAAATTATGTAAGCGGTTGCATGGGGCAGGTCAAGTTAACGGCTAAATTAGTATCGCGATAGTATGCGAAAAAGCCTCCGGCAGATAGTTTGTGACGGAGGCTTTGCTTTGTCTACATCGACGGCGATCGGACATCTTGGCCTAGCCATATATGAAGCGGGTAATTACGAGGATTCCTTCCAACTCATAGGGAATGTCCTCGGCAATCATATGCTGCTCTTGTGGGTCAAAAGTATCGTCACCTTCGGCGATTTCCCCATAAAATACGGTATGCGACGGATTTGCATGCGTGCACATTACATACCCAAACGCGCGGCAGTCCTCAGGATGACTTACGGCCACTGAGTTGAACGGGCCGCCGACCAGTACGTGATCCTCCCCCGAGCGGATATTTAATCCGATGCGTCCCGATTCTTCTCCGGCAGGCGATGTCTTAAAAATGGGCGCCGCCGGCCACTCCCCGCCTATATACTGCTTCAATTCGATGTGTTTTGCTGCCGCATCCCGTTCGAATGCTTCCTCGTTTGTGTAGACGGCCATGGTAGTTTCTCCCTCTTCATTGATCTGCGTGATAATGTCCGGCGGGTTCTTCCTGTATTACGATAAATGCTTCCCTAAAATCTCACTATTCCAAGCCTTTACCTTCGGTAAGCTATGCTCAATCCCTTGCCGACATCCGCGACCACGTGATCGAAATCCTCTCGATCGGAGATCAGCTTGATGTATCCGGCAATTTCATCAGGGTGGGAGTTTACATTGTCTGCCAGGATCAAGGCGTCGGGGCTGAGTTTGGGAAGCAGCAGATCGAAGTAAGCCGGATAGGATTCTCGGTCGGCGTCGAGGAAAACGAAGTCGATTGGCTCCGTCAATTCCTGCAGGATATCGGCGGCGTTTCCGGTCTTCAAGGTAACCAGGTCCCGCAGACCGGTTCTTTCCAGGTTACTTTGGGCCATTGTAGTCTTCTCAGGATTGTTGTCGATACTGATGACATGGCCGCCGGTTGCGCGTGCGCACCACGCCAGCCAGATCGTGCTGTATCCGTTCGATGTGCCGATTTCCAGCAGATGCTTTCGCTTGCTGCTGCGCGCGATGATGCTCAACAGCTGTGCCGTTTCCGGCTCCAGGTTCAGCAGCTTCTTGCTGCGTTCCGCTTGAACGGCATCGTTCTCCACTCCAAATGCCTCAAGTTCGTCGAGCACTTGCTTGACTGAAATGTCCATATCCCGAGTTTACCCCTTCTATTGCGTTGAGACTGAGTTTCATGTGCAAAACAATATAACCATTTCCACTTGGCCGGACTTGCTGATCTCTGTAACTTTTTGTTTGCCTCCTACTACAAAGATTGTAAGACGTTGTGGTGCAGCTTGTCTGTCTGACGTCCCATCCACGGTGGATAAACTTATACTGCAGGAGATAGGCAATGAAAGTCGGCAACATCAAGTCGTGCGGATACTTCAGACACGAACCGCAGGACAGCGCTGCAGTTATGACTCTGGAGGCGTTCAAAGCGGATCCGAGGTTCGGATTTGAGCCGGACGGCGTGAACTACTATATCGGCATCAGCGCGGAAGGGCAGCAGATACTTCAGCAGGAAGGCACAACCGGCCTGAATGCGACTCACCAGGCGTTTTTCTCCGGCCTCGTCAACGAAACCATAATCAGCGATCGGGCATCGAAGCAGTTGACGCTTGGCATCGAGCCGCTTGAGAAATCTGATCCGTTCGGTTTCATCATAGACAATATCGCCTGGATCACTCAGATTGCCGGCATGCTTAAGGGATATCAATCGGTCGTGAAGTCTTCGGGGAAACGGCTCGATATCGTCGTGCGATTTGCATCGGAGATGAACGATCGCAGCAATACGACGTATGGACGGAAACCGGACGAGTACAAGCAGGCGTTTGTGAAAGTTCGCCAGGCGTTCAAGGACGCCGCGCCCTCCGTAAAGTTCGCGTTCTCACCGGCTCTCAGAGTGGATACGGATGAAGCCGAGCTTTCCGACTACTGGCCCGGTGACCAGTACGTCGATGCATTCGGCGGAACCTGGTATGTGGGCAAGGCTTCGGATTTCGATGGGGCGAAAAGCACGCTGGAGAAGTATGTGCTGCACCGAGTAGATAAGGGGCTGCCGTTTGGCATCTCGGAAATCGGCGGCCTGGATGGTCAGGATAATACCGCCATGATCCGGAAAATGCTGAAGGAGCTAAACAGCCTTTCCAGCCAGGGCATCGCGTTCGCCTATGTCAACTTCTTCCTCGACTCGAAGTGGGGGACAAACATCAATCTCAGATTCCTGCCGAATCCATGACGATATAATGAGGTGGTAGTAGAAGCCTACTTCCTTCAGCGGCTGAATCACATATCAAATATTTTGTATGATGAAACTCCCGCCTGTGAATTCTTGCCTATCGACTATCCATGATGATCCCTTCTTCACCAGAATATAAATAGTGCCAGGGTCCAGAGTTGTTGCTTCTTCTGAATAGAAAAACACCATGGCTACAGTTTGATCGGCGTTATAGACTGGAAGAGAAAAATGTAAATCGCAGCTAAACATGTCGCCGATCTTCGTATTGTTTCTGTGGTAATTTACGGGGCTGAAGGTCACAGGAAGTGGAGAGGTGAACTGCGGGATTTGTACACTGGTGCTGTTGCGGTCCATGAGTGATTCGCGCAGAGAATCGTATCTGTCGTGGTCTTGCTTTTGACCACCGTGTGTGTAATGGAGATACTTGCTTAGCGGGCCAATTTTATTGCTCGTCACAGTATCAGAAACGAGTCTGAACACAGTGGTGTTATAATTTTCTCCCGCAAGCATTATTTTCTTACGGTTGAGATCAGCCCGACTGATACTTGAAGGGCCAGGACCTGACTTGGAAAATGCCTGCTCCAGCTCATGGTCAGCATTGGCCTGGGCAAGGAATGCTTGATAGACTTGTATATCTTCGTCAATGACGGCGTGATTGGCATTCAGAGAGGAAACTGGCTCTATGCCAAATAACTGGGGCTGCCGATACTTTAAGAATAGCAGACCGTAAACAGTTGCTATCAATGCCCCAGTCACGACAAGCGCTTTAAGCAATTTGTTAAATTCTTTCGTTTCCCCCGTCTGCTCTTCGCTCATCATGCTGCCTCGCTTTTGATATTGTAACACTCTTCGGCCCGGCTGATGAGATCTACTTTCCACCCTTCAGCGCAAACGCTAATCCAGAACTAATGTTGTTGTGGACAATGGTTGCTGGAGTCCGCGTCAATTGTCTCCCGATAATTTGAAAGGGAGCGATCGGCTTGTGGGTCAAAATAAGCGGCACTTATGAAAATCCTGGTAGTTGAAGATGACGGCGGCATTATGCGGATGATGCAGAAGGCACTCGAACGGGAGGGGCATATCGTCCATGCGACGTCCGAAGGCCCTGCCGGTCTCGATATGGCGCTTTCTGACATCTATGGCCTCGCTGTGCTTGACATTATGCTGCCGGGAATGGACGGCTGGAAGATCTGCGATGAACTCAGGTCTGCCGGCAGCCGCGTGCCGATCCTCATGGTGACAGCCCTCGATATGGTGGACGATCGCGTTCGCGGCCTGGACCTTGGCGCTGACGACTACCTCCCCAAACCCTTTCAGATCAAGGAATTCGTGGCGCGCGTTCGGGCTTTGCTTCGCAGAGATAGAATGCATCGGGCCCGCATCATCCGTGTCGCCGATCTGGTAATCGATACCGCCCAGAAGCGAGTAAGCCGTGGCGGTGTTGAAATCGGCCTCAGCCATTGCGAGTACGAACTGCTTGAGGCGCTGGCGGCGAACGAGAGCAAGGTTCTCACACGGGATGTTATCCGGGACCGGATCTGGATGGACGAGGATTCCAGCTCAAACACCGTGGATGTCTGCATTCACATCCTCCGTAAGAAAGTCGATAGCGGCCACGATGTAAAACTCATTCAAACCGTTCGCGGCGCGGGCTACACTCTGAGAGTTCCGGATCAAAGGATGTAAGACGCCGTGCGACTTGGAGGCAGTATCGTGCCCGTTTCCCTGAAGCCGTGGACATTCCCACGCCGATCTATCCGCACCCTTCTCGTTATATCCAACACTATGGCGCTCGCTGTGCTGTTGTGCTCCCTCGGCCTTGTGGTGCATTTCGCCACGCAATCGACCCTGATCGCCTCGATAGACCACCAGCTCGATGTCAGCACGACGGCGACCTTCATTATGACGCAGTCCGGCCCGTCTGCAAATCAACCAGGATTCATTGTGACGGCGCATGGCGGATCATCATCCATAGGCTTCACGCATCCGCCGGGCATCGGAGGAGTTGCAATCGGAACGGGAAGCCCAATTGAGCCTATGGCTTCCGTGGAGAGAGGGGACAGGCGGTTTTCCGGTCCTCTGCCGGAGGGAGGCGCGGTAGGAATTGGAGGGCCGGGGCCTATTACCGGAGGCGGAGTGATGTTCCAGGGACCGCCGCCCCCCGTTCCCATGAACAGCCGTGAATTTCGTGAGGCGGATCAATTTCGCCCGCGTATATTCGGACTGGACGGCCGTTCTATTGACCGCCTTACCAATTACGCCCCGTGGAGCAGGAGCGCATTTATTCAGTCCAGGGCGGGAGAGGTTGCCAATGCGACAGTTTCTATCGATGGACAGCCGTACCGTGTCCTCTCGCGGCCAATCCCCGGAATCGGTCATCCACAGGGCGTAGTCCAGAATGTCTATCCTCTGGCCGATATCGAGAGAGCGATGTCGGGGGTGGATCGCGTTCTCTGGATCTTATCGCCGGTAGCACTGCTCTATGCCGCCTTTGCCGGTTGGCTCCTTACTGGCCGGGTGTTGAGCCGTGTCCGGCACATTACCCATGCCGCCGCGACGATCGGCGCTCAGGACTTCTCCCGCCGCATTCCTGTATCCGGAAGCGATGAATTCTCCGAGCTTGCGGAGACCTTTAACGGCATGCTGGGGCGGCTGCAAACGACGATCGAGCAGCAGCGGCGCTTTACGGCAGATGCCTCCCACGAGTTAAAGACGCCGCTGACCGTTATCCAGGGCAACACGGAAATGGCGCTCACCGGCGAGCCGTCCAGGGCGGAATTGTGCGACGCTCTATCCGAGATCGATCAGGCGGCGTCGAGCATGTCCGTTCTGGTACGCGACCTTCTGCTGCTCTCACGCGCCGACGCCGGCCGGTTAGGTCAGAGGCCGGTAGGCCTCCTAGTGAGCGAAGTGATTCGCCATGCCGTCGCGGCGGTGAAGCGCCCGGACATGGCTCCCATTTCGCTCGATCTGGGTGGCCTGGAGTGGAGCGTCTGCGGCAATCAGGATGAGTTGATCCGTCTGTTCGCAAACCTACTCGACAATGCAGTCCGGCATACGCCGCCACATGGCGTCATTTCCGTGACGGCGCGTGCCGATGCCGGCTGCATTGTCATAGCGGTCAGCGATACGGGAACGGGGATTGCCGCCGAGCATCTCCCGCATCTCGGCGATCGGTTCTATCGCGCCGACACATCGCGATCTCGCCATGACGGGGGCACAGGACTCGGGCTCTCCATCTGCAAGAGCGTCGCCGAAGCGCATCACGGATCTCTCAAAATTGAGAGCGTGCTCGGAGCAGGAACCACCGTCACAATAACTCTTCCCGCCGGCGCTCCTGCGCTCGGCATGGGATTTATCGCGCCACGGAAAAATCTCAAAATCTATAGCACTTCGCTAACGTCGCGCTAATGTGAGCCTCTTATAATTAGGTCATCGCCAAAAGCGCGATCAAGGAGGTTCGTTGAGATGAAGAGTTTCCGAAGCAAGGCTCTGCTGAGTCTGACGCTCGTTCTGCTGAGCGCGGCTGTCGCGCACACGCAAGCAATCGTGTCTACTGGCGGCGCAATGGGGTTTGGTGTTGCCGGGCCGGTATCCACCGAGGGCAGGCTTACTGCCGCAGATGTGCCTGTGCCGGTTCTGAGCGCCGAACTGGCGTTGACGCCCGACCAGGAATCCAAAATCGCCGGGATCGATGCGCAGCTCCGGAGAGAGCAGGACGCCCTGGCGCCCAATCCGGCCAATCCGCCTGACCCTGGCTCAATGCGTGCGACCATGGACAAACTCGATAGTTTGATGAAGGAGGCTAATCGAGCTATAGAGTCGAGCCTGACAGATAGCCAGGCGCGCTCCCTCACTGCGCTGCTGGGCGTCCTTAAAGATTTTCCGGTGGCCGGACTGCCGGTGGATGTCTATTCCAGCCTGAAGCTTACAAACGAGCAGAAATCGAAGATCGGAAGCATTGCGGCTTCGGCCAGGGCGAAGATGGATGCGAGCATGTCCCAGGTGCGTGCAGGTATGGATCCCGCCGAGCTTCCGGCGCTTGTCGAGAGCGATCGGGCCGATACGGAGGCCAAGGTCAAGGCCATACTGAGCGACCGCCAAAACGCCCTTGTTGCCCAGTATCTTGCGGAGCATCCGCGCCCTGCGGTCAGCGGGATAATGGTCCACGATGGCGAAGGCATGTCCAATATCGTCGTGAGAGGGGAGTAGCGACTTATCCGGTTACAATCCCGACCAGCATACATATATCGTCGGTAAAAGTGCCGTTGGCATGCTTCGCAGCGCCTTGCACGACATAGTCGGTAAGCTCGCCTGCGCTGCTTCTTGGGGCGCTCTTTACCAAGTAGGCAAGGCCGTCGACTCCGAGCAGGTGTCGGCGGTCCGGCCCACACTCCGTCAGTCCGTCCGTATAAATGACTACAGCGTCTCCTGACTGCAGATCTACCTCGCGCGATGTGTACTGCGCATTCTCATTGACGCCGATAACCGGGCCGGTAGCCTCAAGCTGAATAATCTCCGGTTCGGACTTCCTGCGCAGCAGCAGCGGGTCTTGACTGCAGGAAACATAGATCATCTTTCTTGCCCCGGTATCCAGCACCGCCACAGCAAGAGTCGCAAAGCCGGCCAGTAGCGAATTGTCTACGAGCACTGTATTGAGCCGCTCGACGGCGGCGGCCAGATCCGGTTCCGTGTAGAGCGTAAAACGCAGCATGTTCCGAAGCGTAGCCACCTGCGACGCTGCGGCAAGCCCTTTGCCGCTGACATCTCCCACGGCGAGGGCGAACGTGCCCTTATCCAACGCGATGACATCGAAGAAGTCTCCACCGACATTCGCTTCATCGAGGCACGCTTTGTAGTAGGGAGCGATATCGAGCCCCGGGATCGGATCGGGAATGGTCGGCATCAATGCGCCTTGAAGCACGCTTGCGATGTTCGTCTCTCGCTGATGAACTTGAGCAAGGCCGAGCGCGGACCTTGTTAAAGCCGCTATCGACGATACGATCGCAACATCTTCCGGCGTCCATGTTCTGGTGGTTTCAGCCATCGCGACGGTGAGCGCCGCCGCAAGGCGGCCGTTGCTGATGATCGGAGCGCTGATGCCGGATCTGATCCCCAATGCTTCCAGTGCGGCTGCCGTAGCGGGAGGCACATCATGCTGCCGCAAATCCGAAACGACGAGCACCTCGCCGCCCCTGTAAAACTCCTCGGGATGGATCGAGAAATCCGAGCTTCGGTAGTTGCCGGCTAACGACGGCAGGTCGGAGCGATGCCAGTCTTTGCCGACATGCGCACTATCCGCAGCCAGGTTGTAGACTGTGAAGTAACACCGGTCCACGCTAAGCGCCTCTCCAAGCGCTTCCGCGGCGACTTCAGGCACATGCTCCGGGTCGAGAGTGCTCCGAATGGCGACACCCAGCTTATTGATAAGAGCGTCCCGCTGCATCAGGGCCATATGCCGCTGCTGAGCGCGCTGATAGGCGTCCTGAGCTGCGATCATAATGCTTCCTACAAGCGACAGGATCACCAGTTCGACGATATTACGCGTCACAGGCATATGGAAGCGAAGTACGGGAGGCACCAGAAAGACAAAGAGGGCGAGAACGGAGAGAATCAGTGTCGCGATGCCGGGACCGCGTCCGGCCAGGGCCGTTAACATCCACACCGCAATGACATATACGATCCCGTATGGCCGCGTTGGGCTGCCGTTCTGCTGCGATGCGACGTAAGCCTGAAGGTGATACAGAAACCAGGTTGTTATCGTGACGAGAAGAGGCGACAGCAGGTAGCCTGCTGTCGGGGTTAAGGAAAATTGTCCTCTCGTCGCACGTGGCATCCACTCATTCCGATCATCTGCTGCGCACTCTATGTCTGGCTGGGCGCGGTGTCATCCCACTGAATGCATGGTACCCCGCTTCGCCGGATGCCTAACTGTTATCTGGTTGTCTGTCTGCTACAAGTTCCTCTATAAGTCCTTGATCGCGCTTTGAGTGTATCAACCGCCCAGAGCCATGAAGCTGACTTTAATTGTCACAGAGTTCGAAGTGGTCTTGCTGACAGGATCATACACCGTGAGGGGAATGTCGGCTCCGCGTTCGAATCGCTGATCCATCTGGACCTGATCGAGTGATATCTTAGCGACCAGCTCGTGCGACGACTTGAACTTGAACGACAGCTGCTTGGGCATCGATTTGTCATCGCACTGGATAATATCTCGTCGTCGAAAGCCACTGCCGTGTATAGTGAAATAGTAGTTTGACGGTATCTGTTCCGGCTTCGATGTTCCTGCCGACATATAAACCTGGGTGGGGGACAGGCTGCGGATCGCCGGAGGATGAGAGGCTGGCGGATGAGAAGCGCGTGGTTTTCCGTGCGCCGCTGTGTCGTTCGCAATTGTGAAGACTGCAGCAGTGACGGCGAATGTAACAATGTAAATCTTTGTCCCAGACATGAACGGCCCCCTTTTCGGATGCTAAGCTGGATCGGCAGCAATAGCCAGCAATCTAACAGCAATGCGCTTTAATTCTCCAATGCATTGAGTGTGCCATCTTGTCCTGGTATGGACGGGATCTATCGGGTGAAGTTCTAACATTCGGCTTGTTGTGAGTACCCATGGAGGCGTTGCCATGGCAATTGCGTGGAGACGACTTGATGTTTCTGCTCAAACAATTTCCGGATCGCGTTGACTCTGCCGGGATAGTTTGCTATAATCTCCGTAATCGTTTACGGAATCAACTTAGCCGGTTCTCTGGAGGCTTGTTCCTTGTCCCATCCATCGACTGTCGCCAATCAAATACCAACACAGCATACAGGGGCAGGGGGTGTTGCGATTGTGCCTCAGCCTAATCGTTTGACTGTAAAGCCGGGCTTCTTTAAGCTCTCGTCGAATGGGGTCATTGCTTGCTCAGCAGGAGCGCGCGATGAGGCGAACTTTCTTGCCCGGGCGTTTGGCGGCCAATATGCTGTGACGGAAGGCATTGACGCTCAAAACAATGCGGCGATCAGGATTGCCCTTGATGAGTCGACCCCGGCATTGGCGGGCTCTGAATCATACCGCTTATTGGTAAGTCCGGATCGAATTGAGATTGAAGCCGTCGGCCGGGCAGGTGTGTTCTATGCGGTTCAGACACTCCTTCAAATGTTGCCGGCATCTGTTTATTCGGAAGCTGCAACTTCGGATGACGAATGGCGGATACCGTGTGCCGAAATTGAAGATGCGCCGCGCTTTGGCTGGCGCGGAGCGATGATCGATGTCGGCCGCTACTTCATGCCGGTGGAGTTTATTAAGAAGTTCATCGATTTGCTGGCCATTCACAAGATGAATGTCCTGCATTTGCACCTCACCGAAGATCAAGGGTGGCGGCTGGAGATCAAGAAGTACCCGAAGCTGACGGAAGTCGGGGCGTATCGGAAAGAGACACTTACGCGGCATCTTGGACCGAACCATGGCAGCCATCTTTTGCCGGGAAACGGCGAGCCGCATTCGGGGTTCTACACGCAGGATGAGGCGCGGGATATCGTGGCATACGCCGCGGCCCGCCATATTACCGTGGTTCCCGAAATTGAGCTTCCCGGACATGCTCGCGCCGCGATTGCCGCATACCCCAAATTGGGATGCTCCGATGAACCGGTAGAAGTAGGGAAGAGCTGGGGACCGCATGAGGATGTCTTCAACCCCTCCGAGGAGACATTCGCATTTTTCGAGGATGTTTTGCGCGAAGTGATGGGTATCTTTCCATCGACGTACATCCATATCGGCGGCGATGAAGTCATCAAGGATCAGTGGAAAGCCAGTGAATTCTGCCAGCAGAGGATGCGGGAGCTGGGCCTGAAAGACGAAGACGAGCTGCAGGCTTACTTCATCGGAAGGATGGACCGGTTTCTCACGGCGCAGGGCAGGCGGCTGATCGGCTGGGATGAAATTTTGGAAGGCGGCCTTGCGCCGAACGCGACCGTCATGTCATGGCGGGGCGAGTCTGGTGGGATCGCAGCGGCCAATGCAGGTCATGATGTGATCATGTCGCCCGAGGGCAGCACCTACCTGGACTATTACCAGTCGCAGGATACGAAGAACGAGCCGATCGCAATTGGCGGTTACCTGCCTCTTTCCAAAGCATACGCCTACGAGCCGATCCCGGCTGAGCTGCCGGCCGAGTCGGCCCACTATGTTCTGGGAGCGCAGGCTCAGATCTGGACGGAATACATACCAACACCGCGGCATGTGGAGTATATGGCCTTCCCTCGTATGTCCGCGCTGTCCGAAGCGATGTGGACGCAGCGTGTTAATAAGGACTGGCCGGGCTTCCAGGCGCGCCTTTTCGAACATCTAAAACGGCTCGACGTTCTAGATGTGAAATATCGATCGCCAGACCTTGGCGAATAACGGCTCCCCTCCCCGGAGGAGAGGGGCTCAGATTTAGGAAACTCATTCGATAACTCACTCTTAAAGTCCCTCTCCTCCGGGGCCAGTCGCCACAGGGTGTGCCAGTTGGGTACGAGGTACACCCTTCGGTGGCGACTCCTTCGGTACCCGACTGGAGGGATTTAGGGAGGGGAGCCTGCGAGTTCTAATCCTCTTGCAGGGTTGAGTAGGGAAGCCCAGGGTACCCGGAAGCGTTTGCGAATTTTCTTGACACGGTAAAGAGTCCGTACTATACTAAAGATGTTCCGGAAACGTTTACGGAAATCGCAGTAAAACTCTACAGCCGCTGCAAACGGTGACTAAAATAACGGTGACTTAATAAAGGATAGGATATATGACTTATCGCGTTGCATTAATTGGAACCGGCAACATGGGCAAGGTTCATGCCCAGCAGTGGTCCGCTGTGTCGGGCGCTGAGCTTGTGGCGGTTGAAGCCTGTACCTACGAGGAATCAGGCCCGATTGCGAAGATGTACAATTGCGAGGCGTTCGCATTCGATGAGTTCGACGACCTCATTCGTAAGACGTCGCCGGATATCGTGGATATCTGTGTTCCGACACCCTCGCATCGTCAGTATGTGGAGCGCGCGGCGGCGGCCGGCAAGGCGATCTTCTGCGAGAAGCCCCTTGCCCGGACCATGCCTGACTGCGATGCGATCGTTGCAGCCGTCGAGCGCAATAACGTCCCGTTTATGGCGGGGCATGTCGTGCGCTTCTTCCCCGAGTATGCCCGCGCCAAGGCTCTTGTCGATGGCGGCGCTGTGGGCAAGCCTGCCGCAATTCGTGTCGCCCGTATGGCCGCCATGCCGACACTCGACACGGAAGATAACTGGTATCGCGACCCGGATCGCAGCGGCGGCGTCGTGCTCGACATGATCATTCACGACTTCGATTGGCTCCGGTTCGCTTTCGGCCCGGTGACCCGTGTCTATGCCAAGGGATTGTATGGCAAGCCTGAGTACCGAGGCAGTATGGACTATGCCCTGGTGACCCTGCGGTTCGAATCCGGCGCTGTCGCCCATGTGACCGGCTCCTGGGCTCATCCCGGCGGCTTCCAGACGACCATCGAGATCGCCGGTGACGGCGGCATCATCGAGCACAACAGTAATACGAGCGCGCCGCTGACTGTCGCTCTCAAGGCGACCGGAAACAGGGTAGGGGTTGCCGTTCCGGAGAGCCCCACGATTGCTGAGGAAAACCCGTATTTCTGCGAGCTGCAGGCGTTCGTGAACGCGCTGAAGGCCGGCACGACACCGCCGGTTACCGTCTACGATGCCTACGAAGCGACGAAGATCGCGCTGGCCGTCCTCGAATCGATTGAGACCTCAAAGGTGGTGACGCTCTAATGACCCTCAAAATTGGAATCCTATCGTTCGCTCACATGCATGCCTACTCCTATGCTCTCGCGCTCAAGGCTAACCCCGGCGCTGTCATTACGGGCATTGCCGATCCTGATCCGGAGCGTGGGCAGAAGATGGCCGCAGAGTTCGGCACAACATACTACGCCACCGATGCCGAACTGCTTGCGGAAGGACTCGACGGCGTCGTAATCTGCAGTGAAAACGTCCGTCATCGCGCGGCTGTCGAGGCTTCGGTTGCGGCCGGCGTCAAGGCGATCCTTTGCGAGAAGCCTCTCGCGACGACTGTCGAAGATGCACGCGCCATGGTCGACCTCTGCGCCGCCAAGGGCGTAAAGCTCGCCACCGCCTTCCCATGCCGCTACTCGCCGCCGTTCCTGCGCCTCAAAGAGCAGGTGCAGTCAGGCGCGATCGGCAAAGTCGTCTCCATTAGAGGCACCAACCACGGCACCATGCCCGGCGGCTGGTTCACAGATAAGGCCCTCTCCGGCGGCGGTGCGGTAATTGACCACACAGTGCATGTTGCGGACCTGAACCGCTGGCTGCTTGGCGCCGAAGCCACTGATGTCTACGCGGAGATCGGAAACGGCTTCTACCACCAGGACTGGGATGACACAGGCTTCCTGACCATCGGCTACGAAGGCGGCGTCTTTGCGACGCTCGATACCAGCTGGTCTCGCCCTTCAAGCTATCCGACATGGGGAGATGTCACCCTGCAGGTGGTAGGAACCGAGGGAGTGATCGATCTGGATATGTTCGCACAGAACGTCGTGGTGTACGATGAGCGTGCCGGCAAAGCGGCCTGGCACAACTGGGGCAGCGGCACCGACGCAGGTCTCGTCGCAGACTTCCTCCGCCTTGTATCCGGCGAGGATGTCCCGAACCTGGCAACCGGCGAAGATGGTCTTCAAGCACTGGCTGTTGCCGTGGCGGCTTATAAGTCAGCTGACGCGGGACAGGCTGTGGCGGTGTAGGAACTTTAGCCGCTGTTCAAGCAAGAGTGACCGCCAGGGTGTTTTACAAACCGGCGGTCATTCTTGTTTATATGTTAGCGTTTTCTATCGACAGCGCCGTGCAAATCTCTCAGAATTTCGCTCGGCACAATCGGATCGACATCGCCCCAGAACATTCTCTCACCCGCCTGTAGATCGACTTCGATATGCTGGCCCCGATATATGTGACAGGCCTCCGATGTGTACGACGGTCCGGCATTGGACCATGTTTCCTGTGCCAATCGAATCACGGCAGTTACTCCCTGGCCGTCAAATACTTTTCGAAGCTCTGCGCCCACAAGCTGCCAGTTCTTATGCCGAAGGATCTTCAGCGCGACATAGCTATCCAGGTCAACGCCCGTATACCGGGCTAACTCCTGGGATGCTTGCTCTGTCTCATCAAGCGTATAGATCTCTCTGGTGAGCTGACGAAACGGCGGGACGATTTCGTAGTCACTCAGGATCTCGCCCCATGTGTTTCGTTCACCCTCCGTGAGCGATACCGGATGTGCGATCCCGATCTGAGCAGTATCGGAAAGCTTGTAGAGATTGTCGTCGATGCCGGCAAGGGTTAGATCTTCGGTCACGCGAAATGTCGACGGTGTGGACTTCTCCGAATACGCCGCCCATACGATGCGCTGAGCGAGGAGCGACATGATCGGGTGACCGACAATGTATTCGCGAAACTCTTTGGTGGACCATCTGCGGCATCGCGCCATGGATTTCTCCATGCGTTCAGCCTGTGTTTTCGCGATTTGAGCTGCCTGCTTCTTCAAGATCGCCCACTCAGCCTTTGCGCGAGCAACCGCCACGGAGTCGTCGGACTGCTTTGCCTGTGGGAAATCGGCGCTCACCCGGCCGTTCTCGTCTTTGAGCATCGGCTTCATCTCCCCGTTCAGGATAAACCGGAAACGGCGCGAACCGAAGTCAAAGTAGCGTGGACCGCTATCGAGGCCGCAACGAGGGACTACCCGGTCCTTGAGCTGATCAAGTGACTGACTGCGGGCCTCGGCAAGCGCAGCCATCGTCTCTTTCGCCTTCGTCTTGAGGCCTTCAAACTTACACTTGTCGGCAATCAGGCTGAGCTGCGCGAAGGCTTCATCGGTCGATACGGCGAGCAGGCATTGCAGGCCGAACACAGCGCGCGCATGGCCTGCCTGCCCCGGCCATTCGAGAATACGCGCGCCAAGTTCGAGGACGAAGCCGTTGCCGCCGATGAGCGCCGCCCCAATGAGTCGCCATCGGGCCGCTGCAGGCATCTGGTCAGCAATCCAGCTTTGAAACAATGCAACTGCGAAAATATCGAGTGATTGTGAATCCGATACGCTCCGAAGGATGGGTAAAGCCGGATGCGGCTTGCCAAACGTCGATTTTCGCATCGATTCGAATATGGCAGTTGTAAACACGCCTGCGATATCCTGGCCGTCAATGAGTATGGATGACAGAGACGACAGTGGCGGATCGGTGGGATGTGAGCGCGCGTCTTTGGGAAGCGCATCCTGAAGTTCGGCCGGCAGTGCCGGCGGTGCGATTGAAGAAGCGTATTCTTCCCGATCGAAACCTTCGCCTGTAAAACGCCGGACGATATCGGCATAGCCCAGGCGGCAGAGTTCCTCAAGCACTCCCCGAGCCGCCTTGCCTTCTTCGCTCGGTCCTACAATAGGCTGCAGTCCGATTGCCGCGTATGCAGGATTGTCTGCAAACCAGCTGCGGGCCACATGAGGAGCTATGCCTGCTTGCATCAACTTCAGCATCCCGCGCGCCATTTCCGGCGCATGCGCTCTCGTGAGGGTCTTCGCGAGCGATTCCGCGCGCGACTTGCTCGAATCGTTTCGCACGATATCGACGAGAGCATCGAGGCACTCGATGCCGCTTACGGCGAGGCACTGCCTGACCAGGGCAGGGGTGTCGATAACTGTGTCCTTGCGCTTCAGTTCAGCCAGGAGCAAGCTGGCGCTGCCAAGCCGCAGAACAGTATCTCTTCTGGGCTCTGTGCCGTACACCAGCGGCTTGATTTTGTCCACACGTTCACTGACTTCATCGCGCATGCCAAGTTCCGCAGCAAGCAGCGCAACATCTTGAGACGGCGTATGCTCCGGTGAAACAGGATCGTGGCGAAGCCAGGACAGCAGAATTGGCCTTGATACGATAAAGTCGGATTCCGAGACGTACTGCAGAACGTGCTCCCGCAGACCTTGAATCAGACGATAGCGGCAATGGATCTTGGTGAGGCCATTCATCCACGCCAACAATTTGGGAAAGCCCATCAAGGCAAAAAGGGGAACCGCCGTCTGAGCAGGAGTGGCAAACTGAAGCATCGATATCTTTAGTGCAAGGTTTGGAATGTCGGTGTCTAGCGAGGTAATAGACGCTATGTCCTGAAGAATGTAATTGTTATAGGTGCTATTCGCAAGGATTGCCCAGATCCAGTAGCGCGCCTCCGGCTTGCTCATCGACGGCGACAGTCTCATCTTGTCGAACCGGACGCTCGCGTAATCCGTATTCTTTAACTTCTTCAGCTGCGACAATGCTGCTTCCTGGTCGAACGCTTTCGAGGCCGTCAGCGGCTTCGGCACACGCGGCCTCAATCCGACAGAGATATAGTCGGCATCGCTGAGGTCGATCCAGGCGTCCGCTGAGAGCGGATCGGTTTCCTTCTTTTTCGCGGTCATGGGGGCAATTCACCGCCTGCAGGATTTGCTGTTGCAATCGTACAATCATACACCATGAAACCGGTTCTCACCATCAATGTCGGAGCAAGAACCCCACCGTATTCGATGCCGGGTTCTCGCCGAACGGAGAGTTCTTCGCCTTGGCATTGGATCGAACGACCGTCATCTACCAGGTCCGAGATCTCGTTTAGATAGCCTGAGGCTTCAAGGAGAACTTCACATCACTTTGCTTGCGAGATCTCCAGCACCCGCACCTCTCCCGCTTTCAAATCGAGCTTTACAGATGCTACTCCACTTATTGCATTCGCCTTGAAAACTTCTCCCGTCATCACGTCCTTCACAACCGGAGTTTTGCCCCATGTGTGGTCCAGCGCGAGAGAAGTCGAGCTGGCCTCTCCTGTCGAATTCATAATCGACAGGTACTTGCGACCGTAACGCTCAAGCCAGACGGTGTCCTGATTGCTGCGCGCATGGGTGACGGGCTCCCATCCGGCGGCGGACAGCGCGGAGATTACCGGCATATACTTCCTGAAGACATGACGGTCGCGGTTGTACAGCTTGGGATCTTCCCAGTAAGGATGGTCGGCAGCGTTGACACTGAACATGCTGGGGAAGACGGCGTAGAAGAGGCAGCGTTGGAAGTAAAGCTCGATCTTGGCGGCATCGAGTTTCGTATAGTCGGTGTTCAGGAGAAGCAGATATGGCTTGTGGTAGCACAACGTGCGGCGCAGGTTAAAGCGGTCGTCAGACTCTCCGACAAATTTGCCGTCCGAGAACATGTCGGTTTCCGTGCCCATTACATCGAGCAGCGGTCCGAATGCCGTGAAGCCCCATGGCGTGGAGTTCGCGAACAGCAGCTTGCCCCGGCTGTGAAGATCCTTTGAAAGCGCTGCAGTCGATTCGTACACGGAGAACCATGTCGGAATGACGGGCGCCAGATTATCCGGCGTAAATGTTGCCGCTTCGCCGGCATAGCGCAGGCTCTGCGGGTTGTAATCGAGAACGTTTGCGGACATCTCGATCGAGTCCAGGAACTGGCCGTCGGGCTGGTCGGCCTTGCCGGGGATCGGCTTGCCCAGGTTGTTCAACCGAGCTTTAGTCCACTGATCGGGAGCATGCGGCAAACGCGGATTGGGGTTGAGCACGAATAACGCGCCGTCACACCAGGGCTCATTGCGGAATGTGATGTTGTATCGCCCTTGCGCATCCTGAGTGCCTGAGTTAAGAACGGCCTGCGATTGGCGCACCAGATCGCCCTGGTAATTCGTATTCGCGGGATCCTTCACCGGCTTGGCCGCTTCCGTTTTGAGCATCGCGAGCGCATTGTCGTAGGTGCGCTTCACCGTCTTCGGCATCGGCATCCAGTAGGACATCGGCTCGACATATCGGAAGCTCTGAACGCCGCTCTTGCGGTCCGTGACAACGGAGTTGTCGCCTTCATGATAGGCGAATTGAAAATCCTCCGCATTTGTGATCTTCGCCGGATCCGTAAACGGCATCCAGATCCCTTCCTTCTTTGCGCGCCTCTGGTAGCTCTCCGGGAAGAGACCGTAGAATTTCGCCGCGGCATCGCGGAAACCCCACGACGGATCGACGGCGTAACGGGTGACGGCCAGTGTCACAGCGTCGTGTCCGGCAGGATCTCCCTGTGGGGCGAGGGCGATGTCGAACGCAACGAAAAACAGCTTCGTACGGCCGTTGTACGCGATACGGGTGACGCGGGGCTGCTGCGACGGCGGCACGCCGAGCGCCAGGCCCTTATTTTCGGCAGTGACGCAGCCAAAGGGATAGAGCGAGATATTGCCGTTTGCGCCGACCATGGACGACTGCAGGTTGCCATATTCGAAGTCGCTTGCTGCCGGCCGTTTTGTGCGGATATCGTCCCACCAGACCGGATTCTTTCCCTCAAACCGCTCTACATAATAGGCCGTGACACATCGAGGGGCAGATCCTGTATTCCGCAGAGATGCCTCAATCGTCTTGCCATTCGCGGCCTTTCCGGTCTTCACCAGCTTGATACCGCCGGTTGAGTGCGTAGTGTCCAGCGGCTTCACAGCTTTGCCGGCTGCGACATCCCGCAGAAACCAGCCACTTTGAGCCTTGCCGGCAGGCAGCGGGGGAATATCGATGTCCTGGCCGTCGAAGGTTCCGGCGCTGTCCACTTCGCGCGCGTCGAAGTCGTCGAACCACACGGTGCCTGTATGGTTTCGGAAGATCGCATAGACATTTATGGATCGCACGGGCTTCGACGGCACGATCACCAGATGGCGCTGCTGCCAATCATGGTCGCCTGTTTCGAATGCCGATATTTGCCCCCAGAGGTTGCTGCCGTCCATATATGTCAGGTCGACATAGACAGAGTAATCGCCGTTGGCCTGTCCATCGACATCCTTGGCTTTGCTCCAGCCGCTTACGACAATGTGGTTTGGCTGGATCTGGTTCAGTTCCACGACGCAAGAGGCTCCGGAAACTGTCGTTGGGAGAGCATTGACGCACTTGATGCTCGATGTTCCTGTGTGCGCTGTGGAGATGTCTACCGAATAGCCTTCATTATATGCCGCCCAGCCTGAAGCTGTGGGTTTCCCTGCCGCATCGGCGCTAGTCTGCTCAAAGCCTCCATTCGGCAATTGGGCAAGTGAAGGCGCTGCAGCATAAGCTCTGTGCGGCCCGGATGTAAGAAAAATCGCCTCGGATAGAAGGCAAGTCAGCAGGAAGGCATTGCGCATAGTTGAGATTCCTCGCCGGAAATTGTATTACCGTTATCGTCGTTTCGTTGGGTACAATAATTATTGTAAACGTTTACGGAAAACGAATCCTCAACGTCCGAGTGTAATTCTGATGAACATTGTAGAATTCTCCAAGATTTTGAACTTGAGCACCGGCACGGTTTCCAGGGCGCTCAACGACCGCGCTGAAGTGAGCGCAGAGACGCGCAAGCTGGTGCTGGCTAAGGCAAAGGAACTGCAGTTCACCCGCAATGCGAATGCCCGGCGGCTTGTGACGGGCAAGAACTTCCTGATCCGCATCGCATGTCCGCACTACATGCATGTGCTTTCTGACCGGTATCTCGTGGAACTGACGCGCTCCGTGGAAGATGCCGTGGGCGTTCGCGGCTACGATCTCCATTTGCGCCTGAGCACACGGCTTCTGGATCACGCGCTCAGCGAGCACCAGCCTGCCGACGGCCTGGTTATTGTTGCCGCGCCGGAAACCACCGTCAACGATATCCTGATCCTTACCAATAGCGGTCAGGTTCCTGCTGTCGTGATCTGTGAAGAACAGCCGTTGGAGTATCCGAAAGCATCCTATGTCTGCATCGACACGGTTTCCGGGGTAGGGCAGGCCATTCGGCACCTCGCTGAACTCGGTCACCGGCGTGTCGGATACGTGGGCAGCGGCCTTGCCGGATCACCTCTGCGGCTGGCTCTGCCACGGCTAATGGCCGATGCCGGCATCTTATGGGATCCCACTTTGGCGATCGAGGCGGGCGTCACACAGGAGCAGGGCTTCCAGGCAGCCGAGACCATTTTGCGGCATCCTTCGCCGCCGACAGCAATCTTTGCTCGTACGGATGTCCTTGCTGCAGGAGCGATACAGGCCGCTTACTCTCTGGGACTGGCGGTGCCCGGCGATGTCTCCATTATCGGCCACGATAATATCGAAGTCGCCGCCCTCGTGAACCCGCCGCTCACCACGGTCGCCATCGACATTCCCCAGGTGGGCCGCGCCGCCACCAGCGCTCTGCTCGCCATGATCGAAAACGACGAGCCGGCCTCTGTACAGCGCCTCAGCGCCAACCTCATTGTGAGGAGTTCGGCGGGACCTGCGCGGAATACCTAATTCAGAGACCTAACCCGATCTGGGGCAGCAGCCTGCCTGGCGGTTAAAACCACGGCTAGCCGAAGATCACCGTTGGTGATAAACCCACCTACGTGGGGTCCTGCGCTCCCGGCGGTTAAAACCGCGGCTAGCTGAAGATCACCGTTGGTGATAAACCCACCTACGTGGGTTCCTGTAGGTATCGCTTCGCGATAATCTTAAAATCATCGCGAAGCGATACAGGCAGGAGTCCACGCAGGTGGACTTTGCGCCGAAGGCGGCCCCAAGGTAGCCGCAGTTTTAACCGCCGGGACGCGCGGACTTTCCACTAACGGCGGACGTACTTCCTAAGCGCGGTTTTAACCGCCGGCCCAGACCGGGAGGGGTTAGGTTCCCCTAAAACACCAGCTCCTGGAACGTCTTCGTCTCGGCCGATTCCCTTGCCTTCAGACACATCAAAGCGCTGGTCAGTCCGGCCTCGATGGGGGCGACCGATTTCTCCTCGCCTCGAATCACCTTAATGAAGTTCGCCGCCAACACGGCATCGCCGCCGCCGTGTCCGTCTGTGCCAGTGAACTGGTGGATTTCCGTGCGGTTGCTATGATGGAGATGCACTTTCAGCTGGTCGGAGTAGTAGTCGAACTCGATGGTTCCCTTGTAGCCGATCAGCGTTGCGCCGCGCTTGGCGGCCTTGTTGCGGGCGAAGAAGTTCTGGCTGTACGCTACATGCATGCCGGATTCGTACTGAATCAGGGCGCTTCCGTTGTCTTCGTTACCAGTATCGACGGCGAATGCGCACATCAGTTTCGACGGTTCACGCAGGGAGAGGGGATACTGTCGGGAAGGATGATATGGGCTCTCGAAACAGGTGGTCCGCTCGATGCAGTCCATACAGTGCAGTCCGGCGGGATGCGTTCCCTTAAAGATCTGCTTGGACTTCATCGCCGAGATCAGTACCGGCTCGTTGCCGGGCAGCAGGCTGTTGATGTAGTCGAAGTCGTGTGTGGCCTTCTGCAGGAACAGGCCGCCCGTCTCCTTCTCATCGCGGTACCAGCTCTGGAAGTACACATTGCCGTAAGGCACATTGTTCCAGGCTTGCACATGCTCGACGGTCCCGATTCTGCCTGACTCAATGATCTCTCGCGCAAGATTAACAAGTGTTGAGACGCGCAGTGGAAACGACACGACGACCTTGGGAGAACGGCACGATGCCGCGCGCAGTTCGTTGAGGTCGGCCATGTTTGTTGAGATCGGCTTCTCCAGGAAAACGGCAAGCCCGCGGCCGAGGACCTTAAGCGCCATCTCGGTATGCTGGCTGCAGCGGGTGCCGATAATGACGCCGTCCAGCGGCTCCATCTCAAGCATCTCGTCGGCCGTAGTGTAGAAGCGCATATCGCTGACATCGCGGCCGGCCGCGATCAATTCCTCGCGGATCGTCTCATGCTTGGGATCGGCGATTGCCGCCAGCCGCGCATCGACATCCTGCGCCACAATGAGCGCGCTCATGTGGCGGCAGCGCTCGCCGTATCCAATGACACCCAGACGGATTGAAGGCATGGAAGTTCCTTATCGTGCAGTTTCACGGCTCCGCGCATGCGAAGATTCCGTAAACGATTACGGAATCATTATACAACAGGCACTCGTGAGAGTCAAGCTATCTCCGCTCATTTGGTTTTGAGAGAATGGAGTTAAAAAATCACATTGACACTCAGCAAAGTGTCGTGCTATTATTATTGCGTGCCGTAAACGTTTACGGTATTGTCTTATTGTACTTATCCGAGCGCTGCTGCTCACCGTGTCGTCTATTGTTTTGCCGTTTGGAGGTACGAGAGTTGTCAGCGAGTATATTGGAAGAAGAGCGCGTTGCGCTTGCGGATGAGACACCGAACAAGCCGGCTCGTGTGACGTTTCGAGCATTGATTATCGCTATTGGGCTGTCTATCATTGCCGCGCTCTGGTCGCGCCAGGCCGAGATCCTTGTCGTTGCGGCGCAGGTATCCGAGTCCGTTCCGCCGATCCCGGCGCTGGCATCCTTGATACTTCTGCTGGCCCTGAATCCGCTGCTGAAGAAGTTCGGGCCGCGCTATGGGCTGTCGCGAGCCGATCAGATCGTCATCTACTGTTTCGTAACGATCTCATCCGCGATGTGCGGTCCCGGCATCATCCGTTTTCTGCTGATGTTTTTGACATCGCCATATCACTATGCCAACTCCACGAATCATCTTGCGTCGATACAGCATTTGATCCCATCATGGATGGCTGTTTCGGATCCACAGGCGATTACCGGTTTCTTCCGTGGAAGCGCGAGCGGTGTTCCGTGGCGCTTATGGCTGGTGCCGCTGGCAACCTGGGGGGCATTCCTAATCGCACTCTGGGGAGCGATGCTCTGCATCGTCCTGTTGGCCAGACATCGCTGGATGGATGTTGAGCAACTCACGTTTCCGCTCATCAAGCTGCCGCTTGAGATGACCGACGATGGCGGCAGCCGGATTGGCCCATCGTTTTTCCGCAATCCCATTATGTGGATCGGGTTCGGACTGGCGGCAGTCTACAACCTGGTCAACATCCTGCATGTGACGCTTCCCTGGATGCCGACCATCGGCCCATCGATTAACCTCACGCCGTCGCTATCCACGCCCTGGAGCAGTATCGGCTCTCTCACTGTGTACTGTCAGCCGGTTCTTGTCGGCTTTGGATTTCTCGTTCCCAATGAGATCTCTTTCTCGATATGGTTCTTCTATTTGCTCTCCCGTGTTGAGGCGCTCGTTGGGTTTACCCATGGCTATGCCGTGGCGGGAATGCCCTTTGAACAGGAACAGAGCATGGGCGCGTTTCTGGTAATGGGGTTGTGGTTCCTCTGGCAGATGCGCTATGATCTGTTCCTGCCTGCGAAGCGCGGGAAGGGAATGGGCCTTCCTCGATTGCCGCTCATCGGACTGGTGGCGAGCTTTGCGTTTCTCACGTGGTTTTGCGTCCGCGCAGGGATGACGGCCTGGGTGGCCGCGGCGTATCTGGGCATTCTGCTTCTGACATCTCTGGCCAGCGCCCGGATCCGAGCCGACTCGGGTGTGGCTCTGATCTGGCTGTTTCCCTTCTACCAGCAGAAGAAGTTTTTGTTCAACCTGCTGGGCTCAGCGCCCATGGCGGGATCCGTGCCCGGCACGCTGACGATATTTGCCATCCTGACATTCCTCTCTCGCGGATACTTTCCGGCATTGATCGGCTCTCAGGTCGACGGTCTGAAGATGGCGCAGGAAGTGAAGGTTCCGCGGCGGCAGATGGCGGGAGTGGTGATCCTTGCAGCGGTGGTCGGTCTTGCCCTTTCCTTCTGGGTGCACCTTACAACTTATTACCAGCATGGCGCTGAGAATGTGGGCGGTGGACTCTGGGGTGTGGACATGGCGGTCAGCGAAATGAACAGCGCTGCCGGCGTGACGCCCCCCGACCATCCGCGCACTGTGGCCACGGCGATAGGAGGCGCGGTTGCGTTGATCCTCCTGCTTGCACGCCAGGTTCTCGTGCATTGCCCGCTCCATCCCTTCGGCTATGCCATTGCTACATCTTACGGCGAGTTCGTGTGGGCATCGTTCCTGCTGGTTTGGGTGATAAAGGCATCTCTTCTGCGATGGGGTGGGGTGAATGTTTATCGAAAAGCCGTTCCGCTCTTTCTCGGCTTCGCCCTTGGGCACTTCTTCGTGGCCGGTATCGTATGGGGCCTGATCGGCGCATTCTGGCCCGATGCCGCGCGAGCGTATATCGTCTCGTTTGGGTAAGGAATCTCAGCTCGTTAACCAAGTAACTATAAGGCAACGCTGTTCAAGTAAGTCGCTCCCAGTCCTTCAGGGCTGGAGCCGACGGCTGAACAGGCCTTATTTGAATGCCATTGAACTAATAGAAGCTAAGCGCATAGCCGCGCTTGGCTGCAATTGGTTTTAGACTGAGGATGTCTACACGCCATTGTATTGTTCAAGATAGCATGCAGAGCGATTTATGCTCGATATAGTCAAAATAGCGGTTGACAGTACTTTTGGTACCTTGTTATAATGGGATAGATTAAATCATTCAACATGATTTAATAATATCTTGAGACGCGCTCAATGGTGACGATATGATGAAAACGACATCTCCTGAAGGCAGTCCGGCCTACATATTCCTGCTCGCGGGCGTCGGTGCGCTCGGTGGGCTCCTCTTCGGCTATGACACCGCCGTCATATCAGGAGCCGTCGGTTTCCTTCAGCAGCATTTCCACCTCTCGGCGGGACTTACCGGGTGGGCGGCATCAAGCGTGCTCGTGGGGTGTATGATTGGAGCCATGGCGGGAGGACCGCTCAGCGATCGATTTGGCCGAAAGCCTATGATCCTGGCCAGCGCGCTTCTCTTTGCCCTTTCCGGTATATTTACCGCTCTTGCCGCGACACTCGACCACTATGTTCTCGCGAGGCTGCTCGGAGGTGTGGCGATTGGAGCCGTCTCCGTTATCTCGCCGCTCTACATTGCCGAAGTCGCTCCAAAGAGGGTGCGCGGCCAGATGGTGTCGCTGTATCAGCTTGCCATCGTCTCAGGCATCCTTGTCGTCTTTTTCGTCAACCTGCTCATTCAGAGGCAGGGGAGTCCGGCGTGGAACGTGGAGTATGGCTGGCGGTGGATGTTCGGATCGCTTACTCTGCCGGCTATGATCCTTGTGCTGATGTCTCTGCTCATCCCTGAGAGTCCTCGCTGGCTGATGAGCCAGGGACGCCGGGAGGCGGCCAGAGCGATCCTTGAGCGTATGGGCGGAGCTGCGGAAGCGGAGAGCGGGCTTCGAGAGATGGAGCAGTCTCTGAAGCAGGAGGGCGGCTCACTGGGAGAGTTGTTCGCGGCGTCGTACCGCCGTCCGTTGATCATCGGCGTGGCGCTGGCGGTGTTCTGCCAGTTCAGCGGGATCAATGCGATCATGTACTATGCGCCGGAGATCTTCAAATCCAGCGGGGCAGGATTGGACAGTTCATTCCTGCAGACATTGCTTATCGGTGTGGTGAATCTGGTCTTTACGTTTGTGGCGATTCGGTTCATCGATCGGGTAGGGCGCCGTCCCTTGCTGCTGGCGGGCGCCGGTATTCAGGTGATCGCGCTGGCTGCTGTTGGTATCGCCTTTACCCTGAAGCTGGGCGGTCTATTCCTGCTGCTTCCGATCCTGTTGTTCATCGCGGCATTTGCCTCGGGGATGGGACCTGTGCCCTGGGTCGTAATCAGCGAGATCTTCCCGATGCGAATTCGCGGCTTTGCGATGGCGGTTGCGACATTGATCCTGTGGGTTTCCGACTTCGTTGTGGCTCAAACGTTCCCGTTGTTGAAGGACAGCATCGGCACGGCTGCGACATTCGGGATCTACGCGGTATGCAGCCTGTTGAGCCTGATCTTCGTGGCGCTGGTCGTTGTGGAGACAAAAGGACGCAGTCTGGAAGAGATCGAAGCGTCGTGGAAACCTGCTGTCACGGGCGGAAGTGTGGAGCCGCAGAAGGTGTTTTCAGGCAGCAAAAACTAAGATCTGTCCCGTAAAGCGTCTACAAATCCCCGGCAAACCATTGGTTTGCCGGGGATTTGTTTTTGTACCCACCAAATTCAAACGTTTGAATTTGGTGGGACTTAAATACTTTATTTTTTGTTTTCTGATATTTTGGTGGTGATTGTTGACCTGGTTGATGGCGTGTGTTATATTGAAATACCGTTGAATGCCGCGATTTCTCAATGTCTACGAATATGGAGAAATACGCGTTTTTTTGCATGCCCTGCACAGAGTAAGCGCTTGCACCGAACACATTCTCAATGAATGCTCAAAAAAAGCTGTTGACAACCCATAGAGAGGTTGTTATAATGGGTTTATTAAATCATTCAACATGATTTAATAAATATCCGAGGACATCCTTATATAGGCGCCTCACGTTATTTTCTGGAGATTACCATCATGTTTACCTCACGGTCCAGAAACACTTCTGGTTTCACACTTATTGAATTGTTAGTAGTTATAGCTATTATAGCGATTCTCGCCGCAATCCTCTTCCCGGTCTTTGCTAAGGTGCGGGAGAAGGCCCGCCAGACCACCTGTGCTTCGAACGAAAAGCAGATCGGGCTCGGCTTCGCGCAGTATACCCAGGACTATGACGAGAAATACCCGCCGCTTGTCCAGGGTGTCACAGTCTATCAGTTTCCCTTCCTGGTGACGCCTTATATCAAAAGCCGCGGCGTCTTCATGTGCCCGGACGATAGTGGACTGAATCATTCCGATGTCGCGCCATACGATCGAGAGTCCTACGCGATGAACTCGGCATTGATGGACGGAGATCAGTACACCGGCGGCAGCATCTCAAACAATAACTACCCGGCGGAACTGTGCTTGATAGCTGAAAATTATCTCGATCCGGTAGCCGGGCAGTGTTTTGGTTATCAGGGCGCCAATTCGCCGTCTACATTCCATGCCGGATATACAAAGCTCTGGTATTCAGGATCCGCAACGCCCGTCACGAACGATCCCGTTCCTACCGGCAATGACTTCGCTACTCCGATTGCACGGCATAATGGCGGGGCTAACATCTGTTACACCGATAGCCACGTGAAATTCGTTCTGTTCAATGCTATCTATGCGCCGCCGGCAGGCACAACCCCGGCCAACTTCCGCCTGTGGCATCCAAACGCCCAGTAGATCGGTCAGGGCTAAAATCCCCTGCCAGGACAACCTGCACGGCATCAAATCCCCGGCAATTGCCCTCGCCGGGGATTTGATTTTAGTCCCATCATGAAGTCATGCTATATTTTAAGGAATACGATTTACAAAAGTGGTTGACAGTACTTTTGGCGCCTTGATATAATGATGCTACTTAAATTATTCAACATGATTTAATAAATATTTTCCGCGTGACAGATTTGCATTCGCTCACTATCCCGGCTATCTTCCTCGCCTTGATGACGCTGCAGATTCCGGAAAGCCCGAGATGGCTGATGAGCCAGGGGCGGCGCGATGCGTCAAAGGCGATCCTGGAGAGAATGGGTGGAGTGGCTGAGGCGGAGAACGGTCTTCAGGAAATGGAGTAGCCGTTGGCTCAACAGTGCGATATGATCGGCGTAATTGTTTGCCGTCACGTACCGTCGTCCGCTGCTGATCGGTATGGCGCTTGCGGTGTTCTGCCAGTTCAGCGGCATCGACGCTGTCTGCAGCCTGCTGAGCCTGATCTTCCTCGCTCTGTTGGTTGTCAAGACCAGGGGACGCAGCCTGGAAGAAATCGAAGCATCGTGGCGGCCAGGGGGGCAGATTGCTAGCTCATCGTCACTTTCATTGACCGGTAGTATCAAGAAATAATTTCACCGACTATCACAACGACTTTCCGCCCAGAAAGACATCGAGAACTGATCTATGATTGACCGCACAATTTCCCCGCAGGCTCTGCGACGCTATCCGAAGCACAACCGAAAAAGCTTCCTGAGAGCTCCTGTATTCGGCCTCTCGCTATTTTTCTCCCTGCCGTTGATTCCCGGGATTGCGCAGGACCAGCACGTACTATGGCAAATCGGCCAGAAAGATCACGACGATAAGGAGTTCGCGCTGGCTCCCAAAGACTGGAGTCATTATCGTGACGACAGCTATTATATAGTAGGCAAATCTAAGCCTGAGGCCGATTGGAACTTCGTTCAGCCCGGCCCCGACGACAATTGGGCTGGCAACCAGATTCACGCGTCCAATATCGATTTCATTCTGGATCAGGCGGTGGCGGACGGGACCTGCAGTCTGACTCTAACATTTGTCGATACGCATCAAGCGTCTCCGCCGAAACTTGAGATCCGCGTGAACGGTCAATTGTGGATACGCGACACGACTCCGGGAGGAGGCAACGATTCCATCAACGGACAGCCGGATCACGGCAAGCCGTCGACGGTAACCGTCGATTTCCCCGCCTCCCTTCTCACCAAGGGCCTGAATTCCATTGAGATCGCCAATACGCATGGCAGTTGGGTCATCTATGACGCCGTAACTTTGACTGGCCCTGACGGCGACACTCTCGGAGTTCCGTCCGACATATTGAGGGTTGGCTCCGCGGGGTGGATGAATACCGTGCTGAAAAAAGACGCGGGCGTCCTCAAACAGGTGCTCCAACTGCATACATTCAATTCCGGCGCGGCCAGAAGCGCGGAACTACGGGTATCCGGCGAAAAGGCCGTCACGGTGAATGTTCCCAGCGGGCGAGGTACTGTCGAGGCTTATTTCCCGGAAACACACACTGCCTCCAAAACTACGGTACAGCTTTTCGATCATGAGCAGCCGGTCGGGCCGGTTATTAATGCGCAGCGGACTCCCGTTCGCCGGTATACCATCTACTGCATCGCGCATTCGCACATGGATGTCGGCTACAACTATCTCCCGCAGAGGGCGCTTGCTGAGCATCAGAAAGACATCGTTGAGGCGCTCGACCTTTTCCCGCAGAGCGCGTCGCTTCCCTTCGATAATCGCTTCCGGTGGAATTGCGAATCTCTGTACGAGGTGGACGACTGGCTGAAATCGGCCACGCCGGCACAGGTCGATGCATTTCGCGCGGCGGCCAACAACGGCGACCTGGGACTTTCGGCACTCTACTGCAACGAATTGACCGGACTCTGCCGCCCTGAAGAATTGGCGGCTCTGATGGACTGCGCCAACCATCTGCGCAATAAGTATGGAATCAAAATCGATTCGGCGATGATCAGCGATGTCCCCGCCTACACAGGAGGGCTGGTTTCCATGCTGGCGCAGGCTGGGGTGAAGTACTTCTCGTGGGGACCGAACGGCGGCGACCACACGGGATTCAGCCATAAATTTGACAATAAAGCCTTCTACTGGGTGTCGCCATCCGGCAAAGATCGCGTGATGGTGTGGCAGGGCCTAAACGGCTACTACCCGGCCTTTAGCGATAATGCGGGGTCGATGACCCAATTCTTGAGCAACTTCCAGAAAGACCATCCGGACTATCCTTACGATATGCTCTACGAACGGGTTACCGTGGGAGACAATGGGCTAATCGACAAGGACCTGGCTCCGTTCGTACACGACTGGAACAGCAAATACGCCTACCCGCATCTGGTAGTGGGCACCAATAGCCGGATGTTTCATGATTTCGAGGCGAAATATGGACGCACTCTGCCCGAAATGCACGGCGACTTCACCGGATTCTGGGAAGACGGAGCGGCATCGACGGCGGTCGAGACCGCAATCAACCGCAACTCGGGAGAAGCAATCGCGCAGGGCGAAATCCTGTATTCCATGCTGAATCCTGCAGCCTATCCGTATACACGCTTCGACGACGCCTGGAAGAATACTGTCCTTTACGACGAGCATACATGGGGCGCGGACCGGAGCTGGAGTGAGCCGGAGAGTGAGTTCGTCACAAAACAGTGGGCGTTCAAGAGGCAGTTTGCCCTGAATGCGCAAAAGCATGCGGAGGCGCTTCAAGCCGATGCCTTCCAGAAGATTTCGGCCACCGATGCCACCGGCGCGATCGCCGTGTTCAACACAAACTCCTGGAAGCGCACGGACTTGGTGATACTTCCAGCATCGATGAGCAGAGCGGGCGATGTCGTGCGCAATGAGAAGGGCCGCGACGTTCCTTCGCAGCGGCTTAAGGATGGCACGCTTGCCTTTATCGCGGCCGATATTCCGCCGACGTCGTCGCGGAAATTCAGAGTCTTCGCCGGAGCGTCCCAGTATCGCGGCTCGGCATCGGCAATGGAAAACGCGCTGAAGACGAGCGCGCTGTCCTTGCAGATCGATCCCGCGACCGGAGCCATTACAAACTGGAAGTCGAACGGCATCGCACAGGATCTGGTCGATACCGGCAACAAGACCTGCCGAGGACTGAACGACTACCTCTATATCCTTGGCGACAACAATGCTGATGTGCAGCATGTATCGGGCGCAAAAGTGACGGTGGTGGACAACGGTCCGCTGATCGCCAGCGTGCGCGTGGATTCCGATGCTCCCGGCAGCAAGACGCTCTCACGCACGATACAGGTGATCGACGGCCTGAACCAGGTGCGATTCGAGGATAGCTTCGACAAACTCGCCGTTCATCAGAATGAGGCTGTGCACCTCGGCTTCAACTTCAATGTTCCCGGCGCTCAGGTCCGCATGGATATGCCATGGTCGGTCGTGCGCCCCGATGTCGATCAGATGATCTATGCCAACAAGAACATCTATCCGGTCGATCGCTGGGTGGATGTTTCCAATGGGCAGTTCGGCATCACGATGGCGAACCTCGATTCGCCCATGATGCAGATTGGCGAGATTACCGCGCAGCGGGAGTGGGGCGAGACCTGGCTAACGGAGGCCAAGAAGGGCAGCGCGATTTACTGGAACGTCATGAACAACTACTGGCACACCAATTACAAGGCGTATCAGCCCGGACCCGCGACATTTCGCTATGCAATGGTATCGCACGGCGCATATGATCAGTCGACGGCCCAGAAGTTTGGCATCGGCCAGAGCCAGCCGCTGCTGGTCACGCCGGTCAAATCCGATCAGCCCGACGCAGTTCTGCCGCTGGCCGTAGATAACGATGCTGTCATGATCACGTCGTGCAAACCTGCCGGTGACGGAAATGGCTGGCTGGTGCGACTGTTCAACGGTTCGGACAGGAAGCAGGCGGTGACGCTGGCATGGAACGGCTCAACCGATTTTCAATCGGAAAAGACGGATCTGTGGGGCAACAACGGCAAGCCGTTTAAGAATACCTCCGTTCTTCAGCCGATGGAAATCGTAACACTTCGTATGTCACATTGATCTTTTTGCCCTGACGACAGGCCATCCCGAGTATGTCTCGGGCGACGGCATCCACCCCCAAAGACCTGGGCGGCTCTATCGAAGCCGCCCAGGTTGCCGAAAGCATCTCGCGAAATGAATGCCCTGTTGGCCGGCGTTCCTTAGAGAGCGCCGGCAGACCTCGGATCATCGTAAATGCACGCCTTGCGAACCCGTTGTTCGAGACTGAATTGTCGTGGAGAGACCGAATCGTTTCTGAAAGCAGCGTGAGAGGTGCTCCCGGTTGAACCCGAGCTGGTTAGAGACATCCTGAATGACAACATCCCCGCCTGCGCTCATATGGATATTGCGTAGGTGAGCTTGCCGCGAGTGGGCAATGGGTGAGGTACTGATGGGATATAGATTATTCGCCGCGTCCATCGGCAAGGCTGTTCGCGAGCAGCAATGAGCCGCGCTGCCTGAATTCGGTGGGGGTGAGATGCATCACCTGGCGGAAGGCGTGGACGAAATTCGAATAGTCGGCATAGCCGAGTTTGGTCGCGATCGCCTTGACGGGCGAGGCGGTATCCTTGAGCAGAATGCAAGCTTTTCGAATGCGCAGTTCCAGGCAATACTGGCGTGGTGATGTGCCGAGGCGCTTCTGAAAGCATCGAGAGAGATGCTCCCGGCTGACCCCGATTCGATCGGCCACTTCCTGAATGCTGACATCACCGCTGGCGCTCATGATGGGGATGGCCCGGTTCACCACCTCGTTGAGCGGATCAGCATCCTCGTTCATTCTTCCGGCGGCGAGCAGGGCCAGTAGAAGTTCGGTCACGAGATAGGCGGCATCTGCGACATGCAGGTTCATGACTTCATGGCCGATCGCCTTGTATCCGAGCAGGCGTTTGATGACGGGGGGCTCAGGCGGTAGAGCATAGACGGGGCCGTACTTTTGAATCAGGCCACGCACCATGGCTTGCGCGGGCAGGCCGTTGAAGTTCAGGGCCAGAAATACCCATGGTTCGCGGGCATCCGGCGGATAGAAGTAGGCGGCTTCGGCGTTGTCCTTTTCGATAAGAAAACAATGGCCGGACGGAACGGCAAAAGTGCCGGACGCATCGCGCATCATCCCTGATCCAGAAAGCGTGTAGCAAAAATAGCGATAGTTCTGCCATTGGCTGTACTTACACTCATGGCTGTAGCGAGCGTCGCGAACAACCTGAACGCTCACATCAGAGGGCCGCGGCAGAAATGGCCCATCTTCCAGGATGTGGAAGTGCGTCCACCACAAGTACTCGAAGGTTGTGAGATGGAGATGAATATATTGGCTAATTTCCTCGGCTGGCACATCAACCTTTGAGAGCGGTGGGAGATCGTCGGACACATCCGGCAAAGGCGCAACAGTCGAATCATCAGGCATGTGTAATTGTATCACTTTACGAGCAATACAGAGTTGCATTTGGATGTCATAGCTTTTCCCGGCATAAATGCCAGGCCTACAAATCGAGCCCCCCTATAGTCAGATCGGAGACGCCCTTCAGTCGCCAAAAGGGTGTGCTTTCGATACCCGACAGATCGGTCGCCAAAAGGGGATGCCGTGAACCGACGGGTAACTAAATGGGCTAAGAGCAAAGAAGAGTAATGGCTGTCGCCATACACCGTCCGATCGTCAGCGGCAAAAACTGGTTAGTACGACATTTCAATGAATCGGATAATGCGCAAGCGCTTACGCTTTTGTGGAACGGCTAGAAGGATATTCGATTGTCGAAGACAAATCTATGGGATAGTGACGGTAAGTCAATTGAAAACGGCATGCGGCTCAATCCACTGGAGGTCGTGACACAGCAGGTTTAATATCTATCGATAAAAGCCTCTTCAGTTTGCTTTAGCCGACTTCGCATTGTGTAGCCGATAACTTTAGCTACACGATATTCGACATTGCCGGAAGCTTAACTCTAATGTAATGATAGGAATTCAGGGCGGCGCGGTAAAATTATCGTCATCACATATAGCCGTCGCAGATGATCCCTCTTGCAGCGAAATCAAATCTCATGAATAAACGACCTTCCCGGAACCTGTGTATTACCGCACTGGCCGCAACGCTTGCGCCCATTGCCGTTACTCTTCCCGCGTATGCTCAAGCGCAGCCGGCCGATGCGCTGATCCGCATCAACTGCGGAGGCCCTACAAGCGGTGGTTTCGCCGCGGATACCGGCTTCGACCTGGGCAGCGTCTACGATGTATCCGATCCGATCGATCTGTCCGCAACAGCCAACGCCGCGACCAACGGCGTTTACCGCGATGAGCGCTGGGCGCCTAAGCTGGAGTACTCCATTCCCGCGCCGCGGCCTCCGGCAGGCAAGAGCTACACGATCCGATTACACTTTGCGGAGCTTTACGACGGCAGCGCCGGGCAGCGGGTCATGGATGTCGCAATCAATGGCCGCACCGTGCTGAGCAAGCTGGATGTCTTCGCCGAAACAGGAGCGAAGTTTAAGGCGCTTGTCAAAGATATCTCCGGGATTATGCCTGACGCGGCCGGTGATATAACGATCACATTTACCGCAGAGGCCGGACATGCCGATGCGAATGCCGCCGTGAACGGGATCGAAATCCTTGGCGACGGTTGGAAGCCGGTCTATACGCCGCCCAAGCCGAAGCACTATCCGTTTCAGGATTCGTGGCGTCCCACGGCGGAACGCGTTGACGACCTCGTTTCACGGATGACGCTTGAGCAGAAGGTCAGCCAGATGCGCAACGATGCTCCTGCGATTCCGCGCCTGAACATTCCTGCCTACGGCTGGTGGAACGAGGCGCTGCATGGAGTGGCGCGGGCAGGCATCGCCACGGTATTCCCGCAGGCGATCGGTCTGGCGGCGACGTGGGATACGGATGCCCATTACCAGACCGCGACGATCATCTCCGACGAGGCTCGGGCTAAGTACAACGACGCCATCGCTCACGACAACCATGCGCAGTATTATGGCCTGGATTTCTGGTCGCCAAACATCAATATCTTCCGCGATCCGCGCTGGGGCAGGGGGCAGGAGACTTATGGCGAAGACCCATACCTCACCGGCCAGCTCGGCGTGGCATTCATTAAGGGAATGCAGGGCAATGACAAGAAGTACTTCAAGGTGATCGCCACCGCCAAGCACTTCGCGGTGCATAGCGGCCCGGAAGCGCTGCGGCATGTCTTCGATGTCCATCCGTCTGAATATGACCTTCACGATACGTACCTGCCTGCCTTCGAGGCTGTCGTTCGCGATGGCCATGTCTATAGCGTCATGGGCGCTTATAACAGCGTCGATGGTTACCCAGCCTGCGCATCGCCCTTCCTGCTGAAGGAGACATTGCGGGATACATGGGGCTTCAACGGATATGTCGTGTCCGACTGCGGCGCGATTTCCGACATCGCCAATAGCCATCATTTCACAAAGACCAACGAGGAAGGCGCGGCCGATGCCGTGAAGGCCGGGTGCGATCTCGCCTGCGACGGCGCTTACGACGCTCTTGTCGGCGCTGTGAAGCAGGGCTTCATTACGGAAGCGCAGATCGATGTGTCGGTCAAACGGCTGTTCACGGCTCGCATAAAGATGGGCATGTTCGATCCTCCGGCGAGCGTGCCGTGGTCGTCGATTCGCATCTCGGAAAACGACAGCGCGCTTCATCGCGTGATGGCAGCGGAGGAGGCGCGCAAATCGATCGTGCTTCTGCGCAATGAGAAATCCATACTGCCTCTCTCGAAGTCGATCAAGTCCGTGGCCGTGATCGGCCCCAACGCCGCCGATACGGAAGTTCTCCTCGGCAACTATAACGGCGACGCGTCGCACCCGACAAGTGTGCTGCAAGGGATACGAACCGAGCTTGCGGCATCGGGAACGACTGTCGGCTATGAGAAGGGCTGCGATATCAAAGGCAGCTCGAAGGACGGTTTTGACGCCGCTATCGCACTCGCCAAGAAATCCGATGTGGTCATAGCCGTTCTCGGATTGAACCAGACGGTCGAAGGAGAAGAGGGCAGCGGGGGAGGCGACCGCGAAAATCTGGATCTCCCCGGCGTTCAGGAAGATCTCCTGGAAGCCCTGGCAGCGACGGGCAAGCCTGTTGTGCTTGTCCTGCAGAACGGCAGCGCTCTCTCCATCAATTGGGCCGCCGAGCATGTGCCGGCCATCGTCGAAGCCTGGTATCCGGGCGAAGAGGGCGGAACTGCCGTCGCCAACATCCTGTTTGGGGACTTCAGTCCGGCGGGCCGTCTGCCGGTGACTTTCTATAAGTCGGCCAAAGACTTGCCCGCATTCACGGATTACACGATGCAGGGCCGCACATATCGCTATTTCATGGGGACGCCGCTCTATCCGTTCGGTTACGGCCTCAGCTACACCAAATTCGAGTACAGCGCCTTGAAAGCTCCTGCTCGCGTAAAACCGGGCAAATCGGTGAAAGTCTCGGTGGATGTCAAGAATATGGGCGACAAAGCCTCCGATGAAGTGGTCGAGCTGTATCTTCAGCCCGTTCCCGCGCCCAACGTGCGAATGGCCGCCATGCCGCGCCTTGCCCTCGCAGGCTTCCGGCGCGTGCCGCTCGCGCCCGGCGAAACAAAAACTGTGTCCTTCACACTGACCCCGCAGCAGCTTTTGCTCGTGGATATGCAGGGAAAACGGGACGTCAACCCGGGAAGCTGGAAGATCTATGCCGGGGGACATCAGCCTGATGAGAACGGCACGAACAGTGCGCTCTCGAATGTGGTGAGCGCTGACATCGTTGTGAAATGAAGAACGTAATATGAAACGAACAAAGATCCGGGGAGCTATATTGATGGCATCCGCCATTGGAATAATCTCGGCCTCATATCCCGCGCAGTGCCGGGATAAGACGCCCGTCCATCGGGAAAGCATCGAGTGGTCCGATATCTGGATTACGGACGGCGGCGGGATAAACCTGCCGCGCGTCCTTCTGATCGGCGATTCGATCACCCGGATCTACTACCCGATGGTTGCCGAGAAGCTGAGCGGCAAGGCATCGGTATCGCGTCTGTCCACATCGAAGTCCGTGGGTGACGAAATGCTGCTCAAAGAGGTCGCGCTCGTTCTTCAGGAATATCACTGGGATGTAATCCACTTCAACAATGGATTTCATGGGTGGGACTACAGCGAGGAAGATTATCGGCGGGCCTACCCGAAGTTTATTGCCACCATCAAGAAGTACGCGCCGAATGCGAAGCTCATCTGCGCCACATGTTCGCCGATCTATTCGGATCCGGCATCGGGGCAGCTGAGTCCCAAGACGCAGCGTGTGATTGAACGCAACAAGATCGCCGTGGCTGCGGCCGGCGCTGAGAACATCCCCATCGACGATCTGTTTGCGTTGACCACCGGGCACCCCGAGTACATCTCAGGCGACGGCGTTCATCCGAATGATAAAGGAGGCGCTATCGAGGCAACGCAGGTCGCCGGCAGTATCATGCCGTTTCTAACGCAGCCTGCGAGGTAGGTCCGGCTGTGTTTGTATGGCTGGTAGTTAAACGACCCGCAATCTTGGCTGGCGGTTAAAACCGCGCCTAGAGAGTACAACTGTGTCCCTGCGGACACTCAGGATAGGCATACAGCCCATAACTCCTGGTCCGCGAAGGCGGACAGTTGTAATCTTTTGCCGTTGCTAGGCGTATAACCGCCAGGGCATATTGCTACTCCACCACGCCGACCAGCAGGCACACATCATCGCGCATGACGCCGCTCTTGGCTGCGGCGTCAACGTCGGCGATTAGTCTAAGCGCCAGAGCCTGGGCCATTTGAGCGGCGTTTAGATTGTGTTCATTGGGAACCTGGCGGCTGAACAGATCCGTTACTCCCTCAATCCCCAGCATGTCCCGGCGGCTGGCGCCTACTTCCGTTAGACCGTCGGAGAAGATTGCCAGGGCATCGCCCTGCTTGAGTATTATCGTCTGCTCAGTGTATCGCGCCTCCACCAGAGTGCCCAGAACAGGGCCGGTGGGACGAAGCTGCTCAATTTCGCCTGTCGATGTGCGCCTGAGCAGACCCGGTTCCTGACCACAGTTTGCGTAGGTCAGGGAGCGCGTACCGCTGTCATATATGCCGGCAAAGAGCGTCGAAAAGCCGGTGAGCAGATTGTTCTCGGCTAGGACGCGGTTCAGTTCCATCACGGCTTCGGTAACCGTAGGCTTTGAGTACAGGAATGCTCGGAGCATATTGCGAACGATGCTTACCTGTACAGCTGCGTTGAGGCCTTTTCCCGAGAGGTCGCCCAGCACGATCGCAGTGCGGCTCTTCTCAAGGGCGAACACATCGTAAAAGTCTCCGCCGACGCTTGCTTCTTCCGTCAGGGCTGCTTCGTAGTGCTTCGTCAGCGCCAGGCCCGGCACCGTTCCCGGCAATTCGGGTTGGAGCGCCGCCTGCAACAGGCTGGCAATGTTGCGCTCGCGTTCACCCACCCTGGCCGACACCATGGATAGCCGTGTTTGTGTCAGTACGGATTCCATGAGGGACACATCTTCGGGAGTCCACGAACGGGGAACGTCGTTCATGGATGCCGTGACGGCCGCCACAAATTGACCTTCGTCGAATAGTGGGATGCCCAAGAACGCTCGAATGCCGAAGCTCTTCAGAACCTGACCCACGATCGGATCGACGGAGCCGGCTGTGGCATCGTCAATGACGGCGGTGCCGCGGGCATACAGTTTGTCCACGTATTCTTGATATTCGGCAAGGCGATATTCGCCTGCGACCGAGGGAAGGCCTTGCCGGCGCCAATCCTGCAGGATCTGGACTGCATCACGCCGTTGATCGTAAAGGGCCAGGTAGCACCTGTCGGCCTTTAGCGCCTCACCGAGGAGAGCTGCTGCCGTTTCGTGTATGACCTCGGGGTTGGTTGTGGCGCGAATTGCAGCATTGATGCGATTGATGAGCGCTTCGCGTTCGGCTTTGGCCCTTACCTCAGCCAGCAGTCTCTCTCTCTCGGCTTCCAGGACCTTTCGATCGCTGATGTCGTGGAAATAGACTGATAGTCCGTCTGTCGACGGATATATTCTAACTTCGAACCATGTCGAAAACGGGGTGTAGAACTCCTCAAAGGAGATGCTCTGCTGATTGGCGGCAGCGCTACGATAATATCGCTCGAACGTAGATCCTGCAATCTCGGGGAACTCTTCCCAGAGTTTTTTGCCAAGCAGTTCTTCATTTGTCCGGAAAAAGAGACGCTGTGCCTGGTTGTTGAGATATGCGAAGCGCCATTCGTGGTCGAGCGTGAAGAACGCATCCGTAATGCTCTCTAGAATGGCCTCAGTGCGCTGATGAGCCTGGCGCAATTCCTCTTGCGCCTGCTGCCGCTGGTCATCGGCGCGCTTCTGCGATGTCGCATCGCGCAATATTTTCGCGAAGCCGCGCAGCGATCCGTTCTCATCCCGGAGTCCCTCAAGGATTCCGTCGGCCCAGAAGCGTGATCCGTCCTTTTTCAGGTGCCAGCGCTGATCCATCGCGCGGCCGTCTGTTCCGGCCGTCTCGATTTCTCGTCTGGGCACGCCGGCTGTGCCGTCCTCGGGCGTAAATATCAAATCGAGAGGCTGGCCGAGCACTTCGCCTTCCGACCATCCCAGAATGCGCTCAGCGCCCACGTTCCAACCGGAGACGCTCCCGGTGGTATCCAGCAGGATCATTGCGTAATCCCTGGCGCCGTCAACCAGCAGCCGGAGTTTTTCCTCGCTGTCTCGAATTGCCGCATCCGCTTGCGCGCGGTGTGCCGCGACCGCCGCTTTGATGGCCTGACTGTCTCGAATGCCCTCGATCCGGGCCTTGTAATTGTGGAAGAATTCCCCGAGCGCAGGTTCTTCCTCAAGGAGTGGCCCCAGGTTTTCAACGGCCCGCTGATCGGTTTCGAAAGAGATCCCCGGATGAGCCTCGATCCATGTGTGGCAGGTCTTAATGTATGCCAGATATGCTACGAGATGCAGATAGAGATCCGGGCCAAGCAGCCGCCGAAGTTCTTCCCGGCATGCCTCGGCATGGGGCTGTTCGAGATAGATTGCGGTGGCGCTGAACAACAACGTTCGTTCCAGAGGGGAATCGGGCGTGGGGGCAATCGCTTCTTCGGGCGGCGGAGTGGGGAGGACACCCAGCGGCACATCCGCTTCCTGCAGATCAAGTATGGGAGCGTCCAGGAGGGCGAGAACTTCCCGAGCCGTCATGCCGAGCGGGCGCAGGGCAGCGGCATGCACTACGATGCAATAGGGAGCGACACAGAAACGGGAGAGGAGGGCGTTGAGCTTTTCCTTGAAGAGCGCGGATAGAGGGTTCTCAATGTATGCGGAAACCGTCTGCCGCCAAAGGTTGTCCAGGACCTGGGGCGACGCAAGCGCAGGCTCGAAAAAGGGTGGAAAGAAGCCGAAACGCTCCTCAATCTCCGCTCTAATCAGTTCGCTGCTGGGCAAGTCTGTGTTCTCACTTCCGGATATCAGCCGCCGCTGAGCGTTACTGTGCCTCCGCCCGTATCGTTCATATGAACGGCGTCGTCGGAGTCCTGCTGGGTCAAATATCGAAGACATTTTTCAGCACGTACTGTTGCGCCTTGCGGGTCGGTGCGGAAGAATTGAAGGCGGTCCGAGACGGCGTCGAGCAGCGGGAGGCCAAAGCCGCCAAGCCGGGTGCCGCCTTCCATGTCGGGGCGGGATGAGCCGATTTCCGGCACATCGCGAAAGGAGAAGCCGTGCCCAGTGTCCACTACTGTTATGACGACGCGATCAGCATAGTAGTCCAACGTCACCTGAAAACGCTGAGAAGCTGAGTGAGCATGGCGGATGACATTGGCGACCAGCTCCGTGACAATCGTCTCGACATCGCCGATGTCTTCCGGCACGACCTTCAAATACTCAAGCAGCGTTCGTCCAAACTGGCGGGTTAGCGGGATATAAGCCCCGTCTTCGGGGAGGTCAAGTGATAGCTTGAGGATCACGGCAGCGACTCCTTAAAGGGGCATACCGAGGCTTCGGGTGGACGCTGCCTCTGCTTGCCGTCAGCCTCCGCCACTTTCCCACCGGTGTAAGGCCGTTTGTCTGAAGCATTGTAGCATGCTGCACACGAAACGAATGCTGCATCGCAGTGGGCATGATATCCGGTTACTGCTATTACAAGAGCCATGGGGCAGAGCCTGGTGTTGGTCTACCCCTTCGATAGGATATGCCCGCATGCTACGGCGGCGCTGGGATTTTGCAGATTGTTGTGTTGGTCGTTTTCGAACTGATGTAATCTGTATGCAGGAAGGTTACATCGCGGCCGTCAGGCGTCCAGTCTAAATTGTCGGCATTCGAAGCCTGGGTATCCCAGCTTGCAAGCCTTCTCATATTGCGGCCGTATCGATCGCTCACCCAAAGAGCCCGATCCGGTAACGGACTCAGTATGTGATTGCGGCGCAGGAACGACATCAGCTGTAAGTTTGAGGCCTCTTGAGGATAAGGCAGAATCCAGGCGATGCGCTTACCGTCAGGGGACAACACGACCGATAGGTCGAGGCCGGAGAAATCTGGATATACCGTCCCCTTAGATTTGATCTTCGGTATAGGCAATGCCACGAGATATTTGTGCACTGGGTCAGCCAGACCGATACGATATTCGAGCAGTACGCTTGGTGTAGTTGTTCCCATTATATCTGTGACGGGCTTAAAATAGAACAGAGTATTGCCATCCGGAGTTTGGCCAAGCCGCCGGATGCGGTCGCTTTGAATTATATCCTCCTTTGGTATATTGAAAAAACGCACTTCAGAGGTCGCTCCTGCGTCGTTGCCAACTACATAGGGGATTGTTGAAGGCTCGCTCGTGCTGCCGCAAGTCATCCAATGGTTGGGATCATCAGGATAAAAGGCCACGCCTGCAGTTGGTTTATTCTTTAGAGAAGCGTTCGGGTAGGAAGTCGCGTCGATGGCCATAATGAGCGAATCACTGTGTGCTGCATCGGATATGGAACTACTCGATTGAAACGGACTTATTTCGCCGGACTTGCCGTCGAGGCGAATGAAGTGAAATTCGCCTCTGCTCCAGACTCGAATAGATTTTCTGCTCGGAGACAAACGTACGGTTGCGTCGTCATAGGGGGCAGCAGTCAGGATTTTATAAAGCTCAGGAACTGGCTCTGAGCGACCTGTCCTAAGATGACGAATTGAGGCGACTTTTCCGGGCAGATCGTTGATCAAAGGAGAATCGGCATGGCGAACGATCAATAGATCATTGCTGCTAAGCCAGTTGGAAGTAAATCGCTCCGGAACCGGGGTGTTTCTCTCCAGAACGAATGTCTGCCCTGCGGGATCACGTAGTCTGCTGTTCCAGATGAGCGCCACAACGCACAGGCAGACGCTTACAACAAGAGCTGAAAGCCTTTTCGACGTTTGCTCATGTTCAGCATAATTTATAGTACGCTGCTTTACTGCCTGCAGCGTCGTGAAAACACGAAAGGGTTACGGATCTTTGGGCTGCGGTTGCGCCGGCACCTTACAGAGCAATGTATCCCTCAACCCTTTGCCCTCCATGTTCGTTTGCAGAAACGTTACGTTGCGGCCGTCCGGGGTCCAGTCTAATTTGAGTACCTTGCTGAGTTTATCTTCATCTGACGTAGCGTTGTAAGAAGAATGATTGGGATCGCCGGCGTAGAATGACGTCTGGAGACTATGGCGCGACTTGAATTTTGTGAAGCATAACATCGACTTTCATCTGTGTGGCTGATGCTATTATTTCTTGCTTAAACGTGATGTATCGGCCATCGGGCGTCCAGTCTAGTTCGCTTACCTGTGTATGGCTCGCAGCCAAGATTGATACCAGATGTATGTTGCGGCCGTAGCAGTCGCTTGTCCATACAGCATGGTCTGGGCGTGGTGGAAGAACATGATGCCTTCTCAAGAAATCTGTGAATTTCGAGTCTGTATGGCCGTCCGAGTATGGCAGCAGCCAGGCGATTTTGCTGCCGTCCGGTGAAAGTGCGGGAGGGATGCTGAATTCCGCCGCTGCATTTTTGGGAATTGGCAGGTTCACAGGATAAATATGCAGAGGAGAAGATGTGCCCGGAACATACTCAAGCACGACAGCGGTTTTTGTAGCCGTACTCCAGGATTCTGGCCTGACGGATTCCAATAAATTACCCTTCGCTGTGAGACCTAGCTGATAGCATTTATTGTTATTTGAGGCCATATTTATTGGAACGTCAAATGCTTGTATCTCTGACATCGCTCCATTGTCATCTCCGACAACATATAGAATAGGAGTCGTCCAATACTTGTCGTAGCAGTAAATCCAGTGTGACGCATCTAAGAACCCCTGGGGCTTACCTTGCTGAGGTACATGAGGGTGAGGTTGATAAAATTCACCCAGCCTGGGTATGTCCCGCAAAATCATATTTTTCTTGTTTGCCGCATCAAAAATGGAAACGCACCTGAATGATCCGAACCACCAAATCCTTGCGAAACGCCGGTCGGACGATAATTTTATTGTTGATTCAGGAGGTATGCCTACAAATGGGGTGGCGGGAGATGTTGTTAAATCAAGGACTGGTGGTACTCTTTTGGAAGTGCCATGTGCCAAATCCCGGATTTCTATGACTAGTTGGTCTAGAGAATTTCGATGGAGAATCAGCAGTTCTTTGTCTGTTAGCCAGCGGGTATTGAGGTTGTCACCGATTCCCATGCCTTTCTCCAAAACGATAACTTGGTGAGACTGATCATCTTTTCCGGCGCTCCAAATGAGTGCTGTAGCGCATAAGCAGATGCCTATACCGAGAGCCGCTATCCACGTTCGCCTCTTGCGTATGTTCTGCATGATTTTGCTGGCCTGCTCGATCACTGAACCGGAATTTTACAAAGCAGAGCATCCGTTTGCTGTTTCGCTCCAGCTAATGCGTGCTGCTGAAATGTAATGTAGCGGCCGCTTGGCGTCCAATCCAGATCGGATAGGGCTGCGTCGTCACTTGTCCATGTTGAGACCCGGCGCATGTTGCGTCCGTAGCGGTCGGAGACCCAGATCGCATGATCCGGCAATGCGGGGAGAATGTGATGTTGTCTCAAGAAAGCCATAGGTTTTGAATCTGGGCGTGCCGGAGCATATGGCAGCAGCCAGGCGATTTTGGTTCCGTCGGGTGAAAGCTTCGGAGGAACGGCAAATTCGGGGGATTCCTCTTGTAGGGCCTTTGGAATCGGCAACGTCAATGAAGAAACGCGCACCGGCTTAGGTTGCCCCGGTATGCATTCGAGCAGTGTCCTGATAGGCAGTGTCGTCAGCACAGGCGTGACACACTCAAGAACATGGCCCTCGGGTGTCATTCCAACTTGGCTGCAAGTATCTACATTGTCACTTGTAGCGGATGGCACATCAAAACCATACTTCTTCGAAAGCATCCCCTCCTGATTGCCGATAACATAAGAAATTTGGGTTCTTTCCATATCATCGAAACAGTAGATCCATTCGGAAGAATTGGAAGGCCCTCCGGAATATCTAAAGGGGTGGTGGAGCGAACGCTGGCTGGGGGCGTCATCCAGGAAATTGTGCCAGGTAGGGTTGGTATTCCTTTTCTTCTCGTCAAGAGAAATACACATGAGCCGGCCAAACCACTCAAAGACGACTGTATGACGATCAGGCGTCAGCGTAAAATTGAGTTTAGGAGGCGACCCAATGAACATCACCTTCGGGCGTGTTGTGCTTTGAAACTGCGGGATATTTTTCGAGGCGCCCGTTTGCATATTCCGAGTTTCGGCACTAGGCGAGTTCATTGCAGTCCAATGCAGCTGGGTATGGATAATGAGCAGATCTTGATCCGTTAGCCAGTGAACGTTCAATTCCTGATCGTACGGCATATTCTTCTGCAAGATCGTTGTCTCGCTCGAAGGACCGGGTTGTCTGTCGCTCCACGTAGATGCCGTGATGCACAAGCAGCCGCATACCGCGAGAACTGAAAGCCACTTTCGATGATTTTTCATGCTGCGCATAGTCTCTGCTCGCTTCCTTCACTGAGATTATCCCTGATTTGCCCCTCTTTGTTCCCAATGACACGAAGTAACGAGCATTTGCCCCCGAAACCATCGGCTGCTCGGCTCGTTAAACATAAGCATGAACGCTGCGAAATCCCTCTCTCTGTCTGCGACACGCCGCTGCAATACCGCCTTTACGCGGGTGGAACTTGGTGTGGTGCTGGCGATTGCTACTGTACTTATATTCTCTCTGATTCCTCTATTAAGTGGCGGCAAAGACAAAGATATAGCTCGCGCGCAAACATGCCTGAGCAACTTGAAAACCCTCGGAGCGGCGTTCGCGCAATATGCGGCAGACAATGACAGCTGCTATCCTCCCTATACCAATAACATCATGATGGCGAAAGCGAAGTGGATGGTCAAAGATAAGTTCGGGCGTACTTTGCGATCAAACCCGGCGCAACCGGATCTCCTGGTGGCTTCTCTGAAATCCTATGTGCCTGCAAATACGTTTTGGTTTTGCCCCTCCGATCCGCTCGCGCACAACAACAACGCCTTACGCAACCACGTCGTTGGAATGATATCCTCCGATCATAGATACAGCAGCTATATAAGCCAGGAAGCGTTCGCAAACTATCCGACAACGCCTGGCGGGTTCGAGACGATCGAAAAGTCCGGAAAGCATTTCATGATCGGTGGGCAGGATCCCGCCGAGAGGCGCCTGCTTACTGAAGAATATATCACTGTCTCTCCGCCGCATTCGTTCTTTGCCGATTTGCTGCATACCTCTCCTCGGTCACCGGCGCTGTATTCGCATAACGGACGCCTTAACTGGGTGGCTATGGATGGGCATGTAGGTTCGACTGAACTGCCGTCGTACTGACTTGATGGCATGTTTGTCGAAGAGGAGGTAGGCGGCAAAGTTACGGACGGCGCGGAAACAGAACGCTACTTTTGATAGGAGTTCGTTGCAACTCGAAGAGTTTGTATTGGTGGGCGCGCGAACCGGCGCGTCCACCTGATTTCAGTCAGCCATTTTATGGCCGAACAAAAATCAAATTCCATCGGTCTTGATCGCTGATTCCCCAGGAGTACGGCGTACCGGCCACCTGGCTGCAACCAGACACGAAAAACTGATTGAAATTCGACCAGTACGCGTCCCCGGTCGACTGTACGTACTGGCTGTTGGCAGGATTCGCAAAAACTAAACCACCATTTGTGGCCGCGCCGATTTGCCATGATTGCCAGATGTTGTTCCACGTATTTGGTGTCAGGACAACTTTGTTGCAGCCGGCAACATTACTGCTGCCGTGAGGATGATACGGATCGCCGGTCGCCTGCAGCAGTTGGCCCGAGCTTGTGTTCATGATATTCCACCGGCCGCCGCCGATAGGATAAATGCTCCACTGCTGCTGGGCATTAGCGTTATATGACGTATCGGCAACCTCGCTGCATCCGCTAACATACTGGTTGGCAGAGTTCAAATAAGGATCATTTGTGCCCTGCAGTGCGGTTCCGGGGTTGCCGTAACTCCCCGCATAGTACACGGCCGCGTTCTCAAAGACGATATTGAAGAATGGGGGCCAAAGCTGGTAGTCCCACTGCATGGTGCCGTTGAGCCACATGAAGCCGCCTGGAATTCCCAAATTATTCCTCCAGTTCTGCATTTTTGCGAACGCCGACGCCGTTGTCTCCGTGTTACCCCACAAACCGGGAGTTACTTTGAAGCCCCCAAAGGCGTTAATCCAGTTGCCCGGATCGTTGCCCGCTCCGCCGTCATAGCACTGGAGATAAATAGCGTCAACCTTGCTGCCCAACTGTGATTTCACGTTCACCCAGAAGGCCTGCTGGGTGTAGGGACACAGGGTCACTTTCAGTCCGATTGCCGCCAGCATATTTCCGAAAGCTACCATGGAATTGACGTCATAGGTGGTCTCGTCGTCAAACTGAATGGCATCGACGCCGGTGGCATTCTTGAGCGCAAGGAAGTTTCGGTAGAGAATGCTCCCCGTTCCGGTGCCCTGCGCCGCGATCAGGCTCCGGATGTTGTTAAAGGCCTGTGAACCCCAGCTGCCGATACAAATTTCAATACGCTTTACACTCGACGGCGCGGCCTTGCATGCGGCCAGCTTGGCCGCCCACGTCGTATCTCCGGTATAAGCGCCGTTCTGGCAGAGCGTGGTGTTGAAGCCCGTGATATTCCCGTTCGTTTCGACATTCGTCGTAAATAGAAACAGAGAGGTGTAGCCGGAACTTCGAGCGATGTTTTGCGAGGCCGCCGTGGGAGCATAGTACTGACCATCGACATAGATCCCGACACCGCCGCTTGCCCAGGCTGTGTTGGCAATGGCGATGAACATGACGACTAAAGCGAGCAATAAGCGCGTTTGCTGCAATGTTTTCCGAATAAGTTGATTTCGCATATCTTCTCCTGAGTGGTGTTTTTACTCGCGCTGCGCACAGGGCGATTGGCAGAACATCTATTCTGAACTTCGATGTAAAACTCCGTCCGACGAGCTTTTTCGCGTACTTCGGCAAGAGAGAAGTGTATTGGAGTATACTAAATCGCTTTTGTTGTAATGAAACTCTCTACAGAGAGATTCATGTCTTCAAATGCTTCCAATGAGAACCTTTATATATACTAAGACTTAGGCTGATAATGTACAATGGCGATTGTGGTAGCAAACTTGTATTGTCTGGTATGCGGCTTACCGAATTCGTTCCCATAATTTGGAACATCCCCGTATCACATAGCTTCAGGTAAAATGAAAATCGCTGCCTCCGGCTGCGGCCGGTACCGAATCCGCCTGCATCCGACTTGCGCGCAGCCGTTACCGGAGCCATATGACCATCTTATCCTCCCTTCTTGCTGCGATCCCGCTTGCAGCGCTTGCTTTCCCCCTTGCGGCTATAGCCACCGCTTCCGATTCACGTGACGACAAAGCAGCTAAATCGCAGAAGTTGACGCTATGGTATGACCGCCCTGCGAAGCTCTGGATGCAGGAGGCGCTGCCGATCGGCAACGGCCGGATCGGGGCGATGGTCTTTGGCGGGGTGGAGCAGGAGCGCATCCAGTTTAATGAGATCAGCCTCTGGACCGGCACGGAAACCAGTGAGGACGAAGGCTCATATCAGGCGTTCGGCGATGTTCACATATCGTTTCCTGCCCAAGCGGAGTCTTCTGATTACCGCCGCACGCTCGATATCGCAAATGCGCTGTCCACCGTATCGTACAGGTCAAACGGCGTCTTCTATCGTCGGGAGTACTTCGCCAGCTATCCCGATCAGGTGATCCTGGGCCGTTTTACGGCGGATAAGCCCGGCTCTTATACCGGCTCAATCGACCTTACCGGAATGCATGGCGAGACAGTCACAGCTTCCGGAGATCTGCTGACATTCCACGGCAAACTTGAAAACGGCCAGCGCTATGAGACACAGGTTCGTGTGCTGCACGACGGCGGAACGCTTGCTGTTTCAGGCGGCAAGCTGACCTTTGACGGATGCAACTCCCTCACCATTATCCTCGCCGCCGGTACCGACTATATTGCAGATCGATCCAGGGGCTGGAAGGGCGAAGATCCGCATGAGCGCGTGAGCGGGCAGATTGCAGCGGCTTCGAAGAAGGAGTACGACAAGATCCGCGCCGACCATGAACGCGACTATCATGCCCTGTTCAACCGCGTGGCGATCGACCTGGGCGCTTCACCCGCCGGCCAAGCTGCTCTCCCCACCGACAAGCGCCTTGTCACATACGAGGAGAATAACACGGATCCGGAGCTGAATGCCCTCTATTTCCAATTCGGCCGCTACCTGCTGATCTCCTCATCGCGGCCGGGAACGCTGCCCGCCAATCTCCAGGGGCTCTGGAACGATATCAACAACCCGCCCTGGAATTCGGACTACCACACCAACATCAATATCCAGATGAACTACTGGCCGGCCGAGGTCACAAACCTCTCCGAGTGCCATTTGCCGATGCTGGACTTCGTTGTGGAGGGCGCAAAGGCATGGCGCGATGCGACGTCGAGAGAGCCGGAATTTAAGGTCGAAGGCCGCCCCCTGCGTGGCTGGACTGTCCGCACTGAATCCAACATCTACGGCAACACCACCTGGAACTGGAACAAGTCGGCCAATGCCTGGTACTGCCAGCACTTCTGGGAGCACTACGCCTTTACAGGCGATCGCGCTTTCCTTAAGGACATAGCGTATCCAATGCTCAAGGAGACTGTGGAGTTCTGGGAAGACCAACTTAAGACACTGCCCGACGGATCCCTGGTCGCTCCGCAAGGGTGGTCGCCCGAACATGGCCCCACCGAGGACGGCGTGAGCTACGACCAGGAGATTATCTGGGACCTGTTCACGAATTATATTGAGGCCGCCGATACTCTCAATATCGATCCTGAATATCGCGAGCGCGTGGCGGATATGCGCCGTAAGCTTCTCACTCCCAAAATCGGCAAATGGGGACAGTTGCAGGAGTGGGTTGAGGACATCGACGATCCCAACGACCAGCACCGTCACGTCTCGCACCTGTTCGCCCTCTATCCGGGCCGCCAGATTTCGCCGTCGACAACACCGGAATTGGCTGCGGCCGCGAAGAAATCCCTCGAAGCCCGCGGCGACGGCGGCACGGGCTGGTCGCGCGCCTGGAAGATCGCCTACTGGGCAAGGTTCCACGACGGCGACCATGCCTACCTCCTGCTCCGCAATCTGCTGCACCCCGTGACCACAGTGGAAACGGACTACATGTCCGGCGGCGGCACCTATGTCAACCTTTTCGATGCGCATCCGCCGTTCCAGATCGACGGCAACTTCGGCGCGACGGCCGCGATCGCCGAAATGCTCCTGCAAAGCCAGAATGGCGAAATCCACCTGCTGCCCGCCCTTCCCGCCGCATGGCCTGAAGGAAGCGTGACCGGCCTGCGAGCGCGGGGCGGCTTCACCGTGGATATCCGCTGGTCGAAGGGCAAACTGGTGTTGGCAAAAATTCACGCAGAAATTGCAAAAATATGTCGAATACGGTATACCGAACCGGTTAGGTTAGGTGGTATGATAGAAATACTTCGCCCGGAACCGCATGTTATGCAATGGACGGCGAAGGCGGGGGAGAGCTATGAAGTTGATAGGGAGTAGGAGTTAATTCTGGGTGTTTTATGGATTTATCCTGCCTGTATTGTAGGAAATCATTGACAGAAATCGCTGCCTTTGCTATAGTTGAGGCACATTTTGGATTTACTCTGGTTGAATCCAAATGACTGCCTTTTGTGCCGATCCCTTCCCCGTTATCTGAAGTATATCCCTCTCTACCCACGCCAACGAGATGGGTGGGGGCGCCGGGTTTCTTGAACCACTATGATCAAAAAAACGTTCCGTTCACGCGCTGCTACGGCGCTTCTGATCTTTCCTGCAATCCTGGGAACCGCCCATATCGCCAGGGCCGCGTCGAAGCCCATTGTCGATGGCAATGCGCGCTTTACGGTGGTCACTCCGGAATGTATTCGACTGGAATACGCTTCCAATGGCAAGTTTGTTGATGATCCCTCCCTGTTTGCCGCCGACCGCAGCCCACGCGATGTGAAGTATCGCGTTACGCATGACGCTGCCGGAACCGTTATCGATACGGGCGTCATTCGTCTCAGCTATAAGGCGGACGGCTCTCCTTTCTCTCCGGCGAACCTGCAGGCTGTAGTCAAGACACACGGCGCTCCGGCGACCTGGAAGCCCGGCATGCCGAACCCCGGCAACCTGGGCGGCACCATACGGACGCTGGATGGAGCAGACGGTCCCGAGGATCTCGGTGAGGGCGTTCTGTCCCGCGACGGCTGGTATGTCATCGACGATTCCAAGACGCCGCTTCTTACGAAAGATTGGGCAAAGCCCCGTCCCTCCGATGCCGGTTCAGACTGGTATCTGTTCGGCTATGGAGACGACTATAAAGGGGCGCTAAAATCCCTCACGACAATCAGCGGGGCTGTTCCCATGCCACGCCGCTATGCGCTCGGCGCGTGGTATTCGCGTTACTGGGCGTTTTCGTCGGATGACTATCAAAAGATCGTTCGGGAATACGCCGAGCATGACTTTCCCATCGACAATATGGTCATGGACATGGACTGGCACAAGGACGGCTGGACAGGATGGTCGTGGAACCGCAAACTCATCTCGGATCCCGATCAACTGCTCAAGTGGTTCCATGACCAGGGACTGCATGTGACACTCAACCTTCACCCCGCCGATGGTGTCGGACCGCAGGAAGATCAGTACGCGACATTCATGAAGGACATGGGGGCAGATCCTGCCAGCGGTAAGACAATCCCATTCGATGCCGCCGACAAGAAGTACATGGACACGCTCTTCGCCGACATCTTCGCGCCGCTTGAGAAAGACGGCGTAGATTTCTGGTGGCTGGACTGGCAGCAGTACGAGCCGACGCGTTCCATGGACGGCCTGACAAACCTGTTCTGGCTTAATACGCTGCTCTATGATCGCACATCTCGTGACGACCAGCGCGGCTTTTCGTTCTCACGCTGGGCAGGGTGGGGCGACCAGCGGCACCCGATCCACTTCTCCGGAGACGCCAGCACAAGCTTCTCAATGCTGGCGTTCGAGGTTCCGTTTACGTCCACGGCAGGCAATGTCGGCTGCTTCTTCTGGTCACATGATATTGGCGGACACAACCGGGGGCGCAATGAGGAATCGTACGCGCGCTGGGTGCAGTTCGGCGCGACAAGCGCAGTCCTGCGCTCACACTCCACCCGCGACGCCACCCTGGATCGCCGTCCCTGGACCTATCCGAAATGGGCGGAAGATTCCATGCGGATTTCGTTCCACCTGCGCGATGAGTTCTTCCCCTATATCTACACCAGCACATGGCAATCCACACGCGATACCGTGCCGCTGAATCGCCCGCTTTACTTCGACAATCCGCGTGACGAAAAGGCCTACCATAACGCGCAGGAGTATATGCTTGGCGACAATATCCTGGCCGCTCCTGTTGTGACACCGGGCATCGGTCCGGGCCGCGTCGGATCGCAAACCGTCTGGTTCCCGCGCGGCACGTGGTTCAACACGTTTACCGGCGAACGCTACGACGGCAACAGTGAAGCGCTGGTCGCCGCCGATATCAATGAGTTTCCATTATATGCTCGCGGCGGCGTACCCATTCCTATGCAGCCCTATGTGGAGCGAATGGCGACTGCGCCGCTCAAGACACTCGTCGTTCGCTGCTACCCCGGTGAGAATGGAAAGACCGGCGCCTATACGCTTTATGAAGACGACGGCGTGACGACGGACTATCGCAAAGGCGAAGCGGCGACCACATCGCTCAGCTATACGCGCAGCGGGAATTCCGTAACGGTCAAAATCGGCGCGGTAAAGGGGAAATATGCCGGGCAGCCCTCCCGGAGAGCGTACGTCGTCGAACTGCCGAATACGGCGAAACCGGGACAGGTCACCGTCGACGGCGACCCTATCGATTCGTCCTACGATGCCAAGAGTTTCGTAACACGGGTTCGCATCCCTGAGCGCTCAATTGGAAAAGACACGACAGTCGTTGTGGAAACCGCTGAGGCGGGCACGGACAATCTTCGCCGAGCCGCAATGGCCCGCAGGTTCGAAGCCGTTACCGGCCATCCGGCGGCTACCTTGGCGGATGCGCTTGTGGTTCCGGGTCTTACCCCCGACCAGCAAACCGCCGCATTTGCCGTGGCCGGTGTTGGGACTGTCGCCAAGAACGAAGGCGCGTATCTCTACAATGGAGCGGTGAAGGGATACTTCTATGCGCCATACGGAGTGATCGACGGCAATGTGGCGCATACGGAAAAGGGTGGTGATGCCCACCTCACCGCGCGTAACGAACCGCTGCATATCGATACTCCCGAGATTACCTGGCGCAATCGCAAGATCTCTCATCCGCAGCCTGTCACGTTTGCGGTTGCCGGAAAGCCCTACACGCTGTCGGGGATAACCAGTTCCTCACTTGACCTCGCAACGCCGGATAACGTAACCGCATCGGCCAAAGTCACTGCGAGCGGCGCGGAAAGCGGCTACGGTATCGATGGCGCGATAGATGGAATACCCGGAGGATACCCCAACGACAGGTCGCAGGAGTGGTCGGCAGGTTCGACGATCGATGCATGGCTGCGCCTCGATTGGGACACCCCGCAGACGATCGATCGGATCGTCCTGTATGACCGGCCGAACATGACGGACCAGGTGACATCGGGCGTGCTGACATTCAGCGACGGCAGCACCGTTGACGTCGCCGCGTTGCCGAACGATGCCAAGACCGGACTTGAAGTGAAGTTCCCGGCCAAGACGGTCACGTGGGTAACGTTTAAGGTGACAGGTGTGAAAGCGGGAACGGAGAACGCCGGACTTGCGGAGATCGCGGTCTATCGAGCAGGGAAATAGAGAAGCGGGCACAGCTTGTCTGTACCCGGAGTAATTGAGAGCTACTCTATCGCTGATAAAGTAGCTCTCGATTCCTAAACTCTCACCGCCCCCGTGCTCTCACGCACAATGAGAAAGGGCGGTATCAGAAGTTCGACCGGTTCGCCGCTCTGGCGGGCCAGCGCTTCGAGGGCCTTGTCGGCAATCTGGCCGTAGTCGCGTCCGAGCGTGGTCAGCGCGGGGCGCATAAACTGGCTGAGCCGGTCGTTGTCGAAGCCCATCACGCTTACCTCGTCCGGGACGGAGATTTCCTGTTCCGCAAACCACTTCAATGCAGCCCAGGCGCCTGCGTCCGATACCGTAAGAACGGCTGTCGGACGCTTCTCTTGATTCCATACTGTCGGCATGGCGGCATAGGCGGTATCGTGGGCATTGTCCCAGTACTGCGTGCCGCAGGAAATGACGGTTGCGGGCAGCTTTAGCTCTGACGCGACCTGCTCAAACATCAGTCGCCTTTTCACGACTGCCGCCGCCCTCTCCGGTTCGTTTACGAGCAGGGTAATATGCCGGTGCCCCAGATCCATGAGATGCCGCATCGCAATACGGATACCCTCGGCATCGTCGACACCGACATAATCCGTTGCGTGGTTCGGCACGGTTGCCTCGACCGACACTGAGCGATATCCCTGATCAGCCAGTACCTCCACAAGGCCATGTGTCAGCGGCTCCGGGTTTCCGAGCATGATTACACGCTGCTGTTCCGGCGTATACTCCAATGCGGAAAACGCTTCCGATGCGCGCTGTCCCTTATGCGTAAAGAATGTCTGCATCCGGTGGCCCCGGTCATGGCAGGCCTGCGCGAAGTGATCGAGAAGGTTGCGCAGAATGTCGGAATTGTACTTTGGCACGAATATCCCGACACGGTAGTCCAGCGCCGGCTTGGGCTTGCGAACAAGACTTCCCTTGGATGTCCGGCGCACCAGCACTCCATCTTTGGCGAGGTCGTTAAGCGCTCGCCGGATCGTGATCTGGGAGACGCTCATACGGGCGACCAGCGCCTGCTCCGTCCAGAATTGCTGGCCGTCCTCGAAATGCTCATCGATAATCCGGCGCATCGCACGCCGGACCTGAGCATGCAGCGGGGTATCACTGGCGGGGTCCGGCGTGACCAATGTATCAAGAAGCTCGATTGGCGGTGTTGTTAACATGAATATATCAGTATAAGAAAAGTCCTGCCTCGATTTTAACACGTACTCAGTGGTCTGTCAAGTTGGATATGCAGCCGCGGGCGGTCTGCCCTGGCGGCTGAAGCCGCGGGCTAGAGAGTACAACAGTGTCCCTTCGGACACAAAGAGGGACCAAAGGTCCCAATTCCTAGTCCGCGGAGGCGGACATGTGTACTCTCTAGGCGCGGTTTTAACCGCCTGCCTCTTGCGTTGGGTATTCAAATGCCACCCATCTCTCACTTGCTATCCGCAATCTTCAAAATCACCACACGATCCGGTATACCCAGCGTAATGGATGCCGGTGTCGTTTTCGTCGTATATGTTGTCACCGGATTTGTTCCGCTCACATCGCTGGGCGAGAAGACCGTAACGGACTTCGCGGACGAGAACTCGACTGTCGCGGGAACAGGATCGTTTGTGACATCCGAGCCTGGCGATGAACTCGTGGCGTTGTTGTAGCAGCTCACATTATTCCAGAGGACAAGATAGAAGTCGCCGTTGCTCTTTTGAAGCAGTGTATGATGGACGGTGCCTGGGGCTGTCAGCGTGTATGTCAGCGAAGACGGTTTGAATTTCGCGCCCGGTTCACTCAGCAGGGCGATCGTGTTCTTCAGGGCAGTGTAGGCGGGCTTCGGAGACCAGTCGTTGTGCAGCAGCCCGAAGTGCGATTCGCCGTTGCCGTCCTTCAAGTCCGGATCGGGATGCTGATCCACCAGTTCGTATGCGATACTGCGCTTGAGACCGTGATTCACCATTTCAAAGAATACTTCCGGCATGTATTTGCCGGCCGCCGCCTCCGATACGCCCGGCTGTATCTGCGGGCCGATGAATGTCGTATTATTGTGATAACCGGTCTCGCCGCAGATCATCGGCTTCTTGGCGGTGACGTTATTTGCATACTTCAGGCACCAGTCAATTCCCTGATCCGCAAGCTTTCCGCCGGGATAGGAATGGATATTGCCGTAGTCGGCGTAATTGACCGGCCCCGGAGTAATAGCCGCGATTTGCGGGAACTTGCTGGAGTTGCCGACAGAGCCTAGCAGCACCGGAAGATGTGACGTCTTTGGTGAGCTTTTCAGCGCTTTATAGAGATCCTGGTCATAGTGAACGCTACCCTGCGGAAAGCCTCCATGGCCGTTATATTTGAATAATTTGCTGAGGTCCGTCTCGTTCGGCCCCTCGGCAATCTCGATCGCCGGCATCAATCTGGCGACTTTTGAGACGATATCGGTTTGCGAGAGCGGCGTCGAACCCACAGGGGCAGGGTACCAGTTGCCGTCAAAGAGACCCTGCATGTGAATACCGGATTTCGCGAGATCCTGAACGAAACTTGTCTGCGCGGGATCGTCGGCGATACCAGTCACGGAATCGCGGATATGCCGCACACCCAGGCCCACCAGGGCCGTCTTCAGCGACGGATGGTTTACATAAGGCGTGTTCTTCCAGCCGATATGGGTGTTAACCCCAATTGTATCGACAAACGCGTCTGCGGATATGGCCTGTTCCGTCGCGCGCGTCACCACAACAGGGGCAATCGCCTGCGCCTCTTTAGCGGGCTTAAAATAGAATATCAGGGCGGCGGCAATGCCGCCCGCCCCGATCAATGCCGCGTACCGCCATGTGGAAGCCGCGGTCTTAGTCTTGCTGTCATGATCCATATTTCGCGTCGAACTCATCGGTCGATTGTATCCTGTTGTACCTGTCAATAGATATGGCTGTCGGTCGCAGGCTCCCCTCCCCAACCCCTGCAGTCGGGTACCGAAGGCGGGGTACCCTCTGGGTCCTGTCGTGGCGACTGCAGGGCTGGGGAGGGGAGCCTGCGACTACAATTTCAACTGTTGGTATTCTGGTGATTGCGTATTATGTATTTGTTCTTTATGTTGGCTCCGTCCCCCAAACCAGGGTTCCGTTTTGATACAGCGTCACGTTTGTCCAGTTCGTCAGCGATGTATACGCCGAGTTCCAGGACCAGTCGTTTGACTGGGTGTAGACGCTGAAATCGTTCTTGTTGACGTTCATGTCGATCTCACCGCTTGAGCTGCTTCCGGCAAGACTTCCGGCTGCGCCTGTGAAGGAGATCTCCACGTAGTGGTCTGCGGTTGACGTTGGTGTTCCCATGGTGACGAATGCGCCGGTGACATTGGCTGTGCCCATCGGAGCGGTGAGGCATTGGAATGTTTGAGCCGCCGTTCCATCCTCGGTGTACCAGTAGCGGATCTTGAGCTGGCTGTAGGGAATGCTCGTCGATCCATTATTGACGATGTTGAACCCATGCTGCAGGAAGACTGCCGTCGAGACTGTGCTGATGCACTTGAATTGAAGCTGCAGCGAACTTGCCGCTGCAGGCGTGGCCGACGCTTCATTTGAGTAGCCGGATGTGCCCGCGCTGTTTACAGCTTTGACCTTGTAGAAGTACTGTGTTCCGTTGGTCAGTCCTGTGTTCGAGTATGACGTCCCCGTGATGCCGGTTGCGATGGCCGTCGCGCTCTCGCCGCCCGCAGTCGTGCCGCGGTACAGGTTGTACGATGTCGCCCCGGAACTGGCCGTCCAGCTCAAGCTGACCTGTGTATTTCCGGCCGTGGCCGTCAAACCCGTTGGCGCGGCTGGTGTGCTCACCGATCCTACAGTGAAGGAGCCCTGAAGCGTGTTGTTGCTCTCGTTCCCTTCCGCGATGCGGTTGACGTCGTCGACCCATGCCGTCACCGTGTGTGAACCGGATGTCGCCGTCCAGTAATTGAAGCCGCTTGCGCCGCTGTTCGCGGTAAGCGTTACCGACGATCCAGCAGGAATGGACGTGGTGTACGTGTCCGACCATGTCGTTGCGCCGCCGGTTCCATCCATTGCGAAGCCGACCCCGACGATCGTTCCTGCCGGTGTCGCCGCCGTGCCCTGGTTCTTGACCACGGCCGAGAACACCATCTGGCTGCCCACAGCGGGGCTGGCGGGAGACCATGTGACGCTGGTGACGATCAGGTCCGGCTGCCCCGAGGCGGCCGGAGTCGCATTGGCCTCGTTGGAATAGGCGGATGTCCCTGCGCCGTTGACGGCCTTAACTTTGTAATAGTACGCGGTTCCGTTGGATAGTCCCGTGTCGACATAGGACGCCGCTGTGATGCTGGTCGCAATCGCGGTCGCGCTTTCTCCTCCGGCCGTCGTGCCGCGGTACACATTGTACGATGTCGCCCCGAAGACCGCCGTCCAGCTCAGGCTGATCTGTGCGTTTCCGGCGGTTGCGGTGAGTCCTGACGGCGCTGCCGGAGCCGCTACCGGAGTTGCGTTTGCCTCATTCGACTGGCCCGATGTGCCGCTGCCGTTAACCGCAGCCACTTTGTAATAGTACGCCGTTCCGTTGGTCAAGCCCGTGTTTGTGAAGGAAGCTGTCGTTACTCCTGTCGCGATAGCCGTCGCGCTCTCCCCACCGGCGGTCGTGCCCCGGTAGATGTTGTAGCTGGTTGCGCCTGATACCACATTCCAGGAGAGCGCCACCTGGGCGTTTCCGGCTGTGGCGTTAAGGCCTGTGGGAGCGGACGGAGCGCCTGACGATCCGATCGTGAAATAGGATGTCAGCGTGTTGTTGTTCTCGTTTCCTTCCGCGATGCGGTTGACGTCATCGACCCATGCCGTTACCGTGTGCGAACCGGATGTCGCATTCCAGTAATTGCCCCCTACACCGCCGGTCGCGGTCAGTTGTACCGATGTTCCTGCCGGAATCGATGTGGTGTAGCTGTCTGCCCAGCTTACGACGCCGTTTGGAGTATCGATGGCAAAGCTCACTCCGGTGACGGTCCCGGCCGGCGTTGCGCCTGCTCCCTGGTTCTTAACCGTCGCCGTAAACACCACATGGCTGCCGGCGACCGGGCTGGCCGGGGACATCGTGATGGCTGTGACGACGAGATCCGGCTGGGAAGAGGCCGAAGGAGTCCCGCTTGCCTCATTGGAGACGGCGCTCGTAAACGCGCTGTTGACCGCCGCTACCGTGTAATAGTAACTGTTGCCGTTGGTTAAGCCTGTGTCTGTAAAGGTTGTGCCGGTGATGCCTGTTGCGAACGGAGTAAGCCCCTCGTTGCCGGACAGCGTGCCACGGTAGACGTTATAGCTGGCTGCTCCGGAAGCCGCCGTCCAGGATAGGGCGATCTGCGCGTTGCCTGACGCGGCGGTCAGGTTTGTGGGCGCGCTCAGTGCAGTATTTGGCTTGGCGTTTACTTCCGCAGACTGCGCGCTTGTGCCTGAACTGTTTACGCTTGCGACCTTGTAATAGTATGTCGTTCCGTTAGTCAATCCTGTATTGACATAGGTTGGCAGCGTGATACCGGTCGCAATGGCTGTTGTTCCCTCGCCGCCGGCAGTCGTACTCCGGTAGACGTTATAGCTGCTTGCTCCGGTCGCCGGTGTCCAGGACAGCGTAATCTGGGCATTGCCTGCTGTGGCAGTCACTCCGGTTGGTGTGACTGCCACAGCCGTTGACGGTGTTGCGCTTGCTTCGTTGGAGAAGACGCTTGTGCCGGCTGAATTGACCGCCGCCACTTTATAATAGTAGGCGCTGCCGTTCGTCAAACCTGTATTGACGTACGCGGTCGTGCCGGTGATCCCGGTTGCGATGGGCGTGCCGCTTTCGCCGCCGGCCGCCGTTCCCCGGTAGACATTGTAGGAGGCCGCTCCGGTCGATGCCGTCCATGCGAGCGTGACCTGCCCGTTTGCGGGTGTTGCCGTCAGCCCTATTGGCGACATGGGCGCGGAGATGGGAGCGCTTGATATGGCGACGATGATCACGCGATCCGGCACGTTCAAGGTGATGGAGGTCGATGTCGTGCTCAAGGTATAGGCGTTGGTTTGCGCGGTTCCGCTGGAGTCGCTGGGGGAGTAAACCGTGAAGACCTGCGAGGAGGGCAGGGTGATCGTGGTCTGCACAGGGCTGTTCGTGATATCGTATCCGCCCGATCCGCTGTTCGTGTGGTAGCAGGACACGTTGTTCCACAGGGCCAGGTAATAGGTCCCGTTGCTTTTTTGCAACAGCGTATGGTGCACCGTGGACGGCACGCTCGTCATGCTGTAGTTCAGCGCGCCGGGAATGAAGTTGGCTCCTGGTTCCTTCAGCACGCTGATCATATTTGAGAGCGCCGTGTAAGCGGGCTTAGGCGTCCAGTCGTTGTGCATCAGACCGAAGTGCGATTCGCCGTTGCCGTCGGTCAGGCCTGCATCGGCGTGTTGATCGACCAGTTCGTAGGAGAGGCAGCGCACAATGCCGCGGTTGAACATTTCCAGGAAGATTTCCGGCATGTACTTGCCGGCCGCAGCTTCGGAGACACCCGGCTGGATCGAGCCGCCCAGGTACTGTGTGTTATTGTGGTAGCCCGTTTCCCCACAGATCATGGGCTTGGCCCCGGTGAGGCCAGTGGAATATCCAAGGCACCAGTCGATGCCCGTATCCGCAGTCTGTCCACCTGGATAGGAGTGGATGGTTCCGTAATCCGAATAGGAGATCGGCCCGGGAGTAATGGCCGTCATCTCCGGAAACCGGCTAGAATTGCCGATCGATCCCACCAGCACCGGCAGTGATGACGTCAGAGACGAACCTTTGATGATCGAATAAAGGTCCTGGTCGTATGCGATTGTTCCTCCCGGGAAACCGCCGTGGTTGTTGTATGCAAAAATGCCGGAGAGGTCGGTCTCGTTCGGGCCTTCGACGATCTCGATGGCCGGCATCAGGGCTGTGACCTTCGCGATAACATCTGACGAGGAGAGGGGAGTCGAACCGACGGGAACGGGATACCAGTTGCCGTCGAAGCCGCCCTGCAGGTGAATGCCCGACGATGCGAGGTCTTGCGCCTGACTGGTGAGAGTGGAATCCACAGCGATGCTGGTGACGCCGTCGCGGATATGCCGCACGCCCAGGTTAAGAAGAGCGGTCTTCATGGCCGTGTAGTTGGTGTAGGGCGTCCCCGACCATCCGAGGTGTGTATTGACGCCCATCGTGTTGATAAAGCTGTCGGCAGGCTTGGCGCCTTCCTGCGCATGGGAGGGCGCGCCGAGCGTTCCGGCAACGCCGGCGGCGCACGCGGCAGTCAGCCACCCGCGCCGCTTACGGAGCTGCCGGGCACAGGCCGACAATGCCTGTCCGGTTTGTGAGGCTCTCATAGATAATCATTCCTTTGATGTGGAAGTCAGATGCAGTATGTAGTTTGTAGTGCAATTGTTGCTTTAAAACTGCGCGTATTGGTGTCGTAGGTTCCCCTCCCCGGAGTAGTCGGGCCGAAGGCACCCAGTCGGGTACGCAGGCACACCCTGTGGCGACTGGCCTTCCGAGGGGCGACTGGAGAGGGGCTTTAGGAAATATACGAACGTCCACGAGGATATTCCTGTCTGACTCCCTTCCCTTCGGGGAGGGCTGGGGAGGGGAGCCAGCGACAGCAGCTATGCCGTCGCTGGAATGAGCCACCGTTAGTTCGTGCTGAAGGTCAACGCATAGGTCTGTGTAGCGCCAGCGGGATTGGTGGAGTTTGCCATGATGTCCGTGCCGGCGGAGTTCGGCGCTGTGCTGCCCGGGCTGGTGGGTGTCGCCGCGTTGTTGCCGTTGCTGACCTTGGAGCCAAGGAGCCACTTGACATGGCCGTCGCAGGCCAGGAAGTTCGAGCCGTCGTTGTGGCGTCCAGGAGTCGTGAAGGGGCTAAGGCCGGCAGGAGCAGTGCCGAACGGGGTCGCCATATTGCCGGTGGCGTACTGGTTGCTCGGGCTGGCCGGATACCAGGTGTTCCACCCGATATTGGCGACGCTGTCCACCTCGCTATACCCGAAGGCATCGACGGCGTTCCACCATTTGACATTCACGCCCGTCACCTCAAAGAGGCAGACCGTGCTCGACGGCGCATTCAGGCTGGCGAGTGTGGTGATGTGTGGGTTGTTGCCGTCGGCGGCATCCAGGTGCGCATTGTAGCCATAGGAGCAGACGATTGCATTCTCCGCTTTGTCGACCGGGGTGGAGTCATCCGGACAGCGGAAAAGGCCGTCAGCCTTAATGTACTTCTTGACTTGGCCAGCCCAACCGGCTCCTGTATTGCCTCCGTTGCCTGCCGCCTGATACTGGCCGCTGGGGAAGGTCTCGTCGTTGTCCTGGATGTACTGCATGATGGACAGGCCCAACTGCTTCATGTTGCTTGAGCAGCTCGTCTGCCGTGCCTTCTCCCGCACTTTTGCGAAGACAGGGAATAGGATTGCTGCGAGAATCGCTATTATTGCGATAACAACTAGTAATTCAATAAGAGTGAAAGCGTTCTGATGATTTCCTTGCCGTGTGCCGATGTGTTTCATGGGATCTCCCTCGGTAATGTATTGCTCTGTTTCGTCTAATATACTGTAGCTACATATATTAGTATAAGTAACTGAGCCCATGATAACACACGGTCACTGAACTGTCAAGCGGCTTTTTGAAGAATTGCGTAACTTCAAACATGCACGTTTGCTCGTTCGGACCCCTCCTTGCGTCCTCTCCGAAGGGAAGGATCGTTCGCCCTGACAATAGGCTCCGCTATCTTGGCGCATGGTTAAGAGGCCGGAGCCTTGCGAGATCGAGAACGCGCCCTCCCTTCGGGAGGGAATAAGGGTGGGTCTGAAACGAGCAGGCGTTTACGAGTCAAGAAACGGCGTTATCTGGTGATAGAGGCTTTGAGCTGTAATTACGAACGCCCCCTTCCCCCTGCGAAGCATTAAGACCCACTGGTGGGTTGGCGGGGAAGGGAGCGGTAGCGATCGGGGGGGTAGGTCTCTAACTCGCCGTCACGTATTCGATATTGAACGCCCCGGCTCCGGAGTCGATCACCAGTTTGAGAACCTGCTGGCCGGATGTAAGCGCGGCGGTCTTCGTGATCGTTGTCCAGGTCTGCCAGCCGCCGGTCGCTGAGACGGTGACTGTCCCTGTGAGGTTGTTGCCGTTCTGGTCTTCCAGGTGGAAAGTCCCGGCTGTTCCGGATGCGATGCCGGAGGCAACTCGGAAGTTGAGCGTGTAGGTCTTTGTGGTTGCGGCGTTAACGGTGTACTTGGTCCACTCGCCGGGTTGTGTCCAGCCCAGATTGAAGCCGTTGCCAACTCCGCTGCTGTCCGTGCAGGCTTCGATATCCACCCCTTCCGTGGTGCGGTACTGACCGCCGTTGTTCGTCGTATCCGTGTCGTGGTAGGCCACGCCTTCGCCGCCCTTGTCGTAGTTGTCGAAGTTCAGTGTTCCGGGCAGCGCGATGGGAGTGCCGGTGTATGGGGTTCCCGTGTAGCCGGGAGCCGCAGGCTTGGCCGATGCTTCGTTGGACTGCGCGCTTGTGCCGCCGGAGTTTACGGCAGCCACTTTGTAGAAGCACGTGGTTCCGTTGGTTAAGCCTGTGTTAACATAGGTCGTTCCCGTGATGCCGGTGGCAATGGCCGTGGCGCTCTCGCCGCCGGCCGTGGTTCCACGGTACACATTGTACGATGTCGCGCCGCTGCTGGCTGTCCAGGCGAGAGACACCTGTGCATTGCCACCGGTTGCCGTGAGGCCCGTCGGGGCAGGGGGAGCGGTGACTGCGCCGGTGAATGTCATGGAGTTGATGTTGAAGGAGCCCGCGCCGGAGTCGATCACCACTTTCAGCACATGCGATCCTGCCGTGAGCGATGCGTTTCCCGTGAGTGTAGCCCAGGTCTGCCATCCCCCCGTTGAGGAAACCGTGATGGCGCCCGAAACGTTGGCCCCGGTTTCGTCCTCGATATGGAATGTTCCGGCCGTGCCCGATGCGATACCGGATGCGGCGCGCACCGTGAGAGAGTAGGAGCGTGTGGTCTGGACATTGACTGTGTACTTCATCCACTCGCCGGTTTGTGTCCAGCCAACATCGTATCCGCCGCCGGTGTCGGAGCAGGCTTCGATATCGACCCCGTCTGCTGTTCGGTACTGGCCGCCGTTGTTGGTGGTGTCGGTATCGTGATAGGCCATGCCTTCACCGCCGAGGTCGTAGTTCTCGAACTGAACCGTGCCGGGGATCGCTGCCGCAGTGCCGCCGTATGGGGTTCCCGTGTACCCTGGCTTTGCCGACGCTTCATTCGACTGCGCGCTTGTGCCCACGCTGTTTACCGATGCAACTTTGTAATAGTAAGTGGTTCCGTTAGTTAAACCTGTGTTGACATAGCTTGCCGCAGTAACCCCCGTGGCGACCGGTGTTGCGCTTTCTCCACTTGCCGTGGTTCCACGATAGATGTTGTACGATGTGGCGTTGCTGCCGGGAGTCCAGGTAAGGGAAATCTGCCCTGTGCCTGCAGTCGCCGCCAGATTGGTGGGCGCGCCGGGAGGAGTAGCCGTGGTGTTGCGCCGGAAGATCGCAAAGTCATGCGGCTGCAGGGAGAAGTTCGGGGGAGAGACATGGCTTGTGCCGCCGGGAGATCCGACCGTTGTTACATCGGTCCAGCCGTTTCCGGCCGGAGGGGACACTGTGCCGGTGACGGTCGAGCCGGAGAAGTTGATCTCGATAAGGTACTCGAAGTTGCCTCCCGAACGATCGTAGGTAGCCACCTGGCTTGGCGACGAGTTTGTCACCCAGGTCATCGCGCCCTGCTGCAATGAGGTGCTGCTGTTGCGAAGGCCGATCAGCGATGTGTAGAAGTTATTGAACGCGGTGGCGTTTGCGCTGCTCCAGTTGATCTTGTTGTGGGTATTGTTGCCGCTGTTGTCGTTGGCGACTTCCTCGCCGTTGAACAGCAGGGGAACGCCGTTGATGGTGAAGTTGAACACGGCGGCGTCCATGGTGTTCGCCAGTCCGCCGTACTCGTTGAGGTCTTCCGGTAAGTCCCAGTCTTGCAAAAGTGACATATGCATCGTGCCGACAGGCCAGCCGGTAAGTTGATTTTGCCAGGTCGACTGCAGGCCTGCCGCGGCGTTGCCGGACGTGGCGGCTTGCTGAAGGGCGCTCTGCAGGTTCCATCCGTAGTCGAGTTCGAATGGGGTGGTGGTTAGCGCCGTGTCCTCTTCCTCGCCAAGGAGCAGAATATCCGATTTAGTGGCCTCAAGTTGCGGTCGCAGTCCCTGCCAGAAGCTTGCGGGGATCATACGGTTGCCGTTGGGCGGGTTGTCGGCGGTATCGAAGCGGAAGCCGTCGATATTGTACGTGGTGATCCAGTACTTCAGCATGTTCGTGATGTAGGTCTGCAGACCGTACTGGGTGGTGCTGTAGTTGAGCTGGGCGACATCGGCAAAGCTGAACGCCTGAACGATAGAGTTCGAGTTAAATGCGTTGCCGTCGCTGTGGACATAATATTCGGGATGCTGCGTGATCAGGGCATTGTCCCAGGAAGTGTGGTTCAGTACCTGATCGAGGATGACTTTGATGCCCAGGCCGTGCGCCGTCGTGACAAGGTTTGTCAGGTCCGTCGATGTGCCATAGTTAGCATTGATTGCAAAATAGTCCTTAACGGCATACGGGCTGTTAAAGGCCGGATGCGACCCGGTGGGCTGGCCGACGGGTGTCACGGGCATGATGTAGATGCAGTTGATACCCAGGTTGTGAAGGCGGGTAAGTTGAGCCGTAACACCGGCGAGATTGCCGGCGGGAGAGAAGATCTCCGGGTAAACATTGTAGATGACCGCCGAAGGCAGCCACGACGGCTGCTGTGCCCTGGCAGATTGCGGCGGCAATCCGGCCGTCAGCGCCAGAGCGGCAGCGCCGATTGCGGCTGCCGTTGAATGACGAAAGTGTCGCTTCATCAAATAGACCTCCATCGTTGGAAATTGCGTGCTTTTTTGGATTGTTATAGTTGCGTTTATATCTAAATTGAAAACTTACAATGATCACGAAGCGTGATCATTGTCGAAGCCTGGGTCGAGACAAAGAAGCACTTCGTGCTGGGGCGAGACAAGCTCGACACCTTACTCTACGTGCGCAATCGTTTTGGTTAGGCGGTGGCGCTTGCGATTTTGTCGAACGCAATGGTTAGGCGTAGAGTAGGGTGCAGAGCTTGTCTCTGCCCAGCACACGAGTACAATTTTCGTTGTCGTTTTACAAGTCTGGCGCGTCCAGGATGGGAGCTCTTGGTAGCTAATTTGACCCCGGGCCGTTCGGATGGGATTTTGCGTATTCTGCGCGCGCTGCAGCCTGCTGTTCTATAGCCTGCTGTTGTTGAGCAGGCGTTCCACTATTTGCATCGGCTTCCGATTGCTTATTACTGCCGCAGCCTGTAAGGAGGATTGCAGACACTGCAAGGAAGGCGAGTGGGCATAATGCCATGCGTCGTATCATTATTGTTCTCATGCGAATCGCATAAATAGGTGCGCTCACGGTTACAAGAACCATGAGCGCACGAGGCGTTGGCAGTTATTTGATATTGAACGTAGCCGCAATTGTACTGTCCGAGCAGTCTACGGATGCAGCCGTATTGCCCGGCGCGCCGCAGTCGCCAGGTGTTCCATTCGGATAGCCGCCAGAGACAGATGAGCCTCGGAACCATTTAGCATGCCCGTCAGCCATGACGTAATTTGCGCCATCTGTATGACGGCCCAACGGACCGGTGAAGTTGCCGTTAGCGTTCTGCACCGAGTTTCTCAGGTAGCCGGTGGCATACTGAACGTGTGATCCATCATTGGTCGAACCAAACGATGTGTTATAACCGACGATGTCATATTGATTTCCGAGACCGCAGCCAGTTGGCGAACCGCCGCCGTATGTATCGTCGCCATTGCTATGGCCTGGCAGAAGCTGATCGCCGATTGTGATGTCGTAATAACCACTTTTGACAACTTCAAAGAAAAGGACCGTCTTGGCTGGTGCGGTGAACTCTGATATGGCGGTGCCATCCTGAAGTGGATTTTGCGATGTGCCGTTTCCATTATAGTGAACGCTATTTCGGTTGTAGCCGAAAGAAGTAGGTTTGCCATTTTTGAGTTCACTTGAGGAGTCGTCAGGGCAGATGAACACAGCAGTGCTCTTTACGTAAGGATAGATCTCTCCTGCCCATCCTGAACCCAATCCTGTTGGGTCGGCTCCACAAGGACTCTTCTCATCGGCATCCTGCTCATACTGCATGACACCCAGACCAAGTTGCTTGGTGTTGCTCAGACAGGAGATAGCGCGGGCCTTTTCGCGCACTTTGGCGAACACCGGGAAGAGGATTGCGGCAAGAATCGCTATGATTGCTATGACGACTAGGAGTTCGATCAATGTAAATGCTTGGGATGATGTCTTCTTCATTTCTTTACCTTTCACAATAGGCGCAAGTGTCTGTCGGCTCAGACTATATATTCAACACTTAATAATTTCATCTAAAGGCGTGACGAATCTCTCGATGAATCTTACCACGACATTCTCGGTAGAAAGTAACCTCCTGCAAGATTATCTCTCCATTTGCTCTTGCGCCCCATAAGGACCAAATTAGAACGAATGGACCATTTGATACGCCGATTATATCATGGTCCGTTTGGTGTGTCAAGCGATTTTTAGATTCTTCAGATTCAAGATTTTCGGTCATCTTGAGAGTGTTTTAGAGTAAATGGCGTTCTGCTAAGCTCTCTTCCTCTGTTTCTTACGTGTGCGCGCGAAGGCCTTGCGCTCCCATTGGTGGGCAGCAAATTCTTCTTGACAGACCACCTAAATCATGATATTCTGGTGCACGTTGCAAATAATGGTCCGCATGGTACAATGATTTCAGGAAGCCGCCCAATCGAGTATCCTGATTGTCAGCCGATGATGTTGTCGGCATCTCGTGATATTGCATTTGCGCAGGTTTTAGGGGCCGCCGGAGGAATTGGTGCTCTCATTTAAGCGTTGTCGTCGATCTATGAATAGGTCTGTAAATAGATCTTTTAAGGCCTTCGCAGCCACTGTTGGCGTTGCAGCGCTGCTTGGCGCTCCGGTAAACCGCGCCTGTGCCGAGGACCAGTCATGGATCAAGTCGTCGGTGATCTACTGTGTCTTTCCCAGCATCTTTTCGCCAAGCGGCGATCTTGCGGGCGTCACACATGAGCTGAAGCGGCTGAAAGACACCGGTGTGACTGTCGTGTGGCTCATGCCGATCACACCGGTCGGGCACGCCGTCAACGGCCACCCTTCCTTCGGCAGTCCATACTGCGTACAGAATTACGAGGCTATCAATCCGGAATATGGTACGGCTAAGGACTTGCATAATCTCGTAGACACGGCTCACCGCCTCCATATGAAGGTCATCCTGGATGCCGTCCTCAACCACAGCGCCTGGGATAACGCGTTAATTACGGACCATCCGGACTACTACGCGCACAGCGACACCAACATCCACGATCCGAACACGATCAGGCATGCATTTAGCTACAACGATGTCGCGCAGTTCGACTACAGTAGTCCGGGGCTGCGTGATTACATGATAGGGATGCTGTCGCGCTGGCTGAAGACCTACGACCTCGACGGCTTCCGCTTCGATGCCGCCGATAATCCATCCGGACCAAATCGCCTGATCCCCGCGGATTTCTGGCAAGAGCTTGGTCGGCGTCTCCATAAGGTGAAACCCAATATCCTCCTGCTCGGCGAGAGCGGGGTTCCGGAGCTTGCCGATAAGCCCTTCGACGTACAATATGGCTGGATCCTCTACGACGGCGTGAAGAACGCCATCCAGGAATCGAATGCCGCAAAGGTCCATGACGCGTGGAACTACCAGGTCAGCCAGACTCCATCCTATATCGCGATGCAGGACAACTGGGATAAGCTCCGTGATATCCACACGTTCGGCGGCCCCGAAGGCGCGCTGGCCGTTGCCGTTTTCAATCAGACCGGAAACGGAGTGCCGCTTATCTACAACGGCATGGAGATCGGGAACGCCGAGGGGAAAGTGAACCCGCATGGCAAGATCGATTGGTCTAAGGCAAATCCTGTCTTTACGGCGCTGTACAAACAGCTCGGCGCACTGCGAGGACATAACGCCGCGTTGCGGGAAGGCCGCATGGCATGGGTTCCCAACAACATGCCCTCCCAGGTGCTGACCTACACGAAAACGGCGAAGGACACCGAATTCCTCGTTGAAATCAATCTCTCGAAGGATGTGGCAAAGGGAACCGTGTCAATTCCGGCGGGAGCGGCATGGACCGATGTGACGCCGCGCGGACCATGGCCTGCGCCGGTCCGCACCGAATCCGGCGGCTTCGTTTTGCAGCCGAAGGGCTTCGCGATTTACAGGCGAACACGCGATTAGGCCGCTCGCGGCATTTATCGCTTCTTTCGAGAGCCGGTTGCCTTCTCAATGCGCCCTCATGGCAACAAGGGCAGTCGCTACAAGGGTGTGCCTTCGGACCCGACTGCTGCATTTTGCCTGGCTGCCATGCTCTTGCGAAGCGTTTATTGCTGAATGAGTCCTTAGATCTCAACGCCGGCAGGGCGTTTTTGCGCATCTTGACGCTTCCAGTGCATACTGGTAATATGGTACGAATGGGCCACGGTAAGGTATGACGATGCAGAGAATAACTCCTGATCTCTCGGAGTCGGCGATTGTCGCTATCCTGGAAGACCGAATAAGGACCGGTGTCTATGCGCCGGGAGCGCGGCTGCCCGCGGAGCGCGATATCGCGCTGGAGTTCGGCGTAAGCCGCAGGTCCGTCCGGAATGCGTACGCCAGCCTCATCGAGAAGGGGCTGATGGAAAAGCCTCATTATCGCCGGCCGTTCGTCGCGTTTGCGGATACCCTTCCGCAAATGGGGCGCCCACGAGATGTCCGCGAGAGCGTGCCCCCCCAGACCAATCAGACTATCGCTGCCGTGCTGCCGTCGCACCCGTCACTCCCGGGCGGCCTGTCCATCGTCGCCGGCATCCATAAAGTGCTCACCGACGAAGGCAGCCCCCACCGGCTTTCCTTCTTCGACAGCTTCCACACCGATCGCGCCGAGATCCTCAAGATCGAGGCCAAAGCCCTCAAGTCCGTCGTGTCCGAGGGGATCGGCGGCATGATCTGGTGGTACTACTGCGATGAAGATGCCGTGGTCGATTTCGTCCGCAAGAACCCGAACATGCCGATCGTATTCATCGATCGCTATCCGCAGGACATCCACTGCGACTTCGCCGGTATCGATGACCTTGAGAGCTCGCGCCTTGCTGTGGATTACCTGCTCGATATGAACCACCGGCGCATCGCTCACCTGATGGACCCCGGCAACTTCTCGACGATCCTTGAGCGTGCGCAGGGCTACCGCCAGTCGCTCCACGCCCGCGGCGTGCCTGTCGATGACGACCTGATCATTCATCTGGACTGGTCAGAGAACCGCATGGAGCAGGCGTTCGACCGGCTCTACTCGCTTAAGGAGCCGCCCACAGCCCTGTTCACATCGAACGACTATATCGCCTACGAGTTCATGCACTACGCCGAGACCAAGGGGATCAAAGTTCCGGAAGACCTGAGCATCATCGGTCACGGCAACATCGACCGCTACATGCCGCGCCAGTTCCTCACATCCGTGGATCAGCCCTTCGAAATGATCGGCAAAGCCGCTGCCAAGCTCTTGCTCAAGCGCCTGTCTGACAAGCCCGGCCCCGTGCAGAGCTGCCAGCAGATTATCCTGCAGTCCTCACTGATCGTCCGAAATTCGTGCAGGCGGATTGAGGAGTAGCACCCTAACCCCCAGACCCGCAAGCGGGTGTCCTAAGGTCGGCTAGTTCATGAAACCGGCCATGCCCTGGCGACCGAAGTCACGGGCTGGCAAGATCACAAAATCGGCCTGCGCCGATTGAAGATTGGTTTTCGAAGATCATTCTTCAGTGTCCGAAGGGACACTTCGTGACCTTGCCAGCCCGTGACTTCAGTCGCCAGGGCAACTTCTTACCCTCCACTCCTCATAATAAATTTAAACGTTTAAATTTATCGCCTCGCATTCCCATAATTCTGCCCAATTTCCTACGGCATTCTAAATTAAGAGATCACTCAATCAGGCCCTCAAAGTTACTCAACAGTAAAATTATGTAACTATTGTGCTATATATCTGCCCTTTTGTATTCTTTTGCCATTTAAAGGAATATGTTATAATGTTGCATGATGATTGATATTAAACGTTTTGTTTTCACTGAAGAAACAAACAATCATCACGCAGTCATTTTAAGGAGATAGGATAATGAAGCGCGTTGGGTTTACGTTAATCGAATTGCTAGTTGTCATAGCTATAATTGCGATTCTTGCTGCAATTCTCTTCCCTGTATTTGCGCAAGTCCGGGAGAAGGCAAGAGCGACCTCGTGTCTCTCCAACCTGAAGCAGATTGGCCTTGGGTTCACACAGTATAACCAGGATTACGATGAGTACTTCCCGGGGCTTTATCAGGGCCTTTGGAACAGCAGTCCTGCCCGATGGATGGACACCATCCAGCCTTACGTTAAGGATTCTAAGATCTTCAACTGCCCGAGCGACTCCAACTCCGCGAACAAGTACATTCCTAACCGCGGCACCCTTGACCTCGGCGCCACAGGCCTCGGCGGCTTCGGCAGCTACGCTGCCAGCAATGCCTACTGGGGCAATGGCGGCAATGCGGGCGGTTCCCAGTGGGCCGGGCCGATGAGCGGCGCGCAGAACGTTACGGACTCGCTGCCCGCAATCGAGTCGCCCTCATCGACCTTCCTTGTCGGCGACGGTAACGGTTCGTTCCAGCTATCCTGGATATTTAACGCTCAGCAGCCTACCGCCATCGATGCTGCGAGCAACCCGCCCAACACGCTCCACGGCACCGACGCCACCAGTACGAACCTGGAAGGAATGCTCGTCGCGCGTCATCAGAACCGGACGAACATCGTCTTCTGCGATGGGCACGCCAAGTCCATGACCCTGACTTCGCTGTTGAAGACGTCGGCTCAGACGACTTCCACATGTGGAACATGGGAAACGCCCACCAACCATTGCGGTCTCGTCTACTTCACACGAGCCGACGACGGCCAGTAGACGAAATGCTGAACGATCAAATGGAGTGTGGGCGGCAAGCGTCCACACTCCATCTTTTTTGACAACTTGCCTATTCTGCCTCTAAATATCCTCAATGAAACGTTCCTTTTTGCCTTCGATCCGTTACGATATCCCGAGAAAATGCGCCACTCGATATTTCAACCAATTGCTGTATATCGGCAGCGCACTGGCCTTGTTAAGCATCCCTGGTTTTGGAGCCAGTCCGACACGCAACGGGACGAATGTCCTTCCCCAAAATGTGCTGGCTGCTCAGAATTTCGGTCACGACGCTCCCTGGTTTGAGGCGAATATCCCTTTCTTCGATTGCTCGGATCATAAGATCACCCAGACCTACTACTATCGATGGAAGGTCTATAAGTCGCATCTGAAGGACCTGGGCGCGCGCGGCTACATCGTGACCGAGTTTCTCGACGATGTCGGCTGGTCCCTCAAGCCCTATGAGAGCTTGAATGACGCCACCGGATTCCATATCCACGAGGGACGCTGGCTTCGGGATCGCCGCTACATGGACGACTATATCGATTTCATGTATCACGGCGGCAACGACCGGCATTTCAGCGAGGCTATTGCCGATGCCGCCTATGCCCGATACCTCGTGGACGGCAACCGCGCTTTCGCCCTCAAGAACCTTGAGGAGATGAAGCGCATCTATCGGCTATGGGACGACCACCGCGACGCGAGCAAGGGCCTCTACTACATTGAGCCGCTGCTGGACGCCACCGAATATACGATTTCGTCCATCGACACGACCGGCGGCAAGGACGGCTTCCTTGGCGGTGATGCGTTTCGCCCCACCATCAACAGCTTCATGTACGCCAATGCCCTCGCGATCAGCAAGCTTTCAGCGCTGGCCGGCGACAAAAAGTCCGCTCAGGAATTCGCCTCCCGGGCCGCTGATCTCCGGAATCTGACGCAGCAAAACCTTTGGAACGAGAGTTTCCAGCACTTCATCGACCGCTACAAGGTTAGCAACCAGTTTGTGCATTACTGGGACTTTATCCGTGGCCGGGAGTTGGCCGGATACACGCCCTGGTATTTCGAATTGCCCAACCAGACCCCGAAATATGCGGCTGCGTGGCGTCACGTTCTCGCCTCCGACCGGTTGGGCGGACCCGGCGGACTTCGTACTGTCGAACCCTCCTACGAGTACTATATGCGGCAGTACCGTTATGCTCGTGAGGACGGAAAAGACAAACGGGAGTGCCAGTGGAACGGCCCGAGTTGGCCATTCCAGACGACGCTTGCCCTGGGCGGACTGGCGAATCTCCTCAATGACTACCCGAAACAAAACGTTATCGGAGCAGACGATTACGTGCGCCTGCTTCAGCAATACGCGCGGCAGCACTATCTAAACGGACGGCTCGATTTGCAGGAGGATTACGATCCTGATACCGGACGCCCCATCGTCGGCTTGAACCGGAGCCATCACTACAATCACTCCGGCTACGACGACCTCGTTATCACGGGGCTTGCGGGCTTGCGCCCACGCGCCGGTGATACTCTTGAGGTTAACCCTCTCATACCCGCCGGTCCCAGGGTGAAGCATCCCATCTCTTACCTGTGCCTGGAGAACGTGAATTATCACGGCCGGCTGATCACGATCGTGTATGACCGAGACGGCAAACGCTATCACAGAGGCGCGGGCCTGTCTATCTGGGTGGATGGCAAACAAGTGGTGAAATCCTCGCCGCTTGGCCGGAAACTGGTTCAACTCCCCGCGCAAGCGCCACAGGTCCGTTCCTTAACATCCTCTGCCAATCTGGCTGTCAACATGACTCGAAGCGGCTTTCCAACTCCTTCCGCGTCATCGAACAGCAGTCCGGCAGATTTATACCAGGCCGTCGACGGCCGCGTATGGTTCTATCCGGAGGTGCGCAATTACTGGACAAACCTTGGGGCTGCAAACAAGAGCGACTGGTTCAGTATTGACTTCGGAAGCGTAAAGACCGTACGTTCGGCGCGTCTCTACTTCTTTGGCGATGGCGTAAAGTTCAAGTCGCCCGCCAATGCCACGGTTCAGTACTGGGCAGGGCAAAACTGGGCGAATGTGCCGGGCGGCAAGAGTTCATCACTCAAGCCGGTAGAGAACGGCGAGACCTTCTTGACGTTTGCCCCCGTTCAGACGTCACGGCTGCGCGTGGTTTTCACCAACCCCGCCAATGCCGCCGTGGCCCTGGTAGAGATGAAAGCGTATGGAACCCAGGTTGTCGCATCCCCTGAACGGTTAAAGCCCGTTCAGGCGGCTGGAATGCCGGTAGAGCTCGACGGATTACAGCAAGAAAACTCGCACACCGGAGACCTCAATGGGATACGATGGCGCGATGCCGGCAATGGCGGTTTCTTTGCCTTCAATCTGAAAACCGTGCCGGGCGCCGCCAATTCGCTTGTGGTAACCTACTGGGGCAGCGATGCCGGCAACCGCCGCTTCGACATACTGGTGAACGGAGTGCGTATTGCGGAGCAGACTCTGGAGAGCAACCAGCCCGGGCAGTTCTTCAATGTGTCCTATCCCATACCGGCGAATCTCACGCAGGGCAAGCCTGGTATCACCGTGCGCTTTCAAGCAAAGCCTGGCGCTCTCGCCGGCGGCGTCTTCGGGGTAAAGGTGGTGGGGAGGTAGGGCATGGGAGGCCTTACTCCCCCGTAAGCGCTCCCGCGTTAAGACCCCTCCTTACGTCCTCCCCGAAGGGAAGGCGCGTTCGCCTTTTCAAAAGGCTTCATTCGCTTGGCGCTCTGCTAATTGGTCGCAGCCTTTCGATTACGAGAACGCGCCTTCCCTTCGGGGAGGACGTAAGGAGGGGTCCTAACGAGCGGTGTTCTCGATATTTCGTTATTTAACCACCTTGCGTTTCCCGCCTTAATGTGACATTATTCCTCCTGGTTGCGTTGACAGCTTTACCCTCGAAATTGTCAACTTCAAATTTTCCAACGACCAGGAATCCCAACATGAAAATCTGCACTCAGGCGCGCAGCGCCTTAATGGCCGCTGCCGTTCTCAGTATCGTGCCGGCGGCTCACGCCGATTCATCTGCACGCCAGCGAATTCTCTTCGACGCGGGCTGGCGGTTCCATCTGGATGCCCCGGCAGTCCTTAACAACCCCACCGTCGTAAGCAGCTGGCGCTGGCATGCTACAGACTCGCCAACCTCTGAAGAACTTGCTGCGCCGGATATCGATACTCAGGCCGCAGGCTGGGCCGATGCTGCCGTCGGTCAGGATATCTTCGGCGGCAGAGAGGGCTATATCTGGGTTCGCGCCGAACTGCCTGCCCCGGATGGGCCGGGCAAGACGCTGCGTTTCAATGGGGTCGACGATTCTGCCGACGTGTATGTCAACGGCAATAAGCTCACCCACCACGACGGTTGGAACCAGCCGTTTACGGTTCCGGTGGACAGCGTATGGAACACCGGCGGCAAAAACGTTGTCGCTGTGCGAATCCAGAACGGGTCTGGTCCGGGAGGTATCGCTAAGGGGGTCGAAATCGGGCTGGCGCCGGTAACGAAATACCCCTCCGATCCCTCGCTCGCCGCTTTTAATGACAATACCTGGCGCACCGTTCACCTTCCGCATGACTATGTCGTGGAAGGAACCTTCACGCCCCAGGGCGATGCCAGTCACGGTTCGTTGATTCCTGCCGCCGCCTGGTACCGCAAAACATTCACACTGCCGGCATCCGACAAGGGCAAGAGCATCTGGATCGATTTCGACGGCGTCTATCGCAATGCCACGGTCTATCTCAATGGCCATAAGCTCGGCAACCACCCTTGCGGGTACACATCGTATCGCTTCGATATTGCCGATGCCGCCAACTACGGCGGTAAGAACGTCCTTGCCGTCTATGTCGATCCCACCAACTCCGAAGGCTGGTGGTACGAGGGTGGGGGCATCTACCGCCACGTCTGGCTGAACAAGGCCGCCCCAACTCACATCGCGCCTTGGGGAACGTTTGTGGCGTCGACGGTGACTGATCCGCTCGGTAAGCCATCGGCCCAGCTGACTATCAAGACGACGATTGACGACGGAGCAACCGCGTCGAATGGTACGCTGGTCTCGACGGTCTATGGCCCGAACGGCAAGGTGGTCACGTCAGCGCAAAGCCCGATCGCCGCCGCGAAGGATATCACGCAGACGGCCGCCGTTCCCTCTGCGTTGCTGTGGTCCATCGAAAAACCGCAGATGTATCGGCTGCACAGCGAAGTCGTCGTGGACGGCAAAACCGTGGACACGCAGGATACGCCGTTTGGCATTCGCAGCATTCGCTGGGACGCCGAGAAAGGCTTCTTCCTGAACGAGAAGCCGGTGAAGATCAAGGGCACCTGCAACCACCAGGACTTTGCGGGAGTGGGCGTCGCCGTGCCCGATACACTGGAAGCATGGCGCGTCAAAAAGCTGCAGTCCATGGGCAGCAACGCCTGGCGAACATCGCACAATCCCCCGAATCCCGAACTCCTCGACGCCTGCGACCGGCTCGGCATGCTTGTGATGGATGAGAACCGGCACCTTGGCGAGACGGAAGCCGGAAAGGCGTCGGAGAATACCCCGTACGGCGACCTGAGCGAACTGCAGACCATGATCCGCCGCGACCGCAACCATCCCAGCATCATCATGTGGTCGATGTGCAACGAGGAAGGCATCCAGAGTACCGAGCACGGCCGCAAGATCTTCAGCGCCATGATGGAAGCCGTGAAGCAGTACGACACCACGCGGCCCATATCATGCGCCATGAACGGCGGCTACGATTCGGCGGTCGGCATCACATCGGTCGAGGACATGCAGGGCATCAACTACAATCCAGGCGCTTACGAGTGGTTCCACAAGGCCCATCCGACCCTGCCGCTTTACGGCAGTGAGACGGGCAGCACCGTCAGCACACGGGGCAGCTACGGCTGGGAAAAGTTTAAGAACGATACCGGCAGCTTCGTCGGCGATCCGGACAAGGGATATGTGAACGCCTACGATGTCAACGCACCGGGCTGGGCGCAGACGGCGGAAGCGGCATGGCAGCCAATTGCCGATCGCCCATATGTTGCAGGCGGCTTTGTCTGGACCGGCTTCGACTACAAGGGAGAACCTACGCCGTTCGGCTGGCCGTGCGTCAACAGCCACTTCGGCATTCTCGACATGTGTGGCTTCCCTAAGGATAACTACTACTATTACCAGGCCGTTTGGGGCGATAAGCCGATGGTCCATGTACTGCCGCACTGGAACTGGCCGGGCCAGGAAGGCAAGACCGTTCCCGTGTGGGCCTACAGCAATGCTCACGATGTCGAACTGTTCCTGAATGGCGCGAGCCTTGGCAAGAAGCCGATGCCGCGCAACGGCCACCTGGAATGGGATGTCACATACACGCCCGGCAAGCTTGAGGCTCGCGGTTACGATGAGGCAGGCAAAGTGATCTCGACCGATATTGTCGAGACTGCCGGCGCTCCTGCCGCGATCAAGCTCAGCACCGATCGCACCCGCATCGCTCCCGACGGCGAAGATCTTACCGTCGTGGAAGTGCGTGTCGTGGACGCCAAAGGCCGTGTCGTGCCCACGGCAGACAATCTGATCTCGTTCGACGTCATAGGCGCCGGTCACAACGCCGGTGTCGGCAACGGCGACCCGAGCAGCCATGAGCCCGATCAGGCTCCCCAGCGCCACGCCTTCAACGGCCTCGCCGCCGTGCTCGTCGGCGCAGATGAGAAGAAGGGCAAGATCACGCTGACAGTCACATCGCCGGGATTAGAGGGAGCGACACTGGATTTGGAAGCGAAGTAGATCGCTGCGAGTGCGGCCCCGGCATCGTTTCTGCAGAAACGATGCCGGGGCTTTTTTCGTTATGTTAGAAAGGGACGGAAGCGCTCGTTATTGCGTATTTTAGTGTATTACTTCTCTTCACATTGCCTCTGGTCATCCTATGAATATTAAACGCGTCGTCGCCGCCTTGATCATTTTAGTTGTCGCGTATTTTTCGTCCAAGGCCTTTGTTTTTCAGCCCCTGTACGAAAAACATTACAGGGCCAGGTTAAACGATGTTATAAAAATTGGCGAGACAGCATCTTCTATCGACAAGAAATTAACAGCAATGTCGATAGAACATAGCGCAGTGTTTTCAGATAGTGATTGTTCGTCATGTCATGACAGGCTAATCGACGGCATCATTCGTGATACGACATTTTCACTCATCGGATCTTATAGCGTAATACTCACCTTCCGATTTGACGACCATGATCGTCTAGTTCGTTACAACGTCGCAAGCGATTCCGTCAGTATTTGAATTTCACTTGAGGCGTGTACGTTTATGCAAAAAACGACGATGGTCAAATTACTGCTGATCTTACTAACTCTGGCAATCTTCGTGCCGCCATGTATCGATACGATGGATCCTGGCACGCATGTCTTCTTTGTGCCGTTATGGCGTTTGGGAACCCTGGCGACCTTCGACATATTGCCTCATTTTGGGTGGTGGTTTTTTGAGATTGTGGCAGTGATGATATTAATCAAGATGGCATCTCCTACCGGTCTATTGAGGAAGAATCGATGAGCAGCCCGATTATCGTCGAAACGGACATCGGACGAGACCCTGACGATTTCTTCGCGCTCTGTTATCTCTTCTCGGCTGGCGCAGACATCAAGGCGATCGTCATTTCACCGGGCGATGAAGACCAGGTGGCGGTGGCAAAGTTCCTGCTGGCGGAAGTGGGTCGCCCGGATATCCCTGTTGGCATCGCCAAGCCTGATCGAGGCGATCGATCGTCATCGGGAGGCATGCACTATCGTATTCTGGATCGATACGGATATCCCAGGCGCAGCCGGCCGGACGGCTATGGCCCGGATATTCTGGAAAGCGCCTTCAAAGCCGATCCGCATGCCAATCTCTTCGTCATCGGGCCGCTTATGAACGTCAGGAGATACATCGAGCGCGGCGGCACGGTTGAAAACTCCACCATGCAGGGTGGCTTTATTGGCTACGATGTCCACGACATTCCCTGTGAACGCCTCGAAAAGTTCGAAGGCAAAACTGAGGTGGTCACGTTTAACCTGTGCGAGGACAAAAAAGGCGCGGCGCTCTACTTATCGCCTGCAGTAAAGCGCCGCGCCTTTATCGGTAAAAACCTCTGCCATACCATCGTCTATGATCAGGAAATCCACAAGATGGTAACAGCTGTTCCTGCTCAAAATCGTGCGGATGAGCTGCTGCGCGAAGGCATGGAGATCTACTTCGAGGAGCGCGATGTAAAGATGTTCCATGACCCGGCCGCAGCGGTGGCGCATCTGCATCCCGAGGTATTCACCTGGGTGAATGGCGATGTCTACTATGATAAGGGTTCATACGGCACGAAGCTCAACCTGGCAGGGGATAGAATTGCCGTTGACGTGAACCGTGAACAGCTGTGGCAACACATCGCTCACGGGACGTAAGGCAAAGGCAGTCACACTCGCATTTCACGCTTCTCCCACTTGTTGATCCGCTTGATCTGCCGCTGGCAGAGGATCAGGCATACCACGCCGGCTGCCGCATAACAGCCCGAAGCGAAGGATTGCGCAGCCGTGGGGAGGCTGCATAAGGTTCCCACCATTGCAACAAAGGTTATAGCCTGGCAGATACGGCGGTTACGGGTGGCGATACGCGAGATCATTACGCGATGTTGTAAATGGGCAATCTCAAGATCGAAAAGGCTCATACTTCACTCATGGGTGGAAATTCGTGCCGAGAAGGTGCGCACAGGCGCCCAATGAGATTATAAGGGCCAAACATAAAATCCAGATGAAAAAATGGGATGTGACGCAGTCTATCGGAAAAATATGAAGAACGATCCTAACTGAGTCCCTATGCGTACTCACTTGCCCCAGCATAACTTCAGGGCAGCCTTAACGCGCTCTGGCTGATTGTATCGTTTCAGATATTCGGCAAGACGTGATTTGTCGAGCATGGCAATCTTAGGCAGTATGCCGGCCGATGCCGTGAATGAACCCTCGGCAAGCTGCGTATACCAGCGTGGATGGGTGCGTATCCACATGCGGTCGTCGTACTTATTGTCGAACGCCACTCGGAGCGACGCGATGCGTTTGTGGGTGGCGGCGTTCAAGAGAATAATGCCATCGCCAGTTTTGTATATGCCGCCACCGGCTGCGAGAACGCGGCCATTGGGCGAATAGACCAGACAGCGCAGAGCGTCGGTGGCGCACGGCGTTTTCGCCAACAAACGGCCCGTCTTGAGATCGAAGAAGGTGATCGATTTACCGATGCCGGCCACGGCCAGTTCGTGACCGTTTGGCGATATGGCACCGGTCAATGGTCCACCGTCCGTGAGTTTTGCCGTCCAGATCTTTTTGTGCTGGATCAAATCCCAAACGATTACTTCTCCACGTGAGTTGTGATCGCCCCGCACCTGAGCAAACAAGCGCCCGAAGCGACCGGTGAACTTGTCTTGCATCGGTTCTGCAGTCTTCCGCCACCAATTCCCGGCAGGATATCCACCTTTAATCGATAGCGGTGTGATTGGCAAAATTGGTGTATGTGGGAGGATTTTGCCCACAGGAGAGATCGCAGGGATTGCTGGATGGTCGAAGTCCTGCGAGTACATGGCATCAAGGCTGATGGGCTTGCTCCTTCGCCGATCAGTTAAAAGCCAGGTGCGTGTGCTCCAGACCTCTGTTACATGCCGCACCATCGCCGCATTGCGCGCCGGCCTGCGGTATCCCATTGTCACGAGATACCTGCCGGTCGGGGTGAGGCGCGTTATACCCTCTCCGTCGGGATCATATCCGGGCAGGATCTTGACTAGCTTTCCATGGATTGTGCAAACAGCGATCGGTGTCACAGAATCCGGATCGACTGTAGGAATCACAATCTCTCTCCCACCAGGAATCTGCAGCATCGGCCTTGCATTGTAACCGGTGACGTGCGCCTGCCAGCTCAGGCGTCCCGTGACGAGATTAACGGCGGAAACCGCGCCGTCTTCACCGTAGTTGAATACGATCTGCTTTCCGCCGGACGTAAATAGAATACTGCAGACGATGCCCGTGTAGAGGCTGGGAAATATGAGCGGACTAGATTTTTGTGGCAAGGAATGCACGGGCGCCGAGTTCGAAATAGCCGCCGCAGGCTTTGTGTATGTTTGCGACGGCCTAATGTGATAGGAAGGCGCAGCGGATTTGCAAGAGAGAGATGTTCCGGCAATTAGCATCGTCAAACCGGCTGCCCATAGCAGATCTCTATGACTTGCAAGACTACTCATGTAGTCATTATACCGGGTTTTGCAGTATATGAAGGACTAAAGCCCGGCGAACGCGAATCCAGGCTGCGGGCAATAGGAAAGAGACTGCGTTTCCGCCCAAATTATAAAGGAACCCTGTGCATGGCGTACGATATCGTGAGACTTGAGGCCGGCGACTACGAAGAGCTGGTCGATTTTATCAACATGGTCTTTAAGATCGACTTCAAGGTGATTATGCCGAGGCTTTACAGGCCGACCGATCTCTCGATGTCGTGGCAATACGCGGTCAAGGAGAACGGCAAGATCCGGGCCGCTGTCGGCAGCATCCCGATGACGTACCATATCGGTGATACAGCTCTGAAAGTCGCAGGCATCGGGAATGTCGCCGTTCATGGCTACCACCGCAGCAAAGGCTATATGGTCGAGTTGATGAACGCGGCTGTCGACGCCATGGTGGCCGAAGGGGTGGATTTTTCGTTCTTGACGGGCCAGCGGCAACGATACCAGCACTTCGGCTATGAGATATGCGGCACCGAATATTCCGTGAATTTCGACTCCCACAACGTCAAGCACATCATGCCGGCAGACTTTGCGCCTGCCTATACATTTGAGGATCTGGGTAAGCAAACCTCTGAGACAATCGATGCAGCATTTGAGATTCACAAAGGGCTGCCTCTGAGGGTGGAACGGCTGCGCGAGGAGTTTGCGGAGGCGCTCGGCACCTACGCGGCGAACCCATTGATCATCTTCGATAAGGATAGAAACGTCGCCGGTTATCTCACATTGAACCGCACATCAGTGAGCGAGATCGCATTGCGCGACGAGAGCGCCTTGCAGACTGTCCTGTTCTCACTCATCAAAGAGAGACAGTTGCGGGAGTTGAGCCTAACTGTTGCCTCCCACGAAATTGAGAAGCTCGCCCGCACGATCCCCATTTGCGACGGCTACTCCATGAACAATGCGGGCAACTACCGGGTGTTCACCTTTGCAAAGACGGTCCAGGCGTTCCTGCAGTTCAAGGTAAGCTACGCGCCGCTGCTTGACGGCGAACTCATAATCTCATCGGACCTTTTAGGAACCTACGCGATTTCCGTCAGCGGCGGGAAAGCCGCCGTTACCGAAACGGACAAAGCACCGGATATTTCCCTGACCGGCATGGATATTTACCCGTTCCTGTTCGGCACAGCGTCTGCGAATATCTTCACAGCCGGCAGCCGCCATCCCGAACTTGCGATATCCTGGTTCCCGCTGCCGCTCAGCTTCCCCGCGCCCGATCATGTGTGATCGGGGCGTGAGAAACGTTCACAGAAGATCCCGGCACGGGGGCCGGGACTCTGGGGGCGCTCCCTTTTAACGATTGGGCACGGAGGCCCACGAGGAATTCTTCGGTGGCGTCCCTGCCACCCTCTTAAGCAAGTGGCAGACCGGAGTCCCGGCCTCCGTGCCGGGATCTTTTAATCACTCCAACCGTCACAGATCAAGATCCTTGCTCAGTTTCTTTATCTAGCTATGCGCTCCGATTGCTGGCAGCGTCGCCTCCAGCTTTCCGAGGTCTTTGCGATGGGCGATCTGCTTGCCGTCGGCGAAGAGCGATAAGCCCTTTCCGTGCTCGTAATGACGGCCGCTCTTATCCCACAGGATCGTTATGGCTTGCCCGTGATACGGTACAGCATCGAGACAGAAGTACTCCCATGCGCCGGCCGGAACCAGGGGATTGACTTCCAGCTCATTATCCATTCGCGGACGCAAACCGATCAGGCCGGTTATAATCAGGTCGCAGAATGTGGAGTGGTTGTAATCTTTGCCGCGTTCTCGTGGTGACCAATGGCCGCCGTCCTTCTGGACGGTGCGGGCGATCCAATCGCCCGTGTCCGGGTTCAGGTCCTCGTCGATCCAGGGCGTGACGCGGCCGTCATCGTGTTTCAGGTATTGCGATCTCGCGTAGTTGCTCAGCAGTTTGAAGTAATCCGCCTTGCTTACTATATCCTGATGATAGTCGTTGAGCAGGTTTGCCATTCCCGTCAGGGTGATCGATGTGGCAAAGGGCCAGCTTGGGCCGTTCCACTGGCATTCATGCCCTTGATAGCTGAGGGCGAACGATGGGCTGCGACGCTCCGCCGTCGTGGGGCCATATGGAGCGTAGAAGCCCTGTGGGGCCATTACCTGTGACCATGCTTTGCTGTACTCGGCGGTATCCGGAGGCAGTTCGAAGTACCATGGCGTATAACCGTGCTGTTCGCGTACATCGGCCAGCGAAGTGTTATCCCCTGCGGGCAAAACCTTGAAGAATTGAGCTTTCGGATCCCACAATTTGGACAGCATTGCCCTCTTGATCGCTTCTGCTTTCCGGCGATATTCGATTGCAAGGTCGTTCTTCCCCGTCCATTCCGCAATCTTTGAGATCGCCATCGCATCGCCGCACATATAACTATTGATGGTTGCCCGGTAACCGCTGCCGCCGATGGAAACCTCCATGCCGTCGCGATCATCGCTCTGCTGGTACAGGCCGTTTGCATCGCGGTGAGATTTCTCCCACTCCATGGAGTTCGCCCTTAAGTCGTCCAGCAAATGGATCGCCTGAGTTCGATCTCCGCTGACGATGGCTCGCTGATAGATGGAACTCGCCGCCCAAAAGCTATAGCGCCGCGGTTCACCGCCATCCGGGGCAAACCAGAACGCGCTGTAGTCATTCATATACTGCGGATCGGCGAGCCAGCGCCCTTCCATAATGTGGTGAGCGGCGGCGCAGTCTATCGAGTTGTACTTGCCCGCCCAGGGGACGTTGGGTAGGAACTCGGTCACGATCCAGCCCGAGGGAGACTTTCGCAGATGCTTGCGATAGGTCCACCACCGAAAATTGTAGATCTGCCGCATGCTGGTGTCGGGGCAGTCGAATAGGGGAACGTTGCCGTTCAGGAACGCCCAGGCATGCGCATTGTCTATGCTGTCCGGATAGAGCTCCTCATCCTGAGCATTGAATGCCTCGACATCCTTGCGCAATGCCTCCGAACTCAAAATGAGAGGCTTGTGAGTTGAGGCGGCGGCCCCGCTTGAGGTTTTCATGTGAGCGTTGTAGGGTGAAGAGATTGGCGCCGTATGCGCCGGCGCAATTGCGCCCATCAATACGAACACAATCGGCGCTGAAATCCTGAGGATGCAGGGACGGATATGTTGCGTCACCTTAAAATCCAAGATCGGTTCCTATCTTTGTTGCGAGACCGATCTGTTCAACATGTTCCCGGCGGCCGTTATACCAGAGCAGCCACTTTTGACCGTCGAAAATGGCGCATGGCTTATAGCATGCGTCCGCGTCAAAACTGTCTGGTGTCGGGCTGATGATTGGATTCTGCGGTAGACGCTGCCAGTCAGAGATACCGTCGCGCGAACGGGCGATCCCGATCTGCGCATGGTCGATATCCTGGAAGCCGATGTAGAACATGTAGTGCCACTCCTGCCAATGAACGACCTGGCAGGCGGTCACTTTGTACTGCTCCCACTTGCTTTGGATATCGGCGCTGAATACTGGCTCTTCGCGTTTTGTCCAGTGGATGCCGTTGGGGCTGGCCGCATAACCGATAGCGTCGGGCTCGTACTGCTCCCCGCCGGAATACCACATCCGGTACTCTTTCCTCTCGTCATCCCAGAGAACGTCGGGGCACATCACAGCCACCTTCTCCCATGGCTGATCGGCACTGAGCACAGACTGTTCCTGTCTCTCCCAGTGAATACCGTCATGGCTTGTGGCATAGCCGATTTCCGAGCGCCCGTCGAATTGACCGGTATACCACATATGGTAAATGCCGTCCTTCTTCAGCACTCCCGGACGATTAACGTCATCCTCCCATCCTGTCCGCGCCGGTCCTAGCACGACTTGCGGCGTGCTCCAATGGATGCCGTCGTCGCTTTCCGTCAGCGCAATGGATGCTTTGGGACGCCAGGAGAAATACATCCTGTATTTGTTATCGTCGCGGATGATGCTCACATCGAAGCACGTCCCGAGCTCTCCGCCGAGCACCGGCGATCCTGCGTATTTTGCCCACTGATTTTCCAGGGTGATCGATTTCATGTGATGTATAATAACATCTCCCTGAATTCCTCACAAGATAAGAGAACGGTAATTTTATATGAGGATTGTAACTTAGGCCGCCTGCGGCATTTATCACTTCCTTTCGAGAGCGGATTGCCTTCTCAATGCGCCTGCTTTTGTAAAGCGTTTATTGTTGAATGAGGCCTTAGGAGAAAATTTTGGCGGATAAGGCGGAACTGGAATTCCGGCATGTTTTGCCGGTGCGGGCTATGCAGGCAGGGTATCTGGTCTCTCGCGGAGTTGGCCGGCATGAGAAGCGGATGATGGGGGAATACGAGCTGATCTTCGTTCGTGAAGGCGTGCTGGAGATCGCCGAAGAGAGCCGCTCATTCAGCGTAGCGGCCGGACAGGCGCTGCTGCTGGCGCCCGGCCGGTGGCACTACGGTACGGCGGATTATGCGCCCGACCTTTCGTTCTTCTGGATCCATTTCGCCCTTGCGCCTACATTCGACAGCAGCGGCAACGAACCCGATCTGCCCTTGATGCAGCTCTTTAAGCTTACAACAGTGGGGCGGCCCGACTATCTCGCAGAATTGTTTCGCCGCTACATTGACGATCAGGAAGGAAATCGCCTCGATCCCACTGCGGCGGCGCTTCTGCTATTGCTCATGCTCAATGAAGCGCAGGCATCTAAGACGGCGCGAGCCGGCGCGGGACCTATTACGCTGGCTGCCCGCGCCGAAAGCTACATCCGCACGAACTTCCACCTTCCGCTGACTGCGAGTGTCATTGCGGATTATGTCGGCTGCAATCCGCACTATCTGAGCCGTATCTACCGGCAATCATACGGGAGCACGCTCACCGAAGCCGTCCATCGCACGCGTGTGGAGTACGGTTGCCGGCTGTTGCTCAACAGCGGTCTGCGCATCCATGAAGTTGCCCGTTCCTGCGGAATGACCGATGTCGGCTACTTCGTGCAGCTCTTCAAGCGGCATAAGGGTTTGACTCCCGCTGCATACCGGAGATTGCATGCCCAGGTCTACGTGAATACGGAATAGGCGCTTGGCGAGATTGTCTGAACTTTCATGCCTCGCCTTCGGCCTCCTGGTATTCCGGCCGTTTCGGCGGCATGAGATAGAGCAGCGTCAGGCAGATTGCGATCCCAAGACCGAACTTCGGACTGATGAACGACGCGAGCAGCGCGAGGGTATAGAGGATGCACGATACGATATACTGCATCGTCATATACTTTACGAAGTGCGGCGCAAGGCGTTTGTCAATCAGGCGGTAGCCCTTGCTGGCGTAGATCCACATGATCATCCAGGAGAGTGCGGGAAGCAGCAGGCCGAATGAGTAAAAGGCAACGGCCGTCTTCTCGTCGCCGATGTCTTGCAGGTGCTTGCCCAGAACCGATGTGGGGAAGGGCAGGAAGGATATGCACATCAGGAAGAAGACGTTGAGAAGATTGAAGGTGTGGTTCGTGCCTTTGTAGAGCTTGAACACGAAGTGATGGTTCGCCCAATAGATACCGACCATCACGAAGCTAAGGATGTAGGCCATGTATGATGGCCAGAGCGATAGCAGCGAAGCGCTGAGGCTGAGGTGATGTCCGGATTCATTGCCTTCCGGCACGCGCAGCTCAAGGATCAGCAGGGTGATCGCGATGGCGAACACCCCATCGCTGAATGCTTCGATCCGCTGTGTGGAAAGGTCTTCGGCTTCATGCCTGGAAACGCGTCGCGACAGCATATGGTGGCCCCTTACTGGCGGCTGCCGGCATAAGCCGGCAGTCACCCGACTGAATGTCACCAATATACCGCATGGGTGAAGAATCCCCTCCCCAAACCCCTCCCCGGAGGAGAGGGGCTTTCAGATAGGGAGCGTTTGCGAAGGTGGCTCTAACTCTGACTCCCTCTCCTTCGGGGAGGGCTGGGGAGGGGAGCCGACGCCTTCCATTCCGTTTTCGTTTCATAAATCTGGCGTCCCCAGGATGGGGCCGGGGCCTCTTCCTGCCCTCTACTGCTTAACCAGCTCCACATCATCCGCCATAATCCACTGGTTTGCGGCGGCTTTGGAGTAGAACGTCACCGTGCATGTGCCATTTGTAACGTTGATATTCGGAATGCTGATCTGGGTCCAGTTGGGCAGATTGCCGATCGCATACACGAGCTTTGCGCCGCCGTATCCCCAGGCTTCCATCTCAGCCGTGGTCTGTCCTCCGCTGCCCTTTACCCATGCCCTCAGTGTATAGAGGCCATTTGCAAGCCCCGTTCGCTGCTGGTCCGTTCCCACCTCATAAGCGGCAGGCTTCCAGTGAGTCAGGTGCAGCGCGCCGGTGTGAGCGCCGCCATAAGTTTCGGTGTAAGATGCGTCGGCATCCGTTCCGGCGTTGCCGGGCCATTCCGTCCAGCCGGAAGGCGTCTGCGTGGGATCGCCGCTGTCGAAGGTGCCGTTTACGAGCGAAGTCGCCGCGCCGAGTGCGATGCCGCCCGGCAGACCGCTGACATTTGCCGCGCTTCCAGCTTTGTTGACCAGAGATGTCGCATACGGTCCTTGATTGCGCACACTGTTATTGGCGATGTTTGCGCCGTTCAATATAGCCAGCTGAACCTCCGTTCCCTGATCGAAACCCAGGTCTGTGCCGAAGGTTGCAGGCGCTTGATGCGTATTCAGGAACTGGTTGTTTGTAATCCACAGGTTGCCCGCATATTTTCCTGTGATGCCCAGTCCGGCATTGTTGTCGAAGGTATTATTGGTAATCGTAACGTTCCGCAGCAGCGATGTGCCGCTCAGGCCGCCCGGATCGCCGTCGAGCCCAACGGTGAGCGCGCCGGCGTTGGAGAGGTTGGTGCGGCCCCAGCGTCCGCAATCGCGGAATATGTTCTTCTGCACCGTCAGGTTAATAACCGCTCCGCCCTCGTTCCAGTAGAGGGTGGGGAAGACCGCGACCCCACTGGCCGAGCAGCCGTCGAAGATATTGTTCTCGATTACCGCACCCTCGCATTTGATAAGGATGGCGTTGCTACGGTTGTTGAGGAAACGGCTGTTGCGAACCTGGGCATTCAATCCCGATGCGTTCACATCGTTGATCAGGTAGTCGTACTGCGCGGAAACGGCATGATCGAGTGTCGCCGTGTAGTATTGGAAGGTCCCGCCCGAGAAGCAGTGCCAGATCGAGCCGGAAGGGGGCGAGAACGATGAGCTTGCCGGCGCGCTTGTTACAGTGGCCGTGTCGATAAGGTTCATCTGCTTGTCGAAGAAACGTAGCAGGTCGCCCTGCTTGACATCGTTGTTGCCCTGAATCCCGAACTTCACGGTCGTTCCGCTCACCGACGCCACCTGATCCCACTGCCCGTGGATGTTAAAGATGTCGTCCGGCGCTCCTTCCCATCTGCAGTTCTCCACGATGGGGCCGAAGCGCGTGTCAATCGAGTTGACGCCGTTATAGCCGAGCAGACCTTTCACTGTCCCACCGGTCGGAGCCGGCTGGTAGGTACAGTAGAGGTTTTGATAGTGGTTCGGCCCCGCGCCATACTCATGCGCGCCGCCCACCCAGGCCAGTGTCATATCTTTGAGCGTGACCGTACAGTTGTCCTGAACGATACTCTGCCCCGTTTTGCCTTTGATGGCGATAAAGTCACCGATGACGACCGGCCCGCCGTGCCCCGGAACAGCCCATGCATCGTTGATGCGGAACCGATAGAGGCCGGTGCCGTTGAGCTGCGTCGCACTGGTGACGCCCACATCGTTAATGCCGGTCTTCCACTTGCGTGTGTTCTTGTCGAAGAGATTGCCGTCGCCCAGATAACTTGGAATGGACCAGTGAGTTGAGCTGGTGAAGTCGCGCGGATACCCGGCATCGAGCTGCACATCGTAATACGGCCCGGTCCCATCGACATTGGCCGCCGTGATCGTTCCCTGTGTAAACGACGGCCTTGCCACCGTAACATATGCGCCCTGCATTGTGACATTTACACAGTTGCCGAAGTGTATAGCAGACCAGGCTTCGTCGGCCATCACGAGCTTAACGTTATAGGCGTCGATAACGAAGTCGTGCATGTTGTTAAAATCGAGATACCAGCCGCCTGGAACCGGTAGATTGTAGGTCCCCGGCGCAATTGTGACGCCCGCCGCCCCGCTGTTGTAGGTGCTCTGGATCGCGGCCTGCAGGCCTGACGGATTGGAAGGGCTGCCTACGACCGGGTAGGCATAGGTGGCACTGCACGCGGCTGCTACTGCGCTGCCGGCGATGCATATGGTTGTGATGTTTGAGAATGGTTTCATTTTGTGTGTTCCTAAGAAACGACCGCGTTTCCACGTTAGGACCCCTCCTTGCGTCCGTAGTCGGGTACCGAAGGCACACCCTGTGGCGACTACACCCCGAAGGGGAGGCGCGTTCACCTTGGAAACAGGCTACGCTCTCTTAGCAAAACGCCAAGAATGCAAACGCGACGTAAACCGAAACGCGCCCTCCCTTCGGGAGGGGATGGGGTGGGTCCTAACGTGGAAACGCTTGCGGATGATGGTTGGGCCTCTCCCCCTCACCGCGCCTGCCAAATATGATCGCCGCCCCATTGCTCGTTCCACTGGATCACGTTTGTTCCGCTGTAGCCAAGAAGCAGCTGGCTGTTGTAGTTCTGTATCTTGAATGTGCCGCTGCCGGCATCGAGCATCTGCCATAGATGGTCCGGCGCGCCGTTTGCGCCCCAGATGATCGCGCCGTCGCCGGCGTTCAGGGAGCCGCCCACGATGCCAAGTTCCGTGTGGCTGCTTTGATTTACGAACTTGTATAGACCGTATCCCTGATCGACCATCTGCCATTTATGATCGGTCGCGCCGTTGTCGGCCGCGAGAACGATGGATGTGCCGTCCGCGCCTGTGAGGTTGGCGAGGCCTATTACCTGGCTGTTCAGAGTATTGGCGATCCGATAGATACTGCCCGAGCGGGAATCGAGCAGCTTCCAGTGCTGGTTTGCGCCGCCGGTATCCGTGTTCTGATCGACCAGCACGCCGTCGGCTGTCCCACTTCCCACCACTTCCAGCAGCTTGCCGCTGTTCTTGTTGACGACCTTGAAGTAACCGTTGCCGAGATCGTCGAGCCGCCATAGGTGATCCGAAGCGCCGTTTTGTCCCCATTGAATGACCTGCGCGCCCGCCGCCGTGGAGCCTCCGTTGACGCCCAGTTCCTTGCCGCTGTTCTGGTTGACAAGGCGGTAGTAGCCGTTTCCGGCGTAGACGAACTGCCAGTTGTGGTCGAGCGTGCCGTTGTCCGAGTACTGCTGCACATTTGCGCCGTCGTTGGTTGCCGCGCCCACGATCGCGAGCGTCTTGTTGCTATTTTGATTGAAGAGCTTGTAGCGCGCCGTCCTGTCGATCGCCTGCGGTACGAGGATCGTGATCTTATCCAGCTCGGCTGACCCTGTGCCATGGTTGAGCTGCAGCGTGTTCGAGCCGGCGTTAAGCTTGACGAACACGGGGCTGATGTAGTTGGGCGAGAACGATGCCCAGGGGCCGGTGAAGCCGTAGTTTACGGTAAGGGGCGAACCGGTAGCGCCGTTAACGATCAATTGATGTGTCGCAGCGATCGGGTTAGAGTAGGCGTCGGCGCTGTTATTGTCATAGGAGACAATGACCGGGTAGATGCCTGCCGAAGGCGCGTTGACCGTGAACTTGACATAACTGCTTGCCAGGTCGATGCCGCCCACGTAGCCGTTATTGGATGCGCCTCCGCCGGTTCGAGCCTGGGCATTACTGATAACGGCGCTCTCCGCCTCATACACGTTGGCGTTTGCATAGTTCACGCCGCTGTTTGCTCCGCTCACGTTGGTGGCGCTGGCGTCGACGGTCACCAGATTACTGCCGTAAATACCCATCCCTGCGCTCATATTGTTTGCAAATGATACACAGTTGCTCTGACCCACCCAGATATCGTTTCCAGGATCGAACTGGTTGGTTCCGTTGGCGACATTCGTCTGCTGGTGCGAGCTGATCGAAGCATTGTTGAAGACGGAGACCCACTGCGCGTTCTGCACCTTGAGGTTCAGTCCGGCATTATTGTTGAAGGTATTGTTCTGGACGGCGATGTCCTGCAGGCTGTTCTTGCCGCTGATGAAGTTTGTTCCGAAGCTGAAGGTGATATCGATGCCCGCGCACAGTGAGTTGCCCACATCGCGGCGGTAGCCGCAATTTTCGATCACGTTGTTCTTGATCGTGGTGAAGTGTGACGGAATGCCTTCAGGCCCGCCGAACTCCGGCGCGACGGCGATCCCTGCGACAGTTGCGCCGTCGATGAGGTTGTTCTCGATATCACAGCCGTCGCCTTTGACGAGGATACCGACATCGCGGCAGTTGCGTATGACACAGTTCCTCACCGTCGTTCCCGGATTCGCCTGCTGCGGATCGATCACCTGATAGTCATAGGCGGCAGCCACCGTGTGATCGAGCGTGACGTTATACCAGTGCAGCGTGTTTTGGAAGTAGGGGAACTGCGATGCAGTTGGGGGGGTGAACGACGTTGCGGCCGGCGCGCTCTGCATCACGGCCTGATCGGTCTGGTTGCCATTGGTGTCGTAGAACCGTACGGTGTCGCCCTGCTGCCAGGTCGTGCCGTAAAAGCTGCCGAAAGTAAGTGTGTTTCCGTTGATGCGGCCCACCTGGTTATTGTCGCCGGGAATGTTCAGCGGGTCGTCCATCGCGCCTTCCCAGGTGCAGTTGAGCAGCTGCGGCCCCTGGCGGTTGCCCGGAGACATGAGGCCGTTGTAGCCGAGCAATCCGCGGACGCTGCCCGACGGCGCAGGCTGGTAGGTGAGCGTGCAGTGGTTCATGGTGAACTGCCCGCCGCCGATAAAGAACAGGTTGTTGCCGCCTCCGAGCGGCATATTGATGTCCTTGAACGTAAAACCTGAGCAGCCGTCCATGCGGATGCCGTTGTAGACGCCGCGAATTGCCACTTTGTCGCCGTATACCACGAGGCCATTCGCCGGCAGCAGATCGGCGCCGTAGTAATAGAAGCGGTATTTGCGGTTCGTGGCGTCCAGAGTGTTCACCTTGAAGGTGGTGTAGTCGCCGCACTTCGGCTTGAAGCGCAGGGTGTTCTTATCGAAGACCTGGAAGTCGCCGCGGAACGGGCTATTCCAGTGGCTTGTGTTCGTGAAGTCCGACGGATAGCCGGAATCGAGCTGCATGTCGAAGTAGCTTCCGGTGGCGTCGGACCCGGCATTGTAGATTGCCCCCTGCGTGAAGTCGGGCGATTGATCGCTGATGTATGCTCCAGCCAGCGTGAAGTTCGAGCAGTTGTTGAAGTGGAATATGGGCAGCGTGCCGTCGGCCAGGATGAGTTTGACATTGTAGGCGTCGATCTCTACCCCGGACATGTTCTGGAAGTCCATGTACCAATTCCCGGCGGACGGCGCGGGCAGCGTGTAAGTCCCAGGGTTGATGACGATGCTGCGCGCGCCGCTGTTGTAGGCATTCACGATGGCGCTGAAGAGTTGCCCGGGACTGGAAGGGCTGCCTACACTGGTCGACGCGTTTGCGCTGCCACCACCTAGAATTGCAATTGATGCAACAAGACTTGTGCGCATCAATGCGCATTTGACTCTCATACGATACTTCCTTCTCGATCATGCCTGGGGACTATCAAACGTTTTAAGACCGTTGTACGGAATGCCGTAACTGCTTGATATTTGTCTCGATCACATGGAGATAGCGGCGTTCCGGTCTACTTGAAATTATTGTACGTACAATATATCATTTATATACGGCGGCGTCAACAGGTGATTTTAGATGAGGTGTTTGGAGGTGTTACACAAGGAAACGTCCTCCGGCAGCGTGCGCTGCAGGAGGACGTTTTCGGCTAGGAAGATTAGGCGGTCTATCTAGTTCCAGTCGTCGGTGGTGTCCGGATCAACCCATGTCTTGTAGGGCATTTTGGCTCTGATGTTATTCACGATAATCGAGAATGGCTCTCCGTTTTTATGTGGGGCCAGAGTGGGCGAAACGTGAACATGTCCATCGGCAAACGCGAGATTGACGTGATCGCTATGGCGGGCATTGCCGTCTTCAATGATGCGTCCAGATACAACCCAGATCGTATAGTCGCAATTCAATCCATGGTCAGTCGCGAGATTGTCCGGATGCTTGTCGGCAAAATCCGATAGCGGGGTGTATGTGCCGTCTGACAGCATGATGATATCGGCCGGCGACTGGACTTTCGCCATCGCTGCCGTATTCAGATAGTGGTTGTTGAACAGATAGCTGACAGCATCCGTCTTTCGGTGCGCGCTATCTGGGCACTGGTATACGGCGTAGCTCTTTACGTATGGGTAAATGGCATGTGGCCAGAAGGCGATTTGTCCGTCACTGACGTTTACCGAGGAGCAGCATCCGGAAGGATAGTTTTCATCGTTGTCCTGAACATACTGCATGATGCCCAAACCGAGTTGCTTCAGGTTGGACACACAAGCTGTCTGGCGGGCCTTCTCTCGCACTTTGGCGAAGACCGGGAAGAGTATAGCCGCGAGAATCGCGATAATAGCTATGACGACGAGCAGTTCAATCAGAGTAAAACCTTTGCGTTGCATTGATTGAAACCCTTTCTTCAGAGAAGTTTATAGATTAGATGTACATAATGTACCATGGATACGACTTTGTGTCAAGCATTCTTTTAATACTTACGATGAGGGACATTTGACAGATGTTTGTATAAAAAACGCTTCATTTTTATATTTATTCGGTAAACCTTAACGTTAACCTTATATGTACTAATAGTATTTAATATTTTTAAAACTATTAATTCAAAGTAAATATACTAATTATGAAAATATGTAAATGCTTGGTTTGGTCCAGAGTATTGTACACTTTACCAAATATGAATATTCGACAGTATTTTGTGCGCGCTGGCGCGCTGTTTGCAACCTAAATTGCTTATCATTTGAGGTTTTTACAGAGACTTGAGGCCTCTGTATTGCCGGCAGGATTGCACGGCTTGCAAATGTACTATTCCTCAGGCTGCTTAGTTCTTGATCAAATACTTTACCGATATCGAAGGATGCTGCAAATAGACAGCCGACAGGGGGCCGGGAATTATTCCCGGCCCCCTGTCGGCTGTCTACTTGAGACTGAATCTAAGGCAGTGTCTGCATCTGCACTACGGCCTCTTCCAGCCCCTCACCGCGAATCGTTATCGTAACCGGCCCCGGCGTTTCCGTGCTCTGAATATAGCCCAGCAGCTTTCCATGGTGCGCGTGGCGCGCAATGGCCTTGTAGTCCTCATGGCTGGTATGGTCGCCGCTCTCGATGCCGAGCAGGCGCGCCGGACCGTCAATCATCCATGTGATCTCGTGACTTGAGCCGTAGGCCGGTACACCTGCGGCGTCAACGATCGTCACTTCGATATGCGCCAGGTCGATGCCGTCCGCTCGCAGGCTTGCCATATCTGCTTTCGCGACGATCTTCGCAGCCGCGCCGGATGTCCTTAACTCCCAATCAGCCACAACTTCGCCGCCGTTCAACCCGCGAGCGGTGAGCGTTCCTGCCTCATAGGGAACCTCCCACCAGAGAATGCGCTCCTGAGATCCCGCCAGATCCTTAATGCCCAGCGAGCGCCCGTTGATCAGCAGTTCTGCCTGATCGCAGTTCGTAAAGCAGTTCACTCGCCGCATTGCGCCGGTCGCGCCGGACCATACGGGATCAGCCGCTTTATGCGACCAGAGGCCTGCGCTTTCTTCCCCGGAAGGAACATCGCGGGTGCCGATGTAGATCATTGGTTCATCGGACCAGAGGCTTTGCCTGTAGTAATACTCAGGCTTCGGGAGACCGGCCAGATCCATAATTCCGGCGCCGTTGCTGCGCCACGGCCACTTGCCTGCTTCGCCGAGATAATCGATGCCCGTCCAGAGGAACTGCCCGCAGATGCCTGAATTAGAGGCGACAGAATCCCAGAAGTCCCAGCGCATGCCGTTTTCGCTGCCGTAAAGGACACGGTTCGGATACTTCTTCTGATCGTCGTGGTAGCGGTATTCCTGATAATTGTAGCCGACGACATCCAGGGCATCCGCGAATCCCGTCTCGTTGGATATTAGCGCCGACGCCAGCCCTGCCGTTACCGGGCGCGTCTCATCATATTCCTTAACGATAGCCGTTAGCTTGCGCGCGATTTCTCCCAAACGGTTTGCATGCGGCAAGTCGGCATGGAAGCCGCGTCCGTAGATCTGCGGGTTCGTTCCATGATCGAGGATCTCATGCGTATAGGGATCGTTTGGGTAGTCAATCTCATTGCCGATGCTCCACATCACGACACTGGCATGATTGCGGTTGCTCAGGACCATATCGCGCAGATCCCTTTCCGCCCACTGCGCAAAGTGAGGATGGTAACCGTCGCGAGACGGCACGCCGGCATTCCATCCCGCCACCCACTTATTCTTGCCGAGCTCCCATTCATCAAAGGCTTCGTCCTGCACCATCAGGCCAAGGCGGTCACAAAGGTCGTATAGCTCCGGCATATGCGGGTTGTGCGCCATCCTTATCGCATTGACACCCGCTGCCTTTAGTGTTCGCAATCGCCGTTCCCACACCTTCGCGGGGACGGCCGTTCCCAGAGCGCCGGCATCGTCGTGGACGCACACTCCCTTAAACTTCATGCTTTGGCCGTTGAGGAAGAACCCTTCACGCGGATCAAAGCGGATTTCTCGCAGACCGACCGGCGTTTCCTCGCGATCAATAACACTGCCGTCGCGGGTGACCTCGGTACGCAGGCAATAGAGGGCAGGGGATTCGGGCGACCAGAGGCGTGGCTGCAGGACGCTGAGACGGCCGCAGAGTGTCCGTTCCTGGCCGGGATTTAAGGAAGCTTCCATATTCGCGCAGGCGACTGTGTTCCCTTGCGAATCCAGCAGCGCGCAGACAACACCGACATTCCCATGCGACGATCCGTTGTTTTCCAGGGCAACCTCAAGCAGCACATCCGCCTTTTCACTTGTGACCGTGTCCATTGAGGCGAATACGCCCCACTGCTTGATGTGCACAGAATCGGTAACGATCATGGTGACATTGCGATAGATGCCCGATCCGGTGTACCAGCGGGCGTCGGCAAACTGGCTGTGGTCCGACCTGACCGCTATAACGTTGTCGCCGGCCGGATTCAAATAGGGGGTGATGTCATACCGGAAGCCGATAAAGCCGTTTGGGCGATTTCCAAGGTGATGCCCGTTAATATAGACATCGCTGTTGCAGTAGACACCGTCGAAGTGAACGAACACCCGGTTGGCGTCGTCCACGGTTTCTGTCCCAAGCGCGGGCGTCGCAAATGTCTTCCTGTACCAACCTGTGCCGCCGGGCAAGAAGCCGGTAGCGCTGGCCCAGTTCTGGTCGAAAGGTCCCTCGATGCTCCAGTCATGGGGCAGCTCGACGTTTCTCCATTCGTGATCGTCGAATGTTGCAAGGTGAGCGTCCGGGGCATCGCCTTTATAAAACTTCCAATCGCCATTAAAGAGGGTTGCCTGGCGCATAACGTTCCTTTCCAATTCCAGCGCGGGCCGCAGCGATTGTGACTGCGCCCGCGTGTGTGAATCCAATCAGTGTTATTATAACGAAAGGCCCGGCGCAGAACAATGCGCCGGGCCTCGTAAACTCTAATGTGTCGCTGCCGGAGCGTTTGCTGTAGAAGGCTGCCAATCGTTCGGCGCACGCCCTTCCTGAACTTTCCCTTTCAGCTTAGGATCTTCCCATGGTGGAACGCCTGGGGTGACGTCAGCGGTCGGTTGCTGTGGCATAACTGCATGGTATCCGAAGAAACCAATTCCTGCAACCAAAGCCACAATACACGCAACGACAACTGCCGGCGGAATTTTCAATGTTTTCATAGAATTGCCGCGCCCTCCTTTGCTACTGAATAATCGTCCACATGCCGAGGGTCGGCGACTGAGCTGCTCCATTTGCAGCCGATGAGGGGCATGCCGACGGAGTGGCGCGCCAGCCTTCCGGATAAGCCGCCTGCCATTGAGTTGTAAGTTGGGCATATGTGGGCTCGCTTGAGCTCACCGCCTGCATCGTTGCCTCAAACCGCATCCACTTCGCATGACCGTCACAAAAAATGTAATTAGATCCGCCTGTATGTCCCGATGCTGCTCGCGGAGATGCTGGCGACCCGGCGTTCCCGCCGGGGCCATAAAGGAACTCGCCGCCGTTACAGAAGTTATCCGCTGCCCAGGTCTGGTTCCAGTTCTTGTAGTTGTTCCAGCGCTCGGTGATCAAGATTGCCGACGCTGGGGTGGTGATCCTTGCCTGGTTAGCGCCGGCTGCGCTGAACTGAGCTTGATTGGTACAACCGGCAGCAGGGCATGAGCCCCAATCTCCCCAATTGAACGCAATGCTATAGGATACGGCATCGCCGTTGCTGCCACGGCTATATGTATCGTCAGGGCAGACATACAGCTTGTGGCTTTTTACGTAGGGATCGAGAGCCTGCCACCAGACGAGATTTGCCGGGGTCCAGACTTCCGGGTTGTATTCGTCATTGTCTTGCGCATATTGCATAACACCTAAGCCGATCTGTTTCTGGTTGGATAGGCAGGAGATTGCCCGTGCCTTCTCACGAACTTGCGCAAACACTGGGAAGAGAATAGCGGCGAGAATCGCGATTATTGCTATGACTACGAGTAATTCTATAAGGGTGAAACCCTGCTTGATCGACTTTCCATTGCGGATGACGGTTGACATTGTATTGATACCTTTCTACTGGTAGAGAATTAAGATGGCGAAAAGTGCAAGGCCAATCAAGTGATTGGAATGAATTACGCGGGCGGCGCCGCGATGGTTGTCCCAATGGACAATTTTACTGGGTGCGTAAGCTTAACCGGCCCCCTTTCCGTACCTTCAATAAGATTATTCAATAACGAGATGGTTGTATTGGCCAGCGCCTGCATATCCACACACACCGATGCCAGGGTGTGATGGGTTGAAGACGGCCAATGCAGCCCGTCGTACCCGATGATCGATACTTGATCGGGTACGGATATGTTGTTTCGCGAGCAGTATTCCAGGACCTGGTAACCCAGGCGGTCATGCCAGCAGAAAATGGCAGTCGGCGGCTCCGGCTCGCTCAGGAGAAACTTAACGGCGACTTGGGCGTCATGAGTTGTGGTGTCGTCAGTGGATACAACCCACTTATCCGGAACGGCAATCCCTCGCTGCAAAAGCAGGTCACGGAGGATCGATACTCTAGCCCGGGCATCGGGATTTCCCCAGTCCGTGTTGGCAAGCAATGCGACCCGGCGATGTCCGAACTCGACAATCGTATCGGCTACCTGCCGCAGACCGTCGGTAGTGTCATCTATGATCGATGAGAGGATGCCTTCGGTGTCCTCGCGGTTGATCAGAACGACCGGCAGTCGCGACGTTCGCAGATACGGAAGCAGCGGATCATCAACAGCCGGCGCAAAGAAGAGCAAGCCGTCACTGCGCCCGCCGTTGAGATGCCGGTACATGTCCTCATCCGATTTGTCGAAATCGCAGCACACGAGGACATCATAGTGCGCTCCGCCCGCGGCTCGCTCAAGAGCCGTGGACAGCAGATCCATATAAAGGTCGTTCTCGCTCCGCTGTCGGAAGCCGTTCATAAACGAGAGCACATGGGTCCGGCCACGCTGCAGCGAGCGAATGAGCAGGTTGGGCGAATAGTCCATTGCTCCCGCCACTTGCTGAACGCGATCGATGACATCGCCTGAAATGCGCCGATCCTTAGCCTTACCGGCCAGAACCAGCGAGACTGTGCTGACGGACACGCCGGCGCGGCCGGCAATGTCCTTCAGTGTCGATCGTCCATTTCCCTTTTCGGTTTTTTCGGCTTGTGGCATCGTGTTTATGGCGCTCAACGCATTGATCAAGGCAATTTTATTTTGCTCAAGCACTTGACTTGATGAGCCGATTGTATCACGGCGGCAGTTTCTTGTCAACAGGTTTTTAAAAAATTGTTTTATTTAAAACTGCGAGGCTCTTCGCCTCATTCAAGGCCGATTCATGTGAATAATCTGCGGACGTAAACCGGCGGCAGGGCATTCTGTCATTTGTTCTGCTTGACAGAATAAGAAGACATTGTTATAATCGGCCATTGCTCAAGTACTTTGGCGAATCAAACAAATACTTGAGCATGAAAAGTCTCAATCTGAACATATCGCTCAATGAGAGAATTATCAAATTTATCCTATTGTTGGTTAATTTTTTGAGACGTGGTCTCAGATAACATACGCACATGTGAATAATATCAATACTATTAAAGTATATTAGATGTATTTGCAATTCAGAAGGAGAAATGCATACATGGTTCGACGACGAAGACATGCCGCAGTCACGATTGCGGTTCTTGCTGCCTGGGCGGCGATAGACACGCCGGTTAGGGCGGACTACACCACTACCATCAACCCTGCGACCAGTTGGGGAGCATGGCAAGGTTGGGGAAGCTCACTTGCGTGGTGGGCTAACCAGTTCGGCAGCCGTGACGACATGGCTAACGTCCTCTATACGCTTAATATAGTCTCCTTCACCAGCAATCAGGGGACACAGTCTCTACCGGGACTGGGATTTAATGTCGCTCGCTATAACGTTGGCGGCACCAGCACTTCCGCAATTAATGTGGGCGGCACGACATATACACCCAACACCCCATCCTCACTGCCGGCGTTCAAACAGATTCAGACCTACTGGCTGGACTGGGCTAGCTCCACTCCCACATCGAGCAGCTGGAATTGGTTTGCTGACTCCAATCAGCGCAACATGATGTGGAAGGCGCGAGACCGCGGCGCAAACATCTTCGAGCTCTTCTCCAACTCACCGCCATGGTGGATGTGCTACAACTCAAGCACCACCGGAAGCAATACCGGCAGCGGAGATAACCTCCAGTCCTGGAACTATCAATCTTTTGCAGTCTATATGGCGACTGTCGCTAAATATTCGAAGGATAACTGGGGAATAACATTCTCATCTGTAGAACCCCTCAACGAGCCGAGCGCAAGCTGGTGGAAGTATCCCGGCGCTCAGGAGGGCTGCCACTTCGATATCACCACTCAGAATTCCGTGATCGGCTACCTGCGCACGGAACTCAACAACCGCGGCCTGAACTCCACACCGATATCCGCCTCCGACGAGAACACTGTCGACGGCGCCCTCAGCACGTGGAATAGCCTGAGCGCCGCGTCTCACACGAACATCGGCCGCATCAATACCCACGGATATCAAGGCGGAGGCGGTAACCGCACCGGCCTCTACAATGCGGCGCACAACAACAGCAAGGGACTTTGGAATTCGGAATATGCCGAAAGCGACGCCACAGGCCTGTCTCTCGCCAGCAACCTCAACCTGGACATGCGCTGGCTGCATCCAACCGTATGGTGCTACTGGCAGCCCTTCGACAGCGGCGGTTGGGGCCTTATCCAGTCCAACCCCGGCGATAACTGGGTGGGCTTCGCAAATCCCAAGTACTACGTCCTCGCCCAGTACACGCGCCATATTCGCCCCGGCATGACCATGATCGACGGCGGCGAAGGCAACACCATTGCCGCATACGACAGCGCCAATCACCGCCTTGTGCTCGTAACCACCAATTACGGCACGGCGCAGTGGATCAACTATGATCTGTCCAAATACGGCACGGTCACCGGCAACGCCGGCGGCGAGATCGATCGATGGGACACTCAGACAGGCGGCGGCGATATGTACGCCTTCCATGCCGACACCTATCTCAGCGGCAAGAAGTTCTGGTCCTACTTCCCGGCGAATACGGTTCAGACTTTTGTCGTGAACAATATATATTGAGGCCAATCCTCTCATAATCTGAGGGGCCTCTGTGCCCCTCTTATTTAAGTGGCTATCTTGTGGGAGCAGGGCTCCGTCCCTGCTCATCTGTTCTTATTCCCCTATAAATCCACCAACTGGTTTCGAGGGGATGAAGCCCTCCATCACGGAATCGTCCATAAACACTACTGTTTTATGCATGGTCATATTGCCGCCGAATGCTTAAAATTAAGATCTCACTGCGATAGGCTCTCCGGTATATGGGAGCCTGTCGTGAGTTCGTTTTTACGCAAGGATTGACACATGCCACTTTCACGCCGCACCTTCCTCAAAAATAGCGCCGCCGGTATCGCCGGGCTGTCCGCGCCTTTCTTGCTCCCTGACCTTGCTCGCGCGTCGGATGCCGGCGGACCGTTTAAGCCAACCTGGGATTCGCTTGCCGGCTATCAGACCCCTGGTTGGTTCCGCGACGCCAAGTTCGGGATCTGGGCTCACTGGGGACCGCAGTGTCAGCCCGGCCAGGGAGACTGGTATGCCCGGAGCATGTACGAGGAAGGCAGCCATGATTACCAGTATCAATACGCGCATTACGGCCACCCTTCCAAGGCCGGCTTCAAGGAAGTCATCCACCAATTCCGCGCTGAGTCCTGGGATCCCGAGCGCCTGATCGGACTGTACAAGGCGGCAGGGGCCAAATACTTCATGTGCCTCGCCAACCATCACGATAACTTCGACAACTACAATTCTACATATCAATCCTGGAATAGCGTTGCGCTTGGTCCAAAGAAGGACCTCGTTGGAGGGTGGGAGAGAGCCGCTCGCGCAGCCGGACTTCGCTTTGCAGTCAGCGTCCACGCCGCTCATGCCTGGTCATGGTATGAGACCTCGCAGGGAGCGGACAAAAAAGGTCCGCTTGCGGGCGTCCCTTACGACGGCCACTTGACGAAAGCCGACGGCAAAGGGCAGTGGTGGGATGGCCTGGACCCGCAGGAACTGTACGCGCAGGCTCATTCCCCGATGGGCCTTGAATGGGACTGGGACAACCATGGCCGTGGCGACTTGCCGAGCGCCGCATACATCGAGAAGTTCTACAAACGCACTATCGAGCTCATCGACAAATATCATCCCGATCAGATCTACTTCGACGACACCGTTCTGCCGCTCTATCCCATCAGCGATGTCGGCCTGCAGATAGCGGCGCACTTTTACAACACAAATATGCGCCGTCATCACGGTAAGCTTGAAGCCGTGGTGAACGGCAAGATACTCAACGAGCAGCAGCGCAAATGCATGGTGATGGACCTGGAGCGGGGCATCAGCAATCGAATCGAGCCTCTGCCGTTTCAGACCGATACCTGCATCGGCAACTGGCACTACGATATCGATCTATACAACCGGCATGGATACAAGTCGGCCGATCAAGTTGCTCACATGCTGGTGGATATCGTCAGCAAGAACGGCAACTTGATGCTGAATATCCCTCTTCCCGGCAGCGGAATGCCCGATCCGGATGAGCTGGCATTCCTGGCAGATTTTACGAAGTGGATGGAGGTTAACGGCGAGGGCATTTATGGAACTCGGCCCTGGCATACTTTTGGAGAAGGACCTGCGGGCGGCGGCACGGCGATTCACGCGCAGGGCTTCAATGAGAGTAATAGGCGATATACCTCACGCGACTTCCGCTTCATGCAGAAGGGCAATAACCTGTATGCCTTCGCCCTGGCGTGGCCCGAGGACGGCAAACTGGTCATTCGTTCGCTCGCAAAGGGAGCCGGGAGAATTGAAGATGTCCGTCTGCTGGGGCACCATGCTGCACTGAAATGGACACAGACCGATCAGGGCCTTGAGACAGTTATGCCGGCGGCAAGGCCCTGCGATTATGTCTACGGTCTCCAGATCCGCGGCCGAAATCTGACACCTGTGCCGGTTGTCGTCTCTCCCATTGTCGTCGAACCTCTGGCCGGCGGAACAATCATCCTGAATGCCGGAACTGCCGAGATCCACGGAGATTCTCCGCAAATCGAGAACAAGGCCGGTGTAGACGATATTGGCTACTGGAACAATCCGGCCGATACCGTTTCATGGAATGTCGACGTAACCTCACCGGGTAGCTATTCCATTACGCTTAACTCGGCGTGCGCTCCCGAAGGTGAAGGCAGCAGTTATAATGTCGAGATATCGAGCCAGTCTATTTCGGGAACTGCCGTTTCAACCGGCTCCTGGGATAAGTTCGCGGATAAGTCACTTGGCACGGTTTCGATTGCTCAAGCCGGTAAGCAGGTCCTGACCTTCAAGCCCCAGTCTCCATGGAAAGGCATTGCCCTCCGCAGCATCACACTGACGAAAACGCAATAAGGTGCTCGTCAATCAATACGAATAAGGCGCCGCCCCTCCGAATGAAGTCATTCGAAGGGACGGCGCCTCATTTGAACGGCATTGAGCCTCTGTGAACAGGGCCGGCTACTGCTTTGCCGCCGGTTGCCCGGGAGCTCCGGTGGGCCCCGTCATGCCGGCTTCCCGCATCTGCAAAGCCATCGCCTCCGGAGATTTCTTGAGCGTGACGATCGGATGCCCCGGAGTCGCTACATTCGGAGGAGCGGCCGTGATTGTCGGGTCTGCAGCCTGATTCTTGTTCGAAATCGCAAATGAAATTCCGATGACGATCAGGACACCCAGCACTGCAATCAGCCACAGGTTGACCGGACGTTTCTTAGCTCCTGCTGCCTGACTTGCCATATTCTGTCACTTCTCCTGTCGAGATTATATGTCGCTGTTGCCGGTCTTTCTCAGCGACCACAGGTATTTGCTCAAATCCTGGATAACGATATCGTTCCAGGGAGTGGTTGTGCTCCAGTTAGTTCCCGCAGCGAGATTGCCTGGCGTCAACCACTTGACGTGACCATCGCAGAACATGACGTTCGTGCCGTTGGTATGCCGCACGGAGACGCGATCTGTGTTTGTGTTGCCAGGCTCATCACCGGGTACGCCAAACGATCCGGGACTGTTCGAAGCCGCGGTCGCCGGTTGATCCCAACCACCCGGGTCGCCCCAACTCCAGGATATACATACAACCGGAGCATTGAAGCTTGCCGGAGCGCCGGTCCAGTATCGATACATCCATGCCGTGGAGGCGTCCCAGAAAAGGGGCTTGGCATCAACCGCAAATACGGTTTGAGAGGGAGATTCCATCTGCCCTTCCTGGATCGGGATGCCCTGATGCGCATGGCCCGCCTCACTGGCAGGGTCCTGGCTCGCAGTTGTAGTACCGCCGCAGCCGATCTGTGGATTCATATAATCCGCATTGATGGCGTAACTGGAATTGACGGCCTGAAGGTATCCCGGGTCGGAGAAGGAGATCGCGTCCCCCTGAAATCTCGTAAATTTTGTGGCAAGGGCGCTGGAATCGCTTGGACAGCGGAATACCGACCACGATTTGGTATATGGCTGGAGCACGATGGTCCACGTAACCAGCTGCTTCTGGCCGCCGGGGTACGTAAAATAGTCGACCATGGGTTCGCGATCGTCATTGTCTCCCATATACTGCAGGGCGGCCAGGGCAATCTGCTTCTCATTGGATGCGCAGGATGTCTGCCGCGCCTTTTCACGAACCTTAGCGAACACGGGAAATAGTATTGCTGCGAGAATCGCTATAATAGCTATAACAACGAGTAGTTCAATTAGAGTAAATCCATTTTCGGCACGAAGCTGCCGATTGGAATGGCTGTTCATATCGTTCTCCTTGGTCCGGTTAAAGTTTGTCTTTATATTTGGCGCTTATGCTGCGAGGGACCATTTTTTAGTACACTTGTTCAGTTTAGTCCTTGTGCCAGATTGGTTTGGTCCACGATTTGATTCTATTGTCCCTGATTTCGTCTTAGAATCAGGTTAAGGAATTGCTAAGACGAGATTAAATATGCTTTGCTGACTCTCATCCCCATCTCGCGAAGCCGCCAAATGCTGATTTTTACGAACAAACCACTCTTTTTACTCTAAATAGGCTCTTCCTCTCCATCTGGCTGCTCTTCCTTGATCTCGCTTGCGAGAATTCCCCGCAGCATCGCGAGCGCGTACTTCTGCCCGGTGGGGGATAGCGCCGCGACAAGCTTTGACGCTTCATCGGCGAGATTGACAGGGTGGGGTGGAGCTTCGTTCTCACCGTAGAAATAGGCTGGATCGACGCGCAGTACCTTGGCGAAGGCGTCGAGGTGTTCCGTGGTGATCACGGTGCGGCCCATCTCCATGGCGGTGATCGTCGTGCGGCTGCGGCCGATCGCTTTGGCAAGGGTGGCCTGGTCGATGTTGAGATATTCGCGGCGGGCGCGGATGCGCTGCGGTACGGTGGTGTCTGTCATGGGTGGGTCAGTCTTTGAGGTGTAGACGTTTGGGAGTCGTTATACCACCAGATGTCACGACAGGGCAAAGCAGTAGAAAAATTCCAATTTGTCACAAATTAGAAAAAAGTTGGAGTTTTTAGATGTGGATGACTTCGAGCACGCTGCCGTTCGCGAAACGGTACGCATAAAAGTGTCGGTCGATGGTAAATATGCGGCTAAGCCCAGTTTCTTCCGCCGCGATCAACAATGTCGCATCGGCAAAGTCACAGGGCAAGTCACGATACTGATCCATATATGCGCGGGCTCGCAATGGGGCATCCTGCGGCGGCGTGAGAACCTGTAGGGAGTTATCCGCCACAAACTGCCAGAGCGCATTTTGCCCCCTCCATCCAGCAATCGAGTGCAGCAAATACAGCGTTTCGGTGAGGCATGCTTCCGTCGTGACGAGCGGCCAGCGAACCGTAGCCAGCGCAGCCAGTATGCGAGTGTGGTGTTTGTCCCCCTCATCGATCATGGCGACGAGCGGCCCGGTATCAGTGAGGGTCACTCGCAGCCTCAATCTCAGACCAGGGCTGGCCATCGGCACGGGGAGTGCTTCGTACGGCTCCGATCACACCGATCCGGCGCAGGTGTTCGATCATGTCGGCAGGCTGCCCGTCATGCTCGGCGGCCTTCAGGGCGGCATCTTCCAGCAGCTCCGCGGCGTAGTCGGACACCGGCTTTCCCGCCAGCGACGCGCTTCGGTTCAGAGCGGCTTCAGCTTCCGGGGAGATGTCTAGCGTGAGTGTCATGGCTTCGGACCTCATGAAATACTTATTTCAGATACTTTATACCGAATTCGGGGGCGGGGCGCAACCATTGCGTCGGCGCGAAGCAACAACCTCACTCAAGAAACCTGTGGTAAAATTTGGAATGAACAAGGAGTGGGAAGCGGCGGAAGCTTATCTACGTGCGCTGGTTGACGAATGGCGGAATATTGTTGCTGCGGACGCGCGCGGCGAACAAGTGGCCCCCGACGGAAACAGCGCTTACCTCGGCAGTTTGAATGCTCGCGGCAAGGCGGCCTATCTATATTACGTGAACCTTACCGATGACGCCCGATGCGATCATGAGCTCATTCAGCGTACGCCGTTTACGTTCGTGTGGTGATCGGTCCTATCCTGTCCGATGTAAGGCTCAGACGCAGCAGCAGGCAGGGGTGCGGAAGGGCGGCTTCCATTTCGGTTACACCAGGGTAATCTCGCAGTGGTAAGACTTTAGTGCTACGCACTCATGATATTGAATTTTTTATCCCAACTTTTTCAAAATTTGGGAACTCCGAAATATTCAATTTTCGTTTATAAAATTGAAACTGGCCGGACACAAAACGAGCCGAAGGTCCGGCCCCAAACTCTAAAAACGACAAGGAGGATAGTACAGCAATGGCTCTACCGATTCTGCGTCGCGGCGGGAACCCCGTTCCGACAACCAGGGACAATTTTACGCCGATAGGACGCACCGAACTTTGGAACGATTTCGATTACATGGATCGTGTGTTCGACAGTTTCTTCCGGGCGCCTTTCTCAATGCTTGAGCGCAGTCGGACTGCATCTCAAAGCGATTCCCAGATCGAGCTCTACGAAACATCTGAGGAACTGATCGCGGTCGCTTTTGTCCCTGGCATCAATAAGGACACTTTGAATGTCTCGGCGACAGGCAACACACTGGTCGTGCAGGGGGAGCGCAAACCGCGTTTCGAGAGCCAGGATGGCCTGACAGCTCATACTCCCTGGACGGCTGCTGTGTCATCCGGCTCGTTCAATGCGGAATACGCGCTGCCCGTTGAGATCGACGCAGGTAAAGTGCAGGCCACGTATGTAGATGGAGTTCTGGAAATTCATCTGCCGAAGGCCGAGACGGTCAAGCCGAAGCAGATCAAGGTCGACATCAAGGGTTCTTAAAGTGCCGGGTGAGATTTAAGAAAAGCTAAGACCGATGGGGTGGACGATATCGTCCACCCCATCGGTCACGTTTAGCCTTCACCCGGTTTAATCCCACTCTACCTCAACAGCCAGGCAGAGGGTCGCCAGGGCCTTTGCAATCCGCATGGTCGAAGTAGTGGGCGCTCAGGATATCTCTGATGTCTACGACACGTATCATGGGCGTCTGAAACGCTTCGCCACATGTCCAGCAGGTCCGATCGATCAGAAGAGACATTTCCATGTCATCTTCGAAGCGGAAGAGGAACTGAATGCGGCCGGCGGCGTGGGAGAGATAATCGTGCTGGTAGTCCGGGGCGACATGCTCGCCAACTAGAATAGATACGTAGTTCGCTAGCCGTTGCGCTCTGTCGTTGTTGATCTGCGATACGACATCTCGCCCGTTGCCGTCATCTTCGAACATGGACTTCCGAATTTCGCCCATAAAATCGCTGATATCGCTCATCCTCGCTGCTCTCCATCCTAGGCTCCAGCGTCAGGTACTATCTTTTATGATCAGAATACATCTGGGGGATGAGCGATGCGGCGATTGCAGTACATACCATAACGCCGCTGCCAGCCTTGAGGCACTTCAGCCTATCATGTCCAAATATACCACCGTACGGATGTACCTAATCTAAGGTATGGTGACGGGGTTTGTTAAAGCTTGGAAGCCGTGGCCGGCAGGGTGGAGGAGTCGCTGTTTTGAGGGGTGAAGAAACCGAGGTTCCTAGGTTTGCATGTTCTTGGGAGCGTGCCAACGTGCCTTCATTCGAGCGTGCCAAATTTCGCACGTTCCTTCATTTGCGGCGTTGCGCAGTACAGCAAATGAGTGAGGCCGCAAGTGCGGTATCGCGCGATCACTTATTCCTGGTAGTTCGCTGGCGCAAACTCTTTTAAGCCCGATCCATAGGCGGGTCCCATTGTTAAGAAGATACCGGCTTTGGGCCATATCAACTTTGCCGAGCGTGGCTTGATCAATGCCGAGATATTCGCGGCGCCCGCACACATTGATGAACGAGTGTAGTTGCGGTGATTTTAGACATTGCGTCTCTTGTTGGCCACGAGCTTAATCTGTTTTGTAGTCGGATCATACATATCTCGAATGAGATCTACTATGGTTGCGATATTGGGGCAACAGCAGGAACCGGATCAATGATGCTCCCAAACGTTTCCATCTCAATCCTCGTGAGCAGAAGAATGGCGGTCACTTCATCAACAATAGATATTACAGGACGCGCCTTAGCATCAAGTGCGTCCTTAATCTGGTGTCTTACATTTTCCCATTCTGCTTCACCCCAATCTTTGGGACGAAGCAAATCATAAATGCGTCGAGCTTCGAGAATAGCGACACCTGATTTAGATCGTGTACCTGTGCCTCCTTGATATCTTGAGAGCACTGTATTTAAAATATCGATGTCTTCGAAGTGCATGTTAATGGCATTAAACTGTTCGAAATCATCAATGCCATAAAAGCGAGACATCCGTCCATACCAAGTCAACATTTTCAGACTGATTTGGCGGCGGACATGAACGGACTCCCGAATAATGTTGAAAGGTGTCCCATCTTTCAACTTCCGCGTTTTAATCATGCCACCACTGCTCATAGAAGCATATTGTTCCGCTTGCAATTTGAACAGCTTCCCGAACAGCTATCTCGATAGGCACTACGTTCTCATCGTGGTTTTCAACAGCCTCCATGTATCTCGATCTCATCGTGAAATCTTCGTATAGGCCGAGCAGTGTTATTTTGACTTCCTCAATCTCGTGCTCCCAGGAAATGGCAAATAACAAAATATCATCGTCGGCAGTCTCGTCTGATTGCGCTAGTTTCTTCTTTGCCCATTCCATGCTCGCGCCGGGCGGAATGTTATCCCGGCGAGCCTGAAACATCCGCTGATATCCATCCCGCATGGTGTCGGACTTAGACAATTGATGAAGTCTGACGGGGTGACGATCGATATCCGCTGCATAACGCGCATCGTAGAAAGTTTGCATACGGCCAACGACTTCAGCCCGAGACATTCCGAAAATGCTTGGGTGACGCTGGGCATTCCAAATTACTTCAGAAATCGTTAATACAATATTTTCTTCGTGACTGGTCGCTAAATGTGACGTGGCACGAAGCGCCTTCCGCTTTTCAGTAGACGAAAGCGTTAACCATAAACCGAAGGGTTGTAGAAGTCCGATGTCCTTTGGTAACTCAACTAGCTGCCTGGAAAATTTGTCTGCGAGAGCAACAAACTTGTCTGGATCCGATCGAAATAAGTACGTTGCCTCATTTTCTCCGTCGTGCCACTCGTGAGTACGTATGAACGGAAGATCCTCTATGTCTATCATTCCTGGCCAGTCTTGCTCTCCAGGGGCAGAGCTGAGATACTGTGCTGCGTATAGTAACTGCAGGGCGTCGCTGTCCATTCCCTCAGCGAACTTCCTGATACTATCTGCAGAGGGTCTCTCACCTCGGGACATTGCTGCGATGGTAGACAGGATGTTACGGCGAACGACGCAATCAGCACACGTCGCTATTACCGGCTCGATGTCGGGCTGGGCCGTGTCGCCAGGCTTGAATACGACGGCAAACACTCGCTGTATTACCCGTCGTTGACACTCGAACAGGACGGCCGGGAAGTCGACCGCGAGACGCTCAATGTCAGCCCACAAGAGTATGCCGTCTACCTTGCCTGCGCGAAAGTAATACAGCGCTGGCCGGACGTGGATCCGGCGAACGCTCCTCAGGTCGGATTGTGGACGGTCGACCTGACGCAATTACATCGGGAGACTGTACGATGAAATCGAAACCGACTGATGAGACTCTTGAGCTGCGCCCTGTCGAAGATGCGCCAATGGCTCTCTTGGAGGACGGCGCGGAGTTCCGAGACGTCGAGGACGATCCAGATTTTGCTGAGTTCACCGATTCTATACGCGAACATGGCGTCCTGCAACCGATCGTGATCCGTCCCGTTGGTGATGAGTTCCAGGTCGTCATCGGACGGCGCCGCAAGCGCGCGGCGGACGCGGCTAGGTTCTGCTGCGGAATCCGCTGAAAAGTTCCGATCTGCGATCGAGTCCACAGGCGCTCCACTCGCACAACTTTCGCAAGGTGCATCTACACTTCAGAATTTGGCCCCTGGTGTTGGGCTTGATGCGGTGGCTGGTATGGGCAGGGCTGCCCTTACTGAAGGTGTGGAGTTCAACCGCAACACTGCGGTTCTAAGCCAATTCCTTTCGAGTGACCCCGCCTTGTACCAAGAAGCGGGGAACTTTGCGCGTGGTGGTACTGAACTCGGTTATAACGCGCTAATGGGGCTAGGTGATCTCGCCCTCAGTCGCGGGGATATGACGGCGTTTAATGTTGCCAGAAGGAAGGCGGCGACGGCAGGGTTAGACGATGACACGGAGTATCAGAGACTAGCGGGAATCGCGTCACGGCGAGAGGATGATTCCGGCTTACAAGTCGAGCACTGGGTAAATCAGCATAGCGGTTGGTTGAAGCAACTTTTTTCCATTGATCCTATTGAAGCTGCGGACAAACAGCGCGACCAGTACAAGAATGGCAAACTGGCACAGGGTGCAGATATTAGCAGTCGAGATACCGACGATTCTCTCGACTATGGGCGAGCGAAATACGATTCCGTACGCTCCGATACTGATTTACGCATCGTAACAGGAGACTTGACAGCGGCCGGATTATCTGGGATGTCCGCGCAAGAAATGCAGGCGTTCTTGCCCGGAATTCAAGACGCATCATCAGCGCGGATTGCATCAGACCAACTACTCATTCAAAAGGCGAATGAGCGTATTAGTCGACTTAATTCAAACGATCCTCATAATCAATCAACAATTCTGGCCAATAAGACCGATATCGCAGGGTTTCAAGCAGACATTAATTCTGCCAAGCTCCCATATCTTCAGGCGGCTAAGAGCATCTTCCAGCAAGGAATTACCGAAAATGAGGCCGCCTTCGACTTAGGAGCAACACAGCATCAATTCGAGGGTTGGTCACCAAGGCAAATGGCACCCGCCTTGGTAGCTAGGGCAGATTATTACGACGAATTGGCCGACCAACCTAATCCGCTTGATCCAGCAGCCAAACGCAAGCTCAAGGCGGGGGCGCTCAATCTACGATATAAGGCGGATGAAGACGCCCTCCCAAGGAGACCTGACCCTCATCGGCACGGAGCGCGGCCAACTGACGGCAGCGGTTGGAGAAGCCGGAAGGTCAGGGACTTTTGCTGATGTAGCCATGGCGGAACGGCGCGTTGCCGGGAATGAGTTAAGAGAGGTGCACGCCGATCAGCAGCGTATCGCGCAGGGCGTCCCGTGGCCGGAGGCACAGCAGCTAAATCGTGCAATTGATAGTCTCACAAGTTCTGCCGCGCAGACAAATTACGTAGCGGGCATTAATCAGTTTGTCGGTGAGCACGACGATTTTCTCCGACAGGCTTCTGACCCGATGTTGTCTCGAAATGTCCGGCTTTATGGAAATGCTGGAATAACAGACGAGAACATCGACCCGTTGAGACAGGCGATGAATTTGGATCGCGGCGAGATAGCTCGTAATCAAGACCCAAAGCGTGCTGCCGCACTTCAAGATACACTAGAAGCTGATCAAGCGCGTTTGTATGACCTTCAAGATGCAAGACGGCACTACTCCGATCCGATATCACTAACGACGGGAATTGAACATGACGAAGCCGAATTCAGGATCACTGCACTTGCGCCATGGCAAGGCGGTCCCGAAAGCAACCCTTGGCAACGCGGGTCCGCTCTTGTTGGCGACTACCAGGGGCGAATACTTCGAAGGCTAGCGGACAAAGACCGCCGTAGTCGTGTTGGGGATTGGGACAATATCGCCGAAAACTCCTTCAAAAATGACAACGACGCTGACAGGTTGCGGCTAGCGTCCATCGAGCATCAGCAAGTCTACGGGATGTTTGAAGCAGTCCCCGAAAGTGTGATTGGCAGCCCTGGCGGTGGAATCGGTGCGGCCGTAATTAATCCAGCCGCGCTATCCGCATACTTCAATCCCTCACCAGTTGCCGGTGGATTCCGCAATACGCCCGGTTCACCATCGCAGATGACGAATGCGCCCGATTCCGTGGCCGGATTCCAGCAGGCCGCAGCGGGTGGCGATCACGCCGCGCAGATGACGAGTTTGCTCTCGCAGATCCTTCAGGCGATCGTGTCCGGACGGGGCATTAACGCGGGCGGTGTACCGCACAACGACGCATCCGGCGCGATCAGCATGTTCCTCGGCAAGTCCTTCGATCCCGTCAACCGCCGCTAACAGGGCTCTGTCGAGAGCGAATGTGCCCGATGTCGCGATCGTAATCTTTGCCGCTCTGGTGCCAATCCGAGAGATGAAGCCACGAGATGATGGGCAAGAGATCAATCCTTTCGCAAAACCTGTTGGCATATGTTGCGCGGAGATGGGCAGTACGGGACTATCCACACTGGTACCAGTCATGTGCCAATACATATGAGGTTCGGTGAAATGGGTGAAACTTCCTGCAAAATCACCGTTTAACATTGGCGTCATACATTCCATTAATAATCCCGTAAGTGTCAACAACTGCTAGCTTTCTTTACCTGTCTCCACAGTGTGTATCATACTGCCTAAATTGCGATCATGATGATGGCTGAGATTCTCCGGCTCTGTTAAACGGCACGACGATGGACACGTCGTCGATCTCGGCAACGCTTCGGCACTAACGGTTGGATGCGGTGAAAGTTGGCAGATGACTGTGATTCCAATGCAGCACGACGGGCGTCAATCCAGCGGAAATCGATGACTGAGGCGGTCATGGCTGAAGTCCGGAGACAAAGCTGGCGCTAACCGTGCAGCGTGGTGCTTGGCTGCTCAATGTGGTTCAGTGCGGAAGGGATATAATCAGAGAAGTGGACAGGTGACGGGCGATAGCATCACTCAAGTGTCAGTTCCGCCTACCTACTTGCTTCCCGTCGCTCCGGACGCGGGGGGGCTTGCGAGCCTGTCCACCCATGGGAACGAACAATGGCGCGACAAAGCCGGTCGGATTGATTGGCCCGAATGTGGGGATAGCTTCCGCTTGGGGTCCCAAATCCGAGCTAATTACCACATTCCCAGGTGTAGAAAAACCACGGCGTGCGGGATTGCTCCCCACAAACGAGAGCGTCACTATTCCTCTCTCCTTTTCCGTCAGTTCAACCCATTCCACAATCGGCGGCAGCAAGTAGGTCCGTTCTTCTTCCGTGGCATCTTCCCATAGCTCTCCGAACCGCAGCCAAAGCGCCTGTATCTATTCGATATCAAGGCGTTTCAGTTGGCTCTCGATTAACTCAAGCAAAATCTTCTGATGCTGCTCAATGAGCGTCAGCCGTTCCGCTTCGAGATCGTCGAGTCGCTTGAGCAGCAGCTTCGCAGAATCGTTCATAACGACGCTGAGCATATATCAGGTGGCAACTTGGATTAAGTGAGCCACTTCCCCTCAGCCCCTATTTATGATGTGAATGCCGGATCAAATAGGTACACTTCCATGACCTCCGCAATACCGGTGGGATCAAGCGGATCGACGCAAAGCTTGAGTGCCTTCGTTTCCGATGTCTTAATGGAAATCGGGTGTCGATATCCGGATGCTCCGTCGGTTCGGCCCTCGCATACTGTTGTCCAGGCAACGCCGTCCGAAGTGCTGCTCAGCGTGTATTCGACCGCCGCAGCGCTTGGCGAGAAGACGATTTCGCCTTCGCCGAGATTGGTGGGCTCTGGGAAGTCGATTCGGCACCAGCCAGGCCCCGGCTCCGCTGCGCGCCAACTTCGAGATTCGTTTCCGTTGACGATCTGCTCCGGCTGGTAGCCATGCCAGTGGGTATCGAAAGAGGAGGATGTCATGGTCCAGTCTTTCGGGTTCAGTCTCACGAGTAGGAGATCGGCAATTGCTTTGGGCGAAGCGCTCACGCTCGGGGAGAATTGATCCGATGACGCGTAGTCAATCAGGCTTTTCAGCAAAGCCTGGGCCTCGGGATGATCGGCCTGCAGACTGACGAGGTCAGACGCGCATACGAGTAACCGGCCTGATCCTACTCTGCACTCGAATATCAGGCCCAGCTTGTGGCAGCGCGCATAATTGTCGATTACCTGAACGGTAGGGAGCTCGCCCTTTTCCAGCAATGAGTCGAGGATAAGCGGCTGTGAGGCCATGACGATCGATGCCCACTGCCAGTCTGATCGGCCTTCATTTGGGAATCCAGCGAGAGTTGGCGCTTTCGGGTCGCAGAGAAGACCCATTGTGCCTGGCTTGCCGTGAAACATGGGGAAGTTCCAGAAGTCCGAGGCGAAGCCTCCTCCCACTGTGCGTACCAGCGGCCGATCGTCGCACACAAGCAATACGCGACCACTCTGGGCAAGCGCATCTCGGACTGCCTGATCATAGCCGCGCGCAATCAGCAGATCGCTCGGAATTGTGAGCTTCGGCTCCTGGCCAGGGAAGACCCACAGCGAATACACTGTCTCAATGTCGGTTCCCTCCAGCCGCAGTTCCAGCGAGTATTGTCCAGTGGTGTTAAGTGGAATTTGGAGATCACCGATTTCTCGCAGACCTCCGGCACAGAGAGAGGGCACGAACATCACTCCTGACGCAACTGGCTGGCTCGATCCGCCGGCCAGACGCCATGTGAGCTGTCCGGTGAGGAGATCCTCCGCGCCGAAGTGGGATAGCGCAAGGCTTGCCTGAAAAACTTCTCCGGATGTCCAGACATACTTTGGAAAGCGAGCTAGCAGGGTCATCGGGGCGCAGAAAGATCTCCATTCCTGAGGCTTGAGGATCCCTTTGGAGTCCATAAAGGCATCCAGCATGCCGACCAGAGCCGTGCCCTGGCCGGGGAAATCCTGCAGGTCTAGGATCTCGAAGCCACCGTACTCCGGCGTCCGCAGGCAAGCTTCGATCTCTTCTCGATAGCAGAGAGCGGCCAGGGCACCCGACGCTTCCGCAAATGCCTTGTTCTGATCGAGCATGCCCGCAGCATCAAGCTTATCGCGGAAGGTAATGAGGTTGTACGGCCGCGTCACGCCGACATACTTCGCGATCTGGTCGAAGTCTGGATAGACCGTATACTGGCCAATTTCGTGCGAGATCGTGGGGACGTCGTTCGCCTCCGCCCCTTTCCGGTAGTCAGTCATCGTGTTCGTCACGGCGCGTTGGACGTGGCCCCAGGGCATTAGGTTCGCTCCGCGGATCTGGAAAGACTCGCCTTCGGCCGATTTGACGTCGCCGAAGATGATGTAGTCGTCCTGAGGTCCGGGGCGCGCGGCAGCCCAGAACGCGCATGTGCCGCGGGAGTAAAGCCGTCTGGCATCGCTTTTCTTGAGCTTCTCAATGACCTTATCCATCCGTTCCGCTCCGCCCCAATGCTCGTTGCCTAGGGAGAACATCACGAATGACGGATGGTTGCCGTAGGACTGCAGGATTCGCTCTGATTCCGGCAGAAGGGCATCGAACGCCTCCTGTGTGAAATCGCCCCAGAAAGGCAATTCTGGCTGCAGGTAAAAGCCGAGTTCGTCCGCGGCCTCGAACGCAGCCTCCGGCGGTGTCCAGGTGTGGAACCGGACATGGTTTAGACCGTAGTCCTGGCATGTGTGGAAGTAGGACAACCAGCCGCTTCGATCCATCGGTGGGTGTCCGGTGATAGGAAAGACGCATCCGTCATGCCGCCCGCGTAAGAAGATGGGCTTGCCGTTGACTTCAAAGTGCCGCCCAACCGCCCGGAAGTCACGCAGTCCGAAGTGGATCTCTCGCCGATCTTCATTGCCTTCTGCGATCAACAACGCCTCAACGCAAATCAGGTTCGGGTGGAATTCATCCCACAAGGCGGTGTCAGGGCCAAGCTGGACCGTAACACGCATTGCTTGCTCGCCAGGCGCAGCCATAAACGTTCCAATATAATACGCATTGTTGCTCACACCTGGCCCCGTCGCGGTAATCTTGAGGTGTGCCTGAGTTGCAGTGCTGTTGTTATGGATCGAAAGGGCGATGTCGGCAGTTCGTCTTGCTGCGTCGGGATAGACTTGGAGGCTGCCGATCGACACCGGGGATGTCGCGCGGATCTCGATCCGGCCGATGATGCCGTTCCAATTGCCCTGAGTGTTTTCGGAGATCTGGTGCGCATCTGACCCGTACGGGGGGAGCTGGCGGTTATCGACGAGCACGGTCAGCCGATGCCGTCCCGGGACGGCCGATTTGGTGAGGACATATTCATGCGGAGTGCAGATCCATGGCTGGTCGCCGATGAGACGGCCCCCGAACCAGACGCGTGTGAATTTAGTCCGCTCCAACAAGAGGGTAACTCTCTTGCCGCGCCACTCCTCCGGAATCTCGACTGCGCGGCTGTACCAACACGGCCCGACGAAGAGGTGCGGCTGGGATAGCCGCTGCTCCATCCGATCAAGGTTTGCCGGGCCTTTTTCGTTCGTACAGGTCGTTCCCGGTAGCTGGACGGTATTGCATAGGGGAAGAGCAGGCTCTTCGCGGACATCCAGCGCGGTCTCCGGCGAGTCCATCGCGAAGGACCAGTCACCGGCAAGGGATATGGTGTGATTGTTCAATGTCATGTTTAGCAGCCTTACAGGATGAGGTTATTTTTCGCTTAAAATCGCCGCATAGCCTCCAGCAGGTAATAGTGTAATGGGCAGGAGGGCCTTGGAATCAACGGTGGTGGTTATCTCGCTTATTTCAGTGGCGTGGGCGTCCGCTTCCAAGGAATCAGCGAAGCTATGGAGTTGCCACTTGCCCTTGCCTAGAAAATTCAGAGGTAGGGTAATGCGGCTCATTGTATCGCCATTCATCGCGGTCAAATACCAACGATTACCGGATCGCCGCGCAATGGCGACGTATTGGCCGATATCTCCGCCCAGAATTACGGTTTCATCCCATGTTGTTGGCAATGCCCGCAAAAAATCGACGCCTGCTTGGTTGTGGTAATTGACCGGACTATCACACATAACGAGCAATGGACTCTGGTAAATTACCGTCATAGCCAACTGTCGAGCGCGCGTGCCCATCACCTCCGCGGGATATGTGACTTTGAAATCAGATACGCTGCGATTGACGAAACCGCCCGGCGTGAAATCCATAGGCCCCAGAAGGCCGCGTGTGAAGGGTAAAGTCACCGTGTGTTCAGGGGTGCAAAGGTTGCCAAGTTTATTGTATTCGTTCCCAAGCACCCCCTCCTGAGTGATAAGATTCGGATAGGTGCGAGACAAACCGGTGGGTTTATAAGCTCCGTGAAAATCAACCATCAGCTTATATTTGGCGGCCGTTTTGAGGGCTTCAACATACCATTGCACCGTTTCCTGGCTATCGCTGTTCATAAAGTCGATTTTTACGCCGGCAAATCCCCACTTGGCCACCGTTGAAAATACCTTGTCGAAGCCTTCGCGTGTCACGTCATTCGAGTGCATCCACAGAAATAAGCGGACGCCTTTGTTCCCCGCATAGCTCACCAGTTCGGGAATGTTGATGTGGGGTAACGGCTGGGCGAGATCATCTTGATACCAGCGCCAATCAACCAACTGATAAGACCACCCCATTTTTGCCGCAAGGTCGATATAGTCTTTATCCGAAGCGGTATCTCCGCGGGCATCTAATCCTGTATATTGCGGCAGGTGTGGGTTTACCCCGCTCCACCAGGGATCCCAGGAGCTCACGCCAGGCTTAACCCAGGAGACATTCCCCAACGTGTTGGGTGTTGCAAGCGTTGCAACTAAATCGGAATTCAGCAGATCAGCGCTCTTACGGCCGATCATTAACACTCGCCAGGGACTCTGGCACGGCACGCTTGAAGCCACCAAGCCGTTACCATCGGTGCGCGATGCTAGTGAAGCCGTAACTCCTGCACCACCCGTTCCTGAAAGGAACATCCCAGCCCAATCGAGCAAATCCGACTCAGTCACAGCGACAGTGCAAGTGGGCGTCTGAGCCACAAGCGGCAGAACGCCCCAATAAGGCTGCCCGTGTCGCCCTTGGTCAGTAGTAGTCATGGGGATCTTGCTAAGTTTGGTCGCTGGATATTGGCATTCGGCACAAACCGATTCATTGCCCAGCCAACTGCGATAGTCGTCCGCGAAGCAGAATTCGGTGAGTTCCCTGGTCAGAACAAATTGCCCCAATCCGGAAGCGACAGGTAAATCATAGCGAAAAGCCACTCCATCGTTATAAGCCCGCACGATCAGCCCAAATTGGCGGTCCACCCCTTTCTCCTGCAATGTGAAGTGAACTTGATTCCAGTTATCAGACACCACGCGGCACTTGCCAAAATCATTCTTCCAGGTCCCCTTATGCTGTTGCTTCTGCATGGAGACAACCAGGGAATCGGCTCCCAACTCCGCATTCTTGAACGTCAATCCCAATCCTGAATCAGTAATGATTAATTTGCCATCGACTTGAACGCGATACCGTAAGCCTGCCTCATTAGAGACGGTGAATGTAATTTTCCCATCTGGCGAAACTACTCGCATTTCGGCGGCTTTGGCCATGGTGCTGATCAGAAGTAGTGAGAGATAAAATAGGATTTTTTTCATTGCGCTTGGGTCTGTCAAGTAAACTGTGCTTTTGCCTTGGAAATTAGGCGTTGAGTCTGGCGGCGTATTTAGTTAAGGGTAATTGTCGTCTCCTGGACGATATCTGCCGACGACCAGCCAACGAGTATCTGTACTGGTCCTGGTTCCACGACAAAGCCGTGGCGCTCGCAGTCCCAGTATGCGAGTTGGCTGGCGGGTAATGGAATCGTGACAATCTTAGTTTCTCCCGCACGGATTGCGATGCGCTGAAAGCCCTTCAGCTCAATCTGAGGCCGTGTCACCTGAGAGTGCGGGTGGCGCACGTAAAGCTGCACAACTTCCTCACCGTCCCGAGATCCTGTGTTCGTCACGTGGACTGAGACGTCAACCAAGCCATCGGAACCGACTGAGTGGGCGCTGACCTGAAGGTCCGAATAAACAAAGGTTGTGTAGCTGAGGCCATAGCCAAATGGGTAGAGTGGGGCAGGCTGATCGTAGAGATACGTCCGTCCGTGACGGATGTCGTAGTCCATCATCGGGGGCAGTTGGTCGAGGGAACGTGGCCACGTCTGAACAAGGCGGCCGGCCGGGTTGATGTCGCCCACGAGTGCCGCTGCGAGGGCTGCCCCTTGCTCCTGACTGTTGTGCGTCATATGGATGATCGCCGGCACATTTTCCTGGGCCCAGACGATGGTGTAGGGGAAGCTCGATATGAGGACGAGCACGGTGTTCGGATTTGCCCCATGGATCCACCAGAGGAGATCGTCTTGAAGCGGCGCGAGGTCCAGCGACTCCCTGTCCACGGCCTCCCGGCCTTCGTCCGGCGTATTGACCTTCGCCCAGCCGCCGGCGCCAACGGGGTTATTGCCCAGGCAGACGATGGCGACTTCGCACTCGCGCGCCAGCTCAACGGCGGCATCGATATCGCTGCCATCCGCAAAGCGCACATCGATTGTTGTCCCCATCCGCTCGCGAATACCCTGCAGCGGGGTTACGGTATAGGGCGGCGATCCGCTGTACCAGTCGAGCAGGACGGAATCGGCCATAGGGCCGATTACGGCAATCGATCGCAGGGTCGCAGGATCGAGAGGAAGCGCGTGCCCCTCGTTCTTTAGCAGGACGATCGATTTCTCGGTTGCCTCACGAGCCACGGCCCGATGAGCGTCCGAGAGCCAGGGCTCCTGTTCGCCGGGCGCGCCGATCTGCGAGTAAGGGACGGACGAAGGCGGGTCAAGCAGGCCGAGCCAGACCATAACCCGGAAGTTGCCGCGCAGGGCTGCATCGATCTCCGATTCCGTGAGCAATCCGTCCTCTACAGCCTGATGTGCGCCGGGAATGTAGTCATCCAGGAATTGGCCGATACCCGCTTTGACCACAGCAGCCACCGCATGCGCTTCATCATCGTATCGTTTGTGGTGGGTGACCAGGAGCTTCATTGCGCCGCCATCCGTGCAGATGATCCCATCCTGTCCCCACTCATTCACGGCGATCTCTTTCAGCATGGGATGGACCGCGCAGGGGATGCCGTTGTACGCGTTGTAGGCGGCCATAAACGCCCGCGAGCCGGCCTCAATACCCATCCGAAACGGTACCGAGTAGTACTCGCGAAATAGACGTTCGTCGAAGTCGGAGGACGATTCTCCTCGGTCGTTCTCATTGCTGTTAGCCAGAAAGTGCTTCATCAGGGAGGCGCTCAGCCAGTAGTCGGGATGATCCCCCTGCAGACCGCGCACGAATGCCTGTGTCAAGATGCCATTGAAATACGGATCTTCTCCGAAGCACTCCTCGGTGCGTCCCCAGCGCGGGTCGCGTCCCAGTTCCGCATTTGGCGCGCGCACGACAATCCCGCCACGCTGGTATCGCTCGCATTGGAAGAGGTATCGCGCTTCGTATCCCTCGACGGACGCAACTCGCCGGATCAGGTCCGGGTCCCAGGTCTGCCCGAGGCCGATTGCCTGGGGAAATGTCGTCGTTGGGAGGGGATTGTCGCCGCCCCAGCCGCCCGGTTCGCCCATCGCGACGCCGTGAAGGCCCTCTATGTGTTCGCTGCCTTTGACTCCCAGGCGTGGTACGCTCGGATTGGTGCCGAGACAGGCGATCTTCTCTGCAAGCGTCATGCGCGAAAGCAGGTCGTCAATTCTTGCTTCGAGCGGCTGGGCCGGGTCTTGATATGCTGGGATATTCGAGTTTTGTATGTCCATGGTTCCAGGCTCCATTTCTAAAATCATCAGGCACGGTATATTGCCAAGATATTCGTCGTCGCTCGCCAACGGAGGATGTGACACTCACAGCGCAGCGTCCATGCCGGTTTTCGTCTGCTGGCGGATGACGGTCAAATGCAGCGTCTTTCCCTGTGAGCCATTTACAATTTTAAGCAGGCCCATGACTGTATGCACAGTCTGATTGCCGACAGCGATGATTACGTCGTCCGGCATCAGGCCGAACTTCTTCGCGGCGCTGCCTGTCGGCGTATCCATTACCAGCACGCCACTCTCGTCGGGGAGGCCATAGACCGAGCGATCTCCCAGGCCAACGATATTGCGGACTCTCGCACCGAATACCACGCTGGGAGCCGTCGCGGACTCCTGGCTTTTATTGTCATTCGTTTGACCCGCGATCGCCGGGATCTGGGGCGTCCGTGCAATCGCCTTGAGCCGCGAACTCAGGACACCGAACTGATCCATCGGGAAGTTCTTGAACCCCATTGAAAGCGCCGGGGAATCGCTTGATACTCGAAAGTCTCCGGATGCCGGGTTGACGAAGCGGGCATCCGCGACGATCGATGCGGCATCCCGATGGGAGATGGCCGCAAGTCCTTGCGCGGGATGCGGCGCATTGAGGCCGGGCTGATCCACTAGATTGTGGTCCATCTCTGCGCCCCATGGCCGGTCGGACGGCATTCCTGCCGGGCGGTAGCCATCGACGAAGACGATGTTGCGGCGGAAGATGTCTCCGCTGTGCGCATACCAGACATGCGGGTGATACGTGTTGTTGACGATGATGTTGTTTTCGACGATCCGCCCATAGCCCTCGCGGTTTTTGATGCCGCCGTTCAGGCACAGGTTGTTATAGATATGGTAGTTCGAAGAGCCGTCGTCAAGATCGATGTCCCAGCCGTGATCGCACCGCCAGCGTGTGTTCCGCAGCGTGATCGGCTCGACGACATCCAGGAACGGCAGGTCCTTGTGAACCTTCCAGTCGTTATCATTGTTGAGGTCTAAGCCGTTAAGCCCCCAGTAACGGTCGCGTCCCCAAGAATTGAATGAGCCGTGATCTCCCGTTTCCTTGACGGTGTCGAAGATATCGCAGAACTCGATCATATGCCCGCCCCAGCAGCCGTCACCGATATTGATCCCGGCGCGGGGCACATCATAGATCGAGCAGTGCCGCACCGTGATCCTCGCCGCCATATCGATTTCGACCGGCGCTGTTTGCTTCTCGACACGTCCGGAGCGGCAAATCAGACAGTCCTCTACCAGGCAATCGGCGGGATAATTGTTTGTCCTGGGACCAGGAGTGGGGTCGATTTCAGCAAGCGTGTGCCGCTGGCCATACTCGAACAACGGGCTGCGCACCGCTTTCGGGTCACCGACGAAGGCTACCCCGTTCGCGCCTGCGTCAGGGATATAGCAGCCACGGATCGTCAAGCGGTGGTTGTAGTCGCTGGCGAATACAGCGTTGCCGCCGGCCTGCTCGATGTTGCAGTTCTCGACTGTGCAGTCTTCCGTGCCGGTGAAGAAGAGCGCCCCGCCACGGTAGGTCGTCCAGTCCGAGCGCAGCAGCGGCTCCTTATTATCCATGAAGGTCCGCGCCGTATGGCGGAAGGTGATCCCCTTGAATCGGATGAAGCGCACAGGATGCGCCTCGTCGCCCCGCAGTTCGATCAGCGACCCAAGCCGAACCGTTTCGATAACTGCTTTGCTCAGATCGAGCCCGGCCGGCGGATAATAGTACAGCGTGTGGGTCTTATTATCGAGGAACCATTCGTCCGGCGCATCCAGCTCCTCGAATATGTTCTCGACATAGCGCTGCTCCGGGTGCATGCCCATCTGGCGATTGTTCTGCCAGCCGCCTTCGTAGGTGACATTGCCGCTCGCGTCCTTGCCGGTGATCCGGTAGCGGAGATCGCCCCATTCGAGCGCCTGCATGGCGTGTATGAAGCCGCCGGCCGGATCGGCCCAGCGTTTGACGCGCTCGGGGCTGAAGGCGTCGGCGGCGTATCCGCCCAGGATACGCTGATTGGGATCGTAGTTGGGGTAGCGCGCGAGGATGCGGCGCTGCCCGTTGATGAAGAGTTGATCCGTTGTGCAGTCCGCCGGAACCTCTGCCTGCATTATGCCGTCGCGATATGGCTTCCAGGATACGTTCAAAAGCTGCCCGCCGCTCACGACGACCGTTTCTCCCTTGTATGCCTGGTAGGTGATCGGCGCGGCCTTTTTGCCGGAATCCGCGCTTGTCAGAACGAGGGGAGCAGGCAGGTAATACGTGCCCGCCCGCAGATTGATCGTGACGGTTTTCTTTCCCGCGACAGGACGCGCCGCCTGCTGTGCTCGCGCCAGTGTGGCAAATGGTTTCGCCTGCGTGCCCGGCGCGGCATCATTTCCGTTCGGCGAAACGTAGAAATCCGCGCCGTTCGCCGGTGTCGCGCCGGTGAAAGGCGCTATGAACGCAAGACCGGCACAAAGGAGATAAAGGTGATTCATGTATTTCTATAGACCTGGAAGATAGCCGTCGCCGGCTTGCCGATTTAATCGAAACGGATTGCGATCGTGGCAGGCTTCAGTCCAGCTCCTGTGGCCGTTACTCTTACCACGCCGCGCTTTCCGGTAGAACGGATGATGGCCGCAAGCCGTCCGTTGAAGGCCCTGCGCTCATTGGACGCATCCGGCGTGTGGTCGTTCGGATCGCCGTTGCCAGTTCCGGCAATCAGGCCCGCGCCGCCGGAGATCGTGAACTGCACTTTGTCCGACGCAATCGGGACGAAGTTGTCGTTCTCATCGACGATAGACGCCTCGACGACACTCATATCCTCACCGTTGGCCGCCAATTTCGCAAGATCCGTCCTCAGTTCAATCCGGTAGGGTTTCCCAGCCGTCGCGACCTCATCGGTCGCCGTCAATCGGCCATCGGCTGCGTATCCTCTGGCAGTCAGGGTTCCCGGCTCGTAGACAGCGGTCCATTCGGCATGGCCATTCCGCGGACACGCTTTTCGTCCCAGGCTGACGCCGTTCAAGCTCAGTTCGACCGTGGGCGCATTTGAAAAAACGATGACCGAGATCGGCTTGCCTTCACGTCTGGGCCAGTTCCAATGCGGGGTGATATGAACGGCAGGATTATCTTGCCAGTTCGCTTTGTAATAGTAATAGACGTCCTTCGGAAAGCCGCACATATCGAGGATACCGAAGTGGCTGCTGATATTCGGCCAGCCGTACGGCGAAGGTTCGCCCTTGTAATCGAACCCCGTCCAGACGAAAGCCCCCGAAAGGTAGTCGTTCTCCGTGATCGGCTTCCAGGCATCCTCCGTCCGGCGGACCCAGTTGAGCCATTCCAGGGTGAAGTCGGTGTAGTTGCCGACGTAAGCATGCGCGGCATCATTCTCGTAGATGCCGCGATCCGAGACGGCGCTCGATGATTCCGTGAAGATCGTCGGCTGGTTGGGAAAATCATTGTGGAACTTTTCGAAGCTCTCGTTGAGGTAGTTGAAGCCCTGGATGTCTTCGACGAGGGAAATCCCCTTGCCCCAGTCCTTGTTCATCGCGCACGTCGCCAGCCGGCTCGGATCGAGAAGGCGGATGCGCGCGAGCATCTTTTTGAAGATCTCGGCTCCCGCGGCGGCGCCCTGCAGCGGCTCCTCGTTGCACAGAGACCAGGCAAAGATCGACGGGTGATTTCTGTCCCGAACGATCATGTCGTCCAGATCGGAAAGATCGTCTGCCTTCGTATTCTCATCATATGTATGGGGGACGTAAGTATCCCCCAGGTGCCGGTTTTCGTCGAGGACGAGCATCCCTAGCCGGTCGCAGGCGTCGAGCAGCTCGTTGTTGGGCGGATTGTGGGACATGCGCCAGGCGTTGGCGCCCATTTCCTGCATCTTCCTGACACGCCAGGATTGCAGGTTGTCCGGAAGCGCGATACCGATTCCAGCGAAATCCTGGTGGTTGCAGATGCCCTTGATTTTGATCGACTTCCCATTTAGGAAGAAGCCTTTGTCGGGATCAAACCGGACAGTTCGCACGCCGAACGCCGTCACGACGCGATCGACCGGCCGGCCGTCGACTTCCAGCGACGTCTCCAATTTGTAAAGGTTCGGCGTCTCCAGTGACCACAAGAGCGGATGGGGCAGCGAGATGCGGCTCTTCGATACCGCTGTCGCTCCTGCGCTGGTCGGCTCAGACGAGTTCGTTCGGAGTGAGGCGACAACCTTGCCGCCAGGGCTGAGAATTCGTTCGACAACTGCGTAAGTCCGGCTGCTGCTCCCAGAGTTCTTGAGCGTGATGTTCGTCTCGACAGTGGCCGAATCCGGGTTCGCCTCGCTCCCCACCGTTTTCGGAACGACCCAGACGCCCTCCGGCGCAATATGGAGCCGGTTGACGGATGTGAGCCACACATGCCGATAGATGCCGCCGCCTTCGTACCACCAACCCTCAGCCTTCGAGGGATCGACATGAACGGCGATCGTCAACGGCTCTCCCAGCCTGGCAAGCGATGAGAGATCGACATGGATAGGCAAGTAACCACTCGGGCGTCCTCCCACAAGCTTGCCGTTCACATAGATCTTCGCATCGCGATAGATACCGTCGAAGTCGAGCCAGTGATCTTTTTCCTGATCCCCTTTCGGTATGACGAACGTCTTTCGATACCATGCCGAAGGAGTAGGGAAGGACGCATGCTGCGGATCGAGGCCTTCCGTGAACGGCTGCTCGATAACATAGTCGTGCGGAACGTTTACAACTCGCCACGATGAGTCGTTATAAGCCGGCCGGGACGGATCGCCGCCGGCCTCAGGCGCCCGATAGAGACCGAGGGCGACGCCATCCCATATGTAGCCTCCACCGCCGGTGTTCTGAACCTGGACAAGCAAATGGTTCTCGCCGGCCGAGTTCCAGGCCGAATCGAGCGAGACATCGAAGGGTTGATCCCAGCCCTCGTGGCTCGCCAGACGTTTGCCGTTCAGGTAGACGACCGCGTTATCATCTACGCCGCGGAAGTGCAGCGTACGCCCTATGCCGGCGAGCGGCGGCAGCGTGGTCCGATACCAGACGTAGCCAGGCTGGTTGTTGAAAACGTCCTGTCCTAGCGTCGCCGGCTGCCACGTGTGCTTGCTCTCGTCGAGCCGCGATGCGCCCCCGATCTCGCCCGGCAAGGCCGGGGTCCAAGTCCAGTTCGCGACCAAGATTTTCTTGTCCAGCGTCGCCGTCGGGACTAACTTAAAACGCCAGCCGGCGTCCAGGCTCAGCCGCTGGCGTCCATTGTTCTGCTGCGCCGCCGCGGGAACAGCCATTCCCAGGCTGCCAGCAATCGTCAATGCCAGAAGCCGCGATGGCTGCGCGGGACGGCGGAGCCAACTACACTGCATACATCTCAATCCTTATGCCGGGGTAATACGCCACCAGCAGTCAACCGCCCAGGAGGCTGTGCCATGCGATGGCACAGCCTCCTGGGACAACATCCCCGAATCAATTCCCCAGACCTTTCAGCCCGGAGGGTTTGCTTGTTACCCACCGCCCGGAACATGGTTGTAGCGGTGTTGCACTGTCGTTATCCATGCACAAGGAAGTTCGGACTGGTATAAGTCGAAAAGCTGCCACTCCATCCATTGCCTCCGCCGCCACCAGCGACGTGATATATGTAAATGATCGACTGTGTTCCGGCCGGTTCTCCAGCGAGCAAGTTCGCTGGCGTGTCGAAGAACATATTCAACGACACGTTGCTATTGCCGGGAGAAATAGGTCCGCCAGTGTTATAGACAGACTTTGTCGTCGATAGTAGAAGCGTCCCGCTGGCGTAGGGGCCGGAGTAGTACATGACGTCTACAGTGATTCCGTAGCCGAAGTTACCGGTGGACGGAATGTTGTTGAAGGCGATATTGAGATTGACTTTGTCCGACACATCGTCGTACCATCCGCCGGGTTGTCCTGTATTGCTACCGGGGTGATATCCTATGGCGCCGAAGCTAGTAAGCGCAACGCTCTGAGCGTGCGCTTTGGAGCCCGAAAGAACCGCCATCAGGCCGAAGGCGAGGATGCCCACCATTTTCGATCCGAACCGAAGCTGCGCTGACATAGCATTTCTCCTTACTTGAGAGGACCTGGGGTGTGCCAGTTGTGTGAAATTTGCTGCTTTGCCATGTAATTGAACGGTAAATTACCGCTAATTCAACGGCATGGCGACGTTATATTAACATAGTGAGTAACGATTGTCAAGTTGTATAGCTTTTGTTCTCTGTAACACAATTTTATCAAAGGATATCCCTTCTATGAGATAGCTCCGGAAGGGCATGACGCCCAGGCTGTATACTCGAAATCAATAGTTTGGAGCCATGCTGACGCGCCTCACGTGAGGCGACATCCTCTGTCAGGAAAGTCTTTGCTCGGAGGGCTCAGGGACCTGGCGCCTCCGAGAACTGTCCCGCAACAGCTTGAACGACGAACGTAGCGGGGGCAAGGCCCGGCGCTTTGGCGGTGATGGTGATTTGTCCTGGTCGGTCGGCTCCAACAATGGTTAGACAGCGGCCGTTGAAGGCGCGCCGCTGGGCGGCCTTGTCCGGCGAGTGGTCGCTTGGGTCGCCATTGCCGACGCCTACGATCCGCCCTAGCCCAGTGACGGAAAACGTCACCAGGTTCGATGCCGTCGGCATGAAGTGTCCTTGAGCATCGACGACGGTTACAGCCACCGGAAGCACATCCTCGCCGTCGGCGAGGATCGCCGTGTCGTCCGCGCTGAGCCGCAGGGCAGCCGGAGCGCCGGCAGTCGCCACGGTGTCCGTCGCGATCAGCTTCCCAGCCTTGTCATAGGCTTTCACTACCAGAGTCCCCGGCGTGTAGGGAACGCTCCAGGAGACATGGCCGACGAACGGCACATCCTTTGCTCCCAGGCTCTTGCCGTTCAGGAAGAGTTCGACCCGCGAGCCATTGCTGAACGCCCAGACGTCGATCGGCTGCCCCTCTTTGCCCGGCCAGGTCCAGTGCGGCAGCAGATGCGCCATGGGGCGGCTGCTCCAGACGGCCTGATAGAAGTAGTAATTGTCCTTCGGAAAGCCACATAGGTCCATGATTCCGAAGTTAGAATTGATCGCGGGCCAGCGGTAGGGCATCGGTTCTCCCTTATAATCGAATCCAGTCCACACGAATGCGCCGGACATATATTCCCGCTCGGCGATCGGACGCCAGGCGTCCTCCGCCGTGGCGATCGAGATTCCGGTATTCATATCGTACGCGGTGGCATAGCCCTTCAAAGGATCGTTCTGGTAGATACCGCGGGTGGTGTTCGTGCTGGCCGATTCGCTTGCTATGCATGGTTGTTCGGGATGGGCAGCGTGGAACTTGTCATATTCCTCGGAGTTATAGTTGAAACCCTGAATGTCTTCCACACGGGAAATGCCGGCGCCGAAACCACCGTTCATGCCGGACATGATCGGACGCGTCGTATCCAGCCGCTGTGCCTCCCGCTTCAATTTTGAGAAGAGCCTGGCGCCGTCATCAGTACCCTGGATCCACTCTTCGTTGCAGAGCGACCAGAGGATGACGCTCGGGTGGTTACGGTCGCGCAGGATCATGCTGTCGAGATTGGCGAAGTCGTTGGCGGTAGTCCCGGCGCCTGCCTTCGTGGTCTCGACGTCGCCAAAGTGGCGGTTCTCGTCCATGACCAGCATGCCCAGCCTATCGCAAGCATCCAGCAACTCCGGATTCGGCGTATTGTGCGACATGCGCCAGGCATTGCTGCCCATTGCCTTAAGCTTCTTCACGCGCCAGTATTCAAGCCGATCGGGCACGGCATTGCCGATCCCGGCGAAGTCTTGATGGTTGCATGTGCCTTTGATTTTAAGGGGACGTCCGTTCAGGAAGAACCCATGGTTGGCGTCAAATCGAATCGTGCGAATTCCGAAGGATGTATTGACCGCATCGATCACCTTGCCGCTCAAGACGATCTCGGTGCGTACTTTGTAGAGCGTCGGCGTGTCCGGGGACCAGAGCCGCGGGTGCTTGACCGTAAGGCGTTGCGTGACGGCGCCTGCGTTGGTGGGCGCAGAAGTCGTCGCCACAACCCGGCCGGCGGCGTCCAAGAGGGTCGAGATCAGGGTCGCCTTTGCAGATGGGGTGGCGTTGGCGAGATCCGTCTTCACGACGACGGTTGCCGCCGCGGGAGTCTGTCCCGGCACGGGTTCCGGCAGGCTGGCCGTGACGAACGTGCCCCACGGCGCGACGTGCAGCCGATTGGCGACATTCAGCCAGACGTGCCGATAGATGCCGCCGCCCTCATACCACCATCCCTCGAATTGGGTCGGATCGACCAGTACCGCGAGCACGTTCTTACTACCGTAATGCGCTGCCTGAGAGATATCATAGCGGAAGCTGGTGTACCCACATGGATGCTCGCCAAGGAGCCGGCCGTTGAGGTAGACCTTTACATTGCGGTAGATGCCATCGAAGTCGATCCACACGCTCTTGCCCTGGTCGGCGACAGGAAGCGTGAACGTTCTGCGATACCACGATTTGTGTGGAATCAAGTTTGCGTGTGAGTTGTCGCCCTCCGCCGTCACCGGACCGTTGAGAACGTAGTCATGAGGAAGGTGGACGGTATCCCAGGCGGAATCGTTATAGCCCGGCTGGGAGGGTTCGCCGATACCTTGAGGCGCCCGGTAGAGACCCAGGGAGATATCTTTCCATATGTAGCCTTGACCACCGGTATTTTGAACCTGGACAAGCAGGTGGTTCTCTCCTGCCGGGTTCCAGGCCGAATCGAGCGAAACATCGAAAGGTTGATCCCAGCCCTCGTGGCTCATCAGACGTTTACCATTCAGGAAGACGACCGCGTTGTCGTCTACGCCGCGGAAGTGCAGTGTGCGCCGGGCGCCGGCGAGTGCTGGCAGCGTGGTGCGGTACCAGGCGTAGCCAGGCTGGTTGTTGAAAACGTCCTGTCCTAGCGTCGCCGGCTGCCATGTGTGCTTGCTCTCGTCGAGCAGTGGCGCATCGCCGGACTCGCCCGGCAAGGCCGGGGTCCAGGTCCAGTCCGTGACTGAGGTTTTCTTGTCCAGTGTTGCCGCCGGGACCAGCTTAAAGCGCCAGTCTGCGTCCATACGCAGTCGCTGCCGGTCGCCGCTCTGCTGGGCTGTTGCGGGGAGCGCCGGCAGGTATGCGCCAGTGAAAACGGTACCGAGCAGCATTAAACGAGATAATCGCCGCTCAGTATACAATCGTGTCGAAAACATTTAATCAAACTTTCCAGCGAAATATAATCCGGTTCGTGAACGTTACTCGAATGCGTATTCTGCCCAATCGAAGTAGGCGCTAGCCGTTGAATCATGGTGGTTGGACGTGGCGTACACGCCCAGGTAGACTCCCGTAAACCCGCCAGCGACTTCAGTGGAGAGATAGCGCGTCGAACCGGACGCGAGCGTCTTTTCGTCTCCGTTTCCTACCACGCAGCCAAAATGGTATTCCTCCGGAGTGGTGTTGATCGAGAGGACTACGGCGCCGTCTCCAACAGGCTCCTCGGCGACGATGGCCACCAGGTCGCCGATCCGCCGGCGAACCGCAACGGTTCGTTGTCCCGCATCGTTTCCCCGAATAAATATCTCGTAGTGATGTTCCTCATTCATGATCACTGCCAGACCGGCTTCTTCAAAGGCCGCCTGAGGATCGAACTCGACCCTCGCCGAGAACCGGCATTGGAAATGTTCCTGGCGGCGTCCGACAAACGCAGGCTGCGCAATGTCGTTCAGCGTGATCGCTGAGCACTTCAATGTCAGGCTGCCGGGACGCTCGGATAACGACCAATTATCAGGATTCGGATTGCGGCGGAAGTTCCAGGGCAGTGCGAGTGTATCCGTGTTGAAATCATCCCGGCTTGTGCCGTCCTGTTCCTGTTCGGAGGAGATCATAAACGAAGGCGCAAGCATCTCAAGGTCAACAGAACCCTGATTTCCTACGATCGGCCAGCCTTCGGCATCCCAGGTCACCGGGGCGAGAAACGTTTCGCGGCCGAGATGGTGGACATTCGGATATTTTGCAGAAATGCGGGTCGCGAGGAACACCGCCCACCATGAGCCGTCGTGCGCCTCGATAAGGTCGGCGTGCCCTGTCGATTGTATGGGATATCCGCCCCGGTCGCGATGTGTCAGGATCGGGTTGCGCGGGCATGACTCGTAAGGTCCCCAGGGGCTCTCACTGCGGGCGATAGTGACCATATGGCCTGGCTCAGTTCCGCCCTCCGCGAGCATCAAATAGTACAGCCCGTTGATTTTATATAGGTGCGGCGCTTCAGCATAACGTCCTCCGGAGCCGGTCCAAATGTGCTTGAGATCGCTTGTTAGCGCTCCCGTCTCGATATCGATGGTGGCCGTTCCGGCCGTGCATGAGAAATAGACGGTGCCGTCATCGTCGAACAAGAGCGACGGATCGATGGCCCAGAAAGAAGCTCCCTTTGATGTCACGAGAATGGGGTCGGACCAGCGGCCTTCGGCGCTGTTGGCGGTGACATAAAAATTCCCCATCCCCGAGACATTCGTCACCACCATGTAGAATGTGCCGTCATGCCATCGGATCGTAGGCGCAAAGATCCCTCCCGAACTGTCGGTCGTCTTGAGAGGAAGCTGGCTGTCCCGAGTCAGACAGTGGCCGACTTGCTGCCAGTGGACGAGATCTGTACTATGGAAGATCGGAACGCCGGGAAAGTACTCGAACGTGCTCGTGACGAGATAGTAATCACTGCCGGCACGGCAGATGCTGGGGTCCGGATGAAAGCCCGGAATAACGGGATTGCAGTATATCATGGTTGCGGGATTTGACTCTCCATCGCCGTCGCAGGCGTGGGGTGGACTGTATTGACAGATATTCTATATAAAGAGAAGCGTGGCCGCACATTTGAGCTAGTCACGAGAGCAGCCCGGCCGGCATCGCCTCTCGGATGCCGGCCGGGTCGTCACCTTAATCGGCAGGCAAAACGGAGATTTCAGCGGCGCACGTCCAACCGTCCTTGTTGACTGTTTGCAAGGAGGTGAAACGGAAGAATCGGGCGTGGACGGGTGAGAAAGTCACTTGCTGGAGCGAGGGGTTGTTCCGAATATTGGCGAATATACCCGATTCGATACCAGGCGCCCAGTTGACTCCATCTGTGCTTGTTTCAAAGCGGTACTTTTCCACGACCCCATTAGGCATTCTGTCCTGGCGCGGCAGATACGTGAACCCGGCAATGCGGTGCGATGTCCCCATGTCGACCGTGATAGAATGGGGCAGCTTCAGATCGCCATCCCAGCGTGTATGCCAGAATGTAGCGGGATTGCCGTCAATCGCATTGATTGCGGCATTATTACCGTGGGCGGTTTCTTCGCTGTCCACGCTAACGACCTTCCAAGCATTCGCCACCAAGCCCGCGAATTGCTTTTCCGCCACCAGACCGACTTGACCGTGAAGCTGCAAATTCGCGGCTTTCACGACACCACCGGACGGCATGGAAATAGGGGAGCTATAGAGAGCCGACTTGGCCGTTGGCGTCGTTCCATCAGTGGTGTAAACGATGGAAGAGCCATTGGCATTGCTCAGAGTGACGGAACCGTTTGAGGCGCGCTCTGAAATCTTAGGAGGCAGCATATCCGTCGTTTGCTTAAAGAGTCCGATTTCGGCAATGGCCGGCTCCATTCGGGAACCAGTAATGCGGATGCGCACCTGACCGGTCGTGACGGGAGACTTCAATCGCACAAGGCGTTTGTGTCCTATCGTTGTAACTTCGTCCGAATCAATGTGTTCGGCAGGTATCCACTCTGAACCGTTCCATATGTCAATGGCAAACGATTCGACTCTTTGGCCGCGATGATCCACCGCTTCCTGAAGCGAAACGACGTCAAATGTGACTTCCCTGGAAAGTTCCAGTGTCAACGCGGCACTAGTATGTCCGGGCGCGGCTTCCCACCAGGTGTCGATGTTTCCGTCCAGCACGGAAGAGGGGCCGTGGTTGGCGCTGCTTGTATCGGCGGTGACCTTTCCACCGGAGGCCAGATCTTTCGCGAAGGTTGTTTTCACGATGCGGCTCATCTGGCTCAACGCTGCCAACTGATCATCAGGTATCAGGCCACGATTGTCCGGAGAAAGATTCAAAATGAGATTTGAGTTACGGCCGATCGACCGGTAATAGGCGTCCACCAACTCCGAGGCGCTTCTGGGTTTCTTCCCTGGCGCCCAGAACCACGCGCCGTTGTCGAGAATGGTGAAATTCGTTTCCGCGGGAAACCACCAGAGGTGCGAACCGGGAGTGAGCTTAGCGCGGCTGCCAAGATCTCCGTACATGTCAGGCCAGGTGAATGCGTCGGGCGATACAGGCAGAGGAATGACACTCCACTCCGTGGTGCGTCCGTAGCCCCCTTCGTTGCCCACCCAGCGCACATCCGGGCCTTTGCCCATAATCACGGCATGTGGCTGTAAGTTGCGGATCAGGTCATACCAGGCGTTGTACGCGTAGGTTTCGTGGACGCTGGGGTCCGGGTTCGCGCCGTCGAACCAGACTTCGGCGATCGGACCAAATTCGGTCAGCAGTTCATAAAGCTGGTTCAGGAAGTAGCGGTTGTAGTCGTCTACCGTGTAGGTGTAGCTCTTAAAGCCTTTTGCCGGCGTGCGGCCTTGAGACGGATCGCTCTTGAATTTGGCCGGATCGGTGGGAATCACCGATGGGAGCTTTTCGCTTTCGTTTCCGTAGTATCCGGCCGGGTTCTTCGGATTTATCCGCAACTGATAGAGATCCGCGGGCGAAAGGTAAACCCCCAGCTTAAGTCCGTTGGCCTTGGCGGCTTTTGCGACCGCTTTTACAACGTCGCCCTTACCGTCGAGCCAGACACTCGATGCGACGGAATGCCGGGTGTAACGAGTTGGCCACAGACATAGTCCATCGTGATGTTTACAAACGAGAACGATCATTTTGCCGCCGGCGTCCTTGATTGCGCGGCACCACTGGTCGGCATCAAATGCCGTCGGATTGAAATCCGAGGGTTCCTCGTGACCCGTGCCCCACTCGACGTGGTTGAATGAGTTCGGGCCATAGTGGAGGAAAAATGTCGTCTCCAACCGCATCCAGGCCGTCTGGTTCGGACGTGGCAACACCTTTGCCGCCTTCTCCGCGATCACGGCGTCGGAGTCTCCCGGAGAGATCACCTGGAGCGTGGAGTAGGGGATGGCGGCCGGAGCTGCCCCGGCTGAATCTGTGTCAGCGGCAGCGGCTCGCGCGCCGATACCGCCTCCCACAACGGCTGCGGCACAGAGAAGAGACAGACATATTACACTGGCAGACATTCGCTTATCTTCTTTCGATCTTTTCTGAGATAGCAATCGCACGCAGAACGACCTGTATTAATGAAAAGTCGTAACAATACCATTTATTTATATGATGTATAAGTGCGTATTACTATTCTACTGCGGCTGTCCAAAATCGCATATGGACAATGAAGCGGATTTTATGGACTTTTCCGGTCACGGTGTAATCGTGATCACAGCGCTCTTGCTGATTGCTCCCTGCGTGGCCGTCACCGTGATCGTAGTATTGGCGCTCACTGCTTTCGGCGTAAAGCTGTACGAAGCGTGGCTTGCGTTTGCGGGGATGGTTACACTCGTTCCGGCCGGGATCGCGCTCCCATCGGAGCTCGATAGGGAGACCGCCACCCCAGTTGGACCGGCTACGCCAAGAAGTGAGACGGCCGCGGTGCCCTTGGTCCCGTTGCGTATCGATATTGGCGATACTGAGATGGCCGACAGGGTGGCTGCTTTTATGGTCAGCATGACCGCCTTGGACACAGAGCCGAGCGTCGCGGTCACTGTGGTGCTGGTGTCCGAAGTGATCGGGGCCGGGGTGAAGGAGTATGTAGCGCTGCTTGCGCCCGCCGCGATCGTGACGGCCGTTCCTGCCGGGATTGTAGTTCCGTTCGTGCTCACTAGGGCGACTTTGGCGCCGCTTGGGCCGGCCTTGCCGTTGAGCGTGACGATTGCGCTGGCTTTTGCGCCGCCGTAAACCGGGTTGGGACCGATGGAAAGAGCCCCGAGGGCTGCAGGGGTGACCGTCAAAGCGGCCGTCTTGGACACGCCGCCGGATGAGGCGGTGAGGGTGACCGGCGTGGAGCTGTCGACCCCATTGGGGGCGATCACGACCGATGCGGATGTGGCTCCGGCGGGGACGGTAACTTGTGTGGCGGGGACGGCGGCCGGGTTGCTGCCGGCAATCGTGACCGTCTGTCCTCCGGCAGGAGCGGCAGTGGCGAGCTTGATCGCGCCAGTGACTTTCCCGCCACCGCTTATTGTGGTAGGGGATAGTGTGAAGGAGGTGAGTGGAACGCCGATGATGGTGAATGTTAACGCATTGGATGTCAGGCCTCGAGCGTTCGAAACCGTGACGCTGGCGGATCCGGCCGAAGTAAGGTTGCCGGCGGGAACAGTGGCCGTCAACTGCGTCGGCGACATCGTCAAGCGGGAGAGCGCCGAGCCGTTCCACAGAACCTGGGAATTGGCGTTGAACCCGCTTCCGTTCACCGTGAGTGTCATGGTGGCGCTGCCGGAATTGGCTGACGATGGGCTCAGAGACGTGAGCGACGCCGCAGCCGCAGGAACCACGAACAGAGTGATCGAGGAGGCGGGCACCGTGAGATTGATCACACCCGAAGTCACCGCCACGTCCGGCTGATGGACGATGGCTGGAGAGCTCACCTGCCACACCTTCGCCGGCGAGGCCGACTTGAAGTTCGCAATGTTGAGGCTGACAGGGGTCGTTCCCGTGAGCGTCTTGTTGATCACCATGATCGTCAGCGCGCCGTCGCTGCTGCGGATGGCGGCGAAGCTCGACAGGTTGTCCGGATTGACCACGGTCGCGCCCACGCTCGTGTCGCCAAAGGTCGACTTGTTCCCATCGTAGTTGGTGTAGAGCTTGAAGGCCTCATAGCTGGGGCTGGCCGGAACGCCCCAGCGTGTGGCAATGTCCAGACCCTCGCGTCCGAAGATACCCAGCTCGTCCGCCATGGTGGTCGCGCCGTTCATGGTATTGTCGCCGCCCCAGCTGTATTCGGTGATGGCCGTCTTAGTGCCTGGATAATACGTATTGATCCAGTCCTTCAGGTGCGGGATCGCGTAAATCTTGGTGTTCATCCAGCTTTCGGAGGTGTAGTTACGATCCCAGAGCTGGCGCGTCGCTCGGTTGCGGAGCAACTGAGTGGCTGTGCTATTGTCGCCGCCGCCGTCCGTCCCCTGTGGGTAGAAGTGGATGCTCAGGTAGTCCAGAGGGCGGATCCCTGTCGCCTGCGTGTACGCATTCAACTGCTGCAGAATGTATGGGTAGACATCCATGTTTCCATGAGACGAGCGGTCGGTTCCCTGGCCCTTTTGAGCATCATAGCCACTGGTGAAACAACCTGTCCAGTTCCACACTTCCAGACCGATGACTTTGGCGGTCGGGTCGGCGGCTTTGACGGCCGCGCCGTAGGTCTTGGTGTAGCCCAGCATCTCGTCGATGGATGCGCCGATCGGGTGCGCATCGCGATGTGTGGCATGCCAGGCATCGACTTCATTGTCTAGAATGTAGAACTTGACGCCGCCGCTCGCGGCTGTGCCGAACGTGTTGACCAGTCGGGTGAGGTCCGGCTTGACGAAGTTAACGTCCGACGGAACGAACGCATCATTGGGGTCGTTGCCGGTCACCTGCGAGCCGTTGGCGAGGACGCCATTTCCGGCGTCCGGCCACCAGGGATCGGTGGACTGCTGAGCCCCGTATTTGGCGACGGAGAAACTTGCGAGATGTTCTCCATTGGGACCGAGTTTGGCCACCCAGCCCATTGTCGGTATGGTCAATATGGGTTCGGCGTTTGCGGACTTAGTGCTGGTGACGAAGCTGTCTTCGTCGGCTCCGGGCACGGTAGAGCTTCCCCCAAGGCTTTCGAAGAACCAGTCGGCCGCGTGATTGCCCGCGTTGGTCTTCCAGTTGTAGGTGGAATTAATATTGCCGCCGCCGCGGTTTGCCTTGAGGTTCATGTCCTGTATCTGTGCTGTGCTGGCCCAGTTTAGGCCATAGATATAGGGGCTGATCGGATGGATGCTGGAGGCGGCGTCGATGGACACGTTTCCGAACGGCAGTCCGACGAGCGAGATGTCGTCGAGATAGAACGTGGCCTGAGATGTCCCGGTGCGGTCCTGGATGTAGAATCCGTCCATGTCGGTGACGTTGGCCAGACCGAGCGACGATAGCGGGATGGTGATCTGCTGCCATCCGCTGGTCAGAGCGGCGAGTTGGTAGCCGGCTTGCCCGCTGCCGTTACGATCCCCAGCCACCTGGAGGAGTTGCCCTCCCGTCGGTCCACCGTTGATCCAGAATCTAAGGCTGGTATAGGGCGATGTGTCGATGGGGTTGGAATGCAGGTAAAACGCTGCCCAGGCGCCCGCGGTGACGGAGATGGAGTCGGCTCCTGCATGGACGGGACTGGTATTGCTCAGATTGGTCGTGGCCCAGCTCCAGTTTTGCCAGCTGTTCTGGAGCGAGTCGGTGTAGATGGCCATGTCCTGTGCTCGCGCGGCCTGCCCTGCCACAAACATCGCGGGGACGGCCAGCCACGGGACTAGGCATGTCCTGAAGCGTGAAAAAGAATGCGTTAATAACATTAACAATATTCCCCTTTTGTCACCATATTAGTGACATATTGCCGGTCAATGCCCGAACGGAACAGCGAGGCACATGTATGCGACACCTCGTGTCCCGGCCAGGCTCGTTTCAGTCGATAGGTCTATCTGGCAGGCGGGCTTACTGGAACTTCCACTGCTGGTGCGTGCCCTCGCCCGCAGACCACTGGTCGACTTTTGCGCCATTTGCGGTACTGGCGCCGTACACTTCCAGAACCTTTCCGCTGTTGACGTTCTTCAAGTTGTAGATGCCCGGGGCAGCGGGGCATACGACCCATTGCTGGTTCGCTTGACCGCTCGACGTCCACTGGTCAACCACCGCGCCATTCGAACCGGACCATCCGTTGACCTCGAGGGCCTTTCCGCTGAAGACGTTGGTCAGCTTGACGACGTTGTTGCCCAGGTTGGTGAGTGTCCACTTCTGGTTGTTGCCACCGTTGATGGTATAGATATCCATCTGTGTGCCGTCGGTCTGGGACCAGCTCGGATCGTCGAGGGCCTTGCCGCTCTGGATGCCGACAATAGTGTAGGTTCCGTTCGGGATCAGGGTGTTGCTCGAAGGCGGAAGCGCCAAGCCGCCCGTCAGAGCGCTGATCTGCACCTGGTCCTGAACGGCGCCCGTGGTCCAGTCGAAGAGCTGCCCTGACGTATCCCAGCAGATGGGATGCATGCCATGGTGGTGGGCGGAAGCCACCAGATACTTATCCCAGTATGTGCATGAGGCGCGATTGAGGCTCTTGTCCGGTTCCGACAGGCCGCCTCTGGGCTCGGCGCGGCATTCGCCGATGATCACTGGGACGCCCTTGCTGGTGAATTTGTCCTGCATCTTCTGGAATTCAGCGTCCATGTAACTCTCTTCGGCCCAGGTCGCGTTGCGAGAGGGATTGGTGGTGGAGTGATAGCCCTGCCCCCAGAAGTAGAACATGGCGCCCCACGACGCATCGCCATCCATCAATGTGAACTGATAGGGTGTGTAGTAGTGGATCTCCACTATCAGGTGGCCCGGAGTCGAGTCTGACGGCAACGAGTTCATCAGGTTGTAGGTCTGGTCGATGTCGGTGCTCGGTCCCTGGACCACCAGCCACCGAGAGCTGTTGTTGCCGCCCTTGCTGCGAACCACATTGACGAACGTCTGATAGTAGGACATCAGCTCGGACATCTTGGCGGAGTTGTCGACGGGTGGTTCGTTGGCGGCGGCAAAGAGCAAATGGTTGTCGTAACCGGCAAAAGTCGTCGCGATCTGTCCCCAGTACGAATTCATCTTGTCATTGATCGCGGACTTGTAGGTGCCCGTGAGATTACTGTCGAGCCAGCCGCCGTCCCAGCGATCGTTAACAATGACGTACAGACCCCGGGCGTAGCACCAGTCGACCAGTTGCTTGACCTGCGCCATGTAGGCGCTATCGATCTGGTGCGTGCTCTGGTTGGCGTGCGTGTCCCAGGCACAGGGGATGCGGATCGTATTGAACCCGGCATTGGCGACTGAGTTGATCAGCGCCTGGGTGGGCTGGGGACTCCAGCAGCCAACACCGCAGGTCGCCTCCATCGTATTGCCGAGATTCCACCCATAACTGGGGGTGGGCAACTGGGCGAACGCGACAGTCGAAAGCGTAGTTAAAGTTGCTATTATAGCAATTATAATTTTTATTATTTGACTCATCTATTCCTGACCTCGTTGTTCTTGCTTGGTGGTGTTGTGGGTTTCGAGTACTCCGATTGCGGGAGAGTTTTCATATCTGGGATTGGGTGAATACCTCCTTTTCATTCTCGCCAATGTGGGATTCCCGCCGCTCGTGCCGGATGCTATTCTGGCTCCGTCTGTTGCGCCGGTTCCGAATCCCGGCCTATGGCCCGGCGATTCGCGAGGCGGAAGAGCCGCCTCGCGAATGGGACTTGCCATGGCGCAAGCTACCAGCTCACTGAGTCGACATAGCAGGTGCCGGTCCACGCGGCGCTAGTAGTGAACTGAATGCCAAGCTGCTGCGCCGGGGTGACTACATTCGACGTTAAGCTCACTGTGATGGTGTTCCAGGCATTCGTCTTGAGTTTAGCGATTGCCTGCCGGCTGCCCGTCAAGGCTCCGTCGTGGTCCCGCACGAACGGCTGGATCGCGCTGATCTTGCTGCCCTTCGGGATCCAGACATGGAACGTGACCGCCTTGCCGGCAGGCAAGGACGGCGCGGCGATAGTGATTGATGACGTTCCGGCCGGCCCGTTGAAGCTGACCGCAAGCGACTGCGCACCGACATATTTCTGAGCCTTCGAGGTTGCGATGCCCGCGATCGGCGCCCCTCCAGCCGCCCACGACTGCGCGCCGAGCTCGAAGCAGTACTGCGCTCCGTCGCCACCCGGAGGGGGAAGCGTCGACTTTCCAAGCAGCGCATCGATCTGGGTCTGGTCCTTGACGGCCCCGGTGGTCCAGTCGAAGATTTGCCCAGGTGTGTCCCAGCAAATGGGATACATGCCATAGCTGTGGGCGGAATCCACAACGTACTTGTTCCAGTATGTTGCCGAGGCGCGATTGAGGCTCTTATCCGGCTCCGATAGGCCGCCTCTGGGCTCGGCGCGCCATTCGCCGATGATTACCGGGATGCCCTTACTGGTGAACTTGACATACATCTTCTGGAATGCGGCGTCGACCGTGGATTCTTCGCCCCAGGTCGCGTTGCGGGTGGTATTGGTGGCGGAATGATAGCCCTGCCCCCAGAAGTGGAACATTTTGCCCCACGACGCATCGCTTTCCATCAGGCAGAATTGGTAGGGTGTGTAGAAGTGGATCTCCACCATCAGACGGTCTGGTGTCGGGTCTATCGGCAACGAGTTCATCAGGGTGTCGGTCTTGTCGATATCGGCGCTCGCTCCCTGGACGACCAACCAGCGAGAGCTGTTGTTTCCACCCTTGGCGCGAACAGCATCGACGAAGGTCTGATAGTAGGACATTAGCTCGGACATCTGTGCGGCCTTGTCGACGTTCGGTTCGTTGGCCGCGGCGAACAGCAGATGGTTGTCGTAACCGGCAAAGGTAGTCGCGATCTGTGTCCAGTACGATTTCATCTTCGCGTCTATTGTGGCGTTCACGGTTCCGGTGAGTTTGTTTTCCAGCCAGCCGCCGTCCCAGTGATCGTTGACGATGACGTACAGGCCGCGGGCGTAGCACCAATCGACCACCTGTTTGACCTGCGTCATATAGGCGGCATCAATCTGGTATGTGGTCTTGTCGGCATGACTGTCCCAGGCACAGGGGATTCGGACGGTGTTGAAGCCGGCCTTGGCGACTGAGTTGATTAGCGCCTGTGTCGGCTGGGGTCCCCAGCAGCCGACGCCGCAGGGGGGCTCCATGGTGTTGCCGAGATTCCAACCGTAGGTGGGCTTGGGCAACTGGGCGTGCGCGGTCGTTGAAGGGGTGAACAGAGATGCTATGGCGACAATGAAAACATTCACTCGTTTGTTTGTAGATCCGTTTATCAATGACTTTCCTTTGTGAGTGCGTAGATCTTTCCGAGCCGTCGCGCGTTGGCGCGTGATTTAGGACCCGGGCAACAGGTAATTCACGATCTGATGCTTGCCGCGCAATGACTTGAGATATCCGTGCAGGAACATTTGTATCTCGGCCTCCTCAAAGCTCTTTTGCGCGGCCGCATACAGTCCGTTCTCGGCCTGGGGATGGCTCGATCTCGTCGATACGGCCTTGATGAGATGGAAGCCGTAGTCAGATTTGACAGCACTTGAGGTGACGTCGCCCGATTTGAGCGCCTTCGCCGCCGCGAATACGTTCGGTCCAAAGGCACAGTTGGATTGCAGGATGATCCCGAGGTCGCCGCCGGCCTTCCTGGAGGCAGGATCTTCGGAGTATTGCCTAGCCAGATCCTCGAACGTCCTGCCGCTTCGTAGCCTCTGCTCGATTTTTGCCGCAATGGCGCGCGCATCCGATTCGGTATGGGGCCTGGCGCCTGATATGCGCGCCGCCGCCTCGCCTCGAGTCAAGATGAGGATATGTTTGGCATGCACCGAGGCCTGCGGCCCCATCGATTTCACAAGCAGCTTACCGGCGAGTAGCCGGTACATCTGAGACGTTCGAAACTCGGCCATAGTCTCATGGCGCCGGTTGAGGAGATCATTGAGCGTTCTCGGCTTGATGTTGCTGCGTATTTCACTCAGGGCGGCATCGACTTCGTCGGGCGCGACCACGACATTCTGCTTGGTGGCCTCGTGTTGCACCACGACGTTGGTGATCATATCGTCCAGCGCAGGCGGTCCGGCGAGCCGCGTTGCCAGGTCTGATACCTGAGATACCGTGATGTTCCGGCCGTTCGCGGACGCTGCGATTCCGGGCGGCCCCGACGTGTGCTGCCCGAGATAGGTCTTGACGGTAGCCTGCTTTTGAAGTGACTGCACATATCTCGGAGCGTAGATCTTGAACTGCCCCTCCCTCATCCGTGCCGTTGCCACGGAATACAGCTCGTTCTCAGACGTCGCGTGCTTCTCGGCGGAGCTGACAACCTGCAGAAAATGGTATCCGAATGAGCTAGGAATGGGCGGCACGGTCACCTTACCGGGCTTGAGTGCGAACATGGCGCGAAGCAAGGCCGGTTGAGCGCATAACATTTGGGCGGAGAAATCGCTGGCTGAATTCGGAATATCGGCTACGACGCCGATATCGCCGCCTTTTTGTTTGTTTGCGGCGTCGTCGGAGTACCGCTTCGCGAGATCCTCGAATCCGGTTCCGGCTTTCAAGCCCTGCTCTATTGCTGCAACGATCGCTTTCGCCTCGGCCGCGCTATGCATCGAATCTCCCTGGCTAGGCGCGACGCGTTGAGGCCGAACCCGTACCAGGATCTCGCGGACGTGGCGCATCTTCACATGTGGCAGGAGGCTCGATGCGAGTCTTTCGGCTTCCATTTCGATCCGCAGGTTTTCGCGCATAGCGTCGAGAGACATATGCTGCTGTTTCAGCGCATCCTCGAGGATCCGAGGCTTCATCATGGCGCGCACATTGGCGACCCGGGCATCTATGTCTGCTTGGGAGACCGCAATGTTGTCCTTCCGTGCCTCCTGGTCGATCAAGGCATTGCCAATCAGTTGCTCGAGTATCACCGGACCGGACTTACGCATGGCCACATCGGCGACGTTCGACAGTAAGATGTTTTCGCCATCGACAGTCGCCGCTACCTCGGAAAGGGCGGTGCCCTCTGAGCGAATGGATGCGGCGTGCGGCCCGGCGAGGAACCTGTGCTTAATGAGGGCGCCGGCGGCCGCGACGGCACATAGCGATGCGGAGGCAATTACTGCGGATCGCGCGGCCAAGGTTGTATTTCTCAACGATACTAATCCCATCGGTTTCGGCTGCCGATCATCATTGCGGAGATGTACGGAACGGATGCGCGGCGCTTGCAAATGGAAATCCCAAGCGCCTCGCGAGGATCATATCCGGTGCAATTACCGGTTAAAGATAGTTGCGCCAGAAGTTAGGCATCTCGGGTATTCAGGCCGCTAATTATGGCCCCAGCTGCCCCAGAAACTATTAGTGGTAAACTGCTGCCATCCATTGGTCGATGTCGGTTCGACTCCAAAGGATACTTCCCGCAGAGTGTTGTTGTGCAACTTACCAGCCTGGGAGGCCCACTTGAAGTAAGCGTTACAATCTTCGTTACCGCTATCTCGCATGCTGCCCGGGCTAAAAATAAGCACGTTGTTAGAGCCGTTACTCGCTTGCCATACAGATGAGTAAAATCTGCCCCCAATGGTTTGATTGGAAGCGATTTGAGTTCCCCAGTTTCCACTATTGGTGGAATGCTCAACGACGATGAGCTCGTCTTGTTGGTTAGCCGTCCACATGTCATACATGTAGGTATATAGGTTGGTGCCCGATGTTGGAGGGCTTACGTTAAAGCCGGATACGAACCAGTTGCTGTAAATATCCTGGTTAATAACCTGTGATTGTACATGGGGATAGCCTTTAGTGCCACCACCTGTGTAGCTTGCGGCCGAAGCCCAGTTATTGGCGTTGTTAGCGTACAACATGCAGGAAGCCGAAGAGCCCCACTCATCCTGGTAAACGCTCCACGATCCGAAGTTAAATTGGGCCCACTGCCCGCTGGCAGAGTAGGTCCAGGCATGCGCCGGCGCTGCCATGGTCACCATGGCAGCCATGGCGGAAACCGCCCCAGCAACAGACCGCAAATTCATCTTCAACATCACTGTCCTCCTTGGATCTTCGAAACAACGGCTCCGGCTAATTCCGGAACACCGCACCTTGAAATTTCGTACTGTATAGCATTGCTAGTGATTCAGCGCATGTGCGTGCTATCACTTCGAGCCAGTCTTCAGGCCACACGCCCCAAGCGCCGCCTGTATCAGACATGGCTCCACGCCGCGAAGTTGATCATCATTCAAACTGATCTATATAGCTACGATGATTAATAAACCTTATATGAAATTGTGATGCAAATCATCATAAATGCCTTTCGCTGTGCGCGTCGTGAAGAACGAGAGCCCGTATAGTATTGCATTCAGAAGAAGCAAGGCTCGCCTGAGATGAGCGTCGATATCCACGAACAGCGCTCGGAATCACACCATAACGTCTGAGAAAACGCATCCGAAACTGGTCTAAGGACTGATATCCGATGTCCCCGGCAATGGCATAGATAGGCCGGTTGGTGGCCAGAATCTGTGATAACGCATAGCCCATTCGCACGTCGAAGACCAATCTTGCAAACGTGGCGCCTTGATCGGCAAGCATTTCGCGTAAGCGATAGACCGCTAAACCGAGACTGGCTGCGACTTCGTGAGCATGCCACTCGTGGGTCGGAGCAGCCTCCAGAATGCTCCGGACATGATATGCCCACGAACTGGCCGGATGGGCGCAGACTGTTCCGACTTTTATTTCGATCCGGTGCACGACATCCCGCATGCTTTGAAGCGCGTCAGCGTCCGTCTGGCTTGTCGGCGTTTTAATTGATTCGATGGTACGGTTGATACTATCTCGAAACGTGGGTTCGGCGACGTCAACCGAATGGGGGAGCCATCCTGACTCCACCATCTCCTCTTGATACACATTCCTGTCAATTGCGGCGGGGCAGGGCATCAGCCACTCTGCGACAAACTCCGATCCGTCCTTCGGTCGGTATACAATGTCGAAAGGAACGCCGGCGGGAATGACAATGGCTTGTCCATCACAAGCGCTGTGCCGATTTCCATCCCGTATGAGTTCGAGCGTGCCGCGCCGCACAATCACAATCGTCGTGCGGCCGGAAATGACTTGAGGCAGAATGATTGCCCGTCGCAATACGACCTTGGCGACAGAACCTACTGATGGGCGGCTTTCAATAGTGCGTTTCATGGCGCGATGCTTGCATTCGGATGGGCTTCAGTGATGTTGAGCAGGTGGTGGCCCGCCGCCAAGATGTGGTTTATACTTTACATCGACGCGCAAGAGTTTCCCATCGCCATCAAATGCAAGCACAACTTTATCCGTGGAGCCCGCAGCTTTGGGATAGGTCCAAACGGACTTTGTTCGGTGCGCGAGCATGCGGCTGAGGGAAAGAAACTTTGTGTGATCGGCCGTCGAAATTGTGCTGTAGGCATCCTGAGATCGCTGCCCAAGTTTATCCACCTGAGCCTCGATCTCACTCCAATCCTTCGCCGTCTTGTTTTCGAACAACCGGTTCGCCGATTGGCTTTCGGGCTTTCCCACCTGCGCCAAAACGTCCTGTTGTGTCGAACCGACCTGCAGCGCATTGAACGGTGGGGGCAACGATTGCTGAACGGCGCCAGCGCCACCTCCTGCCTTCGAGCTTGCATAGTATGTGCCGCCTGCGGTGATCGCTGCCAGAACGAGCACTGAGGCAATGAATGTCGATCTTTTCGATATCATGATTGGATCAGTCGAGGGATGCGGCCCGAAGGAGCGCAGGCAATACAAAACCGTGACGATTACGAGGAAAGTCGGCTGGATCCCCGGGGGCAGGGCGCTATTCCCCGAACCCCTTGCGGTCATTTCTTGGATTTGAATTTCTCTTCCATCTGCCTCGCGTAGGCTTCGCCTCTCGCCCTCTCGGCATCCGCCTGGGCCTGAGCCTCGGCTTGCCGCTCGGGTGGCACAGTCGTGCTGATTTGTGAATTGACGGCCGCTGCATTAGGCTGTGATTTCGCATCCGGATCTGCAGCTGGTTGGCTGCTGCAACCTGCGAGCGGAAGGATCACAAGCGCGATCGCCAAATATTTCGCTAACTTCATCTTATTGCACTTTCGCCGACGAGTTCCCAGACAGAGAACCGCAAGACATGAACAGTGAGCGATTAACAAAACCGCAGAGATCGCAGCTCAATTTCCATTCACTGTTCAACCAACGTAATCGACCAGGGAACCTTGGTGATCAGCCCTTGACAGGCATCTCTACCAGGGGTTAGCGCAAGTAGTCGCCTTAGGATCGCTAGCGCTTACGCAGATATTCGTGAACCACTTCAACCTGCCTTTGGCGAATGACTTCACATGCCCGTCAGTAAAGAGCATGTTGCTTTGACCTGCATGGCGATATCGTGGATACATATTTCCTGCCCCCCAGTTCTGCGCCGTCTCGTCTTTGTCGTGGGCGAAAGAATTATCAGCGCCTCTCGTCTTGTCATTCGCAAGGTTGGACACCCAGTACCACTCGTCGGCACTGCCGGCGGTTACCCAGTTCCAGTTTGCATTGCCGTTAGCTCCTGCCTCGTACACCAGGAGATGATCGGAAGGAGACTCAATACTTGCTAAAGCAACAGAGGTAGTATAGGCAATCGTATTGGGAAGCACGCCATACTGGTTTGTCTGGTTAATCGGGGCCGCTGAACTTGGACAGCGCCAGATGGCTCCTGTGTAAAAACCATTTTTATTGGCAGAATCGCCGGCTTTCACGTACGGACCGACCGCCCATGTCCAGTCGTAGTTATCGAACTGGGCCAATGGGAAATTCTCGTCGTAATCCTGAATGTACTGAAGGATGGCCAGGCCGATCTGCTTCTGATTGCTGGCACAAGTCGTCTGTCGCGCCTTGTCGCGCACTTTGGCGAATACCGGGAATAGAATGGCAGCAAGAATCGCGATAATAGCGATGACTACGAGTAATTCAATGAGAGTAAATCCGATAAAATTCGATTGTTTCTTCACGTAACTGTCTCCTTACAAAACAAAAATATAAAGCAGAATACCAATAAAGCCGGCTTTTGATGCCGGGAGATCAATACCCTGCCACAACATACGATTGGATTTGTTAGGTTGCAATGATGTACCTAGTTCATCAAATCCATTCCGAGTATATCATGGATGTCCTGGCTTGTCAACGCCTTTATGAAATTTACAAACTGCAATCTAAGCACATTACTGGAGATATACTCAAGAATATGTTTCTCTTAGTCCTTCAGTGCCTATGCCACGATACAACTACCTCAATGATGACAGCGAGTTGTCTCTACTTGGTTTTAAGAAATACGTAATTTTATGGATATAAAAACATTCAGATTTGTACATATATGGATAAAGCGTGGCGCGATAGGGGATCATCACAGATGCTTGACCTGCCGTTCCGTCGAGGCCCGAAGCGCCAGGGTGACCGGAACGACAATCCTGCACTCCGACAATGGCGCGCCCTGAATCATGGCGTCGAGTCGTTCCACCGCAATGCGCGCGATTTCGCTAAAAGGCTGACATACGGTGGTTAGCCCGCCGCATAGGGTCTTTGTGATGGGAAGCCCGTTAAATCCGGTGACAGCTAGATCTTCAGGCACTCGGAGACCGCGTGCCCATGCCAGTTCGATCACATACTTGGCGAGTATATCTTCGACTGTCACAATGGCCGTGGGGCGATTGTGCAGTTGCAGCCATCGTTCGAGCACTGGCGCAATCCCTTCCGGGGTCCAGTTGTCGTCCTTCATGCCAGTCCACTCGATCTCCGGATCATACGCGATTCCCGCCGTGGCCAGCCCCTCGCGATAGCCGGAGGTGCGGTCCATGAAGTCTGAAGTCCTTGCCGACCCAAGGAAAGCGATCCTCGTATGTCCGCTATTCGCCAGGTAATGCACGAGATCGCGGATGCCGCTGACGTTATCCGCCACCACATATCCAGCGCCGTCCGGCACCCTCCGCGACAGCAGCGAGATCACCGGCAGACCTGCGGCCGCGGCGAAGCGCAACTGCTCGTGGTTCGGCGGCGGCGACATCCATAGGAGACCGTCGATTTGTCCGTTCAGGAAGTCAGAGCCGGTCCGGCTTCGTGCCCTGTATTGCCAGTCCGTATAAAGAAGTACATCGTATCCTGCGCGAGCTGCAGATCGGTTAATCGCTCCGAGCATTGGAGCAATGATTGAGCTCTCAACATTATGCTCCAAGTCATAAATCCCGTACGTCACAAGGCCAAGCGTGTGCGTGCGCCGATGGCGGATCGAGCGGATCAGAGCGCTTGGCGTGAAATATAGCTCCTTCATTGCGTCTTCGATACGAAGTCGCGTCTCTTGACCCATCCGCCCCTTATCATTAAGATAATTGGAAATGGTGGATGTGGATACACCTGCATGGCGAGCCACGTCCGTGATAGTGACTCGCTGTTTAACAGTGGGCTCTGCCTGCGGGCTCGGGGGCTCCACGTTCGACGGCGGTGCATTGAGAATCCAATTGCCGACAGCTTGTGCGCTTACGGACAGTTCACGTGCTATCTGGCGGTTCGATTTACCTTCAGCCTGCAGTTCCAGAGCACGATCCCGAATGGCCTGCGAATATTTGTTTGGACGGACGTTAAGGGAATATCGCCGGCCGCACGACATACACTTGTATCGCTGGGCGCCGGCCGCCATGCCGGCCTTGACTTGCTTATCCTGGCGTCCGCAATTCGGGCACTCAATATTCATGCGCCCTCCCCTAAATGCTGCATCTCACTCGATTACTTCTCATTATTGTTCATTCTACCAAGCCAAAGCCAATTGTGCTACATGCCAATTTGATGATGTCGTTGCGGAATAGTACACAAAATCGACGCTTCTTCCCATAGGCTTATGTCATCGGAACCTGTAAAATGGAGCCACCCAGCATTCGGGCCGATATTGCCAGCTATTACTTCCCATCAGGTTGAGCCGACACTACTCTCATTAAGGAATCTCAATGTCTTTATCTCGTCGTACATTTTTGCTGCGCGGCGGCGGCCGGCCTTGACTCCCCCTGGAGGCTCTCCGGCGAGGCGGAAGCCGCCAGTTTTGGTGAGCATTCTTCCCGACCTGGGAATCGCTGGAGCAGTATCGCACTCCAGAATGGTTTCGTGACGCCAAGTGCGGCATCTGGGCGCACTGGTGACCTCACCAGTGCCGGCCAGCTCAGGGAGACTGGTATGCCAGCGGCATTCCCGATCCCGACGAACTCGCGTTCCTTACCGATTTTACCAAGCAGATAAGCGCGAATGGACGGGGCGTCTATGGCATTCGAGATGCTCCCATGTGATGCTACGCCTCCGTTAGACCGGTGATTGCCGGGGATCGCATCACGCAGTTCACCGCATACGGCACCGTGTCGACGCTCACGGCGACTGCCGGCGCGTTTAGCCTCGAAAGTGCTCCGGAAAGGGTGTTAGTTTGACGTCTACGGCCATTGGCCAAGCAAAATTATATCGTGAGCTATAAGCTCGGCCGGCGGACATCAAGTCCGCCGGCCGGATGAGTCATCCCGAATTTTGGGATGGCTCATTTTGTTTTTCCGTTATTGTTGAGACATAAAAAATCGCTCTTGTTGAGACATAAAAAGAGACCATCTTCGGTAAGTATTTTTTGCCCAAAAC
>Ga0105237_10000030_pt1 | contig 197884 bp, 173 predicted proteins | sample KBSC24metaG_FD_81520 | JGI IMG/M metagenome (GOLD analysis project Ga0105237, IMG submission 81520) | Corn rhizosphere microbial communities from Kellogg Biological Station, Michigan, USA - KBS C2-4 metaG | ecosystem: Host-associated > Plants > Roots > Rhizosphere > Soil | place: Michigan...
GCTCCTCGTCGCTCTGATCGGTGTTGTCGCCATCACCGCCATGCGCTTCCTCGGCGGAACCGCTTCCAACAAGTTGAACACGGTCGCCGGCAACGTCGCGAACAGCCAGTAGTCGAGATCTCTTTCTCGTCCACAAATCGAAAAGCCTCCTCGTCCAAATGGACGGGGAGGCTTTTCGGCGTTGATAGGCATATCACCCTTACCGGCGTCTCTGCCGCTCCTTCTGAAGGAATGCTTTTGTGGGAGGAGGGCTGTGGGAGCAGGGCTCCGTCCCTGCTCGTTCCGGGATCTTATTTCCCATTATCCCTGACCGTCTGCCTCTCCATTAGCCCTCCCTAATGATGTGTCGCGCTCCCATACGCAGGTCTTTCTCCTTCAGGCGGCGAATGCTGCCTCACGGCCGGGCGGTGTTGCCGGCGGCTGAACTACCGGAGGCGCAAGCATGCCTATACGCAATGTGATTTCGACCCTGGACTCCTCAGGCCAGGAAGTCATGGGGCCGGACATCATTCTGTACCACTACCCCAGCAACGATATCGTCAGCGGCTCGCTGCTCACAGTCGAGAGCAACCATTTTTGCGTCCTGAAGTCTCGCGGGGCGATCCTCAATGTCTATGAGACAGGGCAGTATCCCGTTGAGACCCCGCAGCATCCGCTTTTCGGCTCCATTCAGCAGGCTTTTTACGGCGGTCAGAGCCCGTGGCAGTATGAGGTCCTCTACATCAATCGCGCGAAACTCGTCGTGAGCACGTCCGGCCTGGCGCTATCGCGCGAAATGGCCGAGATGACCTACGACGTGGATTACTACGTGCATGTCGATACCCCTCAAGATGCCCTCAAGCTTGTGCAGCATATGCCGTACCGTGGCCATGTGCTGCGTACGGAAGACCTCAATGCCTATGCCGGCCCGGTGGTTGAGCAGGCGATCAATCAGCTCGTGCAGGTCACGCCGCTGGAGCAGGTCAATGAGAAGATCCATGACCTTACCGAGCTTGTCGCCAGCCATCTGGCGGAATTCCTGGGAGTCTACGGCGTCTCGCTCAACACCGTCAAGGTGCTGGTGCACCCGCGTGACGAGCGCATGAAGTCGCTCATCTCCTTGAAAGCCTTTGGTTTGTCGCCGATCGAAGCCGTCCGTTATCACACGGCCATGATAATGGCGGAACGGGGAATCGTCAGCGCTCCCAATATGGCGGTGGGGGAGCCGTTCAATATCGGGATCAGCCAGATAGGCGGGACCGTGGCGGGTGTCGATACCACTGCTGCGCCTGCCAGCGCGCCGAGGCAGCAATGAGCGGCGGCCCAAGCAACAATCCGCTCGTACAGCAACTGCAGCTCGTCCTGTCGGGATATGGCTACAATTTCTATGACGACCGCAATCGAGCTCGCTCCGACGACCTTCTGGTTCGCCAGAGGGCGTCGGCAGCGCTTTCGTCCGCGGCGGCCGCCCTCAAGCAGTTGGAATCAGACTATCGTGCCGAATACGTGCCGCCTGCTACGCGGGACAATCCATACCCGCCGGCTGAAGCGCTCGCAAAGCTGAAAGCCATGCCTCGATTGCGAGATCGCCTGGGAGACCTTGAGACACACATTCGCAGCATGTCTGTTCCCACGCAGGATCGCGTGTGGTGGCGTTTTCGACAGGAACTGCCGCTGCTCGAAGTCCTGATCAGCCACGACTATGGGCTGATCCGTGATGCGCAGGCAATAGAAGTGTTCATTCAAAATCTCTCAGCAGCGGACTGGCACGATCGCGATGTTCCGGCAGATCTCACGCCGCTGATCGGAACACTGCAGACAACAATCCGGGAGCGCCAGAACTTTCTGAATTTACAGGGGCCAATATAGTTGCGCATGTATATGAAACCGTTGCTCAAGAGAATTGCCGTTTCCGGCGTCACTGTCAGTTTTCTCCTTTCGACTACCGTATTCGCCCGTGCGGAAGATGCCTCCACGCCCTCTTCGCAAGATAGCTCTTCTCCCATTTCGCTGACATGGGCGCGTCCTGAGCGTCCCGGCGAGGGCGTGGAGGTGCGTGTGAAGCTGGGTAATAGCCTGGCTTACACGTACACTCGGGGCGGCGTCACGCTGAAGAAGACATCAAAGGTCAGCAAGGTCGCGGCAGATCTTATCATGACCTATTTGCCGGTCGATAACCGCCGGGATAGCGCGCGGGTTCGTGTTGTCGTCAAGAGCCTGCAGGGAAGCGGCTTTCCCTTTAAGAGCCCGGCCATTGTCCGCTGTCAGGGGGCAACAGTGATCGTCGGCATCGGACCGACCGTCACATACAGGCGGACGGACGGCAAGCCTATGACGGAAGCTGACCGAGTATATCTCGGCACGATATTTCGACCTGCCGCCGCGCACGCCGAAAATGAGCAGGAAATGGTGGGTGTCGATCATCCTGTCAAATTGGGCGATAGCTGGCCGATGGATAAGGTCAAGATGGCAGCTCTTGTGTTCAAGAATGACAGGATCCGCATCGATCCGAACGGCACGAAAGCAACGGTAACGTTTGCTAAGCGAGGTCCCATGCTGGGGCTGGACACAGCAACGATTGCCGTAAACCTGCGCAGCGAAGAGATTCGGGTTCCCGACATCGCTTCAAACCTTTCGGATCCTTCCGGTACGCTGGCTATGAAAGTTATGTTCTATTTGCCGGTGGATCCAGGCAAGCCGGCCCTCGGTAGGATCTCGAATACGACGATCAACTATACAGGGATTATACGCAATGCCGGGGTGGAAGGTATTCTTTACCATGCCGATCTCGAATACACTCAAGATTATTCCGTAGTGCGCATTATCAATGGCGCAATTGCGTCGGCGCCGGAACCGGGCGGTATCCCAGGTGTACACAGCAGCCGTTCTCAGGGAATTTAGCATCGAAAATTGCCCGGAGAATTCCACGTTTAGCATAGACAAAAATGAGACACAGGATATAGCTCAAGCGGAGAGTTACCGGGATATCTCTTGCGGCGTGTGACGTTAGAATTCGTTTCAAATGAACTGAGAGCCTACTTTGCATTGCTCCAACGCAACAAAATACCGTTGACAATGCCTCAGGCATCTGGTAATATACTTTTCGTTAAGCCGAGGTGGCGAAATTGGTAGACGCGCACGTTTGAGGGGCGTGTGGAGTAAAATCCATACGGGTTCAAGTCCCGTCCTCGGCACCAACATCCTCTTCCGATCCCCAGAGAAATCTTCTGGCTCGCGGACGCCCTCCGCAGGAGCATAATCGAAGCACCGTGAATCCCAAACAAGCAGCTTCAGAGCGAGCCGCGTCATATGTCCAGAGTGGCATGACGGTCGGCCTGGGCACCGGCAGCACTGCCGCATATGCCATTACCGCAATTGCATCTCGCGTTCGCACAGAAAACCTGAAAATTTGCTGTGTCGCGACATCGGCAGCATCCGAGGAGCTTGCCCGCAAGAACGGCCTGAAGATTGCCGATTGGGGTAGCGTTTCGCGATTCGATATCACCATTGACGGCGCAGATGAAATCGATCCCGAGTATCGTATGATCAAAGGCGGTGGTGGCGCGCTGCTTCGCGAGAAGATCGTGGCATCATCCACGGCATCCGAGATCATCGTCGTCGATCAGTCCAAGATCAAAGAACATCTCGGCGCTTTCCCGCTTCCTGTAGTCGTCGTGCCGTTTGGATGGGAACGCACGCGAGACTGCCTCGAAGCCACGTTCGCCTGTGAGATCACACCCCGCGAGGCCGTAAACGGTGAACCCTGGATCACGGACGACGCCCTCCAGATCCTTGACCTGCACTTCAATGGACCGATATCCGACGTAGATACCATGGAAGCCCGCCTGAAGACAATCCCCGGCGTTGTAGAGTGTGGTCTATTCATCGGTCTGTGCCACCATGTGATCATCGGCCATATGGACGGATCCACCACGGAGTTCCGTGTCGGCGAGACCCTGCCGCTGTAGGCCCTCAATTTCAGCGTGGACCCTTTTCCCGCCTTGTAGCCTCTCTCAACCAGGTCAAGTCAACGCTCACCAATTGACAATAGTTATACGACAACCGCCCCCTGATAGAAGACTTTCAGGGGGCGGTTTGCCGGTAGAGCGGTTAGCTGACCGTCACTGTGGCGGTCTTCGAAACTCCGCCATACGTGGCGGTAAATACGTATTTTCCGGCGGGCGTCCCTGGCAGTATATTGACCGGGAATGAGGCGCTGGTTTGACCGGCCGGGATCGTCAGACTGAATGGTGATCCTGTTCCTTGCTTGATGGATACGATCAATCCGCCTGACGGAGCGGCCGATGTGAGTGTCACTGTCGCAACCGCTGAAGCGCCGGGAGCGATCGTAGCCGGGCTGATGGTGAATGCACTCAAAACCGGAGCCGTGATCGTGAAGGCCGAAGTGCTACTTCCCGTGCCGCCGGGCGTGGTGACCGAGATCGTTCCTGTCGTCGCGCCTACCGGAACGGTAGCGATCAGCGAGGTGGATGTGACCGACGAGATCGATGTGGAAGCAACACCATTGAACTTGACCAAAGTCGCGCCAGCGAGGTTGGTTCCCTTGATCGTGATGGCTTTACCCGCGAAGCCGCTCGTCGGACCGAACGTGGTGACGGTCGGCAATGGGAGCGTCACCACAAAGGCAGTCGGGCTATACGCTGTTCCCGTCGTGGTCGTCACGCTGATATTGCCTGTTGTCGCTCCGGTTGGAATGATAGCCGTGAGCGATGTCGGGCTGGCTATGACCAGCGATGTGCATGTGAAGCCGTCGACTTTTACCACCGATCCGGTCAGGTTGGTGCCGGTAACGGTAATCTTGGTGCCGACAGGCCCGCTGGCCGGAGAGAATGACGTCACAGTGGGTACTGGGAGTGCCACCACAAAGGCCGTCGAGCTGTAGGCGAGACCTGCGGGTGTTGTCACGCTGATATTGCCGGTTGTCGCTCCGGCTGGAACGGTGGCCGAGAGCGTTGTCGAATTGGTTACCGCAACCGATGTGCATGTGAAGCCATTGACTTTGACTGCCGTCGCGCCGGTCAGATTGGTGCCCGTGACAGTGATCTTAGTGCCGACGGGACCACTTGCCGGAGAGAATGACGTCACAGTGGGTGGAGAGGCCGTTACCGTGTAGTTGGTCGCGCTCGTGGCCGTTCCGGCCGGGGCAGTCACGGTGATCTTGCCGGTGAGCGCTCCGGTGGGGACAGTCGCCGTGATGAGAGTGTCGGAGGCCACTGATACAACGGTCGCGGCGGCTGTGCCGAACTTCACCGCCGATGCGCCTGTGAACCCGGAACCAGTGATCGAGACAGACGTGCCAACCGGGCCGGATGCGGGAGTAAAGCTGGATATTTTCGTCGCCGTCGTGGTCACCGTGAAGCTGCCCGAGCTGGACCCCGTGCCCGCTGAGCTTTTGACGCCGATTGGTCCTGTTGTAGCTCCTGAGGGTACGGTCGCGACGATAATCGAGTCTGATGCCACGATGAACGCAGTTGAAGCAACGCTATTGAACGTAACCGATGAGGCACCTGAAAAGCCGCTGCCATTGATTGTCACGAACGTGCCGATTGCACCGCTCGAAGGGCTAAATGCTGTCACCACTGGCAGGATGCCGGCAACATACTCAAATGCGCCAATATCGTTGCGCGCACCTTGCGGCCGGTGAATGCCTCGCTGGTCCGCGATAACTATACCGGTTCCGGTGTAATCCGCGTCAATCGCAAGACTGCCCTTGAGCAAGGCCATTGTGTTTGTCGGTCCCCCGTTGTTGGCAAGCGCTCCGACCATTGGGTTGATCGGGGAGGCACTCGTGCCAATGATATCGTGGTTCGTGCCATTGACGAAATTGGTCGTCGAGCCGTCGCCGATCAGGTTCGAACCGCCGCTCGTAAGCGTACCGGACGCGAAATCAATATCTGAGCCGATTGGATAATTCGAAGGAGAATTCGTGGAAATGTTTCCGGCGACGATGCAACTCGTCACGGTCGTTGACCCGGAAACCGCATCTATTCCGCCACCATTGCTGGTCGTGTAGTAGCCTGATGTGCTGTTCTGAACTATCGTGCAGTTCGTAATGCGGAGCACGCCGCCTCCATTGTAGATGGATCCGCCTTGCTGGGCCTGATTTGCTGTAAATGTGCAGTTGGTGACTGCCACATTGGTTGCTTGGTTTATTTGAAGGGCGCCACCCGAACCGGATGAGATATTTGTATCGAATGCCGATCCCTGGATGGTAGCGAAGCCTGAGTCAACGTAAATCGCTCCTTGACTATTTTCCATAAACTCGCAGTTTTTGACCGTCAGAGTGCCGCTAGCTGAGATCGCGCCTTCGCTGGAGCAAGTATTACCATTGAATACAGTAGATTCGACCGTCAAGATGCCATTGCTGCTGATTGCCCCACCCCCACCGTTAGACAACGAGACGGTGTTCCCAGTGAAAGAACAATTCACGACTGTAAGATTGTTCTGATTCGATACCGTCCCCACCCACCGGGAATAGTTTGCATTCACCGCGTTATTTGTGAAGGTGCATTTTGTTAAGGTGAGAGTGCCCGAATTACTGACGACACCTCCATAGTTTGAGGCTGCGCCATTGGAGAACGTTAGATTGGAGACCGACACCGTTGCTCCTGCTGAGATTGACACTGGGCTATTTGCGCCTGAAATTACGATTCCATTTCCTACCGGTCCCACAATTGTGACGCTATTTGCGATGGTGATTTGACCTGAAGCAAGGTACATCGTTCCCGATAACCCGGGAGCGAACGTGATTGTGTCGCCGCTCAGGGCCGACGTTGCGGCATCACGAAATGAGCCAGAGCCGGAGTCGTTGAGATTTGCGACTGACCAATTTCCCGCCATCGCGGGAGCACTGAGAATGGAAATTAATACACATACGCCGAATGCAGTAGGAGCTAAAGCACGTAATCTGCTAAAACGGAGATTTGACAGGGGGATAGACATGATTCTGCCGCCCTCCTTGGGCGAACTCAATATCGTGATTGGTGCGGCTAGAAGCGCACGAGTGGGCTAAGGCTGCGTACTCGCCACGCTTTTCAGTTTGACGGTCTCATCTGTTTGTATGCCGGGCCGCCACAATTATATCTGCCTGCCTGTATTAATGCAAGGGTAATAAAATTTCGTGGGTCGTAGTAATAACTTTGTTCAATGTGATGCTCTTATATTAAAAGAATTTAACTTTAGAACACTATAATAGTTGTTCGGATATAGAAAATGCTGAATTTATTTGCGTCGTGGTGGGTGACGAAGTAGGCCGCAATAAATCTCTTTGTGGCTTTTGTATGACTAAGGATTGTTCTCTTGTCGCACTGACCTGGGGAGTGCCAGAAGTTCTAACTCGTCTTTGTATCCATTAGAATAGCAAGAATACGGCAAAACCCCCGAAGCGTGTAACAGCCTCGGTGGGAAAGCTCGTTGAGCCCGGAGCGTTTAGTGTCCACGTGGGGGGATAGGTTCCGGGTATCATACAGCATGTCGCTGTATGCTGAACTCCATCGCCACCTGGGCGGCGCGGTCGTGCCCAGAATCTTCTGGCGCTACCTCGTTCGTGCCCACCATCCGCTTGCCGATCAATACCACACCTACGAGAGCTTCGAAGCCTTTGTCACGCAGCCTCGAACTTCACTTGCCGAATATCTGGACCTTCACGCTCTTGTAGAGCCCTTCCAGACCCTCGATACGCTTCCTTACTTCGTGTCCAAACTTGTGCGCGGCGCGTATGTCTTCGAGGGCATCTGTTACCTTGAGCTGCGCCACACTCCTTTCTATCGGACCGATCCGCAGTTGTCTCTGCCAGAACGCCTGCGACAGATGAAGGATGTCGTGCGGGTTGTGGGCGAGTCCGGGGTGGATATGGAGTATCCGCTCATTATGAGCCAGATCCTCTGCATGCACTCGCGCCTCCCGCTCGAAGTCAACAAGGCCATCCTCGATCTCGCTGTAGAGTTTCCTGAGTGGGTATGCGGAGTCGACCTTGCCGGACCGGATATCTATTACGGCGAGCGGCTCGATGATCTCATCTATTTGTTTAGCCTGGCAAAGGAGCAGGGTATTAAAACGACAGGTCACTTATTCGAAACCGCAGACGGCTGTTATCCGGAACTTTTGCCGTATCTTTCGAGGATCGGCCATGGTATTCAGATCGCGCTGCAGTTTCCGGACCTGCTGCACGAAGTCGCCGATCGCGGGCAATGCCTTGAAGTATGTCCCACCACATACCTCAAAACGGGAACTCTCACCGATCTGGATGCGCTTCGTACAGTGTTCGAACGATGTGAAGCGGCCGGTGTCGATATCGCGATCTGTACGGACAATGCCGGGCTGCACAATGTGCGCCTTCCCTGGGAATACGAAAATCTTCTAACGCAGGATGTCATTAACTTTAACCAGCTCGCAGCGTGTCAGGACGCCGCTTTTAAGCATGCGTTCGCCTGGCCGCATCCGCACCCGCCGCGCAAGATCCTGGACACATTAATCGCAGAAGGCCGAGCGCATACACATCTCGTATCCGCCTCGGCTAAATAAGCAAGTACGCAAAGGAGTGCATGACAATGGAGACAAAGAAGCTTTGGGGATTGGCCGCCGCGCTGGGAATCACCCTCGCTGCCGCAGCAGTAACGCCTGCCCATGCGGAGAAGCATGACAGCAATACGTTGCATAAGCTGGGCAATGCGGTTCAGTACCCCGTCCGCAAGGCCGGCGAGAACCTGAGTGTTGATGTTCACCGCGCAGAGGGACGCAAGTCGCATGTGTCGGATCGGCCGCACGATCGCAAGGTTCTAATTACCGCCGACGGCGACAAGATCCCGCTTCACTCGGACCATTATTACGGGCGGCGTAAGTACTCGCACTATCGCCACTGGTCCCACCGTGGCTCCTACCACCATGGCTACAGTCATCCGGCGCACGGCACACCGAAGCACAGCCATATAGACTAAATCCACGACGATCTCGCATAAAAACAATGACCTCTCCGCCAAGCATGGCAGGGAGGTCATTTGTATTTGGGACGCTTGATGGCAGACAGGCTAAAATGATGGCTCAATCGTGGGCGTGGAGGCGTAAGGGATTGACGGCGCAAAGGGAATGCGGAGATTGTCGCACTGCGGATGTGGGAAACCGAATTCGAGGATGTAAATTAAAAGGACCGCAGACGATGTCTGCGGTCCATTGATGAATTAGTCGGCGTTACACATCGCCATCGGCCACTGTTTGCGGTGAACCTCCGTCGATCATTTGTGTAGTTGTCGGTGTCTCGGGTGTCTGACAGATCCTGGGAAACAGGATCGCAGACAACAGTGCCATAACCGCCATTACGGCTAGCAGGCTAATAAGTGTGAACCCCCGCATGCGTGACATTCATATCCCCCTTAGTGATGTGGCGTGCTCGATCATCCAGATTACAATAATGGCAATCAAATAGCCGGACCCATTGGTCCGTATTGTTGCTATAGGCATCTCTGCCTTTTATCGCCACATCGCGGGGACGGCTGCTGTGCTGGAGCTACGCTTCTACATGGCTGATACCCATTTCGCTCAAAGTTTATGCCTTCCGAACCCCTTCGAAGGATTATTCCTTGAATTTGCCGAAGACCCAAACATTATGTTCACTGTAAATGGCGATATTGTTACTGAAGAGGGCGTCGTTGCCAACGGAACCATGACTGTCGACGATGCCGGCCGAATAGCCGAAATCGAGATAGGAATCGTCCGTTCGGGTAGCTCTAATGATATAGACGCAAAGGGATGCCTGATAGTTCCAGGTTTTATTGATTTGCATGTCCACGGTGGCGGCGGCGCGGATTTCATGACCGGCACGCAGGAAGCGGTGAGGAAGGCCGCTCAGACGCACGCGCGCTTCGGCACAGTCGGACTTCTCGCTACGACGCTCACGGCGTCACGGGACGCTCTCGACGCTGCTGTTGTTGCCGCGCGGTCCGTTATGCGGGAGGGCCGCCGTGATGACGAAGCCCGTATCCTGGGCATTCACCTTGAAGGTCCCTATATCTGCCCGGAACGCCGGGGCGCACAGCCCCTGCAGCACATCCGCCCGCCGGATGTCGAAGAGTTTCAGCACTGGATCGACCTTTCCGACGGCACGGTTCGGCAAATTACGCTTGCCCCGGAACAGCCTGGCGCTGAAGACCTGATTAAGGTCGCTATGAAGGAGAAAGTCGTTGTGTCCGTGGGGCACACCGACGCTCGCGCTGCGCAAATGGAGGAAGCCGCGCGCTGGGGGGCGCGGCAGGTCACACACGTATTCAACGCCATGCGCGGCATCCATCACCGCGAGCCAGGTGGGGCAGGGGCAGCGCTCGCGATCCCGCAGTATCTTGTGGAGGTTATCGCCGACGGCGTCCATCTGCATCCGATGATCGTAAAGATGATCACCGATACTAAAGGTCCAGACAAAGTGCTTCTTATCACCGACGCGATCGAGGGCGCAGCTATGCCTGACGGCGAGTATCAGCTCGGAGGCAACGCAGTCACGGTTAAGGATGGCACTGCAATGTTCCAAGACGGCACACTCGCCGGCAGCGTCTTAACTATGAACCGCGCCTACGCCAATACGGCAAAGTTTACAGGCTTGCCGCCGCATATCGTGGCGGGCATGGCTGCCACCAACGCGGCGAGGCATCTCGGCCTGGATGTCTGGACGGGATCTCTTGAAGAAGGAAAGCACGCCGACTTCGCAGTTCTCAGCCCGCAAGGCGACGTGCTCTGGACAGTGATCGACGGGATCGTGGCCTATAAGCGGTGAGATCCCCTCCCCAGCCCTCCCCGAAGGAGAGGGAGTTAGACTGAGGAGGGGAGACTGCGATAGCCTATAGGCACTCGCCCTCTTCCTTGAACTCAGGGAGGAGGGTCTCGCGGATTTCGCATCGAGCGGCGTCGGCGTTTTCCCAATCGCCGACTTCGACTTCCCGGCCTTCAAGTTCGGTATAGGTTGCAAAGAAGTGCCGGATCTCCAGCAGGCGATGGTGGGGGATATCGGCGATGTCATGCACATCGGCATAGAGCGGGTCGGCAACTGAGACGCACAGCACCTTGTCGTCCCGCTCGCCCTCCTGCCTCAGCTTCAGGATGCCGATTGGGCGCACCCGCATAAAGCAGCCGGGAAATGTCGGCTGATCGATCAGCACCACCACATCAAGGGCATCGCCGTCCTCGGCGAGCGTCCCCGGAATAAAGCCATATTCGGCGGGATAGGCCACGGACTGATAGAGCACGCGCGACAGCGCCACGCCGCCCATGTCCTCGTCCCACTCATACTTATTCTTGCTCCCCCGAGGGATCTCGATAAGAGCCATTACACAGTTCTTCTGAACATAGGGCTTCAGGTCGGATTTCTTCATCAGGCAGGCTCGTCCCTTTCTCTTGCTCGCCGCGCGCCGGCGGCGATCGACATCGAACGAAATCAGCGTTCCCCGGGAGCCGCGGCTATTCCTGCTTACATACCGCAAACTTTGATACCAGCGTGAATCCGTAAGCTTAATTTCAACTTACACGCAGTTACATACAAGATGAAGCAATGTGTATTTCCGAAAATTTTATGGCGTGTCAATAAGCAAGCGCAAATCGAGTAAACTATCTTGAGTTCAGTCTCGAACGCACAGTAATTCCCGGTCAAAATACCGGTTACCGACTCGATACACGAACCGTAGAACACACCGCAGCGGCACTATTGCGTGGCGACGTTCCGATTCGCGTGATCCGGCTTCGACTTGCGAGGTGGATAATGGCGATGATGGGATCAGTAGTATGCCTTGTTAAGGGCATCTGGGCGCGGCGGCCCGGAAACCCGCTGGGCAAACAGTCCGTTTGGTACGACCACGACTTTGAAAAGATCAATGAGCGTGAAACCTACGGCTATAAATGGTACGATGCCCGCTGCAAACGCTGCGGCTACCTCGAAAAGGGCTGGCGCGATGTCATGCCCGAAGGCGTCGAAAGCGCTCCCCCGGATAGAAGCCGCCCAGCCGCCGCGCCGAACCCCAGTAGACGTTAGATTCCAAGCAACCTATATGTAACGGCCGGTCTCGTCCTTACGCAAACCTGCGCTGGGCTGCTTCACTGCTGTGTGAGCAGCCGGCACTCTTTTTCGCACCATTAACGGATCGTTTGTTCGTGTTATCAGTTTAATGTAATCTGTTGTCTTCTAATTTGTGGCACAGTAAGGCATCAATCATCATAAATCTGATCTTTGTCTCGCGAGCGCCAGATCGACGCCGCATGCCCCGGTTTCTTCGACACTTCATCAATTTAAGTTGTAACTCCCCATGTAGTGCCGCCCTTGTTACCATAGGAGGTAACTATGCGCTCTTTAGTTCGCCTTTTAAGTGCCGCCGGTATAATCGGTATATTTGCTGCAGTCGCCTTTGCCTTTAACGGAGCGGTGACCTTCGACCCTACCGCCGCAAGTGTGGGCAACGCAAAGCTGCTCGTTCGAGCTATCCAACAATACGCACAGGACCACGACCTCCTCTTCCCGCCGACAGTTCCCAGCAATGCTTTTCGCAAGGCGCTGCAGCCGTACGTCAGCAATGCCAAAGTATTCGTGAGTCCGATCACGAATACGTACTACGTTCCCAATCCTGCTATCAACATGAAGTTTTTTTACGCTTTTGCGGACCGTGAAAACACAGTCTTGTTCCAAGACGCCGCGGTTCAGGAAGGCGGCAAATCGACGGTCGCTTATGTCGACGGCACGGTGTTGTACGGAGGGCAGGAATACGGCGATCTGAACCAGATCTGCGAGAACAGGGCCAAGCAGGTAGCGCTTGGGGTGCTGCAGTACACACAGGATTATGATGAGTGTATGCCGCCAATGAAAACCGCCGCAGAGTTCGAAGCGGCTGTCTATCCTTATGTGAGGAGCCATCGAGCGTTCATATGCCCGTCAACGAATGAGCATTTCAAGCCGACTGCCGGTTTGTCATACCGGCCTTCCGCATCAATACTCAATCCGGCGCTCACAGTCGTATTCACGGATCCTGATGCGCATGCCGACGGCTTCAAGACGGTAGGCTATGTTGATGGGCACATCACGCATGGAACGTATAACTCGAATGCAAGAAACGGTGACGGCAGCGCACGCGCTCATGAAACTGCGTGCGCATACAATGAGCGGCGCCTTGGCTTTGCTGCTCAGGTTTACGCCCTTCACAATGACAATCGGTTGCCTGAATTCACGACATACAACGAGTTCATATCAAACATTTCGAGATTTCTCACCGACAAGTCGGTGGTGCGGTGTCCGGATACAAAACTCGACTACACTGTAAACGTTGCGCTGAGTGGAATTGACTTAAGCACGCTGCCGTCTCCGGCTACGACATGGCTGATCACAGATGCCCAGCCGCATATTTACGGGTCATACAATACCCTTATGGCTGACGGCCATGTTGAGCAGTACAACACGACGATGCCGGTATCGTTATCTGTTTTAGGAAATAACAACGTCAGGCTGCTGTGGGAATATGCTGATGCCGGTTACGAGCTCTGGACCATAGATGCATCAGGTGCTGTTATTGCGCAGCCTAAACTGCCTTCCGAAGGCAGGCCCGTCGTTTCAAGCTCTGTAGACAGCTCCGGCCGGTCTTTACTATTACGCAGCCTCGATAGTACGGCAACTCTGCAATATATCGCTCAAGACGGCACAGTTATCCGCTCTGTTGAAAATGGTCCATACGATGGCTGGGACCCTGCCGGCATGGCCGTAGGAAGCAACAACCAGCCTCACCTTCTGTGGAACCATTTCGATGGCGTGGCTGCCGACTGGAACATGACCACCGGCGTCAATTACATCGGCAACATCGGTCTCGGTCCCGTGGCTGCTGCTCGTGCGGCCGGTATCGCCGTTGCGCCGGATAATACGCAGCGCATGCTTTGGATCGGCAACAACGGTTCGTCTCAGATCTGGACGCTTGGTATCAATAGCCAGTTCGTCAGCGCAGCATCTTTCAATCCCGTTCAAGCATGGACGCCGTTATCCATCGCCGTCGGTCCGGATGGGGTCACACATATGCTTCGAATCAACACGTCGCATCACGCTCGGATCTGGACTATTGCCGGCGACGGCTCGGTATCTTCCAATATTGCCGTGGTTCCCAAGGGAGACTGGAGTCCGGTGGCGTTTGCCGTCGGCAGCGACAATAACTATCGCGTCCTGTTCGCCGGTCCTGCCGGAGCTCTGGTCGAAGTTGTCAATTCCGCCGGAACAGTGCTGAGCGCCCATATCTACGAGCGTCCGTCCGCCTGATGTAGGTCGTATCCATTTGCCCCTATGATTGGGAGGTTCTATGCGTTCTTTTATTCGCCTTTTCAGTGTCGCAGGCATCATCGGCATTTTCTGCGCTCTGGCATTTGCTTTTAACGGCGCAGTCGCCTTCGATCCCGATGCGGCATGTGTCGGCAATGCGAAGCTGCTTGTTCGAGCAATTCAGCAATATGAGGAAGCCAATGACGGCTTTCTGCCGCCGACCGTACCAAGTAATGCGTTTCGCAAAGCCCTCTCGCCATACGTTAGCAGCGAAAAGATTTTCGTGTGTCCTGCAACGCATTCCTACTATGCGCCCAATCCCGCAATCAGCGGGATATTTCGCGATTATGCGCCCAACGGCAGTGCGACTGTCCTGTTTCAGGACGCTGTGCCGCATAGCGATGGGAAATCAACTGTCGCGTATGCGGATGGATTGGTTCTGCATGGGGGGCAGCGGCCTGTCAACCTGGAAGTCTCTTGTGTTAGGCAGTCTCGGCAGTTGGCTCTTGCCGTCATGAACTACACATTAGACTACGACGAACGCTTTCCACCAATGAAAAGCGCTGCGGCTTTCGAGGCAGCAATGTATCCGTACGTGAGCAGCCGTTCGGAGTTTATTTGTCCCGCAACCCTCGCGCACTACAAGCCCAATCCGGCTCTTCAAGGGAAATTTATCTTTGATGTTCAGGATCCGGGCAGCACGATCCTATTTTCTGATTCGCAGAAGCATCCGAACGGTTCGAGTATCGTCACGTATGTCAGCGGCAATGCAAGACTGTATCGCCATGCGATGCCTCCTATGGAGACAGGGTTGCCGCTGGCACAAACTTGCGTGGCAAGCGAAACTAAGCTTGTTGGCGCATTGCTGCAATATGCTCAGGTGAATGACGAGACCTTTCCCATCTTTACCAATCAAACCCAGGCCGCTACCGCCCTTCGACCGTATCTTGAAGGCGCTGCCGGCCCGCTGAAGTGTCCGTATACATTTACAGATTACACAATCAATCCAGGTTTGAGCGGTTTGACCTTAGGGGCAATTGCAGATCCCTCAACCCTGTGGGCGATCAAAGACAACACAATCGATCGAGACGGCGCAATAAACATCATCATGATGAACGGCAGAGTGGTCGCGCCGGATTACTGGCTGCCGTCCAATTTGTCGGTGCTCAGCGACAATCGTGTTCGGCTGATTTGGTCGAAGAATGCCTCCCCCAGTCAACTCTGGACCATCTCGGCGAACGGCGCCGTAGAAACGCAAGCGACGCTGGCGAACGATGCTGGCCCTATTGTCTCGTCATTTGTCGATCCTCTCGACCGTTTGATATTGCTTCGAAATGAGGGCAACTCAGCAAGGCTTCAAACCGTCAATCAGGACGGTTCAATTGCGCGTGCTGTCGATAACGGACCCTATGACGGATGGGATCCAGTGCGCGCCGTCATGGGAAGCAACAAGCAGCCGCATATTCTGTGGGATCATTCCGATGGCGTGGCTGCCGATTGGAACATGACCACCGGCGTCAATTACATCGGTGACAGCCGGCTCGGCCCCGTGACTGCTGCCCGTGCGGCCGGTATTGCCGTTGCGCCGGACAACACGCAGCGTCTTCTCTGGACCGGGCTTAACGGCTCGGCGCAAATCTGGACACTTGGCGTCAACAGTCAATTCGTCAGCGCGACGTCGTTCAACCCTGTTCAGGCGTGGACGCCATACTCCATCGCCGTCGGGCCTGATGGAATCACACACATGCTGCGCGTGAATACTTTCCACCATGCGCGTATCTGGACGGTTTCCGATGCGGGGGCGGTCATTTCAGACATTACCGTGGTTCCGAAAGGGGACTGGCAGCCTGTGAACTTTGCAATTGGGCCGGATAACAATTATCGTGTGCTGTTCTATGGACCTGCTGGCGCTCTCGTAGAGATCGTAAATGCGGCGGGCACTGTATTAAGCGCGCACGTTTACGCTGCGCCGCAGTAGACACTGCCAGGTGGTAAGGATAGTCTGATGAATGGCCGCTCTTCGAAGCAAATTCTTCGGAAGGCGGCCATCTTATCGGTATAGGTCGATCATAGGCAGGTTTGCGTATCTTATTTGTAGGTTTTTGACTGCAACGGACTCAGAAAAGTGTCTGAAACAATGCTTTGCCGTTGACTTGTTTCAGACAAACAGGTTAGAATCTTTGCATGGCAAGCATTTATGATGTCGCGAAGGAAGCCGGCGTCTCAACATCGACGGTGTCGCGGACATTTCGCACCCCGAACTTATTAAAGCGTGAGACTGAGCAGAAAGTCCTTGATGCTGCACAGCGGCTGAACTACCATCCGCATCGCGCCCGCACCAGCGTGAAACCTGTGGCTGCGGTTGCCGAATCGATTGAGGATTACAATCTCGGGTTGATCTTCGTTTCACTGTACGGCGACACGCTCACGTCAAATGAGTTCTATGGCCCTCTCTTCTCCGCGACGGCACATGAGGCGTCGGAACTTGGCATGAACCTTGTCGTGAACACCACCAGCCCTTCGCGCATTCTCGCCGAGCCGCCGAAGATCGTGCGAGATCGCTCCGTCGACGGCCTCGTGTTAACCGGAACTGTGGACATTGATACGATCAACCTCTTCAAGGACTGGGAAGCGCCGCTGATCGTAGTCGACAACCCGGACCCCACTGGCCGCCACGACAACATTGTGACAAATGGCTTCACCGGAACCTACGACGCAACCGACTATTTGCTGGGCCTTGGCCATTCAAGGATCGGATTTATCACAACGGTCAATTCGCATCAGTCGTTCAAGGACCGATTCCGCGGTTACCTTGCGGCCTGCTACGATCGCGGATGCCCCGTTGATCCGGAGAATGTGGTCAGCGTGCGGCCGGGAGCCAATGATTTCGACCAGATCACGGAATACTTGAAGCGCCCGGGCCGTCCGACGGCAATTGTTGCCTGCAACGATGTCAACGCGCGCAATGTCATGACTGTCCGCCGGACACTGGGGATCGATATCCCTGGTGACCTGAGTATTATCGGATTCGATGACATCGATATGAGCAAGAGCCTCCATCCGCCGCTGACGACAGTCGCCGTCGACAAGGAGCTTATTGGGCGCGTGGCGATACGCCGCCTTCGCTCACGCCTCCGAGACATCGGGGCAGGGATCGAGCCGGAGCCGCCGCTCACCATTCTGGTGCGCTCCAATCTCGTTGTCCGAGCATCCTGCCGGGCATTATAACGCCGCAATCCAAGAACTCAAACAGCACCTCCCGTCAACTTCGGCTGGGGAGAGGCGTGCTTGACATTTATGGAAAATAAAGATATATTTTTATAGAACTTTTAATATCGTTATACGATCGTTATCCAATGTTTCGATACTGTAGAAACTCTGGATGCTATACCGCTATATCGAAGGAGAGCATATTCCAATGTTTGATGAACGACAGTCCGGATATGGCGGACGCCATGTACACCACCATCACGATCACGGCGGACATCACGAGCGCGGTGGTCATCACCATGGCCGTCGCGGTGGCCGAGCGCGGCGTGGCGGATCGAAGTTTCTGCTCATGGACGCATTGCGCGAAGGCGCGAAACATGGTTACGAGATCATCAAGTCGCTGGAGGAGCGTTCCGGCGGTCAGTACGTGCCCAGCCCCGGCGTTGTATATCCCACGCTGCAGTTTCTGAGCGAGATAGGTCTGGTTCGGGCAGAGCAGGACGGTGACCGGCGTGTTTTCCATCTGACCGAAGAAGGGCAGCGGGAATTGGATGAGCATGTTGATGAAGTCGCCGCATTCTGGGGGCAGTTTATGCAGCCTACAGCCGCAGCTGCGCGCGCAGAGATCGGTTTCCTTGAAGAGGAACTTGAATACTTGATTCGGGCAGTTCGGGGTGGCCTGAGGGGCGATCCGAATGCGGAACAGGTGCGCCGTGTTCGCCAGGCCGTTGAGAACTGTCGCAACGAAGTCCGCCGTATCATCGCGGCATCGGAGGAATCTTGATCCTGAAAGTCGCTGTAGGGCTGTATCCGGCCGCCGGCCATTCAGGAGAATTTCACATTTGCTGGGTACCTTTGTCTACACGATGATGCTGTCATCGCAGAGGCAAGCTGCCGGAGATGATGGACACAGATAAGGAAATATGATGAATAGACATGACCTGCTTACCGTTCTTGCTGCGACCGGCACGGTGGCAGCCGGCGTTGCTGTGGCCTATATGGCTTCCAATGAATCTCATGCCGCTGTGCAGACGAGTCCGGCCGTTCGAGCTGTTTCACCCGCTCCGGCGTTACCTTCAACTACAGGCGCATCTCTTGTTGTGGATGCTGCAAACGCTTTTCTGACCACATTTTCGGAAAAACAGAAGACAGTTGCTCAAATCGACCTGACTTCGAGTAACGCCGGCCGGTGGTCGAACTTTCCCGCCGGCGTCGTCCCGCGCAATGGCGTTTACTTCCGGGATCTCAACTCCGATCAGACCGCTGCAGCATTGAAGGTTGCGAGATTGGCCCTGAGCTCGGAAGGATTCAGCCGGTTTCAGGAGACTCGCGCCACCGACGACTACTTCGCAAAGCATGACACCGGCCCTGGAGGTCCTGGCGGTCGCAGGGGCGGCGGTCCGGGTGGCCCTCCTCCTGGAGGTTTCGGTGGTCCCGGCGGACCGCCTCCTGGAGGCTTTGGCGGACCGGGAGGCGGACCTGGCGGAATGACGAACCTTTTCGGCCATGGCAACTACATAATCGCTTTCCTGGGCAAACCTTCGAAGACTACTCCATGGCTGCTCCAGCTTGGCGGTCACCATATCGCCTTTAATATCTATTACAAAGGAGAGGCCGGCTCAGCAACTCCCTACTTCGTGGGTGTGCAGCCGATTACCTGGAAAGACGCCAGCGGCAAAACACACACTCCGCTTGCGCCGATGCACGACGCCATGCACGATCTGGTCAACTCACTCACACAGGACCAACTGGCGCAGGCGCGTCTCAGCGCGAGCTTCAGTGATGTCTATGTCGGTCCGGGGCGTGACGGGCAGTTTCCTGAGCGTGAGGGAGCGCCGGTCTCCGAGCTTTCCGATGCATCCAAAAAACTGGTCAAACAAGCAATTGCTGCCTGGACGGGCGATACCGCTCAAGGCGCTGAATACCGCAAGCTTTACTATGCCGAACTGAACCAGACGAAAGTCGCCTACTCGGGTGCGACGGCTCTGAGTGATGAAGGCGACTACGTTCGCATCGACGGGCCGCACGTCTGGATTGAGTTCGCCTGCCAGGCATCCGATCATTATCATACGATCTGGCGGGATCGGGTGACCGACTATGGCGCGGAATTCTCCTTTTAATGCGCCGGACTGAAAAGTTAAGGAATTATGACCTCGCGTCCGCTCTCTGAAAAAGTAACGTGGGTGGAGAATGGGGGATAATACCCTTCGATGTCGAAGTCTTCGCCAGCTGTCCCGGCCCGGCGAAGGGAAAGTGAAAAGCATACATGGAACTTAACACACGCTCTTATAACGACTACATTGCATCTCTATTTGCTCCGCAGGATCCGGTACTGTCCGAAACGATCGCAGAGATGGAGCGAGAGAATGTCCCGGGGATAAACGTCTCGGCAGTGGAAGGCAAACTCCTTCAGGTTCTTGCGCTTTCGGTTGGGGCAAAGCGAGTTCTGGAAGTGGGGACCCTGGGCGGATACAGTGGTATCCACCTTGCCCGTGCCCTGCCGGAGGACGGCAAGCTGATTACTCTTGAACTCGATCCGCATCACGCCGAGGTGGCGCAACGGAATTTCGAGCGCGCCGGCGTGAGTCACAAGACCGAGATTCGTATCGGTCCCGCCTCGGAGACTCTGCGTCAGCTAAATGCGGCAGGCGAAGCGCCGTTTGACCTGATCTTTATCGATGCCGACAAGGACGGATACACCGAGTACCTGGATCTTTCCCTGCCTCTATTGCGTGAAGGCGGCCTGCTGCTCGGCGACAACACCCTGCCGGACGCCGTGCTAACTCAAGAAGAGAGCGGCACAAAGCGCTATAATGCCGCTGTGGTCGCCCATGCTGAACTGACGACAATTGTCATTCCCATCCTGCGCCAGCACGGGCTGGACGGACTTACGGTTTCGTTCAAACGAACTCCTGCCGCCTGAAGCCAGTTGATCGCTGAAGCGGAAGCAGGACAAAGCAGGCGATACCTGAAGACACAATAGGAGCGGTAGATAGCCGCTCCTATTCCTCTACAGCCGGCTCCGCAGGCGGATCTGCGATCCCAAGCTGCTTCGCAATCCAGGGCAAGGCGTCCTGGATATGAAGATCCCAGTATTGCCAATTGTGATCCCCTGGATACTCCTGATAGATGTGCGCAATATCAAGCTTGTCCAGGTGCGCGTGCAGTTTGCGATTGTGCTCGATCAAGAAATCGTCGATGCCGCAATCGAAGCTGATGGCGGGCAGCGCCGGCTTTGGGGTGTTCTTGACGATCGCAAAGATATCTTCCGTGCCGTCGGTAAGATGATTTCCGAAGATCAAGTTCAGCTCACGGCTCCATGCATCCTCGGCGCCGCCCTGTCGCGAAGCCATGTCAAGAGCGCCGGAAAAACTGTGGGCGGCGCAGAAGAGGTCCGGATTCTTGACTGCCAGCTTTACTGCACCGTATCCGCCCATTGAAAGCCCCGCCAACGCGCGTCCCTGAGCCGTCGGAATTGTTGGAAATGTCGCATCCACAAACGATACAAGCTCGCTAACGATGTAAGTCTCAAAGTTCTCGTTGGGTTTTCCTGCCGCGTTTGTGTACCAGCTTCGGTGGCCGTTCGGCATCACGACGATCAGCGGCATGGATTCGACATACCGTTCCAGGCTGGTTCGCGCTGTCCATGCCGTGTGGTCGTCGCTCAGGCCGTGCAGCAGGTATAGCACGGGGAACGGCCCCTTTTTGCCCTCAGGCACGATTGCCTTAAACTGACTCATGCGGCCGATTGCGTTGCTGCCGCGCAGCGAAATATCTATTAGCGCCATTAAAAACCTCCGGTGTGACTTTTGCCGATTCGCTGTACTGCAGGAGAGTTCCTGCCTTGGACGGACTTAATAAACTGTCGAAATACTGCATCTGAGAAACGATCACTAAATTTGAGCGTATAGACGGTATGACAGTTCCCACCGATCCACCGCTGCATCGTCCCCGTTACTTGCTGTGGGCTTTTGCCGGAGTGCTGACATCAATCGCCGCAGGCGCGCTCATTACTTTGATCGCATCCATTTTTGTGTGTCTGGGAATGCCCCCCGAAGCCATCTATGGCAGCGATATCATTGCGCCTTATCTTGGGATCTTATGCGGCAGTACCCTAACCGGATGCCTCACTGCTCCGTCGGCTGAGCGAGGAGGCAAACGGCACCGAGGGGCGGGACGTATGGGATTTGCCGTCGGCACTATCGTCGGGTTTCTCTGGATTGTCGCCTGGTGCTTCCTCAGGGCGCGCTGGGATATCGGCGCTGTCTGGCATCAGGCAATAGCCCGCACCACATTCGGAATCTGGCTCGCGTGGTTCCTTGCCGGCCAGTTAGGCTCTTTCGGCGGCGTATACGGCTCCCGCATGCGCGGCCTCAGAAGTCTAGGTCGGTTTGCCGTCTTCAATGTCGTAGCTCTCTGGATCTGCATGAGCTTTTCCGCTCGCAGTATGCCAGGCGGCGTTTTACAATTAAGCCCCGGCGTTACAGTTGAAACCAGAGCGCCGGAGGCCGACGGCACCATTGTCCGGCTTATTACATGCGACTTCCAGCGTGAACCGGGTTTGCGGCTTGGCCTGTACGATGCCGACAGTGACGATGCCCATCCTCTGGATGATCGGGACACGGAGTATCTTGGCGCATCACCCGCCGCTGTATTCGATCGGCTTGGGAGGCATCTGGACGACATTAATCGCAGGCCGAGGCTTATTATCAACGGCGGCTTCTTTGGCTCCAATTCGAATTGGGCGGGATTCCACATTGCCCCGATCGTCGTGCACGGCCGGCGGCTTTACAACACGCATGTCTATTCGGACAAATGGCCCGAGCAATCAGCAACGTTCGGGGTGCGATATAGTGAAGGCCATCCGGAGTTCGCTTTGCTTGCCGGAGATAAATGGAATGACCTCGGCGGGCTGGATACCGCACTTGCCGGAGTGCGTCCGCTGCGGATCAGCGGCCGGTCGCTGCCACTTAAGCCCGGTCCCGGAAATACGACATTGAGGTGCTCACGGACATCAGTCGCGTGGCCCGCGGACTCGTCCAAGTTGTACATCCTGATTGTTAGAGAACCCGATGGAGAGGCCGCCAGCGTGGAGCAGAAACGAAGCCGACGGCCGGTTGGGGGATGGGATATCAACAAGGTACAGCGCTGCTGGGAGCAAATGGGGATTGCAAACGCTGTGCAGTTCGACAGCGGCGAATCGACACAGCTTGTCACGGAAGACGATCATGGACGAACGCAGTGGGTCCGGTCAGCCTACCAACTTGCAAAAACACTTGGCTACTGGCATGACCGCCCGATCCGTATTTCGATACCTATGACGCCGCCGTCTGCCAACGTGGGCGGCGTGTTGAACTACATCTATGTGGATGGGGACAAGGCGCGATGATACCGCGCCTTACTTCCCAATACCTCGAAGCAGCCCGACGACTTTGCCGATAATGGAGGCGTTGTCGGATTTCCTGAGCGGAATAGGGGCGTAGTTCGGATTCATTGCCTGAAGCTCGATCCGGTTGCCATGACGATAGAACTTCTTTACGGTGGCTTCTTCGCCGATTCGCGCTGCGACGATATCGCCGTTCTCGGCGGTGAGTTGCGGCAGAATAATCACCATGTCGCCGGGCAGAATGTGCGCGCCCGTCATGCTTTCGCCCTGTACCCGGAGCAGAAAGCATTCCTGGGAACTGCTGCGCAACAGCGATGTCGGAACCGGAATGATATCCTCGATGTTTTGCGTGGCGAGCAGCGGCACGCCGGCGGCGATCGTGCCGATCAACGGAAGACGAAGCACTCCGTTTTCCATGTCTCGGGACCGCTCATTGAGTCGCGCCAGCACCCGGATACCGCGCGACGTGCGCGGTCCGTTCTTGCTGGACAGCCTTTCAATGTAGCCTTTCTTATGCAGCGCTTCAAGGTGAATTGTGACCCCGCGAAGCGAGCCGATATCCAGACCCACCTGCATTTCCCGAATCGTGGGTGGATAGCCTTTATCGTCGATATAGCCGACAATAAAGTTGAAAACTTCCTGTTGGCGCTCGGTGAGACCTTTAGCCATTGTCATTTATCCTGTGACGGCGTGGAAGAGCGCCCCTTGCGCTTTATGTTTTTCTCCGGCGCTTTTGGCAGGGCGGCAGGGCCGCCTGCATCATCCAGAGCGTCGAACATAGCCTGGTAAGGATTGCCGGGATTCCTGGCCTCTTCCTCTTTCACTTCTTCAATGCGGGCATTTAGACGAGCGATTCGGCCGCGAATGGATCGCACTAGAAACCAGAGAATTGGGATCTCCAAAACTAATAGCCATTTGTCTGCGACCATGTGTTTGTATTATAGCCGAATTGGCAAAGAAACCGGGTATCCGATCCGGAACTAGTTTGACGGCAGGTTTTGCCGCATGCTACAATCCGCCGCGATGGATCTTGAGACTGCTCACTACCTCCTCAGCCCTGGCGGCCGAACATTAATCGAGTCTGCGGAAGAATTGCTACGGGAGCGTTACGACGCTGCCCGGGCTATCTTGCGGTTGCAAAAGAGCGCCGGTGGCAGCGCTCTCGCATCGGCGGCATGGTCTATTGCCGACGGCCGCCGCCGTGCTCGCGTCAAGTTCGGAGACCTGGCGCCGCTCCTGTATACCGTGCCCGAAGCGCTGGAGCAGGCCACGGGAAAACGAGCCTCTCAGTATCATGCTCAGCGTTACATCGAGGCCGGATTTACAGCCGTAACGGACCTCACCGGCGGTATCGGGGGAGATGCCCTTGCGTTCGCCGCCGCCGGACTGCAGGTCACAATGGTGGAACGCGATCCCGTGAGGGCTCTCTTCGCCGAGGAGAACGCGCGCGCTGCCAGACTATCTCACCTTATTGAAGTCAAGGTTGACGATGCCGACTCATACGACGTCCAGACGCAGGCAATCTGGCTCGATCCCGGCCGGCGCGCTGGCGCGCGCCGATTGATAGACCCCGAATCCTACACGCCCTCATTGAGTATCTTGCGCCGCTTTGCCGATTGTTCCGCAGGAGTAAAGCTGGCGCCGGCAATCGAGCATGAAGTCGCCGGCGCTTATGATGCCTCGCTGGAATTCCTGTCCGAATCCGGAGAATGTAAGGAAGCCCTGCTCTGGACCGGCTTTCTGCGGCGTCCCGAAGACATATCCGCCGTCCTTCTCAAGCCGGAAGCTGAGCACCGTATGTCGGCAAACTCAGCGGTAGCGGTGGAGCATCTCTCCAGCCTTCAGTCCACAGAACCTAACATCCATGGATACCTTTATGAGCCGGACCCCGCCGTTATCCGCGCTCACCTTGTTGAACAGTTAGCGCAGGAACTCCACGCCGCGCCGGTAGATCCGCAGATTGCCTATTTGGTGGGGGCGCGCCGTTTTGCCACGGATTGGGCATCCACTTATGAGGTGCTGGATCAGATGCCTTATCGCCCGAAAAACGTTCAAAAGGCTCTGCGTGACCGTGGCGTTGGGCGTGTCATTGTCAAGAAGCGCGGTGTGCCGATAGAGCCGGAAGATGTACAGCGGGAATTGAAGTTGTCCGGACCGGAAGAGATGATCCTTGTGCTGACAAAGATAGGGCTGCAGCGAGTTGTGTTTCTCTGCCGCCGCGTGCAGGAAACCGGTCTATCCGCGTTCAAATGCATAGTCCCGTGACTGTGACCCCATTGCCCGAACCCGGCGCATCTCGCCAGGACAAGATCTACAATTTCGCATCATGCCTCATCGATTCCATCGGCTGGCCGCTGGGCATGATCTTCTTCTCGCAGGCAACCATTCTTCCCGTTTTTATGAAGCGTCTCGGCGCAAGCGACTTTGAAGTCGGGTGCCTTTCGGCGTTGCTGGGTCTGCTTGTCCTGCTGCCGGGATTCCTGGTTGTGCGGTACCTTGGCGCACGGAAACGAGCACGCGGATATCTGATCTGGGTCGCAATCGTCGAACGTCTTGCGCTGCTGCCGCTGGCCCTCTTGACGCCGCTCTGGGGGCTGACGCATCCGTCATGGCTGCTGGCTGCCGTCTTTGTCTGTTTCGGCTGCCACGGTCTCGCCATGGGGTTTAACCAGCCCGCGTACTGGGTGGTTGTCGCAAAGATCATACCGGCGCATTGGCGCGGCAGGCTCTACGGTTTCGCGGGAGGGTTGGGCGGCATCCTTTGTCTGGTATTCGAGAGAGTGCTGAACAACTTGCTGTCCGGCAAAGATGCCGGCTTTCCAAACGGCTATGCGAAAGGCTTTCTGATCGGCTTTGTGATATTGGTGATTTCCGTGCTGCCGCTTGGCTTTGTGCGCGAACCGAGCAGCACGCCGGAACCGCGCCGTGAACAGAACCTGTTTCATGACTGCATGAGGGTATGGCGGGACAACAAGGGTTTTCGCCGCTTTCTTTACGGGCAAATTGCCATTGTGGCGGCATCGTTGGCCGCACCGTTTTATGTTTTGGCTGCAGTGAAGTACCTGAATGCAGGGCCGGCCTTGATCGCGGGCTACACGGCCACACTGGGATTTGCAGGTTCGTTTGGCGGATTGGTCTGGGGGGCCTGGGCGGACCGCTCAGGCAACAAGATCGTGCTACTCACATCAATGGCGCTTGCGGTTCTCGCGCCGTTGGGAGCGCTGGCAGCGCCGTCGCCCGCGCTGTTCTACGCCGTATTCGCAGCGCTCGCGCTCTCTGGTGGCGGCGTGGGATTGGCCGGGTTTAACATCGTCATGGAGTTTGCCGGGGAGGCGCATGAAATCGCCCTCTACACCAGCATGTACAATGGGGTCACTGCGATACCGAGAGCCCTCGCACCCTTGATAGGCGGCTTCCTCGCCGGCGCATCCTCATCCTACGCCCTCGGCTTCGCCATCTCGGCCGCTCTAGCCCTCGCCGGACTCCTGTTGACGCTGCGCGTTGCGGAGCCGAGGAATGTGGCCAGGGCTTAGAGCCACTTCCGCCGGCGGAAATAGACCCGCCATCTCCCGGCGATTAAAACCACAGCTAGCGTGAGATCACCTACGGTGAAAAGTCCACCTTCGTGGACTCCTGCATGTGGCGCTGCGCGAGGATTTTTATAACCACTTCCGCCGCCGGAAATAGACCCATTCCACGATACTCAGGACGATCATCAAGCCGAGAGCGTAGGCGTAGCCGTACTTCCAGTGCAGTTCGGGCATAAACTGGAAGTTCATACCATAGAGGCTGGTGATGGTTCCCCATGTCATCAGGATGATGGATACGCTGGTGAGAACCTTTACGATCTCATTCAACCGGTTTGAGGCTACAGCCAGGTGCGCGTCCAGAGTCCCGGCCAGGAGGTCGCGGTATGTATCCAGGGTTTCCACGACACGGATCAGGTGATCGTAGACGTCCTGATAATAGCTGTACAGGGCGCGGGCGCGTCCTGCCTTCGGACCGCCCGTCTCTTCGATCGATTCGATACGGCGCAGCAGGACATTGACGCCGTCGCGCAGAGGAGCAACGGAGCGGCGCATATTCAACAGGCTGCGTCGAAGGGAAAGGACTTGCTCAAGGGGGCGCGCATGGGGATCGTCCTCTTCATCTTTGCCCAATACGCTGACTTCACGGTCTACCGGTTTGATGACAAGGTGTTCCAAAAGGTCTAGGCGATCGTCGAAGGCGTCGAGGGTGGGGTAGTACTGGTCTACGATGGTATCGAGCATCAGGTAGAGGAGAGCGAACGGACCCTGGCGGCGCAGCTCACGGTTTGCGTCCCAGCGCTTACGCATCGTCCTGATGGCTTCGGATTCGTTGTCGTGAACCGTGACACAGAACGCAGGTCCAACAAATGAGTGGATTTCCGAAGCTCTGCGCACGCACTCCGCTGAGATATCATCGGGATCCTCTGCCGGCTGGATCTCATGAGCGACGATAAACACGTAATCGCCGTATTCTGTCGCGCGGGGCCGCTGGTCTCGCGTTTTAACATCTTCGATGGCGAGCTCATGGAATCCGAACTCCTCCCTCAGCATCTCGATCTCTTCGTCACTGGGATCGCAGATATCCAGCCAGACAACCCCGTTCGGGTCCTGGAGCACATCGCTGATTCGCGCCGGATCCATCTCCTGGGCGTCATGGTCGACAGGATAGTACAGGCATTTGATCATAATGGGGAGGCTTTTGGTTGAGGGGGAAACGTGCAAGCCACAATCTTACAATAGGCAGGCGGTTGAGTGATTTGCAAGTGGCTGTCCCAGGTTGGCTGGCGGTTAAAACCGCGCCTAGAGAATACATATGTCCGCCTTCGCGGACCAGGAAGTGAGCATTGCTCACTCTTTGTGCCCGGAGGGGCACTTTTGTACTCTCTAGCCGTGGCTTTAGCCGCTAGGCAATTCAGCCGCCATGGCTAAGTTCTGCGCCCTTACTTCGTCGCGTATCCTTCGGGATGGTTCCGGAACCACTCGTATGCGGTGCGCATCATGGTTTCCAGATCGCCATACTGCGGCTTCCAGCCAAGCTCTTTTTCGATCTTGCCGCTCGTTGCGACAAGTTCAGCCGGATCGCCCGGGCGCCTTGGGGCTTCGGTCGCAGTGAAGTTTATGCCGGTTACTTTGCGGCCTGTGTCGATAACTTCGCGCACTGAGTAGCCCTTGCCGTTGCCAAGGTTATATGCTGACGTATCAGCGCCATTGCGCAGGGCTTCCAGCCCCAATACATGCGCGGCCCCAAGGTCCGTCACATGGATGTAGTCGCGTACACCGGTGCCGTCGTGCGTCGGGTAGTCGGTGCCGAAGATCTTGATGTCGGGGCGGCGGCCGAGCGCGGCAAACAGGGTGAGAGGGATCATGTGCGTCTCAGGCTTGTGGTCCTCGCCCAGATCGCCTTCCGGATCAGCGCCGGCTGCGCAGAAATATCTCAACGAAACGCTCTTGATCCCGAATGCCACGTCATACCAGTGGAGGATATGCTCGCCGTCCAGCTTCGTTTGACCGTAGGGATTTGTCGGGAACTGCGGATGCGCTTCGTCGATAGGCACGTACCTGGTCTCGCCGAATGTCGCAGCCGACGAGGAGAACAGCACGTGCTTCACGCCCTGGCTGTTAACGGCATCGAGAAGCGCCAGTGTCTTGACGATATTATTCTGATAGTACTTGACCGGATCGCGGACGCTGTCCGGAACGGATGCGTAAGCCGCAAAGTGAATGACGGCATCGACTTCGTGCTCTCGAATCGTATCGGCTACCAGCTGCCCGTCGCCAATATCTCCCTGAACCAGCTTTGCGCCGGGAAGATATTGCATGACTTCCGGATGGCCGAGCTCAAGCGAGTCGTAAATAATGACATCGTAGCCGCGCTGGATCAGCAGCTTTGCTGTGTGACTTCCGATATAACCCGCGCCGCCTGTAACAAGGATTGAACCCATAGTTGATCGTGGTACGGACCCGATTTCCGGTGGCCGGGCGGCTCGGGTCTCGCCTGCTCCCAATTGATTCTAAAACTTTAACGGCCAAAGAGGAGTATACCTGCTCAGGCCGCTGCCGCGCGCCTTACGGTTGTGCCACAAATCCAAACGCGGCCAAATGGATTTTGCGCTTTCCTATGCGCCGGTAAAGGATTTGAAGCAAATCGTTTTTGCCGTCTCCTTGCTTTGCTGCCATGGATAAGTTTTTTGGCATGAATTATGCAGCCATGAAGGGTATTCCCGACGGGCATGGAAGCCGGCTGAATGTATCCCAAACGGCATTGTGACAATGAAGTGAACACTACCGAACTGGTTGCCGGCTGCAAACTTTTGCAGCCGGTTTACTCAGAAAAACAAGGCGTCTGCGTCATGCGAGGCCGCGATGTCGCGGCGCGGGTCGACGTGGTCGTGAAGACGATGACCGAGCCGGCCAATCATGTCGCTATCGAGCGCTTCCGGCGCGAAGCCGTCATCCTCGATCTGCTATCCCATCCGAACATTGTCCGGCTGCGCCGGTATCGCGACCAGTCGCCGCGCGCCATGGTGCTCGAACATATATCGGGTGTTCAGCTGACACAGTATGTGAAGGAGCACGGCGCTCTTACGCCATCCGCATTGTGCGCTATCGTTGAGGATATCGCCGCTGCGCTGGATGCGGCGCACTCTCACGGTGTCTTCCATCGCGACATACGCCCTGAAAATATCTTGATCCCAAAACGAGGCCATGCGCGGCTGATCGATTTTGGTGTGGCCCGCATGGACGGCGAGCCGGAAATCACGCTTCATGGCGAAAGCCTCAGGGATCATGCCTACATTTCTCCCGAGCAGCTCCGTGGCGCTGTTAACGCCGATGCCCGCTCCGACGTCTACTCACTCGCCTCCGTCGCGTATTTTGCGCTGACCGGCCGGCCGCCGCGCCCCCGCGTGGAGATCGGCGATACTCTCACACGTATCCCAATGCCTGGCGCACGCACGGAAATCGCCGCCGTTATTGCGCGCGGCATGTCGGGCAATCCCGCGAATCGATATCCATCCGCCGGCCAGATGGCGGCCGACTTGCGCGCTGCTGCCGCACAAGATGATCGCCGGAAATCGCTTCAATTTCCCGCACGAAGCCTCTGGAAGATGGCAGCCCTGCCGATCGCGCTTATGGTCCTTGCCGCCGCGACATACCGTCCGCCTGTAATTCATAAGCGTCCGGTAGGAGTTTCCGCCAGTCTCACTCATGGCGTGCCGAAAGTTTCTGCTCTACCACATTTCTAACTGCGTGCCGCCGTTCCGCGAAACCATCCGCCGTTCCTCGCGTTTTATCCTCATGACGCATCAATGCGCCCTTTCTGAAGACAGCCTGTGGGCTGCAGCTTATCCTGTGTCTGTAAATCGGCTGAATTAATTGCCGATGCATCGCGTATAATACGCGATAGGAGCTAGCACGATGGCCGCAGTTCAAGAATATGTCGAAACCGCAACCCCCGAATCGCTTTCCCGCGCGCTGACGCCCCTTGCGTCGCGCCTGAGAGCGTTTCGACTGGCCCGCTACGCAAGCCGCGGGGCTCTAGGCGGAATTGCCGTTTCAATCGTCGCAGTGATCTGCTCGCACTTGAATGTGCTGCCGGATGCGCTTCCGCTTGAAGCTGTGATCCCGGTTAGCATTATTCTCGGTGTCGTTGTCGGCGCCGTTCCTGCCTTACTCTCTCGTATCACGTCCATGGACGCCGCGCGTATCGCGGAGACGCGGCTTGGCCTGAAAGAGCGCCTTTCCTCAGCACTTGAATTTGAGAAGGATCCCGCCGCGTCCGGACAGGCGGCTGTGCTGTTCCGTTTGCAGCATGTCGACGCGCTTGGTCATGCCCGAAGCCTTGCGCCCCGGGAGGCTTTGCCGTTTAGAGCCACCTGGGAGATGAAAGCCGTTCTCGGCGGCTTCATGTTGCTGCTATTGGCTCTCATCGTGCCGAACCTGCCGGTCTTCATTTCTCCTGCGACCAGGACCGAGCGGGCAATTGTCCGCAAAGAGGGCGACAAGCTGACGGTGAAGGCACGCACGATTGAAAAGTTTGCTGCCGCCCACCAAATGCCGCAAACAAAGCGCATGGCTCAGGATATGCAGCGGCTGGGTGAGCAAATGGCCGCGCGTAAAATGGACAAGAAGCAGGCGTTGATAAAGTATTCCCAGCTCACCAAGCAGATGCAGGATGTTCAGAAGAAGCTGACTGAAAATGCCGGGACCGGGATGGGATCGAAAAGCTTGAATCGCGCGGGCCAGCAGCTCGCGCAGTCTCTGCAGGCAGCCGGGGCCAATGGCGCGGCAAGCAAGGACCCGATGACCGGGAACCCGGCAACATCCTCCAAGGCCGGCACAAGCGGCCAGAAGGGTAGCCCAGGCACAGGCAAGTCCGGCGAAAAGGCGGGCCAGAAGCCTGCGGATCATGGCCTGAACATTCCGGGCTTCAATAAAGCCAATCCCTCAGCCGGAGATCCGAATAAGGGCAATGAGGGCCAGCCTAACCCGACAGACGAGATTAAAAAGGCCGCTGCGGCCATGCAAAAGGGCGATGCCTCCGGCCTGAGCGATCAGCTTCGAAAACTCGCTCAGCGCACCCAATCCGGCGCGCTTACTCCTGAAGAGCAGAAGCAGGCCCAGCAGGACCTGCAGAAATTGTCCGATGCCCTGAAGGGCACGCCGATGCCTGAGACGCAGAAGCACTCGCAGGCCGCCGCAGACGCCCTCAAGCAGGGCGATAAGCAGAAAGCCGCCGACGAGATGCGCAAGGCCGCCGATGCGGCCGATAAGGAAATGCAGCAGCAGATGGATGCCCAGGGCATGAAAAAGGCTCAGGAATCGCTGCAGAAGAGCCAGAACGAGATGGCCGGCGCTTCCTCTCCCAGCGACATCAGCAATTCCAGCCAATCCGGAGAAGGCGAAAGCCAGAGCTCAGGCGATTCCAATGGGCAGGGCGAGGGCAATTCTCAGGAACAGCAGAACGCCGACCAGCGAATGCATTCGGGGCAGGGAAAAGGGCAGGGGAAGGGCAACAATCCGGGAACCGAGCCTGGTGAAGAAGGCGGAGGTTCAGGAGCAGGCAACCGGGCCGGACATGGCGGCGGGAAGCCCGGCGGCGGCAAAATCCCCAAGCAGAAGTTCAGCAAGTTCCAGGGTCCTGTCCCGCATATGCTCAATCCAAAATTCGATCCCACTCGGGCTGCGCGATATACGAAGGTGTATCTCGGCAAACCTGGGCAGGGCAAAGAGGCCGGACGTCTCGGCAAAGCCATCAAAGTTCGCCCCGGCGCAGCCCCTCCCGGAGGAGCGCAGAGCAACGTAGACTATTACAACTATGTCGGCGATGCGAAAAAAGCCGCCGAAAAGAGCGTGGACAGCGAAAACATTCCGCCCGCCTACCGCGATCAGGTGCGGAAATACTTCAACAGTATCACGCCGGACAGTGGGCATTAGAAAGCGCAGGCTTCCCGGAAGTCCGTGTAACATTTTGGGAGAATCTATGGACGAAACATCGGTAAGAGCTTTTCGGGACGATTTTGCGCGTGTGCGCGACGAAGTGGGCAAGGTAATCGTCGGCAATGCGGATATCGTCGACGGCGTCCTGATCTGTCTTCTGTCCGAGGGACATGCGCTGCTGGAAGGCGTTCCGGGTCTTGGCAAGACACTGCTTGTGCGCACACTGTCTCAGGTCCTTGACCTGAACTTCAATCGCATCCAGTTTACGCCCGACCTGATGCCTGCCGACATCACCGGTACCAACATCCTTATGGAGGATGAGGTGACCGGGCGCAAGATCTTCCAGTTCCAGCCGGGACCCGTTTTTGCAAATATCGTCCTTGCCGACGAAATCAACCGCGCCACCCCCAAGACACAGTCGGCTATGCTTGAGGCAATGCAGGAACACAGCGTCACAGTCGCCGGAAAGCAATACCGGCTGGCTGAGCCGTTCTTTGTGCTTGCGACGCAGAACCCGATTGAGATGGAAGGCACGTATCCGCTGCCGGAAGCGCAGCTTGACCGTTTTCTTTTCAAGCTCATCGTGCCGGCGCCGTCTCTCTCGGAACTCTCGATCATCGTCGACCGCACCACCGGCACGGCTACGCCGAAGATCAATAAAGTTCTTACCGGAGAGCAGGTCATGGCAATGCGTCAGGTGGCGAGAGAGGTGCCGATCTCATCGCTGGTGCGCGATTTCGCCGTTAAGCTGATCCTCGCGACACATCCGCGCTCCGAAACGGCGACGGATATGGTAAACCGCTTTGTCCGCTTCGGATCTTCCCCGCGCGGCGCGCAGGCTCTCGTTCGAGGCGCAAAGATACGAGCCCTGCTCGATGGGCGGTACAATGTGGCTATCGATGACATCTCGGCGGTTGCGCCTGCTGTCCTTCGCCACCGTGTCCTGCTGAATTTTGATGGTGAAGCGGAAGGCATCGGTACGGATGCCATCGTTCGTGATATTATCACGCGCCTGTCCGCCCAGGTTTCCGCAGCCCTGGTATAGTTCTTACATGGAGTTGACTGCTCTCTGGCCGATTCTGCTTACGGCGCTGGTGCCGATGCCGATCGGCACCGACCGCCGGCGGTTATGTACACCCTGGGCCACGATTGGGATAATCATTATCAACATCGTGGTCTTTCTGGTGTTGCGTCCGGATAGTCCCCTCGGCGATGCATCCCTCTTGAAGTACGGGCTGGTGCCGGGGCATCCGCTTTCGCCGGCTTTTGTGACCAGCCTGTTCATTCACGTTTCCATGCTCCACCTGCTCTGGAACATGGCGTTCCTTCTGTTCTTCGGAAGCCACGTTGAGGATGCGCTGGGGTCTGTCGCATTCATGGTGCTTTACGTTGGAAGTGGCGTTACCGCTTCTCTCTGTCACCTTGTAATCTGCCTACTGCTCGCGGGAAGCCGGCCGGATCTGCTCTCCCAGCCGCTTGTCGGCGCTTCAGGCGCTATTTCCGGATTGATTGCGCCGTATGCCATCCGCTACTATCGATCAAGACTGCGGCTCGTGTGGCTGCCCGGGTATCTGATTGGATTGCGGGGCCAGACTTTGGGTATTCCAGCGCTGGCTGTTCTCGTCTTGTGGCTCCTCCAAAATGTCTTCGGCGCTATTAACGGCGCCGTAAAGGAGGCCGGCGGCGTGGCATATTGGGCGCATCTCGGTGGCTTTGCGTTTGGTCTGATCATTGCCGAGGCGACCGGATTGCTGCGTGACGGCCGCGCTGAGTACCTCCTTGCCGACGCCCGTAGTGCCGCAGTAGCATCCGGTGGAACATCTCCCGCCGCTATTCAGTCGTTTCGAGAATATGTGGCTCTTTGTCCGGGCGATTGGAGGGTCAAGTTGGAGCTGGCCCTGGCGTTGCGCGGCAGTGGAACCCCGGGAGCGCGGCGCGAGTCGATGGCGATTGTCTCTAACATCGTCAAGCAGAAACTTGCCGCCGGGTCGGACGGCCTTTCTGTTTATGCGGAAGCCTTGCGGCTGGATCTTACCGTGGATCTTTCGTCACGAGAAAGGCTTCGGCTTGCAGGTTTGGCGCAGGATGCAGGACATGCCGACCTTGCGCGTGGTCTACTCGGCGCCATCGTGAAGGATACTGCGGATGCGCCTGAGGCTGAGATGGCTCTGCTCAAACTTGGCCAGTTGCTTCTGAGATCCGACCCGGTGAGCGCGCAGGCGCTGCTGACGGATTTCGTATTCAAGTATCCCGGCAGCGCCTGGATCGAACGCGCCGAAGATCTGCTGGCCGAAGCGCGGAATTTGACCGGCAATACTCGCAAATCGTGAAACCTGGTTTGAGATGTTATAATCAACTTATGAATTTCGAGCATCACCGATGAGGGCGGCTCTATCAACACTATGGTTGGTTGTTAGAGCTTGCATGTTCAGGCCGGACAAAGGGTGCATCCAGTGAGCGCGATAGGCGCGCCTAGGCAGACAGCAGTATTAAAATTGCCTGCTGCAAGATTTTTTTCGTGTATTTTGAAGGCGATCATTAAAGCCAGTGTCTGAAGATACTAATAACTCACGCCCGGGGATGCCCATGTTGGGGGTCATGATCGGCAAAGCTGGCGATGTAGACGAAACTACATCACCGCGGCCGGCTACTATGTCGATAGGTCAGGATGATGCCGACTCTGTTCTGGCCCGGCGTTGCCGCGCCGGTGACATGACGGCGTTTGGGGAACTCGTGAAGCGCCACGAAAAGCGCGTCTACGCCCTGGTAGGGCGTATTCTCGGCGCGGGCGCGTCTCCGGATGATATCGAAGATACCGTCCAGGATATTTTCGTACAGGCATGGCGCGCTTTTCCGCGCTTCCGCGGCGATGCCAAGTTTTCGACATGGCTGTATCGTATTGCCACAAACATGGCGATCAAGCAATGGCATCGCACGCGTCGCCACAGTCATGTCCTTTCGGATGAAGACCTGCCTGAGACTGTCCGGATTGCGGTAGCAGACCCAAATCCGGGACCGGCGGCTCAGACCGAGTTTCGAATGCGTGATAAGGCCTTGCGGCGCGCTATTGAGGCGCTGCCGGAAAAGCAAAGGACGGTTGTGCTCCTCCATTATTTTGAGGAGTATTCCTGCGACGAGGTCGCGGCGCTAACCGGATGCTCTGTTGGAACCGTATGGTCGCGGCTCCACTATGCGTGCAAAAAGCTTCGCGGATCACTGGAGTGGCTGTCGCAATCATAAACAGCAGTGTTCCTTATACAATTTTAAATTCGATCATAAATCTTATGTTGTGATGTTGTACATGTCAAAAAATGAACTTTACTCCTGGCTGATCCCATACCTGGAAGGCGAACTCGACCCCAAGCGCAAAGAGGCCGTTGAGGCTCGTTTAGGTATCGATGCGGAGTACGCCGCGGAGGCTGCCCGTCTCAAGAACGTGCTGCGTCATGTTCAGGCATCAGGCGCAATCGCGCCCCAAGCCGAGCCGGAGTTCAGCATCTGGCCCAAGGTTCAGTCGCAGCTCAGGGCGCACCCCGCGCAAAACCGATGGTCACCACGTCTGTCGCTGGCGGCTGGAGCATTTGCAACTGTCCTGATCGCTGCCGGGATTGCTCATCCCTGGGAGAGCAAGCGCTCTTCTAACCATCCGACGATGGTTGCCAGCAGGTCTCAGGACCCGGCTGTTGCCGGCATTGTGCAGACTCCCAAGCTGGATGGTCTTCAAAACCGCGTAGAGAGGACCGCAAAAAATCTTGAAATGGCATATAGCATGAACGGCAATGCATCTGCAGCGCATCCCCATGTTAAGGTGCCTCCGCCCGCTGTCCCGGATATGCCTTTCGACGATCCTGATCGGAATGATGGATTTGGAGCCGATCCGAAATTGGCCCCAGACAATGATCCTTTCAATCGCAATCGCCCTGTAAGCGCAAACGGGTTTATGCCAAACGCGCCTCGAACTAAACGGCATCGCTCAAAACTGAACGATAGCGTGCTTCCGCTGCGCGGCGGATTTATGGATGCTAAGGCTGGAAACTATAAACCTGTAGGTGACAGTGTCGTTCCCAGCGCGGCCGACATCGTCTATGATCGTCTTGGCCCGTCCGATACCGCTTCGCTGCAATCACCTGTGGTCAGTTCAGGTACAGCCCCTGGAACATACATAGTCGATTCGAACAATTCCTTCGCGGCATCCGCGCCGGGAGCATCTCCCAAGCGCTTGGGAGACCGTGCTGGTTTTACCGGTATTTCCTCGCCATCCTCCTTCGGTTCCAAAGTGTTTTCGCCGGGCGGGTTTGGAGGAGGCGCAGCAAACGGACGAGCTGGGCAATATTGGCCCCACGATATACCCGACAGCCAAAAACTGCATACGATCCTGCAGGATGCATCTGTGCGTGCCACCCACGGCAACGTCAATGCCGCCATGGATTCCTGGCGCGACGCCATGATGTTCGAGCTTCAGCCTCCTACATATGATGAAGAGGGCGCAACGGCACAGGCTACATCCATTCTGGAGACCATTCGAAAAACCGGTAACCTCGTTCCGTTCCGCGCTTATGTCGAACGCCAGGCGTTGCCCAAGCCTGATGCGGTCGTCGATTGGCGTATTTTAGGTTTGCTCTACTCGAAGCAGGGCAACACGACGCTTGCGCTCAACGCATGGGAATACGTGACACAGAGCGGCAAAGCGAGTGGCGAGGACTGGTATCAACTCGGCCTGACCCGCCAGGCAGCCGGCGACAATGCCAATGCCCGCCTAGCATTTGCCCATGCTGTGTCCGGCCTAACGGGAAATTCGACTCATTACGCCGCTGCTCAACAAGCCCTTTCTGCTGGTCAGTAGAATCGACTTAAGCCCCTTGCTCTCCGATGATTTTAGAGAGCAAGGGGCTTAACTTTCTCTGTGGGCTGACGAACAACGCTGTTCAATCAGCCATATGCTCCGGCCGATCGGCCAGCCAGTCCTCCAGCGTCGCCACTCGGTCAGGATGCTCATAGCTGCGGGCCAGGAACCCTGCGCCGTGCTGGGGCATCGGATCCTGATCTGTCGGCTGGTATCTCAAGTCGACGCTCCACCTTACATGATCCGACTTATTCGGTGTCGACATATGAATGCAGCGGTCATTAAATAGAATCGCTCCTCCTGCTTTGATCGGTAGCGCCACTTCTCGGATAGATTTCAGGTGCTCTGCGTCGATCTCCGTATATCCCGTTCCCGTGTGACTTTCGCTGTGATATGACAGTACGCGCATTTTATGCGTGCGCGGCCATATATGAAGACATCCGTTGACCTCGTCGGCGTCTACGAGAGGGATCCAGACCGTGATCACGGGATTGGAGTTTGCGTCGGGCCAGTAAGATTTGTCCTGGTGCCACGGAACAGCGCCTGCTGCAACGCCGGGCACCTTGGGGCGAGTATTGTATACCGGGTTCGCAAAAAGTTCGCCGCCGATTAAAGATTCCACAGCGTCAAGGATTTTCGGGTTCGCCATCAGATGATAGTAACCCGGGCGGCGATCGCGCCATGAACGACCGTATCGCAGAAAATCTTCATCGCTCTTGCCGGTAAATATGCGCGCCAGGCGTGTCTCAAAGGGTTCGTTCTCAAACTTGTCGGCAATCATGCCGGCTGCAAACAGCTCGTTCGCAATTTCCTCTACCTTGTCTTCCATTGCCTGCCGCGCCGGAGCCATGTCCTCCGCGGTCAATAGATCGGGGATAACAAGGTAACCCTCATCCCGATAGAACGAAACTTGCTCATCGCTAAGGCTTCCGCGCATGGCATTGCCGGTCGCGCTGTCAAGCGTAGTTGATTGAACTGTCATTGGTGTTGTCTTCTCCCGCAATGGGCGCTCTCGATTTCCAAAACGATTTTTAACTGATAATGGTCTATTTTAGCGAATCGATATCTTCTCAGCAATTGGAGAGATTCGCGATTACTGGTACAATTTCGCTATGGAAGGAGACGCGCTGACGCAAAACGGCGATATTCTGCCGTCAAATATCCGGTGGCCGATTATCCTCGACAGGCCTCCTGAGGTCGTTTGGGCAGGTATAGGCTTGCATGGCATTCGTAGCTTGGAGCGCTATCATTTGCCGGATCTGTGGTCCCTGCATCTCTATACATATTCGGCCCTGTTGCGCCTTGAGGACATGCAGATCCCGATACGGCCCGGTTTCGCGGGTATTGTGCCTGCCAATACGCCGATCCAATATCACTTTGGCGGCCCATCGCAGCATCTGTTCGTCCATTTTCGTTGCGCAAGTTCGGAAAGCGTGGCAACCGCTGAGACGTCCATTCCGTCAATGCAGGATCTCGGCAGCGATTTTGACCGTATCTATGCCGATCTTGAGTACGTCGTCAGTTCCCAGGATAAGCTGCCGCATTTCAAGACGGCGAGGTTTTGGAACGTGCTCAACGAACTGGCGGAGCGGCACCAGAAGAGACTTCCTGTTCCATCGAGCCATCATCCCGCAGTGCGCCGCGCTGTTGCTCAGATCGCTTTGCGTCTGGGAGAACCGCTGACCGTTGCCGGGATCGCGAGCGAGGTCGAGGTATCGTATAGTTACCTGGGGCGCTTATTTCAGGAGGCGTTCGGAACGACCGTGGTGGGTTATATTCGCACGCAGCGAGTACGCCGCGCTGAGCATTTGCTGAGGCATTCGACACTGCCGATCAAGGCAATCGCAGCCCTTGTTGGGCTGGGGGATTTGCAGTTCTTCAATAAGGTGATTCGGCGCGAGCTTGGCATGTCGCCCAGGCAAATCAGGAAGATGGATTGATAGGGGGATTTCAGCGGCGAAAGCTCTATCTTAATCTGTCATAATGGGAAAATCACGCGGCCCAATTGTCGTGCCGCACGAGTTTCGAGGCGTGTATTACTATGTCGTCATTTCGGTTTGGGCTGATTGGGTGCGGCGTCATCGCAGAGACCCATGCGCAGGTTCTCGGGCAATTGTCATCAGAGAGTGTCGAGCTTGTATCGTGCGCAGATAGTGTTACAGAGAAGGCTGCGGGACTGAGCGAACGCTTTGCCGTTCAGGCCGTCACCGTTCGCGAGATGTTGGAAGATCCGACAATCGATGCCGTTACCATTTGTACACCGAGCGGGCTGCATGCGGAGATTGCCGCGCGAGCTCTCATAGCCGGAAAACACGTCATTGTCGAGAAGCCCATGGATGTGAGCTCGGCTGCATGCGATGCCATGCTCGCCGCTCAAGCGGCATCCGGGAAGCATCTCGCCGTGATCTCCCAGCATCGTTTCGATCCGGCAACGCTCGCCGTGCGCGAATCGCTCACTTCCGGCGTTCTCGGTGAAGTTATCGCGGCGGATGTACGGGTGCCGTGGTATCGCACGCAGGAATACTATGACTCCGGCGACTGGCGCGGCACGTGGCGTCTTGATGGCGGCGGCTGCCTGATAAACCAGGGAGTGCACACTCTCGACCTCATGCTCTGGCTCTGCGGTCCCGTAAAATCCGTCTACGCCCAGGCGCGCACAGCGGCCCATGAGCGAATTGAGGTTGAAGACTTGATTTCCGCCACGTTGACATTCGAGAACGGCGCAATTGGTTCGCTATTGGCGTCGACTGCGTCGTATCCGGGATTTCCGGCCCGCCTGGCGGTTTATGGCAAAAACGGCACTGCAGTTATTGAAGGCGATGCTCTCGCGAGTCTGGAATCCATCGGCGGCGAAGCGTTTGCAGGAGTTGCGCCGATAGAGCATGCGCTTCAGGTTGCCTCCGGCGGCACACGCGCCGCACTGCAGGGAACAGCAACCCAGGCTGTGGCCTGGGGCGATGCGCACAAAGAACAGTTCCGCGATTTCGTCCGCTGCTGCCGGGAGGGCGGGACACCGGTCGTCGATGGTCAAGAGGGACGCCGCGCCGTTGCAACGATCGAGGCCATCTACAAATCTGCCCGAACCGGCGCAGTTGTCATACCGGAAGGCAGCCGATGATCGTTATCGGTATCGATCCCGGAACTGCCATTACCGGCTTCGGAGTAGTAGAAAAACGCGGCGACAAGGTCCTCTATATCGACTGCGGCGTAATTCGCACCACGCCGGACCTCTCGGCCCCGGAGCGTCTCAAGCTGCTGTACGACCAGTTCAATCTGCTGCTCGACAAACACCAGCCGGAACATGTCGGCACGGAGCGTCTTTTTTTTACCAACAACGTCACCACCGGCATTCCCGTGGGGCGTGCGCTGGGAGTGATCCTCCTCACTCTGGCGCAGCGCAATATCCCATGGGCCGAGTATACGCCCACACAGGTAAAGAATTCTGTGGTTGGAGTCGGCAACGCCGATAAAAAGCAGGTAGAGTTCATGGTGACGCGCCTCCTCAACCTGCCGAAGCCTCCAACCCCCGACGATGCCGCCGATGCGCTCGCCATCGCCATCTGCCACACCCATTCCCTGCGGATCATTCCAACCGTGCGCCGTGCCGTACGCGGTTAAAGCTGTGCCATAGCCGGGATTAAAACACAACGCCCGATGGGTAAGTCTTAGGCAATAAAGCACGGAGGAAAAAAAATCCATGGCTGGTACTGTTGTTGCTGTATTTCAAGACTATGAGCAGGCCCGAAAGGCTGGGCAGGCGCTTTTAGACGGAGGCATCCCATTTGCCGATATATCGCTGGTCCGCAAAGGCGCAGGCGGCGAGCATGGCGCTCCGATAGACGGCGTTAGCTCGGCTGCAAGTGATCTCGATCCTGAAGAGAGCACGAGCCACGCATTCCGCGAAGTCGAGACACACGATGTCGAGCAGGCTTTCTCACACGATCGTGAAGTGGCCCCGCGAACGGCCATTGGCGTGGTCTCCGGAGCATCTCTCGGCGCGCTGCTTGTATCCGCCGCCATTTTCGTTCCTGGCCTTGGCGCGTTGATGGCCGCGGGACCTCTCACCGCGATGCTGACCGGCGCAGTCGGCGGCGGCGCAGTCGGCGGCCTTGTGGGCGCTCTCACCCATGACGGCATGCCGGAAGAAGCGGCAAATCGCTATCACGATCATGTCAGCGCCGGGGATACACTGGTAACGGTTCTTGCCGGTGACAGCTCGGAGCGCAAGATCGAAGAGATCCTGGATTCGCAGGGGGGCCAGGAAATCGGCTACTTCTCGCGATTTATCGATACTCTACAGACGGTTGAGTCGTAGGGGTGACGGTTAACCGATCCGCAAGTCCGAAAGATACAGGCGGCCATTTGCCCTGGCGGTTGAAACCGCGCCTAGAGAGTACAACAGTGTCCGAAGGGACACTGTTGTACTCTCTAGCCCGTGGCTTTAGCCGCCAGGGCAAATGGCCGCCAGGGCAGCAGGCAGTCACAATTTTTGACTGCGTTTTGTGAGCAGTGGGCGCAAATTGGAATCAGAGACGTTTCCTACGCCAATCCCGCCGCCGACAGCGCCGAATCGAACCAGGCGCTGAAGCCGGTGAATTGCCGTAGTATGCTTCCTGTCGCCAGTTCGACTGCAACAACGCTTTTGCCTTTGCCGTCCTCGCCGCGGTCGAAGCAGACGCAAATTCCTTTGTCCGTTCGCTGAGCAAAAGCCGTCAGGTTCCGATCCGGCACGAGCTTTCGCACTCGTGTCGTGAGCGACTCGATCTCCTCATCCTCAAGCATTACCCATGGCGCAATACTGTCTGTCGCATCCTCAGTTGTCGCCTCATTCTCTTTTTTCTTTGACATAGGATTACCTCGCTTGGTCGCTCTTCCTCAATGTAATCACCACCGACTTCGACGCCGGCGTGTTGCTCTTATCAGCTACGTTTTCGATAGGCACCAGGGCGTTTGCCTCAGGGAAATAGGTGGCCGCGCAGCGACGCGGTATATCGTACTGGACGATCGCAAAGCCGGCTGCAACCCTCACCCGCCCTGCCGTCGAACAGATCAGATCGACCCATATACCCGGCTCAAAGCCGGCTTCCGTAATATCCTGCGCATTCATCAGGATTACTCTCCGGCCTTCATGGATGCCACGATAACGGTCTTCCAGGCCATAGATCGTCGTATTATATTGATCGTGGCTGCGGATCGTCATCATCAACAACTCGCCGGGCGCAAGCCGTCGCTCCGTAAGTTGGTGCACCGTAAATCGCGCTTTGCCAGGGGCTGTTCTGAAGGTCAGGTCACGAGCGCCGTTCGGCAGGTAAAAGCCTCCGGGTTTGCGCACCCGTTCGTTATAGTCTTGAAATCCGGGGATTACAGCTTCAACATGATCGCGTATTCGGTCATAGTCGGTGATCAATCCGTCCCAGTCCACCTTTGATCGAGAGCCAAGTGTGGACTTCGCCATCCCCGCAACAATCGCCGGCTCGCTCTTTAGATCTTGAGACGCCGGAGGAAGACCGCCATGCGACATATGCACGACACTCATTGAGTCTTCCACAGTAACGAACTGAGGACCGGCGGACTGCATGTCGATTTCCGTACGGCCCAAACACGGCAGGATCAGAGCCTGATCGCCGGTAATCAAATGAGAACGATTCAGCTTTGTGGAGATATGCGCCGTAAGGCGGCACTTGCGCAGCGCATCAGCGGTGAACTCTGTATCAGGAGTGGCTGAGAGGAAATTGCCGCCCATTCCGATGAATACATGAGCGCGCCCCTCCTTCATTGCATGAATGGAATCGACCGTGTCGAAACCGTGCTTGCGCGGCGGTTCGAACCCAAACTCCGCGCCAAGGCGATCCAGGAAGGCATCACTCATCTTTTCCCAGATGCCCATGGTGCGGTCGCCCTGAACGTTGCTGTGACCGCGAACGGGGCAGGCCCCTGCGCCGGGCTTGCCCATCCATCCACGCATCAGCAGCAGATTCACAACTTCCTGGATGTTGGCAATGGCGTTCTTATGCTGAGTAAGACCCATTGCCCAGCAGCAGATTCCGCGCTCCGCAGCGATGGCGATATGAGCGGCTTCTCGGATTTGCTCCCGTGAGATGCCGCTCTCTTCGATAATAGTATCCCAGGCGACCTTCTCAAGTTCTGCCCGAAATGTTTCGAAGCCGTCCGTGTGTGTTGCAATGAAATCGTGGTCCAGCGCCTGCCCCGGACGCCGCGCTTCTTCGTCCAGGATTTCCTTCATAATGCCCTTCAGCAAGGCCACATCGCCGTTGATGCGCACCTGCAGAAAGAGCGATGTGAGCGGGGTGCCGCTTCCCACGAAACTCAGCGGCTCCTGGGGAAACTTGAACCGCATTAGCCCAGTCTCCGGCAGAGGATTGATGCTGACGATCTTGCATCCGCGCCTTGCCGCGGACTGCAGCGCAGTAAGCATGCGGGGGTGGTTGGTGCCGGGGTTCTGACCGATCACGAATATGGCATCGGCCTTGTCGAAATCTTCGAGAGACACAGTGCCTTTGCCGACGCCGATCGATTCGTTCAACGCCGCGCCGCTGGACTCGTGGCACATATTGGAGCAGTCAGGGAGGTTGTTGGTGCCGAACTGGCGCACGAAGAGTTGATAGAGGAAGGCTGCCTCGTTGCTGGTGCGGCCCGATGTGTAAAACAATGCCTCGTCTGGATTGCCAAGTGAATTCAACTCTTGAGCGATCAGCTTAAAGGCGTCATCCCAGGAGATAGGCTCGTAGTGCGAACTGCCCTTGCGAAGAACCATCGGCTCCGTGAGGCGTCCTCGTTTGCCGAGCCAGAAATCCGATTGTTCCGCCAGCTTCTGTACGCTCCATTCGGCGAAGAAGTCGGATGTGACGCGCTTTAGCGTTGCTTCTTCGGCCACAGCTTTCGCGCCGTTCTCGCAGAACTCCGTATGGCTGCGGTGCCCATCCGGGTCGGGCCAGGCGCAGCCAGGGCAGTCGAAGCCGTTCTTCTGATTGATGGTTGCAAGGGTTTTGAACGTTCGCCCCGCCCCCATCTCACCCAGACCATGCTGCATCGACACCAGGATCGCATCGATCCCACCCGCCACATGCTTTCGCTCCGTGACGTGCGCAGCCTTCACCTCCAGCGGCGGCTGCGCCGCGGCAGCCGGGCGGGATGAGGCAGGTTCGGTTATCGGAACATCGTCGTTGCCGTCAATCATGTTCGGTTCCATATCTATGATACGGCGGTACGCGCTCCGCCGTTGCCCTATACGATACGCAGCCGAAGAGCGCTTTTCCTTCTGAGCTGTTTACCGTACGGCATATTGGGCGCGATAATAAGGTTATGAAGATCAGGTTTACGAAGGGGCAGGGGAAGCGCGATACTCTTGCTGCCGTGCGAGATGACGGCACGACTACGTGGTCGACAGTTCAAGACAACTTTATGAGCCACGATCTCATGCACTACGCCGTTGAGACGACGCTTGGGTACACGCAGGCGTTTTACGGGCTGGTGGCCGCCGGATACACCATTCAGTCATTCGGAGAGCGCGATCCTGCGACAGGACGGACGCCTGAACTGCCTCTCGATGCCCATTACGCCGAGAATATTGTCGCCTTACTCTGGCTGCATCGGAGGGAGAAGCAATGGCTGACTCCCGCGGATCTGCATGATATGATGATCCCTATATGTGCGCAATTCGATATTCCTCCACTGCCTCTTCTGTCGGCCGAACAGCATTTGCAAATTAGACAATCGTTTGAGGACCTAAACCGTCGTTGGATGGACCTGCCGTCCGGGCAGTCAATTGAGGTTGAGTTTCCAGGGTAACATAGTGATTCCGGCAGCAGTGTTACCTGTGCTCTCATTGGGTAATACTGATGAGCATAATGCGGTAATCGCGAGATCCTCGCAGCCAACCGCGATATTGCTCAACATGGCAGGAGTCTTCTGCATTGGCGGAGAAGGTGATCTGCAATATTAGTTGGAGGTCGTCGTGAAAAAGATCCTACTCTCAATCGCCGCCATGAGCGCGCTTTCCTTTGCGGCCGGCTCGACGGCATTCGCGGACTCGCCTGCAACCCCGGCGGGGACACTGGCCGGCGTTTCATCGGTTATGGTCTCTGTGCAGCAGGGAACTTCAGATCTGGACGGGCAGGGGATGTCCGCTGCGGATCTGACCAAACTGGTGACCGATCAGTTAACCGCAGGCGGTGTGAAAGTGGTGGCTCCTGCTTCCGCCGACGCCAAATCCGGCGGGCTTGAAGTTTCGGTCAGTGCTATCAAGCCGTCCGGACAGGACGCCTACGCGATTAGCCTGTTGATGGCGTTTCACCAGGGGGCCAAACTGATGCGCAATTCGTCGCTGCTCGCCGATGCCATAACGTGGAGGCGTGTGGAGCTGGCCTATGTGCCCACGGCATCCATCGGCGACTTCAAGTCAACGATTACAGCGGATGTCGGCGACTTCGTTACCGACTACAAGTCTTCCAACAAATCGGCTTCGAACCGGACCCCGAATGGCGACATGACGGGCACCGGCGCCGAAGTTCAGCACGCGCCCATTGCGCCAAATAGGCCGAACTAATCCTCTTCCGGCATCCGTCCCGAATCCCGTAAGGCGCTCAGAACACCCTGATGCGCCTCATCGAGCTGTTTGATCAGCCGCCGCAGCTTGTTGATGGTGTCGTCGGGCAGATGCCGGTACATGGGCTTGCAGAGATAAGTGGTGCATCCGAAAGGGCGTAAATCATTCGGAAAGGTGCACCGGTATTCGTGAAGGTACTCGCACGGCTGGAGCGTATTGGGGTCTTCCGCCATTGGCAGCTCAATGCCCTTCCCGAGCCTGTGACCGGCATGGCTGAAGGCCGGCTCATATGGATCCGTATCGCCCAGATGCGGGAACGTATGGTTTGTCGAGATGGCAAGCGCCACGTCGATTGGCGTGACTCGGGTCGGCTTGATGCAGCATGGGGTAGAGCATGTTGGGCAGTGCTTTGCCGTGAACGGATCGAAAATCACACGGATTTCGCGTTGGATACGGCGATAGTCGGCCAGTGGATTTCCACGGCTGCGTCGTTTCCCTTTCATGGCGCCCAATCCCATGAAGCGCGGCCTGTACGGAACGGCAGCTTGTTAACGGCTCCCGTTTCGACATCGATATAGAAAACCTCATCCTCGCCGACCGGCGGCTTGCTGACGCTGTATCCGACATAGTGTCCCGACGGCGACCACTTTACTGCGGTAACACGTCGCCTTCCGAATATCGATTTCCCATACGCTACTTTGAGTGTTTTAATGTCGTGGCCATCCCAGGATCCAATCTTTATCTCATCTGTTGTATCGGCCGGCACCGCGGCAAACCGGCTGCCATCGCGGCTGACTGCAAATGATGTGATTGGCGCCCACTGATCCGTGTATTCTATGGCCGTGGAGCGAACTTCTGCCAATCCTTGGCCCGGCTCCCGAACATAATCTGCCATTGCCTTCTTAACGCCTTCCGGCGATTTGTCCTGGGCTGAGTTGGTCGCTTGCGATGGATTTGCAGGCCGCTTCTCAACTTTTGCCGCGGCGCCTGTAATCATGGTTTGCAGGGGAGTATTCGGGACTGTGGGCGCAATAAACCGCGCTATGCGCTCTTTGCCATTGCCGGAGCACTGGAAATACAGCGAACCATCCTTTGTTATTGAAGGCCAGCGGGCATCGGCGGGAAGGTTTACGGCTAGTGTTTTTGTCTGGCCGGACAGAGAGTCATAGGACGTTGCCTTGCCGTCACTGAGCACCACCAGAGACTTGCTGTCTGGCGTCCACGTGGCGCCGAAGTACTGGGCCTTCTTGTCTTGAGACAGATTGGCCACGAGCTTCGGTTTGCTTACCTTCTGCGTGGCCGGATCGATCTGTAGGACGTACAGCTGCCATTCAAGTTTCTGTACCTCTTCCTGCAGCGTGATGTTTTGCTGATAGTAGGCGACTTTTGTGGCATCGGGGGAGACGGTGGGCATGGAGATCCAGTCGCGGCTGCCGGCGTCCACATCCTGCGGCTCCGTTTCGGAGACCAGCATGTGCCACTGCCCGTCCGGTCCCTTGCTGAACATCTCGCGCAGCGTGGATGTGTGCTCGGAAGGGTGGTTGGCCTCCATGTAGACCAGGTGGCCTTCCGGCACGCCGTGGTTGGGCGGCGACGTGACGCCGCCGACGATCGTGGCAACAACCGGAACAGCGATCGAGACCGCCAGAAGGGCCCAGAGTATCTTGCCCCAGGGCCGCCGCGGCTTTGCCTGCGGCTGGGTATCTGCTTCTTGTGTCACTCGCGTGTCAATTCGTAGCTGTTGAGGTTCGGCCGCATATATCTGGCAAGCAATGGATACGCTTCCGCCACGGCGTGATATGTCTGCTGCGCGATCCGCCGATACGACGGGTGCCCCTGCCGGGCTGAACGGAGCTCCACAAAATGGAATACTTCGCGCAGGTTCCATGTGAACAGCACACGAACTCGCGTTGCAAGTGGCAGCGCATAAGCCGCCTCTTTTTCCAGGCCGGCAGCTGCGATTCCGTCGTAAGCCGCGACGGCCCGATCCATGAGTTTCGTAAAGTGGTCCTCGTAACCGAACGCAATAAGGTCTGCGGGAATCTCGTATCCAAGAGATGGAGTAAGCGGCTGCAGTGTCTGGGTTGCCATTCGGTGGCGCTGAACATCCCGGTATGCGCCGTAGTCCATTACCATCTCTACGGTACAGAAGATACGTTCAAGTTCCCGGCCTGTGCCGTCATGTTTACCGCGGCGGCGGAGATACTCGTCGACAATCTGCTCTTTACGAGCCGGCTCCATCTTTCGAACGGCGCAAAGAATGTCCTCGAAAGCGCGCGTCGTCTGACCGTAAAGCAGTGCAGCCACGAGACGGTCTTCGATGTCCGGCTCACTCGACGTCAAACGAACGCCTGATACCGCTCCCATAATGTCTTTGCCGGATAGCTCAGGGATCTCATTGACGAGATTTTCCATCGCCGCCAACGTTTCATCGCGATAAGGATTATGGTCGGCGTACTTTAGCAGCGTCGGCACAATGTGCTGCGCCTCAGACTTGATCCGCTGTCCAAGATCGCGCCCTTCCGTTAAGGGCTGCGAGAGCAGCTTGGTGATCAGCGTCTGCAGGCTACGCGCGTTCACAGTGAGGCCGATATTGGTTCGCACCGCAGCGGGGAGCAGGTATCGAAGGATATCGAACGTCGTTGCCCGGCACGCTGTATCGTAACCGCGATCCGTCTGCTTCTCGGTTTTCGTCACACGCGACTTGACCTTGGCGACGATATCCTCGGTCCAGCCGGTATATGCTCCAAGCAAATCGGTAATCGTGGCGCTGTAGAGACCTGACAGATTTGAATCTGTTGCAATCTCCGGCGGTGTGTAGACGCGGCTGGGATCGAACGCCACGTACCGGGTGCTCTTCTCCGTGTAGGAAGCCAGGCGGGCGTCTTCGATCAGTTTGGACGCGATAATGCTGACGCCCTCAAGCGCCAGGTGAACACAGGCATGTTCTGCGACGCTTCCGTGGCCGTATCCGACAACCCACTTCTCATGGAACTGCCGCGCTTTCGCCCTGGCTGCGCTCAGATGATCTTCGGGAATGTCGCCCGCTGCGCCGCCGGCCAGTTCGAGATCGCCTTCGCGAAGAAGCTTGAGCAGGTTTGTACGAAGGTCGTCGCGGCTGCGCGAGTAGTACGCGAACAACACGGCGATGACCTCTTCAGGAAGGTTACGGAGCGCAAAGACGCCGTCGTCGAGATTAGTGACATAGGGCGCGATGAGCGCCCTATCCTCGTTGGAGAGTATGTCGGGCATGAGCGCTAGAAATCCTCTTCCGCGGCAACGGGATTTGAGAGGATACCGATCTCAGGGATCTCGATCTCAACAACGTCACCTGGGACGATCGGGCCAACTCCGGGAGGCGTTCCGGTTGCGATGACATCGCCCGGCTCAAGCGCGATACGGCTGGAGATGAAAGCGATCAGCTTCGGGATCGAGAACAGCAGATCGGAAAGCTTGCCCTGCTGCTTTACCTGATCGTTGACGCGCGTCGTAATCTCAAGCGTGCCGGGGTCCTTGATCTCATCCGCCGTTACCAGGCATGGTCCAAGCGGTCCAAAGGTGTCGTAGTTCTTCGCCATGTACCAGGGCAGGCTTCGCGCCTGGAGGCGCTTCTGTTCATCGCGCGCGGTTACGTCATTGAAGAGCGTGTAACCGGCCACATGAGACATCGCGTCGGCTTCCGTAATGTGCTTGCCTGGACGTCCTATGACAACCGCCAGCTCACCTTCGAAGTCGATCCGGCCAGCATTCGGCGGGATGACGATTGCTTTGTCCGGCCCGATAACGGTGTTTTCTGTCTTGTTGAAAACGATCGGCTCGGAGGGAATATCGTTGCCGAGCTCTGTGGCATGCTCGCTGTAGTTGCGCCCAATGCCGAAGATCCGGTTGGGGCGGGGAAGCGGCGCGACTACCGTCACACCCACTTCCTGCCAGATCTGGTCCATGATCTTAGCCCGCTCAAGCTCCTTGATCAGCGGTGTGAACAGGTGAAGGGAGGCAATTAGCTGGTTCAGGTCTTCGGGAACGAGCAGCGCCCGCGGATGAATCGCATCGGCCACGGCTGCGACTCGGGCAAACGGCAGCGTCTTACCCTTATAGAGAATGCCCGGAAATGTCGGCTCTTCCGGATCATCATATTCCTTATAACATACAAACTTCAAGATCGGATACCTCTTGCAAGGGCGTCCTCCTGCACAAATCGCATGGAAAAGACGCTCCTGGAAACCCCGTCATTCTACCTGCCGCGCCCGTGAGCCGTCAACGAAGAGGCACTTGACAAAATTTAGTGTTTTAGATACACTAAATTTATTCCGAAATGGGAACAAGTTACCAAAGATCATCGTCTTGGAAATACTTAGTGTTAAAAATACATAAAGTAAAGACGACTGAAAGCGAGAGAAGGCAATGAACGCTCAACTTTTGATTATCGATCCTCAGAACGATTTTGTCGAACCGACCGGGGCGCTGGCGGTGGCCGGCGCGATTGGGGATATGGACAGGCTTACTACGTTGATCGACCGCGCCGGTGAGAAGTTCGACGAGATCCATGTCACGCTCGACAGCCATCACACTCTGGATGTGGCGCATCCATTGTACTGGCGGGATGCTGCCGGGAAGCATCCCGCCCCGTTCACGTTGATCTCTGCCCAGGACGTAATGGCCGGCGTTTGGACAACGACGGTCCCCGGCTTCTTCCGGCGCACGCTGGATTACCTGAAGACTCTCGAAGCCAGAGGCCGGTACAGACACATCATCTGGCCCGAGCACTGCCTTATTGGGACGCCCGGCCACAACGTCTATGAGCCGCTCATGAATGCCCTTTGCCGCTGGGAACTCAGCCAGATTGGTGTGGTGGACTATGTTACCAAGGGCAGCAACATCTTCACGGAGCACTTCAGCGTGATACGCGCCGAGGTGCCCGATCCCGCTGATCCCAGCACGCAGGTTAATACCGTTCTGATGAATTGCCTGGAGAAGTGCGATTTGCTAATTGTTGCCGGTGAAGCCGGAAGCCACTGCGTGGCCAACACACTCTTCGATATCAAAAACCAGTTCAACGATCCCGCATCCATCCGCAAAATTGTGCTGCTTACCGATGCCATCAGTCCTGTAACCGGCGCGATGGACTTTACTTTCCTTCAGGAGAAGATGATCCGGGAGATGACCGCCGCCGGAATGCAGTTGTCCACCACGGCGGAACTGTTCGCTTAAATTTGGCGGCCTGTGCCGCCGGGAGAAAAATCATGCCGAAGTATATCAATCAATCCCAACTCGACGACGATACCATGACCGCGGTGGCGATCCCCGCGTCTCACTATGGTTATAGCGCGGTAAGCCCCGCCAATCTAACCGCGTCTGAATACACCCTTGTAAGCATTTGTATCGATAGTAGCGGCAGCGTTGCGTCCTTTCGTCCGCAGCTTGAGGAATGCCTGCAGCGCGTTGTGCAGTCCTGCCGTTATAGCCCGCGCGCCGACAATCTGCTGCTGCGAATCGTGCAATTTCACGACAGCCAGATCAAACAGCTCCACGGCTTCAAGATGCTTGAGTTCTGCAATGCCGCAGACTATCGCAATGTGCTGGTCAGCGGCGGCTGGACAAACCTCTACGACGCCACATACAACGCCGTCGTATCGACACTCGACTATGCCGACCAACTCCGCAGCCAGAAATACGCCAGTAACGCTGTGATCTTCATCCTTTCCGACGGCCTGGATAACAAATCGAAACTTGGTCCGGCAGACATCCGAAAGGCGCTTACCCGCGCAATCGGGGATGAGCGAATCGATTCCATCAATACCATCCTGGTAGGCGTAAACATTACAGAACCACATATAGGACGGGCTCTCGCCGATTTCAAGGATAAGGCAGGACTGAATCAATACGAAGAACTGGGCAATATGACCCCCGAACGGTCAGCCAGGCTGGCCGACTTCGTATCGCGTTCCATCAGCGCCCAGGCACAAGCCATAGGAACCGGCGGCCCCAGTCTCGCGCTGACGTTTTAAACCTATGTCAAAAATTATCGCGTAGCGATACCGGCAGGAGCCCACGCAGGTGGACTTTGCGCCGAAGGCGGCCCTAATCTAGCCGTGGTTTTAACCGCCGGGCAGAGTGGGCGTTTTATTGTAGGTGGTTTTGTATCTTGAGGAGCCTCCCAAAGGGATCAACTATGAACGCCGATCTATACGTCAGTCAGGGCCGGACTCATGCGATGTGCCAGGATTACGCAGGAGTGCGAATAAGCGATCGAAGCGCCGTCGTGGTCGTCTGCGATGGCTGCTCGACATCGCCTCACACGGACATCGGAGCAAGGCTTCTTGCGCGATTTGCCTTGCGACGGTTCGATGGCCTTGATATGTGTGAGGACGGCAAGTCATCGGGCATGATGGCGGTTTTACGCGAAGCGGAAACCGCCGTGAGTCAGCTTTGTCTGCCCACGCAATGCCTTGATGCAACGATGATTATCGTCCAATCCGATGGACTGCAGTATTCGGCATCGATCTATGGCGACGGCGCGATCGCGGTAGGGTACTCCGACGGCAGTATTGAGGTTATCGTTGTCGATTACCGATCCAATGCCCCGCGCTATCCGGCCTATGATCTCGACGCAGACAGGAGCCGCCGTTATATCCAGATGATTGAGCGCGAGAACCGTGGCCTGGACGTGGAAAAGCGTCAACAGACGATCCGCTTCGACGCAGATGGCCATGTGCGAATTGGAGACATCATCCATCCGCCTCTCACGGAGCCCGTTTTCCTCTCCGGCAAGGTTGCAGGAGGGGAAGATAGATCCGCTGTCCTGTGGATCGGCGCGCTCACCGACGGCATCCAGTCTTTCACAAGGCCTGCCGCCGTCGAAAGCGGCCGATCCAGAGAAGCTGTGCAGCTTGCCGAGGCGCTGGCAACTGTATTCGATAATTTCACCAACCTGCGTGGCAAGTTCGTGGAGCGCCAAGTTTCATGGTTCTTAAACGACTGCGTTAAAAACGGATGGCGTCATGAGGACGATTTTACATTTGCGGCGATCTCATTCGCCAGCTGAGGCCGGCTAACCATGAAAGAGTTTTTCATCCAGGGCACGGGCCGCAAGGTCTGCATCGACGACGGCGACTTCAAGGCGCAAAAGAGCGGCGGGCAGGCCACTGTGTATCTGCAGGGGGGCACGGCCTACAAGATTTACAGCGACCCTGCTGGCATGGTCCCGCCTGCAAAAATTCGGCAGTTGGGAATGCTGGCCGATCCACGGATTGTCTGTCCAAAGGAGATACTGCTCAATCATTCCTCGGAGCCGGTAGGATACGCCATGGACGCCGTGACGGAATCCTATGTCCTGTGCCAGCTCTTTCCCAGAGCATTCAGGGATCGACAGGGAATTACCCCGGCGCGTGTCAACGATCTGGTGAAGCAGTTAGCGGAGCTGACCCGTCACTTCCACGACCGCGGCTTCCTTGTTGTCGATCTCAACGAGATGAACTATCTCTTGAGCAAGTCGCTCGATACGATCTATCAGATCGACGTGGACAGTATACAAACTCCCAGCTTCCCGGCTGCCGCCCTGATGGATAGCGTTCGTGACCGTCATGCACGGCCAAACGAGTTCAATACCGGCACCGATTGGTTTGCGTTCGCCGTCGTATCGTTTCAGATGTTTGTCGGGATCCATCCCTACAAGGGCATCCACCCCAGTATTAAATCGCTGGATGATCGTATGAAGCAGAACGTCTCGGTGCTCAATCCGGAAGTAGGCGTCCCGGCAGCGGTGCTTCCCTTTGCCGTCATCCCCGATACATACCGTCAATGGTATCAGGCTGTATTGGAAGAGGGATGCCGGATACCGCCCCCCGAAGACTGGAGCTTGCGCAGTATTCGGATACCGGCGACGCAGCCGGTCATCGCCGGTCAGGCGTTCCGGATAGATGCACTCTTTGAGGTTCCCGCAGCGATCGCCGGATACTATGAGTGCAGCACAGCTCATTCCGAATATCGCGACGGCGTGGTAGTTACCGCAGACGGCATTTATGCGGGAGCAAAGAGAGTCGCCGGTGCTTTACCAAATACCGTTATCGCTTCAACTCCTCGCCAAGGAAAGCCGATTGCCGCATGGATCGACGATGGCAGTGTCCGCTTCCGCGATCTGATCGCAGGCTTCGAACTTGACCAGAGCTTCCATGCCGAGCAAATTATGGGCACGGATGGACGCATTTATCTCAAGCAGGCTAATGCCGTGATGGAAGTGACCTTTGTCGAGGCAGGGACAAGCATCGTCGCAAGCATTCGTCTTGCCGCCAATGTCATGCCGAAGTCCACACAGCTCTTTGAAGGCGTCGCCATCCAACATACATTCGGCACATGCCTCGCCTCATTCTTCCCGAGGACAGGCATCCACCATATCCTGCGCATCCCGGAGTTCGAAGGAGGCAATGTTGTCGATGCCCGATATCAGAACAAGGTGTTGATTGCCATGGTGGAACGAAGTGGCATCTATAGCAAGCTGATCATGCGCTTCGACGAAGCTTTCGGCAATTACGACATACGCCGCATAGATGATGTCGCCGTACAGTCCATTAACTTCACTGTGCTGGACAGCGGCGTCGCCATTCATATCAACGAACGCGACGAGGTGGAGATTTTCCGAAACGAGGTAAACAGCCCGGGGATCAAAACACTTGCCGATCCCGCAGTTCGCGGCGATGCCAGATTATATAAACGCGGCGCGCAGGCCATAATTGCTAGAGGCAGTCAGATGTCCGCGGTTGCGATGAAATCATGAAAGCATCGCTCTATACGAGTGTTTTTCGCAATGAAGTATCGCTATCATTAGACAAACCCTACCGCCATGCCGGTGTCCGCAATATGCTACACTCCCTGTGGGGTAAAATGGACGCGTTATGTGTTTTCCCCGGAGGGCTGGATGGATCTTGGCGTGATGGTGAATATCTACGAAGAGACCGAGTTCCAGGGCGCCTTCGAAGATGCGGTCGATGCTGGGTTTCAGCATGGACAGGTTAATATTTTTCTGCCGCGCATCAGCGCCGAAGAAGTTCGGCAGCTGGCTATGGCTGCGGTCAACGTAAATTTCCATGTCGATGCAATCGGCTGCTACATCAACCCGTTGCGACTGGATGACGCCACCCTTCACCATGTCGACTTTACCGACTGGAAAGTCGTCGTCGAAAACATGGCAATGATGAACGGTGTCGAGCGCATCGTATGTTGGAGTGGAACGCTTGGCAGGCAGCTGGCGACTCCCAACCTGCTTAACGCGGAGGAAGAGACGTTCAATTCGGTGGTCTCAGCCTTGAAGGCCATGCTCGATTCCGTGCGAGGCTTTCCGGTTCAGATCCTGCTTGAGCCGTTTTCGGCCCATGTCGTCTGCGATGCCAGGACGTGCCTGCGTATGGCCGAGCAATTTCCGAACGGCGAAGTTCGTATCGTACTCGATGCGCCCAATACGATGTCGCACAAGGATTTCGCCCACCGCGATCAGTTCGTTCGCGACTTTGTGACGGCCGTCGCTCCTGCAGTGGGACTTGTGCACCTGACCGACATGAGCCGCGACGACACCGGTCAGCGACGCTTTCCGCGCGCCGGATCGGGAGTACTCGACTATGCGGCATACCTGCAGACGATCGGCGAACACGTTCCCGCCGTTCCCATGATCGTCGACCATGTCTATTCACTACGCGAGATGAGCGCAGCCCGTCAATTCATCGATTCGATTGCAAAGGATGCCGGGTTCTGAGCTGACCCGGCGATGCCCCTGTCGCCGTCTTTACATGGCGGCTTAAATGGCTTGCCGAGCTAAATCCGCAGCGATCAGCTACGGTTTCCAGCGTCATATCCGAATGGTGCAGGAGACCGATCGCTCTTCGTAAGCGCACTCCTTGCAAATGCGCAATGGGCGTCTCGCCCTGTACTCGCGCAAAATGCCCATGCAGCGTTCGCGGTGAAACGCCTATTTCCCTCGCAACATCATCCACAGTCAGTCGAGTGCCATAGCGTTCATCAATGACGCGCTTAGCGGCGGCCACCACCTTTTCGCTTGTGCTCCGCTCCGGATCGGCTGCCGCTCTGTCAAGCAGCAGTCTGACCTGCTCGTGCAGCAATGTCAGCATCCTGTCGCGGTTGGCCGCCTCTCCCTTCCACTCGTTGGCGATCATGCAGCAGACCCGCGCCAGGGTTTGAGCCTCATCATCGTGATAGATCCGCGGCCACTCATGGGCGCGCGGGGCATCCAGATGCACAAAATAGGTTGAGAATGGCGTATGCCCGAAGTTGACATGCGATATCGACGGCGGATGAACGATCGCCGTTCCCGCATGCAGTTTATATACATCCGCTCCCTGGTGGCAGTCAATAAAGCCGCTGCGAATGTAGACGAGTTCAAGCGTGTCGTGCCTATGGGGACGATGAATCCCCGGGGCCTTGTCGCAGCTGCCGGCTCCAGGATTGATGACATACGGAGCGTGGTCTGCAGTTCCATGCAAAGAATACGCGTTATGGTGCATTGTCGTAGGGTCCTGCGAAAAGTAAAATTGCTCATAGAGATTGTACCGGTCGTCGAAGCTTCGATGGTTGAATTGCAACAATCTCTAAAATAAAAATACTAGGAAGTGTACATGAACCTGTCAAAAGCGATTCGTTTACCACTCATTGTAACGTTTTACACGGCAATTGCCATCCATACTTTACCGGCAAATGCCGATACCGGCTTTTCCGACCCGCTTCAGACTGTCAATGGTCCTGCCGGACTGCTGGTGACGGTATATCACCGTGGACTCGATGCTAGTTTGGCGTCTCCGCCGACCTTTGCCAACCTCAATACGGTTCTTCAGTATGCTAATACGAATTCCCCGGATTATGCGTTTCTCAACACTAATATCAACAATGACGTGCTGCCGGGACACTCGGTCAACTATGCGGGAGCTCCGGATGGTGTCACAACCAGTCAGTTCCTTGGCGCGGACGCCGCCGGACCGGCGGCATCAGATGCAACTCCACTGAACACGACGATTATTGATCAACGTGGTTACATCTACCTGCCGGTAGCAGGCACATATACATTTACGTTCAACAATGCCGATGATGCCGCTGCTGTCTATATTGGAGGCAACGGCGCTTCCGGCACTGGCACGCTTCTCCTTGCGAAAAACTTTAACGGCTCCATCAACGGAGCTCCGGGCCTGCCCAGTCCGGTGCATGTGGACATATTCAATGTAGAAGGAGTAAACCAGACCGGGTGGTATCCATTCGAGCTGGTTTACTTTAATCAGTACAACCCGAGCGGAGGCGGAAACGCCGGCCTTAACTTTACCGTAACCGGACCGGGACAACCCCAGTTCGCAGCCTACACCGTGTCGCCGCCGATTCCGCTGCACCGCTACAGCTTTTTGAATACGGATGGGGCCGGCACTGCTTTTGATACCGCCCCTGCAGATGCCCGCAATGGAGTCCTGACCGGCGGCGCAGCGATTACCGGTGGCAACCTGACCACCACAGGGCCGACCGGGCAGGGGGCTCGCCTTGGCGCGGACGCTCTCGGCTTCTTCTTCGGCAGTTTCTCCATCGAACAGTGGTTTACTCGGGCCAACAACACCGCCAACTTCCAGACCCTGTTCTCGTTTTCTGCCGATACAGCGCACTACCTCGTCGCTCATCCCGCTCGCGGTGGAAGCGGCCTGCTCAGTGTGGATTTCAACAATGGAGCAGGAGAAACCAGCCTGCAAGCCCCTGCACCCGCAGCAGGCGTTCCGACAATGCTGACCGTTACATATGACGCTGCCACTAATATCGCCAGTCTCTACCTGAATGGCCACTTTGCGACATCTCATGCCGTAACAGGAGGATACAATATTGCTGCGATAGCTACACCAACGTTTAGTGGAATCAATGGCCTATCGCCATGGGGAGACCCGAGTCTGAATGGAACCACCGATGAGTTCCGAATGTGGCGCGAACCGCTCACGCCTGCTCAGATTATCCAGCATTACGTAAATGGTCCCTCTCGGATCACGCACCCGTAAAGCACGTGGGAAGGGCGGCAATATATGGACATGACTTTAGCACATTCTGCCGCCCTTCCCATCCCGGGGGCCTCTGTGCCCCTTCCTACAAAGCATGTCACCTGTGGGAGCAGGCTTCAATGCCTGCTCATCTTCCGGATGCATCGGCCAGCCATTTTTCATACCAGGACAGGCAATGGCGAAAGCCATTGCCTGTCCTTTCTGCCAAATATTTTCTTCTGAAATTCACCTCTATTCGGAAGGAACCACGTAAGTAAACGTCGAACGTATGTGTGTGACAAATTGGACAGCAGATCGCATTGTTGCGCTTGCTCCGGACACCAGTTCAGCACGCGCCGGTCAGGAACTTGCTAAGGATCGCAAGTGGGTTACTCGCGGCGGAAACGGCGTTGCCCTCTGGGGCGAATGCCAGGGCAGCGGCAAGAATCCCTACCAGGTCCAGATCGATCTCTCCGAGCCTGCCTTCAAGTGCTCGTGCCCTTCGCGCAAATTTCCCTGCAAGCACGGCCTCGGCCTCTTCCTCTTATTCGAAAAATCTCCCGAAATATTTGAGCTTGCGGAGCCGCCCGATTGGGTTCAGTCCTGGCTGACTTCACGGCAGGCAAAATCCGAACAGAAGGCTAAAAAGGCCGAGGATACCGCGCCCGACCCTGCCGCCCAGGCAAAGCGAGCCGCGCAGCGCGAAGCCAAAGTGGCGGCTGGTTTGCAAGAGTTCGATCTCTGGCTGCGCGACCTTGTTCGCAACGGTCTCGCGGATATCGCCTCGAAGCCTTACAGTTTTTGGGATGGGCCAGCCGCGCGCCTTGTTGATGCGCAGGCCAAAGGTATCGCCCGCAGTGTTCGTGAGCTGGGATCAATTGTATCCTCAGGCCATGGATGGCAGGGCCGGATGCTTGATTGCCTTGGCCGATTACATCTCCTTATCCAGGCCTATAACCGCCTGGACACGCTTCCCGAAGACATGCGTGCCGAAGTGCGCACTCTCATTGGCTGGGATCAGAGCCAGGAAAACGTGCTGGCAAAAGATGGTATCCCTGACCGCTGGATGGTCGTAGGCCAGCGCATCACCGATGACGACCGCATAACGACCCAGCGTACATACGTCATCGGCGAACGTACGGCCCGCCGTGCGCTCATCCTTCACTTCGCCTTTGGCGGCGCATCGATCGAGAGCACCTTCCAGCCCGGCATCACCTTCGAGGGCGAGCTGGCCTTCTTCGATGGCGCGCTGCCGTTGCGCTCCCTTGTAAAGAAGCGCGAGCACGAAGGCAGCCCCATAAACACGCTGCCTGCTGATAATTCGATTGTCGAGGCCACGCGGTCTTATGCGGATGCGCTTGCGCGGCATCCATGGCTCGATCGATTTCCGCTCGCCGTTAACGACGTTACGCCCATGCAGGCTGGTGGATCTTGGATCGTGCGCGATGCCGGAGGCGCGTTTCTGCCCGTCTCATCCGCATACGAAAACGCATGGCGCTTACTCGCAATCAGCGGAGGATATCCCGTTACCATGTTCGGCGAATGGGATGGCGCCGCTTTGCTGCCGATGGGCATCATCGCCGCCGGACGATTTTACGGGGTGTGAGACGCAGTCTCCCCTCCCCAACCCCTCCCCGGAGGAGAGGGGCTTTAGGATGGAGATCGATGTGTCTGCTTTTCTCTGGCTCCCTACCCTTCGGGGAGGGTTGGGGAGGGGAGACTGCGACTTTGATTTACGATGATGATTGACCTGTTCTGTGCCTGAGGATATAGTTCTTCCCCCAGGATTGGGGGCAGGGGGGCCTCCTATATATGCCAATCAAAGATGACATCACAGTAGCCGCTCTCCTTGGCACCGGCCGTCAGCCTTTTCGTTCGCCGGAGGCTGAAGGCGCTCTGGGCGATGCTCTGGCGCGGCTTGAAGGGCGTGCTCCTGAAGAGGCTCTCCTTGCAGCTGCTGGCCTGATCGGCGCTTACGAGCGTGCCGGAATGCTCCCTGCGCGAACCACGGAGCCGGTGCCGGCTGTTGCGCCGGATGAAACTCTCCCGGTGATCAGCGCGGCCGGAGGTGAGCTTTTGGCGCAGATGTTAGGGGGCAGCCGCCGTGAGATCCTCACCGAGGCGCTGACTCTGATCGCGGATCGCGGCCGGCGAGTTCCTGAGCCTCTGCTTCCTGAATTGCTCGATCTTGGCGCGCGCAGCATGGAATACCGGCACCGGGTAACGCTCATTATTGGCGCTCGCGGCCGTTGGCTGGCAGATTTCAACCAGGCATGGGAATACGCCCGCATCGTGGATCCATCCGTTATTCTTGAGGATACCGGGCAGATCCAGATGGTCTGGGACGAAAGCGCGCGCGACCCTCGGGCATCGCTCCTGAGGCAGGTGCGCGAACGGAACCCGGAGCAGGGGAGAGCGCTTCTGGAATCGACGTGGAAGTCCGACCCCGCCGAACTGCGCGCCCTGTTTACCGGAGTCCTTGTCGATGGTCTGAGCATGGACGATGAGCCGTTCCTGGAATCCGTCCTCGACGACCGCAGTAAGGAAGTCCGCCGAGTGGCGGCGGATGTGCTGGCGCGTCTGCCGGAAAGCGCTTATGCCGCCAGGATGTGGGATCGCGCGAAGCCCATGCTGACGATCGCAGGGGGGAGCGGCGGTGGTCTGGTTGTCCTGCTGCCTGATGAGACGAACGCCACTGCGCAACGCGACGGTATAGACCCTGCGTTGAAGCTGGCCGGGTTCGGCGCCAAGGCATCGCTTCTGGTGCAGACAATCTCCGCCATTGCCCCGCGGCGATGGGAAGAGGAGCTTGACGCAACTCCGGAGCAGTTGCTGATGCTGGCCGAAAGAGCGGAGTGGACCGATGCCCTGATCGTAGCCTGGATTCGGGCGGCGAACCGGAACGCGGATGCTAGTTGGCTGGAACCATTGATCCGTTACTTCCTGGCTTCGCCCAAGGTAAAGTCCTGGTCGCCGGACAACCTGCCGGACATCAATCTGCTGCCCGATGCCGTGGCCGAGAGCATCCTCTCCGATGCCCTGCACAGCGGCAATGCGGACGATTCCAATCCGGTCTGGACGATATTGCCGCGCTATCGCCGTACTTATGGACTGACGCTCAGCCGGGCGCTGCTCGATGCGATCCTGGCGCGCGTGAAGGGAAAGCCCCAGGATGCATGGTCTCTCGGCCGGTATCTGCACGATCTTGCATTGAAGGTGCCGCCTACGATGGCCGAATTGAATATCACGTGGCCCGAAGACGAGGCCGCAGGCTACCTCAAGAATGCTATTGAAGAGTTCCGATCAATTTTAGAGTTTCGCCGCGATTTGTGGAAGGAGTTGGGAAAATGACGTCGATCCTGCGGGAGCACGCCGAGCAGCAGTTCGCCGAGGAGCTGGATGCCCTCGCCCGCGAAGATACGCGGCCAAGGCCGCCGAGCTGGAAAATGTCGCCCTGGGCCGTATCCACATACCTGATGGGCGGCCGCCTGGACAGCGGCTTTGAGGTGACGCCCAAATATATCGGTCAACGCCGTGTCATCGAGATCGCCGTCTCGACCCTTGCTACCGATCGAGCCCTGCTTCTCCTCGGTTCGCCCGGCACCGCCAAGACATGGGTCTCCGAGCATATGGCGGCTGCCATTTCCGGCGATTCGACATTGCTTGTGCAGGGAACGGCGGGAACCAGCGAAGAATCCATTCGCTATGGCTGGAACTACGCCAAACTGCTGGCGGAAGGACCGTCTCTGCAAGCGCTCGTCTCAAGCCCGATCATGCGCGCCATGGAAGATGGGAAGATCGCCCGTGTCGAAGAGCTTACGCGTATCCCCGCTGACGTTCAGGATACGCTGATCACGATCCTCTCTGAGAAGACACTGCCTATCCCTGAACTTGGGGCTGAAGTTCAGGCCACCAAGGGCTTTAGCGTGATCGCCACCGCTAACGACCGCGATAAGGGTGTCAACGACCTCTCAAGCGCATTGCGCCGCCGCTTCAACACGGTTGTTTTGCCGCTCCCGGCCACGGCCGAAGAGGAAGTCGAGATCGTGCAGCGCCGTGTCGAGAGCCTTGGCCGCGCCCTGGCATTCCCTGCGGAGCCGCCTGCGCTCGAAGAGATCCGCCGCATCGTCACCATCTTCCGTGAACTCCGCTCGGGTGTTACCGAAGACGGCCGCACCAAGCTCAAGTCGCCGTCAGGCACGCTCAGCACCGCTGAAGCCATCTCGGTCGTCAATAGTGGACTATCTCTTGCAGGGCACTTTGGCGACGGTTATCTCCGCGCCGGCGATGTCGCTTCCGGTCTTCTTGGCGCAGTTGTTAAAGATCCCATTCAGGATGGCGTCGTGTGGCGTGAATATCTTGAGACCGTCCTCAAGGAGCGTGAAGGATGGAAGGATCTCTATCGGGCCTGCCGCGAAGAGGCCGGATAGGGGGCTGCCATGCCTGACAACATCCATATTTTCGGTATTCGGCATCATGGCCCCGGCTCGGCCCGCAGCGTCCGTCGCGCGCTTGAGGACCTTGCGCCGGACATCGTGCTCATTGAGGGACCTCCTGACGCCAACGCGCTGATCCCTATGGTGGCGCATGAGCAGATGCGTCCGCCGGTAGCCCTGCTGGTTTACCGTCCTGATGAGCTAAAGAGGGCAGTCTACTACCCGTTTGCCGTCTTCTCTCCCGAGTGGCAGGCGATGCTTTACGCCGTCGAAACCGGTATCCCGGCGCGATTCATGGATCTGCCACAGACCCTGCAGATGGGAGCGCCCGGCCCTGAAGACGCTGCGCCTTCTGATGGCGACGCTCCTCCCGAAAACGCTGTGGACGCCACACCGGTGGAAAATGGAGCCGCTCCATCGGAAACCGAAATAGAGGGTGGGGCGGAGCTAGGGCCTGAAGACATACGCCGTGACCCACTTCTTGCCCTGGCAGTTGCCGCAGGCTACTCGGACAGCGAACGCTGGTGGGAGCACATGGTGGAGCAGCGTATCGGCGATGCCGAGCTGTTCCAGGGCATCCTCGAAGCCATGACGGCCCTGCGAGATGTCGCCGGACCCGGCGAGCCTTTGAGGGAACAGCAGCGCGAAGCGTACATGCGCCAGACTATTCGCGCGGCGCAAAAGGAAGGCTTCACCAAGATCGCCGTGGTTTGCGGCGCATGGCATGCGCCCGCGCTGCACACGATGCCGTCCGCAAAGAGCGATACCTCTCTTCTTGCCGGACTGCCCAAGGTGAAGACCGAGTCGACCTGGATCCCGTGGACCAACGGCAGGCTTCTCTTTGCGTCCGGCTACGGCGCGGGAATCGAGTCTCCAGGATGGTATGGCCACCTGTGGCGTCACCCTGAAAACGTGGCCGTTCACTGGTTGACACGTGTGGGCCATCTTCTGCGTGAGCAGGATCTCGATGCGTCGCCAGCACACACCATTGAAGCCGTGCGCCTCGCCGAGACCCTGGCCGCTCTGCGTGATCGGCCCGTTCCCGGCCTTCCCGAGCTGAATGAGGCTATTCGCGCTATTTTTTGCTTTGGCAGCGATGCCCCGTTGCGCCTGATTGAGAAGAAGCTGATCGTGGGCGAGGTCCTCGGCGATGTTCCCGATGATGCCCCCTCCGTTCCACTTCAGCAGGACCTCGCTCGATTGCAGAAGCGCCTGAGGCTTGCGCCGGACGCCGCCCAGACTGTAATCGATCTCGACCTGCGCAAGCCTAACGACCTTGAGAAAAGCTATATGCTGCACCGGCTTACGATGCTGGGAGTCCCCTGGGGGCTGGCAGAACGTTCCGGGGGCGGTCGTGGCACGTTCCATGAGATCTGGCGCTTGCAGTGGAAGCCGGAGTTCGCCGTTCAGATTATTGAAGCGAGCGTTTGGGGCAATACCGTCTTCGATGCGGCTACGAACTTCGGCATGGACGCCGCTGAAAAATCGGCCGATTTGCCTGCGCTGACCAAACTTCTGGACCGCGCATTGCTTGCCGAATTGCCGGATACGGTACGCCGCATTATGCAGCTGCTCGAAAGCCGTGCGGCGCTGGCAACGGATGTCGGTCACCTGATGCGCGCTCTTCCGCCGTTGACTACTGTCATGCGGTACGGAAATGTTCGCGGCACCGACGGCGCTGTGGTGGAGCATGTTGTCCACGGTCTTGTCGCTCGTATCGGAGTTGGTCTCGTGCCTGCCTGCGCATCCATGGATGATGAGGCTGCCCACACGATGTTCGGCCAGATCGTGGCTGTGCAGGACGCAATAGCCTTGATCCAGAGCAACGAAGACACTGCGATCTGGAGAACCGCTCTGCGGCATGTGGCTGATCGCGAGACCACTCACGGCCTCGTTGCCGGCCGCTGCACTCGTCTCCTTATGGACAGCGGCGATCTTCCCGAAGGTGATGCCGCCCGTCGCTTGTCACTGGCTCTCTCAAGGGCTGCGGAACCGGAACAGGCCGCGGCCTGGGTTGAAGGCCTGCTCAAAGGCAGCGGCGTACTCATTCTGCATGACGACCCGCTCTGGAATGCACTCGACGAATGGGTATCCGGCCTTGCCGCCGAGCCTTTCCAGGCCGTGCTGCCGCTCATGCGCCGCACATTCTCCACATTCAGCGCCCCCGAGCGCCGCCAGATGGGAGAACGCGCTGCCGCCGGCACGCGTCGCACAACGGCAGCATCCGAAGCAGATACATCCCTCGATATCGAACGCGCCGAAGCCGTCCTGCCGGTCCTCGCCGCCATTCTCGGATTGGAAATGCGTTGATGGAAACTACGTCTACAGAACGACTGAAGCGGTGGCGCTTGATTCTGGGTGGGAATGAAGCCGACGGCACAGGATGCTCCTTGGAAGGCGTCGACGCCGACATTGATCGGGCGCTTGCCGCCCTTTACGGAAGCGACGGCCGTGGTACGCTGTCGGGGCAGGGGAGCCGAAGTCAGCGTGGCGGTACGGAAGGTTCTTCGCCGAATGTGTCGAGGTGGCTCGGTGACATTCGCACATACTTCCCGTCATCGGTCGTTCGTGTCATGCAGAAGGATGCTCTTGATCGGCTGAACCTGCGGCAGATGCTGCTTGAGCCGGAGATGCTGGAGGCGGTCGATCCCGATGTCCACCTCGTCGCGACACTGATTGCCCTTAAGGATGTGATTCCTGCCAAAACAAAAGACACGGCACGCCAGGTAGTGCGCAAAGTGGTGGACGACCTCATCAAACGCCTTACCGGGCCGACACAGCAGGCCGTAAACGGGGCGATCAACAAGTCTTCGCGGAACCGGCGGCCAAAATTCCGGGAAATCGACTGGAACCGCACGATCCGCGCGAACCTTCGCCACTACCAACCTGAATACAAATCGATTGTGCCTGAGACGCTCATCGGTTATGGTCGCAAGCGCATGGCGCTGAGGGATATCGTGCTCTGTATCGATCAGAGCGGGTCCATGGCCTCGTCAGTGGTTTACGCGAGTATCTTCGGCGCCGTGCTGGCGTCGCTGCCTGCGGTGCGGACGCGCATGGTCGTGTTCGATACGGCTGTGGTTGACCTTACCGACGATCTTCACGATCCTGTAGATCTGCTGTTTGGAACGCAGCTTGGTGGCGGCACCGACATTAACCGGGCGCTAGCGTATTGTCAGGGACATGTGACGCGGCCGCGCGAGACGATCCTGGTATTGATCAGCGATCTTTATGAGGGCGGAAATAAGAGTGAGATGCTGAAGCGTGTTGCGGCGCTCGCGGGTTCGGGGGTTACGATGGTGGCGCTGCTGGCGCTTTCCGACCAGGGCTCCCCGATGTTCGACCACGATGTGGCGTCCGTAATGGCAGGGCTGGGCGTGCCGGCCTTTGCCTGCACCCCTGATCAATTCCCGTCACTCATGGCGGCAGCGATCAGCAGACAGGACATTGCGCAGTGGGCATCGGCGCACGATGTCGTTACGGCAAGGTCTGCAGTCTAGGCGTGACAAAGGGTATGCCGGCGATTGCCGCCGGCCTGCTTTAAAACGATATAGCCGCCGCGCAGGCGCGCATTGGCGGCTTATATGGGAAATAAGAGGGAACCACACACGGCGATTGCCGGTGCTGCATATATAGCAATAACTACCGGGGCGCGCCGGAACTAACCGGTGCGCAGCCCCCGTATGCTAAGATGCTAGTCCTCTTCGTCGGGTGATGTTTCGTCAAGGTCAACGTCTTGTGCGCGTGCAGGTTCCAGGAGCTTTAGAAGCTCGGCGCGAGGGATCAGCACCTTCCGTTTCCCAGCAATGCGAAATGCGTTGAGTTTTCCCTGACGGATGTATGAGCGAATGCTTGATTGACTGAGTTGCAGATATTGCGCTGCCTGCTCCACGGTCAAAAGGTCTCGGGATTCGGAATCCATCCGGTTTCGATCTCTCTCCTCGTGTATGGCTTACGGCTGACTGGCTCACTCAGTATAGCCTAATTGTTAATCGCTGTCAACAAAAGACGAAACTCATTCAAACTCAAAATTTGCCTACCCACCTTGACTCTTAATCGAAACCTGTGTTACGATGACATGTCTCTGCCAGTGACCGAATGGGGATTTCTATGAAGATGCGCGCCGTCACGGCGGCGTCCTGCGCTCTGCTCTCTCTTGGAGTGCTGACAGGCGCATACGCCGCATCCACCGATCCCGCGGGATCCTACATTTCTGCAAAGCATGGCATTCGCCAGCCGATTTTTGGTCAGCAAGCGCTGACTTCCATCCTTCAGGATCCGACCTCCTACAAAGGGCGGGCCATCGAAATTACCGCTGATGTTATGGGCGCTGTCGCTTCAGGTGATACGCACACGCTCATTGTTAACGCAAACAGCACTCCGGTAAACATTACTCTCTCAGCCAAGTTTGCCGCCGCCGATTGGAGCCAGCCAGGCCACCGCCTGCGGCTTCTGATTTCCGTGGAATCTATCACCGCAAGCGGTGAAGTTCCGCTGCGATTGATCAGCGCTGCTCCGGAAGACGAAGTGGTGAGCAGCGAAGCAGTCGCCCCCGCCGGCTGGATGCGCGTCTCGTCCACGTCTCGCTCCGTCGCATACGTTCGCGATCCCAATTATGGCGTCACCCGCAGCACCCCTGCCGGGGTTGGCTCCTCAATGGGCGCAAGGCCTGAACTGTCAAACGGCCAGGTGAGCGCGGGCAAACCCGTCTGCATGCTCAGCCCCGAAGCTCTGAATGTGTACGGCTCGTATTATTCTGCGATCCGCAGCCTGAACGGCCGTCTCACTGAGTCTGAAGCTAATACGATCACCAGCAGCATTCTGTATTTCAGCGATCAGAACCAGGTTGATCCACGACTGATTATCGCGATGATCATCGCCGAATCCGGCTTCGATATGAATTCGACGTCGCATACCGGCGCAATGGGCCTTGGCCAGCTTATGCCTGGCACTGCCCGCAGCCTCGGCGTCGTTGATGCCTACGATCCCGTGCAGAACATCGGCGGATCGGTCAAGCTTCTTCGCCAGCATCTGGATCGCTACGGCGGAGCCCCAAGCCATGCCGGAGTTATCCCATTCGATCAGATCAAGCTTGTGATGGCTGCCTACAATGCCGGCCCCGGCGCAGTCAGCAAGTATCATGGCGTTCCTCCCTACCGCGAGACCCAGCGCTACGTCCAGAAGGTCGCATCCCTCTACAAAGCGCTCTGCGGCAAGTAATACGCATATATGTTTTCAACCCCAGTCGATTTCGGCTGGGGTTTCTCGTTCTGCCTCACACTTCCGCCCTGGGAACGAATTTCCGCAACCTGGTATTCAGTTGGGTATAAGAGAGTAGCTCAACAAAAACTGCACAGGGAGTAAGGATGCGCCGCTATCGTTGGAAGACCTCGTTTGCTTTATCAATCCTGACACTCGCTGCCTGCACGGCGGCACATGCGCAACAGCCTCAGGGACCGCCGGTACCTAATGCCGATATGACCCGCAGTGCGGCTCACAGCCAATTAAGGCTGGGCTATTATGCCGCAAGCAAGGCGTATCGTTACCAGGGCGCATATAACATCACCTACAACGCATTCCAAACCGGTCGAGTTACGCTCTACGGGTTCGCCGACGCCGAAATTGAAGCTCGTATCGACCGCAGCAGCAACGAGTTCCAGCCGGATCGACTTGTGGGAACATTTGAACTCGGCGCGAAACGAATCGTAGGCGGTTCCCCGCTTAGCCTCTATTTACGCCACATGTCCGCGCATAACATTGATCGCACGGATCGCTTGCGCCCGCAATGGGAACAGGCCGGTATTCGATACCAATGGGATCGTCCCCTTTACCAGGTAAGCCTGTCCGCTGCCACGTATCTTCACGGCAACAATAACAACTACAGAAGTGATTTTGATCTGCAGGGGGGATTCGTCGTTGTGCAGTCGGAGCGCAATCCCGCCAGCATCAGGTTCGACCTGCATCATGTGGGAGAGAGCGGCCACGTACGGGATGGCTTCGACGATTACTGGATCGAGCCGAATGTCCGCGTATCGCCGAAATTAAATCTTTTTGTCGGCTACGGTCAGACGCACGACATCGACGCAGGTAACGGCGTCACGGATCACCCTACACTAGTGGGCCTGAGATTTGATCTTTAGGCAGGGTACAATCCCACCATCAAGCACTGAAGGAATCGTGCATCCCTTATGATGGTTTCCGTTCACGTGGCGGTCGGCGCTGCCATCGGCGCCGGCGTTCGCAAGCCCTGGCTGTCGTTCGTAAGCGGCGCAGCGTCTCACCTGCTATGCGACCTTGTGCCGCACAAAGACTACGATATCAAAATTGAAGCGCCGCTCGCCGTGGCCATGTTCGCATATCTCATCAAACGTTACGGCCTTAACTCGCCACAGGTAGCCGGCGCATTCGGGGCTATCGCGCCCGACGGCGAGAATGCCGCTGCAGTGCTTGGCATCATCCCGGCGGATTCGACGGTTTTCCCGACCCATAACGACAAAAAGCCATGGTTCGTCGGACACGGCTCTAAAGTGCCTAGCCCAATTCCACAGATCGCCCTCGCCATCATCTGCCTGGCGCTTGCAGACCGTGGCCACAGCGAGGAAGCGGGAGCTTAACCATGGAACGCCAGCCGCATATCTCTGGAGAAATCGTGTCGATCGGCTACGACCATCCGTCGGAGACACTCGATATCGAATATGCCGACGGCAGCGTTTATCGCTACCTCATGGTCCCGCAGTTCACTTACCGAGCCATGATGTCCGCTCCCAGCGCCTCCGATTTCGCTGAAGCGCACCTCAAGCCCGGCCCCTACGCTCGTGGCCGCCTCGCGGACGATGCCGGCTGAACACCTCCGCTAACGTTCTATTGATGATAGAACTTGGCAAAGCAAGCCAGTCTAGCATCGATTTGCTCCTCATTTGCTTTAATTTTCTTAGCTCGATATAATATTATCGGTTTTAGAATTGTTGGGCGATTGCCATTAACCTAATGATGTACGGCAAAACGATTCAAGGATGTTGCGCGCAAGATGCTAAGAAGCAGGACTTTGGTCTGGAGACACATGTCGCTCAGAACGCTGGATACGGCAAAATACCTATGCAATGGTGAGGATTTCCGTTCCGGCGTTAGCCGAATTTATTATGCAGCCTATCAGGGCGCGACGTCCGTCTGCATTGCTCATGGGGATACGCCGCACTTTCCAAATGGATGGAATAATCCTTCGCATGAGCAATTACCAGATCTTATCCAGAATAACGGGCAATTCTCTTTAACGGCACGCCGTACGGCTGCTCGCATTCTTCGATTGCTCAGGAATTTTCGGGAAGATGCAGATTATCGACCTATGAGAACTGTGGACGTTGTTACAGTAAGGACAGCTTTGTTGGCAGTAGCCACCTTGTTTGAGGTTTTGGAGCTAGATCATGAGTAAGATTCCGGTGCTATCCCCTGAAGAAGTGGCAGTGCGTGTTCGTCCATATGTAAATGGCAAGCATATTGGTGACATCGACCTTCTAATTGATGATGCACGTATTCACCTGCGAAATGGATATTGGAACGTTCCTGTACGGCCGTCACGCTGGCCAAATCCTCTGTTTCCATATTACGAAGCTTTGGCTGAGATTGAGGACGAAATTCAGGAAAAAGAATCACTTAAAGTGACGATTGCATCTGGCGAGCCTTCGGTAGAAGATTAGTTTCGTCACAGCAAAATCGCAAAATATTGCAGCCGATCTTTTACGATGCCTGCCAAGCCGACAATCTATGTTGTCCCTTGAGATTTGTTTCGCCGGTCGCTCCATCTCCTGGCCACGATAAGGGGAAGCCCGAGCATCACAGTCACCATAAGGGCCTGGATCGCGTAGCCCCAGAAGCAAGCCGCCGCAATTAGGAGAAACAGCGCCGGCGCAGCCAGCCGCAGACCGAAGCTTGGCGATGTGGGATAGAAGGCTCGCCCAAATCGTGGCGTTACTCCTAACGAAAATAGTGTCGCAATCGAAGCAAACAGCCATCCCACCGTTGTGTTGAGTGTATCCATAGCCGTAAAACGGATCGGATATAGATTCGTTTCGTGCCGTCTTACTCCGGGCACACCAGCGCAAACGGGCATGTTGCGCAGTCGCGGCCGGGATTGGCGGGGAAAATGCCGGCGTTGATTCCTGCGGCGGCTTCGTCGTACTTCGCGCGGCGGTTCTTGATTTTGGCCGCCGTTTGCTCAACCGTCACGCTCTCTCCGGTCGCCAGATACCTCAGCTCAACGCGTGGCGTGTATCCTGCCTCCTGTGCCGCCAGCATATAAACGGTAAGCTTGTCTTCATCGATATGTGACGCCGAAGGCTTGCCCGTCTTATAGCGCAGCAGTAGAAGCTCGCCATGGCTTCCAGGCAGCAGGCCGGCCGGTTCCAGAATTGCATCGGGCTGCACACGCAGCCGGCAATGTGTTAGCGTTAGAGTGAGCACTCTCCTCTTTAATAGCGTATAGCCGCGGTCCGATCCTGCCGCTCGGCGAACCATCTTCTCCGCCATGTCTTTATAGTAGCCCTCGTGTCGGCTTCCCTTTGGCCCTTGCTCCTCCCAAATCGCGGACAGCATCGCTGCGGCATCGTCCGGTTCGGTCACGCATCCCTCGCGCATCTGCTGCAGCGTCATTCGGACGCATTGATGCATTTGCACATAACCTTTGCCGGAAACGCTGCCCTTCAGCCTGGCCCGATAGATGTAATAGTAACGGCGCGGGCAGCCGATATACTCATCCAGCGATTTTACGGTAAACCTTGGCAAATTGGCCGGCGGGGTAGGGATTTGCGCAACTGGTTCCTGCACCTCCGGCGATACCCATCGCTCAGGCTCTGCATCATGTTGTGCAAGCCATCCCGAGATGGCTTCGATGTATTTCGACGGCGATCGCTTTCTCCCGCCTTCCTGTGTCGCGGATCGGCTCAGCACCAGAGTATCGCGAGCTCGGGATAGCGCGACGAAGAACAGACAGACATCCTCGTCCACATCGTCTACTGGCTGCGGCGCGAGGTTCGGCAGTGGGGGAATCAGGCGGCCCCGGTTCGGTGTGGGGAACTCCGATGCGCCCAGGAACGGCAGGAACACAAGCGGAAACTCCAGCCCTTTCGCGGCATGAACCGTCATCACGCGCACGGCGTCGAGACCTTCCACTGAATCCGGAACCTCTGCGCGTTTGGACGCGCCGGCTCGTCTTAGCCGCTGCAGATAGTCCAGGAAAGCCAGCACACGATTTGACTCCTTCCGGCTTACCTGCAGGCGCCGTCCCTCATATGCGGCGGCATGGGCCAGAAGCTGGTGAATGACGAGCCCGACTTGAATGCTCTGATGCCCGCCTCCTGCCCCATCCATCCAGTGCTTCAGGAGGTTAGTTACCTCGAACAAGCAAGCTTCAAGCATGCCCCGAGGGCTTTGCGCATATTCGAGCAGCTTTCCCACATGATCCGCAAGCCGCGCCAACCCCAATTGGTCCTGGGATTCCGCTGCTGCATCGCGAAGGATATCGACGATCGGCCGCTCTTCAGTGACTTCTCCGGTGAAGCGAATGAGATCTTCGTGAGCGATGTCGTACTCGGGCAGCGCGCCCGCTCGAAACAGACCAGGATTGGCCGCGCCCGCCGCTACTGCCATAAGGCAGAGGACATCGCGCACTTCCGGCCGGTCCAGGATATCTCCGATATACAGAACAGGAATACCCTGCGCCAATAGAGCATCGGCTGCAGTCTGTGCCTGCCCATGCGTACGGCAAAGCACTGCCATATCCCGATATTGAATGCCGTCCGCCGATGCTAGTTCGATGGAACGAGCGATGCCGAAAGTTTGCGCATCGGGATCGTCTGCAACGGCATATTTCAGGCATGAGGGTGATACCTGTCCGCGGTTCGCCGTCCACAACGGCGTCTGTCCTGCCGGATCGAGGTTCAGTGCCGCAGCCGCGTGGGCGGCAAGGTCGACGATCGGCGTTTGTGATCGGTAGTTGACACTCAGGTTAAGCCGTTGCCCGCCTGGGTAATCGGTTGTAAACGACGCCACATTCGCCGGCGATGCTCCCCGGAACTGGTAGATGCTTTGCCGGTGATCGCCTACGACCCACAGACCGTCGTTCGGGGAAGCAAGCAGCTTGATCATCAATGCCGATGCGCGGTTGACATCCTGATACTCATCCACGAGCACATGGCGGAAATCGGCTCGCAAATGTATCGCGACATAAGGATCGCTCAGCAACTTTACGGCCGATGCGATGAGATCACCGTAGTCCTGAAGACCTTCGATTGTCTTGAGCTCTTCGTAAATGCGATAACAGTGAGCGACTTCCCGATGTTTGCGCACAAGTTCCGAAGATCCATTGACTTCCTTACTCGCGATCTCTTCCACCAATTCCGAGTAGCGCTCGGCATCTATCAATTCATCCTTGGCCCGGCTTATGGCGCTTACGATATCTGGCAGGCTTCCTGCGGGATCGTAGATGTTATCCAGGGCCGACAGGTCCAGATCGGCCAGGCGCGTTTCCAGCAGGGCAACGGCGTCGACGGTGTCCAGCAGGGCCGGATCCGGCGGTATTCCCAACCGATAGCCAAATCTGCGGACGATCTCCAGGCCGAAACTGTGGATAGTGCCGATCCATGGCCCTGCCGCTGCCGTGCCTATACCCGCGCCGATAAGGCGCTCCCGCATTTCCTGGGCTGCCTTCCGGCTGTATGTTAGCGCCAGGATCGAAGCCGGGTCCACTCCGCGTTCGTTCACCAGATAGGCGCATCGCGCCACGAGTGTCTTGGTCTTGCCGGTCCCGGGACCTGCCCCGATCAACAACGGTCCCTGAGTGGCTGTTGCTGCGGCTCGTTGGCTGTCGTCGAGGGTGACTTCCCTGGCGTTCGGAGCAGGGGCGGCGGGCTGCGCATCGGGCAGCAATACAGACTCGGCCAGCTGCATCATCGCGACGCTCACCGGTATACCGACCGCCTGCGCAATCTGGGAAGCTGTCATGCCGGCGTCAATAAACATCTGCAAAGCCAGCGCTCTTGGAAGGGCAAGTTCGGCCGCGAAGACATTGGCATCCTGTTCTTGCCGCTGTCTGGGCGAGTATCCTTCGGCCCGGCTTGTCTGCGCGATGCCCGCAAGGCCGTCGTCGCCCATATCGCTTTCATCACAGCCGCAGTCGCCAGCATGCAGGAAGTGGTGACCGAACTCGTGGAGCAGTGTAACAGCGGCAAGATCCGTCGGCAAGCGGCTGTCGATATAGATCTGTTCGAAGATAGGATCGATGAGGGCGAGAATGCCGCCGTGAAGGGTGGGATCGGGCGGTGCGACCCGAACGATCGACAATCCAGTAACCCGCGCGCACGAATTCGCAAGGTCTGTGGCGTGAACGAGGGCATCCGCCGGAAAACCGAGCGCGGCCCTTTGTTTTCGGGCCTGCCGGCGGATGTTTGTTGTGCGGCTCATTCGGCGGTGCGCTCGATCTGAGCCAGCCAGTATGCTCGGTCTTCGGCACTGATCTCGGCTGCCGACATGAGCGCATCGGCAAAGCTCTGCTGCGTCACTCCCTCAAGGACCGGTGCGGTCGCCGCCCGATATTGCGCTCCACTCGCCAGTTGCGGAGGCAACGCGAGGTAAGCGCGAATCTGCCCGGCGCTCCGGTTCAGGGCATCGGCCAGGGCATCGATAAGAATCTGGGGAACGGTGGCCGTAGACAGCAGACGGTTTTCTAGCTTTCGCAGAACGGTGCGATCCACACGGATACGCGCTGCCAGCTGCCCCACATTCAAACCGGCCTCTTTTGCAGCCGCTATCAGGCTTTTGGGGACTGATGAGGCAGGCAAAGGTTCTGCGATCAACGCCGCGATCAATCCGGCCGCGTAGCCGGAAACTTCGCCGCCGGATTCAGCCGGCGCATCATAGGCATCAAGCTCGCCGCTATGAAAGGCGACGGCCCACTCCGTAAGCTCGTCTGAATAGTCCGGATACCGCGCAATCCACTCGGCCAGCACTCCCTTCCGCTCAGGTTCGGCTTTCAGGGCAGCGTCGAAGGCTTCGAGGATTTCGGTCGGCGGGTCCCATGCTACTGCTCCCTGGAATACAATGGGAGATCGATTTCCGCCGGGCCTGTGGGAGCTGTTAGGCAAATCCTGGTTGTTATTCGTCATAGCCCAGCTCCTTCAGTGATACCGCCAGCTTCTCTCGGGCAGAGTTCAGGTAATTGCGCACCATGCGTCCGGATTTCTTCATGACTGTGCTGATGCTGGGATTATCGGGGGCGCGGCTTTCCACTTCAAATCCTTCGAATACCTGCAGGGTGATTGCGAGGCGTTCATTGTCCGTAAGCTTCGACATAGCCTGCCGGATCTGCTCCTTTTCGAACGATGCCAGCGGATCGTCTGTTACAGCGATCTCTGCCCGTTCCACCATTTCGCCATCCTGCGCTTCCCATTCAAGCGATTCTTCACGCTCATGGCTGCGGGCATGGACCACCTTTGCTTTCAGTGCCGTACATTTCAAGCAGTGCCGGAAGTTCACCTCCCAGAACACATCTTTGATTTCCAGGCTCCAAATTGCCGTAAGCATCCCCGAAACTGTATCTTCGCGGATCTGCTGCAGCACATTCGGCGGATAGGAAAGCTTTCCCACCTGCCCTTCGATTAATTGCTGCGCCCTCGTCACGATCTCTCTGAGGGCCTTTCCAGCCGCTTCCTGCCAGCCTTCGCGCTTCAACCAACGTGCCGCCGTTACCAGTGTTTCGAGGTCAAGTTCTCGCAGACGATCTGCGCTGCTCAGCCGCAGAAGACGTTCTCGGTGCGTTAGCGCATCGATTGCCGCCAGCTGCTGGGTGGTCCTGTCCGGCCGATGCCGTCCACCGGGCAGCGGAATCAGGAGAGGTCTGCCGCGGCTCTCGTCACCATCATTCATAAACTGCCGTCAATCCGGCAAAGCCGGAAACCCTCCGCATATCGTTATCCAGGGTCTGGCGGTGACCTGAATGCCTCTATGATACGCTGAGTGTAAGCTTTCCTGCAAGTGTTTTATGCGGCGACAAGCCGTCCGATGATTCGTCCCCGCGTTGTCATGCTCTCCGGATTGAGTACAGGAATATCATCGAACGCCGGATTGGACGATGCCAGCACCACATTGCCGCCGCGATATTCGATGCGTTTGATGGCGGCTTCGTCGTCATCGGTGAGGTGCACCACCATAATGTTTCCCGGCGCGTTTTCCTCCTCTGCCCTCACGAGAACGATATCGCCGTCCATAATCCCGTCGCCGGTCATGCTTTCGCCTTTTACCCGCAGTGCGAACAGCTCGTCCGAGGATGTCAGCGTCTCGTCATCCACCAACAACAATTCGCCGCTGTCCTCAATGGCGGGAATAGGAGTTCCGGCAGCCACGCGGCCAATTAACGGAACCTCACGCCGCAGCTTATAATCCGTACCTGATTGTGTCGCAAACCGGATTGTTGGGAGGGGCTTTCTGACCAGGATTTCCTCGGATACCGTCTCCGGCGTATCGAAGGCGCGTGTGTAGATTCTCCTATTGTCCAGCGATTTCACCCAGACAAAATCTTCCGCTGCATCCGCAGACCGTTCCTGCATCAGAAACAACTGCATATCCATGACATCGGCTGCGTGCACGATCTGCGCCTCTGCGAACATGGGCGCTTTCGGCGAGCCGTATTCGCCTTTGCCGTGGTGCGAGAGGATCGTATGCAGGAGCATGTCTCGCCGGTGCTGCGTCATTCGTGGGATCTTTTGACAAGCCTTGCCGATTACCTGCACGGCAATGGAGATATGACCGATCAATTCGCCCGTTGTGGTGTAGGAGAAGTCGCCGCTGTTTCCTGTCAATTCATAGATCTTGCCCAGGTCGTGAAGCAGCGCTGCCGTGACGATGAGGTCGCGGGAGACCGGCCGATAACCCCATGTCGCCTGAACCTCGGACATCGCTGCCGCCATGTCCGTCACCTCAAGCGTATGCTGGATCAGCCCATGCCGGCAGGCGTGATGGTTGTGTGTCGCGGCCGGAGCTTCCACGAAGCGATTCCAGATTTTCGGATCCCCCAGTATTCCATCGAGCACGGCAGCGAGGTCCTGATCCTTCACCGAGCGCCAGTGCGCTTTCACACGTCTCTCCAGCACATCAAGGGGCAGGGCAGCCACCGGTAGAAATTGTGAGACGTCTACAGGCTCGTCGATGGGGATCACGAAATCGGCATTGATCGACCGCACGCCGTTGTACTCGTCCAGTCTGCCGTACACATTAACGTACTTCGCGTTCTGCAAGTCCTGCAAATCTGCGGGCATACCCTTCCACCACTTCCCACCGATCGTCCCGCTGTGGTCCGCCAGTTCCAGCACGATATAGTGATCGCCGTTATTCTTATAGGCCGGTTTTGCACTTCGAACCCGAAAATCGTTCTCAATAACCGAATCCACCTGCAATCCCAAAATCTCAGAGACCATCATCCGCTTCATGTCGCTCCCTTTCGCCGCCGGATCAGGCCATTTTTCAGTCTGCCTGATAACCGCCTATAGGGTTACTCCCGCGGAGCAGCAAAAAGCGGAAAGGGTTTGCGAAAATATTTATGGCTTCGCCCGTATTCTCCGTAGTCATGTATAAGGCAGAGTTGAGCGGGCCAAACTGTGGGAATTGAAGAAGCGTCTTCGAAAGCTCCGCGAGAACCGGCTGTGGTGAGTCGAGTAAGCATGTAAGCGCATTGAGGTAAAATGAGCTCTTATGATACCCGTGACGATCATAGATGCTACGACTGGCGAACACGTCGTAGCCAATCTCCGATATGGCTTAACGCGTGCCGAAATAGGGGCAGTGGATCAGGAGTGGCGGCCGGAAACGTTTCGTATGGTAGATCGATTAAGAGCAGCTCGAACTCCGTCATGGCACATGCCGCAGCACGGCCACTGGAGTTGGCAGACCATGACCAGACAGGCCTCATCCGTCGTTGCGATAGAATACGGTGGGAACACTCAAGCTATGATGGCCGTAAAAGAAGGTATCAGTAAGATTGAGCCGAACGACCGCCTTTATTTAAGTGGGGTAACCTTCCCAAGTGACGCCCAAATGGCGGCTGCGATGCAAGAACAAGACTTGGTCTACATCGATCTTCTTGCTGTCGCGCCGTGGAATCTCAAAGCCGCACTGGCGATTTTGGGAGAAATTCCTCAATATATAGGACTGGGAAAAGTCTTGATGGACTATGCCATCGAGATCAGTATCGAAAGTGGCTACGAAGGTCGTGTTGGACTTGTAGCTCTGCCGCAAGCTGATCCCTTTTATCGCAAATGTGGTATGATCGAACTAGGTAGAGAGTGCAAAAACCAGTGCATGGCGCATTTTGAATTTACGTCTGATCTGGCCCAAGCATATAGGAATCTGTAGCTTATGTTGAAAATGCCAAAGAATTTTGAATTCGGAACTGCTCACGCGGACCGCGCAGCGGCATTTGAAGCAGAGTTAGATGTCACAGCTGCGGCAGGTGGTTCTCTGCACAATTTTGTCACGCAACTCGACGCAGCCGCCCTGCAGGAGCGCATTGATGACTTCAGTGCAATCGAAGCTGTATCTTTTGTGCGCACGCCTCAGATCTCACAGCAGGAAGATACCCAGACAATGGCCGCCCATGTCGAGACGGTATTGCACAGGTAGGCATTTGAATCGCATTTCCGTTAGAGAAATCTGGGCCGAGTAGTACATATTAACGAACTGTCGTAACTGGTCAGGCAGCTGAAGAAATGTCTTCAGCTGCCTGAAGTCGTTTAAGCTCAGCTCTATTCGAACACCATCAAGGAATACATACAATGGCAAACGATCTCGACTACGGCAAAGCCATGTCGCAACTTGGACTCACCGCCGAAACCCCCGTAAGCTTTTCGCCCTTCACGCTGGTCCACGTATCCCTGCTGGGCAACGACACCTTCACCACCGCCGTGGAAGTCCCGATCAACGGCGTCGCCCATGTCATGGCGGTGGACTTCAGCGCCGACATGTTCGGTCGAATGCTGGCCGCCTCCGCATCCGACGAGATCGCGCAGCCGGTGTTCTCCTGGCTCGAAGCGCCCACCGGCGCCACCATCGTCCTGCCGGAACCGCTTCTATTTGATGTGGTGCTGACGCTTGGTGAAGCGATTGTCGAGGAAGGGGAAGAGAGCATCCCCATGATCGTAAGCAATGTGCTGCCAAGCGGAGCGCTTTCGGAAGGGGCAGAGATTGTTTTTGAGGTGGAGGAAGGGAGTTTGCCGGGGACGGATGAGACGAAGTAACGCAGCCGGTAAAAATTAAATTCACAGGCGCGCTTTGGGAAACGTCTAAATGGGAATGAGCGCGTGGCTGTGAATAATTCAGGCAGTCGCATTGCAGTCATGGCATGCCAGGCTACCCTGACAACATTCTCAAGGTGACTTGCCAGTTTGCTTGCTTGTATGGTATCGTTTATTCGAATAGTAGTGACGAGCATTATCCACGATGACGACCCCTTACTATATTAAGTATTATAGTTTCTGTTTAAGTGGTAGTTGTCCCGGCGACGATCCGAGCGCCTGCAGGCAGCCATGTCAGATTTTTACTGGCTGTGAAGATTGACTTCCGAGGCTCAACCATTAGACGTATCGCATGTGGTTGCTTCACAAGGTAAAACATAAGGGCATGTCCGGAATCGTAATCCTCTAAATGTCGGCGCCTCGTTGAGATTTCTCCTGGCTCTTTCTTTTTTGTAAATGGATTTCCGGGTTTAGCTTTTTGACGGGAGTACCTATTGTGAATGGCGACAACACTGCCTGTGATCTCTGACGAAGGCGTGCGGGCCGGACTGAGCCGGGGACCGGGTGGGGCTCACGGTAATCGCACAATGATGCTGGCGGAGCTTTCGACACTATTTGCTCACAGCGATGTAAACGCCACGCACGAAGAGCTTCGATCGCTTGTGCTGGATGAGAACATCCTGCTGAAAAGCACAGCCGCGAATCGGCGCGAAGTGCTTACGCGGCTGGGTGTAATGTATGGTCTCAGGCGGGAGATCGCAGTATATCGCGTGCTGAGGTATCTGTGGGAGCAAGCGGAGAAGGATCGCCCATTGTTGGCGCTGCTCGTGGCGCTTGGGAGAGACTCTTTGCTTAGAGCTACCGCGCCGATTGTGCTTGAGGCTCCGGCCGGCGCTGAAGTGACATCAGTTTCGATGCAGCCTATGCTAGAAGAAGCGTTCCCCGGGCAATACAGCGCGATAGGCAAGGGCAGTGTGACGCGCCACGCGGCATCATCTTGGACGCAGTCGGGCCACCTTATCGGCCGCAATCCAAAGAGCCGGGCTCTTGTTCAGCCGGGACCGTCCGCCGTTACAATGGCGCTCTGGCTCGGAGACCTTTGTGGATACCGGGGATTGCCGCTGTATGAGACGTTCTGGATCCAGACACTGGACCTGAGCCCAAGCTCCGTAGATGCGCTGGCCATCGACGCTCACCGGCGTGGGTGGATCGATTATCGCCGGCTCGGCGATGTGCTTCAGATCAGTTTTGGCCCGTTGAATCGGGCGACCGGGAGTGAATAATGGGAAACATTGACGGCTTGATCCATAAATATGAGGAACGGATCGCTCTGCCATGGTCGTCGGGACTTTCCGCAAGTGAACGCGTACTCTTTGCCGTCTATGATAAAGAAGATGAACGCCGCCTTCGTGCTCGCATCGGCGCGTTTGAGCTTTCTACACGCAAAACCGGGCATGGCTGGGCATCCGTCGATCTCACAGATTCGTTTGCGGAATGGATGTCTTCTCAGAAGCGCCGTGAGGATTATTTTCGAAACCCGGGCGTTCTGCAGCCGGTGCTTAAAAAGTATGAATCGTTTCTTGTCGAACGCATTACAGAGGCCATCACAGATGCATCACTTGGCCCTAACGATATTTTGGCGGTCGTGGGCGCCGGCTCTCTGTTTGGACTGACTTTTGTCTCGCAAATCGTCGAACCTGCGGCGCTCGCCGTACCGGGAAAGATGCTCGTATTCTTTCCGGGACACCGTGAGGGTAACGATTACTGCCTGCTGGATGCCCGCCATGGATGGAATTATCTCGCTGTACCGATAACGGCCTGAAGGAATACACACGCATGCCGACTTTGAACCGTGAAGTCTTTCTTAAAGATCCCATTGATACGTACCTCCCCAACGACGGAGTTGCGAAGGTCGCCGAGCCGCGGGATGCCCAGGCCTGGCGCGCTGCCGAGTTTGAGCTATCCACCTTTGTATGCGAAGGCGCATATCACGAAGGGCTCAACCGCATTCTGGGAACGTTTCTCAACTATCTTGACAAACCGACCCAGCCGGCGGCCTGGGTCAGCGGCTTCTATGGCAGCGGCAAATCGCACCTGGTTCGCGTCCTGGATTTCCTCTGGCGCGACACCGTGTTTCCGTCCGGGGCTTCCGCGCGGACACTCACAAAGCTGCCGGACGATATCCGTGAGAAACTGCAGGAGCTGACGACAATCGGGCGGCAGGAGGGCGGATTGTGGTCTGCCGCCGGAACGCCGATCTCAGGACACTCTCAGAGCGTTCGCCTGGCAATCATCAGCGTGCTGCTTCAGAGCGCGCGGCTGCCGCAGGACTACGGCCAGGCGCGCTTCGTAATGTGGCTGAAGAAACAGGGCTGGTACGATGCCGTCGCAGCTTCCGTAAAGGAAGAAGACGAAGACTTTGACGACGAGATTTTGAATCTGTCGATCTCCACGCCTATCGCCCGCGGGCTCCTCAAGCAGGATCCTGCTCTCGGCAACGGCGAAGCCGACTTGCTGTCGCGGCTGACCTCGCAGTTTCCGATCGTCAATGATATCTCCGAAGCTGAGATGCTGCAGACGATCGAAAGCATCTTGCGGCTGCAGTCGACCAAGCCGGGAAAGCTCCCCTGCACTTTGATCGTTCTGGATGAACTGCAGCAGTACCTCGGCAGCGATCTTGAGCGAAGCACACAGTTGCAGCTGGCCGTCGAACGATGCTGCTCGCATTTCGGCAGCCATATACTTTTCGTCTGTACCGGCCAGTCTGCTCTGGAAGTGTCGACGCCTCTTGCGCGCCTTAAGGACCGGTTTACCGTCAAGGTAGAACTTTCAGACACCGATGTGGAGGCGGTTGTCCGCGAGGTCGTGCTCCGCAAGGCAGCCAGCAAAGAGGGGGAGATCTCGGCCGTTCTCAGTCATTCCGCCGGAGAGATCAGCCGGCATCTCGCACTGACCAAGCTTCGCACGCAGCAGGCGGACGACCAGGTTCTGGTTGCTGACTATCCTTTGCTGCCCGTGCGCCGCCGTTTCTGGGAGCATGTCATTCGCGTTGTCGGCACGGGAGCTTCTGCCCAGCTTCGCACTCAGCTTCGCGTCACGCTGGAATCGGTTCAGGAAGTCGCCAACAAGCCGGTCGGCACAGTTGTGCCTGCCGACAAGGTTTTCTATCAGCAGCAGTCCTCCATGCTTCAGACCGGCGTCCTGCTGCAGGACACCCATAACACGATCGCACGTCTTGCCACAAACGGACCAGATGGCCCGCTGTCCTCCCGGCTTTGCGCAACCATCTTCCTGATCAATAGAATCAATCGCGAGGGTGGGGCGGATCTCGGCATTCGCGCCAATGCAGATACCCTCTCGGACCTTCTTGTGGATGATCTTAACGCGGGCAGCGCTTCCCTGCGGCAGAAAGTCCCCGCGATTCTCGCCGATCTCGTTTCTGACGGCGTCTTGATGCAGGCAGGAGCAGAGTTCCTGCTGCAGACCCGGGAAGGGCAAGAATGGGAGAAGGATCGGCGGCTGCGCTTTCAAAAGACCCTTGCGGACACGGCGCGCATACGAGGAGATCGCTTCACCGAACTCAAGAACGCGGCGAGCAAGGCCCTCGATAAGCTGAGCTTTACGCAGGGTGTAAGCAAGGTCCCTCGCAAAATCGAGCTTCACTTCAGCGCCGATGAGCCCAAAGCCGATACAGGTTCGGTGCCGGTCTGGATTCGCGACGGCTGGACGGTCACCGACAAGAACGTTCGCGATGATGCTCAGCGAGGCGGAGTGGAGAGCGCCGTTGTGTACGTCTATCTGCCCAAGAGATCCGCCGATGAGCTGGATCGCGCCATCGCCGAGCAAGTGGCGGCGCATGAGACCCTTATCTCAAAAGGAGAGGCTCTTACGCCGGAGGCAATAGAAGCAAAGCGCAGCATGGAATCGCGGAAATCCACCGCGACCGATCGTATCGCCGAAGTCATTGCTGAGGTGCTGGCTAACGCAAGCGTCTTCCAGGGCGGTGGAAACGAGGTCTCCGAAGGCAGCCTTCGCGCCTCTGTCGATACGGCCGCCCGCAATGCTCTGGCTCGCCTGTTTCCGCAATTTTCTGAGGCTGACATGGCAGGGTGGGAAGCCGTCGTGAAGCGCGCCAAGCAGGGTAATGCCGATGCCTTATCTTCCGTCGGATATTCCGGTGACGTTCCGTCCCATCCGGTTGTCCGGCAGGTTCTCGATCATGTGGGATCCGCCGGCGCGAAAGGCATTGATGTCCGTCGCAAGTTCACGGCAGCGCCTTACGGTTGGTCACAGGATGCCGTCGACGGCGCCCTCCTTGTCGCATTGACGGCCGGTTCGGTTCGCGCTCTCAAGAATGGAGTGCAAACCCCTGCCTCCGGTGTCGATCAGTCCGGGATGGGGCAGATCGAGTTCCGCTGCGAGAGTGTCGCCATCACGGGAGCGCAAAAGATCGGCGTCCGCAGCCTTCTGCGTCATGTGGGCATCACATACAAGGACAATGAGGAAGCGGCAGCCCTTCCGGAACTCGTACGCCGAATGTCGGCCCTCGCCGACGAATGCGGCGGGCAGCCTCCGCTTCCGCTCCGTCCTGCCGCGCCTCATCTGGAAGATCTGAGCTCAAAGGCGGGAAACGACCTGATCCTCGGTGTTTACCAGCAGAAGGATAAGCTCAAGTCTGAGTTCGACACATGGACCGCAACCGCTGCCACGGCTCGTATCCGCCGGGATGCCTGGACAAAGCTGGAGGCGCTCCTGAAGCATGCGTCAACGCTGGATGGCTACGAGAAGATCAAGAAGGAACGCGATTCGATCTACAGCCGGCGCAGCCTGCTGGCAGATCAAGATCCGATTGCCCCCCTGATTTCCCAGTTGACCGGCGATTTGCGATCCGCCGTAAACGAGACGCGCCAGAAGCATATCGATAGCTATAGCGGGCTTATCGATATGCTTGACAAGGATGAGACGTGGGGCAAGCTCACATCGTCGCAGCAGGATCAGATTCGCGCAAGCCGGCGGCTGGGGCCGCTGCCCAAGCTGGAAATCGATACTGACGAAAAACTGCTTTCCGAGCTGTCCTCGACGCCTCTTCCCGAGTGGGAGACACGCACGGATGCCCTCACGCAGCGAGTGACAGGCGCACTGCACGATGCGGTGAAACTGCTTGAACCATCTGCCGTGCATGTGCGTGCGGAAACAAGGACCCTCAAGACGAGGAACGAAGCGCTGGCTTATCTTGCCGAACTTGAGGAACGGATACTCGAAGAGATCGAAGCCGGAAACCCCGTTATCGTCGGCGCTTGAGTGGTCGCGCCACTGGAACCATTAACCTATGCCAGCACTGAATCCTACAACACGCGGCCTTCTTGAGAAGGCAGTCATTGCAGCCCGCGACGCCGCCGAGAATGCCGCCGCGTCGGCGCTTGAGCGGCTCGCCGTCAACCAGAAACAGCCATACGAGACGCTCACCGACGCGGAGCGGCGGCTGCGAAAAGAGCTGATCGAGGAAGCCGGCCGCCTCGGCGATGCCGCAGCGTTTGCCGGCCCGGCCAAAGAAATCCTTCCAAGGCTGATCGCCGAATGTGCCTACGAGCAGTGGCATCGCATTCTATTCGCGCGTTTTCTGGCGGAGAACCGCCTTCTGATCCACCCGGAAGAGAACATCCCGGTGACGCTGGCGCTCTGCCAGGAACTCGCCCGCGATGAGGGCGCGCCGGATGGCTGGATGCTGGCCGCTCGTTATGCCCAGAAGATGCTGCCCGGCATCTTCCGAAATGACGATCCGGTGTTGCAGGTGCAGTTCGCACCGGAGAACAGGCAGGAACTGCAGAGGTTGGCTGCCGGCCTTCCTGTGGAAGTGTTCACGTCGGACGACGGACTGGGCTGGGTCTATCAGTTCTGGCAGACGAAGCGCAAGGAGCAGGTGAATAAGAGCGGCGAGAAGGTGGGCGGCGACGATATCTGCGCCGTCACGCAGCTCTTTACGGAGCCGTACATGGTGCAGTTCCTGCTGCACAATTCGCTCGGCGCATGGTGGGTAAACCGGCATCCGGGAGAGCCGCTGCCCATACAAATGGACTATCTGCGCCTCAACGAAGACGGAACCCCAGCCGCGGGCGGTTTCGAGGGCTGGCCGAACACGGCAGCGGAGATCACCATCATTGATCCATGTTGCGGCTCGGGACATTTCCTTGTTGCTGCGTTCGAGATCATGGTAGCGTTCCGCAAGGCAGAAGAGGGGTTAGGCGATGCGGAAGCGGGAGATGTCGTCATTCGCGATAACATCCACGGCCTCGAACTCGATCCACGCTGCACCCAGATCGCAGCATTCAACATCGCTCTGACTGCATGGAAAGATGGCGGCTACCGCAATCTTCCATTGCCGCATATCGCCTGCTCAGGGCTGACGTTAGGAGGAACCGAAAGCGATTGGACGAAATTAGCTGATCTCTCTCACTTGTCGACTGTAGCAGATCATGCTGATTTACGAACGAATCTCAAAAGGCTACATGAGTCGTTTTGTCAAGGTCATATTCTAGGTAGCCTCATTGATCCTGAGCAAATTTCACAGGACGAGTCATTGTTGGCGTTTCGCTGGGAAACCATTGCACCTCTGCTGGAACATGCACTTAATTCAGAGACTTTAGATGCCGATCCCGTTGCAAAGACATTTGGTCACGCCATGGTTGGAATTGCGCGCTCTTCACGCTTACTTTCATCCAAATATACTCTTGTCGCTACAAATGTGCCATATTTAGGACGCGACGCTCAACCGACAATACTGCGTACACATTGTGCTAAGTACTTCCCTGTTAGCAATACTGATCTTGCGACGTCGTTCGTTGAGAGATGTATAATGCTGTGCAATCCTGGAGGAACATCTACGACCGTCACACCTCAGAATTGGTTGTTTTTAACATCCTACCGGTCTCTGCGTGTGAAACTCTTGGAAGATACTAAATGGGATTTCGTATGCCGTCTTGGAAGTGGTGCCTTCGAAACCATCTCCGGTCAAGTCGTCAACGTTATTTTGGTTGGCATCACAAGATCAAAGCCTATTCCTACATCTGAAATTGCAATGATAGATGCTTCCAGTCGCGCAAAAGTAGATGCAAAGTCTGCATCATTATTATCTTTGCCGGCGTTCAATGTGCTTCAGAATTCGCAGCTTACAAATCCTGATTCGCGTATAGTTATTGCCTCTCTGCCAGCGGTAAACCATCCGTTATTGTCTCAATATGCAACTGCGTATTGGGGACAAGGAACCGGCGACTTCTCAAGATTTGGGCGTATGTTTTGGGAACCGATTAGGATAGATCGTGGCTGGGATAAAATGCAATCTACAGTCGAATCTACACGAGCGTTTGGTGGCAGAGAGTATGCAATATTTTGGGAGGATGGCAAGGGAGAGCTTGTTCAACTAGCTGAAGAACTTCGGCTTAGGCTCAAGAATATACACCGCCGTGGCAGTGAAGCCTGGAATAATAACGGAGTATCAGTTTCTCAGATGAGCAATCTCCCTGTTACACTCTATACTGGACAGATTTTTGATGGTAATTGCGCTAGTATTCGTCCGAAGGATCCCAAACATCTTGCGGCTATTTGGGTATTCTGTTCTTCTCCTGGATACAATAAAGCTGTTCGTCGTATTGACCAAAAGCTCAGTGTAACAAATGCAACGCTAGTAAAAATCCCTTTCGATCTTGAATACTGGCAAAAAGTCGCGGATGAAAAATACCCGAACGGTCTTCCTGAGCCACATTCGGATGACCCAACGCAGTGGCTGTTCAAAGGCGATGTCGTCACCTCTGAAAACCCGCTTCATGTAGCTGTTGCTCGCCTTCTCGGTTACCGCTGGCCCGATCAGGAACCGGATGCGCTGGATGAGCTTGCAGATGCTGATGGGATCGTATGTATTCCCCCTGCATCCGGCGAACAGCCTGCCGCGCGTCGGCTGGAGGAGCTTCTCGCCCGTGCTTACGGCGACGACTACTCGCCGCAGATCATCGACAAGTTACTTGCCGCCGACACATTCCCGGCGAAGGACCTGGAAACCTGGCTTCGTGACAATTTCTTCCAGAGCCACTGTCGCCTCTTCCACAACCGGCCGTTCCTCTGGCACATCTGGGACGGCCACAAGCAGGGCTTCTCGGTCATCGTCAACTACCACAAGCTCGACGCCCGCAACCTGGAGAAACTGATCTACCACTATCTCGGAAGCTGGATCCGCGACCTGCGGATCGCCGTGGAGCGTGAAGAGACCGGGGCGGAAGATCGCCTCGTCAAGGCCCTGGACCTTCAGAAGAAGCTGGAGGCGATTCTTTACGGAGAAGACCCGCACGATATTTTCGTTCGCTGGAAAGCCGGGCACGAGCAGCCGATCGGCTGGAACCCCGACCTCAACGACGGCGTTCGCCTCAATATCCGCCCATTCTTCACCATCCAGGCGCCGGGAACGGCCAGCGATAAAGGCGCTGGTGTCCTGCGCAGCAAGTTCACGATCAACTGGAACAAGGACCGCGGCAAGAACCCCGACAACTCCGAACGCCACAACGACATACATCTGACGCGAGCGGCGAAAGATGCGGCTCGGCTTGCGCATGCGGAGAAGGTAAAGGCGCAGGAAGAAGCCGCTGCACTGCGGTCTGCTGCGAATACCGGAAACGCCATGGATCCGCCTGCGGAGGCCGTCGCCGGCGAGACAGACCTGTTTGGCGTGCCGGTGCAGAAAGATCTGTTTGGGAATGTGGTAGGCTAAGGGAACCAATTGTCGTTTGAGGGTTGAAGCCAGAATGACAAAAATTCCACATATAGACATTCCAGATTATCTCAATCAAAAGCGTGATCCGTATGCGGAGCCGACGCCTCTTCAGGTTCTCGATCAAGCGGCCTCTGACTTTGGCGGTAAAACTGGGCATCTCATACTTGCAAAAGTGACAGTCGCGCCATTCCTGGGGCAGACGCGATACACATTCTCTTTGATCATTGCCGCTGCGGATGCCTACCGAGAACCGCTGTTTTATGTTTGGAATAAAGAATCCGGTAAGGATTATCCGGTTCTTGTGCTGGCAACCGGACTAAAAAGCGAGGACGCCGCGCCCTGCAATTCCGCTGATGACCTTTCTACCTATTTGCAGGATCAGGTATTCAATAATCAGTGGGCGAAGGTTCGTATCGGACAGTGGATCGAACTAGCTCGTGAGCGCAGCGGTAGATCGTATTGATCGCTGGCTGGTAAGAAAAATGCCCGTTGAAATTCCGGATTATTTCTTAGAAGACGAATTGCATCAGTATCTTGATCATCCCTTAGCCATTCTAAAAGCCGCAGCAACGCAGATGGCCGATAGGACGCGAGGTCAAGTGCTGGGAAGCGTATTCACTTTGAACCCAGGCGGTTCGAATTTGTTTCGCTACACATTTTTGCTGATAGCCCCTTCTTTGGACGATTATAGCGCCTCCTTATTTTATGTGTGGCACAATGTTAAGCCATACCCAGTTCATATGATGAATGCCGATGGCAAACAGGGCCGAGACGATCATAAATATGCAAACCGCGAGGATTTTGAGCAAGCGCTTAGCGGCATATTCGCAAGTGAATCGACACGCCAGCGTATATATACTCTGCTCGAAGCGGTAAAGGCCACCCGAAGCCGGTAAGTTTATAGGTTCCAGGGTGTAGTGTCATATGGTAGGGCGATAGACCACAGAGAGTGATTATTATGGACAAAAACGGAATAACGCAAATCGCAATCGCCGGCTATCGCTCATTGCGAAACGTAACATGGCAGCCGGGCCGGTTGAATGTCGTCATTGGCCCTAATGCAAGCGGCAAGTCCAATCTGCTCAAGTGTCTCCAGCTAATTACGAAAGCTGCCGACGGCGGCCTTGAAGAATATATCGATTCTGAAGGCGGTATAGGATCGATTGCGTGGGATAGACGCGACCGTGAAATTGATGTAGATGTCGATCTTATTAAGGACCTTGAACTTAGATGGAACTCAAGTTGCTCATTCGTCTTGCAACGTCTTGGAAACTCGACTAACTATAAGATAAAAGATGAAGAGTGGTTCTTTAAAGTCGGTCAGGGTATACGTGCATATTATGAACGAGACGGAGAAAAGCTCACTTCTACCGGGATATCTCCGGAAACAGAACGAGGGTTTCGAGCGGCCATTCAGAAGCCGGAATTATTGATCGCTCAATCAAAATCGCCATTTGTTGAAGACGAGCGGCTCCAGCTGGCGCACGCCGCATTATCTGGCTGGTGGATCATGGATGATGTTCACACAGATTGGAATGCGCCCGTGAGGCAGGCGGTCACATCTCGCCGCGAAACGGTGCTATCGAGAGATGGCCAAAATCTGCCCGAGGTGCTTCACAGCCTCTATGAAACGGATTACGACTTTAAAGATCGCATAGATGCAGCTATGTATGCCGCTTTTGGCGATGCTTACCGTGAGCTGGCATTTCCTCCCGGCGCGGAGCAGCAGATCCAATTGGGCGTTCGCTGGAAATCCCTCTCTCGTCCGGAAACTGCCGCCAATCTCTCGGATGGGACGTTGCGTTTTCTGCTGTTGATTACGGCCCTCTCGGTGCCCGATCTTCCTCCTCTGATCGCCATCGACGAGCCTGAGACAGGGCTTCATCCAAGCATGATGCGGATTATCGCGGAATACGCCGCCGATGCGGCCCTGAGGTCGCAGATTATATTTACAACACACTCAGCCGCTTTCCTCGACGTGTTCAGCAGAGAAAATCCGCCTACGACCACTCTTGCGAAGTCGATTGACGGTGAAACGCAATTGACGGTAGTCGATCCCAAGCTGCTTTCGAGCTGGCTGAAAGACTACTCGCTTGGCACCCTGTATCGCACACGCGAACTAGAGCAAATGCCGCCCGCCAGGGAGACCGTCGCATGAAGTTTATTCTCTTTGTGGAGGGTGAGACGGAAGACCTGGGCCTATCGGCGTTCATCAACCGTTGGCTTGGGGAGCAATTCGAACGCGACAGCAGAGTTGGAGTGCAAGTCAAAGCCTTCGAAGGCTGGTCCGAGTTGCGCGATAACGCCCCCAAGCATACTAAGGAATATCTCACTAAACCAGCCTACGCGGACGTGATCGCCGTGATATCCTTGATCGATCTTTACGGCCCGACGTTCTATCCCGCTGACATAACGTCGGTTAAAGAACGGTATGAGTGGGGGCGAGCGTATATGGAGAAGCGTGTGCGGGACTATTTTGCCAAAGAAGGTCTTCCTGAAGCACTCGCCCTAAAGTACCATCATTTCTTCGCCGTCCATGAAACGGAGGCCTGGCTTCTCACCAGACCGGATCTGTTTCATAAGGATGTCCGCGATGCGCTGAAGAAGCAAAAGCCGCCCGAGCAGGTGAACTTCAACACTCCTCCCGGTAAGCTTCTTGAAAAGCTGTATATGCAGCAAGTGAAACGAGCATATAGTAAGACCGTGACAGCCAGAAATATCTTCCCTAAGCTGGATGCGCAGGCCACAGCCGACAAATGCCCTTATCTCAAGGAAATGCTCCTCGAACTGCGGCGTCTGGCGCTTGAGGCCGGAGCGAAGCCTGCAGGCGATTGGGCAGACGAGTAGGCGCCCGTAACACAACTATGACGTTCATCAATGCACTCACAAAATCGCTAAAGCTCGCTCCTACTTTCAATCCGGCCGATCAGATCGCCCCTGTCGCTGTTATCTGGACCGACGAGGCGCGGCAATGGGAACCGCTCATCCCGCGTCTGATCGATGCCGGATTGCCGATCCTTACGCTTGGCGCTTACGATCCCGATAGGCGAACCGGTCCCGCGATCTGGCTGCGCTGCATGGTCGCGCGCAAGCTGCCTACGGTTGACTGGCCGGAAGACACATGCCCGATCATCTATCTTCCCGGCATTAGCCGCCAGAATCTCAGGGCAATCGAAACCACTTCCGAGGAACTCAAGCCGATTGCCGAACTGCAGTATCGCAGTGTATTCTGGAGCCACTCGAATGGGCGCGATTGGACGATTGCCGGATTTCTCCAGTCGGCTCAAGGTGGGCTTGGTATTCCTGTGGCATCGGACGCCGCCACTAAGGAGGCAATGGAGCGTGCCCTACCGGTTCTCGCGGATGAGCCGATCGCATCGCTTCAAGCGGACGCGCCCCTCACTGCGGCACGGTTCAACAGTCTTCTGAACCCCGAACCGACACGTAATCTGCTTCTGTGGCTGAACGATCCTGCGGGGCGCAGATCTGCCGTAAAGTCGCCGGAGTGGGATGCATTCCGCGCCACGTGCATCGTTGAATACCGGTTCGATCCGGATACCGACGGTGCTGTAACTGCAGCTCAGAAGTTCGGAGAGCGAAATGGCGCGTGGAAGAAGGCGTGGGATCGATATGCCGAGGCGCCGTCACGATATCCCGGTATCCCCGATCTTCTGCGGCAGGCTCGCCCTGTCGGCAACCTCTTCATGGATCCGTCTTCCTGGCCGCAGGACAATGAACAGAGCGAACAGGATTTGCGTGACGCCTTGCAAAGTCTCGCAACTCGTCCCTCATCTGATGCGCGCACTCTGATCGCCAAGCTCGAAAGTGAGCACGGCGCGCGGCGAAGCTGGGTGTGGGCTGAGCTTGGCCAATCACCGCTCGCGATGGCGCTTCCTGCTCTCGTTGCGTTGTCATCTCATACCATAAAGCCGCTTGCCGGACCGACACCTCAAAAGATCGCGGATGCCTATAATGATGCCGGATGGCGCGCCGATGCGGCTGTGCTGGATACACTTGCCTCTGTGGAACGGGCTGAAGACGTAAAAGCCCTCAAAGCTGCGGTGAATGTGCTCTATCAGCCATGGCTGGCAGAAAGCGCGGAGAACTTTCAGCAGGCTATTCTGGCTCATCCTATCGTTCGCACTGAAGGCGTGTTCGCCGGAGAGGCCGCCTCCGCAGGGCGCTGCATATTGTTTGCAGATGGTCTTCGTCTGGATGTCGGCAAGAAATTGGCCGAGAACCTCCGAACATCACGTTTCTCGGTGACGGAAGCTATTCGATTTGCGGCACTACCGACTGTTACTCCCACGGCAAAGCCGGCCATCTCTCCCGCTTCACCGCGTCTGGGACCCGGAAACGAACTGAACCCGGCCGTACGCTCCGACGGCAGCAAAGTCGCGATCGATACTCTGCGGAGAGAACTGCAAGCGATCGGCTACCAAATCCTCAGTGCCGATGTGACCGGGGATTCGACCGGATCGGCATGGACGGAAGCAGGGAGCTTGGACGCGTATGGGCACGCCCAAGGATGGAAGATTGCCCGCCGGATTACCGAAGAAGTCACGAATCTCACAGAACGCGTTCAGTCACTCCTGGACGACGGTTGGGCCGAAGTGGTAATCGTTACCGATCACGGCTGGCTGCTGCTCCCGGGAGGCCTGCCCAAAGCGGACTTGCCGGAACATCTTACCGAAGTGCGGAAAGGCCGTTGTGCTCGTCTCAAGTCCTCGGCCACGGATGTCTCTCATCAAATAGTGCCATGGCATTGGGATCCGTCGGTCTCTATCGCCATGGCTCCGGGAATCACCTGCTACACAGCCGGAAAAGAGTATGAGCATGGCGGCCTCTCGCCCCAGGAATGTGTTGTGCCCGTCATCACCGTTCGAAAAACCGCCGCGCGTATTCCTCCATCGATCCATGATGTAAAATGGTCAAGATTACGTTGCCGGATTCAGGTCGCAAATGCGAGTATATCTATGAGCGTGGATTTGCGAACCAAGGCTGCAGATCCCGCGACATCCCTGACATCCGGAGTGAAGGCGCTTGATGCTGCCGGAGCCGCTTCTCTTGTAGTGCTTGATGAAAGCCGCGAAGAAGAGGCTGTACTCGTTGTTGTGCTTGATGCTGCCGGGACGGTTATAGCGCAACAGGCAACGACGGTCGGTGGCTGAGAGCTCTTCGAGAGATTAAAACAACATGGAACTGGACGAACTGGATCGATTGGCTGCCGAAGCGTTCGATGGATACATTGTGCGGAAAGACCTGGTACGCCGTTTCAAGGGGCAATATCCTGTACCCACTTATGTCGCCGAGTTTCTGCTCGGGCGTTATTGCGCAAGCACCGATGAAGAGGAGATTGCCGAAGGTCTCCAAATCGTGGAAAAGCAGATGCGTGAGCGTACTGTGCGCGCCGGCGAAGAGGAGCTCTTTAAGGCACATGCGCGAGAGCGCGGCGCAGTCAAAATCATCGACCTGGTATCAGCGCGTCTCGATGCCGGCACCGACTCTTACGTTGCAACGCTCCCCAGTCTTCGCTTAACGGACGTGCGAATTGAGCCCGAGCAGGTCGTCGAAAACCAGCGCATGCTGACCGGCGGGTTTTATGCCGAAATTGAGCTTGAATACGATGCCGCCATTGCCCAGCAAAAGAACGGTCGCCCATTCGGAGTACGTGGCTTGCGGCCTATACAACTCTCAAAGCGGAACGCTCTGGATGAATTCGCCCGAGGCCGAAGTTCATTCTCCACTGATCAGTGGAAGCGCTTCCTGCTTCGCAGTGTCGGGTTCGAGCCGGGCGAACTCTCAGGCAGAGCGCAGGATATTCTCCTGCTTCGCATGGCGCCGTTTGTCGAGCGCAATTACAATGCGGTCGAGCTTGGACCTCGTGGAACAGGCAAAAGCCATCTGTTTCAGCAGGTCAGCCCGTATTCGCATCTCGTAAGCGGCGGCAAGGCCAGTGTAGCCCGCATGTTCGTGAACAATGCCTCCGGCCAGCGTGGCCTGGTTTGCCAGTATGATGTTGTCTGCTTCGACGAAGTTTCCGGAGTGTCCTTCGACCAGAAGGACGGCGTCAACATCATGAAGGGCTACATGGAGAGCGGCGAGTTTAGCCGGGGGCGCGAGAGTATCCGCGGCGAAGGCGGCGTCGTGATGGTCGGCAACTTCGATGTCGATGTTGAGCATCAGCAGCGAGTCAGCCACCTGTTCGGCCCGATGCCACCGGAGATGCGCGACGACACCGCATTAATGGATCGCATTCACGCATATATTCCCGGTTGGGATGTGCCGAAGATGCATGCAGGCCTTTTCACCGATCACTTCGGCCTGGTCAGTGATTTCCTTTCCGAGTGCTGGTCGCGCCTGCGTGGTGAGACGCGCCTCTCTGCCCTTATGGGGAGAGTAGACTACGGCGGCGCATTGAGCGGACGGGATACTACTGCGGTGAATCGGACGGTCAATGCTCTCTTGAAGCTCCTGTACCCGTCTCCTGATATTGAGATCCTCGACGAAGATATAGAATGGGCTGTACGCCTCGCACTGGAATCACGCCGCCGTGTCAAGGAGCAGCAGAAACGTATTGGATCGGCGGAGTTTCGGAACACGCAGTTCTCCTATCGAATGGGCACAGACGGAGTAGAGACGTTCGTTTCCACACCGGAACTCCAAAATCCCGACGGAATTGGAACTGATCCGTTGCCGCCCGGACATGTTTGGGCTATCGGCCCAGGCGGCCAGGACGAAGCTGCTGCGCTTTATCGTATTGAAGTAAATGCCATTCCGGGATCCGGAATGCACATCGCCAATATGGTCGCGCCGGCGGCGCTCAAGGAGAGTGTGCGAACTGCCCACAAGAATCTGCAGGCGCGCAAAAAAGAACTGCTCGGCGATCACGACCCTGACCAATTCGATCTTAACGTCCAAATCCGAGCCATGGACGCCGCCCGCAGCGGAGCCCTCCTCGGAGTACCCACGCTTCTGGCATTCTGCAGCGCCGTCTTATCCAAGAGCCTCCGCGGCGGTCTGGTCGTAGTCGGCAGCCTCTCCATCGGCGGCTCATTCGAGCCAATCCATAATGCAGTCAGTATCATAGAACTGGCGGTTGAAAAGGGAGCGCAAACGGTACTCTGCCCGGTCAGCACCCGCCGCCAGCTCATTGACCTCTCCGATGACATGGCAGCTCGAGCGACAATCATCTTCTACGCGGAATTGAAAGATGCCTTATTTAAGGCGCTGGCGGACTAGATAGGCACCTTAAATATTTTAACTTGCCTCTGCTGCGTCCTTTGCCAACTGCTCTGCTTCCCATTGCTTGTAAGGTGTTTGCGTTCCGCCCACCTTCCACTCAATAGTTCCATTAGCCGGGCGGCCATTCACCACGGCCGCCGCGGCACTTGGGCTGCTGAACTTGTAATTTGCGGTGAACACCCTTTGGTCACCCTGTTCCGCAAGTATCCCACTGTTCACAAGTTCTGAGTGTAGTTGGGCATAACCTGAGGTCTCCGTACCCTTGCCTTCCCAGGATTTGCGAGCAACCGATCCTGCTTGAACGACAAACTCTCCGTTCTGCACCTTCGCTGTGGCATGGATCTTATTGCGGAGAATCGACAGTTCGAAGGTCGCGGCATCAGGCATGGCGTCGCTGTGATTGTTTGAAGGCAAGTCTGGACGAGTGCTTCGGAGAAGAAAATCGATTCGGAGTGCCGGGAGGATCAGGAATACGTACTCGAGGAATGCCTCCATATTTGCTCGATGAGCCTCGGAAAGCCGAGTTAGACCGGGAGCATTCCCGTTGTCCAGCTTGATCTTGCCGATTGAACGGGCTTCGTCAATAAGGCGCGATTCCAAATATTTCACATGGGCTTTGTTCAGGTTGTTGGATGCTGAAACGATCAAGACCGCCGTATTCCACCAATCCTTGTTGCTGTCATGGTTGCGAATACGATCACTGATATCCTCGCCTTCGCCGATGTACGCATAAGGTTCGCCATCTTTCTCCCCGATCAGCAAGTACACGCCTGTATGCCGTGCTTCGGGGCGTCGCAATGCAGCGCTTATCTGCGTTCGCGGGGCAACCAGAACATGTCCCGTCCAGTTGAAGACCTCCGCCGTCAACATTCCATCCGGCTGACCATCGACAAAGAATAGTTCGAGCGATCGTCCCTTTTGTTCGTTCAACCTGACACCTCGACTAATATTGCGGCCACCATGGCTTGAGCACCGTCACTGACGCATTTTACCTGCCAGGCATTCGAACTGATGCCAGGGTAATCTCTAGATTATCTTGGCTTACGAAAACGCCGGATAACTCGCCAACTCCTCCTCCGCTTCCGGCCACCGCTCCCTCAGTGCATCCGCCAACAATTCGCACCATCCCCCAAGCGCCTCGAACTCCCCGGCACGCTGAACCGACTCAATGCACATCTCTAGGATGGCTATCAATTGTCGCCTGCGAGAACGCGTAGGAGTCGGTGCGGACCAATTAGAGGGAAGGAGCAGCCAGGGATCGCGGTCGGGGCCGGCGTCTACTCTTGGCAGGCGCGCCAGGCGGATGATTGCCCATGCCGCGCATGCTGCCGCCATCCCGCGCTCGTAGAGGTTGCCGTCCTCCGCGATGGGACAGGATTTCGCCAGTTCAGTCCGGTAAGCCGTTTCGACCTGAAGCGCGATCTCTTGCGGAACGCGCCATGGCGGGCCTCCGGTTGGATAGGGGAAACGCAGAACGGCGGCATCTGCGAGCGCGTGCCGGAAACAGGCTTCCTCGAAATCGAAGAAGCGTACAATGCTGCTGTTTGCAGTAGGCTCACGCGCATCACTGTCGCTTATGATCTTGCAGTTGACCACGGATATGTCGCCGCTGGACAGGGCCAGGCAGTCGCCTGGCTCATTGAGGAGGCGGGCGATTGCATCAATGTCGCCATCTACGCCTTGTGGCGCAGGTAATCCGAGATGCGCCACGGCATCCCGCACCTGCCGCCAGTGCTCCGCGACCGGAACACCCATGACAGGAAGGGCAGTCTGATGTTCTTCTGACCGATCGCCGGCCGTCTGCGCGTGTAGCATGCCCAGACTGCGCGCGAAAGCGACAATGCCTTGTCTGGCGGCCTCTGCATTCTTTCCCAGCAAAACGTCCAGCAGCGACGGCCATGGCCCAAGATCCTCCGTTACAAGAAAGCCTGCCTCTGCGCTTCCTGCGAAATACCGCGGCGCGAGCGTGTTTCCGATTGCCGAAAGATATTCCAGTGCCGCCCGTTCGCTCCCCAGTCCTGCCCGTCCTGCGCGCGCCGTTTCCTCTCGTGGGATACGAACGATCACGGTCTCGGGGACGTTGCCATTCGACTGCAGCGTACAACGAAAGACATTCGAATACCGGAAGTTCTGCGTCTTAGTAATCCGTACTTGCCCGCCGAAGCGTTCGGATAGAGCGCCGTCAACCGATTGGCGGATTGCGTCAGTGAGCGTCACGCTTGCTTCCATATTCTGTCCGTATAGCCTGAATTACAGGCTTACACGATCTTTACTTCCGATATTTCCCTGTAAGGCAGGCTGTCTGCTGGATCGCGAGGCATATGGAGCACGGTGATTGTATCACCGGGTTCTATGCTCTGGTAGAATCGAGATGAAACTGATGCTCTTGCCTGCATCGGATATGCCCCATTGGAGTACGAGTATGCGACCGTGCGCACCTTACTCTTCCCGGCATTCGTCGTTTCCATCCCGATAACTCGGCCTGCAACAGCTATGCCTTGCTGCATCAACCTCAGACGTTTCTTGTACTCAGATTCCCAATAGAATACAATACATCCGCCGATAACGAAGACGGCCAGGATCGCTAAGACCCAGTCTTGCGTATCCGCACCAACCATAGCATTGTCGATGGAGCCTTCGCGATGTATCCATGGTTTACCAGGCAGATAGGTGATCGGTATCGGTGCACCGAGCGGCTTGCTGTCGTAATCGTCCTTCTGAACGGTCTCTCGATCTGTGTACGGGATAGCTTCTACGGTGTATCGATACTTGATATCGTACCAGGAACTATTTGGCGACTGGCGATCTCTCTCGACGACTGTAGCATTGATAGTTTTGCCCGACTCTGCCAGTTCTCTAAGCCTTGTTGTCGTCTGATAGACGCCAATTACCATCATGGCAGTCACAGTAATCCAGACCCCGAATGCCATGGCGCGCACAAATTGCGTCACTGCTTTATATCGCACCGGGCGCGGCGTGGCCACCAGCAACTCCGGTTCGATAATATGCTCGGCGCTTGCGCTTATTGTCTTATATTTCATCGCTAAGCGATCCGGTGCGGCTGAGGGATTTCTACTTCTGCAATCGCCTTGTAAGGCAGGCTGTCGATCGGATTGTCGGGCACATAAAGAATTGTAATGAATGCGCCGGAAAATACGCTGAAGTAGAACTGGCTTGGAACTAACACTGTTTGCCACATTGGCTGCCCATCGGCAGAGAACGAATATGATACGGTGTAGCTCGTAGTTTTTTTGTTATGGCTCTGAGCCGAGCCGGTAATCCGGCCAATAGCCGCTGTTCCGTACCGCATCAGGAACATTCGCTTTTTGTAATTTCCCTCGATGATTGCAAATATGATCCCGAGAATGGTGCAGACCAGCCCAATGCCGATGACCCAGTTCTGTGTATGACTGTGGATCAACGGCTGATTGACAGTCCCAACTCGAACGATTGCGGGATCTGACGGCAGATATGTGATCAGCAAATGCGATCCTATCTGAGTTTCCTCATAGAAGTTTCTCGTAACCGATACTGAGTTGCCGTAAGCCGCCCCGTCAAGCGTATACGCATAGTCCAGATGATAGGATGTGCTTTTCCCATAGTGAGCATAGTGATCGGTAACCGTGGCATACATTGTCTTGCCGGTCGTCACTAAACGTTGGAGTGTGCTGATGTCTCGATAAGCGCCATAGAACAAACCGATCGTCACTGCAATCCAAATTGTCAGCCCCAGAGCGCGTGTAAACTTCGTCATCGGAGTAAATTGCGCTGCTCGTGGAACCGGCCCAGCCAACTCCGGTTCCAATACATGCTGATTAGTATCGGTATACATAGTCGTCTATTTCAAATCCAGGCAATGCCGTGAGCGGCCTTAGGCCGCTCACGGCATTGCTCGCTTCATTTCAAGAGCGGGGTGGCTTCTCCATGCGCTTGCATTTGCGAAGCGCTTATTGCTGAATGTGTCCTAATTCAATCGTGGCGCGACTTCCACGTTTTTCATGGTCAAGTAGGGCATGTTCTTGTTTGGGGCTTGTGGCGCATACAAAACTGTAATGCAATCACCAAGATCTACGTTTTCGTAATCGGCCGTTAAAACCAGTACGGTACGCTGAATCTCTTTGCCCCCCACGGCAAAGGAATAACGGAGCGAGGAGGTCGTAGTCTTCACGGTTTGCTGGTCCTTATGGACGATACGTGCCTGAACTGCGGTTCCATATTGCGCCAGGTAGAGATCTTTCTTGAAGTCCTGCTCTCCGGCCGCAAATAGGAGGCCATACACGACAAAGAAACCTGTAATGACGAGCGCCCAATTTCGCTGAATTTCTTGAACCAAACCCACAGTCACGGTTCCTGTTCGGTTAATCGACGGATCAGACGGCAAGTAAGTTATTACCAGAGGCGCTCCGTACCCTGCGTCTTCATATTGGTATCGAGACACGCAGACATTATCGTAGTAGAATTCCTTATCCACCATGTAGTCATAGTCGAGGAAGTATGCCGTGGTCTTTCCGTCCACGGCACGCTTATTGGTAATCCTTGCATTGGTCACTTTGCCTGTCTTTAATAGTCGCTGCACTGTACTGATATGCTGATATGCGTTGTAGAACAGAACCAAACTTAAAATGATCCACAACGTCAATCCCGCGGCCCGGAAAAAGTGCGCTGTTCTGGTTAGCCGGAAATGACGTGGCGTCGAAGTGTTCAGTTCACGTTCCGGAACATACGATTGATTTGCTTCTATTTGCATTGCCTTACAACCTCGCCGCCGTAATCGCATCATAAGGCATGCTGACTTCCGGATTCTCCGGCATATGCAGAATGCTGATCCACTCGCCCTGTTGCAGCCGCCCGAACAGACCCCGTCCGATCCGAGCGGCCTGGAAGTACTGATCCTCGCCGAGAGAGTAGGTATAGAAGACGGCATAGACTGTTGTGCCGTAACGCGAATCCATTCCGATCGCCGTGATCAAAGCCTCCGTCTTGAGACCGTTTGCCAGCAATTGCCACTGCTTCTTGTATCCCCAGAGACACCATGTGCAGAGCAATGCCGCAATCGTGCTGCCCGCGCTGCATACCACCACCCACATCAAGAGCGCATTCGATACCCGCTTCGGCGTTATCGCGTCCTCTACGAATGTTTCCCGGTCAGATGGCAGATATGTGATCACTGCCGGATACCAGAACACCGGAAGTCTGTCCTGGGGAATATTTGGCCCGCAGGCAGCCAGATATCGCGACCCTGCAACATACGTATCGCCTGAACAGTATGTGCTGGGCTGGTTCCAGGTTCCCGGAGAAGTGAACTTGTTAACCCTAACCGTTCGACCATGGTCCCGCAGTGCGTATAGCACATTCATGGCGCGCATAGCCGTCGAGAGCAGCGCTGCCGTCATCCCGACCCACATCACGAACACGATCAGGCGCGCCAAATTGGCCTTGGCCGTGTATCGGGCGCGCCGCGGAAGCGCATCGTCCAGATCCGCAACGATGCGAACCCTGCTCCTTCTATGTGTTCGTGTGTTCATGAATTAGAATTCAAATTGCCTGATGTGGCCATTTACAAAATCAGACCCGGCAGCAGCCATAAAGTTGCGGCCACCAAATATCACAAAGGCTATAAAGCAGCCGCAGACTTCCTATATCGGGTACCCTTTCCATATGGAAACCGAACGATTCTCGCGGCAGATCGCCTTCATTCTTGAGATCGATCGCCTCAAAACCATCTTGCGACGCAGCTACCTTCTCGACGAATCCCGTCACGAAAACTCGGCCGAACATAGCTGGCATCTGGCTCTCATGGCCATGGTCCTCGCCGAGCATTCCAATGAACCCATCGACGTCGGCCACGTCATCAGCATGGTGCTGGTGCATGACCTCGTTGAGATCGACGCCGGCGACACCTTCTGTTACGATACCACGGGATTGGCGACTCAAGCTGAAAGAGAGCTTGCAGCCGCTGAGCGAATCTTCGGGTTGCTCCCCGAAGATCAGCGGGGCGCCCTCAGGACGCTATGGGAGGAGTTTGATGCGCGGCAGACAGCGGATTCGCGTTTTGCCGCCGCGCTGGACCGCTTGATGCCGATGCTGCACAACTATAAGACCGGCGGACGCAGCTGGCGCGAGCACGGCGTCCAGGGGGAGGAAGTGCTCGCGCGTAATGCCCACATGGCCGAAGGCTCGCAGACCCTCTGGGAATACGCCCAGGAGTTCGTCCACGATGCCATCGAACGAGGCTGGCTGCCTGCTGGTCTTACAAAGGTCTAGGACTACCTCTCCCTCAGGTACGTGCAAGCCGGGACGCTTGCACCCACATAGCGCCTCTTCACTCTCCAAATGAGACAGGCACGGAGGCCTGCTCCCACAGGGATGTCCAAAGATCGTAGCCCAGACGACTCTTACATTTGGATAGCCTTCAATCAAAAGCTCATCTTACTATAGAGTCGTCTGGCTATCGAAAATTGGACACCCCTTTCCGTTTCGGAGAGGGGAAGGACGCGGTAGCGGCCAGGGGAGAGGATTCTGAGCCTTCGGTTTTGCGCCACTAGGGTGAAGCGGCCGCTGTATCGCTCAGGTCACTGCGAATGCCGTCCAGCTGTTGTTTGAGATCCGTGAGCAGCTTATGCAGATCGCGGATCTCAGCCGCTTCGCCGTCGATGGTAGGATGTGATTTTAAGGCCGGCTTTGCAGCGGCCTGTGGCGCTTTGTCCGCAGCCTTTATCGTCTTCTCAGGCAGTGGTGACTGGGTGTCTACGGCCGCCGGTGACGGTATCGCGCTCATCAAGATCGAAGGCGAAGCCGTCTGTCCAGCTTTCACCTCGACATTCGGGATGATGACGCTTCGATAGGTCACTCCTTCTGCCGTAAATCCGGAGACGCTGACGATATATGAACCTGCCGGCAGGTTCGATGCCGAAAAGTGTCCATTGCTGTCCGCCGTGGTCGAGAACTGACCCTTGGCGCTCGAACCCACAACTCGCACTGCGCCCAGCGGAGCATGAAAAGGCGCCGCGCTCAATCCCGCCGTCTGCAGCGCGCCGCTGATCGACCCCGTTTGCCCCTGCCCGAAAGCCGCCCCCGGCAGGAGGATCAGACCTGCCGCCAGAGCCATCAATTTTGAATTGCTGTTAGCCATAAGCAAGTATTCCCGCCTCACTCAAAAAATCCTTCAACACTTCGGGGATTCCCTTCTATTGCTTTGCAACAGGAAGAGGGTTTTCGCTTGCGCATCTTTCTTTTGTGCATACATTTGAAGAGTAATCTGCATTAGATTACAAATAAATCATGAATCTTCTTGCTTCATCGTGCAGGAACTCTGTTCCAAACCGCCGAACCCCCACGCATTATGGCAATATCCACAGCGTCTCCCGGCAGTATCCTTGCCGCTCAGTTCGGCGCAGCAGGCGCCGAGGCTCTCCAAGCACTTATCGACACTTTAATCCCGCCCGACGATTGGCCCGGAGGCTGGGAGGCAGGCGTCGGCGACTACCTGGCACGCGGCTTTGCGAACCAGCTCTCGTCGTTCGTACCCACCTACATGGCCTGCCTCGCTTCCCTCTCCGCGGAGGCTCAGCTGGCATATTCCCGCCCCTTTGCCGGTTTTACTCCAGCCGAGCGGGCCGAACTGCTTGAACGGCTGGAAGATAGCGGATCTGCCGTCGAGTGGGTGATACCGCCGGCAAGGTTTATACGCATTGCTACCGAGCATACGGCGGAAGGATTCTATGCCGATCCGGGCAACGGCGGCAATAAAGATAGCGTGTCATGGAAAATGATCGGATTTGAGGTGGCAGGGTGAACCATTACGATGTTGTGATTGTCGGCGCAGGTGCTGGAGGCGGAATTGCCGCAGGCGTGCTGGCTGCCGCCGGAAAGTCGACCCTCCTTCTGGAGCGAGGCCGCTCCCTGTCATTTGAAGACGTCGCCCGTGATCATCTTCGCAGCCAGCGCACGTCACGGTACGGCGTGAATGCTGGTCCCGATCTTGAAGGTAACCCGAGAGTGATCGTAGATCAGGCCGGAGGCGCTCATATTGTCGAGCCGGCCGATGGCGGGTACAGCAACAATGCCGCCTGCGTCGGAAGCGGCACGCGCGTCTACGGAGGTCAGGCCTGGCGCTTCATGCCTCAGGATTTCCGGATGGCGAGTATCTACGGCGTGCCTGAGGGAAGCTCTCTCGCCGACTGGCCCATTACCCACGAGGACCTTGCGCCTTTCTACGAAAAGGTCGAGTGGGAGCTTGGAGTCAGCGCCGATGCGTCTCGAATGACCCATCTGCCTCCGTACAACCGACCATATCCCATGGAGCCGCTACCCATGACGAAGCGGGCCATGCTCTTCGAAGCCGGAGCAAAGGGGCTGAACTGGCACACCACGCGTGTGCCGCTGCTTATCAACTCGACAACCCGCAACGGCCGCCCCGCATGCATCAACTGCCAGCATTGTGTCGGTTTCGCCTGCCCTGTCGATGCCAAAAGCGGCACACAAAACACTACGATCCCCCAAGCGATCGCCTCAGGCAAGTGCACTCTTGTGACACAGGCTATGACTGAGCGGATCATCGTAGACAGTTCCGGCCGGGCTACGGGGGTCGCGTACTTTGACCGCGAAGGAGTCCGCCACGAGGTCTCCGCCGATGTTATCGTTGCCTCAGGTGGCGCGATCGAGACTGCCCGGCTGCTGCTGAACTCGACATCGGCACAGGAACCGCTTGGCCTCGGCAATGCTCATGAACAGGTCGGTCTGAACCTACAGGGGCATTATTATGCCGGAGCAGTCGGCCTCTTCGAGGAAGATGTCTGGGACGGCATCGGGCCTGGAGCGTGCATGGCCACTTGCGAGTTCAATCACGATAATGACGGCATCGTGGGCGGCGGGCTGCTCGCCGACGACTTCATTGCCACACCCTTCAGCGTGTGGAACGGCATGATCCCACCAGGCGTGCGGCGCTGGGGAGTGGAAGCAAAGCAGTGGATGCGAGACAATCATCGTCGCGTGGCGGATATCAAGGGACCTGTGCATGAGATTCCCACATCCGTTTGCCGGGTGAGCATCGACCCTACCGTTCGAGACAAGTACGGAATACCCGTGGTTCGATTATCCGGATTTGCGCATGAGGAAACAGTCAAGGTCGCGCGCTTTATGGATGCCCGCGCTCGGGACTGGCTGATTGCATCGGGCGCAAAGGAAGTATGGGGTGGGGGGCATGGAAGAGGCTTATCCGGCGGCCAGCATCAGGCCGGCACATGCCGCATGGGCGATGACCCGCTTACCAGTGTCGTTGATGCCAACTGCCGGGTCCACGGTCACGACAATGTGTACATTGCCGACGGCAGCGTCCACGTTACCAACGGAGGCTTCAACCCGGTTCTGACCATCATGGCCCTGGCCTGGCGTACCGCCGACGGCATCGCCAAGGCATGGTGACAAAATCTGTGTGATGCATACCCGAAACCTGTTAGGTTCGCTATGATATCTGCATCCACGCTTGCCCGCTCCAAGTTTGCGCTCGAACGATCGTAGACCGGGAGTGGGCTCTGTCCGCCTCCACGTATATAGTTACCGAAACATTGAAGCCCTGCAGGCGAATAACAAATTGCATGCGCCCTGCCACTAATCGTGGTTTAACTAGAGGTAGCGCTCAAAACACACACGCTTATTTGGATAATCAATAGTTATACGGTAGTTGCGCAGTGTTGCATTGCCAACCGATGCGTCTATCCCCCTGTATGTGTCACCCATATATGGCTTTGGATGAAGTACAACCGGCGACATTCCTGATATCCCACCGATACGCCAAGTCATCTTTTTGCCACTTCCGGTCGTTAAAACCTTCATAAATATGGCGTCCGGGGTGGGCGATATGTGCTTAAACCTGGGGAATAGGGAACGATTAAGGATCCAAATTCCGCCTGGTGATGCCGTATCTATTACAATGTTGACCTCGATATTATTGACGTTGCCTTTGACTACGGGATATGGGCCAAACCCATTGTAGCTTATAGGAACCAGTGGTAGCCATACCGGCTTTCCCAATCCATTTTCAGGATAGGGAGGCGCATCTAAGGTATCCATCAAGACATCTTGGTGGGCAATTAACCTGGAATGTCTGTAGTCGATGGTGAGAATCATGTCTCTAAATACGGCACCTGGAACGATAGGTATCACTTCCCAGTCGGTTTCACCGGGAAGCCGATCATACTTGGTAACTAAGCAGTTACGCAACTCACAATTTGGCAGCAATACGCGTGGTAGAATGCAGATACGTGCAGGGCGGACTGAACGCAAACCATCTCCAAACGACTGAGTACTGCCCCATTGCGTGCCATTCCCCACGTAGTCGGCAGGACAGGAAGCATATACGCTACCCGTATCGAAGATTGAGTACACACTGCGGCGTCCAAACGATGAACCTACAAACATAAACCCATTCAGATTGAACGGAATGATATGATCCGTGCTGCCATTCTCGGGATAAAATCCTACTGTAGGATAAAGAGGATATGAGACTGTCGGATCAGCTTTGAATTTATGGGTGTAGAAAAAGCCAAAGATCAAAATAAGAGCCGCACAAATTGACGAAATTAAAGTTGCACGTGGTAAACGAAGTAATTGCTTCACGATGATAAATAGCTCCTGCTGCGAGTAACATGCCCTATTACAAACAGTCTGGATCCGAAGTGCTGGGTCGCAGATCGCAGGGGCTTGCCATAGCCGCGCGGCATTGTTCGCTAGGCTAATCTGGGGCAGTTGAACCGAGGAAATCAATGACCTGGTCGTAGGCTGCCTGACGTTCTTTGCAGCTCTTGGCCATGGCTTCGTACTGGCGTTCGGCGGCGGCCTGAGAGCTCCTTATCGCTGCTATCTTCTCTTCGAGCTGTTTGACGGCGTCGTTGGCGTGCTGACGGTAATCGACCAGCAAATCCGTATTAAAGCGGAGAAGATCGTCTATGGCCTTTTGCTTATTGTGGGCATCCAGGACGATCTTCTCCGTCGCGGCAGGCCCTTTGTTTACGGCCAATAGCATATTGCGGATGATCTGGCGCCTCTGCGCCTGATCGTTAATCATTGCAGGAATGGTCGCGTCCAGACTATGAATTGCCTCAATAGTCTGTTCCGCGGTGAACGTTGCGACGGGGATCTGGGCCTTTTGGAAAACGAGGTCGAAATCCACGTTTCCTTCAGCATCTACCGGATTGGTCTCTTCGGCGGCGTTCACCTGGCGCTGTTGGATCTGCTGGTTGTAGAGTTGCTCCTTGCGCGAACTCATAATGAGTGAGCCATCGAGTTCGGCTGCTGCATCCGGGTCGATTGGCTCTACTGGTGCGCGAATCGGTTCCGTGTCGCCACCGACTTTGATCCCGAACTGACCGAGGAGTTCGCCGAAGAGTTGCTTTCGATATTTGTCCATGATTCGTCCAGAGGTCGCTATCGAATACCGTTCCAAACCGCAGCCGCATCATTGAGCGCCGCATAAGGGCAAAGTTCCACGCTCAAATACGATGTTTGGAAAGATGCTGCGGCCGGGCCTTTTACCCGTGTCTCAAGCTCTCCCGCACCATTGACGATGGGGCGAAAGTTAAAATCCGCAGCCTTAGCCTGTTGTTCGGCAGTGCCAAGGAAGGCCAGAAATTGCTCCGCATTCCTGCGCTGTTCGTCGGTTACCCAGGGCGCTTTCAGGATCGCTGCTGCCTGGTTGGCATCGACCGTTGGGCTTGGGTAGACGAATGCCAGATTGGGATTATCGTTAGCCGCCTTGATCGCCGCCGCTTCGTATGCGGTAATGAAATCCCTTCCCGACTGATCTGTTATATAAGCCTTCTCCAGATCGGCCGATTTCTGAGTGTTAGCGCGCACCCAGCCGGCAGTGATATCGGAAAGGAACGACTTGAAGCCCGCGCTGTTGGCCGCGGCGACGAGATTTGTCTTACCTGATCGCTTGGCATATTCGCGCAGCATCATGCTCATCGTCAGCGTTCCGCTGCTGGCGTTGATGGGATCCGCAAAGCTGAAATGCAGCTTGCCGGATTTACTCATTTGGCTCACTGTTTCCCATGCATTGTCCCCCTGGAATATTCGCTGGATCCGGGGGAGATTCTGCTTCGTTGTCAGGATCACAAGGGGAGACTTGAACAGGACCTTATAATCGGCGCTCGTATTGTCAACATAATGGTCGAGGTCCGATATGCGCGTAAGCCAGAGCTGCGTGCTTGGATTGAAGATCGTCGGCTGCGCCGTGTGGTTGTGGATGCCTTGCATGGCTTCTCGTGTCGCCAGTGTATCGACTCGAATGCCGAACCCGGGATTCGTTTGATTAAACGCGTCTACTTGCTGTTGGATCCATGGCAGGTTCGTCTTGGTTGTAAGGAATAGCACAGTCCCTTGAGCATTCGTTCCCGCCGGACTGCCACTCTTCGCGACGGCGTCTGTTGGTGTCGAAACCGATGCGGTTCCTCCCGCGCCGGGGGCCAGATGGGGCTTGATGCCAAACCAGAAGATACCGGCGAGTATCAAAATGATGAACAGCCAGCCACCGGGCTTGATGTCTTTCGGGCTCCAGGATGAGGTAGCCATATTGCGCTTGTTAATCTCCTTTGGATCGATTGATCGCTCAAATATTAAGACCGCGCAGCGCGGGATATGTTGCGTCGATCTCATCAGTGACAGCGGATATTGGCAGCCTTTTGTGGAACAACCAGGACGAGTTGTCTTTGCCGGATCAGCCGTCACCGGCAGGGAGAGTCCGGTCTGCGCATTGTATCCTAAACTATACCACCATACTTGACTGCCAATGGCATTCTGTCGGAGAGGGGGGAGGATCTGCGTTGAACTCACAAGGCCTGGTAACGAAACGCCGATACTGCATGGTCCGAATTATCTCAACTCTGGCTCTCTATTGGCGATCAAGAGCCATGGCGCCCAGGATATCTTTGAAGTGGAGCGGGAACGCAAGGATCCGCTAGGGATTGCGAAGGTAGGTCGCGAGGGAGAGATCGTGAATTTCCTTGAAAACAAAATGCCCTTCAAATACTCGACTGGCATTTTGTTTTCTGCCGGACTATCTATATCCAACTACCACGCAGTCTAATGCACAGGTGGAGTAGCGGTCGGGTCGGTATCTGACAGTTTATCGTTCAGTCCCTCTTGGTCCAGTGTGAACGTTGCAGTCGTCTTGTCACCGCTGCGAACAAGGCGAATGATGTAAATGCTGTCGAAGTCTTTCTGGAGCCATTCAGGCACGACTGAGGCATCTGCGCCGTAGGCTTTCAGAATGTTCCGCGCAAAATCGGCTTCTTTAAGGTGCTCCCACGCGATGAAAATTACGGATTTCGTATAGGCCGGCTTGGTGACCTCAGCCTGAAGCCCTTTAATATCGTCATAGCCGATCTGCGTGTTCACAGGCATGCCGAGACGAATGGCGGTCGGCTCAATGGTTGCCAGCGGTCGTATGTAGCAGAACTTCCCGCTGCCATCTCTGGCGGTGAGCAATGCAGCCGGATTCGGGGCAAATAGGTAGTCCGGTTTTCCGAACTTTCCAAGCAAAACGTCCGGAATCGCCAGGGATCTGTTCAGACCACGAATGCTCAACTGGCCCATTTCGTGCGCCGTCTTTTCCCCATGCCGGATAAGTACGATGGTCTCAGTTGTACTGTCCTGAGCCAATGCTTGCCGGTTAAGCCCTGGAACAAGAACTCCGACGCTCAGAATAGCGAGCATACAACCTTTGATGATAAGCTTATTCATATATTTCCTTCTTAGTAGCTTCTGGCCAGATAAGTTCAAATGCGCGATATATGCTCTCGGTTAAAGAGACACCGACAGATTGGAAAAGTTGCGCCGAAGCTTTAACAGCAAGGAGCCTGGCATCTTATATTGTTCGAGCGAGCAGAGGATATTCCCTGCGTGACTTACAACGGACAGCGATTGAGAAACGCGCCACTCAAGCATTCCCTGTTTTTCTCTCAATGTTCCAGTTGAGAGAAAAACAGGGGGAAAGCAGTGTCTCATTTGAACAGCAACGCGCTCAGGAATACCTGTACCATTTCGGGGCGCAGGCGGGTCTGCACAAACTGAGGCAGGCGCTGCGGCATAGCCTGTAGCTTTGGAAGCAGGTTTGGGATGCGAACCGGAGAGATCTTTGCCAGCTTAGCCAGCGGCTGTTCCGCGGCGCGGTAGAAAAGGTATCCGATGGCGATCTCCACCACGACCTGCATCCAGTAAGATACCCAGTAGAGATTTCCGGTGAAGTGCAGCTTGTCTCCGATGTGCATGAGGATAGGGCGCATGATCGGATGCGTGAGGTACACGCTGTAAGAAATAGAACCTAATGCTGCAAAGGAGAGAACTGGGCGGAATTTAAGCAGCCCTGCGCCGTAGCGGTCAGTCAGGACGAGAACGGCGCAGAATGCAATGCAGGCCAGCACTTGAATTGAGAGCGGCAGCTTGTCGGCCATCTGAACTCCACGCGCCGTGATCGAAAGGATAAGCCCCATTCCAACGGCGGCTCCGCGAAGATTGCCAAAGATATTCGAGCGATTGAAGACGATCTGATAAGCGATGCTGCCAAGGCCAAAGGGGAACCACAGATCAAGCGGGAAAGAGTACTTACCGGGATTCATGATTTGAAGTGTAAAAGCTATAATGGTAATACAGTTTATGCCAGTAAAGACTTCTTCGATCTTGCCTTTTCTGAGAACTGCGAGGACAACCGTAACGATGGCGTAGAAAGCGATCTGATAGCAGAGGGACCAGAACGACATCAGGATGCAATCTTGATGCAGGGGAAGCTGGGTTAACGTCAGCGAGGCGAAATAGAACTCGAATGAACGTCCTGTAACAGCGATAAGGTGTTCAACCGGTGGAATACGATGGCATGATGCCAGCCATTGAGCGAGAATGGTGATTGACGCAGCTGCAAGTGTTGCTGCGAGGTAAGGCGGATAAATACGGATGGCGCGCGCCCACATGAAATCGCCTGCCGATCCACCCTTGCGCACAGTGCTCTGAACCGCGGCGGTAATGCAATATCCGGAGATTACGAAGAACATTAGAACACCCAGAGCGGCATGACTAAATGCATATAGGGGAATATTCAACATTTCTGGATGGCCCTGACCGATCCTGGCGGAACATGCATGGTCCATTACTACCCAGAGTGCGGCTAACCCGCGCCAGAAGTCGAGCAGGCGGTGAGATGCCTTGGCATCTGTCTTCGTTTCATTGATCTTACCGAACATTGCGGCCGGGCGAATTGCTGATAATACACTCATTTGCTTCACACTCCAATTTTGATTTCGCGACAATTTCGTACAACATATTGTACGTTGGCTTTTTGAATATGACGAGAAATATAAATGGATGTGAAATATGAAATTATTGTGAAATAGGCATACATATAAATAAAAACAGAGTCAACAAATTATGGTTGTTGACTCTACTTACAATTTAACGGAATGAGAGAATTCTAATGCTAGGGCAGTTTGCGGGAGAGGCGTTTGCGGTGCAAAAGAATCAGCGCGACATCGTCATGTTGGACGCCCGCTGTATATTTTTCAAGGTTCTTCAGCATGTGATCCAGAACCGTACTCAACTCTGCGCGTTTCGGAGACCGTGATAGAAGATCCCAGGCGCCTTTGCCGTCAAGAAACTCGCCGCTTGGGTTGCGAGCTTCCGTAACGCCGTCCGTAAACAGCAAAAGGAAGTCGCCCGCCGCGAGAGTTACGCTTGACGCCTCGTAGTTATATCCCAACCCCGTGCCCAGGATCGGGCCTGTTGCGGAGAGCGTTGCCGGCTCTGTGCCTACTGATCCCACCAATGGCGCTTCGTGACCGGCATTCGCGTAATCGATCCGCCCACTCAGCGGTTCGATGCAGCCTACAAAGACACTCGCCGTGCCGCCGTCCTCCCAATCGCCTGTAAGGATCCTGTCGACGTGCCCCAATGCTTCCTCAGGCCCTTGACCGATCGATAGATACGATCGAAGAGAGTATCGAATCAGCGCTGTGTGCATGGCGGCTTCCTTGCCTTTACCCATGACATCTCCGATGATGATGCCGAATCGCCCTCCCTCAAGTGGGAACATATCGTAAAAGTCGCCACCGACCTCATCCTCCTGCGATGCCGGCCTGTAGTGCCAGGCGGCATTCCACCCGGCAGGGATGGGAAGGCGATCCGGAAGAATCATGTGCTGAAGGCTTTGAACGACAGTGCGGCGCTGCTCGGCGCTGCGTCCCATGCGACGCATGCGCTCCGTGATCGCAATGATCGCGCCTCCACATCCCAGGAAGAGCACAGTCCGGATTGCCGATACCGTACCGGGCGGGTCGCCGTTGTAAAGCGAGATATGCAGATCGGGGACGACGAGGTCGCCCATCAGAGCCGCCAGTACGACGGTGAACAGGGCCGGTCCCCATCCCCATAGACTTGCCGTGGCGATCACGACGATCAGCGATACGGTTGCCCATGGAAACGCCGCCATCAAATACTGGTCGCCCAGGTAGACGAGCGAAAGCGCAGCTCCCTGCATAAGCAGAGCGAAGAGGTAGGCTCTTAACGTCCCGTATATCTTTCTGAAAATAGCCTTCTCTGAAGCGGTGCGCCGCGAAGCAGCCGATTTGCGTCGATTTGTGTCTGGGCTTATGGATGGAGTTTCCGCCGAAACTGCGGGTTCTCGTTCCCGGATAGTCACCGTATTTCTCCTTCTGGTGGCCTAGTGGGTTCGAGTATGGATACTGGTTTTTGGAGGGAGGTCGTTCCCGTTTAGAGGTGTCCGGCTTTTGTTTGCCAGAAGAAGAGTGGGCGTTTTGCCGGTTCGCCGATCGTGTAGGTTGGCTGTATGGGGTGAGCCATGGCCGGCACAGGAGCGCCGATTTGCGACAACTCCTCGCCGGCGAATTCTTGCGACACAACGGAGCCGTCGCCGAGAACTTGATAGTATTCGAATTTCGGCAGGCCTACTTGAGAACGAAGGTCGTTAAAACAGGCGACAGTGAGCCGGCCGCCGGGGACGCATGCGCCTGTGTCCAGGCCTACTTTGTTTTGCTGAACGAGTGGCACGCCGCTATGCTGGATGGTATGACCGAATACGATCGTTCGCCCTTGCGTGAAATTGCTTTTCAAGAAAGGCTCGCGAATCCAGAGGCGTATGTCCTGGCCCGGGGCAAGGCCCGATTCTGTGCCGGGAGGAAGAATACCGGCATGCACAAAATGGTAGCGCTCGCTGAGGAACTCCATTTGAGTGTCGCTAATGAACTCCAGAGCCCAGCGCGGCATTCGCCGCCGCCAGTCATTTCGGCCGTGCGCCTTGAACGACATCAATGTGGTGTGGCCGCCGTTGGCGATCCAACGCATTTCCTTCTGATCGTCGGGCTCGATATATGTTCTCAAGAACATATCCTCGTGGTTGCCGCGCAGGAAGACCGTCTGGCCATGGCGTTTCTTAAACTTGATCAACTGCTGAATGACGTCGGAGCTGTTAGGACCTCGATCGATATAGTCTCCGAGAAATACGACGGTATCATAGGGGCGAACCCGAGCGGTCAAATGTGACAATGCCACACTTAACTTCTCCGCCTCTCCATGAATATCGCCGATCGCGAAAACTCTAGACATCCGTCTCTGCTGCCTTACATCCAATCATTAGCTTACTGTTGAGCTCACAAGATTCTATTATACGCATGAAATATGAAAATCAGCTGAAATACCGCAACGATTGCGATGCTTGCACGCTTCAATATCACATATATGATCTCAAATTCGTCTACATCGTGAGCCGGGCTTTTCAGCGATGCGCGGCCCGCATACTCTGCTATAAATAGCGTAATTTATGCCATCTCTCGCACCCGAGCGCGAAATATCACTAAACCTTTAAGAGAACCCGGGCGACCGCTCGGTGGAAGGGGCGGGCCGGGTAGCGGGCGCAAATGTTATAGACGGTTTCGGCTCGCTCTGAAGCGGTTGGGATACGCCATATCGTATCAGCTCATCCGGCATAAGCGTGCCGTTATCGAGCACCTGAAATAATGTAAACTCCGGCAAAACCTTTCGCGGCTGGTCATCATCGAAGCCGGCAATACTAAGACGGCCGCTGCTCTGCGATGCGCCGGTGTCCAGGCCGACTTTGTCCGACTTGATCAATGGACGGTTGTCCGGTTGCGGCGTGTGTCCGAAGATCACCACGCGGCCCGGACTGTAGCCGTATTGAATGAAAGGATCACGGACCCACAGCCTGTAGTCGAGATCGCGATCAATACCGGCATCGTGGCCGTCCGGCAGAATGCCCGCGTGCACGAAGTGATATCGTTGCGACTTAATATGGATTTCGGTCGAAGTGGCAAAATCGATGATCCACTTCGGCACCGCTTTTTGCCAATCTTTCGGATTGCTGATGCCCATCGATGCCAGAGTTGCAAAGCCGCCATTCAGAAGCCACATCTCTTCACGCTTTCGATCGCCCCTATAAGCGCGAAGGAGTAAGTCCTCGTGGTTGCCACGAAGAAAAATAGTGGGAGGATGCTGTTTCTTAAATTGTATCAACTCTCGCAGGACGCCGACACTATCCGGACCCCGGTCTATATAGTCGCCAAGAAAAATGACAGCATCGTTTGGGCGGAGAATTTGCCTCAGATGCGCCAGAGCTGGCTCCAACATTATGAGCTGACCGTGTATGTCGCCGATAGCATAGATCATAAGATGTCGTAGGCTTCGAGCGGATCTGCGGCGTTGTTGGTATACGTCACAGGGAGCAAACAACGCATAATTGCCCGAAGTCTCGCTGAGACACACGGGCACTAGTCAATTATACGGCAAGAATCTGGAATCGATCCGGAACGAATCTGAAATTATTTTTAGAAATTTACCTGGCAAGCATTGACTTTGGTTGAATTTGAGAGCTAGTGTACATGTATTTTGTCAGGGAGCGCTTAAGTACATGTCAATTTCTACGGTGCCGTCTTCGAGCACTTGAAGCAATGAGAACTCCGGCATATCGATCCGCGGCCGGTCGTCGTCAAACCCGGCGACACTGAGTCGCCCGCCAGGCAGGAATGCGCCGGTGTCGAGACCAACTTTGTTGTTGCGCCATAGAGGCTTATGATCGGGTTGGGGAGTATGGCCGAATACGACGACGCGTCCATGGTCCTCAGTGTTGTCTATGAACGCATTGCGCACCCAGAGGCGAGGATCAAGGCCATCCGGAACTTCGGGATCATGTCCAACAGGCAGCAAACCGGCATGCACGAAGTGGAAGCGTTCTGTGACATACTCGATACGTGTGTCCCACACGAACTTCATGACCTGTTTGGGGATATGGTTGCGCCAGTATGGACTCCAGTCGATGCCGAACGACTTGAGTGTCTGAGTGCCACCCTGAGAAAGCCAGTGCTTCTCCCAACTGTCCGGATCGAGTGTATGTGACTGCAGGAGCATGTCTTCGTGGTTGCCACGGAGAAACACGGTCTGCTTGTGATGCTTCTTAAATTGAATAAGACGCGCAATAACGCCGGCGCTGTCCTCGCCCCGATCAATGTAGTCGCCTAAAAAGACGACTGTATCGTAGCGCTGCAGTTCCTTCTCAAGGTGCTCAAGCGCCGTGTTTAACATCGCTAGCTTGCCGTGAATGTCGCCGATCGCAAAGATCATAGTGTTGAAACTCTGCAGGCGCCGGTCGGCGCGGCAGATTTACATCCTCTTAATTAATGATTATATCGTTTTGCAGGGAAATGTTGTGCGTTTTGCTCTCAGCGCCCTTGATTGCGTCGCCGAACGGAGGCACAACATAAGCTGCAGCGGCCAAGGAAGACCTGATGGACCTTAGAGAATTAACAAAAGACGACTCCCTCGCCGTCTCACGATTGATGTCGGAAGCGTTCGGTCGTGGACGCCGGCCCGATGAGCCTGTAAAGCCGGCGGCGGAAGTCGAGCCGCCGAAGGAAATTGAACCGCCGAAGCCTGCCGAAGTTGAGAAAAGGGAAAGTCTGCTTCTCGGTATATTCGACGGCGCGCGCCTCGTTGCCTGCTCGACTACGCATCACCTTCGCGTCGCCTGGGAAAGCCAGGAGCTTGCGATGGGAGGCATTGGCGGTGTCGCGTGCACTACGGATCAACGTGGCCGTGGTCATGTCGGCCGGCTTCTCCAGCATGCATTGATCGCAATGCGCGAAGACGGCGAGCATCTGAGCGGCTTATTTCCTTTCTCGTTTCCCTTCTATCGCCGGCATGGATGGGACTGGGTCGGCGAACGTCGTGCCTACACTATACCCACACGTGAGATACCGTCGTTCGCGGAAGGGCGCAGTGTCCGATGTTATGACGGTCCTGAGGCCCTTGATTTGGTGAGGCCCATTTATGAACAGTGGTCCTCCCGCTACCGCGGAATGACCACTCGCAGCGGTTCCGGGCCTGATTTCTGGAACTCAGCGCTGGCTCATCATGATAAGCGCACCACCTATGTCTATGTCTATCACAATCCGGAAACCGATATTGCGGAAGGCTATTTAACCTTTCGCTATCCATCCGGAGACGAGCCGGGGCGGGTAGGAGAGTTCTTTACGCTGACAGCGGCAGCGCAGCGCGGGCTGATTTCGGTCCTCCACTACTACGGAACGCAAGTTTCCAAGGTTACTGCCGGTGGTCCCGCCGACGATCCTCTGACATTGCATATCATGCACAATGAGATAGAAACAGCTGCCAGCCCTCTATTCATGGGACGGGTTGTCGACGTTCGTAGCGCATTACAGGCGCTTGTTCCGAAAGGCGCCGCGAATGGCCGTCTAAACCTTCTGGTTCGCGATGCTATTTGCGATTGGAACAACGGGACGTTTGAGATTTCAATAGAGGACAGCACTGTTAACGCGACCATTACATCGCAATCTGCAGGCGTCACACTGGATATACAATCATTGACACAGGCCTTCTGGGGGCATCCCAACCTTGACGCGCTGCGAGCGGCAGGCCGAGTGGATGTTACCGATGAAGGTCAATATGCTATCCTCAGTTCGCTGCTTCCCCGCAAAATCTGCTATCTGCAAGATTTTTTCTAACCTATGAAAAATATAGGGGAATTTCCGCGGAATGACGGAAAAATGCTCAATAAAAGCGTTTGTTTTGTGTTTGTGTTTTAGATTACAGATACGAATGCAGGCGTACACTATAATGGGGCAACGGATTTTTGCAGGCGCCCTGGGCCGGATAACGATGCCTGCAAAAAACACGCATATTTGACGAAAAATCGAGATGTTTTAGGCGTGGAGTCGTGAAGTTCGCCGACTCCCGTTGTATCATATAAATAGTAGTCGTCGGTAAGAACACCGTGCGATGTGAATCACATGGTAATGAGACGCTCGGCCGCATAGGCCGGGGGTGAATTGTAACTTACACCAGCTCAGGTTTATTGAAATGATCAGCGATACATCGCTACAACCGAACGAAACACGGCTTTTCTCAGGCGAAGAAGATTATCAGGGGTTGCGTTATCTCCTGACGGATCTCTATACTCGTCAGGGACCTTATGTAAGCTGCACGCTTGGCGAACTCGATTGGTGGCGGTTTACGGAGCATGACCCGAACGCCATGTCGTCGATGCGCCTCTGGATCGTGAACGGCGAAATCCGCGGCGCGGCCTGGCCACATGCTGATTCTGTCGACATATTTGTCCATCCGGATAACCGGAACCTGGAAGATCAGATGCTTGAGTGGGCAGAGATTATCACACGCGATAACCTGCCACACAACGAAGGCATCCAATTCTCGGCAATGGGATATGTCCGTGACGATTTTCGGGTCGCGCTGCTCACCAGCCGCGGATACCGGCGCACGGAACGATTCTTCTACTGCCGCATTAAATCACTCTCAACCCCGGTGCCTCCCATGAAGCTTCCACGGAAGCATTCTTTCAAGCACATTGCGGGAGAACAGGATTTACAGAAACGTGTGGATATCCATCGGGAAGCATTTGCCCCCTCCAGCATGACTGTCGAGCGCTACCGGCGTGTTACTCAGGCCCCAAGTTACCGGCCTGAGCTTGACCTGGTGATCACAGCGCCGGACGGCACTTTCATTGCGCAGTGTCTGTCCTGGTATGATCCGGTGAACCGTGTCGGCTCAATCCAGCCGATCGGCGTTCATCCCGCCTACCGCCGCAAAGGCTTCGGCAAATTGATCTGTTTCGAGACACTGCGCCGCCTGCAAGCCATGGGAGCCCTGCGAGCCCAGGTAATCGGGTGGGGCGGCAAGTGGACCCGCGGCGAACCCGCCGCCATGCTCTTCGACCGCGTCGGTCTTATGGAGACCGGCCGAGATTACGTCTGGTCGAAGATTCTCTAACGTTTACATCGAATCAATATGCGCCCCGGCACAGGCTGATTGTCCTGTGCCGGGGCGTTGTCGTTTGTGTCTCCTGTCCTTTAATATGGGATTTAGCGTATGACCCACTTGTGGCGATAATATGCGTAGGACCCATGATCCGTATCTTTCGGAATTGCATTGGGAATTATTTCAGGGAGATGCGTTCGGCTGTTGCCGCACGCGGCGGCAGATATCATGAGTTGGAAATACCAGTGCAAGCGTATGGACGGCGGCTATTACCTGTTGACCGAGGGAGTTCAGGTCCCCGTGCGCATCTTTATGACGGAGCGTCTGTTCAATCAGTCGGAAGAAGGCGTCTTCGCGCAGATCGTTGCGGCGACACGGTTTCCTGGCGTCACGGAAGTTGTGGTAACGCCGGACGCTCACACGGGGTACGTTGTTCCGGTAGGGTGTGTGATGGCGACGACCGGCACTCTGTGTCAGGCTCCGGTTGGATATGACATCGGTTGTGGGATGATGGCCTTCCGGTCGGAAGTGGATCTTGGGCGCGGCAAGGATCAAACACTGCGCCAGAGGTTCTCCGAGGAAGTCATGCGCAGCATTGGCCTTGGAGTGGGGCAGGGTGGCAGGAGCAAGTTCAATCCGAATCGCTTTCAGAGTGTCATCCGCCAGGGCGCGGTTGCGCTTGGATATCAGCGAGAGAGCACCGAGCGGGAGTTTATCCCCGTCGACGATAACTGGGATCCTCCGGCTACAGCAGTGCATCGCGGCATCGGGCAGTTGGGCAGCCTTGGCGGCGGCAACCACTTCTGTGAACTGCAGCATGACCAGAACGGCAAGCTCTGGGTCATGGTTCACACGGGATCACGCGGCTTCGGCCATGCGCTGGCTACCCATTACATCCAGGCCGGAAAGAAATATCTGCAGGAGAAGAAAGTCGATGTGCGTGGTGGTGCGGAGGCTGTATATTTCGAGCCGGATGCGCCGCTCTATCGCGATTATAAGAACGCTATCGCAGCTGGAGCAAACTTCGCGATTGCAAACCGGCTCCTGATCTGGGAGGCCGTCGGCAAGGCGTTCAAGAAGGTATTTGGCAAAGAGCCGGAACTCGTCTACGAGATCAGTCACAACCTCGCTCAGGAAGAGATCACGGCGAGCGGCGAAGTGCGCTGGGTACACCGCAAAGGAGCGACGAGAGCTTTCCCAGCCGGGCACCCCATGTTGAAGGGAACGCGCTGGGAGGAGACAGGGCACCCGATCCTGATCCCGGGATCGATGGGAGACACCTCATACATCCTCTACGCTTCCGAAGGCGCGGCAAACAGCCTGTACTCAGTAAACCATGGCTGCGGCCGTCTACATTCGCGGGGCGCATGCAAGGACCTGTTCACGCAGTCCGGAGTGCGTAAATTGATGAAGGGACTCGACGTCATGGTCAATGCCGGCGGGCATATTCCCATCGACGAATCCCCCGGCGCATACAAGCCCGCCAAGGACGTCATTCAGGCCGTACTGGATGCCGATCTTGCGACGGTTGCCTACAAGCTTACACCGCTGGCCTCGATCAAGGGTGTGGATTGATAGCGTAAGAATCCTCTCCCCCAAGCTCGTACAACTCGCTTTTCCCCTCTCCCTCCGCCAGCGGGTCTTGAATGGGAAAGGGGTGTCCAATGATCCTAGTCCAGGCGACTCTCACTGCACGCGCAGCCTGAGATCATAAGCTCAGTTCACTGTAGCGTCGTCTGGCAAATGACCTTTGGACATCCCTGTGGGAGCAGGCCTCCGTGCCTGTCTCATTCTTGGAGGGACAGGGGCCTTAGCGACCGAGGGAGAGGCTTGCCTACGATCGCAAAATTGCGTCATTAATTCAGCGAAGCCCTTTAGGGCTGGGCGCTGTTTGCCTTTATAAAGTCTCGCAGCTTTTCGATTTCCATCCACTCGTCTCCCGGCGCGTCGAAGATCAATGAGTGGGGACCATGGAAGCCGGCGTCCGAGCAGATCTTGAGACAACGGCCGTAGTCGTCCGCATCGATAGCGCCGGTTGAGTCATAAGCGGCTTTCGCGTGCGTCGATTCCGTCCACGCCGCGATCTGCGGAAGGTCGGTATACTTGCGGTCGCCGTGCCAGTTGCCGAAGTCCAACAGGAGGCCGACCTCTCCGTTCAGCGCTTCCAGAAGTTCGTTCACTTCCTCCGGCCGGTCGAGCAGCGCATGCCAGTTCTCTATAACCACACGGACACCACGTTCGGCCGCGTATTTGGACAGATCACGCAGTGTTTCGATGCTCTTGCGGAGGTTGTTTCCCGCAAGATCCGGCTCGAGATCTCCGGCGATTAGCCGGACACGCTCAGCGCCTATCTCTCCTGCGACATCGATCCAACGTTGAATTATGCCGATGTCCCGTTGCCGAATATTTTCGTCCTCGTTGATGATGTCTCCCTCGTCGATGAGGAGCGTTAAGACATGCACACCGGCCGACTGAAGGGCTGACCGCAGTTCGGCGAGATAGGCGGCATCTGTGCTGGGAAAGTGGAAATGGCAGATCTCAATCTGACCGATGCCGCGTTGCGCTGCCTGTGCTGGAATGTCCAGCAGGGTTGCGCTGCCGTCTCCCCATGTCGCAGTGGCAACGCGCTCTCCTTCGATGTCTTTGTAGCTTACGCCCAGGAGGCGGTGCAGGCTCCATGTCGAGACGGCGATGTCCTGGGAAACTGTTTGCTTCTTCACGGGAGATGTCCTTGAATGACGTTGCTGGAAGCATACCAGAATCCCGCAGGCGTGTCGATGCTTCCATGTCTATTTCACGAGAAGGCGGCGGTGAAGAAACCTTCGATGGAGTCTTGCCCCGATCAATGCGCCCAGGCATGCCGTGCCGATCCACCAGATGCCGAATGCCACGACCAGAAATATGACGGTGCGTGGGAAAAGGCGCGCGAGACTGAAGAACGCGCTCAAGAAAGAGATGTTTTGCGCTCCGGCTGCCTGCGCATCATGCATCATTCTTGGCCAGATAAATACAGCGAAATTAAGCGCGATCGCGGGCGCGCTCAGAGCTAGTTGAATGCGAGCCGTTTGCAAAACCGGTCGCCGAAGTGTAGATAGTCCAGTCATCAATCCGCCGGCAAAAGGCAGCCATAGAAGAATAGGCCAGGCTTCGGGATGGCTGGTTCCCAAGATGGGCCATGCGCAGGCGGCAGCCACGAAAAATACGAGTGAGGTGACGCTCACCAAATGCGCCACAGGTATACGGCCGGCGGTCTGTTCGCGACGCCAAGCTCTGGTAACTGATGCGGGGCTGCCAATCTGCTTGAGTGCCGATTGCACGGCGATGGCTCGCTGCTGATCGCCGGTATAGGAATCGGCAAGTTCCTCAATATGCGCCTTCATTTCAAGCCGGCGTTCTGCCAGCGCGTCGTTGGAAATTTCTCCCTGGAGCGGACCGAAGACACGACCCAGGTATCGTTCGATGAGATCTTCGGCTATCTCATTCTCAGCGGCGCTTCGGTTAAAGGGCGGGATTTGGGAGAATGACGGTCCCGGTTCCGGGAGTTGACGTTTTTTCATGGGAGATATCTCCTAATACCTGCTCAATTGCGGAAGCGAAGCTGGTCCATGTTTGGCGGCCATGATCGAATGCTGCCAGTCCCTCAGTCGTAATCGTATATATCTTGCGATTGCGGCCTCGCTCGTCTTTTTCCCAGGCCCCGGACACTAAACCGTCTCGCTCCAGAGCGTGTAGCGTCGGGTACAACGTGCCCTCTTTGCAGCGGAGAACATTATGGCTTCGGCGTTCAATTTCGCGCGCGATCGCGTAGCCATGGAGCTTCTGTTCCCTTAGGACAGCAAGAACCAGCGTGGGTGTATTTCCCTTAAGAAGTTCGTGATCAGGATTCATGGGCGTCTTGCCTCCGAAGTTCTTAAATAATACATCGGATTCCAATGTATGTCAAGCGCAAGAAATCGCCTTGTTCTACCAGTGTGGAGCTGAGTGCGCCGGCGACCGGCATTTTGTTATCGACTCGCAGGCAAAGCCTCCTTTGCATCAACGATGTAAAGGAGGCTGGGGCATGTGGGAGGTAATCCTCCATCCCTGCTTACAATCTGCAGCAGGGATGGAGGATTATCCGTTGATGTACCGCATCGTCGGCGCTGGGTATCGTTCGCCGGCGGCGCTGCCTTTGGGGAAGGCGGCTTCGATGGCGGCGAGGTCTTCCTTGGTCAGCGTAATCGTGAGCGCTGCTGCGTTCTCGTCAAGATACTTGCGGCGTTTGGTGCCGGGGATCGGTGCAAAGTCGTTGCCCTGCGCGAGAACCCAGCCAAGTGCGAGCTGTGATGCCTTGACACCCTTTGCGTGGGCGATCTCTTCGATCTGCGCAACAAGCTGCAGGTTCTTATCGAAGTTTTCGCCCTGGAAGCGCGGCGAGTTACGGCGGTAGTCGTCGGCTGCGAGGTCCTCGAACTTCTTGATCTGCCCTGTCAGGAAGCCGCGGCCGAGTGGGCTATAGGGAACAAAGCCGATGCCGAGTTCGCGCAATGTCGGAATGATCTCTTCTTCGGGTTCGCGGCTCCATAGACTGTACTCGGTTTGCAGCGCGGAGATAGGATGGACTGCATGCGCCCTTCGGATGGTTGCCGGAGCGGCTTCGGACAATCCGAGGTAGCGCACTTTACCGGCCTCGACAAGTTCCTTCATTGCGCCCACTGTATCCTCGATCGGCACATTCGGGTCAACGCGGTGCTGGTAGTAGAGGCCGATGACCTCGACGCCCAATCGCTTGAGGCTGGCGTCGCAGCATGATTTCACATACTCCGGCGTTCCGCTGACACCGGCAAAGCCGCCTTCAGCTGTCCTTACATTGCCGAACTTTGTTGCAAGCGTCACTTCATCACGGCGATTCGCAATCGCTTTGCCGACGAGTTCCTCGTTGCGTCCAACACCATACATGTCGGCCGTATCGAGGAAGGTAATCCCGGTATCCAGGGCGCGGTGAATTGTGGCGATAGATTCTTCGTCGTCCTGTCCGGAATAGAATTCGGACATTCCCATACATCCCAGCCCAAGGGCGGATACTTTCAGTCCCTGTGTTCCCAGGGCGCGCTGTTCAACTTCCGTCATTCTGAGCCTCCTGTGGCATCGGCGACTTCGCTAACTGTAAAAGTCGGTTCGGTGAGTGTCATTTCCTAATCAACACCTCCTCGCGACCATAAGCTTACAACCTAGAGCGCACTCTAAGTCAAGAGGGAGTGGGTGATTATTTAGGGTCTTAAAATATGCTACATAACTGGTGGAGATACTCAACCCTATGATCTGTTGGAGTAAAACCTTTGGCTTTTGATATTTTAGTTCACATTACAGAAAATAGTCCGCGTGGTCGTTTAGTGCAAATGATTGCAGAACACCGGCGCATCACACTTGAACAAGCTGTCGACGGCATCATTGATGCTGGTATTGCTACGCACACTCATTCTATACTGCAGGGCCAACACGTCAAATCGCCTGCTGAAACACTCCTTGGATTATTTTCAAGCCCTGAGGACGCAGCACTTATGGATGAAGTTATGGAGATTGCCTGTGAAGGTCGTAAGCCTTGACAAGCTGAAAGAACTAAGAAGCCAGGGGGCAACAATGTGCATTGATCGCCTGATGGGTAGAATAAGATCTGTATCTTGATCCTGCCGTGAGGTTTGCATGGTCCGTGTTCTGTTTGTGTGCCTGGGAAATATCTGCCGGTCGACTATGGCTGAGGGCGTCTTTGCGCATAAGGTGGGGCTTGCGGGGCTTTCAGGGGAGATCGACTCGGACTCTGCGGGTACGGGGAACTGGCATGTGGGCGAGCCGCCTCACCATGGAACTCAGCGCATCCTGGCGCAGAATAAGATTTCCTACCAGCACCGCGCTCGGGTAATCGTGGCGAGTGACCTGGAAAAGTTTGACTATGTTCTGACCATGGACGACGACAACCTTGCCAATGTGCGGAAGATCGGCAAGGGAACCGCTCATGTTGCCCCGTTTCTCTCTTATGCTCCACATCTGAACCTTGTCGAAGTTCCTGACCCGTATTACACGGGCAACTACGAAGAGACTTACCAGCTTGTCGATGCCGCCACCGACGGCCTGCTTGCCGCGATCCGCAAGGAACACGGTATTTAAGGTATGGCGCTTCCCTCTGAGCTATATGACATCCTGGAAGGCCGATTAGGAACGACCATTCGCCATGCGACGGCGATCGGGGGAGGAATGGTCAACAAGGCGGCCAAGGTCGTTACAGTGGATGGTCCGGTCTTTGTGAAGTGGAAGCCGGATGCTGCGCCGGGTATGTTCGAATCTGAAGCAGAGGGCCTGGAACGCCTTCGAGCGGCCGGGGCGCTGCGTGTGCCTGAGATCGTTTCCGTTGGAGATGTCGCCGACGATCCATCTGTTGAGCTGCCTTACCTGGCACTGGAATGGATTCAGCCCGAAGAGCCTCACCGCCCGAGAAAGTTTGCCGAGAACTTCGCGGCCGGTCTTGCCCTTCTGCATCGAAAGAGCGTCTCGCCTGATTGTGCCTTTGGACTCGAACGGGACAATTTCCTTGGCCGCCGCGCGCAGTCGAATAAGTGGACTACGGATTGGCCAGCCTTTTATCGCGATCAGCGTCTATTGCCGATGGTCGCGCTTGCCCAGAGCAAGGGCCGTTTGAATCCCGAACGAGAGCGCTTGCTGCATAAGGTGATCGACAACATCGATCGATGGCTTCTATCGGGAGAACCGGCATGTCTGGTGCATGGCGATCTGTGGAGCGGCAATTTCCTGACTGTCGGTGAAACGGCCGCCATTGTCGATCCCGCCGTCTACTATGCCGATCGTGAGGTGGAAATCGCCTACGTTCAGTTGTTCGGAGGATTTCCTCCGGGGTTTGTGGATCTGTATTCTTCTCACTATCCGCTGGACAAGGGATATCTGGAACGCCGCCCACTGCTTCAGCTCTACCCTCTACTCGTGCATCTGATCTCCTTTGGGGAGAGTTACGGACCGAACGTCGATGCTGTCTGCAGGCGCTATATTGAATAGAGCGGCATAGTAAGGCCGCGTATTAGGAAGGTTGGCGGTATGAAGATCGTAGTTGTGGGCGCGGGCCTTGCGGGGCTTGTTTGCGCTCGCGAACTCCGGAAAGCAGGTTTGGACGTTCTCCTGCTGGAGGCATCGGACGATGTCGGCGGGCGCGTTCGCACGGACATTGTCGACGGGTTCAAAATCGACAGAGGCTTTCAGGTGCTCTTCGATGCCTATCCCGCCGTGCGGCGAAACCTCGATCTGCCCAGATTGTCCCTCCAAGCATTCGACCCAGGGGCTGTAATCTGTATCGACGGCGCTCAATCCGTCTTGACCGATCCTCTTCGCGACGGCGCGTGGCAGGATGTGGCGGCTGCTGCCGTTGCGCCGGTGATACCGGTGGCCGACAAGGTTCGGACACTGGCGCTGTCACGCCGGCTTTCGAGGACGAAGATCACGGATGAAGAAGAGCCGGATGAGGTCTCGACCGAGGAGTATCTGCGGCGCGAGGGCTATTCCATCCGGACCATCGATACGTTCTTCCGTCCATTTTACGGCGGCATCTTCCTGGATCGAAGCCTGAGCACGTCGGCCGCTGCGTTCCGCTTCTATCTTCGTATGCTCACGGAAGGCAGCGCCATGCTGCCGGAAGGCGGTATCGGCGCAGTCACGCAGCAGCTTGCGGAGCCGCTAACCGGTGCGGATGCAGTGCGTCTCAATGCGCCCGTTCAATCACTGATGAGGGCCGAAGGCGCCGTAACGGGCGTTGTTCTTGAAGGCGGGGAAGAGATAAAGGCTGACGGTGTTGTACTGGCGGTTGAGGCTCCGGCCGCCGCCAGACTGGCCAATATTTCTGTTCCCGAAGGCGCGCTGGGTGTCACCGCTGTATACTTCGCCGGCGATCGGGCTATAACGCAGAGCCGCAAGCTTTTCCTGAATGCGTCTGCCGATGCCTATGTCAACAATGCGCAGGCTCTGAGCACGGTGGCGCCCAGCTATGCTCCCGCCGGCCGTCATCTTCTTGGCGCAACCATTCTCGGAATCTCTGAGGATCCCGACGAGGATATTATCTCCCGTGCCTGGGCAGACATCCAATCCATGTTCTCCGGCGATCGAGAAGCCGTTCGAGCGCTTGCCAGTTACTCGCCGCTGTGCGTTCGCCGCATACCGTACTCCCAATTCCCGCAGCCTCCAGGCATTCAGTATCGGCTTCAGGAGCCGGGACGGCATGGAGCAGGGTTATTCATTGCCGGCGAGTGGACACAGGGCAGCAGCATCAATGGCGCAATGACGAGCGGAGAGCAAGCTGCCGCTGCCGTCGTTCGATCGGCCGTAGGGTGATATTGTTACTTGCCTTACACTGCGCCGTGCAATGTAGGGCAGGGATACTCTGGCCGAGATCTGCGCCTAATGGTATAATCAGGTTATGAACCGGAGCCAAATGATCTGTGTCGCTCTCTTGGCGACGACTGTCACTGTGTTTGTGTTTTCCGCCGGATATAGCGCGACACGCAGTCAGCGAACCGCCGTAAAGACGCCGCCGAAGGCCGCCGCAAAAGGATCTCCCAATCGTCCTGCCAAGAGTTTGCCGATGGCAGCGGCTTTTACCATGCCGGATGCCGACGGTAAGTCACGGTCCCTGGCCGGTTATCATGGCCATCCGGTCACCATGTTTTTTTACTGCGGATGTGAATGGTGTCATCGGTGCGCTACGGATTGGGGCCAGTTCCAGCGTGGCGGAGCATTGCCAAAAGACACAGATGGAACGACGCCGGCGACTTTGATCGTATACTCTGGTGATGCTTCCGCGGCCAAGCAGTTCTCGAACGAAACTGGCCTGAGCGCCGCAGATACCGTACTTCTTCCTGACCCCAAACTTGACGTGACCATCAGCAAATACGATGCTGAGCCATGCCCGCGCGTTTTCGTCGTCAATCGCGACGGACGTATCGTCTATACAAACAACCATAAGGACGATGCCGCCCGCAGCGCGCCGGAAATGGTAATCGTCTCCCGCGCCCTCGATGCTCTCAGAAAGGCTGCGCAGCCTGTGACTTCCGCAGCCAGCGCGACCAAGGGAACCAGCAATTGATGAAAATATCTTCCGTTCAAAGCATGACATTTCGCCGGCTCTCTTATGCCGCCGGAGCGTTGCTCATACCGTTTGCCGGTGTGGCATGCAACACCGCGCATCCCACAGTTGCGCCGCAGCAGCTTTCCGGCGTCCGGCTTGTATCCGATACGGATGCCGTAGCCGGGGGCGCTCAAATTCCAACTCCCCCTGCAGCCACAATGCTGACAGACGTTGGGGACAGTGATGATCAAGCCAAGAGCACCGGCACGTACAAGTTCGGCATGGTCACACAAAAGCGATCGGAACCGATCGTCCATGATTTCGAGCTGCGCAATGACAGCAAGAATCCCGTGACGATCGATCGAATACAGCCTCAGTGCGGCTGCACAACGGCTGTCATTAAGAATCAGGGAACGGCCGGGGATGGTCCAATAGCCCCCGGAGCTCTGGTTAAAATCCATGTCGCTGTCGATCCATCGCATCTCATTCCCGGTTCTGTCGCTAAGAATACGCTTGTGTATATCAAGGGGCAGACGGATCCCGCGGCGACACTGGTCATGTCGGGTGCAATGCAGGCCCTTGCGAGCTTCCTCCCAAGCTCGATCAGCTTCGGCGACGTTCCCGCGCACGAGACGCGCTCCGCATCGTTGACGGTGATTTACGATAAAGAGCTGCTCAAGGACGGTCCGCTGCCGGTGCCCAAATTCGGACGCCCCATAACGGGTATGCGGCTTGTGCCGGCCGAAGCGCCCGAGGCGGACGATCCTAAAGTGAAGACGGCGGGAGCGGACCTACCTAAGGATTTCATGGGATCTGATACGATCAAGAAATACTATAAGGTCGAACTGACTCCCGATGCCGTAATCGGCAATAGCTTCGCAAGCCTTGCGCTCGAATCGACGCCGAAATCAGGACCGTTGACTGCATTCACCAGCATTACAGTAAATGTTGTCGGAGATATTCAGGCATCGCCGAATTCCGTGGCATTCGGAACTGTTGGGGAGGGGACCACGCAAACACAGCGGTTGACGATTACCGGAAAGCGCGCGGAAAACACGAAAAAGCTGGCAATCAAGTCCGATAATGACCATGTGTCGGTGAAGTATATCCCCGTGCCCAAGAATACGTTTGCCGTAATGCAAGTTGCCGGGACCCCGAACGCACAGCCGGAACTGGGAACCGTTGAAGTGACCCTCAAGCCTGACGCTCCCTCCGGACCGCTCCAGGCGAAGGTTACCGTTAAGACAACCGATGGCCAGCTGCTTGAACTGCCTGTCTGGGCTTATATTCCCAAGGTGAATAAGTAGGCGTCGTCAATTGCCGGCTACGTGCCGGCAATTGCCTCTGTCTCTCCATACTCCCCATGATATTTTAGCTGCAGGCAGTTGTTGAACATATTCAGCATGGTGATGTAGCCGATCAGCATCGTCAGCTCTACGATCTCCGGTTCCGTAAAAACATGCTTGAGTCGTTCAAAGAGCGAATCGGACACATTGTTTGAATCGCGCATCGCCGCATGCGTGTAGGCCAGCGCCAGGCGTTCACGTTCCGTCAGACCGTCGTCGTGAATGGATTTAACGGGATCGTCGACGATCCCAAGACGCTGCATCAAATCGAGGTGCGAGTCCGTTGAGAACTGGCACTCATTGGCCCGGGACGCATCCAAAATCACGCGTTCCTTGAGCGGTCGCTCAAGGAGCCCACCTGGATAGATGCCGGCGGCCGTTGCGGCGATCGCATTCAGGATTTCAGGCCGCAGCGACATCGCCTGCAGCATCTCTACCGGCATTCTCCCCTGCGCCAGAAGCCCGGCGCTCTCCGCGTAGAGAGGCGCGGTTTTGGCGTCCTTGAAGCCTTCCTCAATCTGATCCGAAGAGACATGAACTCGCATATTGCTTCTTCCTCTACTGCGGCTTTGTCGGTTAGAGTGATTTTTTAGACGCCCTTTGGCGGTCGGCATCGGCCAGTTATCTTTTGTACGTGCAGCATTATCTCATCGTACACCCTTATGTGTATGATCGCAGCGCTTTTCTGGTATTTTTATTACAATGAGGTCGATTGGAGAGTATTACGAAGTTCACAGGGGGAACTGTTCGTCAATGCTCCTGTGTTCGCACTACGATATCATCGCGATTCGCCTGCACGTCTTTGTAAGCGCTCTCATTGCCTGCGCCGACCATAAGGGACACATTTCCTCCTGTAACGCCGTTCAGCCGGAACCTTCCCTGAGCATCTGCAATTGTGTTGTGACTGTTTTCGTCCATCCAGGCGACATGGGCGCCGGCTGCTGGCAATCCGTGCGAGTTGATTATCCGGCCGGCGACGTAACTGTCTATTTTCAATAATGTGACTGTATTGAGGTTCACGTCTTTTCCGGGAATAATTTGAACCTGGCGTGAAACGGCAGGGCCATATCCCGCATTCTCAACACCCACACTGTATGTCATTCCAGGCCAGAGCCCGGCGAAGTGATATCCACCATCTGTGCCTGTCGTTGCCTGTGCGATATGCTGACCACGATTTGCATTCCATTGGACCGCGGTAATACTTATACCTGTCAACGCTTTCCCTTCACGATCGAGAACCTTACCGGACATGCTGCCAAGGGTATTATCTACCAGGCGCAGAGTAACATCGTCTGCGCCAGCAAGCGCCATTGGAGTCTCCACTGTGGCGCTAATGCCGAAACGTGCGCGGACGGTTACCATTCTCGTGCCGGCAATCAGTAAAGCGAACTTACCATTGCTATCCGTTTTTGCGGACATTGGCCGAACATTCGATGTTGGAAACGCCACGACTTCCGCGCCGGATACGGGGTTTCCGGCCGGATCGAAAACAATGCCTTTTAATGTTGCCGGAGTGACCGGACGAGCGATTTCGATGTTTACGGTTTGATCTTTTCCGTCAATCGCGTTCACGAAATATTGCCGGGCATCGCTACTATCCATGGATCCAGCCTGCACATAAATTCGCCGGCCCGGTGTTCGATAGTGGAAGAGACCTTCGGAATCGGTCATAAGCGTCGTCAAACCGATATTTGTGTTGTTCTCCAGTGCGCCGATATTCACTGACACAGTTGCAGCGGGTTTATGTGTGTCGCTATAAGTGACCTGGCCGGAGATACGAGCCCCCTTGATCAGGCTGATATTGGCTCCTGTCACGCGCATGCCGCTCGATAGCGTGCGGACAGCGTCGCGGGCTGTCCATTTGTCTTGAAGAAGACTTGGAAGCATGGGAGTGATATAATATTCGCCGGCCGGCAGTGGGGCGGCAGTGTAATGTCCAAATTGATCAGTGGATGTTGTTACACCCTGTCTGTTCGGCATACTGGCAAGCACTTTGATATTTGCTGCGGGGCGGCCCGTTCCGGCAAATGTGACAGTGCCGGATATCGATCCGGCTTGATCCAGATGGACTGCCGCTATCTCCGTCGTAGATGCCTCTGCGATCTGATATTTTGCTTCGGAGCGCCCATAGAGTTCGTTGTTTGTTTCAATGGTAACATTCGCTCCCTGCGGCAAGTCCGAGAAAATAACGGAGCCGTCCTTGGAAGTTGTCTGCCGCCAGGTCGCCGGGAGCTGAAAGCCTGAGCCGTGAACTGTCAGCGATAGCGGAGTGACCATCAGCCCGCTGACGGGATTATTGTTTGCATCGACAAACCGCAAATGCAATTCCGACGGCGGCGCAAGCGCGATACTCATAGGCTCGGAAAGCAATTGTGGACCTGGTCGAAATGGGATGGCGGAGCCGGCAGCTCCAAATCCTTCGGCATTGACCAGAATCTGCTGCGCGGTCGCATGATCGAAATGAAATCGTCCTGCTTCGTCCGTTATTGCCGTTTCGTACTTGATAGCATTTGATTGGACATACCACGTAAGACCTGTTTCGCCTGATCGAGTTATGTGGCCGTCCATCATGAGTACTTTAGCGCCGGCCACAGGTGAGCCGCTTGCCGTTTGCACAACTCCGTCTACAGGACCATTGTTGTTCTCAACTTGTATTCCGGCACGAAATTGCGGCTTGCTGTGTGTGCCTGCAATTGCAACTGCGCTCCAGCAGCAGGCTGTGAACGCTGCGCCTGCCAGTAACGATTTGATCTTGATAATCCGAAACATTCTTAATACCCCTGTTGAGCCGGCAGCGATGGAACAGGCTGCGCCGGCTGCCGTCGCGGCGTTAATACCTTGAACAATGGAAGCGGGCGAAATCGGCGCGGCATCCACCGCATGCTGCGCCAGCGATGCCGTCATGGATGCTCCGGTAACGGAGACTCCGTGTTTGGCAAGATAACTGCGCATTTTCTCGACTGCCCGATTGACGCGCACGCGGGCTGCATCCTCCGATGTGCCCAGCGCAGCGCCTGTTTCGCGCAAGCTCATTCCTTCAAAGAAGCGAAGCAGGATTGCATTTCTGTCAGTATCTTTGAGGGAGGAGAGGGCGTCTTGAAGCAGGGGCTCCACATCGTTCCATTCTCCCGGCTGTTCCGCCACCATTGCCTCCATGGCTGCGCGTTCCTCATATCGCCTGCGCCGTGCCTCCTGCCGCCGAAGATTGGCGCAGGCCATCCGCGATGCCGTAAACAGCCATCCGGCAAGCACGACATTGCGCCTTAGCGCCGGCGCCTTTCGGGCCAGGCTCAGGAATACAATCTGTGCCGCATCCTCCGCAAGCTGTGGATTTCCAAGCTCGCGCCGGCAGATTGTGTAGACAAAATTGAGATGCCGCTCGACAAGACGGGTGAATGCCGCATCGGATTTACTTTCGACATACTCTTTGAGCAGCTTGTCGTCATGCATACGTTTTTCTCCTCCATCATGATCACAAGTACGCTCATGTGAAAGAGCGAACAGAATGCAGGACGGATTTTTCAATCATTTTAGCGGATTGGAGTTTGAGCGAGCACTCGAAAACAGATAACGCCGATGATTGATCATCGGCGTTATCTGTTCGAGTTTATTTACGAGCGCTGCTTATCGCATGTGAGGAGGATGAGCGACTATTTTGTGGCAGGCGGTTGGCCGCCCGTCTGTGAAGTTCGTTGGATAGCGGCGATTGCGGCTTCTTTCGCTTGCGGCGGCATATTCGGATTGTTCTGGATGCTTTGTATTTGCGCTTGCGCCGGCGGCGGCTTTACTTCAGGAGCGACATCCTGACTTGCGCATCCCGCAGCGCAAAATAATAAGCCGGCCGCAGCAGCAATACTGCGCGATTTAAAGAGCTTCATCGATATCTCGTTATTCTGGTAGGTGAAAGGCATGGGGATTGTGATCGCAGGCTCCCCTCCCGGCCTCCCCGCCCAGCAGTGGGTCTTGAAGAGGAGCAAGATTTCGTGGGAGCCGGCGAAGAATACAATGGTTAATGTCCCCTTTTTAGTATGGAACGGCGGGAGGATTCGGAACGCCGCCCGAGTTGTTGTCGGTGCCGTTGAGGCCTTCAATGAAGATATCGTTGTACCAGTTCCACCGGCCGTAGCCTACGGACTTGACATGCCCGTCGCACCATAGCACGTTCATCTGGCCGTTATGGCGGTAGCGTGGCATGTGCTCGCATCCTGTCCAGCTATTGTCATGGTCGCAGTTCAGAGCGCCGGTCGTATTGATCTTCTGGTTGGTTCCAAGGGGACTGCCTGCCGTATCTACCCAGAAATACTCGGTAGGCACCCAGGTGTTCCAGGTTGCCGGCGGCGCAGTTGTCGCGCCCGGTTCGATTATGAACCACTTCGAGGCCGGAGAATCGATCTGAGACAGTGTCGTCATCGGATATACATATGTGTTTGTGCCGTCAGTGGGCGGTGTCGTGCCGGCCGTGAGATTGCGAACGATATCGTCGCGTGGGATATACTCGTTCGCCACATGCTGGCCGGGATAGTCGGGACAGGAGAATACTCCGCCGATCATATTGTAAGAGCCGCCAGCTGTTCCGTTCTTCACGTACGGGTTGATGAGAGCCGACCATTCGTGGGTGAAGTCGAAATAGCTTGCCATCGGGTATGTCTCATCATAATCCTGGACATACTGCAGAAACGCCATGCCGATTTGCTTTTCGTTATTGAGACACTGGGTCTGCCGCGCCTTTTCGCGTACCTTGGCGAAGACAGGAAAGAGGATTGCGGCGAGGATCGCTATGATAGCTATAACTACGAGTAATTCAATAAGAGTGAATGCTGATAGGAGATTTCTCGACGATGACGTTTTCAAGATGAAATGGCCCCTTATATTATTGATACTGTGGACGCGTTGTGGCGGCATGAATTTCTCACGGTAAGAACAACGAGTGAATTGTGTCGCGGCCGATTGCGGCCGTCCTATCTTTACACGTGTTTTCATGTCTTCGCGAACCGTTCCTGATGACACCATTATAAGTGATCGACGTGACCGACGCTATCCTGAAAGTTAGGCAGATTGTGCCTAATCCTCAGATCGATATTTTCTACGTATGCTGTGTCTCCCTACCAGATCGTCCTTTCGTTTCTGTAAGCGCTGGGTGTCATCCCTGTGTGACGCCTGAAAGTGCGGATAAAATGCGATCGGCTTGCGAAACCATTATCCTCCGCAACCTGATCCACCGTTGCCTTGGAGAACAGCAGCGCCAGCCCTGCCATGCGAATACGATATGCCTGAAGATATTGACCCGGCGTGGTGCCGACACAGTCGCGAAAGCGGGTGATAAAATACGTTTCGCTCATGCAGCAGATCTGTGCCATCTCTGAGTTCAGGAGGTGCTCGGAATAACGCCGCTCCATGGCATGTATCGCCGGGAGAACCGGGGCAACGGCAAGGGACTGCTCCGTGTATCGCTGCTTCTGTTCCGTGGACAGATGCTCGAAGAACGCCGCAAAACTTTGATAGAGCAGCGCAGAGGCGCGGCACTGCACGGCGATACGGTCTGCGCCGTCGGCCAGGACATCCCTTTCCAGAATATCCGTCAGCAGCATCAATTCCGGTATGTCCGGCAGACATATTGCGGTGGAAAACAGGTCGGTGACGAGAGCGTGCGGCAGCCCGATGACGTCGAAATGGATATAGAACTGTCCGACATTGCACTGCGCCCGTGTGATGAATCGGACACCGGCAGGAACCAGGTAGAGGCGATTGGGGTGCAGAGCAATGCGCTTCCCATCGATTTCGATTTCCGCGCCGCTTTCGTCGTTCCGGTAAAATCGCCAGAAGCTGCTCTGGGTTGTGTGAAGGCTCCACCAGTCCGGGCCAACCAGTACCCAGGCCATCTTGAATAGACGGATGTAAAGATTTTCGACAACTGAGACAGCGCGTTCTTCTTCGGCGGCAGACATGTCCCTTCCTCCGTACCTAAGGATCAGGCACAACTTCCTTAACTTTCAATATAGCATATGACACGCCCATGCCATTATAATGGTCACACTTTGCTGTGCTATGCCGGGCTCACTGAATACAAATAGTATAGCAAATTGTCTGGTTTGTATTTAAGCAATAGCTATCCAGACACAATCAACTCTATTTCCTTTAACCATTGCTACCAATGCAATAGAGGTGCAAAATGAAAGCTCTTAATACCGGGCGATTTCGCTCCGGCCCCGCATGGCCGCAGGTAAAGGCGAGGCGACAGTTATCGATTCGGCGAGCCGGACCGATAGCTGCCTGCCTCATATGCTCGATGCTTCCGGGGGCGCAGCAGGCGCGAGCGGTCGACACCATCCAAATTAGCGGCACGTCTTATCAGAAGTTCGACGGCTTCGGAGCTTCGCAAGCGTTTGACTGTGTGGCGCTGTCGCACATGGCTCCCAATGAAGCAACGCAGAACGCCTATTATGACGCGCTCTTTAACGATCTGAATTTGTCTTTCTTCCGCGTGGATCTGCGGTCGTCATTCTCACCCACGAGTGGGACATACGGCTATGCGACGGCTGTGCAGGCATCTGGCCAGGATACCGTGATCAAGGCCGTTCGCGTCCGCAAACCGAATATCAAATTGATGTACACGGCCTGGTCTCCGCCCGCTTACATGAAGGACAATAATTCAGTTGTCGGCGGTCACCTGTTAACGTCGGCCTATGGCAGCTACGCCGGTTATCTTGCAGAGTTTACGAGGCAGTTTTCCGTAAATGAGAGCTTTCCTGTCGATCTGTTGAGCCTGCAAAATGAACCTGATCTCAATGTGGGATATGACTGCTGCATCTATGATCCGGCGACCTACAATACGGTGCTGGGATACGTTTCGCCGCAGGTGCGGTCGGTGGCAAGCGCTAACGGCTACACAACGAAAATCCTCGGGGCCGAATGGAGCGGATCGAACTCCGGGAGCGATCCCTGGTTCACGACCGTCACGAACGTTGGAACCGCAAGCGCTCCTGTTCCCAATCCCAACCTCGATTACAGCGCCATGCACAGCTACTGGGGCACGATCGGTAACCTGAACGCCACGGCGCGGGGGCTGATGCCGGTCTACGAGACGGAGTTCTCTGATCTCACGGACGGAAACACGGACAGCGCGCCGATGGCGGCGCGAACGGCAGCGCAGTTCTGTATGGACTTCAATTACGGCAACGTAAGCGCATGGTTCTGGTGGTGGATGTCCTGGGTCGCAGGCAGCGGCAACGAAGGTCAGTCGTTGACGCTGCGAGCGCAGGATATCAATGAGACCACTCCGTGGACTTCATACACCCTCTGCAAGAAGTACTACGCCTTTAAGGCGCTGACGAACGTATTCCTGCCAGGCTCCGTGGGGCGCAAGGCAACGGTCAGCACGGGAACGACAGGGCAACTGCAGGCTGCCGCTGCCCTTGGGCCGTACGGGCTCTTCGAACTGGCTGCCGTCAATGCCAGCACGACTGCCCATCCTGCAGTCCAACTGACCGTGACAGAACTGGCAGGCACAGGAAACGTGAACTTCACCCGTATCCTGGTCGACGCGTCGAACAATTACTCGACATCCACGGTAATGTTCGTCAACGGAGTCTATACGGAAAATCTCCCGGCATCCACGTCTTGTTTCTACGTTCAGCAGGATAACGGCGCAGGCACGCTGGCCCCTTACTCCGGCACATCTGCGGCCATACCTGGGACGGTCAGCTTTGCGAACTATGATCTGGGCGGCAGCGGTGTCGCCTATCATGTAACGATCCCATCCAACCAGGGTGGTCAGTACCGAACGGATGGGGTCAGCATCGGAACGACCGCTGATCCGGGCGGCATCGGCTACGTTGTCGGCTGGACGACGCCGGGCCAGTGGCTCAAGTATACGGTCAATGTCGCGTCTGCGGGAACTTACAACGTGTCTGTCCGCGCCGCTTCGCCGGCCGGCGGATCAGTGCATATCGAAGATGCATTCGGCACAAACCTGACAGGACCGATCGCGATCCTGAACACCGGCAGCTACACCACATTCCAGGCTGTCACCGTTCCCCTGGCATTGCGGGCCGGAACGCAGGTACTGCGTTTCGTCGAAGATACGGGTGGATACGATCTCCACTACATGACGTTCGCGCTGCAGTCGGCAGGCTCCGCGCCGCCGGCGCCCACTGGTCTAACTGCGGTTGCAGGACAGTGGTCTATGTCGGCGAACACCGCGCCGGGACAGGTCGCCCTTACCTGGAGCGCCGCTAGCGGCGCAACGAGCTATTCGCTCTATCGCAGTACGACATCGGGAGCCGAGACGCTGTATATGCCGCGAATCTACGGCACACATTACACTGATGTGGGGCTGACCAACGGGATCACCTACTATTACAAAGTGGTGGCCGTCAACGCCTTTGGAACATCGGCCCTGTCGGGAGAAGCCAGTGGCAAGCCGCTCGCGCCTGTTTCTACCCCCTACGGCGGCACGGCCGCTGCGATCCCGGGGACAGTCTATTTCCCGAGGTACGATGCCGGAGGCGAACTCATCGGTTACCACGATGCGGATACGGCCAACCAGGGAGGCGCTTACCGGACAGATGCCGTCGATATCTCAGTCGGAGGCGATCCTTGCGGCAATGGATATTGCGTCGGCTGGTGCTATGCCGGGGAATGGCTCAAGTATTCGGTGAATGTCGCGTCGCCTGGAACCTACACGGTATCATTCCGTATTGCCAATGGGACCACTGCCAACAGCACGTTCCACCTCGAAGACAATAGCCATAACAACCTTTCCGGAACGGTTACCGTTGCGCCGACAGGAGGCTACGGGACCTATACCACGGTCACAGCGACTGTGACGCTCCCGGCCGGCGCGCAGGTTCTGAAGTTCGTTGAGGACAGCGGCGGATACAACCTCAGCCATATGACCTTCACCGGCGCAACGTCGCCGCCCGCTGCTCCAACGGGCCTGACCGCAACGGCGGGCCTTAGTCAAGCTGTTCTGGCCTGGACGGCTTCACCGGGCGCGACCAGCTACAATGTGCTGCGTTGGACGACCAGCGGCGGCCCCTACACTTCTGTCGCTACCGGTCTCGGCTCCACGAGCTATACGAACACAGGATTGACTAACGGCGTCCCGTACTATTACGTGGTGACCGCCACGAACAGCAACGGGACAAGCGGGAATTCCAGCCCGGCGAACGCCACGCCATTTGCCAATTCACTCCCGATCCAGATCAACGCCGGCGGCTCAGCGGCATCGCCGTACATCGCCGACGCTTACTTCAGCGGCGGTACGGCTGCAACCAACTGGACAGGGGCGATAGACACATTGGGCGTCACAAATCCAGCGCCGCAGGCCGTCTGCCAGGATGAGCGCTGGGGACCTTCGACTTACACCGTTGCGGGACTGACACCGGGAACGACTTGCACGGTGCGCCTGCACTTCTGCGAGAATTACTTCACGGCAAGCGGCAGCCGCCAATTCAATGCTTCGATCAACGGGACGCAGGTTCTGACCAATTTCGATATCTATGCGGCGGCTGGGGCGGCGCACAAAGCCAATGTTCAGCAATTTGGCGCGACAGTCAACGGAAGCGGACAGATCGTCATCGACTTTACAAACGGCGCCGTGAATAACGCCTTGATCGACGGCATCGAGATCGTCAGCGGAGGCGGTGGGTCTGCTCCCTCAGCCCCGGCGGGACTGACGGCAACGGCGGGCAATGCTCAGGCTGCGTTATCCTGGACGGCTTCGTCAGGCGCAACGAGCTATAACGTACTCCGGGCTACCACCAGCGGCAGCGGTTATGCATTCGTAGTAACCGGTCTGACATCCACGAGCTACACGAATACGGGGTTGACTAACGGCAGCACGTACTATTACGTGGTGACGGCGACGAACTCTGTTGGGACGAGCATTAATTCCAATCAGGCATCCGCCACCCCGACGGCGTCTACGATACCGTCAGCGCCCACCGGAGTTACGGCGTCGTCGCTTGCCGGGCAGGTGACGATTTCGTGGACGGCCAGTTCAGGAGCGACCAGTTACAATGTACTTCGCTCGCAGAATCCCGGCGGCAGCAGCTATGTCTCGGTCGCGAGTGGCATCACTGCGACGACCTATCGCGATATGCAGATCACCAACGGACTGACGTACTACTATGTGGTGACCGCCGCGAATTCTTCCGGGACGAGCATCAAGTCGTCCGAGGTGGTCGGATCGCCTGTCAACAGCGGCAGCGCGCCCGGAAACGTGAGCTCCTTTACCGTCACGCCAAGCACCGGACAGGTCGTGCTGGCCTGGGCCGTGCCGGGAGCAGCCAGCTACAGCATCGCCCGATCCACCACCAGCGGCTACGGTTATGTGACATATGTGACCGGGCTAACGAGTGGAAACTACACAGATACGAATGTGGTTCACGGGACAACATACTACTATGTCGTCTATGGCGCCAACTCCAGCGGAACCGGCCCTGGCTCCTCGCAACTCGGCGCGACACCGTAATTTCGACTGCTTCGCTGCCGCCATTGGCGGCAGCGAAGTTCAGGCGAAACTCCCACATGCGACACGGTATATTACAAGCATCGAGCTTGGGATCGCAGCTCAATCTTCCAAAGCGAACAAAGAGGATATGGTATGACCGGACTTTCAGGAATGGGCCTTGGCAACATCGACAGGCTCTCGCATGCCAGGACGCGTGTGATTACGGCTGAGAATGTCTACGGCGAGAAGGGCAAGGGCGGCATGGCGGAGGTAAGCGCCACGCCTCAGCCGGAGGTGGTCAAGATCGGCCAGCACTGGGGCGGCCCCAATGCGTGCGCGCGCGATCTCGGGCAGAAGTGGAAGGTGCGGCCGTGCATCACGATTCCGGCCGGTGAAACGGCGACAATCGTCGATGTGGACGGCCCGGGCTATATCCAGCACATCTGGATCACGACCGATACCAGGTGGTTCCGAGACCTGATCATCAGAATGTACTGGGACGGCGAGGAGACGCCCAGTGTCGAATCGCCGGTCGGCGATTTCTTCTGCAACGGCTTCAATACCAGAGCGAATGTCCTGGCGCTGCCGATTAACGTCAATCCGCTTGGCGGCTTCAACAGCTACTTCCCAATGCCGTATCGCAAACATGCGAAGATCACGGTCGAAAATCGCGCTCCGTCCAATGCTGACGGCTTCTTCTACGCCGTGACGCTTTCCGAGACGGAAGTGCCTGATGACGCGGCCTACTTCCATGCGCAGTTTCGCCGGACAAATCCCGTGGCCTACAAGGACGACTACACGATCCTGGACGGCGTTACGGGCCAGGGGCACTTTGTCGGTCTCTACATGGCGTGGCAGCAGAACAACACAGGGTGGTGGGGCGAAGGCGAGATCAAGTTCTTCATGGACGGCGACGGCGAATTCCCCACGATCTGCGGAACCGGCACCGAGGATTACTTCGGCGGCGCATGGGGATTTGGCTCAACCTATTCCGCGCCGTTTCTGGGGTATCCGCTTGGGGCTCCCGGCAATCCGCCGGCGGGGAGCCGGCACGGCCTTTACCGATTCCATATCATGGATCCCATCCGGTTCGAGGAAGACCTGCGCGTGACGATGCAGGCCATCGGCTGGCGCAACGGAAATCGATATCTGCCGCTTCAGGATGATATTGCGTCGGTCGCCTACTGGTATCAGGCCGAGCCGCATACGGCATTTCCAGCGTTCCCGGATCGTGATGCGCTTGAGGTGATTTAGCGGCGAGGGACCTCTAACTCCCAGAACCGCAAGCGAGCACCGTTAGAACCCACCCTTATTCCCTCCCTTCGGGAAGGGACGGGGTGGGGCCTAACGAGAGAACGCCTCCGATTACTCAATCGCCAGCATCGCATGTCCCGGTACAACTGGTATCGTAAATGTGATATGTCCATTGTCCCAGTGGAACGGGATCGAACGCTGTTCCGGGACAACTGTTACGGCGCCGGGACAGCGTTCCGTTCTGACCGTTACGGGCACGTTGTGGAGAGGCACGATGTCTTCAATGAGATCCAGGCCTGGCGCGCGCCTCTCGGCAGAGAAGTAGAGGATATGCACGATTGTGCGACTTCCCTGCCGCGTCAATGTGACTTCTGCTCCCGTGGGGGCGTCGCAACGCACGATCGGCTCGATAAGCCGATCCAGCAGAGCTTTGACGAGCGTTCGGTATGGCGCGTTGCCGTGGGTCGAGAATGCTGAGAAGATCGGGTAGGAGACATAACTGACATGTCCTGTTAGGGCTGCCGCGGCGTAATCCGTGAGCCGATCCGAGGGTGTCTGGTTGTGAGAGCAGAAGTGCAGATAGGTTCGTTCGAAATATGGCTCCACAACATGAGCCATCGCTTGAGCATCGGCGGCTTTCACTCGGATGCCGCGATCATACACCACATGGTCGGTTTGCGGCGCGCCGGGGGCGACCGAATCGCCGAAGCGGATATATGTGGCGGAGAATGGGGAAGGGCCATGCGCCGTCACTCCGAGAGGCTTCCAGATTACTTCGCTGCCATCTTCAGACAGTCCGCTATGGCCTGAGGCAAGCACTTTACCGCCGCCTGCAACGTAAGCCGTGAGCCGTTCCGCGAATGCGGCATCGACCTGCACACGGTCGGGCAGGACCAGCAGCTCGTAGCCCTTCCAATCGCTTTCCTGGTCGAGAATGTCGAATTGGTGCTTGAGTTGAGACAGCATGCGGACCGCGCCGTCGATGGCTGTGCCGAACTCACGCCTTGCGTCTTTCTGTGGTGTGATCACGCCGATCTGCGTGACCGGCACAGCGCCGGCAAGCCATGGCTCTCTCTCCTCAATGCGTTTGTAGATGCGGCCGATGAGCTCGTATGCGGCGGCGTCGAGAGTGCCACGGGGATGAAGTTGGTCTCCGATGCAGCAGGCCGCCCCGTGCGCCACCATCTGGGAGGTCTCATAGATCAATGCGGCTTCCGGCTTCAGCCCGCCGAAGTCAGCCCAGCTTTTGTGAAAACGGGCTGTCATACCCACCGACGGTTTGCCGAGATTACGTACATACCGCACATTGGTTGGAAAGTACTGATAGCTCCAGCCACCGGTCGGCAGCGCCTCGATCTCTACCTGTTCGAAATAGTCAATCTCGCCACGAAGCCTTGGGAGCTTGCGGCCGTTAAAGTACACGAGCGCGCCGGGACTTGCCGTTTGCGCCATTTGATGGAAGCGGCGCATGTAGCGCTGCGAGACAAGGTTCGCGTATTTATCTCTGTCCTCAGCATTCTCCGGGTTCATGCTCTCCTTGAGCATGCCGCGGATAGCAGATTCGCTGCTGCTTGTCTGGCTCCAGCACATGTCGAACCAGATGCCGTCCACAGGGCGGAAGTGTTCAAGGATCTCCGCAGTCTGTTCGGCGAGATACTCCTGGTAGTCGCTGGACATATCGAGGATCGTCCAGCCCGGCTGCAAAGGCCCCGCTCCCGCCGGCCTGCCATCCGGCTGCAATGCTGCCCATTCGGGGTGAGTATTGACCGCGTATTCATCGCATTGAACGCTGATATAGATGGGCGTCTTAATGCCATGCCGGCGCAGCGCTTCGATCTGCTGCTCAAGCAATGGGAGATTGCGGCTGAGGCCAGGGTGACGTTCAGGGCGGTTCGTGTCGTAATAGAGATGTCCATGGTGGCACTTGGCGAACAGATTGACGCTGTTCACGTGGGACTTTACCATGGCGCGGGCAAATTCGCCGGGATCGAAGGCGCTGCCGACATCATTAATGGCCGGACTGGTGTGAAAATCCAGATGGATCTGACGAAAAGGCAGCGATCTCGACATTGACGATAGACCTCACTAAAATGGCGTGATTGACTAAATGACAGGACGTAAATTGTTGTTCTCAGGCTCCCCTCCCCGAAGGTGAGGGGAGCCTGAGAACAATACAATGGCTTACGTCTCTTATTTAGCAGCGTGCGCTTGCGGATGATTGGTCTTCAGTCTACGTGATTCGAGTGCTTCTCGCTATGGTGAAAACTGGGAGATTTGTGCCCAATCCTTAGATTTATCCTGGTTGGATATTCTATGGGATCAGGCAGCGCAGAGAGCATCCCGGAACAATGCTCTATACGCGCTTGTTAAAGTTACATACGCAGGTATTGACAAATATAGTTTGGAGCCATATAATATGGTGGCGATGAAAAATGAATTCGGATGTCCAAAGGCGCCGCTTAAGGGCGAACTCCTCCGGCGAGTGACCCAGCGATATCCTGAGATGGACACGGGCGCAATTGAGATTGTATCGCATATACAATCCATTGCGCGGGCGCTTACAGCGCGGCTTAACAATGACCTGGCCGACTACGGCCTGGGTGAGGGTAAATTCTATGTGCTCGTGGCCCTCTTTTCCGAGGAGCTGATGGGGCATGACGACCCTAGCCCGTCGGATATTGCAGACAGCATCGGTGTGACGCGCGGTACGATTACTGGCCTGCTTGATGGGCTGGAGAGAGACGACTATCTGGAGCGGCGGCAGGACAGCCAGGACAGGCGCGCTCTTACCATTCGCCTTACCGAGAAGGGGCGGCAGTTCATGGATAATTTCATGGTCAGCGGCGCCTGCTCGATGGGTAAAAAGATCCCCCTCAATGCGGAGGAGCGTCGAACACTCATGGAGCTCTTGTCCAGGGTCTTGAATGCGGTGAGCGAATCTGAAGATTCCAGTGTCTGTCTGTAATATTTATTTTGTGGCGCTTCGTACAATGCCTCAAAATAAACATTGAATAGAGGAACCTCGGCTGTTGTCGAGGTGTTTTTTGAAAGTAGATAATTTGCCTCCATATTATATGGTGGTATATTATAACGCGATTGACTCGACAATACCGTCAGTAGATGATTGGTTGAGTTGAAAGGACAGGTATGGCAGCAAACGCAATACGGAATGGGCACAGCAACTCTGCGCATGATGCGCCTTCGCCGTTGGATGCCGCAGCAGAACGATTTAAGGCCGCTGCTGTGTCCAACACCAAGTATAGATGGCTGATTTTGATGGCCTTGATCCTGTCGGCGATCATGGAAATCCTGGACACAACGATCATCAATGTGGCCCAGGCTCAGATGTCGGGTAACCTTGGCGCGACCACCCAGGAAATCGCCTGGGTGTCCACGGGGTATATCCTGGCGAACGTCGTGGTGCTGCCCATGACGGCTTTCTTAACGGCGCGTTTCGGGCGGCGCAACTACCTGACAGGCTCGATTATCCTGTTTACGGTGGCGTCGTTCTTCTGCGCGACCAGTCACAGCCTTAATGAGATCGTCATCTGGCGTATCTTGCAGGGCGCGGGCGGCGCAGCCCTTATCTCGACGGCCCAGGCGACACTTGTTCAGGTATTTCCTCCCGAAGAGCAGTCCATTGTTCAGCCTCTATTCCTGATGGGATTGGTTGTGGCGCCGACGATCGGTCCGACCCTCGGCGGCTGGCTTACCGATGTCGCATCCTGGCACTGGTGCTTCCTGATCAACGTGCCCATCGGCATTATTACGATGTCGCTCGTGTTCTGGTTTCTCAGGGATACGGAACCGGCGCGCAGCAGCGAACCTGTCGATTGGGCGGGGGTGGGTTTACTGACGGCGGGCCTGGGCTGTCTGCAGTATGTATTGGAAGAGGGCGAGCGCAACGACTGGTTTGCCGACCCTTCAATCACTCGCCTATTCTGGGTATCCCTGATAAGCCTTGTTGTACTGGTTTTCTGGCAGCTTTCGCCGAGAAATACGCATCCTGTTATCAATCTGAGGGTCTTGAAAAACACCTCGCTCTCAGCGGGCATCATCCTGTTCGTGGCGGTTGGCCTGGGTATGTACGGCGTGTCTTTCATGTATCCTCTGCTGGCGCAGACGGTCCAGGGATTGACGCCGATGCAGACCGGCATGGCCATGCTGCCCGGAGGAATCGCGACGGCTGTCAGCATCGTTTTCTGCGGCGTCATTACCAATGATCCGAAGTCGAATGTTGATCCGAGAGGCCTGACACTCATTGGCATCGGTTTAACGGTTATCTCGATGTGGATGTTTGCCCATCTTTCATCTCAGTCGAGTGTTGGGGACACGGCATGGCCGTTGCTGCTCCGAGGAGCGGCGCTCGGGTTCCTCTTCATTCCCGTGAATACGCTGGCCATCAGCAACTTGAAACCGGACGAAGTATCGCAGGGAGTAGGTCTGCTCGGACTTGCCCGTCAGCTTGGCGGATCGATCGGCATCGCCGTACTGGCGACGTACTTCAGCATGCAAACCCATGTGACGCGTGCAAACCTGGTTGGCTATGTAACATCGGGCAACCCAGCATATGAATCCCGCCTGTCGGGGCTTACGGGGCTGCTCCAATCTCATGGACACAGCATTGATGCGGCTAAACAGGGAGCGCTGGGAATTATCGACCAGACGTTGATGCGCGAGGCGTTGACGATGGCATACAACCACTCCTTCCTGATATTGCTTGCCGTGAGCATTGCAACGATCCCGACGCTCATTTTGCTCAAAAAGCCCAAGCCCGGAGCCGCTCCGGCCGCAGCGATGCATTAATGAAAGGAAGCACGATGACGCACCTATTTGGTTTTATTCTGGAAGAACTGGAAGGCCGTGCGGTGGATTATTCCGTGCAGCCGTGTGAGGAGGCGCTGGCCAATCCGGATGCGTGGTTTCAGCAGGCCAAGGAAGACCTGAGAGACGCATGGATGCGCGGCTCCGGGATTGCTGAGGCCACGGATCGGTTCCTCGTGGCCCGCAGCGCCATGGCAAACGTCCTTGAGAGTATCTGGCCCGACCGCAGCGAGGCATACGCTTGATACGGCAGCTACCCGGCCGCCAGGGCATGCTGAGCACCGACCGTGTGGCTCAAGTTATTCCGATCCCCCTGCATCATAAATCGCAGCCCATGCAGTAGAATTGCGGTGCAGGGAGATCGCCGAATGGATATTCTCAATGAGCTGGGTATCACGCAGGCCCAGATAATCTGGGCAATAGCGCTGGTGGCAATCGTATTGCTGGCGCTTACCGCTTTTTGGATCTCGGAAATCGTCGACGTCATGCGGCGTGAGTTTCCACAGCCCTCATACAAGATTGTATGGCTGCTCGTTCTGATCTTCAGCCATGGCCTCGGCGCTTTGCTTTACTGGACGATTGGCAAAAGGCAGGGGCATTTGCCGGGCAAGAAACCGGTTGGTTAGCCTGCGATCTCGCAGTATTCCGCAAGCTCCTCAGCGCTAATTCGGCCGGGACGTATAATTCGGGCGGGACGAGTGGTGACGTCCAGAACGGTGCTGGGCGTTCGGTCGGCGAGCTGGCCGCCGTCGAGGATGAGATCGACGTTGCCGTCCAGATCTTCGAGAACTTCCTGAACGTTTAAAGGAAACCGGCGGCCGTATAGGCTGGCGGGCGGGCAGACAACCGGCGTGTCGAAGGCGCGAATTACGCTGAGCGGTACGGGATGATCCGGCATGCGAAGTCCTACGGTGTTGCGGCCTCCGGTAAGTGTCATCGAGACTGTGGGAAGCCGGTGGAAGATGAGCGTCAGCGCGCCGGGGAAGAAGGCCTCGATGAGCGGCCGGATATGCCGGGGGATTTCCCGGGCAAACGTCTCGATTTCCTTCACCGATGCAATCTGAACGGGCAGGGGATCGCTAAACGGCCGCATGGTGGCGTCGAAGACCCGGGCCAGTGTATCCACGACGAACGCGCTTGCCGCGAGGCCGTAGACTGTATCGGTAGGCATTGCCACAAGGCCGCCCTGGCGCAGGACATAAGCTGCCGCGGCGACTGCATCGGCTTCCGGGGCGTCGGGATTGATCGGGATGATTTCGGTCATTCTACCTTCATGTGATCGATGACGGTCTTGACGCCCTGAACGGATCTCGCGGCGGCGAGGGCTTTATCATGGTCGTCCTTTGTCGAGACCCGTCCGTCCAATTCGACGGCATCGCCTTTTGCCGCAGCGGTGATGTATGTGATGTCCACGCCGGCCGCTTTAACGGCATCGTAAACCGAAGTTGCGAGGGGATTGTAAGGCTCGAAGCGCGGATGCCATGGAGCATCCTTGATCGGCTTGCCGGGGTTGCCCCCTTTTAATCCGGGCTGCACATTGAAGGGTTCGTTGTGCGGCACCCATGAATAGGTGGTGGAACGGTTAGTAGGTGTGCCTACATGGTATACCGGCGTTTGGGTGACGGGATCTTTTGCTGAGCAGCCGCCGAGAACAGCCGCGGTGGCCACTAATAGTGTAAGTGAATATCTTGGTCTCAATGAGAGCTCCTGGTTTTACAGTTTACCCTCAATCAATAGCCGGTGAGAAGCGGCTTTCTTCCTTCTACGACACGTGGAATGCCCGAGAAGTCGTCGATAGCTGATACCTCCACATAGCCGGCGGCATTTGCCATCGCCGCCACTTCTTCCGACTGACCTTGCCCTACCTCCACAAGCGCCCAGCCTCCCGGCTTAAGCCGCTCAAAGGCATCATGAAATATCCGGGGATACAGATCAGTGCCCTTCGCGCCGGCCGCTCCATTGTCGCCGGCCAGCGCAAGCTCCGGTTCATAGTCGCGTACTTCCGGTTGAAGGTGCGGGATCTCGTCCGGGGCAATATAGGGAGGGTTGGAGACGATGGCATCGAAGGTGATATTTGCTGGAAGTGGCCCCAGCAGATCGCCTTCCAGAAGCTCCAGGCGATCTCCCACACTGTATCGAGTCACATTCTTGCGCGCCAGCAGCAGCGCCAGTGGAGATATGTCTGTGGCATACACACGGGAATCTGTTCGCTCGCACGCGATGGTAACTGCGATGCAGCCACTGCCTGTGCCGATATCGGCGACTGTGACAGCTCCCGCAATGAGCTTGAGCTTCTGGAGAGCGCGGGTCACCAGAAGTTCCGTTTCCCAACGAGGAACCAGTACGGCGCGGTTGATTTTAAAATCGCGGCCATAGAAGCCGCGCTCACCGGTGATGTATGCGAGGGGACGGCGGAGAGAGCGCAGCTCGACGGCCTTTTCGAACATGAGTCGCTCACGCTCTGTGAGGACCCGCTCCGGCTCTCGGGCAAGGTCCTCACGCCGTCCGCCGATCGCCCATGCCAGCAGCAACTGCGCTTCGAGGCGGGGACTTTCAATCCCCGCCTCCTCAAGCGTTGTTTTTGCTTCGGTAATGGCGTATGAAACGGTCAATAAAACAGGCCTCACTTCAGGAACAATTCCACCACCGGAACGACTGCATTGGCCGGCTTCTTGATGGGCAGCTCCAGCGTCACAGTGTTCTCGCTCTCCGATTCAAAGCCTGCGCCATATGAAGCTTCCGGAATGCTCTTGAGCATTTTGACCTCTGACGCGTCATTCAGAAGCTGCGCGTACTCGATCCGATCGGCCATGCCGTCGAGGTGGATATGGCGGAAGGGCCAACTGAAAATGTGCAGGTACAGGCGGTTCGTTGTCGGATTGTAAGTATACCGGCAGTCATCGGGCGTTTTAAAGTCTTCCGGCGCCTGTGTGCAGCCGTAAATCGACCGGCTATGGCGCTTCATCCATTCTCCCATGCCCGCAAGGCGGTCCAATGCTCGCTCGTCGAACTCGCCGCGTCCGGTTGGGCCGACATTCAGCAGAAGGTTGCCGTCCTTGCTCACTGAGTCAATCAGCATCTTCAGGAGCTGTTCCACTGTCTTCCAGCTCTCCTCATCACGATGATATCCCCAGGAGCCGCTGAGGGTCTGGCAGGCTTCCCATACGACTGGTTGTCCGCCGACATGGACGCGCTCGCGCGGCTGGAACTGCTCGGGCGTCTTGACATCCTGATCGATCTCAAGCCGGTCGTTCAGAATGATATGGGGCTGCAGTTCGCGGATCATGGCGATCAGCTTTTCGCTCTGCCAGACATCCTTGCCCTTGCCGGGGAACTTGTCGGAAGCGCCAACGGAGAAGTCGTACCAGAGCACATCGATCTTTCCGAACTGGGTGAGCAGCTCCCGGGTCTGTCCATGGAGATACTCTGTGTAGCGCTCAAGCTGTCGCTCTGCATCCGCAGCGATGAACTCGGCATTGTCGCGCATGGGGTGTACACTGTCGGTGGTGTAATCCGGATGATGCCAGTCCAGTAGTGAATGGTAGAAGCCGACCTTGAGTCCTTCGGCGCGAAATGCATCGACCATTGGGGTGAGCAGGTCACGGCCGGCCGGCGAGTTCGGCGCTTTGTAGTCGGTGTATTTCGTGTCCCAGAGGCAGAAGCCCTCATGGTGCTTGGTGGTGACCACGAAGTACTTCATGCCTGCGGCGGCGGCATTCCTTGCCCAGGCTTTCGGATCGTACAGATCGGGATCGAAGTGCTTGAAGTATTTCTCGTAATCGGCGGTCGAAATGCGCTCAATATTTTTCAGCCATTCGTGTCGAGCGCCAAGGGCATACAATCCCCAGTGAATGAACAGGCCGAAGCGGTCGTTGACGAACCACTTTGTGTCGCCGTCGGTAGGCGTGGGTTGCGGAATCGACATTGGATTTCCTCCAAAGTTTTTAGTGACACCATTGTACAGCGCCGTCCCATTTCAGGATATACTCTTAAGCGGCATGATTGTATCCGATTCCGTTCCTGATTTTACTGACTACTCCAACCATCTATATGATGAAATGCATATCCGGCTGCTGATGGCCCGAAGCGAGCGCTTACGGGCTCATGGCTGGGATCATGAAAACTTATCCGGAAGTCATTGGCGATTATATCAAAACGATGCGCCGGGCGCGAGACTGATTGTCGATGGCCGTCCGTTTGAACTTAAAGAACGCACTGTGTATCTGATTCCTGCAGGGCATAGGCTGGATAGTTCAACCTGCGCGGCTTTTACGCAATTTTACGTGCATTTTGATGTCGTTGGCATGCCGCAAATCGCGCTGCGTGAACTCTTTGGTGGGCTTGTTGAGACGCCGAAGGATGCGGAGTTTGAAGAGGCTGTTCATCGCCTTGGCAGGCGCATCGATACGCGAACGGGGAATGTCCTGGTTGCGCAGTGTCTGGTAAAGGGGATCGTGTATGAGGCTCTTGGGCGATATCTGGATACGGTGCCGGTAGAGCAGCGCGAGAGGTGGGGCAAGCGAGTTTCCAGCCTGCGTCCCGTGTTGCCGGCTATCCAGCGGATCGAGGAAGCGCCGGACGAAAAGCTGACGATCCCGGATCTCGCCGCACTGTGCCACATGAGCGACGACCACTTCATCCGGACATTCCGTATTTGCGCTGGAGTATCGCCGATCCGCTATGTTCTTGAACGTCGCGTCGCGCTCGCCGCGCAGCGCCTGCTCTTCACCGACGAGACCATCGATCATATAGCGTCTGCCGTCGGGTTCGGCAATCGCTACTACTTTACGAGGGTCTTCACTCGTCAGATGGGGCAGGCGCCCGCAGCCTTTCGCAAGGGAGTGCGGTGAAGAACTCCGGCAACGCTGTATCCCGATTTCGTCAACCAAAAAGCCTGTTTCAAGTTGTAAGCATTCAGGAATATAGCTGGCTGCGAGACGCCCGAACCTGCAGTTCAGTTCTAGAAAACCCAAGTGATTCGTAAATCAGGATAGCATGATAGGTCGGGTCAGCTACCAGCACGAGCTTCCTAGCATTCAGACGTTCGAATGCAAAGCAAGAAGCGTAATAAACAAGCGTACTGCAAATACCACGCCGCCGGTATTGCGGATGGGTGCCTACCATCTGGAACCTGCCCAGCCCATCGCCGACGAATATGCCCAGATCCCCAACAATCCGTCCATCGACGATTGCGCCGAACCATGTTCCAAGTCCTGCATCCGTCATTTGTCGATACATGTTCATATTTAAGCGTTTGCGTCTGATGGTGCTCTCCGCTGGATAATCTTGGTCGAGGCAAGCAATCTGATTTTCGAAAATCGCCTCCCACTCCCAGTCCTGGGTAATGGGACGGATGATCAAGTCGTGGTCAAAATTAACGGGCATCACCACATTCGCTGCCGTGAGAACGGTATCAGTGGATATCTGGAATCCTTTCGCAATTAAGGGGTAGACATTGCCGAGGTATCCATCGGATGTATCCCAACCAAACATGTAGTGCTCGACATTAGGCAGAATGCCAACCGTTTCCTCGAATTTGGTGCGCCATTGCGCCAAATCGCCTTCATTTGGCGCTCGCTCAAACAAAACATAGTTGCCCCAATGCCACTTCGGATTCGAAGGAGTGTGAACCGAAATGCAGGAGCCGTGATTCGATATTACTCCCGCGAATCGGTTGATGATAAGGTCCGTTTTGTATCCAAGCGAGTGTACGATCATAAGGCTACGCCGTTTTTGATGCACTGGCAGCATCACCTGGGCATCTGCATCGCGCTCATGCAAAACTCTATTGAGGCTTGGCTGTATCTAAACGCTGCACGCCGTCAATCGCGGCCAGGGCTAGAATACGCGGCTTGACGATCGCTGTCCAAATTTTGTAGCCTTCGGCATTGAAATGCAGGCCATCAGCTCTTAACAAACTGGGCTGCGGCTGGCCGTCGGGCGTTAATATCTGTGAGTGTGAGTTGATGAAGCTCAGCTTCTCGGTTTTGGAGTTGGTCTCAAACGTGAATTTCTCGATGAGATGATTCGTCTCCAGAATTTCAGCTTCCTGCTTCCAGCGGGCAACCGTCGGGTTGATTGAGAGGTATACGATGCGCGTATCCGGCAGCGACGCATGGATCTTTGCGACAAAGTCTTTGTAATCCTGAAGCACCTGTTCCGGATTCTTATTGCCATAGGCAAGATCGTTTGTGCCGGCGAAGAACACGATCATTTTCGGCTTGTACGGAATGGCAATGAGATCGGCATAGCGGGTACTGTCCTGGACTAACGATCCGCCGAACCCTCGGTTTATCACCGGGATTTCCGGGAAATCCTGAGCGAGCGTCGTCCACATCCGGATACTCGAACTCCCGAGGAACAGCACAGCGCCGGTGGGAGGCATCTGCTTCTTATCGGCTTCCACAAAAGCCTTGATTTCCGGATCTTTGGGTGCATCGACCGTTGCGGGAGCGGCCGCTTCTGCATGAGCCGAAGTGGTATAGCGGGGCGGCAGCGCCAATCCGCCGATCAGCATGACATTTGCCGCCAACGCGACGGCAAAGAACTGACGTTGTGTTGCTTTAAAATTTTTCATCGTTGTAATGACTGAAGCGAGTTTTATGTGTGATGCCGGCTGCTCTCCCTGATCACCAGGCGAGCTGAGAGAGTGATCGATTCTGTTGGCGTGGACGGAGTTTGGAGTCTTCTCAGGAGAACTTCCACCGCCTTAATTCCAATGTCTTCATAGGGCTGAGCGACTGTGGTTAGCCCGACGCCGTTTACGAGCATCGGAACGATGTCGTCGAATCCCGTAATCGCAACATCGCCGGGGACCGAAAGGTCTATTCCTTGCAGGCGGTTCGCTAAATCCAGGGCAGAATAGTCATTGAAGACAGCGGCTGCCGTTGGCCGCTTGTCTTTTGGCAGTTTAAAGACGGAGTCAATTGAAGGCCACGAAGCCTGTTCGTATCGAGAGGGAAGCGATAACACAATTTCATCGAGGCCAGACTCACCAATGGTATCGATATAGCCCTGTATACGATCCTGGACCGTGCAGATCTGTTCATTCTTGGTAACATAGGCGATCCGCTCATGTCCCTGGTCTATGAGATGCATGATCATGTCGTGCATCGCCTGATAGTTGTTTACTCCGACAAAATCCGTATCGACGCCATCGAGACGGCGGTCGATGGTGACGAGGGGGATTTCGCGGCTGACTTTCTCAATGAGGTCACGGTTGCTGCGGTAGGCATAGGGGTAGAAGACCGCGCCGCCGAAGCCCCGCTGCAATACATAGCGTAGCTGCTCGGCTTCCCGTTCGGCATTTTCCTTCTCTGAGCCGACCTGTCCCAGATCTACAAATACGGCATGATAGCCGGCTTCCGCCAACGCCTGGTTCATTCCCCAGAATATGCGCTGCTGTGACGTGAATGCGCGCTCCAATCCTCCGCCGCCATGCCACATTAACAGTGCGATGAAGTTTGACGCCGGTGAAACAGCTTCAGTTTTTGGGGGAGCCACTACCGGTTTTTCTTTTTCAACGGATGCGACGATGGGCCGGCAGTGGGGCTGGCGTATGACCAGTCCATCCCGAACCAGTTGATTAATTGCCATGCGTACCGTGCGCCGGTCAACGCCAACTCCGTCGGCAAGAGCGCGTTCGGTAGGGAGCCAGTCCCCCGCCTTGTAGTTGCCGGATTGGATCTGGTCGCGAAGCATATCCGCAAGGGCATTCTCCGGGTGCTTGGTTGAAGGGGCCAGAGTGATTGTTTCTGAGTGCGTCATCAAATGCATTATATTCGCGTTGCCTGTGATTTTGGCTCACTCGCTCCCCGAAGGTCACTTGGAATATTGCTATAATTGAGAAAGTAACGCTATAACGTCCTGAAAACGAAGAGAACCTCACTCCTTGACATACAAGGAGTAAGGCTCTCTTTGCGGGTGTCAGATCATGCTCCGATACATATCGTCCCTTGAGCGCCTCCGGAATTGCCGTTGATTACTGGCTCTTTGCGGGATCGATAAACGGGCTGCCGGCATAGAAGAAGTTGCTGAGGCGCATTGCCTTCACGTGACCGTCCACAAAGGTAACGTTCGCCAGATCCGTGTGCCGCGCAAGCGGAGCGCACCAGTTGCCGTCACCGCCGGACATGTTGTCGCTCTTATCGTACTGGTTCGTCGTACCGCTCGCCGGATCGGCGAAGAAGAGGCATCCGTTCTTTATGCTGGCAGAAGGCGCCACAAACGGGGCAGTCTTAAGAGACGTCTGTCCCTTATCCACAATATAGACGGTGCCGGCCGGCGCATTGAAAGCTGCGAGCGCCAATCCAAAGTTTTCGCTTCCGGTCTGCATGGCATCGTAGTTGATTGCGTAGCTGTTGTGAAAGCGGGGGCCGAAATTGGGATCGTCGCTGGAAAACGATGTATCCGTACTGCTGTCATCGGGGCACTTGAAGATCTGCTTGCTCTTGATGTAGGACTGGAGAACCTGTCCGTAGTGGGGAGCCGAATATCCTGTCGGCAGCCAGCCGCCGGGAGTGACTTCGTCGTTGTCTTGCGTGTACTGCATCACTCCCAGGCCAATTTGGCGCAGGTTACTGGCGCAGGAAGTCTGGCGTGCCTTCTCGCGGACCTTTGCGAAGACGGGGAAGAGGATTGCAGCGAGAATCGCTATAATTGCTATGACAACGAGCAATTCAATCAAAGTAAATCCCTGATTGTTTGATGTGGATTTTCCCAAAGATTAGTATTCCTTTAAAATATAGGTGGCCGGCAATTGCCGGCGCAGTCATTCTATCACGCTGTGGACGGCATGTCAACATGTTTGGATTATATTTGGAGTCTGATTTTTGCGTGAGTTGGGACCAAATGTCGAAACTAGGGAATTTTGGTAACTCTTGTAAAGTGATATACTATCGTTTTTGCTCATTTTGCATACGTTTTCGTCTTAGAATAACGTCTTTGGAACAGGATGTTGTTTGTTCGGAAGATTTGGAGGGGAATGGATTATTTTTGGGGATGGTGGTTGGTTGGCATAGGGAATCCTCTCCCCAAAGCTCGTGCAACTCGCTTTCCCCCTCTCCGAAACGGAAAGGGGCGTCCGACTTCCGTGAACCAGGCGACTCTTAAATAGGTGTAGCTGTGGATTATGAGCTATGCATATATTTAAGAGTCGCCTGGACTGCGATTCTTGGACATCCCTTCCCTTATAAACCCCACTGGTGGGTCGGGGAGGGAAGGCGCTCTAAGGCGCGAGGGAGAGGATCCCGGTAGTTTTAGTAAACGTTCAGAGCGTACAGTGAATAGCCGAAATTTGTGGTTCGTTTCTCGCCGAGGACACGGACCCAGCGTGTTGTGACCGGCTTAAAGCGGATCGCGTCGTATTTGCCCTGCGGGCTGTCCGATGAATAGACGTCGACCCAGGTGTGGCCGTCGTCACTGACCTGGAACTTATAAGAAGCTGCCCGCGCCTTTTCCCACATGAGCAACGCCCGGCTGATCGTGACCGGTTTGCCAAGGTCGACCGCCAGCCATTGCGCATCGCTCCAATCGGATTCCCAGCGTGTGCCGTCGCTTCTGTCCGTGGCGAATTTTGCCAGATTGCCGGCTTTATCGGAGGAACTAATGGCGAGTTTGCCCGTGGTGAGGGACTGAGGGGCTTCAAAGGGATCGACAGCGCCCATTCCCGGGATCTTTTTCACATAATCCTGGGTTAGGCGCAGCGGCGCCCTGAGGCGAATGTCGCGAGAGGAAGCGGCTATCTCCACATCGTATGTTCCGGCGTCGGATCTCCATGCCTTGCCGGGAACATCGCAGTACTGCAGGGCCGCCGGCGTCAGGACAAACGTCACCGGCTTGGTCTGGCCTGGTTGAAGCTCTAATTTCGAGTAACCCTTGAGCTCGCGAACGGCCCGATTGATCTTCGGAGCTCTGGGATGGATATACATCTCGACGACTTCTGCGCCTGCCCGAGATCCCGTATTTGTGATATTCGCGGTGACTGTCACTTTGCCGTCTCGGTTGAGGGCAGGCTGCGAGAGCTTGATGTTGGAGTATTTGAACGTCGTGTAGGACAGGCCATAGCCGAAGGGGAAGACCGGCTTTATGTTCTTTTTGTCGAAGTGGCGATAGCCGACATAGATGCCTTCCTTGTACTGGACTACTCCCTCGCTGTCTTCAGGGTAGTTTCCGTAGTCGGGATAATCCTCCCGGCGAACGGCCAGCGTATCGGGAAGCTTGCCGGAGGGATTGATGTCGCCGAACAGGATCGAGGCCAGGGCAGCGCCGCCTTCCTGGCCTGGAAACCATGCCTCAAGGACGGCGGGCGCTTTTGTTATCCAGTCCGCCATGATACAGGGGCCGCCGTTGTTCATTACGACCACCGTGTTGGGATTGGCCGCCGCGACCTTCCGGATCAGCTCGCTTTGCAGGTCCGGAAGCTCCATTGACTGCCGGTCCACATTCTCGGCCTCGAATCCGGTTCCTACTACGACGATTGCCATATCGGACTTGCGGGCTGCTGCCACGGCCTCTTGAAAGACGTCATGCTGCGGGGGAACGATCCAGTCGAAGTGGGTGAGAGCTTCGCCGGTTCCCTGGAAGTACTCGACACGAATATCGTAAGATTTGCCAGCGACGAGCCCGATGCTTCCCTCGATGGGGCTGGAGGTCGTTTCGCGCCAGTGAGAGATAATGGGTTTGCCGTCGATGTAGAGCATCGTGCCGTCGTCGGCATTGAGAGCAAACGTGTAATTTCCCGTGACCGGCGCGGTGATCTTGCCGGACCAGCGTACGCTGAACCGTTCTCCAGGAACGCCGGCAGGGCGCGTTTTGTCGTTCCAGGTGTACTGGATTTGGGGATCGACCCGCGTCGCCAGGGGGGCCCCCTGTAAATCGGTATTGTCGAAATACTCGGCGCGCAGTCCATGCTCAGCGCCGGGAGCGCCGGATGGGGTAAGGGCAGATGCCGGAACAGGCTCCATTTTCAGGTCGAGCGCAGGAGCATAGTTCACAGCGATGCCGCTGCCTGCGCGCGCTTTGATTCCATCCAGAGGCGAGATGCGGGAAACGGGTTCGACACCCGCGCTTCCTCCTACACCGATCTGCCAGTTCTTTGCCCGACTGCCGATAACGGTGATCGAATGAATTTTCCTGGTGTCGATAGGCAGAATGCCATTATCGTTCTTGAGCAGCACCATTCCGGAAGCCGCCGCCTTAAACGCCAGCTTTCTATGTTCTTCCGAGTTCACTAGATTATGATCGGGCATGTGCGGCGCATCCATAAATCCGGTGCGGACTGCCGTGCGCAGCAAACGGTGGACGGCATCATCCACTTTCGTCTGCGTTACCAGGCCGACAGCCAGACAGGCTCCGACTGCATCGTGGTCGAGGCGGCCCGGTCCGGGCATTTCCAGATCGTTGCCGGCGTTGACCACACCGACGGTCTCATGCACTCCGCCCCAATCGGACATTACTATTCCGTCGAAGCCCCATTCGTTCTTTAGAATTTCCGTAAGGAGGTACCAGTTGGCGCTGGAGTGGTATCCGTTCACCTGATTGTAACTGGACATGACCGACCAGGCGTGACCTCGCTCAATGGCAGCCTGAAATGGAGGCAGGTAGATCTCTCGAAGGGCGCGCTCGTCGACCCGGACATCCACACCTCCGCGATCAAACTCCTGGTTGTTGCATGCAAAATGCTTCACGCATGCCCCCGCGCCTGTGCTCTGCACCCCCTGTATGTAACCGACGGCAGTTTCTCCCGCGAGATATGGGTCTTCACTGAAGTATTCGCCAAATCGCCCATTCAACGGCGTTCGGTGAATATTCACACCGGGGCCCAGCAGCACATTCGCTCCGCTACCTTTGTTTAGCGCCTCAACACCGATTGCGCTTCCAACTTCCCGGGCGATATTCGGGTCCCAGGATGAGGAAAGCAGCACTCCTGCCGGAAACGCCGTCGCCGGACCGTTGATCGAAGGCATGCCACCGCGCACGCCCTGTCCCGCGTCAGCCATTACGATCGGCGGTATTCCAAGACGAGGAATTCCCCGCGACGTGAACTCTGTGCCGGTCAGCAGCGAAAGCTTCTCATCCTGGGTAAGCCGCCCAAATAGGTCGTTGACCCGCGACTCTAGTGTCGCGCCGGGATTCTTGTATGTGGGGATCGGATCAGCGTTAGCTCTTCCCGCGATAAGCAAAGCAGTGAGGGAGATGACGGAGATGCGGCGGCCCATGGCAGCCGCGAGAACCGCCGCAGAGTTACGGTGCATAGATTGCGTCCTTGTTGATCATTTACCTGCCATGAACGCCTCCTCTGGGATGATCCATCAGGCATCCAAAATCAGAATAATATATCATATCAAGGAACGCAGGTCAAGAGGTTAGTTAAAATGGGACAATTTTGGGTGTTGTATGGATCAGTGTGGTTTGCCTGTTCACCCATGAAACTGGCTGCTCTCTCGGATTGACAGATGAGCTGGAAGTTCCATTGCAACAGTGGGAGCAGAGCGATCTTTGAGCCGCCGTAGGATGACTTCCGCAGCCTTGCTTCCAATATCCTCATAGGGCTGAGCGACTGTGGTCAGTCCGACGCCGTTCGCGAGCATCGGAACGATGTCATCGAAGCCCGTAATCGCAACATCGCCGGGGACTGAAAGGCCTATTCCCTGCAGGCGGTTCGCTAAATCCAGGGCGGAGTAGTCATTGAAGACGGCGGCTGCGGTTGGCCGCTCGCCTTTTGGCTGTTTGAAGACCAGATCGATCGCCGTCCATGCCGTATCGTGATTTCTTGAGGGAATCGACAGCACCATTTCGGCGAGGCCGGCTTCATGTATGGCATCGATATAGCCCTGTATGCGATCCTGGACCGTACAGATCTGCTCGTTCTTCGTAACGTACGCAATCCTCTCATGTCCCTGCGATACAAGATGCATGATCATATCGTACATCGCCTGATAATTGTCGACGCCCACAAAGTCTGTATTTACCGTATCGATCCGGCGATCGATGGTAACGAGGGGGATTTCGCGGCTGACGTTCTCAATGAGGTCACGGTTGCTGCGGTAGGCATAGGGGTAGAAGACAGCGCCGGCGCAACCTCGAGTCAAGAGGTGACGGAGCTGGACAGCTTCCCGTCTAGCGTTTTCCTCCTCGGTGCCGACAACACCGAGATCCTCACCCAGGTCCACGAATACGGCAAAGTAGCCGGCTTCGGCAAGAGTTCGATTCATGCCCCAGAAAATGCGCTGTTGGGACGTGAAAGATCGCTCCATCTGTCCGCCGCCATGCCACATCATGAGGGCGATGATGTTCGAAGGGGGAGACAGGACCTCTGAACTTGAAACGACCTTACCCGGAGGCGTTTTTTCTACTGCCGGCGCTTTTTCCCGCGGGGCGACGATGGGGCGGCTGTGGGGACGGTGAATGACGAGGCCATCCTGAACCAGCTGGTTGATAGCCATACGGACTATGCGCCGGTCTACTTTTAAATGTTCAGCCAGCGTGCGTTCCGTTGGGAGCCAATCGCCCTCCTGAAAGTTGCCCGATCTAATCTGATCGCGCAGCATGTTTGCTACGGCTTTCGTCGGAGGTTCCTCGGAGATCGCAAGAGGTATAGGTTCAGGTCGTGTCATTGTTCTCATTATAGCCGACCATCGCGAGATAAGGGTGTTACCATCCTTTCGAGTGGGTGTATTCCCGTGGAGGCATTTTAGAAAGCAGATATGAGTGTGGTTTTGGGCAGTAGTCGGTATGGAAGAGTTTTGGGGTGTCTGTGGGGCGAGTGGAAGGGGAGCGGCGGAGGTGGATGGTCAGGCGCGGAGGAGAAGAATCTCTCTCATTCGTTCCTACGAATACGTCATTCATAGGCTCCCCTCCCCAACCCCTCCCCGGAGGAGAGGGGCTTTCAGATTAGGAGGCGTTTTCGAATGCCTCTCTTAATCTTGCTCCCTCTCCCTGTGGGAATAGGCGTCTCCGCCTGTTCGAAGGGAGGGCTGGGGAGGGGAGGCTGCGAACGGCCTATCCGGCCTCTACTGCGCCTTCTTAGGGTTCACGATGATGCCGTCGAAGATGGCGACATTGCTGCTTACATGGGCGCCGGTTCCCACGATGCAGCGTTCCAGATGGGTGCCTGCGGCGATTGTTGCGCCGTTCCAGACGATCGTTTCCTTGAGAATGGCTCCGCCTTCGATGCTGCAGTTCTCGCCGATCACCGTATTCGCAAGCAGATGAGCGCCTGCGCCGACAGTGCTGCTGCCGCCGACCATGACGGGCGCTTCAAATGTGACGCTGGGATCAACCCTTGCGCCTTCGCCGATCCAGATGCCTTCGCCGGTGAGCTTCGCGGGCATATCGAGCACGACCGCGCCCGAAAGCGCATCGCGGTTGGTCTGCTTGTAGACGGGGATATTGCCCACGTCCTTCCAGTAGGACTGTGATGCGAGGCCGAACATTGGGCGGCCCTGCTCAAGGAGGGCAGGGAAGACGTTGTGGCCGAAGCCGAAAAAGGTGTCTGCCGGGATCAGGTCGAAGACTTCAGGCTCGAAAACGTAGACGCCGGTATTGGCGAGGTTCGAGAAAATCTGGTCGCCCTTGGGCTTTTCGAGGAAGCGCTGGATTTTGCCGTTCTCATCGGTCACGACGATACCGAACTGGGAAGGATCTTCTACTTCGGTGAGAGCGATCGTAGCTGTGGCCTTATTGGCCTTGTGGAAGGCTACGACGCCCGCGATGTCGATATCCGAGATATCATCGCCCCCGATAACGAGGAACGTGTCTCCGCGAAGAAATTCCTCAGCCAGCTTAACGCTGCCGGCATCGCCCCAGAGCTGGTGCTCTTCTGCGACATGGATGCGGATCCCGAACTGGGAGCCGTCGCCGAGGTGTTCCTTGATGACGGAGCCGAGATAGTGCGTGTTTACCCAGATCTCATCGAAGCCGTTCTTCTTGAGCTTGTGGATGATGTGCTCGATGACGGGCCGGTTAACGACCGGGACCATCGGTTTCGGCACGGTGCGAGTAAGCGGATCGAGTCGTGAGCCGACTCCTGCGGCCAGAATCATGGCCTTCATGCGTGTATCTCCAATTCGATAGCGGCGATTTCAAAAACGCCCGGCCGAACATCCACGCAATCCTAAGTCCGATTTTACAAGCCGCACAGCTGCCCGTGGCTCCGAATACTTAACGAGCCGCGGGCAGTGGGCGAGAAGTCCTCAGGCAAAGAAGGACTTGATTGCGTCGACGACATATTCGATCTGATTTGTCTGCAGATCCGGATGTACCGGCAGGGACAACACTTCGCGGGTAGCCTGTTCGCTCAACGGCAAATCGCCTTCGTTGTAGCCGAGCGACCGATATGCATCTTGCAAATGGAGTGCCAGAGGGTAGTAGATGGCCGAAGAAATATTCTTCGAATCCAAGAACCTCTTCAGCTCATCCCGACGGCCGTTGTGAACGCGCAGGGTGTATTGGTGATAGATGTGCTCGTTCCCTTCCATTGTCACGGGAGTCGCCACATGATCCTGCAGGTCCGCCAGGCCGCTGTTATAAAGAGCGGCGTTGGCGCGTCGCGCGTCGTTCCATTGCGTGAGGCGCTTTGCCTTGACACGGAGCAGCGCCGCCTGCAGCTCGTCGAGACGTGAGCAGTAGCCGATCTCCTTATAGAAGTATCCGCCGCCGGAACCATGGAACCTGAGCAGCCGGATCTTCTCCGCAAGGTCGTCGTCGTCGGTGAGGATCATGCCGCCGTCGCCGCACCCGCCAAGGTTCTTCGTGGGGAAGAACGAGAGGGTGGTGAGGTCGCTCCATGCCGCGATGGGGCTTCCGTCGTGCGTCGCGCCGATCGCCTGCGCAGCGTCTCCGATAATTCGGATGCCGTGCCCTGTCGCGAGGGCGTTCAGGCCTTCTACATCAGCCATTTGGCCGAATAGATGCACCGGAATGATCGCCTTCGTGCGTGGCGTTATACAATTGGCCACGGATGCCGTGTCGATATTGAACGTTTGAGGGTCGATATCGGCAAAGACAGGCTTTGCGCCTGCCAGCAGGACGACTTCCGCGGTCGCCACGAACGTGAACGCCGTAGTGATCACTTCATCGCCCGGCTTGACGCCGAGCGCGATGAGAGCCAGCAGGAGGGCATCGGTTCCGGAGCCCACGCCGAGCCCGCGCTTAGCGCCGCAGAGCGCTGCGGTCTCTGCTTCGAAATCAGCGACATTCGGTCCCAGGATGAAATGGGACTTCGCCATGACTTCATCGAATGCATCGCGAAGCTCATCGCGGAGCGCTCGATGCTGGGCGATCAGGTCCGCCATCGGAACGGTCAGGGTTTGAGCGCTTTCGCTCATGGAGTTCTCTTTCTACAGTAGATGGTGTTCACCGCGCTCCCGCAGCGCGTCCACGACTTGTTTGACGTCTTGGGAACGGGATTTCGGGCAGATTAAAATCGCATCGGGCGTATCAATTACGATGAGATCTTCCATGCCGATCGTCGCGATAAGGCGCTTCGGCGAGTAAATCAAAGATCCTGTCGTGTCTACTCCCACATGGTGTCCGACGACGACATTGCCGTCTTCTCCCTGTGTATGCGCGAGCACTTCCGCAAGCCGGCTCCAGTCGCCGACGTCGCTCCAATCGATGTCAGCGGGAACTACCGCCACACGATCAGCGTTTTCAGCTACGGCATAATCGAAAGAAATCTTTCGCAGGGCGGGGAATACGTTCGCAACGGTCTGGTCGTCGCCGGCAAGAATTGCATCGACGATGGTTGCGAAACTCTCTTCCATATCCGGCACATGAGCGCGGTAGAGATCCCGAAGAACTCCCACGCGCACGATGAACATGCCAGCGTTCCAGTAGTAGCCGCCTTCGGCAAGGTAGCCTTCGGCGACTTCGAGCTTGGGCTTTTCCCGGAACTGCTTAACGGTGTAGCCGGGGATTGCGCCGGTATGGCCTTCGACGGCCTCTCCGCGCTGAATGTAGCCGAAGCCGGTGTCCGGGCCTATCGGCTCAATGCCTACCGTAACCAGATAACCATCCTGAGCCACGGCGGCTGCCGAGCGCAGGACTTCCTGGAACTGCCCGGGCTTGAGAATAACATGGTCTGCCGGCAGGACGATCATGATAGCGTCGGGGCCGATCGTCCGCTCCAGAAGCGCCGCCATCAGGCCGATTGCGGGCGCTGAGTCGCGGCCTTGGGGCTCACCGACTATGTTGGCGTGCGGGATTTCCGGAAGCTGCTTGCGCACCGGGCCGACATGCTTGGCGTTGGTGATAACATAAACGCGGTCCGGAGACGTGAGAGCCTCGACGCGGTCGACTGTTTCCTGCAGCATTGAGCGCTGGGACACAAGATCGAGAAACTGTTTCGGGGTTGCCTGACGGCTTCGCGGCCATAACCGCGTGCCTCCTCCGCCTGCCGGGATCACGATAGCGATCTGCGGAGATGCATCGGTGGAGCCGGCGGCGGTTGCCGGATTAGCGGAGTGTTCGATCGACAAGGAAGACTCTCCTGATTGTGGACACTTGCTGGTGGATTGCGGCTGAGAGTGTACCAAATTTCACAAACTCGAGTCAATCGACTTGAAATGGGCTGCCGTATACTATAGATGGGCAATCGGCCGAAATTGTGAAAAAATACACAGCGCTCCGGAACGTAAGGAACGCTCTAAAATAGAGTAGAGTATGGTATATTGCGACCGATGCCGGGTAGATTTCCGGCGGCCACTTTCCGTTTGCAGGCTACAGTGAGATGCATGGTTCCGCGGCTTCCGCAGCCGACGCAGTTCTCCCGCGTAGACACTCAAGATTCCAGACAAACAGAAGCGGCCACATTTAGCGTCACGGCGGAAACCTGAAAGGATCGTCTGCCCGCGCGTTGTATGTCCTAAAGGAACATATTAGAATGGCAACCAAGCTCTACGTAGGCAATTTGAGCTACTCGACAACCGAGGATGCATTGGAGTCTCTCTTTTCCGAGGCAGGCACCGTTACCAGCTGCCAGGTCATTACCGACAAGTTTAGTGGTCAGTCGCGTGGTTTCGGCTTCGTAGAGATGGCGACTGAGTCCGACGCCCAGAATGCAATCGCAACGCTCCACGGCAAAACCCTCGACGGCCGCGCCCTGACCGTCAATGAATCGCGTCCGCGCGAGTATAGAGGCGGGGGCGGCGGTGGTGGTGGTAGTGGGGGCGGCGGTGTATATGGCAGTGGTGGCGGTTACGGCGGCGGCGGTGGTGGCTACGGTGGCGGTGGTGGAAGCCGTGGCGGCGACAGTGGCGGTTACGGCGGCGGAGGCGGCGGCTACGGTGGTGGCGGCGGCCGAAGCGGCGGTGGCAATGGTGGCGGCTACGGCGGAGGCGGTGGCGGCCGTGGTGGCCGTAGCAGCGATCGTGGCGGCGGCCGCAGTCGCGACTGGTAAAATAAAGGTATGGCTCGGGGAGCCGCCGTGCTCCCTGAGCCTTAAGCCTGCGCTGCCAATCAGGTTTTGCGTGGGTTAACGGCAAAGAAATCGGAAATTAGTAAAGCATGTCCTCAACGATCAGTGTCCTCAAGCCACAGCGGCGTCCCATGCCGGGTTGGGCCCAGCGCGTACTGCACTGGCTCCGGCCATACGAACTGTTGACTGAGGAAGAGGAACAATCCGGGAAGCATCCGGAGTTCCGCTACGTAGCAAATGCCATCGAGGTGTGGGGAATACAGGCATTGCTCTTCCTCGTGGTTGCTCTCATCGCGCCACGATTCCTGCATGCGCAAATGCAGTCCATCCCGGTGTTCTTGCTGACTGTTCTCGGGATCAGCTTCTTTGTGACCGCTCCTGCCGAGTGGTTTTTTCACCGCTTTGCAATGCATCAGCTGCTCCTGATTCGCTTGATGCCGTGGCTGGAGATCGTCCCTGAGGACGGCGCTACGGGCACCGCGCTCAAGATGCGGCGCATGCGCAACTCGATTTCGATCGCGCTCGTATACTACGCGGGGAAGATGTCGTTCAGTCACGGCGCGCATCACAAACTGACGGATATCACTCCCGTAAACGCAGATCGCCTCGCAGAGATGTTCGACGCCATCAGCCGCTACGAGATTGCAACCAACGAGCGCACGGAGCATGCGGTGTTCCCGCACGGTTCGGTGGCGATGTTCTGGACCGTCTTCACGCCGCTTGCGATCGTGCTGCAGCTGATTGCAAACGCCCTCCATTCCGTGGCCGGCGCGCATATCCCGTACATTCCGATCATGCTGGCGTTTGCGGTCTCGCTGACATGGCAGGTGTGGCTGTACGAGAACAGCCACGCAATCATGCACAAGTCGTTCAGCGACTGGTGGCGCCCAAAGATCGCCCTTCCCGTCGTGGGCAAGTGGTGGAGTATGGTTTACCGCTTCCACTTTTTCCACCACATGAACGAGACCTGCAGCCTTGGAGTTGTGGGCGCGGTATTCTTCTGCTACTTCTGGGACTGGGTGTTCGGCACTTATAAACTGGCGCGGCTGGAATTGATTGATAGCGCAGCCAAGGTTACCCGCGATGTGCTGGAGATGCGCAAGGAAGAGATCCTCGTGCTTCCCGGCGCTACAGCGGAAGACTTCGCCGCGCCGTCAGGACGCCGTGGCTGGGTCGTTGCGATGGAAGCCAAGGGCATCGAAGCTCAGAAGACATGGAACGGCCTCTTCGTAAAGGCCCTTCAGGAAGTCCGCCGCCGCAAGAGCGCGGCACAGGCTGCGTAAGGACCTAACCCCCCGGTCGTACAACTCCCTTTCCCCCTTCCCCGCCAACCCACCAGTGGGTCTTAATGCTTCGCAGGGGGAAGGGGGCGTTCGTAATTACAGCCCTCAGCCTCTAAAGTTAAGTAACGTTATCCTCTACATTTGCCTCTTGACATAGATTGACCGCATTGAACAGGCTAAGAGACTGGCGTAGTCGATAACATAACCCAGGGCTAAGATCCTGCGGGATATAGTGATGAACGTCCCCTTCCCTCCGCGAAGCGGCTTGGCAGGGAAGGGGGAAAGGGAGTTGTACGACCGGGGGGTTAGGTCTCTTACGCGTCGCGGCCGGGCTGAACTTTCTCGGGAGCGATGCCGTCCAGGTTTACTTCCACCTGGCCATCCTTCTGGCGCGTAGGCACCGATACCAGGGCGTCGAGCTTCTTATCCGGTGAGCGCTTGGTTCCATGGATGTTCTTGCCGTCGGTGCCGAATACAGCGCCGTGGCAGGGGCATTCCAGGTCCTTGTTGTCTTTGTTGAAACCCACTTCACATCCCCGGTGCGTGCACTTTGCGGAGACGGAGGTCAGTTCGGTGTCGCTTGTGCGGGTGACAAAGAGCACTGCGCCGCTCTTGAGTTCAACGCGCTGCGGCGTGTCCTTCACAAAATCCGCGGCCTTACCCGCGTTTTCCCAGGTACCGTCGGCAGCTTTCGCGCAACCTTGCGACATCGGGATCATCAGGGCGACGCCGGCGGCGGCTGCTCCCTTGAGCAAATCGCGGCGGCTCACCGAGGCCGTCGAGTCGGCATCGTTAACGCGGATGGTGGACGGGATTGTCTGTGGCATTCAGTTCTCCTTAAGTTCGGTCGCCGCATCTCACAGATTTCTGCGGACTTGCTAAAGCGGCTACGTTAATTATATCGGACGATTCATGAAGAAAACATTAAGATCCGCTCTCATGTACAAACCTATATCGCGCAGGGAAGGTGAAAAGTTGGGAGAGAGTGATCAACGAAATCTTCGCTTCCCTCAATACACTATAAGTTTGTATACGTGAAAGTGTATTGAGGGAAGTGGAATTGATGCTCATATCGTGGCTGAGAATGAAACCTCTTCTCCCGATCCAGGCATTGGGAGAAGAGGCCGCACTCTGAAAATTATTGAGGTTTTCCATCGCCAAGACCGGAGATCTTGCCTTCGGGGGTGATTGTGACCTGTGTGGCCGGCGCGCCGGTCAGCTTTTCGAACAGCTGCCCCGCAGTCTGGCGCATGCTGGCTGCCTCGTCCGCCTTTCCTGCCTTGTCGAACTGCTGCGCGAATGCGGAGAGCAGTGTTGGGCTGATCAGGAGGGTTTCGTAGATCTTTTCCTGCCCCGTTGGATCCATCTTGCTGTACTGCGGCTTCCAGCTCGTAGCGATTGCTGTCGCAATGACTTTGCCTGCCGCTTTGCTGCCTTCGATGGGGATCTCCTGCTTGTTGGCCGTTTCCCAGAACGTGACGAATGCGAACGCCACGGCGACGCCCATATCGCGCTTCGACATGCCAATCTTCTGCAGCGCATCCTCCACGCCGGTCAGCGCCTTGGGCATCTCCTTCTCAAGAGTTTGGAAAGCCGGCTGTGGCCCCGTCTTCTGCTCGATCGATTCGCGCAGCTGCTTGCCGATGTCCTGCGCCGTGGTTCCGGGTTTTACCGACGGCACCTTCAGGCCTGATTGAAAAATGCCGTTGGCGGCCGGCTTTGCCGTATTCGCGCCGGGAGACGCCATCGATTGCGCGATCTCATCTGCAAAGCCGGATAGGTCCGGGACATTCTGACCGCCCATCTGCGCCTTCGCCGGATGACCGAACCATATCAGCGCTCCCGCAATCAGCGTCGTCGCGATGCGGGTTATCTGCTTTTGTGCCATTGGGGAATTTCCTTTCTGCGTTTCAACTACTGGTGAGGGGATCACTTTTCCTTGTCGAGCGCCTGCGAACAGCCGCGCTTGTGCTACCCCTGCTATGGCCCGGTCAAACGCATCAGCAGCGAAATACCTCCGATTGGCTCCCGAACCTTTGTGACGACAGACACTCCACGCGTGAAAATGGCCGCAGCGAATTCGCTGCGGCTGGTCATATTCGTCGGCTCCCATCCCCAGATCTGCAAGCGGATTTAGAGTTCGCAGTCTCCCCTCCCCACCCCCTCTCCTTCGGGGAGGGGGTGGGGAGGGGAGACTGCGAGTATCGCGACGCCATACGCATCAAGATCCAGATCTCCCGCAACCGATTCACCAGTGATCAACTCCGCAAATGTTCCGCTAGGCAGCGTGACGCTCACCGGAACCTTGTTATGGTTGAGCACATACAGGAGCGTTTCGCCGCTCGGCGATACGCGCGGCATGACTTCGACTCCGGCCGGGGCGCGATGCCCCAGGGGCGGCGTGATGCCGGCGGCATCGCACCATGCGCGGCTCAATGAAACGAGCGTATCGGAATTTACCTGAGTTGCAAGGTAATAGGCGCGGCCCTTGCCGAAGGTGTTCACCGTGAGGGCAGGGCGGCCCTTGTAGAAATCCTGGCCATACGACGCCAGCGCCTCTGCTCCCTCAAGGTGGATCAGGTCGCAGATATGGCGGCAGGGATATTCTCCGGCAAGCTCTCCGACGGCCTTGTCGACGATGATCGTATTCCCTTCCTGGGGTGAAAGGATATCGATCTCTTCGGCCCAAATGCCGAGCAGCTTTCTTAGCGGACCAGGATATCCGCCCTCGAAGATGAGGTCAGTTTCGTCGGCAATGCCGCTGAAATAGGTCGTAACGAAGACGCCGCCGTTTTCGGTGAACTTCTCCAGCTTCTCGGCGATACCCGGCTTGACCATATAGAGGACCGGAGCGATCACGAGGGAGTACCCGGACAGGTCGGCATCGGGCGAGACGATATCTGTGGGAATTCCAGCGGTATGCAGCGCGGCGAAGAACGACTTGGCCTGATCGACATACTTGAGGTCGACACTCGGGCCGTTCTGATACTCAAGCGCCCACCACACTTCCCAATCGAAGAGGATTGCGGCCTTTGCCTCAACTCGCCCGCCGATGGTGCGTGTGCCAAGCGATTCCAACTCCTGGCCCAGCGCCGCCACTTCCTGGAAGACGCGCGCATCGGTGTGTCCGGCATGCTCCACCACAGCGCCATGGAACTTCTCGCATGCGCCCCGCGACCTGCGCCACTGGAAGTACATGACGGCATCGGCTCCATGTGCTACCGCCTGGTAGGACCACAGGCGCATTACGCCGGGCCGCTTCAAGGAGTTATAGGCCTGCCAGTTCTGCTGCGACGGCGTCTGCTCCATCAGCATCCATGGCTGGCCTTCCTTCAGACCCCGCATGAGCGTGTGGTTGAACGCGATGTCCGAAGGTGCCGCGCCGCGTCCGGGATAGGAGTCCCAGGAGACGACATCCATCTCACGCGCCCACTTATGATAGTCGAGTGGCTTGAACGGACCCATCAGATTGGTGGTAATCGGGATGGATGGGGAGTGTTCGCGGATGGCGTCCCGCTCAAGGCAGTAGCAGTCCAGAATGCTCTGAGACTGGAAGCGGTCGTAGTCGATCAGGATCGCCTGCATGGAGCGTTCGCCGTCATACGACGGCGTCTCGATCTGAGACCAATCGGTGTAATAGTGCCCCCAGAAGCGCGTATACCAGCGATGGTTGAGCTCTTCGAGCGTGCCGTAGCGGTTTTGAAGCCAGACTTGAAAGGCCTTTGCGCACTGCGGACAGTAGCAGATGTTGCCGTATTCGTTGCTGATATGCCAGGCAACGACTGCAGAGTGGTTGCCGTAGCGAATGGCCAGACGCTCGGCAAGACCGCGAGCCAGGCGGCGAAAGTTCGGCGAGTTCGGGCAGAATGTGTGGCGGCCGCCATGCTTGGCCCGATGTCCGTTGGCAGTAACTCGCAGCACGTCCGGGTATTTCTGGTCGAGCCATGCCGGAACGGATGCCGTAGCCGTCGCTAAACATACGCGGACGCCGCCTGCGTGGAGCTTTTCGATGACGCGATCCAGCCACTCGAAGGTGAATGTGTCCTCAGATGGCTGCAGGCTCACCCAACCGAAGACGGGCACTGTGGCAACATTGACATGGGAGAGCTGCATCAGGCGGACATCGTCGTCCCAAACGGCTTCCGGCCACTGTTCCGGATTGTAGTCGCCGCCATGGAGAATGGCGGGAAAGGGGATGTAGTTAGTCATAGTGTTCCGCTTGAAGAAAAATGGTTTGATTAAGGTCTTCTTAGCTATATTCGACCTGAAACAGCTTTTTCCTTTCGCAAAAGTATATTTTGCTGCAGAGTTTGGGCGGCTCTTAATCCTTCTCAAATTCCGCGTGATCTCTTGACGCGCCCTGTGATTGTGGGTATCACGCAATCAATGATTGGACGCCGCGTTGGGGAGGGCTATGTCGATGACGAAGGTAGATTCTGATAATGCGACGCTGTCGATCGACCGCGCCACCCGGCGTGAGTTTGGGGCCGTGCGCGACATCCTCAATGAAGGGGCTATCGAGTTGAAGGCGCGGCTTGGGCCAGGCCACTGGGACAGGCTGGTTTCGGAACGGGATGTCGAAGCTACGACACGCGGACGTGAAATTTATGTGGTGCGCAGCGGCAATGACGAGGTGGCGACGATTGCCCTGAGCAGCACTGGGCAGGCATTCTGGCCGCATAAGTCGTGGGAAGAGCCTGGAGCGTCAGCGCTGTGCGTCTATGGCCTGGCGGTTCGCCCGGCATGGCAGCGGCGGGGGATTGGACGCTGGACGATGCGCGCCGCGGAGATTATCGCCGACAACTACGCGTTCACCTATATCCGCCTCGATGCCTACGCGATGGATATGCGCTCCAATGTTTTCTACCGCAGCCTGGGATATCACATGCGGTCCACGGTAACCGTGAACCGCGTTGCGCTCAATTGTTATGAGAAGAAGGTGGTGGGATAGACAAGCCTCCCTACGGATAGTTCGACGGCTCTACCGATATGTCGCCGGAGATCGTGCGCAGGCGCACTGTTCCGGAGCCGTCGCCGATGCGGCCTGCCAGGCGGCGGCTGTCGTTGGCTTGTTTGTCCTGCAGAGGGATGTCCGATCCGATTTCTCCCGATGTCGTGGCGGCATCGAGCCATGCGCCTGTTGTTTCGGGAAGGGCGATTTTGAGGTCGCCACTGACCGTATTCGCGACCAGACTGCCGGTGAATGGGCCTACCACCTGGACGTTGGCATCTCCGCTGACCGTTTTCACGGTCACTTCTTTTCCGAGAACGGCAACATCTACATCTCCGCTCGTGGTGCTTACAGTGGCTGATGTCGAACTGTTCCGCAATGAGATTTCTCCGCTGACAGATTCCAGCACGGAGTGTACGGCCCGCACGTCCTCAAGCCGTATGCCGCCGCTCTGGCTTCGAACGTTGGCCAGGCCTTTGAGCGCGTCTGACATCAGGCGGACGTCGCCACTGGCGCTGCCGACATCCATGAGATCCGCTTCAACGGCCTCAATAAGGACATCGCCGCTCTGTGTTGAGACGCGGCATCCTCCCGAGATTGCGGCATCGCGTATGGTGACGTCGCCGGTGGTGGTCTGCAGGGTCAGTGTTCCCGATGGAAGATCCCAGTCTTCAACCCTGATGTCGCCGCTTGCCGTATAGAACATGGCGTCGCCGGCTGTTGCTACAGCATTGTTCGCGGTGATGTCTCCCGATTGAGTGTTGCCTGTGAAGGCGCTGGCGCCGCCTTCGATGCGCAAATCTCCATGCAGCGTCTCCACGGAAATCGGCAGACTGGATGGCACTGTCAATTCGAGATCGGCAGTGGCTTCCTGGGATTCGCCGGGAAAGGGAATCTCAAGGACCGCGACATCGTTTTCGATATGAAAGACTGCCTGTACCGTCGATAAGGCAGCCTGAGCCTCTTCTCTGGTGTCGGCCCATACGGTTCGCTGCAACAGGCCGTGGATCTCGCCCGATGCGCCTCCGCCGATGAGTGTAACCGAACCCAGAGGATTCATGATCCTGAGCTTTACACAGTCTCCAAGGGTTTCGTCGATGTCGATTGTGTCGGAGATTTCAGGCAGACCTTCGGCGTTGTGTGGTCTCTCAGACCAGCGGATCGAGATCGTGCCGCCGAATCCGGGAATCCTTACGCCTTCGCGAAGGTCGACTCCGGCCTGCCGGGCGGCTCGCCTTGCTTCAAAGGCCGCGGCGCGTCCCTGCACGGCGGCTTCGCGGACCGCTCTTTTTGCGGTCCGCATGGCTTCATCGCGAAGACTGCTTAAGTCGCGAACGGTCTCATCGAGAACGCTGCCGAAGTCATGCTTGCCCCAATTGTTCGGTTTGAAGTTCTGATTGTTTTGTTTGGAGCTGTGGCCGCCAGACTCGTATGCTGCGGCAGCTTCCGCGATGATCTCTCCCTGCAGACTGCCGAGTCGCCCCTGAAGATCGCCGAGACGTGATTGCACGGCTGCCACGATGTTGGAAAACGGCGGCGGTATAGGAGGCGGTGGCGGAGTCGGCGGTATGGGGGGGATCGGCGGAATGGGCGGCGGCGGTGGAGCAGGCGGTTCCGGCGGCGTAGGCGGCGCTGGTGGCTCCGGAGCGCCTGGGGACGGCGTTACAGCGCCCAGCAGGCGCTCAGCCTCATCGACAGTTAGCTTACCGTCGCGGAGCATATTCAGGATCAGGATCGTTTCTTCACTCATAAGGGTTTCTCCTGTGGATAATTTCAACTGCGCAGTTTGCGCATTCCCTCTTCAGAGCTGATTTCGCCGCGTTGAACGGCTTCAAGTATGTTTCGCCGTTTCTCTGCCTGTGCGGCAAGAGTATCCTCGCGCGCCGCAGCCTGCTCGTGGGAAAGTACGGACACAGATTTCGATGGGATTTCGGGCCGGCCTGGCGGCGAGCCACCAGGATCCATCGGCACAACGGGCGGCTTCGGCGCTTCCAATGGATGGTTCTGGAAGCCGAGCGCGAGGAGGGTAGCCTCAAGACGTGACTTTACGGTAGGGTAGGAGATGCCGAGAGCCGCTTCGACATCGCGGATAACGCCACGGCAGCGCAGGAACGCCTCAAGAAATGTGGCCTGTTCCGGCGTCAGAACCTGATAGGGTCCGGCCGTGAAGTGGCCCCGGACCTGTATATCGCAGTTCCGGCAGCTTCCTTCTGTAATCTCAAGCCCACCAGAACAGACGGGGCAAAGCGGTAGTGGATTGCTCATGTATTCACTTCCTTCTTAAACATAATACTTCATATTGACAAAATTCATTCCTGTATTAATTATTTTAATTTTAAGATATTTTTGTCCGGCAGTTGATTTCTTGAAACTTTTTGCCTGGTTTCGTTGTCTATTGTTGTAGCAGTGAAGCTCATCCGGAGCGCAACATGGAAAGCTCCGAGTGGAATTGCTGTTATATGTTTAACCTGGCCGGCGGAGCGCGATTTCGCTGCGATATACCGGCCAGTCCAAATACACAGGCGCCTGGCCAATACGAAGAGGTCAGGCTGATTATCTCAAGGAAGACGATATCGATGAAAAACATCAAATTCCTCGGCGCGGCAGGCGCTTTGTTGGCTGTTCTGGCGCCGAGCATGGCCTCCGCCCAGGATGTTCAGAAGCCGGTCACGCTCAAGCTGGGCGCGTTCTTTCCGGCTAACAGCGATGTAAAGCGGGCTGTCGGCAACACCTGGTTCAGCGCCGGCCTGGAGTATGCGTACCAGAAGCCGTCCGGCCTGTCGACTGGTCCGCTGAGCGCAGTGACGCCTCTGCTCTACGTCGATTACGCCGGCAAGTCCAAAGACATCGCCGGCGGCACTCTGGATGCTCGCACGGTCAACGTTGGTGTCGGCATCAAGTACTATGCATCGGCGGCTGCGGGGACGGTAACGACGACCCATCCCTATATCGGCGCAGGCATCGGCGCTGCGGTCGTGCACGCGAAGTCATCGGAGACTGTCACCGACGGTGAAACTACCACTACTTCATCCGTTACCAAGGACCAGACAAACTTTGGTTTCAAGGTTAACGGTGGTGTAGAGTTTGCCCAGAATTACCTGGTGGACGTTGCCTACTGGAACTCCGGCAAGGTTCAGGGCACTCACATCGACGGTTATGCCGTGAGTCTCGGCTACAAGTTCTAATCGTCGCCTCCCTGGCCTGCCGGGCAGGTCTGAGGAGGAGGCCCGCCATACGACCATTGTCTGTCGACTGGCGGGCCTTTGTCGTTTCGAGCCGTTAAATGTTACATAGGAGTCCATTTATATGAACCGAACTATTCTCACTGCCGCTGCCGGTTTGATGCTTGCCTCCCTGGCTGTTTCCGGGGCGCATGCCGATGGAACTAAGAACTTCACTGTCCGCGCAGGCGGCTTCTTCCCCACCGACGGCGACGCCAAAAGGGCTCTCGGCAACACCTGGTTCTCGTTCGGCGGCGATGTCGTCGTAAAGAATACCCAGGCCGGAGCGATCACCAGCGCGGCCACCCTCAATTCGCTTGAGCCGCTGGTGTACGTGGACTATGCGAGCAAAGACAAGACAACGAACGGCTTCAAGCTGGAAGGCCGGACGCTGGGGGTTGGTGTAGGCGCTCGTTATTTCGCGCCAAGCGAAGTGATCAAGGTGGTGCGCCCCTATGTTGCGGCAGGCGCCGGTCTCTACTTCGTTCACGGCAAGAGCACAACGACCGTTGACGACGGCGTTCCGCCCCCCCCGCAGCAAGACCTGACCGCCAACGCGACTACGACAACGACCTCGTCGAAGAGCAAGACCAACTTCGGCTTCAAGGTCAACGGCGGTGTCGAGTTCGCGCAGAACTATGTTTTCGATGTTGGTTACTGGAATGCCGGCAAAGTTGAAGGCGTGAGCCTCAACGGCTACACGGTAAGCCTCGGGCTTCGGTTCTAAATCCGACAGATACATAGTTAACTGCGACCCTTGCAAGCCCCTCGGCGACGGATGTCATCGAGGGGCTTTTACGTGTTCGTATCATAACTCATGAAGACTGCTCCAACATCATTCCCTGTGCTTCATAGCGGGACCATAAAGGGAGTAGATATTGCACAACAAGTATTGCAAATTGTGATTGGTACAATCCGTTTGTTTAGCTCATCTTTTGTAATATTGAATTGATACAATTTTATATGGCAATTGACGCCTCAATGACTGTGATAAATCGATTTAGTGAGGATTGCTTACCTAAGAAGCAGACTGACATACACTCATTTGCATGTATTATGAGCACAATACATTGCAAATATGCTTCGCGCGCAACCTGTGCGAACAAAATGTTGTGTTTTTGTGCAGGTTGCGCATGAAGCATGTTCAATACAAACGGAATTGTACGAATCTGGTATCAGAAAACGCTTGACACGTGATTGACTCTATGGTACATTGTTTATGTGCGATGAACATGATCTAGAAGATACATATCTAGTAGATTTGAAGATCATACAAATCAATCAATTTTTCGCGACATTATCATTTTTGCGGTAGTTATCGAAAGGAAACTCATATGGTCTCCAAGTCATCACTCAAAGGGTTCACCCTCATTGAATTACTCGTTGTTATAGCTATTATTGCGATTCTTGCGGCTATACTCTTCCCGGTCTTCGCCAAAGTGCGAGAGAAGGCCCGCCAGACCTCATGCGTCTCTAATCTCAAGCAGCTTGGCTTGGGCATGATGCAGTATGTGCAGGACAACGATGAAACGTTCCCGGACGGATATGACGGTCAGAGCACAAACATCAACGCCGGACAAATCTTCTTCTGGCCACAAGCTATCTTCCCATATGTTAAGAGCTATGGCGTTTATCAGTGCCCCGACAATGCCCGCAGCAAGACCGATGCCTGCGCTTACCTGTTCAATAACCACTATATGAACAAAGCGCCCCTCGCTCAGGTTGATACGCCGGCTCAGGTCATCATGCTCAGCGATGGGCTCGTAACACCGATCTCCGACAATCCGGATAAGCATCCCGACAACCTCACGACTGGCCACGGCCTGAACTCGGACTACACGATTTGGGTGTTCGCGGGACGCATCATCGAAGACGGCAATGCTCGCCACACTGACCATGTGAATCTGGCTTTCGCGGATGGACATGTTCATGTCTCTCCGACGCTGGCTCAGCACAAGGCCGGCGATTCTTTCACACCAATCATTAACAACATCCGCGCCAAAATGCCGTTCAACGTATGGGTGGATCCGCGCAACAACGATGACTGGTTCTAAACAAGCATCCATCTCTTCAAGAAATATCAACGGCCTGTGCTGCAATTGTAGCGCAGGCCGTTGATATTTCTTTTTACGCTAAAAGCTATGCCTCCTGCCATCATTGTCTTGACCACAGCTTCCCATAGCAGTAAAATGGGACACCACAACTCTCGGAAGTCAAACCACCCATGATTTTCTCAAAGTCCCTGCGGTTCTCCGGCGCGGCCGTTGGCGCTGTGGCCGCTCTCTCTGCTTACGGCGCTCAAACCGCCCATGCCGATACCATCTTGAAATCCGGCGACCGTGTCGTATTCTACGGCGACAGCATCACGGAGCAGCGTTTGTACACGCGGTACATCCAGCAATATATCTATTGCCGCTACCCCAAGATGAAGCTCAACTTCTACAATGCAGGATGGGGCGGAGATACGACAGTCGGAGCTCTGGCACGCCTGGACCGGGATGTCCTGGTGCTCAAGCCCACAGTCGTTACGTTGTTCTTCGGCATGAATGACGGCCACTATACCAACACCGACGCATCCATTACGGATCTGTATCGCCAGAACTTAGAGGCCATCATCACCAAGCTGCAGGCTAACAATGTCAGAGTGATCGTCTTTACGCCGGGGGCAGTCGATCCTGATAAAAATCCGCACCTTGGCGAAGTCCACTACAATGATAACCTTGCAGCCCTTGGTCAGGCCGCCATCGACCTGGCCAAGAAGCACAACTGCGCGTATGTTGATGTGCACACTCCGATGCTGGCATACCAGACCGAGCACAAGGCCAAAGATCCCAAGTTCTTCATGATCCCGGACGGCGTCCATCCCGATCCTTCCGGACACCTGGTCATGGCGAATATCATGCTGGCGGGGTTCAATGTCGACCCGATGCCCGACCTCGGCACTGTCGATGTCAAGTCAGGAACCGGGTCCGGTCTGCGAGTGGCGAGCAAAAGCGGCAGTGTCTTCAATATCGAAGCTCAGAACCCGAGCGTTGCGCCGTTCTGGATTGACGGCGGCAATATCGGCGCTGCCCAGGATTCCGGATTTGCCGACCGCGCCGAACAGCGTCTCACCGTGAAGGGGCTTCCGAAAGGGACTTACAGCCTGAATATCGACGGTGGATCCAGCAATGATCTGACAAGCGACGAACTGGCGAAAGGCGTCAAGATCGCCGGAACATATTCCGTTGCCGGTCAGCGGATACACGATCTCACAAATAAAAAAGAGAACCTGTACTTCACGTCGTGGCGCGATATCCGTTTGCCTCTCACCGATATCGCCGGTGTGGACGCGGCTTATAACGACCTCATCGCCGCCGACGGCGCCCTCACCTCCGCAATCTACGCGCAGGCTGCCGGCTCTGCAAAAAGCGCAATTACTTTATCGCGTCTTCCGAGCGGGCCTAACCTTGCTCAGGGAAAAACATACACGGCTTCCGATCCCAATGTCTATAACTACGGCTACGGCGCCCTGACCGACGGCAGCTGGGAAGCCAACGGGCAGCATTGCTTTGCAAGCGGCGACAAGGATACATTCCCGAAGACTGCCACGATCGATCTCGGAAATAGTTCAAAGGTCGCATCGATCCTGCTGGGAGTGCCTGCTTTTGGGGCAACCAAGACCATTGAAGTCCAGGTGAGCACGGACGGAACCCAGTTCACCAGCGTTGGAAGCCACACCTTCGACGAAGCCAAAGAGGCGCGATACACTTACAGTTTCCCGGCCGTCGATGCCCGCTATATTCGCCTGAGCTATCCTGATCATTACAAGGATGGCCATGGATACAGCCCGTTGTTCTCCTTTACGACTGAGTGCGCGGTGTACGCCGCGGAGAAGTAACCACCATCGTTCCTCGCCACCTTCTCCCCGCTGAGGGAGAAGGTGAACGCTGCTTAGGGGCCTCTGTGCCCCTTCCTCTTAAGTGAGTTACATTGTGGGAGCAGGTCTCTGCACCTGCTCATCCTATTCCTCATCTCATCAGTAAACGATTTCCCAAACTTGACATGCTTTCGGACAATATCGCCATTCTCATAGGGGCGGTTTATGCCCGATAATATCACATCTGACAAAAAGAGTTTGACGCTTAAAATCTCTGGTTCAAATGTGAGGAAAACCTATGCCGACTGCATCGATTGCACAGCTCACTGCCGCGGGAGTGCCGCTTGACATCTCATCGGAAACGTTCGGTTATCTCAGGTCATCGAATGATGTCCTGGGTGATGCCGAGGGCCTCCGTGAGCGTATGCGGGAAGACGGCTACCTGCTTCTGCGCGATATCCTCGATCATGATGATATCCTCGCTGCCCGTTCATATATCGTCAACCGCCTGGCTGGTGAAGGATTCCTCGACGCCGGATATGATCCGATGGAAGCGATCCCCGTCGCGAACGCAAATGTCGCTTTTCGCCCCGATCTTGCGCAGGCAAATTCCGCCCTGCACAAAGTCCTGTATTCCGGCGCTATGATGGAGCTCTTCGAGAGTTATTTTGGAGAGGAAGTGCTGCACTACGACTTCACATGGCTTCGCGCCACTATGCCGGGGCGCAGCGTTCCGCCCCACTGCGATATCGTATACATGGGCCGGGGCACTTTCGATGTCTTCACGGTCTGGACGCCGCTCGGCGATATCGCCATCGACGGCGGCGCTTTGATGGTGTTGGAAGGATCGCACAACAAGCGGGATGAACTGGCGGAATATCTTACAAGGGATGTCGATACCTACTGCTCGAACGGTCCGAACGCTGCGAAGATCGAGAAGGGCGAGATGAACTGGGAGTGGGATGGCGCCCTCGACTACGACCCCGCCGCCCTTCGCCGCCGCCTGGGCGGCAGATGGCTCAGCACAGACTACCGGATCGGCGACGTGCTCATCTTCACGATGGGAACCGTGCACGGCAGCATCGATAATTTTTCAAAGAAGATCCGTCTGTCGTCCGATTCGAGGTATCAGCGCGCCTCGGAACCCGCCGACGAACGCTGGATCGGCGAAAACCCGGTCGCCCATGGAGTTGCCGGAAAGCGCGGACGGATCTGCTGAGGCTCTCCTCCCGGCGGTTGAAACCACGGCTAGGGGCAGAATGCCTTCGGCATAAACCCGCGAAGGCGGACTTACAACCGGAGGTTGTCTCAATGTAGCCGCGGTTTTAACCGCCGGGACGCGTGAACTTTTAATCGCCGGCCGGGCAGGACCCCCTAAACCCCCTGCCCGAATGCCCTGACCACAAGTACGATCCCAATGCATGTGATGGCGGCTGCGCTGAAAACCGGCATGGCCTGCATGACTTTTGTGCTTGTAGGCACGCGGTCAAACCAGTGAGCGGCTGAAACCACCAGCACGCCGATCCCGATCAGTACCGCGGCCAAGCCGAGGCTGAACGAGGTAATCAGAAACATCCCGTAGGCGATGCGATGCAGCGCAACCGCGCTGAGCAGTACAACGAGCGCTGAAGGGCAGGGGACGATACCTCCGGAAATCCCGAGCGCCAGAAGCGACTTAGCCGTTATCGGTCCGTCAGGCACGTGATGGTGATGATGGTGGCCGAATCCATGACTGTGCCCGTGATCATGCGAGTGACCATGGTCGTGATCATGTGTGTGGCTGTGATCATGATCGTCATGTGAGTGACTGTGGTCGTCCGATGTAGCATGAACGTGATCATGCGTGTGGCTGTGACCGTTCAGACTGGCCGTGGGCACGCTGCTTGCGGCATGCGCCAAGACCGGCGATTGCTGTTCATCATGCGAATGCCATACTCCGTCACCATGTTCATGCCAGCCCTCGCCGTGCTCATGTGTGTGCGTATGGCTGTGGTCGTGATCGTGTGAATGATCATGCATATGAGAGTGATCGTGTGAATGATCATGGTTGTGCGAATGACCATCGTCGCGGCCGCGAAGCCGGGAATAGAGAAGCCATGCGCCGACTCCGAACACTGCGAAGCCACTGATGCCGCTCAGGATAGGGTAGAGTTTTTCCGGGACGATGTACTTGGACGCGAACAGCGTGATAAATCCCAGCGCAAAAACGCCCAGCGTATGTGTGACCGTGACAATCGCGCCGAGGGCAACGGCATGCTTTACGGTTCCGCGTGCCCCCACCAGATACGCAGCCACCATGGCCTTGCCGTGGCCCGGCGAGAGGGCATGGAATGCGCCGAACATAAATGCGACCAGCAGGCCCAGCAGCATTACGCCCGGCGTAAGCTGTTTCTGAGCGATCGCTTCCGTGAAAGCGTCGTGTGGTGTTGCGATTGAGGATGTGTGTGCCGTTGCGGTCCTTGAACCGGCCATGGGCGTCGCGGCCGCCGTGGCTGCTCCGCCAAGCGACAGGGTTGCATGCATCGCGATATCCTGCGGCGGCGTGGTCGTCAACAGATTAGGGTATCGGCTGAGAGCCTCGCTTCGGTCCGTTTCGCTGTAACCGTTGCCTTCCATATGGAAGCCGTCTGCCGGCTTCATGACGATCTCTTTCCAACCGGTACGCTCGGCATAGTTGCCATCGCGGTATTCGACCGTATGATTGGCAGCCGGATCCAGTGTCGCGGCCGCATGCAGGTTGAAGGACATCCGCAGTGTCTGGAGTCCGCCCGCCCCGGCGTGGAACGCCATCTCCTTGGTCATCACAGCAAGCGGCAGAGGTTTGCCGTCGACATCCAACTGCAGACCATTCGCCAGACTTCCGGCCTTCTTGGCCAGATAAGACTGAGGGCCTCCATCTGCTTGAATCTCGCTTCGCTCGGTAACGGTAGGGATCTCAGCCATATCGATAACATAGAGAACGGAGATTCCCTTGCTTCCTGGCGTAATCCCGGCATAGTGATTGATGGAAAAATTGCCCATCGGATGCGCGATGACCGGAAGCGCCGTTCCGGCGGCGAGCGCAAAGAACGCCGCTGTTCGTGTTAAAGTTTGCTTCAATATATTCATGATGAAGTTTTTGTCGTGCCGGATGTATCCATGTGCTGCAACAGTTCCCGGGCAATTCGGGGACCGGTGGGATGGAAATAGGGATTTAAGGATAGAGCCTTAGAGAGATTTGAGCGAGCGCCGGCATTATCATGCATGGCGGCATCGATCAAGCCCCGGTGATAGAACAGGATTGCGTCCTGATTTCCTGTCGCGATAGCCTTTGCCGAGGCATCCCGGGCTTCAGCCAGCTTGCCGCTTCGATAGCAGACCCACGCAAGCGTGTCGTATGCATAAACATCCTTGCGCATCGTCAACTCGTGGCGCGCAAGGCTCAATGCCTCATCAAGATGGACGTTATGATCGGCGCAATACATGGCGCGCTGCCGGTCGTAAATCGCGCCCTGCGCTTTTGACAACTGCCGCATCGCTTCGATGACCTGCCGGTTTTCCTCAGCCTTCACCATGTTTCCGGATGCTGTGTAGCAATCTACAAGCAATGCAATGGTTTCGGGAGTGGGGGTGATCGCCGCGGACTGCTCGGCCCAATCGATCGCCTTGGTCCAGTGGTTCTGACCGGCTTCCAATTTGGCCAGGCCGAGCATTGTTTTCTGATCTTTGGGATACCATGCGAGCGCGTCTTGATAGGCCTGATCCGCTCCGATTGCGTCGCCTCGCTCCGCACGGATGTTGCCAACCCGGAAATGGAACCATGCCACGTTTTCGCGGGGCATATCGGTGCTGTGGTCGGCTTTCTCCGCGGCAGCTTCAAGAAGCCGCTGTGCCTGATCGAGCGTTCCACGCATTTCCCCAAGGCGTGCTGAGAGAGCATTTGTGTAGGGGCCGTCCGTGTCGCGTTGAGAGCGCAGGGCGAGAAGATCGCAAGAAGCGTCGTCGTAACGCCCGGTCTCCGTTTCCAGCTCGACGAGCGTCGATAGCGCCTGCGGGTCATTATCGGCCGATTTGGCAATCGCCTTGGCGAGTGTCAGGGCTTCCGGAAAACGATGCTGCGTGAAGAGACTGCGCGCCAGCCCGTCATAAGCGGCGCGGTTATTGGCTCTTCTGATTTGCAGCGACCGCCGCGAACACGCTTCGGCGCGTTGGGCATCGGCAATGTCGCCGGTCTCCCGGCACCTTTGCAGGTAAGCCGAAGCCAGCAAATTATTATTGATGGCGCTTTGCGGATCGCGTTTGACACGGTCCGCAAAGCACTGGATTGTTTTGGCGCTTTGCTGCGGATCGATGGGAATCCGCTCCGCAGCCAGCATCCTGGTATTCATGCGCGGCATCGAAATGGCAGCGGTGCGCCTGCTGTGTAAAAAGGCGGTTGTGCCGCCAGTTATCACGAGCGCGGCCGCCAGTAATTGGATTTTGTTCTTTGTTACATTCATTTCGATGCCATAAGGTTTATATGGATGACGTCTGCATATGTACAAGCGTCTTGCCCTGGCGGTTGAAACCGCGGTCTAGAGAGTACACATGTCCGCCTTCGCGGACTAGGAGTTATGGGCTATTGGCCCATTCTTTGTGCCCGGAGGGGCACCTTTGTACTCTCTAGGGGGGCACCCGCTTGCGGGTCGTTTAACCGCCTGCCTTCTTTGGTTTATTACCTAGGCGCGCCGAGATACGGGAACGTCGATGTGAAGTGCTTATCTTCGCCGACGTTATCGCTGGTGAGCGCCGGGATCTCTTTGCCGTCGTCCGCTGCGAGGCCGAGCGCAGGGACCGTGTTTCCGAAGATCACGCCGAGAGATGTGTCCACGACATCGTCCTTCAGGTCGCGTCCGCCGAAGGTGCCGCCCGTTGCGCCGCCGGTCTCAACGCCCAGATAGGCCGCTTTTCCGCCCTGATCGAGGTCCGCCACGAGAACATCGGGCACGAGAACGGCTTTCGTGACGTCCGTGATGGCCTGGGATCGTCCCGCAGTGCCGACCATGAAGCTCTGGATGTCGCCCGCAAGGTTGGCGGCATCGTCCGTCGGGTTGTCGGTATCGTTGATCTGGTGCCGATTATTTGCGACAGTTGCAAAGACTTCGTTGACTGCAGGCCGCGCCAGACGATCCATCTGTGTATAGACTTTCTGACCGCCGCCATCATCACCACCGCCGCCGCAGCCTGCCAGGGCAACTGCCAGGGCGCCGATACCGGCAAGGAATATGGAATTTTTGATTAACATTGTGGTTTTATCCTTATCTAGCGGCTTGTCGTTGCCCACACGCCGATTTTGCCGTTGGCTGCTCCGCGGAGCTTGGATTTGGGCATTTCGACCACGATGGAAAGCACATTCAGATCCTTGAGGAAGTCCTGCGCAACGCCGGGCGCGCGCCAGGTGGCTGCCTGCGGCTGGTTCGGATTGGCAACTGCGACGCCGGTGATCGGTGTGGCCCGGTCCGGAAGGATCTTAAAGAACTGATCGAGGTCGAAGAAGAACGAGTCTTCCCGAGCGCCCGCAAACACCTTGATGCCGTCGCTGGTGGTAAAGGGCGTATTGATGACACCGGTGACGGAGTTTGCCGGTTCCTGAACTGCCTGTGTGCCGACCCGGCTTGGCTTGACCGGACCGGAGATGCTGACCTTCTGAGTGGCCCCGGAACCGGAGAACTTCGCCTGGATTACCAGATCCTCTTTGGAATCGCCGGTGTTATCGATCTTGAACTGATAGAGCACAGCCGGATCGAATACGGCGGAGGGACCCTGTCCCGTGGCGATCAGCGGGTGAATGCTCATCGATAGGACGACATTGTTCGGGTTTGCCGGGCTTGGGAAGACATAGACATCGGTGAGGTCGGTTCCCGGGCTGGCGGCGATGGCCGGGGTATCCGCATGGTCGGAAGCCCTCGCTTTGAAATGAACGGCTGCAGATGCTGCAATGGCGAGCACGGCAACCGTACAGACCACTGTCTTGCGATTAAAGTCCATACAATACTCCTTTTTAACGAGATTCGGTTAACATGAGGTTTCAATCGTTGCAAAAAGAACGATTGGCGTAAGAAACCTCGTAATGGCGCGCCGTTTCCGGCTGCGTCTGCTGCTTCACTTGTCCTTTCAGGCAAAGCCGGAACTAACTGATGCGCTGCCTTGCGGCAAATCGCAGATTCAGTAAAATCATTGCGGCCTGTCACTTCGCCTTTGCGGAGTAAGTGAGTACAGGCATAGTTTACTCATGCGCGCCACGGTTAGAGTCTTGCATATTAACGGGATCTTACAAAGATTTTTGGTGGGGCGAGAGTGTAACCTCATTGTAAAATCGCAATATGGGGCACATTTCTACACGGGGATTAGCAAATTAAAAGGCGGCTCCGCGCATTGGTGCCCGAAGCCGCCATCAATTCCAGACCGGCCGGCCCTAGCTCACGAGGAACACAAAGCCGTTCAAGCCTGAAACGCCGGGAAGGGCGCTTCCGCCAGGAACTGCGGCGGCCCCAGGGATGCCGTTCGAACCCAGATACAGAACGTTATCCGGCGGAGTGGCAACGTCAATGCCGTGGTTTTCCGTGTACATGGGCGCGGTTTCGATGGCGCTGCTGCCCAGCAGCGCATTCAGGGCGATACCGACCGTGGTCGTGTGCCGCGCTTCCGTGCCCTGGATCGACGCCGCAATCTGAAGATACTGCGATTTCGGCGCAAAGCTCGGGATTGCGCCAAGGTAAGCCCCTACGCCCGCCAGCTCCGCCGTGTAGATCAACTTGCCGACCGCGACATTCGAGGTGAGATCATTTATGCCGAACGCAAAGCCGACGTTGGCAGGATAAGGATTTCCGCCGAGCGCCGACAGCAGGAAGTCTGCATGCCCCTTCTCGACGACGCCGAACTCTTTGACATACTTGTAGATCGGATCCGATGCTCCGACATTGAGGCCCGTGATCGTAACGCCCTTGGCGTCGACAACCGGGTTGCCGTCAAGACCGGTTCCATTGCCGAGACGCGCAAAGGCCTGGTTGTAGAGGGTGGATTCCAGCAGTTCAAGCGCCAGGGCATAGTTCAGTACCTTGACGTCGCCGCTGCCGGGGATAATCGTCGGGTTCGGATAGTTTGCCCCGGTGGGCTTTGACGTGAAATAAAGTGTTATGGGTGTAGCTGTTGCCATGAGAAGGTCCTTTTTCGATGTGAAGCGTTACGCCACTACTTGTAGAACGTCGTTGTGACGGTATGCAGGACCGCAGTGGGTGTCTGCGCGTACTCGAACTCGTTCACAGCGCCTGCCTTGGGCTGCTTGCCGCCGGCAACGCCGGACGGTCCGGCATCCAGACCGAGAACGTAATTCAAGCCCGCTGAATGGCGCGCTTCCGTGGAATAGATTGACGCCGCCGCCTGCGCATAGGCCAGGCTGCTGATATAGGGGACCGCTCCCAGATAAGCGGTGACGCCCGTCTCTTCCACAACTCTGAGCAGGGTCAGGATATCGCTGAGCTTGCTGCTGGCTGTTGGGAACTTGTAGCCGTTCTTATCGAGAACGGGATTGGTGGCGTTGGTGGTTGTCAACTGCCCTGGGGTATCCGCGCTATGGCCCAGCTGGACCAGAAGGAAGTCGCGGTGTGCGGCTTCGACATAGGCATACTGCGCCAGATAAAGGTATCCGATGTTTGCAAGGGTGGAGCTCAATGTTCCGGGCTGTCCGCCCGGGTATGTCGATCCGTATGCGCCCGGCCCCGCAGTCGAGAGGGGCGTGTCGATGGGCTTGCTTGATGCGAGGTTGAGAGCCTGCCGATAGAGATCGGCTTCGGTTGTCTCAAGCGCGAGGGCATAGTTGAGAACCTGGATGTCGCCGGATCCTGGGATACCGGGGAACGTGCCGGGACTTCCTGGACCACTGTTGTCGCCTCCACCACAACCGGCTAGCATTGCCGTTGCGGCAGCGCCAAGTCCGGCTGCGGTCATTCGCGCCAGGAACTGGCGGCGGCTCATTGAGTCGCGCATAAGTGTTTCGAGATTGGTCATGACGTACTCTCCATGAAGCATAGCTCTTCGCTTACTGGCGATAGAGCGCGTGGTGGACTGTACCCGTTCTCTGATATCGAAAGTTGGGAAAGCAATTAATAACAGGTTACAATGATTGCGATTAATTATCGAGAATTATTACAGAGTCTTAATCTGCGGATGGACGAAGAGAAAGGAATAGGAAGGGGGGAATCCCAGACTTCATCCAAATCATGTAGACTGCGACTGATCACTCAGAAGGGGTCTGGGAGTCAGATACCCTCAATGGTAACGTTTCAACCCTGTGCTGCCTTGTATAAGGGATTTCAAACAAATCCGAATTTTTGTTGCCTAAGAGTCTCTATCAAAAAGAGCGCTCTGCTCCCGACAATGCTTCACGGTCGCTTCATTCACCTGGAAGTCACGGCATGTTCTTAATAAGCGTGAAAACAAAAATAAAGTTACGATATTTTTAACAATTGTGGAAAATCGAACAATTCTTCGTCAATTGTGGTATATATGTTGAGAAGTTGGGCAGAATGCTCAGCAGACCTCTTTCCAATTCGCTTCCTACTGTCGACGCCTGGCTCCATCGGCTCCGCCGCCTGATTCAGTCCTCCCCGTAGAAACCGTTTCGAAATTGGCCATTCGAAATGCAGATTCGCGACGAACACTGTGTCGGACCGGATTTTCAGCTCATCCCGAAAGGAGCCATACTTTAATGGCAACCAAACTTTACGTAGGCAATCTCTCCTATCAGACAAAAGACGATTCGCTTCAGGCGCTCTTCTCACAGGCCGGCACGGTCACTAGCTGCCAGGTCATGACAGATCGCTTCACCGGCGAATCCCGTGGTTTCGCTTTCGTCGAAATGTCGACCGAAGCCGAAGCTCGCACTGCGATCAACACGCTCGACGGCAAGTCCGTCGACGGCCGCAACCTCAAGGTCAACGAGTCCAAGCCTCGCGAAGCCGGTAGCGGCGGCGGCGGCAATCGTGGCGGCGGTGGCGGCTACGGCGGCGGCGGTGGAAACCGTGGCGGCGACGGCGGTGGTTATGGCGGCGGTGGCGGCGGCAGCCGCTGGTAGTCGCTGACGAAACGGGATCTACTTCCTGTTTCGCACCGAACACAAACAAGAAGGGCGCGGACGGCAATTGCCGTCCGCGCCTTTTTTGCGACTCGTTAGGACCTGACCCATTCCCTCTACTTCCCCATTAAAAGGGGGATCGCAGGATAAGCGCCCGGCCATACGGAATATTGGCGTATATCAGTTCGAAGAAGGATACATCGATGAGAGCTTTCCGGTACGCCGCAGTGTCACTGGCTGTAATCGGCTCCCTTGTTTTCTCAGGCTGCGGTGGCAGCACGTCGTCATCGCAATTGTTTTCTACGACGACCCTCGCAGGCTCCGGCACTCCCGGAACAAGTGACGGATCGGGCGCCGCTGCCCAGTTCAACAACCCTGTCAATGTCACCCTCGACAGTCACGGCACGCTTTTTGTGGCGGATTTCGACAACAACCGGGTCCGTAAGATCACTCCGCTTGGCGTCGTGACGACAATCGTCAACCAGGCGAATTTCTCGCGGCCGTTCGGTATTACCTGCACTCCCGACGATAAGCTGTACGTCCAGACGGATGCCAATGATACCGGTGGGCGCGACGGTACGACCGGAACGATATGGAATGTCAATCCGAACGGCGGCACTGCCACTGTCGTGGCTTCAAACCTGGGACGGCCTCGTGGTTTGACTGCCCTTCCCGACGGCCGTCTGGTTCTCGTAGATCTCTTGAATAACACCGTTCGTCTCATGAATCCCGCGACGGCCGCGATCACGGATCTGGCCGGTAAGGCCGGCACTTCCGGTTTCGCAGACGGCACGGGGGAAGCGGCGCGCTTCGACCGCCCCTATGGTCCGGCAATCCTGCCTACGGGCGAAATTCTCCTTGCCGATCAGAACAACAATCGCCTGCGGAAAGTTACGCTTGCGGGAGTTGTTACGACTTACGCCGGCACGGGAATATCCGGCGCTGCCGACGGACTGCGGCTGCAGTCGACTTTCAACCACCCGCAGGATGTCGCCGTCGATTCCAATGGGACTGTGTATGTGTCAGACGTGGACAATCATTTAATCCGGCGAATCACGAGAACCGGGATCGTAACGACCATTGCGGGAGGACTGCCTGCGGGATTTGCCAACGGAACGGGAGATAAGGCGCGCTTCTTCGGTCAGGAAGGTCTTACCGTGACACCCGATGGATCGACCATTTACGTTGCGGACGGCACCGGCGGCACGGATGGACTGCCATATCAGCGTGTTCGGCAGATCGCTGCGCCGTAATTAGTCAGACGGTGGGGCGGTTGAGGCGCGTTCTTCGAGAATGGGAGACAGGAATGTCTGCTGTCTCTCGATGGTTTCGCCGCGTAGCATTCGCCCCATCAGCTCCGCTGCATGCGCCGCGACATCATTTTGCCGTACGTTCATCACGGTGACGTGCGGCATAATGCGGCGCATGAACCTGGCATTCAAACAGGTCATCAGGCTGATGTCCTGAGGCACTCGCAGGCCGGCTTCCTTGATAGCACGTTCCACACCAAGGGCGGCAATCTCATCATGAGCGAACACAGCGGTCGGAATGTTCGGCTCTTGAAGTCGTTCGGCCATAAGCTGGAAAGCGCCATGCTCATCCTGGGTGCCGTCATGGTATTCCAGTGTGTCGGAAAGGCCGAATTCATCCCTCCCCTTGCAGAATCCTTCGTAACGCCCCTTGCCGGACATAAGATCGCGGCCGATATTAAAGAATAGTATGCGCCGATGACCGAGGCTGTGAAGATACGCAATAGCATCATAGGCTACGGCTGCGTTATCCATTCCCACCGCAACGACATTTGGAATTGGCGATGATCCGCGAACGACGAACGGAAGGCCAGTGGCTTCGAGCATTGCCGGACGCTGGTCGTCGGAGCGCATATCGGTGATGATCATGCCGTCGCACGAGCGGGAACGCGCCATCTCGACCATAGCCTCCGCCGGATCCGAATCCGGGCCGCCGCACTGCGCCAGCAGCAGATTGAGGCCGAATTGGCTCAGCGTGTACGTAAGTCCGCCGATGATCTCATGATAGTGTGGAGAGAGCTCGCGATGCGCTTCGATGAAGGGAGACGCAAGCGGTTGCGCATTGATCACCATCATCAGAGCCACAGTATCCGTGCGGCCGCGGGCGAGGTTTTGCGCTGCCCGATGCGGACGGTAATTCATTTCCAGCGCCGCCGCGAGTATGCGGTCGCGAGTGGCCGCGCCGACATCCTTGCCTTCGCGTACTCGGCCGTTTAGGACGCGGGAGACCTCGGAGCGCGAAACGCCGACGCGGGCGGCGATATCTTCAAGTCGAACGGGTGGAGTGGGTTGTTTCGCCATGTTATTGCATGCTGCCCAACCGTATGGGGACACGGACGGCGCATCGGAATTATACCTGATACGTCCGTGTGTATCGGAAATTGGACCTTGGTAGCGAACGCAAATATGGATCCAAATATTGGTTCTTGCGTTGTGCGCCGTCTTGTCGTATAATGTGTGCATACGAATGCGCAAGTCCTTAGGCGCCAAGACGCAGTCGTATCGAAGGAGAAACAGCGGCTATGCCTGTAACCGCAAAAGACGTCGCGCGCGAATTGGGCCTTTCGCAATCGACGGTATCTCGTATCCTGAATGGAGATGCGCAATATCGCGTTGCCGCCGATACCCGCGGCCGTGTGCTCGACACGGCTCGCCGGCTCGGATATCAGCCTAACGCGGTTGCCCGATCTCTGCGGCGCGGCAGAACGAATATCATCGGTGTTTATACCAACCACGACTATGATGTCCGCAACGACTTTATGGGGACGATCGTTGGGTCTCTGCAGCGTGAGTGTGAACCCCGGAACCTTGATTTGCTATTGCACAGCGCGCTGCACGATCAATCCAGCGGCGATGTTTATGGAAAACTCCGAGACGGGAGGATCGACGGACTAATTCTTCATGCCAGCAGCGACGATCCGCTTGTGGCGGTATTGGGGAACTCGTCTCTTCCCGTAGTGTCGGTTGCAGACCTGTTGCCTCATCTCTCCGGAGTCACCTCCGACGATGCCGACGGCATGAGCCAGCTCATCCACTACCTTTGGGAACGTAGTTATCGCTGCTATGTTTATCTTGAACCGAAAATGCCTCTCGGGTCTGTAGAGCGGCGCAAATCGGCATTTCTTGCCAACCTCAAGAATAGGGGGCTGCCTAACGAGTGTATGCATGTAATCGGGATCGATTTCGAACAGACCGATCCTGTGCTTCAGCGCCTCACAATGCTCGGTCCGGGCGTTGCCGTGTGCTGCTGGAACGACCGCACTGCGTATGGATTGCTGAAATCCTGTCTGGATAACGGTATTCCTGTGCCGGAGCAAATGGCCATAGCCGGTTTCGACGGATTTATCTCCGATAAGATCCCGGCGCGCGAACTCGTTACTATTGCATGTCCGTGGGAACAGGTGGCTACAAGTGCCGTGAGCCTCCTGATGCAGCGTATCGAATCGAAGGCAAGCGATTCGCGCAAGCTGCCGCCAAGCGAAATCTGCCTGCCGGTCAAGCTTCTGCCGGGCGATACGGCCTGACTTTAGGACGCGTGAAAAATCGCGAAAAATTGGGTATTGACAACGGATCTGAAAGTGTTATAATGGTTATGCATTCGTATGCGCAACTTTTGAAATGCTGGATGTTATGAATTCTCCGCGATTATCAAATTAAACGCATTGCGTGATAATCAACAAAATTAAAGTAATATAACCGGTATGAGCCGGAGCCTTAGGAGGGCAAAGATCATGGAGCCTATTATGAAAAACCGAACAGCCGCGAAGAACGGATTTACACTTATTGAATTACTCGTTGTCATAGCTATTATCGCGATTCTTGCCGCAATCCTATTCCCTGTTTTCGCCAAGGTCCGCGAGAAGGCACGCCAGATTGCATGTCTTTCCAACACCAAGCAGCTTGGCCTTGCAGTGATGCAGTACGAACAGGATTTCGACGAGAAGACCCCGAACGGTGTCAACCCCTATGGTGGCGGCCAGGGCTGGGCTGGACAGGTCTATCCATATGCGAAGTCGACCGGTTTGTTCACCTGCCCGGATGACTCGACCACTCCCACCCACAACGGCGCCATCCCGTTCCATGTGTCCGAGTTCGCCTACAACAGCCAGGTTTCTCTGGCAGCCCCCGCGCCGCCGGCCGGTATTCCGGACTCGCTTAGCCTCGCGGCGTATTCTTCGCCGGCCAAGACAGTTCTGCTGGCTGAAGTCATGAACAGCACCGGTTACGACATCACTCGCGGCGATGCAGACTCCGATGCCACTCATGCGGCTGGTGACGACCACAACGCCTACTTCGGCGGCTCTGCGGCCGGTCTGGGCATGGGCGGAGCCTACGACCCCTCGGGCTTCAACTCCAATAGCGGCACTCCGGGCGGCCAGCCTTGGCAGACCAAGTGGGCAACCGGCCCTCTGGTCAACTCTCTCCCCGGCGCTGCGCAGAACGACTTTACTCCTACCGGCCGGCATAACGGCGGCGCTTCCTACATCATGGCCGACGGTCATGCCAAGTACTTCCTGCCTTCGAAAGTATCTGGCGGCGCGCTCAATACCAATTCAGCTGACTGCGGCGCTCCCGGCGTGGCGGCAGGAACGGATTGCGACCGGGTCGCGGCAACCTTCAATATCAAGTAACGGAGCTCGATGTAATGAGAACGGGACGTGGAAATTGGTCGCGGCCTGGTGTTGCAGCCGCAATAGCCATTGCCGCAGTTGCTGGCAGCCTTGCAGCCGGATGCGGCTCGAAAGAGGTGAAAACCCCTCTATCAACGGGTTCACCGGAGCAAGTTAAGGCAACCCAGGCAAAGGCCGCAGCAGACTATGCGGCATACATGGAGAGCCGCCGTCAGCAGCAGCAAGGTCAGTGATATGCCAATAAATCGATCACGTATTCAGCTCCTGGCCGGAGTGGCCGCCCTGCTGGCATTGTCTGCAATCGTTGGCGGCGGTTGCGCCCAACAGGCGGCCGTTCCTCCCGCGCCGCCGGTACAGGCTGTCCAGGTAAAGCCCGGGCCGCCTGAGAAGGTTCTTTCGCCGGAAGAGGCTATGGCAGTGAGAAACAAGATGCTGAAGCGGCAGAGTGACTACTGGCGTGCCCATGGTCAGGGCCACTAGGTAATCACTGCATCCAAAACATTTGATCATATCGATCAGTCACCCGCGCATCAATAATTCGATGCGCGGGTAATTTTTGGCCTCGCTGCGGGCCTTGGCGCATTTGGCGGAAGAAATTGAAGAGAATGTTAGCGAAACGACAATTGACCGTGAGCCGGATTGCCGCCGGTTTCACAGGCGGTCTATTATTTTTGAACGGCTGCGCGACACACGCCGCAAATCCCGGACCTTCTACGGTCAAGGTCTCGCCTTATCAGACAGGATATCGTTTGACTGTCGACGGGCAGCCATTTACCATTAAGGGGGCAGGCGGCAGCGGCCCTTTGGACGCGCTTAAGGCGGTTGGTGGAAACTCCAACCGTACCTGGGGCGCTGACGGCAATGACGATATGCTTGCTCAAGCGCAAAAGCTTGGCATGAAGATCACCATCGGGATATGGCTTGGCCATAAAGACCACGGCTTTCATTACGATGATCCCACGGCTGTCGCATCTCAGTTCGAAAGCGCTAAGAAGGCGGTTCTGCGCTACAAAAATTCGCCGGCTCTGCTTCTTTGGGATGTCGGCAATGAGATGGAAGTCAGCGATAACGGGGCAGACCCGAAAGTTTGGCAGGCCGTGCAGCAGATCGCCGCGATGATCCACAAACTTGATCCGGCTCATCCCACGATGTGCACCGTTGCCGAGGTGGGAGGCGAAAAGATCGCCAATCTGATCAAGTATTGCCCGGATATCGATATCGTCGGTATCAACAGCTACGGTGGCGGCGAGTCCATCGGAACGCGCTACCGGGCGGCGGGCGGAACGAAACCGTTTGTCATTACAGAGTACGGGCCGCCTGGGACATGGGAAGTCGGCGCGAACTCGTGGGGCGCTGCTCCCGAGATGACCAGCACTCAGAAGGCCGATTTCTACCAGAGAGTTTATCGCAAAGGAATCAAGGCGGACCCCTGGTGCTTAGGCTCCTACGCCTTTACATGGGGATCGAAGCAGGAGGCGACATCCACCTGGTTCGGCCTGCTTCTTCCGGACGGCAGCCGGCTTGGCGCTGTGGATGCCCTCTCGGAGGAGTGGACCGGCAAACGGCCCGTAAATTTGTGTCCCGTAATCGAAACATTGAAGCAGACCGGCGCAGAGAAGGTGAAACCCGGTGAGAAGGTTCACATCACTCTCGACGCGCGCGATCCCGATTCCGACCCGATGGCGGTTAAATGGGTGCTTCAGTACGACCCTGTAAACTATCATACCGGAGGCGCCACGGAAGGCGCGCCGCCGACTTATCCGGCAGCGATTACCAATTCGGACATTCACGGAGCGGATATCGTCATGCCGGAAGGGAAGGGCGGCTACAGGATTTACGCCTATATCCACGACAACCACGGCGGAGCGGCTGTCGGCAATGTTCCTCTTTATGTAGAAACAACCGCCTCTGTGCCCGCTAAGAAAGGAACTCTGCCGTTTGATGTCTATGCAGAGGGCGAAAAGCCGCAGCCGTTCATTCCGGCCGGATACATGGGCAATACCGGCGCAATCGCAATGGACCCGGCTTCAACCGTTAAGCCGCATTCCGGCAGCCTCTGCCTTAAAGTGTCGTACTCAGCCAACGATAACTGGGGCGGCGTCGTCTGGCAAAGTCCTGCCAACAACTGGGGCGATCAGCCTGGCGGTTACGATCTCTCCGGAGCAAAGAAGCTGACATTCTGGGCAAGAGGTGAAGCCGGCGGAGAAACGGTTACCTTCCTGTACGGCCTGATCGGCGCCGACAAGACGTATCACGATTCAGGAAGCGCAAAGCTCGAAAATATCCATCTCACCAGTGACTGGAAGCAGTACACGATGGATTTAAGCGGTAAAGACCTCACCAATGTCATCACCGGGTTTGCATGGACTCTGGCCGGAGCTGGGCATCCTCTCACGTTTTACCTCGACGATATCCGTTACGAATAACGGTGCAAAACTTCCATGCAGCAGGCTATCGGTTAATGCGGCGGTAGACGCCCTGGAGATTCCGTAATCGCTTCTGGAACTTTACCGGCTGGCCAAGCGTTTAGAAGCTTATGTGCCCACAGCCGAATGCTGCCGGCTCTGCATAGAGAAATACGCTGATGACTAGCGCATATGCTATAGTGAAAATGGCAGCACGCTTGCAGTGGCGTCGCGGCCGATACAATCATGTTTCGCTTCCACCGAATCAACCACTGCGCTCTATTGTTTAGTTAAGCTTGTTCGCCGTTACACTTCCATGAATGAAACCATAGCAACCCTGTCGGATGAGTATGTCGCAGCGCAGGTAGAAGTGCCTGCCGTTGCGCCGTCCGGCGGCGATTTCCAGAACGCCTTTCCGGTTCAAGATGGATCCGGGAATGTGGCCGTGGTTATCGGCGACGTAACAGGGCATGGTCCTGAGCAAACTGCGCAGGCCGATCACATGCGTGAACTGCTTACGGACTGCCTGGAAGGCGGCTTATCGCCCGCTGAATCCCTCACGGCCGTTAACGCGATGATTGAGCCGGATCCGAATTTTGAGGGCTTCGGGACAGTTTTTGTCGGCACACTTGAACCGAATAGCGGGAAGCTCGTCTATTCGAGTGGGGGACATGAACCGGCGCTGATTGCCACTCCCGAAGAGGATCATGAGGAGTCTGTGCGGGAACTCGAAGGCTCCGGCCCGCCTGTGGGCGCATTCCCGCCCGAACTTGCCCGTTTCGATGAACAGCAGACCACCGTTCCCACCGGCGGGACATTGTTTTTATACACAGACGGTGTGCCTGATGCTCGTCCTGTTAACGATCGAAAGCAATATTTCGGGTTGAGCCGGCTCAAAGCTGCGCTTGCCCAGCTCGCGAAGCTCTCGCCGCGCAAGCTGGTGGCCGGAATATTTGCCAGTGTTGCGTCGTTCTGCCAGGGACGATTCCATGACGACGTCGCGATGCTTGCCGTGCGCCGTCGCAACTTAGAAGCCCGAAATGCGGCGGGCAAAACTGATCCGCCGTCAGTATGATGCGCCAAATCCGGCTACTCACGCTATAAGCGCGTTATTGGCTGCTTGAACGCATCGTGTGTCAAAATATCGCCGATGCCGCCTAAGGTGATGTCGGCAGCCGGGTACTTAGCAATCTCCTGCTCATCATGCGCGTAGTGGCCTTGTTTAACGAATACTGTCGTGACACGCTCGCCCCAGATGCGCTTAACGGCGGCTAGAATGCGCAGCTTGTCATCGATCAGGAAATAGTGTGCGGCCGGATATTTCTGCTCCACGTCGTCGAGTTCTCTCTCCTTGTGGATATAGATCAGCACATGCCCTTCGAGTAAAGCTGCAATACCGGAGCGCTCGACCTTCCGCGGTTGGAAAACGACATCGCCGTCGGATAAAATGGCTGTCCTTCCCAGTGTCTTCAGCTTTTGAAGCGCCTCGACTGCGCGAGGATAGAACCGGTCGGCAAAGGGATAGTCTACGAGGAAAGAGGACATCAAGAGTATATCGGGATCATGCATATGGGAGAGCCGGTAGCGCTGCAAAGCTCCGAGATAATCGGCATACCCGAGCTCGGTGCGCAGCTGCTCCAAAATCTGCCAGTACTGTTCCTCGCATTCCTTCCCGAAATCTTGCGCCAGTTTGTCGCGAAGGTCCGAGGATACCCGATCGTTATCGAGCAGTGTATTGTCGACGTCGACGAGATATACAACATCATTGCAGTCAGCCATTGGCAGGTCTTCCTCACTTCGGACGACGATCGTCCACGGGAGCTTAATTTACCGAGTGCTCCTGCCTTTCCTGCACTGCGTGAAATAGAGACTTTACAAATAGGTTACACTGCAGTATCTTAAAGGCTGCTTTTGTTTTATGACGTCATCCCATGGCATAATGATTCTATGGGGATCAAGCAGCGCTTGCCGAGTTTGAAGCGGCGTATAAGAGCGCTCAATATAACCAGCCGCTCGCAAATGCCTTGCGGGACGGAAGGTATGTACGTCGTTTGAAATCAATCCGGCAAAGGAACAGCAAAACGATGACAGATTCTTTCCCGAACGACCCTGTGGGACTTCTTGAAGCAACCTGCCATATTCACCAATCGGGCCTCCATTCTTTGCGTTTGGTCCCGCCGCAACTGACTGTGTGCCTCTTAAAGCACATAGAGCGGCCCGAATGCATTACGGTGTTTGAGGACGATGTGAACTGGCTTGTCGCTTTTACCGGCAGCGCAGCGGCCTTTGAGATGCGCGCCGAACTTGGATTGACCGATCGCGTGGACGTTATCGAGATCGCCGCCGGAAACACCAACTACACAAATTTCTATTTAGACGGCGAATTAGCCGTTCTTCAGGACCGCGCCACAAGGCCGCAGTGAATGCAGATGTGCCGGCAGCAAATCTGTTTGATGGCGCTCAGTTAGCCATGCAACAGATTTGCTGTCGTTGCCGAACCGGGCTGCGCATTTAGCGCGACATCTTCTTTTTGTTTTTCAAGCTGCGCCTCTACCAACGGCTTGCTCTTCCTGCCTACCATCGCGCTGAATACCACCAGTAAAAATATTGCCGCAATATGGGGAACATTCGAAAGCCATATTGCCCGGCTCATGGGCATGCCGTACAGGATGACGACACGCAGTACGGCGTCCGCCATGAACGCCAGCGCCCACCCGAATGTTGCAACCTTGTGGAGCGTCCGGAATTCCGGTGAACAATTCCATGCCTGCTCATAGGCAATGGCGCGCTGTGGATCACCGCGAACGGCCATTGGCTTTGCACTCTCATATGTCAAAGGCCGTTCCCGGAAGAGAGTCGACAGCAGATATAATGAGCCGATTGCGGAATAGACGGAAGGCTTGGCAAGCATCATTCGGGCGTCTTTTACGATGATCTGCAGCACGATCGACGCCGAAATCTCGGCGATTACGAGCAGGCCCACGGCATCTATGCGTTTTTGACGCATCGTATTTACGACCGTGCTGATTACCGCTGCAAGACTTCCCCATATCATCGCCCAGATCGGAGGCACACCAAGGGCATGGAGCAGAGAAAATACGATAATGGGGCTGATCGTGTCGAAGAGCGCCCCAACAAAGTAGTTGCCTTTTATGGTCTTTCGCTCTCGCCAAAGGCGAACGATCGGATTGCTCATGGCCCCCTCCGCTATCCTTCGCTTGCGTCTACTGACTTCCCACTCCGTGCGTTCGCATGGATAACGTGTAAATCGCCGTGCTTGCTGTGATAAAGAGCGTCTTGCGGTCTTTGCCGCCAAAGCAGACGTTTGCCGTCCACGGTTCCGGGATGGGGATCTGCTCGATCTGCTTGCCCGAGGGATCGAAGACGGTCACACCCTGGCCGGTGAGGTAGACATTGCCGTCGCTGTCGATGGTCATGCCATCCGAACCTTTGTCGCAAAACGGACGCTTGCGGCTCAGGGTTCCGTCACGCTCGATCGTGTAGGCGTATGTTTTGCCAGCATCGATATCGGCCACGTAAAGCGTCTTTCCGTCCGGCGTTCCAATAATGCCATTGGGTTTCTTCAAATCGTCCGCCACGCGAACCAGTTCCGTGGCTCCCGGAGCCAGATAGTACACCCCTTCGACATCCTGCTCCTTCGGGCCGCGATGCCAGTATGGCCGCTGGTAATAGGGATCCGTGATGTACAAACCGGCGTCGGGGCGCAGCCAGATGTCATTCGGTCCGTTCAATAGCTTATCTTTGTACGCCGCCACAATGACTTTGGAAATACCGCCTGCGACTACATTGGTATTGGCCGCCGGGTTCGCATCGACCATTCCGTTTCGTGTTGGATGGATGCGCCACAGTTCGTTCTTGCCGTCGGCGCAAGCCCAGATGTCGCTGTGTTTGTCGAGGCAAAGGCCGTTTGAGCGGCCTGCCGGCTGCAGAAATGTCGTAATTTTGCCGTCGATACCCCATCGCAGAATGCGATCGTTCGGCTGATCGGTGAAATAGACATTTCCTTTCGAGTCCGCAGCCGGTCCCTCGGTGAAGGCAAAGTTATTCGCGATCTTCTGCGGTGTCGCCCCTGGCGCTATGATGCTTTCGGCGGCTGGTTCAGCCTGGCAGCCAGCAGCAATGCCGGTCAATATTGCCCATGGCGCCAGTGCTGCGGCCATTCGTCTCAATGTCAAGTTCGCATTTCTCCCATCGCCACATTATGCCGATGTTATACCTGGTAGACACCTGCCGCCGGAGGAAGTTGCGCCGTTGCCGGCACTTCTCCACTCATTGAGCGCTTAAGTGTGGCGGCGCATCATTCACGGGGTACATTAGGAGCACAACCTGCACCCATCGGAAGGACACATTATTGGAACTCACGGAAACTTACGGACAAGATACACTTCGGGCGCATCTGGAGTACGAGCCGCAGGTCCTGCGATTTGGGACCAGTGGACGCCGCGGTCCGGTTGTCGACCTCACTCAGCTTGAGATCTATATTAATGTGACAGCGGAACTGGAATATCTGCAGTCCCTTTCAAGCGAAGAGGGCGGGATTACGGCGGGCGAGGAGTTCTACTATGCCTGCGACCTGCGACCCAGTTCGACCACATTCGTTCCTGAGGAAAAGGGACGCGGCGAGATTGCGCAGGCCGTTGAGCATGCTGTGACCGATGCCGGCTTCAAACCTGTAAACCTCGGCAAGATCCCAACCCCAGCCCTGACCTTTCATGCGACGCAGCATCATCGCGGCAGCATCATGGTCACCGGCAGCCATATTCCGTTCGACCGAAACGGCTATAAAACGAACTCGTCAAAGGGAGAGCTTCTCAAGAAGGACGAAGCGCCGATCAATGAGCGTGTCGAGATCGTGCGCGACCGGATTTACAAGCAGCCGTTTTCCGAATCGCTTTTCAACAGCCAGGGCCTGTTCAAGGATGGACACCGGAACCTGTCCCCGGAGACCGATGTCGCCCGTACCGCCTACAAGAAGCGCTACACGGATTTCTTCGCGGGCGCTTCGCTACAGGGCAAGCGTGTGGTGGTGTACCAGCACTCGGCTGTCGGACGCGACCTGCTTGTCGAAACGGTTGAGGCGCTTGGCGCGGAAGTAATCCCGGCCGGCCGATCCGATACGTTCGTTCCGATCGACACCGAGAATATCGACGACGCGCAACTGGCGACGATCCAGAAGCTCGCCGACGATGCGGCCGCGTCGCATGGAGCGATCGATGCCGTTATCTCCACCGACGGTGACAGCGATCGCCCTCTGGTCCTTGGGCTTGCGAACGGCAAGGCTCGATTCTTCGGTGGCGACCTCGTAGGCATGATCGTTGCCGAGTATCTCGGCGCGGATGCTGTTGTCGTCCCGATCAGCTGCAACGATGCGATCGACCGCGGCAAACTCAAGGATAGCGTCGAACCAAAGACCAAGATCGGCTCTCCTTTCGTGATTGCCGGGATGGAAAAAGCGCAGGCAAAAGGCAAGAAGGCTGTCTGTGGCTGGGAGGCAAATGGCGGATTTCTGGTCGGCTCCAAAATCGAGCGCGCCGGGAACAGCCTGGAAGCGCTGCCTACCCGCGATGCTTTCCTGCCGGTCTTCAGCGTGTTGTTCTCCTCCAAGGAGCAGGGAGTGACACTGCCTGCATTGTTCGATGCCCTTCCCAAGCGCTACAGCAAGGCGGCGCTTCTTAAGAACTTTGCGCGCCCCACGAGCCTGAAGATTGTCGAACGCTTCTCACCTTCGGATGCGAAGGTCACGGATGTTATATTTAAAGACGGCAAGCCGGTGGCTGAGGACGCCGACGGTCACTCGCTTAAAATCGAAAGCGCCGAGGCCGATCGCCTCGTCTCAATACAGACCGATCTGGCCAAGTACTTCACCCCCGATCATGGTTTTGGCAAGATCACGCGTCTCAACTATATCGACGGTGTGCGAGTCTACTTCGATAACGGCGATGTCGCCCATATCCGTCCTTCCGGCAACGCCGACGAGCTTCGTATCTATGCCGTGGCCGACACCCAGGACCGCGCAGACGAGATCGCCAAGCTGGGTGTGGCCGAGCCTGACGGTATATTGAGGAGTGTTGAGAAGGCAGTGGCGGGGTAGGAGAGATAGCCCCCCGACCCCCAGGAATGCTTATCTTGTCGTTTAAATCGGGGAGTCATTTTGGTCTTCTGTGTCGAATATTGGAACGGTTTCTGGGAGGGACCGTTCCGTGGTGATCGTCAATTGTACGACGAATGATGAGCTAACACAGA